>Ga0164290_1000467_pt1 | contig 128039 bp, 116 predicted proteins | sample Micstemetagenome_FD_108782 | JGI IMG/M metagenome (GOLD analysis project Ga0164290, IMG submission 108782) | Contaminated culture microbial community from soil near Moab, Utah, USA - Microcoleus steenstrupii SON62 (Illumina Assembly) | ecosystem: Environmental > Terrestrial > Soil > Soil crust... | reverse complement strand
GTCGACCACCTGTTCCATCGTCGCGCCCGCCTCGGCCACCAGCTTCGCGCCGCCATCGACACGCTCGACCGAGTCGGCGATCAGACCCTTGATCTCCTTCGCCGCCTGCGCGCTGCGCTGCGCGAGGTTGCGCACCTCGCTCGCCACCACCGCGAAGCCCCGACCCTGTTCGCCCGCGCGTGCCGCTTCCACCGCCGCGTTCAGCGCAAGGATGTTGGTCTGGAACGCGATCGAGTCGATCACGCCGATGATGTCCGCGATCTTCCGGCTCGAGTCCTGGATGTCCGACATCGTCGACACCACCCGCTTCACCGTCTCCGCGCCGCGCATCACCGCTTCGTTGCTCTGGCGACCCAGCTCGTTCGCCTTCTGCGCACTTTCCGCGTTCTGCTTCACCGTCGCGTTCAGCTCTTCCATCGAACTCGCCGTCTCTTCCAGCGAGCTCGCCTGCTCTTCGGTGCGCGAACTCAGGTCACTGTTGCCCGCCGCGATCTCCCGTGCCGCCGTGTTGATCGCTTCGGTCGAATCCTTGATCCGGCCAACCACTTCGCGCAGCTTCTCGACCGTCGTGTTCGTGTCGTCCTTGAGTTGCCCGAACAGGCCGCTGTAGTTGCGATCGATGCGCCGAGTCAGATCGCCGCCCGATACACCGCTCAGTACCGTCGCCACGTCTGACAGGCTGACCGACACCTGTTCGACCAGGCCGTTGAGCCCTTCGGCCAGTTGGCGGAAGAAGCCCTGCTTGTCGTCGACCGACAGCCGCTGCGTGAAATCACCCTGTCCGGCGGCCGCGACCACGTCGGTCACCTGCTGCTCGATCGCCACCTCTTCGGTGCGGTCTATCCATTCGCCAACCGTACCGATGCGTTCACCCGATTCGCCGATGATCGGCGTCGATACCAGCTCGAACACGTTGCGGCCAATGACGAGTTCAGCGCGATAGCCGTCCGCTGTCGTCCTCGACTTGCGCACGAAGTCCGGATTGGTGCAGATCGCCGAAATATTGCAACCGATGAAGTTCTCCAGCGAGAAGCCGGGGATGTGACGACGCAGTTCGTCAGCGATGCGGGTCACCGTGCCGTGCATCGCGCGGTTGGCGTACAGCACCTTGCCGTCGTTGTCGGCGATGCGCACATTGGTGGTGACGAAGTCGAGCGCGGTGCGCGCGCGCAGGTTCTCCTCGGCGATTACCCGCTCGCGCTCCGCGCGCCCCTGCAGATCGGTGCGCATGCGCTCCAGCGCCGACATCAGCTGACCGACTTCATCCTGCGCTCCCGCATCGATGCGGCGGTCGAGCACGCCTGACGCAATCTCGTTGGCGTGGCCGCCGGCGATGCGCAGGCGGCCGGCGATGTTGCGACCGAGTCGCACGCCGATCACACCGATCACCGCGGCGATCAGCAGCGCGATCAGCGCGACACGGACAGCTTCCTTCAGCACCAGCGCATTCACGTCATCGACATAGATGCCGGAACCGACGATCCAGCCCCAGGGCTCGAACTGGCGCACATAGGACACCTTGTCCACCGGCTTGTCGGCGCCCGGCCGCGGCCACTGGTAATCGACGAAGCCGGCGCCGCTCGCCTTGGCCACGGCGACGAATTCGACGAACAGCGCCTTGCCGTTCGGGTCCTTCGAACCGCTGAGATCCTTGCCGTCGAGCTCGGGCTTGGTCGGGTGCATGACCATGCGCGGACCGAAATCGTTGATCCAGAAATAGTCCTCGCCGTTGTAGCGCATCGTGCGCAGCGTGTTCATCGCCTGCTTGCGCGCCTCCTCCTGCGTCAGTTCGCCGGACAATGCACGCTTGTGGAAGGCATCGACGACGCCCCAGGCCGATTCGACCGCGAAGCGCGCGGCGTTCTTGCGGTCCTCGATCATGGTGCTGCGCATGCCGGCCAGCAGTACCGCGGCCAGCAGCAGGATGCCGGCCAGACTGGCGGCAACGATGACCATCAGCCGCTGCTGGACGGTCAGGCCGCGCGCGGCGGCCGGGGATGCGTTGGAAGAGTCCATGTGTGCCACCTTCAGTGAACCTGATCGTCGACCAACGCCATGTCGGCCGACAGCATGAGCTTTTCGATATCGACGACGATGAGCATCCGCTCGTCGATGGAACCCAGACCATGGATGTAGCGGGTGTCTAGGCTGGACGAGAATTCCGGTGCCGGCAGGATCTTCGACGATTCGAGCGCAAGCACGTCGGACACCGAATCGACCACCATGCCGACGACACGACCGCCGACATTCAGGATGATGGTGACCGTGAACGGGGTGTATTCGACGACGCCGACACCGAACTTGATGCGCAGGTCGACAATGGGAACGATGGTGCCGCGCAGATTGATCACACCCTTGATAAAGGGGGGTGCGTGCGCAATGCTGGTGACCGCGTCGTAGCCGCGGATCTCCTGCACCTTGAGAATATCGATTGCGTACTCCTCCTCACCCAGCGTGAAGGTGAGGTACTCCTGGGCATAACTACCCTCCGCGCCGTCGTCCGGCCGGTGCGACACCGCCTGCGCCGCCTGCATCATCTTCTGCTCCCTCGCTGCGATTACTGAAGTTGTAACGGCATGCAAGGCGGGCGCCTTGAGGCTGGGAAGCACCTAATTTTGCGGGTACGCAAGACGGGAGAACGACGAGGATGTCCCCACCCGATCGCTGGCAGGTGGGGCATCCAGCAGGACGCGGATCAGGCGGCGGCGGCCAGCCTGCCGCGTGCCGATTCGACCAGCGACGGCACGTCGAGAATGAGCCCGACGTGACCGTCGCCCATGATGGTGGCGCCGGAAATGCCGGCCACCTTGCGGTAGTTCGCCTCCAGGCTCTTGATCACCACCTGGTGCTGACCGACCAGTTCATCGACGAACAGCGCGATCTTGCCGCCATCGGCTTCGAGCACCACCAGGATGCCGCGTTCGAGATCGGTGGTGCCACCGGCGAGGCCAAGCGCGTCCTTCAGCGTCAGGATGTTCAGGTACTCGTTGCGCACCTGCACCAGCCGCGGCTCGCCGCCGACGCTCTTGATCATCGCCGCGGTCGGCTGCAGCGATTCGACCACGTAGTTCAGCGGCACGATGTAGGTGTCTGCGCCAACGGCGACGGACATGCCGTCGAGGATGGCCAGCGTCAGCGGCAGGCGCACCGTCATGCGGGTGCCGACGCCGGTCATCGATTCGATGTCGACGCGGCCGCCCATTGCGGTGATGTTCTTCTTCACGACGTCCATGCCGACGCCGCGGCCGGACACCTCGGTCACCTGATCGGCGGTCGAGAAGCCGGCTTCGAAGATGAGTCCCCAGACCTCCTGGTCGCTCATGCCGTCGCTGACCGGCAGGCCGCGCTCGCGTGCCTTGGACAGGATGCGCTCGCGGTTCAGGCCGGCGCCGTCGTCACCGACCTCGATGACGATGTTGCCGCTCTGGTGCGAAGCCTTCAGCGTGATCGTACCCTCGCGCGGCTTGCCGCGCGCCTCGCGCACGTCCGGCGTTTCGATGCCGTGATCCAGGCTGTTGCGCACCAGGTGGGTGAGCGGATCGGCGATGCGCTCGATCAGCCCCTTGTCCAGTTCGGTCGATTCGCCGGCAAGCACCAGACGCACCTGCTTGCCCAGCTTCTGCGACAGGTCGCGCACGACGCGCGGAAAACGCGAGAACACGGTGGACATCGGCAGCATGCGGATGGACATGACCGATTCCTGCAGGTCGCGTGTATTGCGTTCGAGCTGCTGGACGCCATTCATCAGGCGCTCGAACTCGACCGGGTCGAGCTTGGATGCAGCCGACGCCAGCATGGCCTGCGTGATCACCAGCTCGCCGACCAGATTGATGATCTGGTCCACCTTGTCGACGCCGACACGGATGGAGGTGTCGCCGCCCGTCGTCTTGGCGGTCCGCGTTGCTGCTGCGGGCTTTGCCGGCTCCGGCGCACTGTCGGCAGCCGGTGCGCCCGACTTGGCTACCGGCTGCGCCGCCAGCGGCAGCACCGCGGATTCGGCCGGCAGCGGTTCGAACAGTCCGAAACTGTCGTCCACCGCAGCCGTGGTCGGCACACCGGGTGCGGCGTCGAAGAAGCCGAAGCTGTCGTCCTGCGCATCTGCGGCAACGGGTGCCGGCGGATCGAAGAAGCCGTAGCTGCCGTCGCCGGCATCGCCTGCCGCGGCCGGCGTCGCGTCAAACAGCCCCCACGCGTCGTCGTCGGCCGCAGGTGCGGACGCCACTTCGCCTTCGGCGTAGCTGCCCGGGCTGGCGATGAACTCGACGATGTCGCGCACTGCGGCGGCGTCGACGCTGCCGCCCAGCAGACACTGCCAGCGACCGGCGGCATCGATCGACACGTCCACGACGCGGCTGCCGAGCGCTTCGAGCTCGGCACTCATGTTCTCCATCACGCCAGCCGCATCGGCGCAGCTCTGCGGCAGCATGAAACTGAAACGGAAACTGCACGGCAGCGCCGCCGCCGACACCGGCTGCGGGTCCTCGTCGGCAACCGATACCGGATCGCTATACAGGCGCTTGATCGACGCACACACCTCGGCCACGCGTGCCATGTCGGCCGCGCCCTCGCCACGATGCGCCGCCACCAGGTCGCGCAGCAGGTCGCCTGCTTCGAGCGAGGCGTCGACCATCGCCGCCGTCATGACGACCTCGTGCTTGCGCACGCGGTCGAGCAGGGTTTCGAGTTCGTGCGTGACCTGGGCGAGGTCGTGGAAGCCGAAAGTGCCCGCACTGCCCTTGATCGAATGGGCGGCGCGGAAGATCGCGTTCATTTCTTCGTCATCGATGCTCTGCAAATCGATGTCGAGCAGCATCTGCTCCATGTTCGCCAGATGCTCCGCCGCTTCCTCGAAGAACACCTGGTAGAACTGGCTCATGTCCACCGTCATGGACTGTCTCCCCGCGCCAGGTAAGGGTGGATCAGCCGATGACTTTCTTCACCACCTCGACCAGCTTCTGCGGGTCGAAGGGCTTGACCAGCCAGCCGGTCGCGCCGGCGGCGCGCCCCTGGGCCTTCATCGCATCGGACGATTCGGTGGTCAGCATCAGGATGGGCGTGGCCTTGTATTGCGCCATGCTGCGCAGGTTGCGGATCAGCGTCAGGCCATCCATGCGCGGCATGTTCTGGTCGGTCAGCACCAGGTTGACCGACTTGGCCTTGGCCTTGTCCAGACCGTCCTGACCGTCGACGGCCTCGATCACCTCGTATCCCGAGCTCTTCAGCGTGAATGCCACCATCTGGCGGATCGACGCGGAATCGTCGATCGCAAGCACGGTCTTTGCCATGGTACTTCTCCTTCAGAACAGTTCTATTTCGCCTTCTTGGTAGGCCTTTTGGGCCACCGGATTCGTGCTGTCCACAACCGCCAGATGCGCCAGCGCGTCATCGACACGCTGTGCAAGTTCGGGTGATGCGTTGCCCAGCGCCGCCGCACGCGACAGTTCGCGCACGCTGGCGCACACGCCGTCGATCGCGCCGATGCGCTTCTGTACGTGGCCGATCAGCTGCGCGGTCATGTCCTGGAACTGCAGCGAGGTCACGGCGTGTGCCACCGCCTGATCCACACGTTCGACCGACGCGCCGAGATCGACGATGGACTGCTGGCGGCGCTGATGCAGCATTTCGAGGCCGCGCACGACGGTTTCGACGCGCGTCTTCGACTCCAGCGCGAAGGTCATGTCCTGGCCGGCCATGTTGGCGAGCGCCGATTCGGTCATCTTCACATTGGCCTGGACCCGATCGACCAGGGTGACGATCTGCTGGCTGAAGTCGCTGGTGCGCGCCGAGAGGTCGCGCACCTCATCAGCCACCACCGCAAAGCCGCGGCCCGCCTCGCCGGCGCGCGCTGCTTCGATCGCCGCATTCAGTGCGAGCAGATTGGTCTGTTTGGAAATGCCGCCGATCTCGCCGAGCAATGCGCGCACGCTCTCGGTTTCGCGGGCGATGCCCTCGGTCAGCTCGACCAGTTCCATTCCCAGCTTGCTGTTGTGAACCACGCTATCGACGACGCGCTGCATGGTGCCGGAGGTTTCATCGACGAAGCGCGCGAAGTCGAACTGCTGGCTGCCGTCGCCGCCGGTCAGCGCCATCGCCGTCTCGCGCTGGCTCGTGGTTTCGCCATGCATGTTGTGGAAGCTCTGGGTCAGACCGGTGATCGCTTCATGGAGCAGCTGCTGCACGCGCGTCAGCTCCTCGTTCATCCGGCTGCACTGGTCATGAACCGAGTCGGAGCTGCCCACCACCCGCTGATGCGCAGCGTCGGGTTCGGCCCTGACGCCGTGTGCCTCATCCGGTGTTTCCAGTGCCGGACGACCGGACAGCAGCACCGTCAGCGTCCACAGCATCGCGGCAGCGGCAACGGCCGCCAGCACGGGCAGCATGGACTGCGGCGCCAGCAGGGCGGCGGTACCGGCACACACTGCGGATCCGGTCCAGGCGGCAACAAGAGCGATCGGTTTTATTTTCATGACATCGGGCATCGATGGGCAACGATACGAACTGACTTCGATCTTTACGGCGATACGGGGTGAAACTTGATCAGGGCGGCGCGACCGCGCCCGCCGCTCCGGCCACGTCCTCGACGTTGACCGAACGTCCGTCCGACAGCATCGCCTGCTCGGTGTCGCGGTTCAGCACGATGATGCTGATGCGACGGTTGATCGGGTTGAACGGGTCGTCCTTGTCGAATGGAATGATGGAACTCATGCCCACCACCCGCAGCACCTTGTCCGGGTCCATGCCGCCGGCGATCAGTTCGCGCCGCGACGCGTTGGCGCGGTTGGACGACAGCTCCCAGTTGGAAAAGCCGCCGATGCCGCCGGCAAATGGCTTGGCGTCGGTATGCCCGGACAGGAAGACGCGGTTGTCGACCTGGTTCAGGATGAGGCCGATCTCGCGCAGGATGACCTGGGTATAAGGCTGCAGCCGGTCACTGGCCGAGGCGAACATCGGCCGGTTCTGCTCGTCGACGATCTGGATGCGCAGCCCTTCGGACGTCACGTCCAGCATGAGCTGGTTGCGGAAGGGGCGCAGGTCGGGATTGGCTTCGATGCGCGCCTCGATCTGGCTCTTCAGCTCGATCAGCTTGACGCGTTCCTGGCGCTGCTGCTCGCGCTTCATCTCCTCGGACTTCTGGTCTTCGCTGCTGGCGCTGAGATTGATCGACCGCTGCTTGGTCTCGACCGCGCCGTACTTCACCTGACCGGCCTGCCGCGTCAGGTCACGTCCACCGCCCTGGATGACGCTCGAACTGTCGCCCGATCCGGAGCCGCCCTGCTGCGCCACCTTCAGCGGGTTCTCGAAGTACTCGGCAATCCCTTCGAGGTCGCCCTGCGCGGTCGAACCGAGCAGCCACATCAGCAGGAAGAAGGCCATCATCGCGGTCACGAAGTCGGCGTAGGCGATCTTCCAGGCGCCGCCGTGCGCACCGCCGCCGCCCTTCTTGATCTTCTTGACGATGATTGGCTGCTGGGTATCGTCGGACATGATTCAACCGATGGTGGATGAGGAGGTCAGGAGATGAGCGATGCGCCCGCTCACTTGCCCTTGCGGCTCTTCACTTCGTCCTCCAGCTCCTTGAAGCTGGGGCGGTCCGGCGAGTACAGCACCTTGCGGCCGAACTCGATCGCCACCTGCGGCGCGTAGCCGTTCATGCTGGCCAGCAGCACCACCTTCATGCACTCGTAGATCTTGCCGCCCTCTTCCATCTTCTGTTCGAGCTGGGAGGCGATCGGCGCGACGAAACCGTAGGAGAGCAGGATGCCGAGGAAGGTGCCGACCAGCGCGCCGCCGATCATCTTGCCCAGCACGGCCGGCGGCTGACCGACCGAGCCCATCACGTTCACCACACCCATCACCGCGACGACGATGCCGAAGGCCGGCACGCCGTCGGCCATCTTCGACACGCAATGCACGGCGACATGCTGCTCGGAGTGGTGGGTTTCGATCTCGGCGTCCATCAGGTCGGCGATCTCGAAGGCGTTCAGGTTGCCGCCCACCATCATCCGCAGGTAATCGGTCAGGAAGTCCACCGCGTGGTGGTCGGCGAGAAAGTTGGGGTACTTGGAGAAGATGGGGCTGGATTCGGGATTCTCGACGTCGGCTTCGATCGACATCAGCCCTTCCTTGCGCACCTTGGCCAGGATTTCGTACAGCATGGCCAGCACGTCCACGTAGAAGGCCTTGTTGTAGGACGAACCCTTGAATACCGACGGCAGCGCGGCCACCGTCGCCTTGATTGCAGCCATGCCGTTGCCAGCCACGAAGCCACCGATCATCAGACCGAAGATGGCGACGTACTCGGCGGGCACCCACAGCGCGGCCAGACTGCCGTGCAGTGCGTAGGTGCCGACCGAAGCGGCAAGGATGATCACGTAGCCGATGATCAGAAACATGGAATTTCCCTGTGTATGACGGATGTTCGGGGCATCAATCACTGCGTGCCTGCTGGTCTAACGGCACCACCTCAGGAAACTTGACCAAGTCTGCTGCGCAGGTGAACAGCACCCGACGCACAAAAAAATGCCGCTGCGGGTTGCCCCGCAGCGGCGAGCTCCTTGCTCGCGCAAGGAGGAGGTCAGACAGGAGAGAGAAAACGGATCAGGCGGCGATCAGCGCCTCGCGGGCACGGCGCGTCTTGCCGGCGCGTGCGGGAATGTTGCACAGGCCGCAGACATAGCTGGCTTTCGGGTCGTAGGCGTGCGCCACGAAGTGGCCGCCGCAGCAGGTGCACTTCGTGTGCTGCAGCAGCTTGGCGTCGAAGAAGCGCACCAGCGTCCAGGCGCGGGTGAGACTCAGCACCTCTTCCATGTCGTGCGTCTGCACGTGTTCCTGGTAGAGCTTGAATGCCTTGACGATGCAGTCCAGCTGGTTGAGACCGGTGTTCTGCTTGAAGAAACTGAAGAAGGACATGAACAGCGAAGCGTGAATGTTCGGCTGCCAGGTCATGAACCAGTCGGTCGAGAAAGGCAGCATGCCCTTCGGCGGCGACACGCCCTTCACTTCCTTGTACAGCTTGAGCAGACGCTCACGCGACAGATGGGTTTCGGCTTCCAGCAGCTGCAGGCGGGCGCCCAGCTGGATCAGGTTCACCGCCAGCGCGATTTCGCGACCTTCGGAAACGATGCTCTTGTTTTTCATGACCTTGACTCCCTGACTCAGGAAACCGCTTCGACCGGCTGCGCGCAGGCCAGGATGGTCGCGTGCAGGTGGGAGGTCGATGCGTCACGACCGTGGCTGGACAACAGGCCGAGCAGGACGCGGTCGTCGAAACGCAGGCGGCACAGCATCATGTTGGCGCTGGCCATCTTCAGGACCTGTGCCGGGGAGAGCGACTCGATCATGCCGGCGACTTCCTCGCTGACACCGAGGCGGAACATCGCTGCATCGCGGTCCTCGCGGATCATCTGCTGAGCGAGCATCAGATAGGCAAGATTCAGTTCGCGAATCTCGTTGAGCAAGCCGGTCGTCTTCATGCCTCGATCCCTCCTTGGAGCAGGTGCAGAGTGCGCCTGTGTGTGGGATGCATTCTGCCGAGAGGGGCGCCGATGCCCAATCAGGGGCTGGCGAAACTTGCTGTACGAAGGGGCGAACGAAATCCTGTAAGAAAAATTCTTACATTTCGGGCGTGTACGGGGAATGCCACCCTGAAAATCGGGCGGACAGGGCAGGTAACGGCATCGCCGGGAAAAACTTAAATCAGAAGTGAGCCGTCCAGGATGCGGGCGCAGAGCACGTCGGCGTCCACCGGTCGCGAGAAGAAATAGCCCTGGAAGCGGTCGCACTGCTCGCGCATCAGGAAGCCCAGCTGTTCCGGCGTTTCCACGCCCTCCGCCACCGTGGTCAGGCGCAGGCTGCGGGCCAGCGCGATGATGACGCGGATGATGGCGGCGTCGTCCTCGTCCTCGTTGATGTCGCGGACGAAGGACTTGTCGATCTTGACGATGTCGATCGGGAAGCGCTTCAGGTAGGACAGCGATGAATAGCCGGTGCCGAAGTCGTCCATCGAGATGCGGACGCCCATGTTCTTCAGCGCCTTCAGCATGCCGATGGTCGTTTCGGCGTCCTTCATCAGCACCGATTCGGTGATTTCGAGCACCAGCTTGTCCGGCGGAAAACCAGTGTCTTCCAGCGTGGTACGCACGGTTTCCAGCAGCCGTGGCTGGGCGAACTGCACCGCGGACACGTTCACCGACATCGACAGGTCGGTCATGCCCTGTTCGTGCCACAGCCTGCCCTGGCTGCAGGCTTCGCGCATGACCCAGGCGCCGATCTCGACGATGAGTCCGGATTCGTCGGCCAGCGGAATGAAACGGTCCGGCGACACGACGCCGCGCTGCGGATGCTTCCAGCGCAGCAGCGCCTCCACGCCGGAAGGGCGGCCGGTCACGCCATTCAGGATGGGCTGGTAGTTCAGGAACAGTTCGCCGCGCTGCACCGCGTGCCGCAGGTGCGTTTCCAACACCAGCTTCTCGGCCGAGCTGGCGCTCATCTCACGCGCGTAGAAGCTCATGCCGTTGCCGCCGGAGCGCTTCGCGCTGGCCATTGCCGCTTCGGCATTCATGATCAGGGACTGCGCATCGTCGCCATCGTCCGGCGTCATCGCCACGCCGACCGAAGCGGTCAGGAACAGTTCGAGGCCGTCCTTGATGATCGGGGTGGAAAAGGCGTCCATCAGCCGCTGCGCAAGTGCCGATGCCAGCGCACGCGTGGTGCAGGCCGGCGCGAACACGCAGAAGCGGTCGCCGCTGAGGCGGGCGATCATCGCACCATCGCCGGCGCGCTCTATCAGCCGGCGCACCGCTTCACGCAGCACCGCGTTGCCCGCCTCGTAACCGAAGCTGGTGTTGATGCGCAGGAAGCGGTCGATGTCCACCACCATCAGCGTGGCGTGGCTGGCTTCGACGCTGCGGCGGGCGGTGTCGAGCCAGTCGTCGATCTGCGCGCGCAGCAGGGTCTGGTTGGGCAGTGCCGACAGCGTGTCGAAGAAAGCCAGCGCATGGATGCGCGCGTCCGCCGTCTGCACCGCGCGCCGCGTCTCGACTCCGCGCAGCTCGCGTTCGATCACCGGCACCAGACGGGCGATATTGCCCTTCTGGACGTAGTCGGCGACGCCGTTGCGCATGGCCGAGAAGGCCATGTGATCGGAAATCTTGCCGGAGTAGATGATGAATGGAATGTCGCGCCCGCTGCGGCGAACGACCTCGAGCGCGGACGCCGAATCGAAGCCGGGCATGGCGTGGTCGGAAATGACCAGATCCCATTCGCGCTCTTCCAGCGCGCGGGCGAGATCGCCGGCGCTGTCCACGCGCTCCGAATACGTGTCCAGCCCGCGTGCGCTCAGTTGAGCGTTCAGCAGGAAGACATCGTCTTCATTGTCCTCGACCATCAATACCTTGATGGTTCTGAACCCTCCCATCTTGTCAGAGTGACGGTCCATCCACTTCATTCCGGGTCGTGAGCACGATCAACGGGATCAATGGACGGCAAGATCTGCCGAAACTTGAGCAACGACTTTTGCCGGATGCGGGCAAAAGTCTCTCTTTACCCTTTCGGTTGAGGGGGGATTAGGACCTGTTCACCGCCCATTCCGCCGCGTGCGCCCGGTTGCGCCCGGCACTCTTGGCCGCGACCAGCGCCTGGTCGGCGAAAGTGAGCAGCGCGTCGGCGTCCGGCATGGCCGGCAGGCGCTCGGCCACGCCGATGCTGATCGAACTGGTCAGGCGCAGGCGACCGGCCTGCACCGGTGCCGCGGCGACGCCGGCGCACACGCGCTGCGCGCAGGCCATCGCCTGTTCGAGATCGGTGTCCGGGCAGATGATCAGGAACTCGTCGCCGCCGGTGCGGCACACCACGTCCTGCGCGCGCATGCACTCGCGGATCGCGCGGGCGGTCTGTTCCAGCACCTGATCGGCGACGTCCCGACCGTAGGTTTCATTGATCTGACGGAAGTGATCGATGTCGATCAGAAGGCAGGACAGCGGGCGCTCACTGCGTTGCGCGATCGCCCATTCCTGAGCGATGCGGCTCATCGCGTAGCGGCGGTTCGGGAAACCGGTCAGCGCGTCGGTCAGCGCGACCTCCTGCAGCCGGCGGTTGCTCACACCCAGTTCAGCTGCGTAGCGGCGGATTTCCTCGCGCTCGCTCTCCAGTTCGCGCTGCATGCGCACCAGACGCTGACCTGCACGCAGCCGCGCTTCGAGCACGCGCGGCCGCAGCGGCTTGACCATGTAGTCATCGACGCCCGATTCGAAGGCCTCGATCAAGCGCTGATCCTCTTCGTGACTGGTGAGCAGGATGATGTAGATGTTGCGGCCCATCCGGGTCTGGCGCAGCGTGCGCGTCAGTTCGAGGCCGTTCATCTGCGGCATCACCCAGTCGACCACCATGATGTGCGGCTGGAACTCGAGCGCCAGATCCATGCCGCGTACGCCGTCCTCGGCCACCGCGACCTGATAGCCGCCGCGCACCAGCAAGGTCTGCAGTGTCAGCCGGGTGGCCGCGTCGTCCTCCACCACCAGCACGCGCAAGCCTTCGCTGCCCGGCGCGTCGTTGGCCGCCTGCTGCGCTGCCGGCGCTGGCGGCGCGGCCGGGACGGGCGGCGGAGCCGGCACCAGCGTGTCGGCCAGTCCGTCCAGGCTGGGCAAGGCATAGGCATCGACCGGCAGCATCTGCGACCAGTCCTTCCAGTCCAGGGCGACTTCCTCGCACAGCGCGGACACCTGTTCCGGCACCCACTCCATGCGCGCCGCCAGCGCGCGCGCGGCGTCCAGACTTTGCGCCCGGCTGGCTTCATCAGCCATGCAGGCGCTCTCGATGGCGCGGGCCAGGCCCAGTGCCATCGTCAGACCGTATTCGCGCGAGCCCGGATCGACCGGCGTGCTCAGTGCCGACTCGTGGCCCAGCACCGCGGCGACGAAGAAGCGCGGCATGCCCCAGTCGAGCAGCATCGCCGCACTCAGTTCGACGTGGGTCATCGCGAACGCCTGGCGCTCCTGTTCGAGCAGGCAGGCCGGGTCGCCGCGCGCTTCGTCGAGCACGCGGGAATACTGCACCGGAAACACGCTGGCCAGACCGAGGGCGCCGACCCCCGACAGCAGGCCGACGCTGAAGCTCTCCTCGACACCGGCGCTGCGCAGTCGCATGACGATCTTCTGCATCGCGATGGCGCGGATGACCGACCCGGTCCAGAAGCGTGTGTAGGGGAAGCTGCGGCAGAGACCCTCGCCGTTGCTCGAAATCAGCGAGAAGCCCAGCGCCAGGTTGCGCACCGCCGCCATACCAAGCACCGCCAGCGCATCGCGCAGCGCGACCACCGGCCGCGAGCCCTGCGGCAGCGTGCCGTTGGCGGCACGTACCAGACGCCCGACCAGTGCCGGATCACCCTGGATCAGCCGGGCCAGTTCAGCCAGCGAGGCGTCACCGCGCTGGCTCATGCGGGCGATCGACAAGGCGATGCCCTTGGGCGACGGCAATTCGCCCGCGGCCTTTATTTCCTGGAAGCGGCGTGTATCGATCAGGTCATTCATTCGTGAATCCGGGCTGTGCAGCAACCGTTGCAACGAGGCGGCGCGCGCGTGACCGCCCCGAATCAATCGGCATTGGCTTTCCTTACGGCCGGGGAGTCTCCCGACTTGAGGGCAGCAGCAAAAAACCGGCCACCCCATGCGCATCCGCCGGGGGCGGCGCTACACTCGTGGCCTGCTCAGCAACACGGCTTTGCCACCCGACACATGAAGTACTGCGCCCATTGCGGCAGCGAGGTCGAACTGCGCGTTCCGGCCGGCGACAACCGCCCGCGCCACGTCTGCCCGGCCTGCGGCAGCATTCATTATCAGAACCCGCGCATGGTGGTCGGTACGCTGCCGGTGTGGGAAGACAAGGTGATGCTGTGCCGGCGGGCGATCGAGCCGCGCCATGGCTACTGGACGCTGCCTGCCGGCTTCATGGAGAACGGAGAGAGCGCCGCCGAGGGCGCGATGCGCGAGACGCGCGAAGAGGCCTGCGCGCGGGTCGAACTGCTGGCGCCCTACACGATGGTGAGCGTGCCCTTCATCGACCAGATCCACCTGCTGTTCCGCGCGCGGCTGCTCGACCTCGATTTCGCGCCGGGCACCGAATCACTGGAGGTGAAGCTGTTCGACGAGGCCGACATCCCGTGGGACGAACTGGCCTTCCGCAGCGTGTCGCTCACCTTGCGCACCTTTTTCGAGGAGCGCCGGCAAGGCAGCTTCGGCGTTCATCACTTCACGCTGCCGGCAGCGGCCGGCTGAGCGACTGCGCCGGCTCAGGCCTCGACCGCTTCGGCGGCGGCGCCGAAGCTGAAGCTGAAGGTCGCCCCCTGCCCTGGCACGCCCTCGGCCGCGACGCGGCCGCCATGCAGCCGGATGATGCGCTGCACGATGGCCAGACCGATGCCGCTGCCGTCGTATTCGCGATTGTTGTGCAGGCGCTGGAAGGGCGCGAACAGGCGCCCGACGTACGCCATGTCGAAGCCGGCGCCGTTGTCGCGCACGTAATAGGCGGTCTGTTCGCCCAGCCGGGACTGTCCAATCTCGATGCGCGGCTGCGGCTGCAGTCGGGTGAACTTCCACGCGTTGCGCAGCAGGTTTTCCAGCACGATGCGGGCGAGGCCGGGATCGGCGTCCACCCACAGGCCTTCCGGAATCACCCACTGCACCTGTCGTGACGGCGCCTCGGCGTCGAGTTCGCGCGCGATGTCGCGGGCGACGTCCGACAGATTGGTCAGCGTGCGGCGCACCTCGGCGCGCGACACGCGCGACAGTTCGAGCAGGTCGTCGATCAGTTCGCCCATGCGCTGGCTGTTGCGACGGATGCGCGCGAGGTATTCGCGCCCCTGCTCGTCCAGCAGATCGCCGTAGTCCTCGACCAGCAGTCGCGAAAAACCGTCGAGCGCACGCAGCGGTGCGCGCAGGTCGTGCGACACCGAATAGCTGAAGGCCTCCAGCTCCTTGACCGCCGCTTCCAGCGCCGCGGTGCGCGCGCCGACACGTCGTTCCAGTTCGTCGTTCTGCGACTGCACACTCTGCACGTGCTCGGCCTGTATGCGCGCCGCCTCGCGCTGCGCGGTCACGTCGCGGCGTACCGACACCAGACCATTGAAGGCACCGTCGTCGTCGACCAGCGGAATGATGCTGACGTCGTAGACGCGCGGATCGTTGCCGGCCAGGTCGACCACCTGTTCCTCGAAATGCGGCTTGCAGGTGCGGGCGACCTCCTGTGCGATCGCGTGGTTGTGCAGCAGCACGTCGGACAGCGAGGGCAGATGCGCTGCCAGTTCCTCGCTGGTCGCCCCCAGCCAGGCCGTCTTCTTCAGGCAACGCGTGTCGAGCAGCGCGCGGTTGGCCAGGCGCCAGCGCAGGTGCCTGTCCTTCAGCACGATCAGGTCGGGCAGCGCATCGACCAGCGCGCGCAGACGGAACTCCTCTTCGCGCAGCGCCTCGCGCGCCTGCATTTCGGCGGTGATGTCGCGGCTGACGCCGCGATAGCCCGAGAATGCGCCGGACGCATCGAACACCGGTTCACCTGACGAGGCCAGGTAGCGCCAGCGCGAACCGTCACGGCGGCGCGACAGGAAATCGCGGAAGGCTTCGTGCCGTTCCAGCGTCTGCCGCAGCAGGCCCCAGGGCTGGGTCAGCGCTTCCTCACCGGGAATTTCCCACGGCGCGCAGCCGTCCAGTTCAGTGTCGCCGAAGTGCACGTCGGTCAGTTCATCAGGCAACCGGTGGTAGCGCAGTTCGGCGTCCAGTTCCCAGTGCCAGTCGGCCGACAGCAGGGTCAGCGCGCGGAAATGCGATTCGCGCTCGCGCAGCGCGCGTCGGGCCGCCTGCTTCTCCGACATCGCGGCGCCGATGAACAGCGCGGTCGCGGCGGTCAGCATGATCAGGCCGTGCAGCACCAGCAGCTGCACCTGCATCGGGTGCGGGCTGAACGGCGACGTGCCGTTGGCGGTGCCGGCCAGCGCCATCATCGAAGTGATCAGGAAAGCGGTCCAGCCGACGCGCGGCGGGAAACGCAGCGCCACCCACACGACCAGCGGCAGCGCGACGTAGAGCTGCAGCATCGGATCCGGCAGCAGCGCGACACCGGCGAAGGTGACGCTGAGCAGGGCCATCAGCGCGCCGACGACAACGATCTGCTCGGGCAGGCGGCGCGTGAGCTGCTGAAGCGGCCGGCGCGCGCCCCAGGCCAGCAGCGGCAGCACGGTGACGATGGCGCCGAGCGCGTCACCGAGCCAGGCGGTGGAGCCGATCTCCAGCCAGCGCTCGGGCGGCACGCCGTGCGTCAGCACGCTGCCGGTCAGTGTCGCCACGGCACTGGGCACCGCCATCAGATAGATCACGGCCATCAGCTTGAGCGCGCCATCGGTGCGTTCGAGCAGATCGGTCGGTTGCGCGGTCAGGCGGCGCAGCAGCACCGCACCGGCCCACGGCGCAAGGATCTGGCCGGCGGAGAACAGCACGATCATCGCCGCGCCCTGACGCGCCAGCACCGCCGACGCAAGCACGCCGACGACCACGCCGGGCAGCCAGCGCGTGCCGCCCTGCAGCAGCGCGAACAGGGCGAGCCCCATCGGCGCCCACATCGGCATCTGACCCGACGCAACGTCGCGCAGCCGGAAGCTGAGAGCGGCGAGCAGGCAGTAGGCGACGGCGATCAGCAGATTGACCACAAACCCGTGCCCCGGCGCGCGAGCGCGCCCGGCCGACGGATCGGCCGGCTCCGACGGCGACGGCAGCGACTGCGGCGGCGTGCTCAATTCTGTCTCCGGCCGGCTTGACTACCGCGGCGGCACTTTCTAGTTTTCAACGACTGCCGCACGAATGTTTCCTGTGGAGCGTGATGATGGAAAGACGCAGCTTTGTCGCCGCGTGCAGCGCCGCCTGCGGACTGGCCGGACTGAACCTGCCCGCGCGCGCCGCCGTGGCGCGGGAATACCCGCGCAGCGTGCTGACCGACAGCGAAGGTCGGCCGCTGAAGGCGTCCTCGCTCAAGCCGGGCGTCAATTATGTATTCCAGTGGCCGTATCCGGCCACGCCCTGTTTCCTGCTGGATCTGGGCAGGAAGGTCAACGGCACGACGAAGCTGCGTACCGCCGACGGGCAACAGTACGACTGGCCCGGCGGCGTCGGCCGGGCCCAGTCCATCGTCGCCTACTCGGCCATATGCTCGCACAAGCTCACGCATCCGACACGGGACATCAGTTTCATCTCCTACCGTGACGAAGCGACTGCACACAGCCGCCGCGCCCGCGTGATCCACTGCTGTTCCGAGCACAGCCAGTTCGATCCGGCCGCTGGCGCGCGCGTACTCGAAGGCCCGGCGCCGCAGCCACTGGCCGGCATCGTGCTCGAATATGCGGCCGAACGTGACGAACTGGTGGCCGTCGCCACGCTGGGCGCCGACGTGTTTGACCGCTTCTTCCAGAGTTTCGGCTTCCGGCTGGCGCTGGATCACGGCGGCGACCGCGCGATGAAGCCGGTCGGCGCGACCACGCGGGTGGTCGCGATGGACAGCTTCTGCCGTCAGCAGGTGCGCTGCTGACGGTGTCGAAGGTTCAACCGGGTAGCGGTGGCTCGGCATCATCGGAACGGGCGGCATCTCCCGCTTCCAGCTCGAGTTCGACGGTAAACCCGTGCGCCGGAAGCGACGCCGGTATTACGGCCCGCCCGGCCGCTGCCTTGAAGGCGGCCAGCACCGCCGCGTCGACCTCGTCACGGCCGCTGCTGCGCGCGAGATCGACGCCGACCACCCGCCGCGCCAGCACGTGCAACTGCACCGATATCGACGCGGCGCGCCCCTCTGTCGTCCATCCATCGGCAACGACCGCCCGCGCCAGCGCGTAGCGCAACGCCCGCAATGCGTCCTCGCCCGGTGCCGGCAGCGCTGGCTCGGCGACCGGCGGCGGCGTGCGCCCAGCCGCAACGGTGGTTCCCGGGGCCGAGACCGGCGCCGGGCGGGGCTCGGCCGCCACCACGCCCGTCCCCACAGTCGCGCTGTCCTCCGCCGGCAAGGCGCTGTGGCCGACCGGCTTCAGCGCCAGCCGTAACACGCTGTGGCTGGGCTGCGGCGCCGCGGACGGCAGCGGCCAGAAAACAAGCAGGTGCAGCAGGGCCGACAGCGCCAGTGCACAGCCGAGGGAACGATGCGTCGCAAACGATTGACGCGGTTGCAAATTCATCTTCCTTTGCTAAAGTGTCCGAGCACCTTGCGCGGCAACGTTTCCCGCGTCGCCGGGCGGATGCGTGACGACACACGTTTCACTTCGACTGACCGATTTCAGACCGAGGACGCGTAAGACGATCATGCTGGAGCACCCACCCCGGAGCATAGTTTACGAAGTGCGACGCCCGTCGCACCCGTGGATACTGACCCTCGACGCCAACGGCGTACCGCACCGCTGGGTCAGCTGGCAGCATGCCGTGTTCTATCACTCCAAGGATCTGGTGGCCTGGGTGGCCGGCAGTCACGAGTTCGAAATCCGCGGCGGCATCAATCGCGTCACCGGCGAACAGTCCTTCATCCGCACCAACAGCATCATCGCGATCAAGGGGCGCAGCCACGCGCACAAGCTGCAGACGGCAGTGCCGCCGCTGAACAACCGCGAGCTGTTCCACCGCGACCGCTCGATCTGCGGCTACTGCGGCGGCGAGTTCTCGTACCAGAAGCTTACGCGCGACCACATCGTGCCGGTGTCGCAGGGTGGCCGCGACCTGTGGATGAACGTGGTGACCTGCTGCCGGCCCTGCAACCAGCGCAAGAGCGGCCGCACGCCCGAGCAGGCGCGGATGCAGCTGATGTACGCGCCCTACGTGCCGAACAAGGCCGAGTACCTCATCCTCAGCAACCGCAACATCCTGGCCGACCAGATGGATTTCCTCGCCCAGCATGTGAACGCCAACAGCCGCTGGAAGGCGGCCTGACGGTCAGAGCGGAACAGCCCCCGCCGCTGCCGGGCGACGGGTAGTGCGCGGCAGCAGCAGCTGGAACACGGTGCCCTGACCGACCGCGCTCTTGCACGACAGCGAACCGCCGAGCGAGCGGGCCAGCGCCAGCGCGTGCGCCGGCGTCGCCCGGTTGCCGCCGCTGCCGTCCGGGGCGAACAGCCCCGCCACCCGTCCGGCGTCCATGCCGCGGCCGAAATCGCGTACCCGGACCTCGACGAACAGCGCGCCATTGAGGTTCAGACCTTCGGCCGTGCTGACCGCAATGCGACCGGAGGTGCCGACCTGTTCGGCGCTGATCGCCAGCAGCGCATGCAGCAGCTCGCGCAGTACGCCGAGCGGCAGGTGCAGCGGCGGCAGCGCCGCGTCGAGATGCAGTTCGGTCGAGATCGAGCGGGCCCGCAGCACGCGCTCCTCGACCTCGGCCACCGTCTGTTCCATCAGCTGATTGAGGTCGATGCGCTGGGCGTCGGCCGACACGTCCGGCGGACGGCCCTCGAACTGACGCAGCACGGTGTCGATGCGCTCGATCTGGTCGCCGAACACCGTCAGTTCGGAATCGACCATCGAATCGGCGCCCATCTTCAGGCGCATCGACTTGATCTGGTGCCGCATCAGGCCGAGCGGCGTGTGCAGGTCGGCGCGCAACTGGCGGGCATGTACGGCGTACTGCTCGGCCATGCCCTGCCGAAGTTCGTCCAGTTCGCGCAGACGCAGCTGCTGCTGGTGCAGGGCCCGGCCGGCCCCGTCGGCCAGCGCGCGCAGTTCGTCGCCGCGACGCATCAGCGCGGGCGTGAAACTGGCCGGGAAGTGGTAGAGCGCGAGCGCCTCGACGCCGGCTTCGCTGCACAGCGGCTGGATCAGGCCGGTCTGCCCGGGTGACACGCGCAGCAGGCGCTGCAGGCTGACCGGCAGCGCAGCGGCCTCGCGCGCGTCGCTGCACAGCCAGGCCGCGCCGGACGAAAGCTGGCGCCAGACGCCCTCCAGCCCCGCCTGCGCGAGGTCGATGCGCTGAACCACGTCGCCCTGCTCCGCGATGGGCATGAAGGCGCTGCCGCCCTGCCCGGCTCGCAGTATCTGCGGCGCTGGCAGGTCGAGCAGCAAGGCCGACGCCAGCTTCAGCATCGTCCACAGCGCGGACTCGTCGCCCCGCGCATACACCTGGCCGAACAGCCCGGCGCGGGCGAAGCCGGTCAGCGCGGCGCTGTCGTCCGGCTGCGCGTCGGCGATGCCGAAGGTCGGACGATAGGGCGCACCGACCGGAAGCAGCGTGTCGGCAGCGTCCACCTCGACCAGCCGGCAGCGTTCAAGCGCGCGGCTGTGCGCCGCCTGCAGCGCGCTGTCGAGCGCATCGGCCGACAGGCCGGTCAGACGTTGTGCGAGCGCCCGTTGCTGCGACGTGTCGGTGGCACCGCCACCCGCCAGTTCCTCGGCGGCACGCGCCAGGCGCAGGTGCTCGGGTGCATCGACGAAGAGCCCGCCGTCGGCGTGTGAGAAGCGCAGCGCATCCGCCAGTCCGGCTGACCATTCGGCAGACAGCAGCGCGGCGCCGACCTCGCCGTGATGTTCGCCGCCATAGGCGGTTTCGAACGCGGCCAGTTCGTGTTCGGTCGGCCGCTGCGCGTGCCGCTCGCCACCACCGGGTGCCGCCGCCAGCAGCGGCAACGCGACGTCGAGCAGCAGGCCGGCGATGAAGCTCTCGTCCGGATCGCAGCGACCGCCCGCAGCAGCCAGTTCGCGGGCGATTTCGGCGCTCAGTATGGAGTGCGCCCAGAACGCGTGGTGTCCGGCAAGATCGACGCCGCTGCGCTTGACGCGCGCGCGGCCGTCGAGCAGCGCCACCTGTATCAGCGCATGTCCACAGGCGTCGATCACCGCGTCGATGCGCCGCCCCGCGCCGCCGTCGCCGGTGGGCGTGGCGATCAGCTGCGACGCGCGCAGCAGGCGCAGCACCCAGGCCGGATCGTGGCGCAACAGCGCATTGAGGGACGGAACGCCGGCCGGCAGCGCACGCAGTCCGAGTGCCACGTCCGCCAGAAGCGGCAGCGAAGGCAGACCGGACAGCATGGCACAGTCGATCGCGCGGGCGGCGGGGGCTGTCATGCGGACTGGACGATGTTATTGGACGCCGGGCCTGAGCCCGGCGCTGACCTCTTTGGTTTATCGGCCGTTCTTGAGACGGTATCTGCGATTGATCATACCGCAGCAAATCGACGGAAACCCGCGCCAATACTGGGATGCGGCGTGGGTCACGCCGTCGTTGCAGAGCAACGTCGCCCATTTCGCCCGCAACTCGAACGCCGGTGCCGGAATCGCATTCGGAGCGTCAACCTTTACAAATGGTTACGCCACTCGAAATCAGGGTTCACAGCAGCGGCACAAGCTGGCCTCGCTGCCGGAGCGTTCCGGCGAACGGAGATACCGAACATGAAAACCCCTGAAAAATCATCTGTCCGCGGCCGCTGGTTTGCCGGTCTTGCCACCGCCGGTGCACTGGCCGGACTGGTTGCCGTCAATCTGCCGGCACAGGCCCATCCGGGCGCCGAGGGCGGTGCCCACCCGGTCAAGCACGGTGAGCGCCACCACGGGCCCGAAGCGATGGGCCAGCGCATGGAACAGATGGTCGAGCGCGTGTTCACGAAGGTCGGCGCCAGCGAGGAACAGAAAGCGCGCGCCCGCGAGATCGTCAAGGCGTCCGGCGAGGAAATGAAGAAGCTGCACGCTGGTCACTCGGACGACCGTCAGCAGATGCTGGCGCTGCTGTCGGCCGACACGATAGACCGCGGCCAGATCGAGCAGCAGCGCGCCGCCCGCCATGCGCAGATGGACGAAGCGTCGAAGGTGATGACGCGCACGATGGCCGATCTGGCCGAAGTGCTGACGCCGGCACAACGCAAGGAAGCGGCAAAGTCGCTGGCCAGCATGGGTGGTCGCCACGGCCACCATGGCAAGCACCGCCACGGCGACGGCCCGCGCGCGCCGGAAGCGACGCGCGGCTGAGTCCGCTCAGGCGATGTCGAACAGGCGCGCCAGCTCGGCCCCCGGGTCGGCGGCGCGCATGAAGGCTTCGCCCACCAGGAAGGCATGCACGTCGCGGGCCCGCATGGCCGCGACGTGTTCCGTTGCGAGGATGCCGCTTTCGGTGATGACCACGCGGTCGGCCGGAATGCGCTCGAGCTGCGACAGCGTGAAGTCGAGCGATACCTCGAAGGTGCGCAGGCTGCGGTTGTTGATGCCCATCAGCGGCGTCTCGAGCTGCAGCGCGAGGTCCAGTTCGCCAGCGTCGTGGCTTTCCACCAGCACCGCCATGCCCAGTTCCGTCGCCAGCGACTCGAGTGCGCGCATGTCGGCGACCGCACGGGCCTGCTGTGCCGCGTCGGCTTCGCCCGAAGGCGGCAGGAAGGCGGCGACGATCAGCAGGATGCAGTCCGCACCCATCGCCCGCGCCTCGACCACCTGATACGGGTCGATGATGAAATCCTTGCGCAGTACCGGCAGGCTGCAGGCGGCGCGCGCCTCGACCAGATAGTCCGGACTGCCCTGGAAGTACTGGCGGTCGGTCAGCACCGACAGGCAGGCCGCGCCCCCGGCCTCGTACGAGCGGGCGATGTCGGCCGGCCGGAAGTCGGCGCGCAGCACGCCCTTGGACGGGCTGGCCTTCTTCACTTCGGCAATCACCGCAGGCTTCTTCGCCGCCACGCGCGTCTTCAGTGCAGCGACGAAATCTCGCGTCGGCGTCTGCGCGTCGGCCCGCGCGCGCAGCGCTGCCATCGTTTCCGCGGCAAGACCGCTGGCGATTTCCTCGCGCTTGGTGGCGAGGATCTTCTGCAGGATGTCGGACATGGGCGGCCTCAGTTCGCGAACGAGCGCGACAGCTCGACCAGCTTGTCGAGACGCTGCCGCGCCGCGCCCGATTCGATGGCTTCGCGCGCCCGGTCGACGCCGTCGCGCAGGCTGCCCGCCACACCAGACACGTAGAGGCTGGCGCCGGCATTGAGCAGCACGATGTCGCGCGCCGGCGGGAGCGTGCCGTCGAGTGCGGCCAGCAGCATGTCGCGCGAGGCCTGCACGTCGGCCACGCGCAGCGTGTCGAGCGCGTGCACCGCCAGCCCGAAGTCGGACGGATGTACGGTGTATTCCTTCACCTCGCCGTCGCGCAGTTCGCCGACGAAGGTGTCGCCGCTGATCGACAGCTCGTCCAGCCCGTCTCGACCATGCACCACCATCACGTTGCGCGAGCCCAGTTCCTTCAGCACGCGCGCCAGGATGCCGACCAGGTCGGCGTGGAACACACCCATCACCTGGTTGGCCGCCCCGGCCGGATTGGTCAGCGGGCCGAGGATGTTGAACATGGTGCGCACGCCCAGTTCGCGCCGTACCGGCGCCGCGTGCTTCATCGCGCTGTGGTGATTGGGCGCGAACATGAAACCGACGCCCACCTGTTCGATGCAGGTCGAAACCTGGGCCGGCGTCAGGTTCAGATTGACGCCCAGCGCTTCCAGCACGTCGGCCGAACCGCTCTGCGACGAACTGGCGCGCCCGCCGTGCTTGGCCACGCGCGCGCCGGCTGCCGCGGCGACGAACATCGACGCGGTGGAAATATTGAAGGTGTGGGCACCGTCGCCGCCGGTGCCGCAGGTGTCGACCAGGGTCTGGGTGTTGTCCACCGGCACCTTCATCGACAGTTCGCGCATCACCATTGCCGCGGCGGCGATCTCACCCACCGTTTCCTTCTTTACCCGCAGACCGATCAGGATGGCGGCGATCAGCGTCGGCGACACCTCGCCGGTCATGATCTGGCGCATCAGTGCGGTCATTTCGTCGCGGAAGATTTCGCGGTGCTCGATCACGCGCTCGAGCGCCTGTTTCGGGGTGAAGCTCATGCGCCGGCCCTCCACTCGTCGAGGAAGTTCTTCAGCATCTGATGACCGTGCTCGGTCAGGATGGATTCCGGATGAAACTGCACGCCCTCGATGGCCAGCGTCTTGTGCCGCATGCCCATGATTTCGCCGTCGTCGGTCCAGGCAGTCACTTCCAGGCAGTCCGGCAGCGTGTCGCGTGACACCGCCAGCGAGTGGTAGCGGATGGCGGTGAACGGATTGGGCAGACCGCGGAACATGCCCTTGTCCAGATGATGGATGGCGGCGGTCTTGCCGTGCATCACCACCTTGGCGTGCACGACGTCGCCGCCGAAGGCCGCGCCGATGCTCTGGTGGCCGAGGCAGACGCCGAGGATGGGGTACTTGCCGGCAAAGGCCTTGATCAGCGGCACCGACACCCCCGCCTCGTTCGGCGAGCAGGGGCCGGGCGACACCACGATGTGGTCCGGCTTCAGCGCGTCTATCTGTTCCAGCGTGATCTCGTCATTGCGGAACACGCGCACGTCCTCGCCGAGCTCGCCGAAGTACTGGACGAGGTTGTAGGTGAAGGAGTCGTAATTGTCGATCATCAACAGCATGGTGGCTTCTTCCGATGGCCGTGTTTCGGAGCATTCTCAACCTTCGCGGCACCCGGCGCACGGACAGACACGGCCGGCGACGACGGGCGGATGGTGAAGGGAGGGCTGGGGCGCACGCAGGGCGTGCAGGGAGGGCTGTTCAGGCGGCAGGCTTGCGCCAGCGCAGGCCGGAATACGGGGCGGGAATGATGATCGTCGGGCGCATGCCGCGGATTATGGCGTGCTGCGTGGCCTTGTACAAGGCGGCGCCGCAGCTTCGCGTCAGGCGCCGGCCGCGCTGAGCTGCCTGACCGACGCCACCAGATCGGTGAAGCGCTCACCCTGCACCTGGATGTGGCCGCGGATGCGGTCGGCCGCCAGGTCGCCCTCGCCTGCGACGATGGCATCCACGATGGACTGGTGCTCGGAGTAGGAAACCTTCATCCGGTTGCGCACGCGCAGCTGCAGCCGGCGGTAGGGACGCAGCCGGCGGTGCAGGCTGATCGCCTGTTCGGCGAGGAAGCCGTTGTGGCTCGCCATATATATCTGCCGGTGGAACAGTTCGTTGAGCCAGTAGTAGGCGTCCGGGTTGTCGGCATCGCGGGCGGCCTCGCAGGCCTGGTGCGCCGCGCGCAGCGACGCGATCTCGTCCTCGGTGATGCGGCGCGCCGCCAGCCGGGCGCACATCGCTTCCAGTTCGGCCATCACGTCGAACATTTCGCACAGGCGGTGTGGCTCGATCTCGGCCACCACCGCGCCCCGCCTCGGGCGCGTATCGACCAGACCGGCCGACGCCAGCTGGATCAGCGCCTCGCGTATCGGCGTGCGCGACACGCCGAATTCAGCCGCCAGCTCCTGCTCGTCGAGGCGGGCACCGGGGCGCAGCGCGCCAGTGACGATCTGTTCCTCGATCTTTTCGCACAGCTGTTCGGACAGGCGCAGTGGCGCCGGGGCGTGATCCATGTCGGGCTCCTTGCTCATTACAAAAAAGTATAGACAAAGCTTGACTATGAATACACCGAATCCTATCGTGTATACACGTTTGACTTTTCTACATACATGAACTGATCTGACGTATTCGCCGCGTATCAGCCCCCACCGAACAAAACAAGGGGGCGCGGCACCACCACCATGCATCCAATCGACTGGAGGAGACTTGCATGAAATCCCAGCGCCGTTCCGTCCTGCGCGGCTTTGTCGCGACCACCCTTTCCGCATCCCTGCTGGCCCTCGGCCTGGGCGCCGCCCAGCCGGCGTTTGCTCAGACCACCCTGAAGCTTTCGCACCAGTTCCCTGCCGCCACCACACCCGACGGTGACTTCCGCGACCGCCTCGCCAAGCAGTTTGCCGCCGAAGTCGAGAAGCGCACCCAGGGTCAGGTCAAGATCACCGTCTATCCCGGCAATTCGCTGATGAAGACCAACACCCAGTTCGGCGCGCTGCGCAAGGGTGTGCTGGACATGTCGGTCCTTCCGCTGGCCTACGGCGGCGGCGAGGTGCCGGAAGTGAATCTGACGCTGATGCCGGCGCTGATCACCTCCTACGAGCAGGGCCTGCGCTGGCGTACCTCGCCCATCGGCCAGCGGCTCGAAAAGCATCTGGAAGAAAAGGGCATGAAGATCCTGACCTGGGTGTGGCAAGCCGGCGGCATCGCCTCGGCCGGACAGCCCATGGTCGCCCCGGCCGACGTGAAGGGCAGCAAGTTCCGTGGCGGCAGCCGCGAAATGGACGTGATGCTGAAGGAAGCCGGCGCCGCCATCACCAACGTGCCGTCGAACGAGATCTACAGTGGCATGCAGTCCAAGGTGCTCGACGCCGCACTGACCTCCTCCACCTCGCACATCAGCTTCCGCCTGTACGAAACGTCGAAGTCCTTCACCACCGGTCGCGATCACAGCTTCTGGTACATGTTCGAGCCGCTGCTCATTTCGATGAGCACCTTCAACAAGCTCACGCCCGAACAGCAGAAGGTGCTGGTCGAGGTCGGCCTGAGCCTGGAGAAGTTCGCGATGGAAGAGGCGAAGAAGGACGACGAGCGCGCCGCCGAAGTGTTCGCCAAGGCCGGCATCAAGGTGGTGGACATGGACGAGGCCGCGTTCAACCAGTGGCGCGCGCTCGCCCAGAAGACCGCGTGGAAGGACTTTGCCGAGAAAGTGAAGGACGGCAAGACCTGGATGGACATGGCCACTTCGGTCAAGTAACGCGACCGGCCTGGGGAGGGTTCCATCATGTTCTCGCTGATTGCCGGCGCGCTGCGCCGGTTCAACCGGCTTGCCGCCTATCTGTCGGGCGTCGTCATCATCGTGGCGGCCGGCATCCTGGTGTGGCAGGTCGCGGTGCGCTACTGGCTCAAGTGGCCCACCGACTGGGAAATCGAGCTGTGCGTCATGCTGCTCATCATTTCCACCTTCATGAGTGCGGCCCACACCCAGGCCGAACGCGGCCACGTGGCGATCGACCTGCTCGACACCATGCTGCCCGCCGGCATCAACCGGCTGCGGCAGAAGCTGGCCGACGTACTCACCTTCGCCTTCTGCGGCTTCGTTGCCTTCAACGCCTGGGAGTTCTTCCATGAAGCCTGGGCCGACGGCAAGACCAGCTCCTCGCTGTGGGGCCCGAAACTGTGGATTCCGTATCTCTTCGTCGCGCTCGGCATGACCACGCTGACACTCGAACTGGCGCTGCAGACACTGCGCCGCAAGGAGGCCTGACATGGACATGCTCACACTGTCTCTGCTGTTCGCCGTCGCCACCTTCGTCGGCCTGTTCTCGGGCATGCCGATCGCCTTCGCGCTCGGTGGCGTGGCCCTGCTGTTCATGCTGTTCTTCATGCCGCTGTCGTCGCTGGCACTGGTGACCGAAACCATCTACGCCGAACTCGACAACTTCACGCTGCTCACCATCCCGCTGTTCGTGCTGATGGGCGCGGCGATCGGCAAGTCGCGCGCCGGCGAAGACCTCTACGCTTCGCTGAATCGCTGGCTCTACCGCGTGCCGGGCGGCCTCGGTGTCGCCAACACCCTGGCCTGTTCGGTTTTCTCGGCAATGTGCGGCTCCAGCCCGGCCACCTGCTCGGCCATCGGCAGCTCGGGCATTCCGCAGATGCGCAGCCGCGGCTACTCCGATGGCCTGTCCACCGGCCTGATCGCCGCCGGCGGCACGCTGGGCATCCTGATCCCGCCCAGCCTGACGCTCATCCTCTACGGCCTGGCCACTGAACAGTCGATCGGCAAGCTGTTCATGGCCGGTGTCGGTCCGGGGCTGCTGCTGACGCTGCTGTTCGCGCTCTACGTCATGTGGCGCTACAAGAAGGAAAAGGCGCAGGCGCGCGCGTCGGCCGACGCCGGTGGCGACGGTTCGCACGCGCTGCTGCAGGAGGAGCATTACAGCTGGGCGGAACGTCTGGAATCGCTGCCGCGCTTCGCGCCCTTCCTCGCCGTCATCGCCATCGTCATGATCGCGCTGTACGGCGGCTGGGCGACGCCGTCGGAAGTGGCCGGCATCGGCGCCTTCTTCTCGCTGCTGATGGTGATGACCATCTACAAGTGCTACCGCTGGGCCGACCTCAAGGTCATCCTGAACGGCACGGTGAAGGAAAGCTGCATGATCATGATGATCATCGGCATGTCCTTCCTCTACACCTGGGTGATGAGCAACCTCAACATCACGCAGGAAGCGGCGCAATGGCTGGTGACGCTGCCGATCGGCAAGTGGGGCTTCTTCCTCGCGGTGTGCGTGCTGCTGCTGGTGCTCGGCTTCTTCCTGCCGCCGGTGGCCATCATCCTGATGGTGACGCCCATCATCCTGCCGGCGCTGAACACGCACGGCTTCGACCTGATCTGGTTCGGCGTCATCATGACCATCATGCTGGAAGCCGGTCTGGTCACGCCGCCGGTTGGCCTGAATCTGTTCGTCATCAACGGCATCGCACCCGACATTCCGCTCAAGGCCATCATGAAGGGCGTGCTGCCCTTCATCTGGCTCATGCTGCTGGCGGTGCTGCTGCTGTGCCTGATGCCGGGCATCGCGATGTGGCTGCCCGACCACTACCAGGGGAGCTGAGTATGGGCGCGCCCTGGAATCAACGTGCGGCGCGCCGGGCGCGCCGGCTCGAACGGCTGGCGCCGCTGACCCGCGGCCGCGAAATCGCCGCGGCCGACATCATCGCCGCGCTGGAAGCGGCGATCGAGCCGGGCGACCGCGTCTGCCTCGAAGGCAACAACCAGAAGCAGGCCGACTTCCTCGCCGAATCGCTGGCCGACTGCTCGCCCGATCGCCTGCACGATCTGCACATGGTGCAGTCGGTGCTGGCGCTGCCGGCGCACATCGACGTGTTCGAGCGCGGCATCGCGAACCGGCTCGACTTCTCCTTCTCCGGCCCGCAGGCGAACCGGCTGGCGCGACTGGTCGAGGAACGGCGCATCGCCATCGGCGCCATCCACACCTACCTCGAACTGTTCGGCCGCTACTTCGTCGATCTGACGCCCGACGTGTGCCTGATCGCCGCGCAGGCGGCGGACGCCGACGGCAACCTCTACCTCGGCCCGAACACCGAGGACACGCCGGCCATCGTCGAGGCGACCGCCTTCCGCCACGGCATCGTCATCGCCCAGGTCAACGAGAGGCTCGAGCGCCTGCCCCGCGTCGACATCCCGGCCGACTGGACCGACGCCTTCGTCGTCGCCCCCCGCCCCAACTACATCGAACCGCTGTTCACCCGCGACCCGGCGCAGATCACCGAAATCCAGGTGCTGATGGCGATGATGGCGATCAAGGGCATCTACGCCGAGTACGGGGTACAGCGCCTGAACCACGGCATCGGCTTCGACACAGCGGCGATCGAACTGCTGCTGCCCACCTATGCCGAATCGCTGGGCCTGCGCGGCAAGATCTGCAGCCACTGGGCACTGAACCCGCACCCGACGCTGATCCCGGCGATCGAGGCGGGCTTCGTCGAATCGGTGCACAGCTTCGGCTCCGAAGTCGGCATGGAGAACTACGTCGCCGCCCGCTCCGACGTGTTCTTCACTGGCCGTGACGGCAGCATGCGGTCCAACCGCGCCTTCTGCCAGACCGCCGGCCTGTACGCCTGCGACATGTTCATCGGCTCGACGCTGCAGATCGATCTTGCCGGCAACAGTTCGACCGCCACGCTGGGGCGCATCGCCGGCTTCGGCGGCGCGCCGAACATGGGCTCCGATGCCCGCGGGCGGCGCCATGCCAGTCCGGCCTGGCTGCGCGCCGGCCGCGAGCGCGCCGGCGACGCCATCGCTACGCGCGGCCAGAAGCTGGTGGTGCAGACGGTGGAAACCTTCCGCGAACACATGGCGCCGGCCTTCGTCGACAGGCTCGACGCCTGGCAGCTGATGGAGGACATGGGCATGGACCTGCCGCCCATCATGATCCACGGCGACGACGTGACCCACATCGTGACCGAAGAAGGCATCGCCAACCTGCTGCTGTGCCGCAGCGCCGCCGAACGCGAACAGGCGATACGCGGTGTGGCCGGCTACACGCCGGTGGGCCGCGCGCGCGATGCGCGCATGGTGGAGAACCTGCGCGACCGCGGCGTGATCCGCCGGCCGGAAGACATCGGCATCGACAAGCGCGACGCCACGCGCGACCTGCTCGCCGCACGCAGCATCAAGGATCTCGTGCGCGCCTCCGGCGGCCTGTACGACCCGCCGCGCCGCTTCCGCAACTGGTGAACGGAGACCCGACATGGAACGCTTCACCCTCTCGCTGCCGAGCACGCCCTGCGCGCGCGCCGACGCGGCCGCCGCGCTGTGCGGCGTCGTGTCCTCCGGCAACCTCGAAATCCTGGTCGACCGCGGCAGCATGGCCGACCGCTGCGACATCGAAGTGAACACTTCGGCACACGGCTTCCGCGACACCTGGGAAGCGGTGCTGACCGACGCGGTCGCCCGCCACGCCGCCGGCGGCCTCGCCCTCGCGATCAACGACGCCGGCGCCACGCCGGCCGTCGTGAGCCTGCGCCTCGACCAGGCGCTGGAAGCGCTGGAGGACCGCGCATGAGCCGCCTGCACAGACACTCCTGGTTCGAAGCGGATGCCCGCGCCCGCATCGCTGGCCTGGTTGACGCCGGCAGCTTCCGCGAACTGTGCGGTCCGCACGAACGGCTCACCAGCCCGCATCTGGCGGTGCTCGACCTGCCGGTCGCCTTCGACGACGGCGTCGTCGTCGGCGAAGCAACGCTCGACGGCCGCCCGGTACTGGTCGGCGCCCAGCAGGGCGAATTCAATGGCGGTGCCGTCGGCGAGATCCACGGCGCCAAGCTGCGCGGTCTGTTCGAGCGTGCGCGTCGCACACGGCCGGCGGCGGTGCTGCTCGCCATCGACTCCGGCGGCGTGCGGCTGCACGAAGCCAATGCCGGCCTGATCGCGATCTCCGAACTGATGCGCGCACTGCTCGCCGCACGCGCCGAAGGCATCCCGGTGTACGGCCTGATCGGCGGATCGTGCGGTGCCTTCGGCGGCATGGGCATCGTCGCCCGGCTGTGCGACGCACTGGTCATGTCGGAAGAAGGCCGGCTCGGCCTGTCCGGCCCGGAAGTGATCGAGACGGTGAAGGGCGTGGACGAATTCGATTCGAAGGACCGCGCACTGGTGTGGCGGGTGACCGGCGGCAAGCTCCGGCGCAGCCTCGGCGACGCCGCCCTGCTGGTGGACGACGACGTCGCCGCCTTCCGCGATGCCGCACGCACCTTGCTGGCAAGGCCAGTCCCTGCGCGCGACCTCGCCGCACTCGCCGCCGACCAGCAGGCGCTGACGCAGCGCGCCGCACGCCACGCCGACGCGCGCGACGGACTGGATATCTGGCGCGCGCTCGGCCTGCCCGACCCCGCCGTCATCCCGATGCTGGACGCGGCCGATTTCAACCGCCTGCTCGCACCTCTTTCGCCGACGGAGGCCGCATGAACGCCCTGCTCGACCGCCTGTTTCCGGCCGGCCACACGGTCGCCTTCGACGGCCACAACCTCGCCGGCCACGCCGTATCGGCCACCGGCCGCGTGCACGTGATCGGCACCCGCGACCGTGCCGCCCTCACCACCGACATGGCACTGAAGCTGTCGCAGGCGGTGCTCGACGCAGTGCGCACCGACCAGGCGGGCGGCGATCCGCGCCCCGTCGTGTTCATCGCCTCGACCCAGGGTCAGGCGCTGTCGCGCCATGAGGAATTGCTGGGTCTGAACGGCTATTTCGCCCACATGGCGCGCTGCGTCGACCTCGCCCGCCGCAGCGGACACCGGCTGGTGACGCTGATCCACGGCGAAGCGGTCAGCGGCGGCTTCCTCGCCTTCGGCCTGCTGGCCGATCGCATCTGCGCACTGCCCGACGCCCAGGTGAAGGTGATGGATCTGCGCGCGATGGCGCGCGTGACCAAGATCGCGCCGGAGCGGCTGGAAGCGCTGGCGCAGAGTTCGCCGGTGTTCGCGCCCGGTGCGAGCAACTACGCACGCATGGGCGCCATCCACGCGCTGTGGTCCGACGCCGAAGACTGGCCGCAGGCGCTGCAGCAGGCCATCGCCGAAGCGGGCGGCGAGGACCGTCGCGCCGCACTCGGACGCGAACGCGGCGGCCGCACGCTGGCGCAACCGGTGGCCGAGCGCGTCGCCGGCGTCCCGCTCGACGCCTGACCATGCGCCGCCTGCGCCGTCACGACCTGGTCTGGCTGCGCGCCGGTGCGGTGGTGGATCTCACCGCCTGCAGCGCAGCCGCTGCCGCCGATGTCGAAGCCTGGCGCAAGGCCGGCAGGCCGCTGGTCAGCGCGCGCAGCGACGGCCTGTCCGCCGACCGCCTGCGGCTCGGGCTCACACTGCCCGGCACCGGCGAGCGCCGCCGCGTATCGCTGACCGCGGCGCGCACCGACGTCGAACGCAGCACGCCGCCACCACCGCTCGACACGCTGGTCGACACGCTGCCGGCCGCGCACCGACCGTCGCTGCATGCGTTCGCCGAGCGCTGCACCGCGCTTGGCATCGCGCCGCGCGTCTACGGTTCGTTGCTGTGGCAGTCGCTCAGCGGCGAGCCCTGTCTGCGCGCCGACAGCGACCTCGATCTGCTGTTCGACCTCGAAGGCCCCGCGCCCCTGCCCTCGCTGCTCGAGCTGCTGCGTGACGCCGACGGCGCGCTGCGCCTCGACGGCGAGATCCGCTGCGGCGCGCACGCGGTGGCGTGGCGCGAACTGGCGGCCGCGTTCGATGGCAGCGGCCCGCGTCGCGTGCTGGCGAAATCGGACGACGACGTCGCGCTGATCGACGTCGCAGCGCTGTGGCCGGCACGGAGCCGCGCGGCATGAACGCACCTGCACGGATCGCTGCTGCACGCGCCGCAGTCGACTGCGAGCGCATCGGCCGGCTCGCCGTGCGCAGCCTCTACCGCGAGGTCGCGCTCGCGCCCAAGCCGGGCCTGGTCAGCCCGGTCGACAACGGCAGCCACGACGACATGGACATGTCGACCTTCTTCCGCAGTCTGTTCGCGCTGCGCCACTATTTCCGCGACATCGCGCACGCTGGTGCCGACGGCGCCGGATTCGCCACGCTGCAGTCGCTCGGGCTGGCCGCCGAAACGCAGATGCTGGCCGCCACCGGCGGCATCAACACCCACCGCGGCGCCATCTTCAACCTCGGCCTGCTGTGCGCCGCCGCCGGGCGCGTCGCTGCGCAGGGCGGAACGACCGCCGCCGGGCACGTCGCGCACACCGTCGCCCGCTGCTGGGGCGCCGACATTCTCGCCGCGCGACCGGCCGACGGTACGCCACAGGCCGACAGTCACGGCCTGCGCGTCGCCCGCCGCCACGGCACGACCGGCGCACGCGAACAGGCGGCCGCTGGTTTTCCCGACGTGATCGGCGCTGCGCTGCCTGCGATGCACGAAGTGCTTGCCACATCGGGTGACGACCGCCAAACCCGCGCTGCGGTGCAGGCGCTGTTCGTGCTGATCGCGCGGCTGGACGACAGCAATCTGCTGTGGCGCGGCGGCCGCATCGGTCTCGCCTACGCACAGGCCGCAGCACTTTCCTTCATTGAAGCGGGCGGCGTGTTCGCCGACGACTGGATCGCGCGGGCGCAGGCCACGCACGACTCCTTCGTCGCCCGCCGGCTCAGTCCGGGCGGCGCCGCCGATCTGCTTGCGGTGACGCTGTTCCTGCATGAGCTGGAGTGTGCGGAATGAGGCTGATCGTGCTGTTCAGCGGACAGGGCGGACAGACGGCAGAGCACCTGTCCGAACTGCGCGCCGACGCGGAAACGCGTGCCCGGCTGCCGGCACTCGACGCGCTGCGCGACAACGATCTGGCCAGCAACGTCACCGCACAGGTCGTGATCAGTGCGCTGCACGCGCTGCGCTGGCGCCGCCTCGCGCAGCGGCTGCCGCGGCCGCTGCTGTTCGCCGGTTACTCGCTGGGCGAACTGAGCGCGTTCGCGGTCGCGCGCGGGTTGCCGCTGAAGGACTGGTTCGATCTGGCCGCCCGGCGCGCCGCACTGATGGACGCCGCCACCGCACAGCCGTCCGGCCTGCTCGCCGTGCAGGGCCTGACCGAAGCCGCGTTGCGCGCAGCGCTCGACGGCAGCGGCTGCAGCATCGCCATCCGCAACGGCGACGCCCACTTCGTCGTTGGCGGCGCAAGCACTGCGCTGATCGAGCTCGAACACACTCTGCCCAGGCATGGCGCCCGGCGCTGCGTGAGCCTCGCGGTGCGCACGCCGTCGCACACCCCGCTGCTCGCCGCCGCACAGGCACCGCTGGCCGAAGCACTGGCGCCGTGGGCAAGCGGTCGCCTGTCCGTGCCAGTCATCGCCGGCATCGACGGCCGCGCGCAGCGCGACGCCGCCGATGCCGTCCGCACACTCGCCGCCCAGGTCGCACAGACCATAGACTGGTCCACCTGCATGGACACCGTGCTCGAATACGCACCCGACGCCGTGCTCGAAATCGGCCCCTGCAACGCCCTCGCGCGCATGCTGGCCGAGCGTGCGCCGGAGTTGCCGGTGCGCGCCGTCGACGACTTCAGCAGCGATGCCGCGGTGGTCGATTGGCTGGAGCGGATGGCCGGATAGACGCTGCCCGGCTCGCCACGCGCGAACAAGCGCCGCTGTCGGGGTCAGAAGACCCCTCCCACAGAACCCGGGCCCCCGCCACTGGTCGGGGCCCGCTCCCTGAGAGAGCGGCCCCTGTGGGAGCGGCCTTGGCCGCGACGCGGCTGTCGCTGGCCGCCGGCTTCGATCAAGGCCGCAATCGCGAGCAAGCTCGCTCCCACAGCAAGCTCGGTTCCACAGTTTTCGGCGCAGGCCCGAGCAAAGGCCCCCGTGAGAGTTAGGCATTGCTTCCGACAGGGCCGCAAGCCGGCACCGCGTACTGCCCACCGCCCCTGTCGGGGTCAAGACCCCTCCCACAAACCCTGGCCCCCGCGACCGACCGCGCGCGATTCCTTTGTAAGCCATGTAAGGTTGCCACCTGCCTCCCGGTCTTCAGGGTTGTCAGCGCTTACACGGACGATGTCGTGATACTCGGATTCAGCAAACGGAAGAGCTTCGAACAGGCGGTGCGGGCCTTCAGCCCGGATCTGTACCGCTTCGCCTGGTGGCTGTGCCGCGACAAGTTCGTCGCCGAGGACCTGGTGCAGGAAACCTTCGCCCGCGCGTGGAAATCGTGGGACGACATCAAGGATTCCGCCGCCACCAAGAGCTGGCTCATCACCATCGTGCGCCGCGAACACGCGCGGCTGTATGAGCGCAAGCAGTTCGACTACGTCGACGTCGAGCTGGAAGACCTGCAGATCGCCGCCGACCACGAACCGATAGAGCTTTTTGAAATGGAAAACCTGCTCGGCAGCCTGCCGCTGACGCTGCGCGAACCGCTGGTGCTGCAGGCGCTGGGCGGCTTTTCGTGCGCCGAAATCGCCGACATGCTGGACACCACCGAAGGTGCGGTGATGACCCGTCTGACCCGCGCCCGTCAGGCGCTGCGCAGCGCACTGACCGGCCAGCCGGCGCGGAGGGCCGAATCGTGAGCAGCTTCGACGACAAGAACATGACTTTCAACTGCATCGACTTCCGCCGCGAAAAGCTGGCCGACCCGCGCCGCTTGACCGAGGCGGCCGAGGAACACCTGATCGCCTGCCCGGCCTGCCAGACCTTCTCGCGCCGCGTGAACGCCGGCGAACGCATGCTGCAGCAGACGGTGGCGCTCGACGTGCCGGACGGTCTGGCCGAGCGCATCCTGGTCGGCAGTCGGGCGCGCACCCGTTCTCCGTTCAAGCTGTGGGCACTGGCCGCCAGCGTCGTGTTCAGCCTCGGACTGGGCGTGCAGTACTGGCACGCCGCGCCTGATCGAGAACATGTCGCGCTGGCGGTCGAGCACGTGATGCACGAGCCGGAGGCGCTGATGAGCACCCGCCTGATCGAACCGCAGCGCGTCGCCCAGGTACTGGAAAGCTTCGGCGCCGAGGTGAAGGTGCCGCTCGCCGCCGTGCGCTACGTGAAGCTCTGCCCGGTTCCCGGTGGCACCGGCTGGCACATCGTGTTCGACACGCCGGACGGTCCGGCCACCGTGCTGCTGATGCCGCAGAAGGACAGTCGCGTGCGCACGCTGACCACGCAATACCGCGGCATGGGGGTGCATGTCGAAGCCGGGGGTCAGGGCGTAGTGGCCGTGGTGGCGCGCGACCCCGATCGGGCGCGCGGCGCCGCCGGCCTGCTGCACCAGCACGTCAGCTGGACACCGACGGCGGCACTGACCGCACACGACCGGGGCATCCGGCCGCGCAGCTGACACCGCAGTTTCATGGCACGACGGGGCGCAGGGTTTACAATCCTGCGTCCATTTTTTTGGCTGCCGTGCCTCGCCCGCGATGGAACTGACCCGCCTGCTGTCCCAGCTCGACAACCGGATGCTCGGAGAAATGTTCTCCGAAGACACCATCGTGCGCGGCAGCCAGTACGTGACGCGGGTCGGCGACATCGACGTGCAGGGGCCGACACTGCGCGCGCTGGTGCGTGGCACCCGACCGCAGCCCTACCAGGTGACGGTACGGCTGGAGCGGCGCGAATACTTCGGCGAGCGCACGCTGGAAATCGCCACCCGCTGTTCCTGCCCGGTCGGCAACCGCTGCAAGCACGCGGTCGGCCTGCTGCTGGCGGCGAAGAAGCAGGGCGAACTGATCGAGCGCCCGCGCGCGGAGGTGCTGCGCTGGGCGCAGACGCTGCAGAAGCGCCTGAGCGAAGAACCGACAGGCGCATCGCGCAAGCGCGCCGCACCCAAGGAATCGATCGCCTATCTGATCACGCCGCGCGGCAGCCAGCCGGCCGACCTGCGCCTGCTCAAGGCCAAACTCACCGACCGCGCCGGCCGCGACAGCACACCGGGCGGCGACAGCCAGCCCTGGTTCAACTTCGAGCAGGCGCTGCTAAAGCCGCCCGCCTTCGTGCAGGACAACGATCTGCCGGTGTTCCGCACGCTGCGCGACGCCATCCGTAAACGCGCGACCAGCGTGTTCGTGCCGTTCGAACTGCGCGGCGCCGACGGCCTCGCCGTGCTGCGCGCCGCACTCGACACCGGCCGCTGCTTCGTGCGCGCCGACGAGGGCAGCGACGACGCGCGTCCGCTGAAGCCGGGCGAAGCGCGCGCCGGTCAGCTCGAATGGCAGACCGAAAAGCTCGGCGTGCGCGCCCTGCTCGCCTGCACGCCGCCGGCCGACTGGACGCTGCCGACCGACCCGCCCTGGTATCTCGACGTCGCCCGCGGACGGGCCGGCGAAATCACCCACCCGGCGCGCGAAGCAGTGCAGGCGGTACTCGAACTTCCGCTGCTCACCACCGCCGAACTGCCGCTGGTGGCCGAGGCGCTGGCCCAGGCCGCGCCCGCGCTGCCGTCGCCGCTGGGCCGCGACGCCGCCAGCCTGCCGCTGATCGAAGAGGCGCTGCGCCCGGTACTGAAGTTCGCCAGCCTGCCGGTATGGCACGTGAAGCCGCACCGCCGCTACGACAAGGCGCTCGGCCACGCGCTGTACGACATCGCCACGGTCGCGCTCAGCTACGGCCAGGCGAAGTTCGCCGCTACCGACAGCTCCGACCTGGCGACGCTGCCCAACGGCCGCGCGGTGCGCGTGAAGCGCGACAGCGCGGCCGAACAGGCGGCGCTGGCCTTGCTCGGCGAAGTCGGCTTCGCGCCGGTGCAGGCGCGCTGGCTGCAGATGTACGAATCGCTGCCGGTCGGCGCGCTCGGCCTGGAGAGCGAAGAGGCCTGGGCGCGCTTCTTCGGCGACGCCGCCGGCCGCCTCACCCGCGCCGGCTGGCAGATCGAGTGCCCGCCCGACTTCCGCCACCGCGTGCTGGTGGTCGATGAGTGGCACGCCGAACTGGACGAGAACGAGAACGGCTGGCTCGAACTGTCGCTCGGCATCGACGTCGGTGGCCGCCGGCTAGACCTTGCGCCGCTGCTGCACGCGCTGTTCAAGCGCGACGGCCGCTGGCTGGACCCGATCGCGCTCGACCGCATGCGCGACGAGGACACGACCGATCTGTTCACCGCCGAAGGCGAACGCATCATCGTGCCAGCCGGCCGCATCAAGCCGCTGGCGCGCACGCTGGTGGACCTGTTCGACAGCCCGGCCGGCGGCGCGCTGCAGGTGTCGCGCATGGACGCGCCGCGGCTGGCCGAAGCGCTCGATGCGAAGTGGACGCGCGAAGGCTTCAAGCCGCTCGAACAGTGGGTCGAACGCCTGCGCGGCATGCACGGCGTAGCGCCGGTCGACGCGCCGGAAGGCTTCGGCATCGAACTGCGCCCCTACCAGCGCGAGGGCTTGGCCTGGCTGCAGCACCTGCGCGCGCACGACCTCGGCGGTATCCTCGCCGACGACATGGGCCTGGGCAAGACCGCGCAGACGCTGGCCCACCTGCTGACCGAGAAACGGGCCGGCCGGCTCGACCGCCCAGCGCTTGTCGTGCTGCCGACCTCGCTGGTGTTCAACTGGCAGCGCGAAGCCGCGCGCTTCGCGCCCGAACTGCGCGTGCTCAAGCTGCACGGCCCGGACCGCGGCGAGCGCTTCGCCCAGGTGCCCGAGCACGACGTCTGCCTCACCACCTACCCGCTGCTGTGGCGCGACCACGAAAAGCTGGCCGCGCACGACTACCACCTGCTCATCCTCGACGAAGCGCAGACGGTGAAGAACGCGGGCAGCCAGGCCGCCCGTGCGGTGCGCCTGCTGCGCGCCCGGCACCGGCTGTGCCTGACCGGCACGCCGCTGGAAAACCACCTCGGCGAGCTGTGGGCGCAGTTCGATTTCCTGCTGCCGGGCTTTCTCGGCGAACAGAAGGACTTCACGCGCACCTGGCGTACGCCGATCGAAAAGCACGGCGACCCCATACGGCGCGAGCTGCTGGCGCGGCGCGTCGCCCCCTTCATCCTGCGCCGGCGCAAGGACGACGTCGCCGCGGACCTGCCGCCGAAAACCGAAGTGCTGCGCACGGTCGAACTGACCGGCCGCCAGCGCGACCTGTACGAAACCGTGCGCGCCGCGATGGACAAGCGCGTGCGCGACGAAATCGCCACCCGCGGTTTCGCCCGCGCACGCATCGTCATCCTCGACGCGCTGCTCAAGCTGCGCCAGGTGTGCTGCGACCCGCGCCTGCTGAAGACCGACAGCGCCGCCCGCGTGAAGGAACGGGCCAAGCTCGACCTGCTGATGGACATGCTGGAAAACCTGCTGGCCGAAGGTCGCAAGGTGCTCGTGTTCTCGCAATTCACCGGCATGCTCGACCTGATCCACGAACAGCTGGTCGAAGCCGGCATCGGCTGCGTCATGCTGACCGGCGACACGCAGAACCGCGAGGCGGTGGTGCGCCGCTTCCAGGAGGGCACGGTGCCGGTGTTCCTGATCAGCCTGAAAGCCGGCGGCGTCGGCCTCAACCTCACCGCCGCCGACACCGTGATCCACTACGACCCCTGGTGGAACCCCGCGGCCGAAAACCAGGCCAGCGACCGCGCCCACCGCATCGGCCAGGACAAGCCGGTGTTCGTCTACAAGCTCATCGTCGCCGGCAGCATCGAAGAGCGCATCGTCGCCCTGCAGGAAAAGAAAGCCGCCCTGGCAGAAGGCATCCTCGGCAACGACGAAGCGGCGCTGGAGAAATTCGGCGAGAACGATCTGGCGGCGCTGCTGGAGCCGCTGGCGGAGTAAGCCGCCTCCGGACGTTCAACTCCGCGACCTCCCGGTCCATGCGCACAGGGCACGACCGACGGGGACAGGAGGCGGCGCCCATCCCATGAAGCACAGGAAGCGCGGGCCGGGCTTCCAGGCAGCCCTGGAGGTCACACGGACATCCGCGCCGGACCACACCTGCATAGATGCCTTGAGCATTGCAACCACGACAAATGGCTGATTGCGGCAGCTCTGTCGATAGCCGATTATGCGGCGCGATTCATACGGCATACCTGCCGAACGATCTTTGTGCGGATGCAGGACTCCGGAAGTCCTGATCCGTTCCATCGCGCCTTGATGTTCGGGCGCAAGCATCCTCCTGTCACGCCCCAGAAAGGATTGAGAATGAAAAAGGCCCTCTATGCCGCTCTCCTGTTCCTCGCCTCATCCAGCGCGAGCGCAGCACCGGTCAGGTGGGAACTCGTGGATTTCCAGTTCAGTGACGCGGCTACCGCCTACGGGTCGTTCACATACGACAGCGACACGGAAACCTTTCACGACATCGACATCCGTACGACCGATGGCCCGACACAGGCAGGGCGTCACTATGTGTCCACTGCAGGCACCTGGGGCATGCATGCGCCCCAGGGAACCTTGGCTTTCAGCGACAGCACCGGGCCGGATTTCACGGACGCAGGCTGGTTCCGAATGGATATCTACGTTCACTTCAACGCGTCCCCAGGGACCATCGCCACACAGTGGTTTCCAGCCAGCGCCGAGAGCTTCTGCATGAACGAGTCATGCTGGACAGCAGCGAGTGAAGACATTGCTCCGGGCAAATCACGCAGGCTGACGGCGGGCTACCTGATCGCGGCAGCGCCGGTTCCGGAGCCCGCGCCATTCGTACTCGGAACTGCGGGCCTGTTGGTCATCGCCGCGCGTCTCGCTTCACGCCAGCGCCGGATCTAGCCCCAATCCGGCAAATGGTCTGCCTGTTCTGGACGAAGCGGTATGCCGCTTCATCTGGAAAGGGCGGCGGCCAGCGCTTCCTGGAGCAGCCGTACTCGGGTTCCCCTATTGATTGAAATGGAAGGGGACAGACCACGCTTTCGTTCCACGAGATGCGCGTTCAAGGCGTCTGAATCTCTTGTTGCGCCCGTGTTTCCCTTCTCGCCCTGAATCCTGGCCGCACTCACGCGCTCATGCGCGGCCGCTTTGCGGTGATCGAAGCGGCGGGTAGCCTGCGATCAGTCACCCTCTCGCAAACCGCAACGGAGTGATGGCGGCCCTGGAACGGCACCGTGTCAGGCGCGTCCTACCCGACGTCTGCGCACCGCCCGTCGCGGCTACACTGGCGCGCATCGACACTCCGAAAAACTGAACACATGAAGTCACTGATCGCCCTGTTTGCGCTCACGTCGTCCCTCGTCGGCTGCGCGGTCTACACGCCGTCGGGTGCCGTCATCGTCGATCCGGGCCGCAGCGGCCCGGGTGGCGGCTTCTGTCCGCCGGGTCAGGCGAAGAAGGGCAACTGCTGACCCGTGGTACCGGCCGCGGTGCGCTCATCGGCGTCGCGGCGGTAAGTTCGTCAGCGCGTCGTGTCCGTCCCGGTCAGTCCGGTGCCCAAAAGAGGAGGAGGTTTTCCATGTGGAGTCTGTTCGTCCGCTTCGTGATGGCCTGCGCCCTGCTCCCGGCCAGCGCCTGGGCTGCGGACACCATCGAATCCATTCCGGTGCGTTTCGCGAAGGGTGCGTCGTCAGCCACGCTGACCGGAACGCTCAAGGGTGACCGCATCGTCGACTACCGCCTGCGGGCCCGCGCCGGACAGACGCTGAGCGTCAGGCTCGAGACCGGCCACACGGCGAACTACTTCAATGTGCTGCCACCGGGTTCGCGCGACGAGGCGATCTTCATCGGCTCCACCCAAGGCACGGAATGGACCGGGCAGCTGGCGTCCGATGGCGAGTACACGGTGCGGGTCTATCTGATGCGCAGTGCCGCGCGCCGCAACGAGACGGCACGCTACGCGCTGACTGTCGGCATCACCCTCAGCGGACAGAGCGCAGCTTCGCTGGGCCGTGCGCCAGCGAGCGATGCTCGGGTCGCCGGCACGCCCTACCATGCCACCGGTCAGCTTCCCTGTTCGATGGGCGCGGCGCCCGCCGCGTCCGCCCAGTGCGACTTCGGCGTGATCCGCGGCGCGCCCGGCAACGCCGAAGTGCACGTGACACCGTCCGGCGGCTTCCGGCGCGTGCTCCGCTTCGTCGGTGGCACGGTGAGCGCCGACGGCGATGCCCCCCGCGTGCAGACCGGCAGGGAGGACGATGCATGGCTGATCGACGTGAATGACTACGAGCACTACCGGATTCCGGACGCGGTGATCAGCGGCGGCTGAGGCGCGACGTGATGCTTTCCCATGTCATGGTCGGCACGTCCGACTTCGAGCGAGCGATGATCTTCCACCGACCGGTCTCCGATTCGCTGCGCCAGGGCAGCCGCGGCGACGTCCCGCCTGGCCTGCGCCCGGAGAAACCGGCTCACCACGACGGCGCGCCTTTCCGTCACCGCGATGGCATCACGTTCCGTATCGTCAGCCATCAGCCCGGGTAAGTCGGGCTCGATGCACCCACCCGCCTCGCGCGACCGGCGGGCGCTCGCGGTCGTCGCCACCTTCGAGGCCCTGAAGGGCGTACTGGCGCTGATCGGCGCGTCGGGCCTGCTGCTGTGGGTCCACGCGAGCCTGCACGACGCCGCCCTCCGTCTTCTGGCGCATCTGCACCTGAATCCGGCCTCCACCTATCCGCACATCTTCGTCGACGCGGCCACCCATCTCGACAACACGAACCTCACGCTGCTTGCGGTCGGTGCGGCGGGCTATGCAGCCCTGCGCTTCGCTGAGGCCTGGGGTCTCTATCGCCACGCGGCGTGGGCCGAAGTGCTGGCCGCCGTCAGCGGCGCAATCTACGTACCGTTCGAGATCGTCGGCCTGTGGCACGGCGTGAATGCGCTCGGTGTCGGCGCGCTGGCGCTCAACCTTATAGTCGTGGCGATCATGGTGGCGGCGCTGTTGCGCCGCCGGCGTCACGCGGCCGAGAATGCCGGCTGAACCCGATCCATCACTGGAGCCCCGCATGCCCCACCTCCTCCACATCGAATCGTCCCCGCGCAAGCAGCGCTCGGCCTCCATTGAGGTCGCGCGCGCCTTCATCGACGCCTGGCAGGTGACGCACCCCGACGGCACGGTGGATGTGCTGGACGTGTGGTCCGAGCCGATGCCGGAGTTCGACGGCGCCGCGCTGGATGCGAAGTACGCCGGCCTCACCGGTACGCCGCTGACCGACGAACAGGCAACGGCCTGGGCGCAGATCCGGGCGCTGGCGGCGCGCTTCCAGAAGGCGGACCGGCTGGTCATCAGCGCACCGATGTGGAACTACTCCATTCCGTACAAGCTGAAGCACCTGATCGACGTGGTGTCGCAGAAAGACCTGCTGTTCACCTTCGACGAACGCGGCCAGCTCGGTACGCTCGGCCACTGCAAGGCGATGCTGGTGCTGGCGCGCGGCGTGGAGGTGGGTGATGCGCCGGATGCGTTGAAGTCGTCGGAGTGGGATCTGCAGCGCCAGTATCTCGACCTGTGGCTGCGCATGGTCGGCATCACCGAGGTCGGCCACATCGTCGTGCAGAAGACGCTGTACGGCCCGGAGGTCGACGCCGGTTCGCGCGCCGAGGCAGCAGCACGGGCCCGGGCGATGGCGGCGACCTTCTAGCCACGGCTGCGATCACCCGGCGGAGCGCGCGATGACCACGGCCACCCCGCATGTCCGCACGACCGGCGCCGGTCCGGCGGTGATCTGCCTGCATGCGAACGCGAGCACGTCGTCGCAGTGGCGCGACCTGGGCGACGCGCTGTCCGCCCGTCACCGGGTGCTCGCGCCGGACCTGTATGGCGCCGGCCGCAGTCCGGACTGGCCTTCGGACAGCCGGATCGCGCTGCGCGACGAAGTCGATTTCCTCGCGCCGGTGTTCGATCAGGCGGGCGAATCCTTCGTGCTGGTCGGCCACTCCTACGGCGCCGCGGTGGCGCTGATCGCCGCCCTGACCTGGCCGGAACGCGTGCGCGCGCTGGCGATCTACGAGCCCACGTTGTTCGCCGTAGTCGACGCGCAGCAGCCGCAACCGAACGGCACCGAGGGCATACACGCTGCCGTGGCGGCATCGGTGGCTGCGCTGGAAGCCGGTGACCTGCACGAGGCGGCGCGCCATTTCATCGACTACTGGATGGGCGACGGCAGCCTTGCGGCGATGCCCGAGCAGCGCCAACAGCCGGTCGCGGAATCGATGCGCAATGTGCGGCGCTGGGCGCACGCGCTGACCACCGAGCCGACGCCGCTTGATGCGTTCGCCGCGCTGGATATGCCCGTGCTCTACATGCTCGGCGCGTCGTCGCCCGAGTCGGTGCACGCGGTGGCACGAGCGCTGATCCCGCGGCTGCCGAAGGTGAAGGTGGTCGAATTCGCCGGGCTGGGGCACATGGCGCCGGTGACGCATCCGGACATCGTCAATCAGGAAATCGTGCGCTTCGTTGCGGCGATGGCGCCCTGATGGTTGAGGCCGGCGCGGTTTCTCTGCCGGGTCGCGGTCAGAAGACCGCTCCTACAAGAACCCGCCGACGAGTGATCGAGCGCGACCGAGAGCGCCAACACGCACGTGCAGCCGATGGCGACGTTGGTCGCGTGTCGCAACTCGCACCCCAGTTCAGGCTCTGCCGCCGCCCGCGCCGACGATCAGATTGAACACCTCGCGCGCCAGCAGCAGTTCCACCGGCGTGCCGCCGCGCAGCGCGCTGATCGGCCGGAACACGCCGCCGTGCGGTTCGAGTGCGGCCTTGGGCGCCTCGAAGGTGGTGAAGCGCAGCAGATGCACCCTGACCGGGCCGTCTGCAGTCGACACCCAGTGATTGAAATCGCCGGCCCGCACCACTTCGGCCGGGTTCAGGCCCAGCCGTGCGATGGCCGCTGCTTTCACTGCCTCGCCGTCGTCCGCCGCGTCGGCGGCGGGCGCGGACATCATTTCGGCCGACGGCGGAAGCGGTGCCGGCAGCAGCAGCGTATCGTTCCATTTCGCGAACACGAGCGCGGTGCTGTAGCTGTCGAAATGCACCAGCATCACCCGATTGGCGACCAGTACGTCGTCCTGTGACTCCACGGTTCGCTCCCTTGCGGCAGCCACCGTCGGCTGATCCGGCGCGAGGTCTGCTCACCGGTCCGACGGCAACTGCATGGCTTCCTATCGATGGCCGCACGCCTGCGCATGCAGCGTTCATGCGCCGCCTGCGGAACAATCGCTGCACCACACGGCACTCGCTGGGGAGTATGCCCTCGCGGCGAAGCAGTGCAGCGCCGTCGGCACTCATCCGATCAACCCTGCCCGGCGAAGGAGGATGCATGCTGAAGCGCCCGCGCAACCCGATGCCCGATTTCGTCCGCGCAGCGCTCGATGCGCGCGGACTGTGGGCCGCCTACAGGGCGCGACCGCCCTACCAGCAGAACGACTATCTCGGCTGGATCGCCCGCGCCCGGCTCGACGCGACGAAGCGCAAGCGCCTGGCACAGATGCTGGACGAGCTGGAAGGCGGCACGCTGTACATGAATATGGCGTGGGCACCGCGCACAACGAAGCCCTGACCATCCGGAGATGAAGGACCGAGAGGCCGGCCTGTCGATTCGCGCGCGCCTGCTTCGTCGACCCTGCAATGCGGCGGATGCCCCGCCGCCCAATCGAGGAGAAGCACATGCCCCAGCACATCTACGTCAATCTGCCGGTCAAGGATCTCGAACGCTCGAAGGCCTTCTTTGCCGCGCTCGGCTTCGACTTCAATCCGCAGTTCTCGGACGACAAGGCCGCCTGCATGGTGGTGTCGGACACCATCTACGTCATGCTGCTGACCGAGCCCTTCTTCGCCGGCTTCACCGACAAGCCGATCGCCGACGCGCACAGGAGCACCGAGGTACTGGTCTGCCTGTCGCGCGACAGCCGGGCGGCGGTCGATGAACTGGTGGCAAAGGCGAAAGCCGCGGGTGGCGCGGTGCGACGTGCGCCGCAGGACCTCGGCTTCATGTACGGCCACGGCTTCGAAGACCCGGACGGCCACATCTGGGAACTGTCGTACATGGACATGAGCGCGATGCCCAGCGACTGAAGGTAGGCCTGCACGACGGGCCGCGCTGCAGGGTGACGGTCGACGCGCAAGGCTGTTAGCATGAACCCGCCTGACCCGGCCTCACGCCGGATGCATCGCCCGCCCCCACGCCCGACACCGGGCTAGCCGCCCGGGCTCCACGCGTACCTCCGGGGGCTTCACTCACCTGCATAGAGAGGAATCCGTCATGGGCCTGTTCAACACCATTCTGGAAAAGCTCGGTTTCGGCAAGAAGGACGATGCACCTGCGGCTGCCGCGCCTGCACCCGCACCGGCATCGGCCCCCGTCGCCGCACCGGCTGCGCCGGCTACGCCTGCACCCGTGGCGATTTCCGAGGTCGATGTCGTATCGAAGCTGGAGGCGCTGGCCGCGGCCAATACGCAGAAGCTGAACTGGAAGGTGTCCATCGTCGATCTGATGAAGCTGCTCGACCTGGACAGCAGCCTGGCCGCACGCAAGACGCTGGCGACCGAGCTGGGCTGCCCGCAGGACAAGATGGGCGACTCGGCGCAGATGAATATGTGGCTGCACAAGACCGTGCTGCAGAAACTCGCCGAGAACGGCGGCAACATCCCGAAGGAATTGCTCTAGGGTCTGCTGACATCGAGGCTCATCGGCCCGGCGCTTCCATCGCGAACACCGGGCCGCACTGCAAGGAGACCTGCATGAACTACACCGGAAGCTGCCACTGCGGGCGGATCGCCTTCGAGATCGATCGCGAGCTCGGCGGTGAACTGACGGGCGTCGTCGCCTGCAACTGTTCGATCTGCCGGCGCAAGGGCGCGCTGATGTGGTTCGTGCCACGCGCGGCGCTGAAGCTCAAGACGTCCGAATCCGACATGGCGAGCTACTCGTTCAACAAGCACGTGATCAAGCACCGCTTCTGTCCGCACTGCGGCATCCACCCCTTCGGCGAAGGTACGCGGCCGGACGGCGTGCAGAGCGCGGCGATCAATGTGCGCTGTCTCGACGACGTCGACATCGAATCGCTGCCGGTGAAGCATTACGACGGGCGCGCACTTTGAAGCCACGCATCACGCTGATCACGCTGGGCACCGACGACCTGGTGCGCGCCGTCGCCTTTTACCGCGACGGCCTGGGCTGGTCGACCGAGGGCATCGTCGGCGCCGAGCACGAACACGGCGCGGTGGCCTTCTTCGATCTGCAGCCCGGGCTGAAGCTCGCGCTGTGGCCGCGCACCAGCCTCGCCCACGACGCCGGTATCACCGCCGGCGCGGCCGACCCGGCCGGCTTCTCACTGGCGCACAACGTGGCGTCGAAAGCCGAGGTCGATGCGCTGATGGCCGAAGCAAAGGCCGCCGGTGGCCGCATCGTCAAGCCCGCCCGCGACACATTCTGGGGCGGCTATGCCGGCTACTTCGCCGACCCGGACGGCCATCTGTGGGAGGTGGCCTGGAATCCGCACTGGGAACTGCCGGAATGACCGCCCCGCTGACCGCGCAGCTGACCACACTCCCCGCCGACCTGCCGGTGCCAACCGACGACGGCGCTGCCACCCACCTCGAAGGCCTGCGCCTGCCGGCGCTCGCGCTGCCGGCGACCGACGGCCGCGCGGTGCAGCTGTCGACGCTGCCCGGCCTGCAGGTAATCTACATCTACCCGATGACCGGCCGTCCCGGCGTTCCGCTGCCCCAGGGCTGGGACGCGATACCCGGCGCGCGCGGCTGCACGCCGCAGTCCTGCGCCTTCCGTGATCACCACACCGAACTGGCGGCGCTCGGCGCCGGCGTGTTCGGCCTGAGCACGCAGGACAGCGACTATCAGCGCGAGGCGGCCACGCGTCTGCATCTGCCCTTCCCGCTGCTCAGCGACAGCGACCTCGCGCTGCGCGACGCACTGTCACTGCCGGTGTTCGAGGTCGACGGTCGCCTGCTGTACCGCCGGCTCACGCTGATCGCCGACGCGGCGCGCATCGTCAAGGTGTTCTACCCGGTGTTCCCGCCAGACCGCAATGCGGCCGACGTCGTCGACTGGCTGCGCGCACGAGGACAGCCATGAAGGTCACGCCCGCCCTGGTGTTCGCAATGCTTTCGGCCGCGGCGCTCGCCGCGCCGCCCGCGCTGACCCCCTGCCCCGACAAGCCGAACTGCGTGTCGACCGAGGCCTCCGGCAAGGCGCAGATGGCACCGATACCGTTCGCAGGCACGGTGGCCGAGGCACAGGACGCACTGCGCCGAGCGATCGCCGCACAAGCGCGCAGCACGATCACGCGCGAAGAGCCGGGCTTCATCGCCGCGGAGTTCCGCTCGCGCGTGTTCGGCTTCGTGGACGCCGCGGAATTCGTCATCGATGCCGATGCGCGCGTCATCCGCTTCCGCAGCGGCGCGCGCAGCGGTCATTACGACTTCGGCGTGAACCGGGAACGCATTGACGCGCTGCACGCCGCACTCAGCCCGGCGCACTGAGCGGACGCGGCGCCGGCTCAAGCGCGAAGCGCACGCAGCCCTCGTGGTTGTGGTCCAGCCGCAGCGCGAAGCCGGCCGCCTGCGCCTGCTTGGCCGCCTGGTAGAGCCCGACGCCCAGGCCGGCGGCCGAGCTCACCGGCTCGCGCAGCAGCGAATCGGCGAGCGCCGGCGCAATCACGCTGCCGCTGTCCTCGACCGACAGGCGCTCGCCACCCAGCCGCATCACGATGGCGATGCCCGGCTCGGTCTGCCGCTTGTGCAGCGCGTTGGCGATCAGGTTTTCAGCGACCGTCGTATACAGCGCGCCGGGCAGCCACAGGTCGGGTTCGGTGGCGCCCTCGACCGTCACGCCGTGACCGGCGAAACGGGCGGACATCGACTGCAGCCACTCCGGCGCCGGCATCCATTCGCCGTCGGCCGGCTGCGGCCGACGCAGTTTGTCGAGCGTCGCTTCGAGCCGCGCGGTGATCACCGGCAACTGGCGCGCCAGCAGCGCGTTGGCGCGCTCCGCCGCGTCCGGGCCGTCGGCTTCGCGCGCGGCGTAGCACAGCGTGTTCAGCGACTGCAGCAGGTTCTTCACGTCGTGCGTGAGGCGCGCACCGGTGTCATGGATGGCCGACAGGTAGCTCAGGCGGCGCAGTTCCTCGGCGCGCAGGCGGGCCTGATAGAACTGGCCGAGCAGTTGCACCAGCAGATTGAAATGCCACACCAGCCCACCGGACAGCGGCCGCTGCGTGAAGATGGCCAGTTCGAGCAGCGGGTGCTCGAAGTCGTAGCGCTGGGCACCGCGTCGACCGAACTGACCTTCATGCGCACGGCCGCCGCCGCGCGTGCGCCACTCGCCGCCGGCAACCAGCGGCAGTGCCGACAGGCGATTGGCGGCACGGGCGACGAAATCCTCCGGTCGGCCGTCCTCCTCCGCCAGCGCGGCCAGGCTCTCCAGCCATCGTTCATAGGGCAGCGCCAGCGACAGCACGTAGCGGGTGAAGGCCACGCCCAGGCCGCCGAAACCGCCGCGCGGATTCCACGCCCAGCTGAGCAGCATCAGCATCGCGGCCAGTACGGTCAGCGTGCCGAGCAAGGCGCGCAGATAGTCGACGCCAGCGATCAGCATGGCGGCCAGCGTGCCCAGCGCCAGTACCGCCAACAGCAGCAGCACGAACAGGCCGGACACGAAATCCAGCACTTCGCGGTCGCGGTCGGCGCGTTCGTGGCCGGGCACGGCGAGCATGACGGTCAGCGCCAGCGGCGACAGCCACAGGCCCAGCGTGTCGATGCCGGTCGGCAGCGACAGCCCCGGCGGCAGCGCGCGCGGCAAGGCCACGGTAAACAGTGCAGTGATGAGATAGGCGAGCGCGCCGAGGTAATAGATGCGCGGCCCGCGCGAGGTGGAAAAGAACACCTTGCCGCCGACCAGGCCGGCCAGCAGCAGCATCCACAGGCTCAGCACCGCTGGCCCGTAGAAGACCACCATTGCGAGCACCGCGACGCCGAGCAGGACGAGCGCGCGCGCGTTCAGCCTGCTCTGCGCGCCGACCAGCGGCTGCCACATCAGCAGCAGGCCGATGTGCGATAGCAGTGCTACCCGCGCCACCGTCAAGTCATCGCCGATCCACAGCAGTCCGTGCAGGCTGGCCAGCACGGCCAGCAGCAGCCAGGGCCGTACGCGCGTCAGCCAGTCGAGCAAGCGTGGCGTCTGCGGCGCCGCGTCGCGCGGGCTCACCGCTGCGCCCTGCCCACGCGTCGACGCCCGACCGGGCTGGCCTGCAAGTGACCGGAACATGACGAAACTGTCGAGATACGGTCAGTTCTCTGCGACCGCGCGGCGCGGGCTGACGCGTCTGCGCCGCCCGATCGTCGCGACAAGGAAAAAAACTGTATCGGATTCAGCATGATGCACACCGCCGCTGCAGGAAGGCGGCAATGGGCACGGATCGTGCAGTGGTGTGGCTATCAAGGAGGACTTTCATGAGATCCACGCAAAACGGTTTCACGCTGGTCGAAATCGCCATCGTTCTGGTCATTATCGGTCTGCTGCTCGGCGGCGTGCTGAAGGGGCAGGAACTGATCAACAGCGCCAAGGCGAAAAGTCTGGTCAATGATTTCCGTACGATATCGACCGCCGTGTACGCCTACCAGGACCGCTTCCGCTTCATGCCGGGCGACGATCCGGCCGCCACCCAGCACGTCGGCGGCGCCAACGCCAGCAGCCCGTCAGGCGAAGCCCGCGGCAACGGCCGCATCGGCGGCAACTGGAACTCGACCACCACGACCGACGAATCCTTCCTCGTCTGGCAGCACCTGCGCATGGCGAACCTGCTGACCGGCAACAGCAATTTCAGCGACATCAACAGTTACTTCCCTAAAAACGCCGACAACGGCACCATCGGCATCACGGGCGCCGCGCCGATCAGGCCAGCGACGGAGACGGCGACGTCGTCCAGTTCCGCCTCGGTGCCGATGACCGGCGCCTTCTTCATCTGCTCGGACGGCATTTCCGCACGACTAGCCCGCCAGGTCGACGCGACCATGGACGACGGCACCACCGAAACCGGCAATGTGCGCGCGATGGCCCAGGTCGATGGCGTCGGCGCAGCGAGCGGCACGGCGATCAACATCACCATCGATCTGGAGCGCAATAGCACTGCGCTCTACACGGTCTGCGTCGCCTACTGATCTTCCCGCCGGGCGGCGTCCGCCGCCCGTTTCCTGCTTCGACTACCCCTTCAGCAGCTTCGATTCCGCCCGCGCCAGTTCGGCCGGCTCACCGAGCAGCACCACCACGTCGCCGTTCTCGAAGGCCAGATCCGAACTTGGTTCGAGCGCACGGATGCCGCGCCGGCGGATCGCGCTGACCTCGACCCGCACGTCCTCGAAATGGAATTCGTCGATGCGGTGGCCGATGGCCCAGGCGCCGGGCGCCAGCGCCACCGAGTGCAGCCGCTTGTGCTGCGCCTCGCTGACCGCCTCCTCAGCCAGATGCTCGGCACCACGATAGAGGCCGCGCAGCAGGTGGTAGCGGTCGCCGCGCAACTGGCGGATGCGCTTGAGCACCCGCGCCAGCGGAACGCCCAGCAGCACCAGCGCGTGCGTCGCCAGCATCAGCGACGATTCCAGCGATTCCGGCACCACTTCGGTCGCGCCGGCGGCCGACAGCTTGTCGTAGTCGCGCTCGTCAAAGGTGCGCACGACCACCGGTATGTCGGCGCGCAGCTCGTTAGCCAGGCGGATCACCCGCATCGCCGCGTCAGTGTCGACAAAGGTGACGACGACGATGGATGCCCGAGCGATGCCGGCGGCAATCAGCGTTTCGCGCCGGCCGGCGTCGCCGAACACCACCGTTTCGCCCGCCGCCGCCGCCTCGCGCACGCGCTCGGGGTCGAGGTCGAGCGCGATGAACGAAATACCCTCGTTTTCGAGGAAGCGGCCGAGGTATTGGCCGTTGCGGCCGTAACCGCAGACGATGGCGTGACCATCGGTCGCCAGCGACTGGGCGGCGATGGAGGTCAGCTGCATCGAGCGCAGCAGCCACTCGGACGGCACCAGCCGCAGCACGATGCGGTCGGCGTAATGAGCCAGTATCGGCGCGACGAGCAGCGTGAGCAGCAGCGAGGCGAGCACGATCTGCAGGATGCGGTCGGGAATCAGGTGAGCCGCGTCGGCCAGCGCCATCAGCACGAAGCCGAATTCGCCGCCGGCGCACAGCCACAGGCCGACGCGCAGCGCATTGCCGGGCGACGAACCGAAGAAGCGCGAGGCGGCGGCGGCCACCGCGAACTTGCCGATCAGGATGAACAGCACCGTCACCAGAACGAAGAACAGCTCGGAGAACACCAGCGCGAGGTTGAGCTTCATGCCGATGGTGACGAAGAACAGCCCGAGCAGCACGTCGCGGAAGGGCTTGATGTCCTCTTCCACCTGGTAGCGGTACTGCGTTTCCGAGATCAGCATGCCGGCGAGGAAGGCGCCCAGCGCCAGCGACAGGCCGGCCACCTCGGTGGCGAAGGCCATGCCCAGCGTCACCAGCAGCACGTTCAACATGAACAGTTCGGGCGACTTGCGCCTGGCCACGATGTGGAACCAGCGCTGCATCAGCCGCGGGCCGAGATAGAGGATGAGGGTCAGCGCCACCGCCGCCTTCACCGCGGCCAGCCCCAGCGCCTCGACGCTTTCCTCGGCGCCCAGCGCCAGCACCGGGATCACCACCAGGAAGGGCACGACCGCCAGATCCTGGAACAGCAGCACGCCCACCACCTGCCGGCCGTGCGCCGAATCGAGCTCCAGCCGCTCGACCAGCAGCTTGATCAGCACCGCCGTCGACGACATCGCGATGGCGCCGCCGACCGCGATCGCGCCCTTGAATCCGAGACCGAACAGCCAGGCGAAGCTGACCACGCCGAGCACGCTGAACGCGACCTGGGCGGCGCCCAGGCCGAACACCAGCCGCTTCATCGAGAACAGCTTGGGCAGCGAGAATTCGAGCCCGATGGAGAACATCAGGAAAACGATGCCGTATTCGGCAAAGTGGCGCGCTTCGTCGGTATCGGGAATGAAGGCCAGTGCGTGCGGGCCGGCCAGCGCCCCCACCAGCAGATAGCCCAGTATCGGCGGCAGGCCGATACTGCGGAAGAGGCCGACCACCAGCACCGAAGCGGTGAGCAGCAGTAGAACCAGCTCGAGGGCAGACATGGTGACGATGTGTTCGGCCGTCAGCGCTTTCCGGGAGCGGCCGCCTGTCGGAGCAGGTTGTTATAATCCGCGCCGATCATAACCGATCGTTCCTGCGCCCGTAGTACGGGCGATTACACGCCTCCGCACACCCCGCCCCGCGCATGACACAGCCTGCCCCACCGAAGAACGAAGACATCCTGGCCTGCGCCCGCCGCGTGCTCGCCATCGAAGGCAGCGCGCTCGAAGCGCTGTCGGCGCGCCTCGGCGACGAATTCGCGGCGGCGGTGCGCCTGATTCTCGACAGCCCGGGCCGCGTCATCGTCAGCGGCCTCGGCAAGTCCGGCCACATCGCACGCAAGATCGCCGCCACCATGGCCAGCACCGGCACGCCGGCCTATTTCGTCCATGCGGCGGAAGCGCTGCACGGCGACCTCGGCATGATCCACCGCGACGACGTGCTGATCGCGCTGTCCAATTCCGGCGAAACCGCCGAACTGCTGGCCATCGTGCCGCTGGTGCGCCGCCAGGGTGGCCGCACCATCGCGATGACCGGCAAGCCGGCATCGACGCTGGCCACGCTGGCCGACGTGCACCTGGACGCCGGCGTGGCGATCGAAGCCTGTCCGCTCAACCTCGCCCCGACCGCCAGCACCACCTGCGCGCTGGCGCTGGGTGACGCGCTGGCCGTTGCACTGCTGGAGGCACGCGGCTTCCGCGAGGACGACTTCGCGCGCAGCCACCCGGGTGGTGCACTCGGCCGCCGCCTGCTCACCCACGTGCGCGACGTGATGCGCGCCCGCGACGCGGTGCCCAGTGTCGGCGTCGCCGCCACCGTCACCGAGGCGCTGCTGCAGGTGACCCGCGGCGGCATGGGCATGACCGTGGTGCTCGACGACGCCGGCGCTGTCGCCGGCGTGTTTACCGACGGCGATCTGCGCCGCGCCATCGACCGCCTGGGCGACGTGCGCACCGTGCCGGTGGCCGACGTGATGAGCCGCCACCCGCGCACCATTCCGGCCGGCCGGCTGGCGGCCGAAGCGGCCGACCTGATGGAGACGCAGCGCGTGAACCAGCTGCTGGTGCTCGACGAACACGGCGCGCTGGCCGGCGCGCTGACCATGCACGACCTGATGCAGGCCAAGGTGATATGAGCGAAACCTCCGTACTCGATGCCGCCCGCAACGTTCGCCTGATGGGCTTCGACGTCGACGGCGTGATGACCGACGGCACCATCTGGTTCGGCCCGGACGGCGATTCGCTGAAGGGCTTCAACACGCTGGATGGCCACGGTCTGAAGATGCTGGCCAGCGCCGGCGTCGAGGTGGTCATCATTTCCGGGCGTTCTTCGCCCGCGGTGCGTCACCGCGCCGCCAACCTCGGCATCACCACCGCGCTGCTCGGCGTCGAGAACAAGCGTGAGGCGATGCGCGAACTGGCGGCCGAACGCGGTATCGCGATGGAGCACTGCGGCTACATGGGCGACGACATCGTCGATCTGCCGGTGCTGCGCGCCTGCGGCTTCTCGGCCGCGCCGGCCAACGCCCACTTCTTCGTACGCCAGCACGTCTCCTGGGTAGCCGAAGCCGACGGCGGCCGCGGCGCCGTGCGCGAAGTCTGCGAATACCTGCTCGACGCCCGCGGCGCGCTCGACGCGCTGCTGCAGGACTGCCTGCGTTGAACCTTCAGCGCAACGTCCAGCAGGCACTGCCGCTGCTGATCCTGATCCTGCTGGTCGGCCTGACCATGTGGCTGGATCGCGCCACGCGCGTCGACGACCGCCCGTCCTCCGGCAAGCTCAGACACGACCCGGACGTGATCGTCGACAACTTCACCGTGCGCCGCTTCGACCCCACCGGCCAGGTGCAGCACACGCTGACCGCGCAGCAGCTGCGTCACTACCCGGACGACGACACCACCGAACTGGACCAGCCCTTGCTGCTCTACCGCGGCAAGCAGTCGCCGACCCGCATCAGCGCCGACCGTGCCCAGCTGATGAAGGATGGCAAGGAAGCCATCCTGCGCGACAATGTGCGCGTGCTGCGCGAGGCCAGTCCCGGCAATCCCGAGATGACGCTGGAAACCAGCGTGCTGAACGTGTACCCGGACGACGAGATCGCCCGCACCGACAAGCCGGTGAAGCTGACGCAGGGCAAATCGGTCGCCCACGGCGTCGGCATGGTCGCCGACCGCGTCAAACAGACCTACATACTCGAATCGCGCGTCAAAGCCACCCTCGAAAGAACCCGCCGCCCATGACTCTGCGCCCTGCCCTCACCGGCCTGATCCTGCTCAACCTCGTGCTGGCCGCCGGCCTGAGCACGCCCGCCCGCGCCGAGCGCGCCGACCGCGAAAAGCCGGTCAATCTGGAAGCGGACAAGGTGACGGTCGATGACCGCACCCGCACGCACACCTTCGAAGGCAACGTGGTGTTCACCCAGGGCACGCTCACCATCAAGGCCAACCGCGTCGTGGTGACCCAGGACGCCACCGGCTACCAGAAGGGTGTGGCCACCGGCGGCGAAGGCGGCCTCGCCCGCTTCCGCCAGAAGCGCGAGGGCCAGGACCTGTGGATGGAGGGCGAGGCGGAGCGCATCGAGCACGACGCTAAGACCGAAATCACCCGCTTCTTCGTGCGCGCCCACGTAAAGAGCGGCGGCGACGAAGTGCGCGGCCAGTACATCGAGTACAACTCGATCAGCGAGAACTACACGGTCACCAATTCGGGCGACGCCAAGTCGGTGCCGTCGGCTGGAGACCAGTCCAAGCGCGTGCGCGCCATCATCCAGCCGAAGTCGGCGCCGAAGGAGTGAGGCGTCACCGGGTCATGAAAATCATGACCCGGTTTTCAGCGGCGGCTGGAGGTCGCACCTTCGCTCCCTGTCCATACTCTGATCCAGACACGGCGACCGCTGTGTTTTTCAAGAAGTACAACATGACGGAGAGAGATATGAACTGGGAAACCCCGAAGGCCACCGACCTGCGTTTCGGCTTCGAAATCACGATGTACGTTGCCAACCGCTGATACGCGGCTGCAACAGGAAAAACGGCGGTGTCCCCGCCGTTTTTTTTCGTCCGTACATCCCGCGCAGGGCGGGAACTGCATCGACCGCAGGTGTTCCGATATCAGCGAACCGTGATTAACATGCCGAAGGCTTAGGGCCTGATCACAGGAGACGATGGTGACGGACGCAGATCAGAGCGCGGGGCGGACGACCAGACAGACCATACTGGTTGCCGACGACACGCCGGAAAACATCGACCTGCTGAGCGCCCTGCTGCGCCAGGACTACCGGGTCAAGGTGGCCACCAGCGGCGAGAAGGCGCTGGCCATCGTCAATTCGACCGAGCCGCCCGACCTCATCCTGCTCGACATCATGATGCCCGGCATGAACGGTTACGACGTCTGCCGCCGCATCAAGGCCAACCCGGACCGGCGTGGCATTCCCATCATCTTCGTCACCGCGATGACCTCGATCGAGGACGAACGCCTCGGGCTGGAGGTCGGTGCCGTCGACTACATCACCAAGCCGATCAGTCCGCCCATCGTCGCCGCGCGGGTGCGCACCCATCTGGCGCTGTACGACCAGACGCGGGCGCTGGAAGACCGCGTACGCGAGCGCACCGCCGAACTGTTCGCGTCACGCCAGCAGATCATCCGCCGGCTCGGCCGCGCCGCCGAATTTCGCGACAACGAGACCGGCAATCACGTCATCCGCATGAGCTATTACGCGCGGCTGATCGCGCAGGCGATCGGCCTCGGACCGGAGGCGACCGAACTGCTGTTCAACACGGCGTCGATGCACGACATCGGCATGATCGGCATTCCCGACGCCGTGCTGCTGAAACCGGGCCCGCTGAACAAGGCCGAATGGGCGGTGATGCGTCAGCACCCGGAGATCGGCGCCGAAATCATCGGCGAGCACGACGACGAACTGCTGCAGACCGCGCGCACCATCGCCCTCACCCACCACGAGCGCTTCGACGGCAGCGGTTATCCGCGCGGCCTGATCGGTGAGGACATTCCGCTGTTCGGCCGCATCGTCGCGATTGCCGACGTGTTCGACGCACTGATGACCGCGCGCCCCTACAAACCGGCGTTGCCCATCGACGAAACGCTGCAGGTGATGGGTCGCAACACCGGCCTGCACTTCGACCCGGCACTGATGGCGGTGCTGCCGTCGGTGCTGCCGGACATGCTGCGCATCAACGCCACCTACGCCGACACGCACGGCCCGATGACCGACGTCGACGTGCCGGTGGCCGAACCGGGCGACAGCGGCGAAGGCGCCGCCCAACCGGCCTGAGACCTCAGGACTGGACGCCGGCGCGCTCGTACAGCGCGGTCAGCCAGGCGTTCGCCTGGTCGAAGTCGTAGCGCTTCAGCGCGTCGCCGAGCGAGGCGGCCAGCGACTCCAGCGATGATCCAGCCAGCAGGCGCTGCAGCTCGAGCGCGCGTGCCACCGCTTCGGCGTCGCTGTCGGCGATCAGTTGCGCCAGTGCGCGCAAGGGCTCCACCAGCTGGCGGGGGTCGGGCGGTGCACCGTCGGCGACGGCCTCGTCGGCCACCCACGGATGTGGCAGCAGTGAGCCGATCAGCGCATCGAGCTCGCGGGTGAGTGCCGTCGCCGCGGCGTCGATGTCGGCGTCGGCCGATTCGCGCGCCAGCAGCCCTTCCAGTTCCGATGCCAGCCCGTGCAGCGTGTGCGCGCCCACGGTGCCGGCCAGGCCGCGCAGCGTGTGCGCCAGCCGCGCCGCCGCCTGCGTGTCCGGTCCACGGCGCGCCTCGTCGAACTGCGCGGCGAAATCGCGCTGTCCGCGCAGGAAGGCGCGCAGCACGCGCCGGTACAGCTGCGGCTTGCCCATGCAGTGCGCCAGCCCGGCCGCGGTGTCGATGCCGGGCAGCGCGGGCACCGCGTCGTCGGGCGCCGCCGGCGCCGCCGCGCCGGACTGCCTGTCGGCACCGGGCTGCGGATGGACCCAGCGCGCCAGCGTGGCGAACATCTGCGGCACGTCGAGCGGCTTGGGAATGCAGTCGTTCATGCCGCAGTCGTACATGCGCGCGCGGTCCGCCTCCAGCACGCTGGCCGTCATCGCGATCACCGGCAGATTCTGCAGACCGGGCAGGCCGCGCAGCGTGCGGGTGGCGGTATAGCCGTCCATCACCGGCATCTGGCAGTCCATCAGCACCGCATCGAAGCGGCTGCCGCCAGCCAGCAGGTCGACCGCCTGCTGACCGTCGCCGGCGATCACCACCTCGACGCCGGCGCGCTCGAGCAGGTCGTGCGCCAGTTCCTGGTTCAGTTCGTTGTCCTCGACCAGCAGCACGCGGGCACCGGCTACCGCCGCCATGCTGGCTTCCAGCCGTTCGTCGCCGGGCGTCGGGGCGTGTGCGTCGGCGCGCCGGCCGTAGGCCTGCGATACCGCGTCGAGCAGCGCCGACGGGGTGACCGGCTTGTGCAGCACCGCTTCGAAATGGCGGCCGGCCGACTGTGTAGCGACGTCGTCGCGGCCCAGCGCAGTGACCAGAATGAGCCGCATGCTGCGCTGCGGCCAGCGTCGCCGCAATTCCTCGGCGAGGCGTACGCCGTCCATGCCGGGCATCTTCCAGTCGATCAGCATGAGACCGTGCCGACCTTCGTCGGCGGCCAGCATGTCCAGCGCCTCGTCGCCACCGCTGGCGACGTCGACTTCGAGGCCGATGCCGCGACAGAGTGCCGCCAGTACATCGCGCGCGCCCGGGTGGTCATCGACCACCAGCACGTGCGAGCCGGGCATGGTGTCGGGCAGGCGCTCGGGTACGGCGTCGGCGCTGGCCTGCAGGCCGAAGCGGGCGGTGAAGTGAAAGGTCGAGCCGCGGCCGGGTTCGCTGTCCACCCAGATGCGGCCGCCCATCAGTTCGACCAGCTGGCGCGAAATGGTGAGCCCGAGGCCGGTGCCGCCGTAACGGCGGGTGATCGAGCTGTCGGCCTGGGTGAAGGGCTGGAACAGGCGCGCGATCTGCGCCTCGTCCATGCCGATGCCGGAATCCCGCACCGTGAAGTGCAGTTCGACCGCACGCTCGTCGCGCGCCTTCAGTTCGACGCCGATGATCACGTCGCCGTGCTCGGTGAACTTGATCGCGTTGCTGCCGAGATTGATCAGTACCTGACCGAGTCGCACCGGGTCGCCGATCAGCGCCGTGGGCAGCCCGGGTTCGGCGCTGAACAGCAGTTCCAGCCCCTTCTCCTCAGCCCGGATACCGATCACGTCCACCATGTGGTTGATCACCGCGTCGAGGCGGAAGTCGATGTGCTCGATGTCGAGACGGCCGGACTCGATCTTCGACAGATCGAGGATGTCGTTCAGGATGGCCAGCAGGCCGTGCGCCGAGCGGTGTGCCTTCTCGATGTAATTGCGCTGGCGCGGCGACATGTCGTCGCGCAGCGCCAGATGTGTCATGCCGAGGATGGCATTCATCGGCGTGCGGATTTCGTGCGACATGTTGGCGAGGAAGCTGGACTTCAGCTGCGCCGCCGCCTCGGCGGCATCGCGCGCGCGCAGCATCGCGGCCTCGGCTTCCTTCTTCAGCGTCACGTCGTGCGCGATCAGGCAGTACAGCCGGCGCGCGCCCTGCTGGATGGGGATGACCGCCAGTTCGACCGTGAAGACGCGATCGCCGGCGCCGGCAAACTGCCATTCGCGCATCTGCGGTCGCCCCGCCTCGCTGGCGTCCGACAGCAGACGGCGCGCGGCGACGGCGCTCGATTCGCCGTCGGGCTGGCGCTCCGGCGACAGTGGCGTTTTCCACGGCACGCGGCCACGCAGCGCCTCTTCCGACGGCAGGCCGAACAGCGCAAGCGTGGCCGGGTTGCAGCTGATGACGCCATCGTCCTCGTCGTAGAAGAAATAGCTGTCGAAGGAGTGCTCGAACAGCGCGCGGAACTTGGCTTCGCCGAGCTTGCGTTCGGTGATGTCGAGCCAGTAGCCGTTGTAGATCGTACCGCCGCGGCCGTCGGGCATCGGCGTGCTGTCCACGCGCAGCCAGCGCGGACCGGACGGCGTACGCACCTGCAGTTCACGCGAGCGCACCGGCGGGCTGTCGTCGTCGATGCCGCAGGCGCGCCACAGCGCGCCCGGGTCCTCCGCGACTTTCTCCGCCGTCCGCCCGAACAGTGCCTCGACGCCATGACCGAGGAAGGCGAAGCGTCCGCCGCGGCCGAGCGGGCGGTGATAGCGGAACACGGTGAGCGGCAGCGCATTGGCCAGTTCGAGCAGTTCGCGGCGCGTGCGCTGGGTGTCGATACTCTGCCGTTCGCGCCGGAACCACAGCGCGATCAGCGCGAGTCCGAGCAGGCCGACCACGAGGCCGCCGGCGATGTGACGCCGCCACAGGGCCGCCTCCTCGCGCAGCGGGAGCAGCACCCAGACGGTGTAGGGCGAGTCGTCCATCGCGCGTCCGAGCACCAGATGGCGCAGGCCGTCCACCACCTGCAGATGCACCGTCGTCTCGTCGTCCAGCCGGGTTTCGTCGCCCTGCCACGTCAGCACCGGCGGTACCACGCCATAGCGCGCGTTCAGCGTGGCGTCGTCGATCGGATCGTCGATCGCTGGCGCGAAGCGCTTGAGCACCAGCTCGGGCGGCGACCCCAGCACGATCACGCCGTTGTTGTCGGCCATCAGTGCCAGCTGGTCGTAGCCGCCGAACAGATGGCGCATCGTCTCGGCGTCCTGCTTCAGCACGAGTACGCCGGGCGGGCGCCCGACCACGTCCACGCGCGCCGAGAAGTAGAAGCCGGGCACATTCGTCGTGCGCCCCATCAGGTACTGCAGGCCGATCCCGCCGTCGACCGCCTGACGGAAGTACTCGCGATCGGCGTAATTGAGCCCGAGCACCGCGTACGGCAGGTGGAAACCGCTGTCGGCGATGGCATTGCCGTCGGCGTCCAGCAGATAGACCAGCCCGAGATTGAAATCCTGCGCGACGGCGTTGAGCAGGCTGCTCACGCCGAGCGCGTCGCGCCGTTCCATCAGATGCTGCCGGAGCGCCGGACCGGGCGGCAGCGCGCGGATCGCCTGTTCGCCCGCCTGCGCCGCCAGATACTTCTGCAGCGCATCCTGCCGCGCCAGGGTCACCGGCAATGCGGCCAGCTGACGGAAGGTGGAGGACAGCGATTCGTTCAGGCTGTCCAGGCGCAGCGCGCTGCGCGCCTGCGCGTCGAGCAGGTATTCGTGGCTGGCACTGCGCGCCGCGAACAGCGTAACCAGCGCACAAAGGACGAGCCAGATCGCGACCAGCGCGACGAAGCGGCGCTGGAAGGCAACGGTGTCCTGTTCGAACGGTGGTTCCTGCATCGGCTGTATTCTCTTTGGCGCGGGGCATCCGGCATCGGATCCGTCGACAGGACGGGGCCGCCGCGTGCGCACCGGTGACCCCTTGTTATCGGCCGGCGGCCGCACATCTTGACCAAGCTGGAGCCTACCCCTTCGGGGCCGTTACCGGGGCACGATGACCCCCGTGGCACGGCGCAGGGTGACCTAGGTTACGGATCGGGAGACGGCAGAGAGGCTATACATCGTCCCGTACCGCAGCGCCGGACGGCATTCCGGCCGCACACGAGGAAGAACCGACCCATGACCCGAGACAGCCTGCAGATCGAAAGCTTCTTCGACGAAGCGACCAACACGGTGAGCTATATCGTGTTCGATCGCTCAACCCACGCCTGCGCCGTGGTCGACAGCGTGCTCGACTACGACCCCAAATCGGGGCGCACGTCGACTGCGTCGGCCGATCGCATCATCGCCCGCGTACGCGAACTGGGCGCGCGACTGGAATGGATACTGGAAACCCACGTCCATGCCGATCACCTGTCGGCCGCACCGTGGATCAAGCAGCAGCTGGGCGGCCGGCTGGGCATCGGCGAGCACATCGTCACCGTGCAGCAGGTGTTCGGCAAGCTGTTCAACGCCGGCACCGAGTTCGAGCGCGACGGCAGCCAGTTCGACCATCTGTTCCGCGATGGTGAAACCTTCACGATAGGCAGCCTGCAGGCGCGTGCACTGCATACGCCGGGGCACACGCCGGCCTGCATGTCCTATCTGATCGAGGACGCGGCCTTCGTCGGCGACACGCTGTTCATGCCCGACTACGGCACCGCGCGCTGCGACTTCCCGGGCGGGGATGCGCGCACGCTGTATCGCTCCATCCGCACGCTGCTGGCGCTGCCGCCGGAAACCCGGCTGTTCATGTGTCACGACTACATGCCGGACGGCCGCGCGCCGCGCTGGGAAACGACGGTGGCCGACGAACGCGCGCACAACATCCACGTCCATGACGGCATATCGGAGGACGACTTCGTCGCCATGCGCACCGCGCGCGACGCGACGCTGGACATGCCGGTGCTCATCCTGCCGTCGGTGCAGGTGAACATGCGCGCCGGCCATCTGCCGCCGCCCGAGGACAATGGCACGCGTTATCTGAAGATTCCGCTCGATGCGCTCTGACGCGAAGGCCAGCGGGCGCGGCACAATCGACGCCGTGAACACCGGAACTTCGCACCCCGACGGCCAGGCCACACGGAAGGCCACGCACGCACCGGCCCGCCGCGTGCGCGGTCTGGCGCGCTGGCTGCCGGTGCTCGACTGGGCACCGCGCTACGACCGCCCGGCCTTCGGCGCCGACCTGCTGGCTTCGCTCATCGTGACGCTGATGCTGATCCCGCAGAGCCTGGCCTACGCCCAGCTCGCCGGCCTGCCGCCGCACATCGGTCTGTACGCGAGCATCGCACCGCTGTTCGCCTACGCACTGTTCGGCAGCAGTCACGCGCTGTCGGTCGGCCCGGTCGCGGTGGTGTCGCTGATGACGGCGGCGGCAGTCGGCGGACTGGGCATCGCCGACGAGGCGGCGCGGCTACAGGCGGCGCTGACGCTGGCCGCGCTGTCCGGCGTCATGCTCATCGCGATGGGTGTGCTGCGGCTGGGCTTTCTCGCCAGCTTCCTGAGCCACCCGGTGGTGTCGGGCTTTCTCACCGCGTCCGCGTTGCTGATCACGCTGAGCCAACTCAAGCACCTGCTGGGCATACGCGCCGACGGCGACACGCTGCCGGAACTGCTGCCGACGCTGCTCGCCGGGCTGCCCGCCACCCATCTGCCGACCGCGGCGCTCGGCGCCGCCGTACTGGCCTTCCTCTACTGGACGCGCACGCGCCTCAAGCCATTGCTCGTGCGGCTCGGCGCCGGGGCGCGCACCGCCGATACCTGTGCCAAGGCCGGGCCGGTGCTGGCCGTGCTCGGCAGCACGCTGCTGATGTGGGCGCTGCAACTGGACGAGGCGGGCGTGCGCAAGGTGGGCGACATTCCGGCCGGGCTGCCACCGCTGACGATGCCCTCACTCGATCCGGCGCTGCTGTCGCAGCTGGCGCTGCCGGCGCTGCTGATCAGCATCATCGGTTTCGTCGAATCGGTGTCGGTGGCACAGACCTTCGCCGCCAAGCGCCGGCTGCGCATCGAGCCGGACCAGGAGCTGATCGGCCTCGGCGCGGCCAATCTGGCGGCGGCGGCAACCGGCGGCTATCCGGTAACCGGCGGGCTGTCGCGTTCGGTGGTCAATTTCGACGCCGGTGCGGCCACGCCGGCGGCCGGCGCGTTCACCGCCGTCGGCATCGCGCTGGCGTCGCTGACGCTGACGCCGGCGCTGCACTATCTGCCGCAGGCCACGCTGGCCGCCACCATCGTCGTGGCCATCCTGACCCTGGTCGATACCGACACGCTGCGCAGGACATGGCGCAGTTCCCCGCCCGACTTCCTGGCCGCCGCCACGACGCTGGTCGTCACGCTGCTGTTCGGCGTGGAAGCCGGCGTCAGCGCCGGCGTCGTGCTGACGCTGCTGAATCACCTGTGGCATGCCAGCCGCCCGCACATGGCGGTGGTCGGCCGGGTACCCGGTACCGAGCACTACCGCAACGTCGAGCGCCACGCGGTCGATACCGATCCGTCGCTGATCGGCCTGCGCGTCGACGAAGGTCTGAACTTCATGAACGCACGCCAGGTGGAGGACCGCATCCTGGCGTTGGTGGCCGCGCAACCGTCAGTGCGCAACGTGGTGCTGATGTGTTCGGCAGTCAACGACATCGACGCCAGCGCGCTCGAAATGCTGGAGAGCGTGGTGCACCGTCTGAAGGACATGGGGGTGCTGCTGCACCTGTCGGAAGTGAAGGGGCCGGTGATGGACAAGCTGGAACGCACCGACCTGCTGCCCCATCTGGGCGGCCGGGTGTTCCTGTCGCATCACGCGGCGGTCACTGCGCTGACTGCCGGAGCTTGTCCACCTCGGTCCTGAAGCGGCGGCGCAGTTCTTCGGTCGGCTGCCCTTTCGCCTGCGCCGCCTGGATGGCGCGCAGGATGTCGACCGCGCCAGCGTCCTCGGCCAGGGTCTGTACTGCCGGCGTAGCCCCGCCGGCGACCAGTTCGGCGCGCTCGGCACCGGCCTTGCCACGTTTCGCCGAGATGACCAGCGCGGACGGCGGCGCCTTCACCGTCTGTTTCGCCGACGCCTTGCGATGGCGCTCGACCGCCGCCATGAACTGGCGGCGCAATGCTTCGGTCGGCTTGCCCTGGGCCTCGGCCTGACGCAGCTTGTTCAGCAGTTCGCTCACTTCGGGTGGCGCCGGGATCGATGCCTGCGGCGGCGGCGTCGGTGCGGCCACCGGCGGTGCGCTGACCGCCTCGGCCACGTTCTCCTGCGGTGCCACCAGCGTCGCGATCTTCAACCGGTTGTAGCGCAGCGCCCAGGCCAGCGCGTTCTCGCCACGATCGGACACCGCGGTGGTGCTGGCGCCAGCGTCGACCAGCGCCTTCACGATGCCCTCGTTGCCCTCGCGCACCGCCATCATCAGCGGCGTCGCCAGATTCGGCGCACGCGCGTCCAGCTTCGCGCCGTGACGCAGCAGCAAATCGACGATGCGCGTCTTGCCGGCGAAGGCGGCGTAATGCAGCGCGCTCCAGGTCTTGTCCGGCGGATTGAGCGACGCACCGCGCTCGATCAGCCACTCGACCGCCCGCTGGTGGCCCTTCCACGCCGCCAGGGCGATCGCCTGCTCACCGATGCGGCTGACGTAGTCGATATTGGCGCCGCGCTCGACGAACAGCTCCATCAGCCGGATATTGCCCTCGGCCGCCGCGATCATCAGTCCGCTGCCGGTGACGTCGGCCTCGAAATCGGGCGGCAGCCCTTCGTCCAGCCAGCGGGACGCGGAACGGATGTCGCCCATCTCCATCGCCCGTCCGAAGCGTGAAGGATCGGGCAGTTCGGCCTGTGCCGATGCCATGAAGAAGGCTGCGCTGACGGTGATCAGCGCGCGTGCGGCTGCATTCAAATCGTGAGTCCTTGTGAGGGCCACAGCCGCGCCGGCGCGGCTGCGGCAAAATGGGAAGGAGTTTACCGACCCCGCCTGACGGTTTGTCCCGCCTGAAACTTCCTTTCGCACTTGCACTGTCCGCACTGCTGCACGCCGCTCTGCTGGTCTGGCCCCACGCGTCCGACGCGCCGGCGGCGCCGACGGTCGAGCGACTGCAAGCCCGTCTGCTCGCGCCGCGTCCGGCCGAAACGCAGCCGGAGCCGCCGGCGGTCAAACCGCTGCTGAAGGACACGCGCAGCGAGCGCGCCGACGAGGCGCCGCCGGCGCCGGCGGTCGTGGCCGCGCCGCGCGCGGCTCCGGTCGCCAGTGCGCGGGCGCGCGAACGCGCGCAACGGCAGCTGAACAAGCACGTGTTCTATCCGCAGGCAGCGATAGACCGCGGGCTCGAAGGCGAAGTGAGACTGCGTCTGGTGCTCGACGACTCGGGCCGCGTGATCGACGCCGCCGTGCTGGCCGGCAGCGGTCACCCGCTGCTCGACCGCGCCGCCCTCGACGCCGCCCACCAGATCGGCCGCATCGACGCCGGCGGTGCACGTGAACTGCTGCTGCCGGTCGTGTTCAGGCTCGAGTAGTCGGCCTCGACGGCGGATCGAGCGTGCTTTCGTGGGAGCGGCCTTGGCCGCGACACGGCCGCTGCGGTCCGCCGGCTTTGATGCAGGCTGCTGTCGGGGTCAGAAGATCCCTCCCACAGAACCCTGACCCGGGCTGCGGCCGCAAGTCCGGCTCAGCCGTTGTGGGAGCGGCCTTGGCCGCGACACGGCCGCTGCGGTCCGCCGGCTCTGATGCAGGCTGCTCTCGGGGTCAGAAGACCCCTCCCACAGAACCCTGGCTCAGACCGGGTCGTCGTCCTGCGGCAGCTCGGGCGTGGTGTCGGGGACGCGGTATTCCTCGTTCGCCCAGGCACCGAGGTCGATCTGCTTGCAGCGCATGCTGCAGAAGGGTCGCGCCGGGTTTGAGGGCGCGTACAGCGCGGGTTCGCCACAGCGCGGGCAGACCACCATGCGGCCGGCGGGGGGTGTTGCGGACGTGCTCACAGATTGCAGAAGGTCAGTTCGAAACCGACGTCGGTGTCGGTGACGCGCGGACGGGCGTGGCCGCCGTGCGCGATGAAGCGGATGTTCAGCGCGTACTTGTTGGCGCTGATCTCGGGTGTGAAGGGCTCGTTCAGCGGCACGCGCAGGCGCAGCATCTGCGCCGACTTGCCACCCATCATCATCTGGAACGCGCCATTGCCGGCGATCTGCCGCTCCGGCCGCCCGCTGGCACGCAGCAGGCGCAGCACGATGGTGAGACCGTCACGGATGGGCAGCATCGGGTTCAGCCAGCTGGCCAGATCGGCCTGCCGCGCCGACGCCTCGCGATGCCGCCAGTAGTGGTAGGACGGCAGATCGAATTCGCACAGCCCGCCCGGAATCGCGGCGCGGCTCTTGATGCTCATCAGCCACTCGTTCTCGCGCAGGTACTGACCGATCTTGCCGGCCATCGCGAGCAGCGCGGCACTGGCCTGCTCGATCTCGTACAGCGCGCCAGACAGCGCCTCTTCGGAAATGTCGGGGTTGTTGCGGAAGGACATCAGCGTCTGGCGCTGGCGCTCGAGCTCCTGCACCAGATCGACCTTCAGATCGGCCCGCGACGCGACTTCGAGGATTTCGAACAGACTCACCAGTGCGACATGGTGTTCGTGCGCCCCGTCGCTGCGCATGAAATGCTGCGTGCGCTCGAACAGATCCTCCAGGCGCAACAGCGTGCGTATGCGCTCGTTCAGAGGATATTCGTAAGTGATCACAGGGGCTTGTCCGGCACAAGTTCAAGCAAATTCTGATGATTCTGACCGAAAAGCCGCACAGTCACAACGCTCCGGCGGGCTTTTCTGCTGCAGCCAGTGTCAGATAGCGACGATGCAGCGCGTCGACCCGGGCCGGCAGCGTCTGCGCCGGACCGCTGTTGTCGATCACGTCGTCGGCCGCCGCCAGCCGCTGCGCCCGCGTCGCCTGGGCGGCGATGATGCGGTCCGCCTCGTCGGCCGTCAGGCCGCTGCGCGCCATCGCGCGCACGCGCTGCTGCTCGACCGGGCAATCGACGACCAGTACGCGGTCGCAGCGCTCGCGCCAATTGCCGGCCTCGACCAGCAGCGGTACGGCCAGCACGACATAAGGTGCGTCGCTGGCCTCGACCCGTCGGCGGGATTCGGCGCGGATCAGCGGATGCAGCAGCGCTTCGAGCCGGCTGCGTGCCGACGGGTCAGCGAATACATGGGCACGCATGCGGGCACGGTCGAGCGCGCCGTCGGCGGCGATGAAGTCGTCGCCGAAGCTCGCGCGCAGCGGCTCGATCGCAGCGCCGCCCGGTGCGGTCAGCGCGTGCGCGATGGCATCGGTATCGACCAGTCCGGCGCCATGCGCGACGAACAGATCGGCCACCGTCGACTTGCCGCTGCCGATGCCACCGGTCAGACCCACCACGAAGGTCATGGGCAGTCCGCCGCCTCGACGCCGTCGACGGTCGCCTGCGGCTCGGCCAGCAATGCCGTCAGTTCGGCGTCGTCGCCGCGCAGTTCCAGGCGCAGGCGTCCGGCCTTGCCCTCGCGCATCGCGATGCGCGCGCTGCGCACCCCCTGCCCGTTCAGGCTGGACATCAGTTCCTTCGCCGCCGTTTCGGTCTTGAACAGGCCGAGCGAAATGGCGAACTTCTGACCGTCGGCGTCCGGCATCAGCGCCATCTCGCGCACGCCCAGCGCGCGCAGTTCAGCCTGCTTGCGATCGGCCAGCTGGCGTGTCGCGAGATCGGGGATATGCACCCACCAGGACGGGTTGCCCGGCTGCTCGCTCTCGGCGAGTTGCACAGCCGGATAGGCCTCGCGCGCCCGGGCGACAAACTGGTCGGCCTGTTCGCGGGTGAATCCGGCCAGCACGCGACAAACGGCGGCCGGTGCCGCTTCGGCGTCTGTGGCCGCCGGCTCGCTGGCGACGACCGGCGCAATGGCCGCCACCGGCGCCGCTGCACCACCGTCGACCGGAACGATGCGGATGCGCTCGGGATCGATCTGGCTGGTCAGGCGCAAGGGCTCGGCGCCGTCATTGCCCAGCACCAGCATGCCGGACGCAAAGGGCCACAGCGCGATATTGATCAACAGCAGGAGGAGAAAGGCGAGACGCATCGGTATCAGCGCAAGGACGGACGCAGCGCGAAGCAGTGATCCGTCATTTCATCACATCCGCCGCGACGCGGGCCAGCCCACGCAGCACCAGATTGTCGACGCGGCGATGGGCGCAGGCCAGATAGGGCGACAGCGCCTCGGCACCGCCGCCCGACAGCAGGATGGTGGCATCGGCGCCAAGCCGCGCCTGCACGCGCTCTATCAACGCCGCCTGGGCGCCGGCGCAGCCGTTGTGGATGGCATCGTCGGTATTGCGCGGCCACTCGACCGGCGCGCCCTGCGCGTGCGGCAGACCGGCCGTGTTGCGCGCCAGCGATTCGAGCATCAGATGCAGGCCAGGCAGGATGTAGCCCCCGAGAAAGCGGTCGTCGGCGTCGAGCACGTCGACTGTGGTGGCGGTACCCGCGGTCGCCACCACGAGCGGACCGCGCTCCAGCGTGCGCGCGCCGATGAGCGCCGCCCAGCGGTCGGCGCCGAGGCGTGACGGCGTCGCATACATATTGGTGATGCCGCAGGCCGCCGACTGCGACTGCACGCGATGCGCCACACAGCCGGACGGCAGCGCGGCGCGCAGCGCGGCATCGACCGCGTCACCGGCGACACAGGTATATACCGCAGCCGTCGCGTTGCGCCAGGCCGAGGCGAGCGGCGCGCCATCGATGTCGGCGACGTCGATGCCCGATTCGGTACCCGGTGCGTCGCCCTGCAGCCACGCCCATTTGATCCGGCTGTTGCCGGCATCGATCAGCAGCACCATGGACTCAGTTCCGGACCGGCGCGCGCAGCGACACGTCACCCGCCAGCACGCGCTCGATGCGATCACCACAGTCGAGCAGCAGCGCGCCGTCGGCGTCGGCACCGACGCACAGGCCGCCCAGCGCGCGCATTTCACCTTCGACCTCGACCGCACACCCGGCATGCAGATTGAGTCGGTTCCAGCGCTCGGCGAAGGCAGAGAAACCCTGCGCGGCAAATACCGGCAGCGCTGCGGCCAGCGCGTCGAGTGCGGCGGCGGCGATGCGCAGCCAGTCCGGCTGCGGCGGCGTGCCGTCGAACAGGGCGGCTGTCGGCAGCGCGTAGTGGCCGGACGGCGGCGGCGCCAGATTGATTCCGACGCCGATCACCGCGTCGGTATGCGTCGGCGTCGACGCCAGTTCGATCAGCACGCCACCCAGCTTGCCGGTGCCCTGCCCGGTAGCACGCATCAGGTCGTTCGGCCATTTCAGTGCCAGCCCATCGAAACCCTGCGCTGTCAGCGCCTCGGCCAGCGCGACACCGACCGCGAGACTCAGGCCGGACAGCCGGTCGGCGCGACCGTCGAAGCGCACGCGCAACGAAAACGTGAGGCTGTCGCCGGGCTGCGCCGTCCAGCTGCGGCCACGGCGACCGCGGCCTCCGGTCTGCGCCAGTGCAAACAGCGCACACGGCACGCCGTCGCGGCGCTCGAGCAGGTCGCTGTTGGTGCTTTCGGTGCGCGCACGGACATCGATGCGCCAGTCGGCGGGTACGGAGGGTGCGCGGTCGCGCAGTGCTTCGGCGAGAGTGGAGGCGTCGTCGGCAGTCATGCGGCGGATTGTAGCCGCGCAGCCCGGCAGACGCCCGGCTGCGCACTCACTCGCTGTCGCTGTCAGCGTCGCGTCCGCCTTCGATATTCAGCTCCTGGATCTTGCGCGTGATGGTGTTGCGCCCGATGCCCAGCAGCTGCGCCGACTCGATACGGCGGCCGCCGGTACTGGCGAGCGCGCGGCGGATCAGCGTGCGCTCGAACTCCTGCACCAGATGGTCGAACAGCGCCGGCTGCTTCAGCGCGATCAGGCGATCGACCTCGGCGGCGAGCGAAGCGACCCAGTCGCCGGTCACTTCGCGCGCCGGCTGGGCGCGAAGTTCGGCCGGCAGGTCCTTCACGTCCACCGTCTGGCCGGGTGCCATCACGGTGAGCCAGTGGCACAGGTTCTCCAGCTGACGCACGTTGCCCGGGAAATCCAGGCCCTGCAGGTAGCGCATCGCCGGCTCGGACAGGCGCTTGGCATCGACACCCAGTTCCTGCGCGCTCTTGGTCATGAAGTGCTGGGCCAGCAGCACGATGTCCTCGCGCCGCTCGCGCAGCGGCGGAATGCGCAGCCGGATCACGTTCAGCCGGTGGAAAAGGTCCTCGCGGAACAGGCCCTGCTTCACCCGGTCTTCGAGATTCTGGTGGGTGGCGGCGATCACCCGCACATTCGACTTGATCGGCGAATGGCCGCCGACACGGTAGAAGTGGCCGTCGGACAGCACGCGCAGCAGACGGGTCTGCAGTTCCGGCGGCATGTCGCCAATTTCGTCGAGGAAGAGCGTGCCGCCGTCGGCCTGTTCGAAGCGGCCGCGCCGCGTTGCGGTGGCACCGGTGAAGGCACCGCGCTCGTGGCCGAACAGTTCGGATTCGAGCAGGTCGCGCGGGATGGCGGCGGTGTTGATCGCGATGAAGGGCGCTTCGCGGCGCGGGCTGTGCCGGTGCAGCGCACGCGCCACCAGTTCCTTGCCGGTCCCCGACTCGCCGTTGATCAGCACCGTGGCGTGACTTTGGGCGAGCCGGCCGATGGCACGGAACACGTCCTGCATCGACGCCGCCTTGCCGAGGATTTCCGGCGCCATGTCGGCTTCCGCCGGCGCCCCACCCTGGTGCATGCTTTCCTCGATTGCACGCCGGACGAGTTCGATCGCGTGGTCGACGTCGAAAGGCTTGGGCAGGTATTCGAAAGCGCCGCCCTGGAAGGCGGCGACCGCGCTGTCGAGATCCGAATACGCAGTCATGATGATGACCGGCAGACTGGGGTGACGCGCCTTCACTTTCTCCAGCAGAGACAGTCCGGACTCGCCCGGCATGCGGATGTCGGACACCAGCACCTGCGGCTGGCCGCCGGCGTCGAGCGCATCGAGCGCCTCCTGCGCGGTGGAATAGGCTTCAAAGGGAATGGACTCGCGTGCAAGGGCCTTTTCCAGCACCCATCGTATCGAGCGGTCGTCGTCGACGATCCAGACCGGATTCATGGTTTCTCCGTCGTGCCCTGCTTGAAGGGCAGAAGTATTGTGAAAACTGTATGGCCGGGCCGGCTCTGCACCTCGATGGTGCCGTGGTGCTGGTGCACGAAGCTCTGCGCCAGCGTCAGCCCGAGGCCGGTGCCGCCATCGCGGCCGGACACCAGCGGATAGAAGATGCGATCGAGCAGCTCCTCCGGGATGCCGGGGCCGTTGTCGATCACTTGCAATTCGAGTGCCAGCTTGTGGCGCCGCTTCACCAGCGTGGCCTGGCGGTAGGCGCGCGTACGCAGCCGGATCACGCCGTCGCCCTGCATCGCCTGCGCCGCGTTGCGGGCGATATTGAGCACCACCTGGATCAGCTGTTCGCGGTCGGCCACCAGATCGGGAAGGCTGGTGTCATAGTCGCGCTGCACCGCCACCTTCGGGAATTCGGCGCCGATCAGCAGGCGCACGCGCTCCAGCACCTCGTGCACGCTGACCGAACTGACCTGCATCGCGCGGTGCGAATGCAGCAGCCGGTTCATCAGATCCTGCAGGCGGTCCGATTCCTTGATGATGACCTGCGTGTACTCGCGCTGATCGGGCCGCTCCAGTTCGCCCTCCAGCAGCTGTGCGGCCCCGCGGATGCCACCCAGCGGGTTCTTGATTTCATGCGCGAGGTTGCGGATCAGCTCGCGGTTGGCCTGTTGCTGCTGCAGCAGCTGTTCCTCGCGCGCAACGCGCAGTTGCTGGTCGATCGGACGGAACTCGAGCAGGATGCGAGCGGCATCGGCATGGACCGGCGACACCGTGCAGTCGAGCTGCAGCGGACCGCCGAGCAGACGCTGCACCGTGAGGTTGTGGCCGGTATAGCTCCAGTCCTTGGCCAGCGCATTGTCCAGTGCGGTGTCCAGGCCGTGATCGGGGCCGATCAGACGTTCGCAGTGCTTGCCGACCAGCTTTGACGAACTGACCGCGAACAGATTTTCCGCGGCCGGATTCAGATAGACGATGTTGCGTTCCGCGTCGAGCAGCGCGACCGCGCTGGCGAGAAGTTCGAGCCCGTTGAAGCGGTCGGGCCAGACGCGGGTAGGGGTACGGGGCGAAGGCAGGCTCATGGCGCCAGATTACGCAAGAAGCGCGCCAGGGCCGATGCGCCGGAGCGCGGGACGCTCAGGGCAGTTTGGAAATCTCCTTGCGCAGCGCGTCGACGTTGCGTTCGTGCAGAGCGACATTGTCCTTGAGCCCCTGGATGCGATCGAGATACTTCTGGTAGTTGCGTTCATCGCCCAGTCGCACCGCTTCGCCCTCGGTGAGCGCCTTGCGCGCCGCTTCGAGATTCTTCGTTTCGGTGTCGAGCTCGGCTTCGAGTATGCGCCGGCGTTCGCTGTCGCGCGCCTTCTGCTGGTCGCCGCTGACGCTCGGAAAGCCGCCCGACGGGGCGGCCGGCTTGGGCTGCGTCGCCGCCGGCCCGGGCACCGAACTGACCGGCATTTCGCTGGACAGCAGCTTGCAGCCGCGCGCACGCGACTTGTCGTTGGTATAGGTAACGTGACCATCGGCATCGACGCACTTGTAGACGTCAGCCGAGACGGGCAGGGCCGCAAGCGCGGCCGCGGTGGCAATCAGGATGCGGTTGAAACCTCGGAGCATGTGGGTCACCAGAACGGATCGGGTCATTGCCGGGCGAGTGTAGGACGCCCGCCCGCGCAGTGACAATGAAAAAGGACGGCAAGTTGCCGTCCTTTTTCTCGGGCCGGAACGCACATGCCGTCCCGACCTTCAACGCCACGCGTGCGGCTTTCGCCGACACGCGTTCCGGAAAACCGGATCAGAGGCTGTAGTACATCTCGAACTCGACCGGGTGGGTCGTCATGCGGGTGCGGTTGACTTCGCCCATCTTCAGTTCGATGTAGGCAGCGATGAAGTCTTCCGAGAACACGCCACCCTTGGTCAGGAAGGCGTGGTCGGCTTCCAGCGCGGCCAGTGCTTCGTCGAGGCTGGCGCAGACGGTCGGGATGAGCTTGTCCTCTTCCGGCGGCAGGTCGTACAGGTTCTTGTCAGCCGGGTCGCCCGGGTGGATCTTGTTCTGCACGCCGTCCAGACCCGCCATCATCAGCGCGGCGAAGCACAGGTAGGGGTTGGCCAGCGGATCCGGGAAGCGGGTTTCGATGCGACGGGCCTTGTCGCTGGCCACGTGCGGAATGCGGATCGAAGCCGAACGGTTACGCGCCGAGTAGGCCAGCTTGACCGGTGCTTCGTAGTGCGGAACCAGACGCTTGTACGAGTTGGTACCCGGGTTGGTGATCGCGTTCAGCGCCTTGGCGTGCTTGATGATGCCGCCGATATAGTACAGCGCGAACTCGGACAGGCCGGCGTAGCCGTTGCCCGCGAACAGGTTCTTGCCGTCCTTCCAGATCGACTGGTGCACGTGCATGCCGGAGCCGTTGTCACCGACGATGGGCTTGGGCATGAAGGTCGCGGTCTTGCCGTAGCTGTGGGCGACGTTGTGCACGATGTACTTCAGCGTCTGCGTCCAGTCGGCGCGGCGGACCAGCGTGTTGAACTTGGTGCCGATCTCGTTCTGGCCGGCGGTCGCCACTTCGTGGTGATGCACTTCGACCGGGATGCCGACGGCTTCCAGTGCCAGCACCATGGCGGCACGGATGTCGTTGTGCGAATCGACCGGCGGAACCGGGAAGTAGCCGCCCTTCACTGCCGGACGGTGACCGGTGTTGCCGCTCTCGAACTTCTCGCCCGACGACCAGGCGGCCTCTTCCGAGAAGATCTGCACGCGGCAGCCCGACATGTCGATGTTCCACTCGACGCTGTCGAAGATGAAGAATTCGGGTTCCGGACCGAAGTAGGCGGTGTCGCCCAGGCCGGAGGACTTCAGGTAGGCCTCGGCGCGCTTGGCGATCGAGCGCGGGTCACGGTCGTAGCCCTTGCCGTCCGACGGTTCGACCACGTCGCAGCTGATGACCAGCGTGGTTTCGTCGAAGAACGGGTCGATGAAGGCGGTTTCCGGATCCGGCATCAGCAGCATGTCGGAAGCCTGGATGCCCTTCCAGCCGGCGATCGACGAACCATCAAACGCGTGACCTTCGGTGAACTTGTCTTCGCCGAACGCGCTGATGGGCACGCCGACGTGCTGTTCCTTGCCACGGGTGTCGGTGAAACGGAAGTCGACGAACTTGACTTCCTTTTCCTTGATGATGTCGAGAACCTGCTTCGCGGTGGTCATGAATCTCTCCTACGAGGTATGTATGTGCAACAGTCGGCTTGAAGGGTCACGACGAGCCGTCGCCGGTGTCCGACGACAGCTCCGGCGCAGCCATGGCGAACGACCCGATCGAGGGTACGCCCCGGCTGCGACTTTTCCTGCTGCGCGGCCTGAAGCAGAACCCGTGCCACGCGATCATTTCAACCTTGTGATTGTGCCACATGCGGGCTTGCGGCCGGTGACATGCACAAAACAGGCGCAGCAATGCACCAACATAGGGATATCGACAAACGCAACGCACCACTTCGGTGCCTTTCTGTCCGCAGGAATGGCGCGCTATATACTTCCGTCCATTCAATAGATGGGCGTACGCCATGGCAACACTCGGACAAATCCTCGGACTCGCGCGCGAGCGCGCGCAACAGCTGCAACTGCCCTATGCCGGCGCGGTCACACCGACCGAAGCACACGAACTGTTGAAACTGGCCCCCGGCGCCCGCATCGTTGACGTGCGCACGTCGGCCGAATGGCAATGGGTCGGCGAGGTGCCGGATTCGGTGCAGATCGAATGGAATATGTCCAACGGTCAGCGCAACCCGGATTTCCTGACCCAGCTGAAGCACCAGGTCGATCCGGAGGCGCTGGTGATGTTCCTGTGCCGCAGTGGCGGACGTTCGCATGGCGCGGCCGCGGCCGCGGCCGAAGCCGGTTACAGCAACGCCTACAACATCCTCGAAGGCTTCGAGGGTGACGCCGACGCCAATGGCCACCGCAATACGGTTGGCGGCTGGCGCAAGGCCGGACTGCCCTGGCACCAGGGCTGAACGCAGTTCAAGGACACCGCATGCAAGTCGCCACCATCAGTTTCGACCGCTTCAACGCACTTGCCGACGAACAGGCGCAGGCGCGCATCCTCGCCGCGCGCGAAAAGCTGGGCCAGCGCGCGGTCATCCTCGGTCACCACTACCAGCGCGAGGACGTCTATCGCCACGCTGATCTGACCGGCGACTCGCTCAAGCTGTCGCGTCTGGCCAGCCAGACCGATGCCGAATACATCGTGTTCTGCGGCGTGCACTTCATGGCCGAGGTGGCGGACATCATGTCCAAGCCGGAGCAGATCGCCATCCTGCCCGACCTCGCCGCCGGCTGTTCGATGGCCGACATGGCCAACCTCGCCAAGGTCGAGCGCTGCTGGCGCGAACTGCGCGGCCTGCTCGGCGACGACCCGGACAACACCTTCACGCCGGTCACCTACATCAACTCGGCGGCCGACCTGAAGGCCTTCTGCGGCGAGCACGGCGGCATCGTGTGCACCTCGTCGAACTGCGGCAGCATTCTCGAATGGTCGCTGGCGCGGCGCGAGAAGGTGCTGTTCTTCCCCGACCAGCACCTCGGCCGCTGGACCGGCTACAACATGGGCATTCCGCTTGGGGACATGCTGGTGTGGGACCCCGATCTGGAGAACGGCGGCCTCACCGCCGAACAGGTGGCGAAGGCGAAGATCCTGCTGTGGAAGGGTCACTGTTCGGTGCACCAGATGTTCCAGCCGTCGCACATCCTGCGCTGGCGTAACCAGAATCCGGACGGCATCGTCATTTCGCATCCGGAGAGCGCGTTCGAGGTGTGCCGTCAGTCGGATTTCGTCGGTTCGACCGAATATATCCTGAAGACGGTGAAGGCGGGCGCGCCCGGCACCAAGTGGCTGGTGGGCACCGAACTGAATCTGGTGAACCGCCTCGCCGACGAGGTGAAGCACGAGGGCAAGACGGTGCAGTTCATGGCACCCACCGTCTGCATGTGCTCGACCATGCAGCGCATCGACCCACAGCATCTGGCGTGGACGCTCGAAAATCTGGTCGAGGGCAATGTCGTGAATCGCATCAGCGTGCCCGCGCACGAGGCCGTGCCCGCCAAGCTCGCGATGGACCGCATGCTGGCTGCTTCGCCATAAGGTCTTCCGCTTCATGGACTGGATGCAGGCCTGGGAACTTGCCAGCTATGTCGTGACGACACTGGGCCTGCCGCTTGCCGTCATCACCTTCATCTATCAGCAGCGGCGCGAGCGCGACAACGAGGACGAAGAGGCGTACCAGATGCTGTCGGACGCCTACATCGACTTCCTGAAGATCGTGCTCGCCAACCCCGACCTGCCGCTGCGCGAGAACCATGCGCCGGAACAGCTCAGCGACGAGCAGCGCCGGCGCATGCAGACCATCCACCAGATGCTCATTTCGCTGTTCGAGCGCGCCTATCTGGTCGCCTGGACCGACGAACCCGACGGGCTGGCGGCGCGGCGCTGGGCCTCGTGGGACGACTATATGCGCGAATGGCTGGCGCGCGACGCCTTCCATGCCGAACTGCTGATGCTGCTGCGCGGCGAGGACCCGGCATTCTGCCGCCACATGTTGAAGCTGGCCGACGAAGTGCGCGGCCACCCGCTCACCTCATGACCGAACTGCGCATCTGCACCTGGAACATCCACAAGGGGTTTTCGCAGTTCAATCGCCGCATGGTGATCCACGAACTGCGCGAACGCCTGCACGCATTCGGCGCCGATCTGGTGTTCCTGCAGGAGGTGCAGGGTCAGCACCACGGTCACGCCGAGCGCCACGCCGACTGGCCGACCGAGCCGCAGTACGAATTCCTCGCCGACCAGATGTGGCCGGCCACCGCCTACGGCCGCAATGCGGTCTATGACCACGGCCACCACGGCAACGCCATCCTGTCGCGACACCCGATCTCGCAGAGCGGCAACGTCGACGTGTCGGCGCATCGTTTCGAGCAGCGTGGCCTGCTGCACTGCGTGATCGAACCGGACGGCGCCCACCGCGTGCACGCGCTGTGCGTGCACCTCGGCCTGACCGCGCGCGGGCGACGCCAGCAGTACGCGATGCTGGCCGAGCACATCCGCCGCACCATCCCGGCGGAGGACGGCCTCATCGTCGCTGGCGACTTCAACGACTGGTACAACCGGGCCGAAGAGCAATGGTCGCGCGCACTCGGTCTGCACGAGGCGCACAGCGTCATGCACGGCCGCCCCGCGCGCAGCTTTCCCGCCGCCTTTCCGCTGCTGCGGCTGGACCGCATCTACGTGCGCGGCGTCGACGTACGCGAGGTGAAGCTGCACTCCGGGCCGCCCTGGTCGCGCGTGTCGGATCACGCCGCGCTGACCGCACGTTTGGTCCTGCCGACGCGATGACCCGTCTGCTGCCCGGCAACGACATCCAGCTGCTGGTGTGCGGCATGCAGTACTTCCCGGCGCTGGAAGAAGCGATCGACCGCGCGCACAGCGAAATCTTCCTCGAAACCTATATCTTCGACGACGACGACACCGGGCGCCGCATCGCCGCCGCACTGGCGCGCGCAGCGCAACGTGGCGTGCGGGTTCGCGTGCTGGTCGATGGATTCGGCGCGCGCGACTTCGAGGTCACGCACCAGAGCGCACTCGAAGCCGCCGGCGTGCATGTGCTGATGTTCCGCCCGGAAGTCGGCCGCATGAGTTTCCGCCGCAACCGTCTGCGCCGCATGCACCGCAAGATGGTGGTGGTCGACGCACAGACCGGTTTCGTTGGCGGCATCAACATCATCGACGACATGCACACGCCCGGCCACACGCCGCCACGCTTCGACTACGCGGTACGCGTGCGCGGGCCGCTGGTGGCGCGCATGCACCTCGAATGCCAGAAGCTGTGGGAGCGCGTCGCCTGGGCGACGTTGCAGTTCCGGCCGCGCCTGCCGCGCACCAGCCGCTACGCCAACCGTCACACCGGGAAGATGCGTGCAGCGCTGCTGGTGCGCGACAACCTGCGCCACCGGCATGACATCGAGAACGCCTACCTGCAGGCGATAGACGGCGCCTTCGAGGAGGTGCTGATCGCCAATGCCTACTTCCTGCCCGGCCGGCGCTTCCGGCAGGCGCTGATCGCCGCCGCCGCGCGCGGCGTCAAGGTGACGCTCATCCTGCAGGGGCGCGTCGAGTACGCGCTGCTTCATTACGCCTCGCAGGCGCTGTACGGCTCGCTGCTGTCGCAGGGCATACGCATCTTCGAATACCGGCGCAGCTTCCTGCACGCCAAGGCGGCGGTGATCGACCAGCACTGGGCGACCGTCGGCTCCAGCAACATCGACCCCTTCAGCCTGATGCTGGCGCGCGAAGCCAATATCGTCGTGCACGACATCGGCTTCGCCAACGAACTGCGCCAGAGCCTGCGCGCCGCCGCCCGCCACGGCGGACGCGAGTTGCGGCACCGCCAGTGGAAGACCCGCCCGCTGCACGAACGGCTGCTGCGCTGGATCGCCTACGGCATGGTGCGGCTCATGATCGGCCTGGCCGGCGAACGGGTGAGCCGGCACATGCTGCGCAAGAAATAGCGCGCTTTCAGCGTGATTTCAGCTTCCTTCCCTACACTGGGGGCATGAACCTGAAACGCATCGCACTTTTCGTTTTGCTGCCCGCCGTGCTCGTCGTATCCGCCGCCGGTGTCGTGCTGCTGCACGCGCCCGACACGCTGGCCGGCGACGACCAACAGCAGGCACGCGCACTGAGCCAGCGCGGCGACATCCTGCCGCTGGAGAAGATCGCCGAACGCGCGCGCGCAGAAAAGCCGGGCAAGCTGATCGACATCGAACTCGAACAGAAGAAAGGCATCTGGGTGTATGAAGCCGAGATACTCGACGACGCCGGCCGCGTGTGGGAACTGAAGCTTGATGCACGCACCGGCGCACTGCTGAAGATGGAGCAGGACGACTGACATGCGCCTGTTGCTGGCCGAAGACGACGAAACACTGGTTGCCGGACTGAAGCCGCTGCTCGAACGCGCCGGCTACGCGGTCGACGTCGCGACCGACGGCGTGTTCGCGCAGCTGTCGGCGGAAGCCATCGACTACGACCTCGTGATACTCGATCTCGGTCTGCCGCGGCGCAACGGCGTCGACGTGCTGCGCCAGTGGCGCGACGCGCGGCGCGCGATGCCGGTGGTGGTGCTGACCGCGCGCGACACCTGGCAGGAAAAGGTCGAGGTGCTCAACGCCGGCGCCGACGACTACGTCTGCAAGCCCTTCCACAGCGAGGAACTGCTGGCGCGCATTGCCGCCGTGCTGAAGCGCAGTGCGGCACGCCGCGCGCCGGGCCCGCTGGCGCGCGGCCCCTTGAGGCTCGACGAAGCGACGCAGAGCGCGGAACTCGATGGCGGCGCCCCGATAGAACTGAGCAGCATCGAGTTCCGCCTGCTGCGCTGCTTCATGCTGCACGCCGGCCAGGTACTTTCGCAGCAGCGCCTGAACGAACACCTGTATGACCACGCCACCGATCACGACAGCAATGTGATCGAAGCCCACATCACGCGCTTGCGCCGCAAGATAGGCCGCGACTGGATACAGACGCGGCGCGGTCAGGGCTATGTGTTCGATGCCCCGGAGGCGCCGTGAAGTACGCGCTGCGCACCCGTCTTGCCGCCGGCCTGGCGATCAGCTTCGTACTGCTGGCCGGCCTGCAGTGGCTGCTCGCCGGCATCGCCATCGAACGCCTGCTCAAGGCGCAACTGGCCCAGCGACTGGAGCGCGACGCCGAGAATCTGCTGGCGGCGCTCGACGGCGACGCCGGCGCACCGCTGCTGCTCGACGACGCGCGCGTGGGCGGCGAATACCGTCAGCCCTTCTCCGGCCATTACTTCCGCATCGTGATCGACGGCGGTGACGACATTTCGTCGCGCTCGCTGTGGGACGGCACGCTGGCCCTGCCATCCGCCGGCAGCGAGCGCATCGCGCAGAGCGAGGCTGCCGGCCCGCAGGGACAGTCGCTGTGGCTGCTGTCGGCGCGCTACGAAAAGCGCGGCCAGTCGGTGCGCATACTGGTTGCCGAAGACCTGTCGGCGCTGCGTGCCGGGCTGCGCGAGTGGCATCTGCTGTATGGCGTGCTGACGCTGACCGTGGTCGCGCTCGTGCTGGCCGTACAGCAGTGGGTGGTGCGCCGTTCGCTGGCGCCGCTCGATACGCTGCGCGCGCAGATGCAGGCGCTCGAACGCGGCGAACGCGAGCGGCTCGACGTCGCGCTGCCGGACGAGATCGCGCCGCTGGTCGATCAGTTCAACGCGCTGCTCGGCATGCTGCTGCGCCGCTCGCAGCGCTCGCGCGACGCGCTCGGCAACCTGGCGCACGCTCTGAAGACGCGGCTGGCGGTGCTGCTGCAGGTGGCCGAATCGCCGGCGATGGCGGCCCACCCCGAACTGCAGCAGCGCATGACCGACAGTACCGAACTGATGCGCCGCGCCATCGAGCGCGAACTGCGCCGCGCGCGACTGATGGGCGGCACCCATCCGGCGCGGCGCAGCGACCTGCGCGACGCAGCCGAGCGGCTGGCGGCCACGCTGGCCATCCTGCACGGCGAACGCTCGCCGGACATCGCGCTCGACATCGCTGCCGACGTCACGCTGGCAATGGACGCGGAAGACCTGATGGAGCTGCTCGGCAACCTGATGGACAACGCCTGCGCCTGGTGCCGCCGCCGCGTGCGGCTGTCGGTCGAACGTGGCGCGGACCTCAAGCTGCTGATCGAGGACGACGGCCCGGGCTGCGCGCCCGAACAACTCGAATCACTCAGCGCGCGCGGCTTCCGCGCGGACGAGACGAAACCGGGCCACGGCCTCGGCCTGTCCATCGTGCGCGACCTGGTCGACAGCTATGGCGGCGCACTCGAATTCGGACCGTCACCGGTCCTCGGCGGACTGCGCGTCACCGTGCATCTGCCGTCACGCATGGCGCTCGACGCGCCCTCACCCGAAGGAGTACGGCCATGAAGAACGTCCTGATCGCCACCACGCTGCTCGCTGCCCTGCTCGCACCGCCTGCCTTCGCCGACGACGACGATCTGCCGAAGATGCGCGCCATCGCCGAGGCGATGAAGCTCATCTCGCTGGAAGATGCGACCGCCAAGGCGCTCGCCGCCAAGCCGGGCACGGTGATCGAAGCCGACCTCGAACGCCGCTTCATGAGCGACGACTACGATTACGAGTTCGAACTGATCGACACCGCGGGCAAGGAGTGGGACGTGCATATCAACGCGCGCGACGGCTCGGTACGCTCGATGCGACGCGACTGGTTCGACTGAGCGCCGGCGGAAAGGGACGGCTGCGCTGACGCACTGCACGCAGACCGCAGCCGCGCACGGGCGCACAATATCGTCTTTCAACGCAGGCTCCGAAAGACGATGAATACGCCCACCTCCGACACCCTCACCCACTGGATCGACGGCCAGCGCAGCGCGCTGGACAGCACCCGCAGCGCCGACGTGTTCGATCCGGCGCACGGACAGGTGGCCAGGCAGGTGCTGCTGGCGTCCGATGCGGACGTGAGCCGCGCGGTCGCCAGTGCCGCTGCCGCGCAGCCGGCCTGGGGCGCGCTGGCGCCGCAGCGCCGGGCGCGCGTGCTGTTCCGGATGAAGGAACTGGTCGAGCGGCACAGCGCGGACATCGCGCGACTGATCACGCGCGAACACGGCAAGACCTTCCCGGACGCACAGGGCGAAGTGCAGCGCGGGCTGGAAGTGATCGAATTCGCCTGCGGCATTCCGCAGTTGCTCAAAGGTCAGTATTCCGACCACGTCGGCGGCGGCATCGCCAACTGGAGCCAGCGCATGCCGCTCGGAGTGGTCGCCGGCATCACGCCGTTCAACTTCCCCTTCATGGTCCCGATGTGGATGACGCCGGTCGCGCTGGCCTGCGGCAACAGCTTCATCCTGAAGCCGTCCGAACGCGACCCGTCGCCGTCGCTGCTGACTGCCGAACTGTTCCGCGACGCCGGCCTGCCGGACGGCGTATTCAACGTGCTGCAGGGCGACCGCGTCGCGGTCGATGCGCTGCTCGAACACCCGGACGTGCGCGCGGTGAGCTTCGTCGGCTCGACGCCGATCGCCCGTCACATCTACGAGACGGCGGCGAAGCACGGCAAGCGTGCGCAGGCGCTGGGCGGCGCGAAGAACCACATGGTGGTCATGCCGGACGCCGACCTCGACCAGGCGGCCGACGCGCTGATCGGCGCCGCCTACGGTTCGGCCGGCGAGCGCTGCATGGCGATTTCGGTCGCGGTGGCGGTCGGCGACATCGCCGACGCGCTGGTCGAGGCGGTGCGGATGCGCGCGCAGAAGCTGAACATCGGCGACGGCGAAGCCGACGGCACCGACATGGGTCCGGTGGTGACCGCCGCCCACCGCGAACGCATCGTGTCGCTGATCGACGCTGGCGTCGCCGAAGGTGCGCAGCTGGTGCTCGACGGCCGCCGCCACACGGTGGCCGGCCGCGAACAGGGTTTCTTCCTCGGCGCCACGCTGTTCGATCGCGTCACGCCGGCGATGCGCATCTGGAAGGAGGAAATCTTCGGCCCAGTGCTGTGCGTCGTGCGCGCGGCAAACCTCGCGGACGCGATCGCACTGGTGAACAGCCACGAGTACGGCAACGGCGTGTCGCTGTACACCCGCGACGGAGCCGCTGCGCGCGAATTCGGCCAGCGCATCGAAGCGGGCATGGTGGGCATCAACGTCCCGATCCCGGTGCCCATGGCCTGGCATTCCTTCGGCGGCTGGAAGCAGAGCCTGTTCGGTGACCTGCACGCCTACGGCGAAGAGGGGGTGCGCTTCTACACCCGCTACAAGAGCATCATGCAGCGCTGGCCGGACAGCGGTTCGAAGGGGCCGGAGTTCGTGATGCCGGTGAACTGAGCGGTCAGGCGGCGCCGCGCGCCAGCAGCGCGGTCGCCTCGTCCGCCGGCATCGGTTTGCCGAACAGATAGCCCTGACCGATGCGGCAGCCCTGCTCGCGCAGGAAGGCCAGCTGGTCTTCGGTTTCGACGCCCTCGGCGACGGCCTCGATGCGCAGGGAACCGGCCATCGCGAGTATGCAGGCGCAGATGGCGGCGTCATCGGCGTCGTGGCCGATGTCACGCACGAAGGACGCGTCTATCTTCAGCACGTCGATCGGAAAGCGCCTGAGGTAGGCGAGGCTGGAATAGCCGGTGCCGAAATCGTCGATGGCGACCGCGACGCCCAGCCGCTTGAGGTCGCCGAGAAGCTTCACCGTCTGGCCGATGTTGTGCATCAGCATCGATTCGGTCAGTTCCAGTTCGAGATTGCGCGGCGACAGGCCGCTGCGCTCGAGTTCGCGCGACACGGTACGCACGATGTCGCTGCCGACGAACTGCCGCGCCGACACATTGACCGCCACCCGCAGTTCCGGGTCGAAGCGTTCCGCCCACAGCTTGCCCTGCTCGCAGGCTCGGCGCAGCACCCACTGTCCGAGTGGCACGATGAGGCCCGTTTCCTCGGCCAGCGGTATGAAGTCGAGTGGCGATACCAGCCCGCGTTCCGGATTGCGCCAGCGCACCAGGGCCTCGAAGCCGATGACGCGGCGCCCGTTCAGCAGATCGACCTGCGGCTGGAAGTGCAGCTCGAACTGCTCCTGCGCCAGCGCGGTGTGCAGTTCGGCTTCCAAGCGCAGCACACCGGAGGCGGCGTTCTGGTCCGGCTCGTGAAAACGGATCGTGTTCCGCCCCGCCTGCTTGGCGCGGTACATCGCGGCGTCGGCATGGCGCAGCAGCGTCGCCACGTCGCGGCCGTCGCGCGGAAACACCGCCACACCCATGCTGGCGGTGCAGTGGATGTCGTGATTCCGTATCGACACCGGCGGCGCCAGCGCGCCCAGCATCTGTTCGCATACGGCCTGCGCGTCCTGCGCCTGGCGGATCTCCGGCAGCAGCACCACGAACTCGTCGCCGCCCAAGCGCGCTACCGTGTCGCTGGCGCGCACCCGCTGCGACAGGCGACGCGACAGCACGCGCAGCAGTTCGTCGCCGGCGTCGTGCCCCATGCTGTCGTTGACGATCTTGAAACGGTCGAGGTCGATGAACACGACCGCCATCATCGCGTCGGTGTCGATCGCGGCGTCGATCGCCTTCTGCAGCCGCTCGTTCAGCAGGATGCGGTTGGGCAGGCCGGTCAGCACGTCGAAGTGGGCGGCCTGACGCAGCTTGGCTTCGCTGCTGCGCTGCTGCGTCACGTCGCGGGCGATGCCGTCGAGGCGTATGCGCGCACCGTGCTCGTTGAACACCACGCGCGCCCGGTCGAGTATCCAGCGTACTTCGCCATCGGGCCGGACAACGCGGTACTCGGTGGTCAGGCTGCCGCTGGTGGTAGCCTCCTTCAGCGAGCGCAGCATGCGTGCGCGGTCGTCCGGATGCACCATGTCCAGCCAGTCGACCTCACCGTGGAGGAAGGCCTCAGCGCTCACGCCGTAGATGGCTTCGGCCGACGGGTTCAGATAGACCAGCTTCTGCGACGGCAGCTCGATCGACCAGATGATGTCTTCCAGCGTGGCCAGAATGCTGTGCAGCCGCAGTTCGCTCTCGCGCAGCTTCTGACGTTCGGCACGCAGTGCGCGGGCGGTGGCCGACTTGGTCAGTTCGCGATCAACCACGGCGCCGAGGCGCAGCAGGTTCTGCTTGAGCAGGTAGTCCTGCGCGCCGGCGCGCATGGCATCGACGGCGACCGCCTCGCCGATGCCGCCCGACACCAGGATGAAGGGCAGATCGGGTTGCATGCGCCGGACCACGGTCAGCACGTCCAGACCGTCGCAGTCGGGCAGCACGTAGTCGGAAATCACGATGTCCCAGTGCAGCTCGCGCAGCGCCACTTCGAGCGCGGCCACGCTGTCTACGCGGCAGTGTTCGACGGCAAAGCCCGCGGCGCGAAGCTTGGCCAGCACCAGCAGTTCGTCGACCGGGTTGTCCTCGACGATGAGCGCGCGCAGCCGTCTCGCGACGACGCCTGCGTCGCGAGACGGTGGATACTCAACATCACGGCCATGCAAGGGGGGCATCGATGCCAGCCTTGGTTCGACAATGGTCCGTTAACGGCGGACAGTGTCCTTGCTTGAACCCTGACTGAACGACGCACGGGTGGGTGGGCTACACCGCCCTACTCGATCAGCAGGGTCGGCAACCAGTGCGACCTCGGGTCACCCGCGCTCAGGTCGGCGTCACGCAGCGGCCGCGTACGCCGTTCCGCCGGCACGCTGTCCGGTGTGATGAAGGGGTCCATATCGACGTCGTGCACCCGACCTTCGATGCGCTCGCCAACCACCTTCATACGATAGTACACACCGTTGAACGGATCGATGTGCAGCGAGGCCGGCGCGGTGCGCATGAACATCAGCGCGTATTCCAGCGGCACCAGATCGCCCGCGCTGACCACCTGCGGCTCGCGTTCGACCGGAAAGCTGCACAGGCGCTGTGTCGGCCCGGTCAGACAGCGGAAGGGTCGCATCGCGAGGAAGTACTCTTCCAGCCGCGAGTCCAGCGTCACCTTGAAGGAGGAGCGGCCGTCGCCTAACGGTGCAAACACCACCTGACCGATCACTTCGCGCCCTCCGCTGGCATTGGTGAGCACGATGGATCTAACGCCGGACAAGGGATCGGCCTGCGCGGGCAGCGCACTCATCAGCGCGCACAGCACCGTCGCAATCACCGCTTTGCTCGATTTCATCTTCGCCTCTCGTCGTCAGGAGGTTTCAGTTCGGCTCACCCGTGGTGCCTCGCGGCCGGCCGGAAACTGCCACGAGTATGACCGGTCGACAGCCCAAGTCCTTACTTTGGCTCGCCGCCCATGAACAGACGTCACGCCCTCCAGGCGCTCGGCTGCCTGATGCTGCGACCGACCGGCGCGCACGCCGGCAACGGAATCGCGCTGGACGCGCTGCGCTCGGGCGGCGCCCTGCTGCTGCGTCATGCGCTGACGGAACCCGGCATAGGCGATCCGCCGGGCTTTCGCCTCGATGACTGCCGCACTCAGCGCAACCTGTCCGCAGGCGGCCGCGCGCAGGCTCGCGCGGCAGGCGAGGCGCTACGGGCGCGCGACGTGAAGATTGACGCGGTGTACAGCAGCGCCTGGTGCCGCTGCATCGATACAGCGAAGGAGATGTTTCCGGAACTGCAGGTGGAGGTGTTGCCGGCGCTGAATTCCTTCTTCGCAGGCCAGGGTGACCGCGAGCGGCAGACCGCGGCGCTGCGCCAGTGGATCGCTGCGCTCGACGACGGACTGCGGGTTGCGCTGGTGACGCATCAGGTGAACGTGCTGGCGCTGACCGGCGACAACCTCGCGATGGGCGAGGCCATCGTCGTGCAGCCGGACAGCCGTGGCGGCGTGCGCACCGCCGGCCGGCTGGCACTGTGAGGCGCGGGCGGCGGATCAGTACTTTCCGGCCTTCACCGCGGCGAAGTGTTCGTCATAGCGGAACACGAAATCCTTGTCCTTCAGTGGCGCATGGCAGCCGCGACAGGCGTCGTACTTCGCGTCGCCGTTCAGCTCGCCATTGCCCTTGAACGCGGAATAGATCCAGTTGCCGTTGCGCTGCGCCTCCGGCACCGCGCCGCCCCAGCCGGCGTTCTTGCCCATGACGAACACGGCGGCCAGCTTGTCCTTCACCAGCTTGCCGTCGGCGCCCTTGACCGCCTTGCCGTCGGCATCGAGCTTGACTGACCAGTTCTCCATCACGAACACCGATCCGTCGGGAAAGCCCTTTTCGGCACTGCCCTTCTTCGCATCCGCGTTCATGTAGATGTCGCGTATCTGTTTGACGTCCTCGCGCTGTACCGCGGTCAGGAAAGCGGGCCAGGACTTGTAGTCGGTCGGCAGCGGCAACTGGCCGTCGTCGAGCCGGGCGACCGGCGTGCTGCCCATCTGGCTGCAGCCGGCGACCAGCGCCCCGAGAACGAGTGCGGACAGCAGATTCTTCTTCATCGGATAACTCCTCGCATGGCACGGGTGGTTGAACGGGTGCCAGCGCTGCATCGCGTCTGCAGCGCTGGCACCCTGTGTGCCCTGTCTACGCGCGGGAGGCGTTTCCGGATGCAGTCGAGGTCGGAGAAATCTGCGCACGACGCCGACGCAGGCCTTCGACCGACAGCAGCAGCAGGCCGACGCCGATCAGCAGCATGCCGGTCAGTTCGTTCGCCAGCGGCCGTTCGCCCAGCTGCAGCGCCGCCGCCAGCACGCCGATCACCGGCGTCAGCAGCGACACCATGCTGGTGGTCCCGGCCGACAGCCGGCGCAGCGCGTACAGCCACAGCAGCCAGGCCAGTGCATTCGCCAGCACGATGTTGAAGCCGAGCGCGCCGATCAGCGACGGCGTCCAGTTCGCTTCCCGCGACGGCCAGAACAGCGCGAAGGCGACCAGCGGCAACGAACCGAACAGCATCTGCCAAGCCGTCATCGACAGCAGGTCGATGTCCGGTGCGCGGATCTGCAGACGCTTGGCGACGATGACCGCCAGCGCCCACAGCGCGCCGGCACAGGTGGCCAGCGCCATGCTGGTCAGGTCGCCCCCCAGATGCGCTGGATCGAGGATGAACAGCAGGCCGGCCAGCGTGGCGACCGCCGACGGCCACTGCCAGCCGTGCAGCCGCTCGCCCAATAGCGGCCAGGCAAACACCATGACCCAGAAAGGCATGGTGTAGGTGAGCACCGCCGTCTTGCCGGCGCCGCCGCTGACCAGCGCGAGGATGATCAGTCCGGTGAAGCCGGTGGTCTGCAGCACGCCCATCGTCGCCACCCAGGGCAGGTGCTGTGGCCGGAACGGCCGGCGCAGCACCGCCATCAGCGCGAACAGGCTGAGCGCGCCGCCGAAGGTGCGCCAGGCGCCGAACTGGAAGGCGTCCATGTCGACCAGCGCGATCTTCATGACCACCCAGTTGTAGCCCCAGATCACCGCCAGCAGCAGCAGGGCGGCGACCGCGCGCAGCGACGGCGAGCGGGTATTCATGCCGGTGCTCCTCAGTTCCAGGTATGGGTCAGCGCGCGCCAATTGCCATCGGGCTGGCGGCGATAGACCACGGTGATGTGGCCGGAGAAGGTCTGCAGTTCGCCGTCGGCGTTCTTCGCCTGCGCACTCCAGCGGCCGCGCTGGGTGGCGAGCGCGTCGTCGCCGGCCACCGCATGCAGTTCGATGCGGTGGTTGTGGATGCCACTGGCGATGGCACCGGCAAACAGCGCCTGGATGGCCGCCGGACCGATGGCCGCCTCACCGCCGGCGGGCAGCACGGCCGCTTCGGCGTCGTACAGCGCGGCGACGGCTGCGGCGTCGCCGCGGTTGAAGGCGGCGTCCCAGCGGGAGTTGATGTCGGCAATGGCGGTCTGGAGTGCGCTCTGGGTCATTTCAATATCCTTTCGGTGTGCAGGGTTGATACGGAGGCTAACTATTCAGGCAAATTTTTTTACGGGTCACGTGAATGCATCGAGCCCAGCATGCACGGCGCCCAGCATCGACTGCAGCAGCACGCGCTGGTTCTCGTCCAGCCCGGCCATCAGCGTGCGCACCCGCCGGTAGTAATCCGGCATCACGGTGTCGAGCACGCCCTGCCCCGCCGGGGTCAGCCGCACTGTGGTGCGCCGGCGGTCGGCGGTGTCGAACACCCGCTGCACCAGACCGTCGCGCTCCAGTCCATCGATCAGACCGGTCATCGTCGCCCGCGTCACGCCGGCCTTCTCCGCCAGCACCGACGGTGAGGATTCCAGCGTTTCCTCGCGGAACAGCAGGATGAGCACCCACCACCGCCCCTGCAGCAGACCGTGCCGCGCCAGGAAGGCATCGAGGGCCTGCGACAGCTCGGTCGCCGTACGCAGCAGCGTCAGAAAGCCGGTGACGGCGCTGACATCGGCGTCCGGATAGCGCTGCGCAAAGCGACGCAGGATGTCGGGGGTCGGAAGATCGCGTACCTGGAGCATGTACGGAACAATATCATAAGGCACCTAACTATAGCAACAAGTATGAGGCGGGTTGCTCAAGGGCAATGACAGGGCGAGACAAAAGAGTTCACTTCGCGGCAGCATTTCCGAGATAATTAACAAGAATCATTCTCGTACGCATTAAAACAAATAGCCATGACTGCCCCAATCCTGCCGCTGCGCCTTCCGCTTCATCTTCTCGCGGCCTCGATCGCCGCGCTGCTCGCCCCGCTCGCCTCTGCCGAAGACGCGGTCGCAACCCTGCCTGCCGTCCGCGTCGACGCCGCTGGCGACGTCGGCTTCACGGCGCGCAAGGCAAGCAGCAGCACCTTGAAGTCCGATCTGCCGCTGAACGAGACCGCACAGTCGGTCACCGTCGTGACCCGCGAACAGATGAATGCGCGCGGCGTGCAGTCGCTGACCGACGCGCTGCAGGGCGTGGCCGGCGTGGTGTCCGGCTACTACGGTCGCCGTGGCTGGGACGACTTCATCATCCGCGGCCAGCGCGCGACCGAATCGGTCTACGTCGATGGCCTCAGGGTAGAGATGGACGCGCGGGTCGCGCAGGAAACCTTTGGCGCCGAGCGCATCGAGGTGCTGAAGGGCCCGGCCTCGGTGAACTTCGGTCTGGTGCAGCCGGGCGGCATGGTCAATATGGTCAGCAAGCGCCCGCGGGCGGAGGCGTTCACCGAGGTCGCCCTCACCGGCGGCAGCGACAACTTCCGCCAGTTCACCTTCGACTTCGGGCGTCCGCTGTCCGACACCGGCCGCAGCGCAGTGCGCATCAACGGCCTGATGCTCAACAGCGACGACCCGACCGACTTCGTCTATTACAAGAACCGCTGGATCGCGCCGTCGATGTCGCTCGACCTCGGCACGCGCACCGACTTCACGATACTGACCAGCTTCCAGACGCGCGAGTACGTCCGGCAACAGGGGCTGCCGGTGCGCGGCTCTGTACTCCCGAACCCGAACGGCCGCGTGGACCGCAGCCTGTTCATCGGCGAACCCGGCTTCGGGCCCTACGAAGCCAGCCAGGCGCGCATCGGCTACGCGCTGGAGCATCGCTTCGACAGTGGCTGGACACTGCGGCAGAACTTCCGCTGGCAGGACTACGACATGGACGGGCGCCTGGTCGCCGTCGCCGGTTCGGGTCTGCAGGCGAACAACCGCCTGCTGAACCGTCAGGGCACGCTGCAGGATTTCCGCGGCCACGGCTACGGCCTCGACACGCACCTGACACGCGCCTTCGACATCGGCACGATGCGGCATACGGTGCTCGCTGGCGTGGACACCAACCACCACGCCAAACGCGAAACGACGACCCGGTGCACCGTCGCCGCGCTGAACGTCTACACCCCGGTCTATGGCGCGACAGTCAATTGCGGCAGCACGCCGCTGACCGATCTCGACGAAACCATCCGCTACACCGGCGTCTACCTGCGCGACCAGGTACGTCTGACCGACAGGCTGAATGCGTCGGTCACGCTGCGCCGCGACTGGGCCTCGGTCGATTCGACCAATGTGCTCACCGGTACCTCGATCACCGACGAGAACTACGCAACCACCACCGGCAGCGCCGGCCTGATCTACGAAGTGATCGACGGCGTGTCGCCGTACGTGAGCTACGCCGAATCCTTTCTGCCGCAGGGCGGATATTCGGTGAGCGGACAGGCGGTGAAGCCCGAGAGCGGCAAACAGACCGAAGTCGGCGTCAAGTTCAGCTTCGCGCAAGGGCGCATCCAGGCGACCGTCGCACACTTCGACCTCGAACGGCAGGACGTGCGCGCAAGCGACGCCTCAAACCCCGGCTTCTACATCCTGATCGGCGAGCAGCGCACGCGCGGCTACGAACTGGAACTGCTGGCCGACCTGCGCAATGGCTGGAACCTGTCGGCCGCCTACGCCAACACCGATGGCGAAGTGGTGCGTGACGTCAATACGGCCAATATCGGCAAGCCGCTGGACAACGTGCCGCGCCACAGCGCCTCGCTGTGGGCGCAGTACCGCGTGCGCAGCGGCGCACTGACCGGTCTCGGCCTCGGTGCCGGGCTGCGCTACGAGAGCGAGAAACAGGGCTATAGCTTCGCCTACACGATTCCCGACTACACCGTGTTCGACGCCAGCGTGAGCTATATCGGCCAAGGTTACCGGCTGAGCCTGATCGCGAAGAACCTGTTCGACCGCGACTACTTCGCCGGCGGCCTCAACAACAACGTCATTCCGCTCGGCGACCCGCGCCGCGTGCTGGCGTCAGTCACGCTGGACTTCTGAGTGTGGCTTCGCAACGCACGCTCACCCTGCTGTTCACGGTGCACTCGTGGGCCGGCATTGTCACCGGCCTGCTGCTGTTCGTGATCTGCACATCGGGCGCGCTGGCGGTGTTCAAGCACGAGATCGACCTGTGGGGCAATCCGTCGCTGCGCCACCTCGAACATGCGCAATCGCCGGTCGGGCCACAGGCCGTTCTGGCGGCCGTGCAGAGCGCGCTGCCCGGCAGCAAGGTAGAGAACATCGTGCTGCCGACCGACACCAGTCCGGCCTACTTCGCGCAGGTGCGGCATGAGAACGGTCTGCGCAGCAAGATCGCCGTCGACGCCGGCAACGCGGCCGTCATCGGCCCGGTGGACAGCGAACTGGGGCAGTTCGTGCGCATGCTGCACGTGTTCCTGTTCTTCGCGCCGCGCTGGATCGTCGGCTTTCTCGGTGCCGTCATGCTGGTGCTGGCACTGACCGGCATCGTGATCCACCGCAAGATCATGCGCGAACTGTTCACGGTGCGCTGGCGCCGCAGCAGCCGGCTGGCCGCGTCCGACCTGCACAAGGCGTCCGCCATCTGGGGCCTCGCCTTCCATCTGCTCATCGCCTTCACCGGATGCTGGCTCGGCCTCGCACCGGTGTTCGAAGAGAGCTGGCGTTACCTCAGCGGCGGCGCCGACCCCGCGGTCGCGCTGCCGAAGGACGCGCGCAAACAACCCATGCAGTCGCTGGACGCACTGCTGCTTCAGGCGCGTCGCGACCTGCCCGGACTGGAGCCGGAAACGATCTCGCTGCGCAACGCTCAGCGCGCCGATGCCGTCGTCACCATCTCCGGCGACCTGCCGCAGCAACTGATCAGCAGCGCCCGCGTCAGCTACGCCGGCGCGGACGGCCGCACGCTCGACCTGCGCGACCCGCGCCAACGCGGATTCTGGAGCCGCTTCGACGGCTGGATGGAGCCGCTGCACTTCGGCGATTTCGGCGGCCTCATGCTCAAGGCGCTGTATTGCGTGCTCGGTCTCAGCGCTGCCGGCCTAGCCATCAGCGGTACCGTGATCTGGGCCGACCGACGCCGCCAGCAGCACCGCTCGGGCGACGCCGCCCACAGTTCGGCCATGGCTGGAGGACGCCTTGTTTGAGCGCATCATGGCGGCGCTCCTGACCGCCGCACCGACTGCGCTGCTGCTCTGTGCCGCGACCAGCCTGTGGCTGGGCCGCCGTCTCGAACTGCTGCCGGGCAATCAGGGCCTGGGCCCCTGGCTGTTCATCCTGCTCTGGCTGCTGCTGACGGCGCTGAATGCGCGGGCCACACAGCCCGTTGCGGTCTGGCGGCGCGGCCTGCACGGCAACGCCGTCGGCAGCGCGACGGTCGCACTGAGCGGCCTGCTGCAGCATTCGCCGCAGGCCGGCGCCATGGCCGCCGCCTGTGCCGTCGCAGCACTGGCCTGTTCCACCGGCGCAATGGCGCTGCCCCGCGCCGGCACTGCACCCGTGCGGGCCCCTGCCAGAGCGCGCCGCCCCACCCTGCTGCGTCGCTGCATGAACGGCCTGCCCTGGTGGGTGCTCGCAGCCTGTTTCGTCGAAAGCTTCCGCATCGCCCAGACTGCCGGCGACGGTCGCGGCGCCGGTCACACCGGCATGCTCCTCGCCTTCTTCGTACTGCTGCCGGCGCTGTCTCTGGTCGCCTGGTTCCGTGGTCCGGCCCGGCTCGCGTGGTTGATCGGCAGCGCCCTGCTCGGCTGGCTCGCACTCGCCGTCGATCGCCCGGTGCTGGCCGCGCTGGCGCTGACGGCGCTGCTGTGCGCGCGCCCCTTGGGCGGACGGACACTGCCCTCGACAGGCGCGGCCACATGATCGCCGGCTTGACCGAATGCGGACTCGCGCTGACCGGCGCGGTACCGGTGGCCGCACTGTTCGCCGCCGGCAACGCACGCGCCGCCGCCGACGCTGCGCCGCCGCGCTGGCTGATCGAACACGGTCGGCAACTGGCGCTGGCGAGCGCACTGGTCCAACTGCTGCTGGCGATGGCGAGCAGTGGCCCGATGGCCGGCAGCGTGCTGGTGCTGACGGCCTGGATGGTCGGCGGCAGCCTGTTCGTCCCCCTGGTGAATGCGTGGCCTGCGGTCACGCTCAGGTCCTCGGCAGCGCTGGCGGCCACCGGTGCGTTGATGGCGCTGACGGGTGCGCTCGCCTGAGGCGGCGCTGTTCGGCCCCGCACGCTTCGGCTAGCATGAATATCGTGTGCCGCATGCCAGTCGGGCATGCGGGCGCGACGTCCGATAACCGAAGCGATGCCCACGCCATGGACCTGACCGAAGCCATTGCCGCCGCCGCCGGCCTCGCCTGGGCCAGCGGCCTGCGGCTGTATGCCGTCATTTTTCTCGCCGGACTGGCCGGGCGGATGGAATGGGTCGCGCTGCCCGGCGAACTGGACGTGCTGGAACACCCACTGGTGCTGGCCGCCGCCGGTTTCATGCTGTGCGTCGAGTTCCTCGCCGACAAGGTGCCGGCGCTGGACAGCCTGTGGGACGGGCTGCACACCTTCATCCGCATTCCGGCCGGTGCGCTGCTTGCCGCCTGGGCACTGGCCGATCAGAGCACGCCGGTGGTGCTGGCCGGCGCGCTGCTCGGCGGCACGCTGACCGGAGCCACTCATCTGACCAAGGCCGGCAGCCGGGTGGCGATCAACGCCTCGCCCGAGCCGGTCAGCAACGTACTCGCATCGACCAGCGAGGACGGCCTTGCGGTCGGCGGACTGTGGTTGGCCTTCGCCTACCCGGTGTTCTTCCTGGTGCTGCTCGCCTTCTTCGTTCTGCTCATGCTGTGGCTGCTGCCGCGCGTGTGGCGCTTCCTGACCGGATTGCTGTCCTGGGTGGCGGGCAAGCAGGCGCCCGGTTGACCTGCATCAGCCCGTCATGACCCGGCCGGCGCTTCAATGACGAAAACACGTCGAAATGGAGGGAATCATGAAAGCGCTGTCCGATCTGCTGTCGACCGACTACGGGCTGATGAGCCTGGTGGTGATCGCCATCGTCATCTTCATGAGCATCTGGTTCGGCCGCTTCTTCAAGCGGCACATGGACGAGGATGCGGCCGCGGCGGCCAAGGCCGAACAATCCGGCCGACCGGCGCCGTGAGCGCGCCCGCGTTCAGCGGGTAAGCACCTTCCACACGAGGCCGACGCCGGCCACCAGCAGGTCGGCCACGTCCAGGCCGCCGGCATCGCGAGCGCCTTCGATCTGGCGCTGCCGGTCGGCGCGGGCGCGTGTGCGCTCGCTCTCGACAATGGCGTCGGCCATCGACACCGGGTCGCGCGTGGTGCGCTTCACTTCCGCCTGGTGGTAGCCCTTCAGCGCATTTTCGACGGCGTCCGGATCGAGCAGCGAAAAGGCCGAGCGGCAGTGCGGGCAAGCGTGGTCCTTGCGGATGTCGACCGGCGCCCCGCAGCCGGTGCAGTAGATGGCGCCGACCCGCTTCGCCAGGTCGGCGATTTCGGCCGGCGTCATCTGCCGCACGAAGCCCTTCTCGACCATGAAGGACGAAAAGCTGCTGTAGCGGCCGTGCTTCTCGGGGCAGCGGTAGGTCATGTAACGCCCGCTGCGCACCAGATCGTAGCCCTTGTCGAGCTTGCGGCTGCAGCGCGGGCAGGCCATCACGTTGGCGACCGGATGCTGCATTTCGTCGCGGTGCGCGTGCAGCTGCTTGAACAGTTCGTTGACCGAGCCCGGCGACAGCTGCAGGTTCTCGAAAGTGTCGAACCACAACCCCTGGCAGTGCCAGCAGATGTCGAGTTCCATGTCCTCGCCGCCGTGATTCTTGAAGCGGTGCACCTTCATCGGCACGCGGCAGGACGGACAGTGCGGCGCTGAATTCTGCATGATGGTCGGTATGACGTCGGATCGCGATCTATCGGCGCGGGCAATGCCCGCCTGGTCTTGTCAGCGGCATGCGGGCACGCAAGGTTGAGGGCGATCAGCGCGCCGAGCGTGTCACCTTGACGCCTTCCGGCGCGCTGCGGTGAAAGGTGACCGGTACCGCCTGCGCCTTCAGTACGTTCTTGCGGATGCGGCCGACCACGTGCATTTCGCATTTCTTGCAGTCGAAACGCAGCGTGAGCTTGTCGTTGCCGTTCATCAGCGTCATCGGCTCGGCCTTCACCATGCCGCGCAGGTCGTACTCCTTCAGTTCCTTCGGGCACAGGTTGTGGCTGAAACGCAGGCAGTGCTTGGTGATCATCAGCGACACCTCGTCCAGCTCCTGGTTCGCCTCGTAGGCGTCGGCGATCAGTTCTACGCCGTGCTTGCGGTAGAAGGCGCGCGCCTTCTCGTTGTAGACGTTGGCCAGATAGGACAGCTCGGTGTCGGTGAAGCGCACCGGCGGTTCGACCGGCACGCCGGGCTGCGGTCGCTGGTGAGCGGCGATGCGGTTCGCCTCGAGCAGCGCCACCGCGTCGCGACGCAGGCCGTTCAGGGTCGACGCCGGCAGGAAGCGCGCCTCCGGCAGATCGATTGCGATATCGCCTGCTTCGAACAGCGTATTGCCCAGCTTGCCCAGGCTGTCGCGGATGCCGGCCAGCGCCCGTTCGGCGTCACGCGCCGGCTGCTTGTCGTGCGCCAGTTCGACGCGGGCGCTGACGCCGTCCTCGTCGGTCATGGTCAGTGCGAAGCCGTCCGCCGTCTCCTCGAAGCGCAGGTCGGCCCGGATGCGGCGGTCGGCCGACTTCTTCTCCAGCGCGCGCTCGAAGGCCTGGTCGCGGTTGCGGTACAGCGTCATGCCCGGCTTCAGATCGTCCGGCATCGCGTTCGGGTAGAGCTTGCGGCCCTGCGCGACGTTGATGCGCAGGCCCATCAGCTCGCGGTGGCTGTCGTAGTAGCTCAGGCCGTCGCCGTTGTGGATGTCCACCGCCGCATCGACCTCGATGTGATCGGCCGCCACCTTGCTGATCGTCGCCGCTTCCTCGCCGACGAAGCTCGGCGACTCGAAGGCTTCGATGCCGTGCTGGCGGCCGTTGGCGAAGTAGTCGGTCGAGCCGCGGTTGAAGGTTTTCTCCGGCTGCGGCACGAAGGTATAGGTGCAGCGGCCGCTGGAGGCACGGCGGTAGCCCGGCAGGTCGGCCAGCAGTTCGTTCAGCAGCGTGCTGTAGTGGGCGGTGATGTTCTTCACGTAGCCCAGGTCCTTCAGCCGGCCCTCGATCTTGAACGAGGACACGCCGGCATCGATCAGCGCACGCATATTGGCCGACTGGTCGTTGTCCTTCATCGACAGCAGGTGCTTGTCGTGCGCCACCACCCTGCCCTGGGCGTCGGTCAGCGTGTAGGGCAGACGACAGGCCTGCGAGCATTCGCCGCGGTTGGCGCTGCGGCCGGTATGCGCGTGGCTGATGAAGCACTGGCCGCTGAAGGCGACGCACAGCGCGCCATGCACGAAGTATTCGAGCGTACAGGAGGTGTTCGCCGCCACCTTGCGCACGTCCTCCAGCGTCATTTCGCGTGCCAGCACGATCTGCGTGAAGCCGACGTCCTGCAGGAAGCGCGCCTTGGCCGCGTCGCGGATGTCGGTCTGCGTGCTGGCGTGCAGCTGTATCGGCGGCAGATCCATTTCAAGCAGCGCCATGTCCTGCACGATGAGCGCGTCCACACCGGCGTCGTACAGCTGCCAGATGGCGCGGCGGGCCGGTTCCAGCTCGTCGTCGCGCAATATCGTGTTGAAGGCCGTCAGCACGCGCGCGTGATAGCGGTGCGCGTGCGTACAGAGGCGGGCGATGTCGGCGATGTCGTTGTCGGCGCCCTTGCGCGCACCGAAGGACGGGCCGCCGATGTAGACGGCGTCGGCGCCATGGTTGATCGCCTCGATGCCGAAATCGGCGTTCTTGGCGGGCGCGAGCAGTTCGAGTGTGCGACGGTCGGCGTTCATGATGCAGGGCCTGCGGGAAAGGCGGGATTATCCCCGATCCTGCGCCTCAGGCCATCGCCACGCGATCACGGCCGTCGCCCTTGGCCGCGTACAACGCGCGGTCGGCACGGTCGACCAGCCGCACCGGCGTATCGTCGTCGGCGAAGGCGGTGACGCCGACACTGACCGTCGCCGTCACTGCCGCGCTACCGATCGGCAGCGGGCTGGCGCCGATCAGCGCACGCAGGGTTTCCGCCCGCTGGCGCGCGTCGTCGGCTGCGCAGTCCTTCAGCACCACCAGGAATTCCTCGCCGCCCCAGCGGCAGGCCATATCGGATGCGCGCAGGCCGCTGCGTATCAGCGCGCCGACGTGCTCGATCATGCGGTCGCCGGCCAGATGACCGTAGCGGTCGTTCAGCGACTTGAAGTGATCGATGTCGATCAGCAGCACGGCCGACGGACGGCGGCTGCGCTGCACCTCGGCCACCGCGTGTTCGAGCATGATTTCGAAGGCGTGACGGTTGAGCAGGCCGGTCAGCCGGTCGGTGGTGGCCATCTGCTCCAGCCGGCGCTGGTAGCCACCCAGCGTCAGGCTGGCGAGCCACAGCACCGCCGCCGTCACCAGTGCGCAGATGAGCAGGTTGATGTAGAGCGTGCGGCGGATGTCGGCCAGCGCCTCGTTCTCGACCTTTTCGACGAACAGGTACCAGTCCAGCTCCGGCACGTAGCGCACATTGAGCAGGTAGTCCTTGCCGCCCTCGCGGTACTGGTAGGAACCGCTGTCGCGGGCCAGCACCTCGTGCGCGATGTCGCCCAGGCCTTCGACCTCGCCGATGCGCAGCGTGCCGTGCGAGGGCTGGTCGCCGTACAGCACGATGTTGCCGCTGCGGTCGACGAAATAGACGCCGCGGTGATAGCGCTGCTGGTAGCCGGACAGCAGCCGCCGCACCGTGTCGACGGTGAGGCCGACGCCGGTCACGCCCACCGTCTTGCCGGCGTAGTCGAACACGCGGTAATTGACGAATACGGTCAGCGTGTCGGGCGAAGCGGTGTCGGAATCGACGTTGATTTCGTACGGCGCATCGAGGTCGCGCGAACGGAAATACCAAGCATCGCGTTCGCTGCCCTGCTCCACCCGGCGCAGCACGCCGTCCGGGTGATAGTAGTTGCGGGTCGCTTCCGATACGAAAAAGCTGGTGAAGGTGCCGTAGCGCGTGCGGATTTCGCCGAGAAACTTGGTCATCGCCGGCACGTCGCGTTCGCCCTGCAGCACCCAGTCGCGGACGAAGGTGTCGCCGGCCATCACTGACGACACGAACACCGGCCGGATCAGATCCTTCTGTATTTCCGAATAGATGGTGTCGGAGGTCAGCGGCAGTTCGTTCTCGACGATGGAGCGCTGGATTTCGCGCTTCGACACCGAGTAGCTCAGCAGCGTATTGGCCAGAAAGCCAAGCGCGAGCAGCAGGCCCAGCATCAGCACCAGACGGCGACGGCCGGTCACGCCAGGCGAGGCGCGCACCTCGGCGGCCGGAACGACGGCTGCCGGGTCGCCGCCGGCAGGAACCACCGTGGCCTCTGCCTGGATCTTCATCGTTTCGGACATGCGGCCGCGCACAGGAGATTGACGTCCCCTGTTTTCGGCAATCCTGCGCCGGACTTTACCGCCGTGTGCAGCGGGCGCGCCGCGGCATCAGGCCGCACGGCGTCGGGCGGCCGCGCCCACCAGCAACAGGCCGCCCGCCATCAGGCCCCAGGTGGCCGGCTCGGGTATCGGCGCCGGCACGGTCGCCTGCAGGCTGCCAACCTCCCAGCCGATGTCGCGCAGCGCCGCCCAGTCGAGTTCGGTCATGTACCGGCGCGCCCCGGCGGGAATGACCGGCGACAGCAGCGGCACCTGATCGACGCCGTTCGCGGCCGCCCGCAAGGAGGTATCGAAATGCGCGTCGCTACCGTCGTTGCGCAGCAGCGGCGCGACACCGTCGTTGACCGCGGAGGCGCTGGCGCCGACGAAGCTGCGGTTGCTGACTTGGGCGAACCAGCTGTCGGCGGTGCCTATGCCCAGCACGTGCGCCGTCTCGTGCGCCGCCACCGTGTACAGGTCGAACAGCCCGGCGAAGTTCTCGACGGTGCCGACATCGTCGTCGGCGTACCAGCCGACGTTGGTGCCGAAGGTGATGGTGCCGCCCCAGGGCGCGAAATCGGTGGGCGGCGACGCCAATGCTCCCGGCTCGCCACGCCCGTCGGCCAGCGCCACGAAGTCGCTGCTGCCGCCCGCCACGTGAAAACCGGGCCCGCCCACACCCAGCGTCTGCCCGGAGAAAGCGCGCGCGCCGACGAAGATGCGGATTTCGTCGGCGGCCACCGTCAGCCCGGGCACCAGCACCGTACTGTTCAGCGGATCGACCGGGTCGAAGATGCGGGCCTGGAACACGTCGTCGCCGGTGGGCGCGATGGCCGCCAGCGTGTCGTCCAGATTGCTGCCGAACAAGCGTGCAACGTCGTCGAGCACGGCACGTCGGTCGTCGGTGAAGAAGCCACCGCTGTCGTAGCGGTAGTCGAACACCACGTCTACGGCCCGCGCAGGCGTGCTCAGGCACAGGCTGGCTAGCGCGGCCGCGCAGAAGGTTCGCATCATCGTCCTGGCTCCCGGTGGGGCCGCACGGCGCGGCCCGGAAAACGCGAAGCGTACGCCCCCGCTGCCGCAAACTGAAGCCCGCGCAATCCCGGCGGCACACGGGCTCAAGCCCGCCTTTCCGGCAGGTATCGCCGAATCCGGTCCGTCGACAGTCTCGAACAGGCGACCGCGGGTGCGCCGCGTCGAACCGGGGGACAACGCGAAAGCCTACGCCGGAGCGAGCTCCCGGCTGATCCGGCGCAACGCCCGAGCGGCGAAACTCTTGTTCACGGACAGACACCTTTCGACATCCCGAGACTTGACCTCGCGCAGCGACAACGCCGGCCGGCGGCGCTAGTCTGAATCCCGACGCGAATGAAATGCGCACACCGTCTGCCGCAACGCCGCGGCAGGCAGGGCACTCCGGACGAGGAACGAATGGACAAGGAAAACGACGGGCCTCACCCGCAGCGCGACGTGCCCCCGCCCGGGCACACGTCAAGGCGTCTGCTGAGTCTGGTGCTGGACGACGAGCCGCGACAGCGCCTGCGCATATCCCGCGCATTCACGTCCATGCTGGTGTACGTGGTCTGCCTTGGTCTGGCCGAATACGCGCTGGCGCGCGACATGGCCGACCCGGTCGCGACCCGCCTGCTGCAGGGCGGCATGATCGTGTGGATGGTGGTCGTCTACGCCACGCTGCGCAGCGGGCTGAACCTGCGGTTTCGCGATCCTTCGCTCACCTTCCTGCAGGTCATGGCGGCGGGCGCCTGGATCACCGCCGCCTACATCGTGTTCACGCCGGTCCGCGGTTCGCTGCTGATGCTGCTCGCGCTCACCCTCGTGTTCAGCATCTTCAATCTCGACCGCACGGGACGCCGCATCTACAACGGATGCGTCGTCGTCGGCACCGGGCTGACGATGTTCACGCTGTCCACGCTGCGCCCGGATGACTACCCGTTCCAGGTGGAGTGGGTGCACTTCGTGCTGACGGCCGTCGTCCTCGCAGTCATGGGCCAGCTGAGCGAACAGTTGCTGGCCATCCGGGCCCGCCTGCGCACCCAGCGCAACGAACTGGAGGCGGCGCTGAGCCGCATCCAGGAACTGGCCACGCGCGACGTGCTGACCGGACTGCCCAACCGCCGTTACGCCACCGACCTGTTCGCGCAACTGGCCCGCGGCGCAGAGCGGAACGGCTCGCCGCTCTCCGTCTGCCTGATCGATCTCGACCACTTCAAGCGCGTCAACGACACCTACGGACACAAGGCGGGTGACATCGTGCTGCAGCGCTTCGCCGACACCGCGACCGGTGCGCTGCGCGAGTCCGATGTGCTGGCGCGCTGGGGCGGCGAGGAGTTCCTCGTGCTGCTACCCGACACGCCGGTAAAGAAGGCTGATCAATCGATGGCGCGCGTGCGCGCGGCGCTGGCGCAGACCCGGCTGGTCACCGCCGCCGACGCGGCCGCGGTCACGTTCTCGGCTGGACTGGCCCAGTTCCGCCCCGGGGAATCGATTGAACACGCGGTGGAACGGGCGGACTTCGCGCTCTATCGCGCGAAGTCCGACGGGCGCAACCGCTGCGTGATCAGCGACTGATCGGCTTGTAGCGGATGCGCTTCGGTTTGGCGCCCTCTTCGCCGAGGCGCTTCTTCTTGTCGGCTTCGTATTCCTGGTAGTTGCCGTTGAAGAAGGTCCATTGCGAATCGCCCTCCGCCGCCAGGATATGGGTGGCGATGCGGTCGAGGAACCAGCGGTCGTGCGAGGTGACGAGCACGCAGCCGGAGAACTCGAGCAGCGCGTCTTCCAGCGCACGCAGCGTTTCCACGTCGAGGTCGTTCGACGGTTCGTCGAGCAGCAGCACGTTGCCGCCGGAAATCAGCGTCTTGGCCAGGTGCAGCCGGCCGCGCTCACCGCCCGACAGGTTGCCGACGATCTTCTGCTGGTCGCCGCCCTTGAAGTTGAAGCGGCCGATATAGGCGCGGCTGGGCATTTCGAAGCGACCGACAGTCAGGATGTCGGCGCCGTCGGACACCGCCTCGAACACCGTCTTCGTGCCATCCAGCCCGTCGCGGGTCTGGTCGACGGCGGCGATCTTGACCGTCGGGCCGACCACGATTTCGCCCGAATCCGGCGTGTCCTTGCCCTGGATCATCCGGAACAGCGTCGACTTGCCGGCGCCGTTCGGGCCGATCACACCGACGATGGCGCCCGGCGGAATGCTGAAGCTCAGGTTGTCGATCAGCAGGCGGTCGCCGAAGCCCTTCGAAACGTTGTGGAACTCGATCACCTTGTCGCCCAGGCGCTCGCCCGGCGGGATGAAGATTTCGTGCGTTTCGTTGCGCTTCTGGTATTCGACGCTGCTCATTTCCTCGTAGCGGGCCAGACGCGCCTTGCTCTTGGCCTGACGCGCCTTCGGGTTGCCGCGCACCCACTCCAGTTCGGTCGCCAGCGCCTTCTGCCGCGCCGATTCCTGTGACTCTTCCTGGCGCAGCCGCTCACCCTTCTGGTCCAGCCAGCTGGAGTAATTACCCTTCCACGGAATGCCGTGGCCACGGTCCAGTTCGAGGATCCACTCGGCCGCGTTGTCGAGGAAGTAGCGGTCGTGCGTCACCGCCACCACGGTGCCGGGGAAGCGCACCAGGAACTGCTCCAGCCAGTCCACCGATTCGGCGTCCAGATGGTTGGTCGGCTCGTCCAGCAGCAGCATGTCCGGTTTGGACAGCAGCAGCTTGCACAGCGCCACGCGACGCTTCTCGCCGCCAGACAGCGGGCCGATCTTCGCATCCCAGGGCGGCAGGCGCAGCGCGTCGGCGGCGATTTCCATCTGCGTCTCGACGTCGGAACCGGCGGCCGCCAGCACGGCCTCGTACTTCGCCTGCTCTTCCGCCAGCTTGTCGAAATCGGCGTCCGGCTCGGCGTAGGCGGCGTAGATCTGTTCCAGCTTCTGCCGCGCCTCGACGATTTCGCCGAGGCCGGACTCGACCTCTTCCTTCACCGTCTTGTCCGGATCGAGTTCAGGTTCCTGCGGCAGATAGCCGATGCGCACGCCCGGCTGGTGCTGGACCTCGCCGTCGTACTCGCGGTCGGCATTGGCCATGATGCGCAGCACCGTCGACTTGCCCGAGCCGTTCAGGCCGAGCAGGCCGATCTTGGCGCCGGGGAAGAAGGACAGCGATATGTCCTTGATGATCGTGCGCTTCGGGGGTACCACCTTGCTCACGCGGAGCATGGACATCACGTATTGGGCCATTTTCTGCAACTGCACCGACAGGGAAAGGGCGCAAGTATAAGCCGGGGCACAGGCGCCCAGCGGACCGGAGGGGTCAAGACCGGCCGCCGGCTGTCGATAAGTCCTTGACGCACCAGAAAGGACACTGCGGCCCTAGGGTCTGTTGCCATTGAATCGCGAACCGCGTTTGCAGCGCGCGAGACACGGGCAAGGCGTGCGACGAAGTCGAGACTGGCCGTCTCGACAAGAAGCGCAACGCAGTCCGTGCCTCGCACGCTGCAAACCCGGAGGGCGCGAGTCCCGATGCGCCCAGCTCCGCGTTGGGCCTCCTGGCCTGACGGCCAGTCAGCCGGCGTCGGCCCGCCTTGATCCGGACGCATCGGAATTCGCGCGCGGCCCGCGATTCAATGGCAACAGACCCTAGCCCGCCGCCCCGACCTTGGTGACACGCCCGGAAAATGCAGGTTCAATACTCGACATGAGCGCAGCGCCCGACACGCGAGCTTCGACGGACCGTTCTGTCTGGCAGATCGGTCTGCCCGTTCTGCTTGCCACGCTCGGCGCGACGCTGGCCGTCTATCTGGTGTGGAACGAGATGGACCGTCGGCACCGCGAGCGCGTCGACGAACGTCTGGCCTTCGAGGCGCGCGACATCACGCAGCAGGTCGAACAACGCATGCGCGCCTACCGTCAGGTACTGCGCGGCGCACGCGCACTGTTCGACGCGTCGGACGAGGTCACGCACGAGGACTGGAAGACCTATGTCGGCGCACTGTCGCTGCAGGAGGACTTTCCCGGCATACAGGGCGTCGGCTTCTCCGCCTACGTGAAGGCGGAGGATCTGGACAGCCACATCGCGTCGATGCGCGCCCGCGGCCTCCGCGATTACGACATCCGTCCGCCGGGCGAACGTCCCGAGTACAGCAGCATCGTCTATCTGGAGCCGCAGGACTGGCGCAACCAGCGCGCCTTTTCGTTCGACATGCTGTCCGAGCCGGTACGCCGCGAGGCGATGCAGCGCGCCCGTCGCACCGGCGAAGCGGCGCTGACCGGCAAGGTCAGGCTGATCCAGGAAGCTGACCGCGACATCCAGACCGGCGTACTGCTCTATCTGCCCGCCTACCGCCGCGGCCTGCCCACCGGCACCGAGGCGGAACGCGCAGCGGCGCTCAGCGGCTGGGTCTACAGCCCCTTCCGCATGCTCGACCTGATGGCCGGCACACTCGGCCGCATGCAACCCTCCTTGCGCCTGCGCATCTACGACGGCGGCGCCGCCGAGCCGGAGGCGCTGCTGTTCGACAGCCATGGGACGGATCCGGTCCGCTTCGACGCGCCGACGCATTCCATCTCGCGCGACATCGACGGGCGACGCTGGTTGCTGGTGTTCGAGCAACGGCGGGAGGCGGCGGCCGACCTTGATCGCTGGCACACCGAACTGGCGCTGGTCGTACTGTTCGGCGCGCTCGTAGTAGCACTCACCGCCAGTCTCGGACTGGCCCGCCGCCGGGCTGCGCGGCTGGCCGAGCTGGGCGCTTCGCTGGCGCGCAGCGAAGCGCTGTACTCGACGCTGGTCAACCTGTCCGGCGAGAGCATCCTCGCGCTCGACGCACGGGGCCATATCGAATACGCCAACCCGGGCCTGCACCGGATGCTCAACCTCGACGCGCGCGACGTCGGCGGCCGCTCGCTCGGCGAACTGGCCTTCGACGGCAACCGGCACGCACTGCAGTCGATGGCAGATGCGCTGCTCGGGGGCGACACCGTACGCATGGAACTGACGCTGCAGAGCCGCGACCGCGGCGAAGTCGCCGTCCTCGCCTCCGGCGTGCCGCGCACCGACAGCGCCGGCCGCGTCACCGGCGCCATCATCGTCATGGCCGACATCAGCGAACGCAAGGCAGACGAGGCGAGGATCGCCTGGCTGGCCACGCATGACAGCCTGACCGGCCTGCCCAACCGCTCGCTGCTGGTGGAGCGGCTGAACCGGACGCTGGCGTCCGCCAAGCGTTACCGGCGGCGTTTCTGTCTGCTGTTCATCGACCTCGACCACTTCAAGGAGGTGAACGACCGCATGGGGCATCACGCTGGCGACGAGGTACTGATCGAAGCGAGCCGCCGCATGCTCGCCTGCCTGCGCGCAGCCGATACGCTGGCCCGCCACGGCGGCGATGAGTTCGTCGCCCTGCTGCCGGAAACCGGTTCGATCGAGGCCGCATGCGCGGTGGCGGATAAAATACGGCTGCGTCTCGGCGAACCGTTCCCGCTCGAACAGGGGCAGGCGCAGATATCCGCCAGCCTGGGCGTCGTGATGTGCCCGGACCACGGCGACGACTTCGACACCCTGGTCGCCCGTGCCGATCAGGCGATGTACGCGGCAAAGGCAGCGGGACGGAATACCATCGCGGTGTGGACCGCCCCGGACAACAAGGACACTCAATGATCGGATCGATCGGCCTCATCGCCATCGGCGCACTGCTGCTGGCGTCCAACCTCAATCTTTTTTCGCTGCGCGAGCTGGCCGAACTGTTCGGCACCTGGTGGCCGGCCCTGCTGATCGCCGCCGGCGTCGCCGGCCTGATCAAGCGCAAGTAGGTCTCGCCAACGCGGCCGTATCGAACCGTAAAGAATTCACGTTTTTTTCCGATATTCAGGCACTTGCCTCTGGAGTGCCCGACATGAACGGACTGAAAACACTGCGCGGCCGCCTGCTGGCCCTCGGCTTCGTCGCCCTCGCCGGGCTGCTTGCGGCCGGCGGCTTCGGCCTGCTGCAGCTCTACCGACTCGACCGCGGCGTCGGCGAGGATCTTGCGCGTCTGCAGCGCACCGTCGCCATCGGCCTCGACGTGCAGAACGCCAGCATCGACTTCAAGACCCAGGTGCAGGAATGGAAGAACATCCTGATCCGCGGCAACGACGTCGAGCAGTTCCAGCGCTACAGCAAGAGTTTCGAAAAGCACGCACAGGAGGTGTCATCCCGTCTGGGCGACATCTCCGGTCGCCTGCAGGCCGAAGGATCGCCACGTGTCGCGGAAGTGAAGGCTCTGGCTGCCGCCCACGCCGCCATGCATGAGCGCTACGTCGCGGCACTGAAGAATTTCGACGCGGCCGACCCCGAATCGGGGAAAAAGGTCGATCGTGCGGTGAAAGGCATAGACCGCAGCGCGACCGAAGCGATGACCGCGCTGACCCGGCTGATCGAACAGGACGTGAAGGCGCTGGGTGACGACACGCGTGCCCGCACCAGTGCGCTCTACCGCACAGGCCTGATCACGCTCGCCGTCGCCATCGCCGTGCTGTCAGTGGTGCTGATCGCCGGTATCGTGCTGACGCTGCGTCGCCTGACCACCAGCCTGTCGTCGCTGCAGGGCGCGCTCGGACAGGCGCGGACGCGAATGGACCTGACCGTGCGCGCTCCGGACAACCGTGGCGACGAACTGTCGGCGGCCGGCGCGTCGATCAATGCCCTTTTCGCCGAGTTGCAATCGACACTGAAGTCGATGCGCGACAACGCACAGCAGGTCGCCAGCCACTCCTCTTCGCTGCACGGTTCGGTCGACACGCTGGCCGGCGCCGTGGCGCAGCAGAACGATTCGACCTCGAACATGGCGGCGGCAGCCGAACAGCTCGCCGTCAGCGTCGCCCATGTCAGCGAAAGTGCCGGTCACGCGCGCGACGTATCACGCAGTTCGCTCGAACGCGCAGACTTTGGCGGCAACGTGATCGAAACCACCGCATCGTCGATGCGCGACGCCGCGGTCGACGTTCAGGCGGCCGCCGGCGGCATGGAGGAACTGAGCCGGCAGGTCGAACAGATCGGAGAGATCGCCGGCACCATCAAGGGCATCGCCGACCAGACCAATCTGCTCGCGCTCAACGCCGCGATCGAGGCCGCACGCGCCGGCGAACAGGGGCGCGGTTTCGCGGTGGTGGCCGACGAGGTGCGCAAGCTGGCCGAGCGCACGACCGAAGCGACCAAACAGATCGACAGCGTGGTCGGCAACGTGCAGTCGGTGACCGAGCAGACCCGTACCAGCATGCAGGAACTGGTATCGCAGTTCGATCACATCGGCAGTTCGACGCAGCAGGCGGCGCAGGCGATGGACGACATCAAGAGCGAGTCGCGCAACGCGGTCGGTGCCACCGACGAGATTTCACGCGCGCTGCGCGAACAGACCAGCGCCAGCGAAAGCATCGCGCAGCAGGTCGAGCGCATCGCCGGCATGAGCGAGCACAACAGCGCGGCGGTGCGTCAGGTCAGCCACGCGGCCGACGCGATGAATGCGCTGTCGCAGTCGATGCGGCAGCGCCTGGAAACCTTCGTCGTCTGATCCGGCGGCACGGCCCGCTCGCGCGGGCCGACGCCCTCACTTGCGGCCGTAGGTGTCCTCGAAGCGGACGATGTCGTCCTCGCCCAGATAGCTGCCGGACTGCACCTCGATCATTTCCAGCGGCAGCTTGCCCGGGTTCTCCAGCCGGTGCGTGGTGCCCAGCGGAATGTAGGTGGACTGGTTTTCCGACAGCAGCAGCACGTTGTCGCCGCAGGTTACGCGGGCGGTACCGCTGACCACGATCCAGTGCTCGGCGCGGTGGTGGTGCATCTGCAGCGACAGCGAGGCGCCCGGATTGACGACGATGCGCTTGACCTGGAAGCGCGGGCCGGCGTCGATCGAATCGTAATAGCCCCACGGGCGATACACCTTGCGGTGATTTTCCGCCTCCGGCCGCTTGCGCGCCTTCAGTTCGGTCACGATGCGCTTGACGTCCTGGGTACGGTCCTTGGCCGCCACCATGACGGCGTCGCTGGTTTCGACCACCACCACGTCCTTCAGGCCGAGGCAACTCACCATGCGCGTTTCGGCGAACACCAGACTGCCGGAGGTGTCCTGCAGCAGCACGTCGCCACGCGCCACGTTGCCGTCGGCGTCCTTGTCGGCAACCTGCCACAGCGCATCCCAGGCGCCAACGTCGGACCAGCCGGCGTCCAGCGGTACGACCACCGCCGGCGCCACGCGCGGTTCGCCGGCGGCCAGCGGTTCCATGATGGCGTAGTCGATCGAGTCGGACGGGCAGGCGGCAAACGCCGCCTTGTCGACACGGTAGAAGTCGCGATCGGCCGCGCCGCCCTCGTAGGCGGCGCGGCTGGCCGCCTCGATGTCCGGACGGAAACGCTTCAGCAGATCCAGCGCGACGCTGGCCTTCATCATGAAGATGCCGGCGTTCCACAGATAGTTGCCGCTTTCCAGGTAGGACTGCGCGGTCGGCGCGTCCGGCTTCTCGACGAAGCGGTCCAGCGTGCGCGCCGGGCTGCCGGCCAGTGCGGCACCCACCTTGATGTAGCCGTAACCGGTTTCGGCGCGATCCGGCGTGATGCCGAAAGTGACCACCGCGCCCTGCTGCGCCTGGGCGGCACCGATGGCCACCGCATCGCGGAAGGCAGCGGTGTCGCGGATCACGTGGTCGGACGGCATGACCAGCAGCACGGTGTCGGGGCCGGCTGCGGCCAGCGCGGCCAGTGCCAGCGCCGGCGCGGTATTGCGGCCGACCGGTTCGAGCAGCAGCGCGGCCGGATGCACGCCGATCTGACGCAGCTGTTCGGCCGTCAGGAAGCGGTATTCCTCGTTGCACACCACCAGTGGCGCCGCCAGTTCGATGCCGGGCGCGCCGGCGCGCAGCGCGGTGTCCTGCAGCAGCGTGTTGTCACCATCGAGCGGCAGCAGCTGTTTCGGGTAGCGTTCGCGCGAAAGGGGCCACAGGCGGGTGCCGGAACCGCCGCACAGGATGACGGGCTGCAGGGACATGACGGAAACCTGAAAGGATGTCGGAAGCGCCCGAGTTTAAGCGACGCCTGCACGCCGTCTGCGATAAATCCGTTACAGCCGGTGTGCCGGCCCCAGTTCAGGCGAGCCAGCGCTCCATCTGGTGGACCGGCGCGTTGCGCAGCAGGTGGAGCTGCGGATTGTCGCGCTGCGCGCTCTGGCCGGATTCGATCACCCTGACCGGCTCGCGCTCAAGGATGCACAACCGGCGGCTGATGCAGTCGGCGCGCCACTGCGCATTGGCGGCCCGGCCCCGCTCCTCGACCGCGATCCGGGTCAGCGCGAACTCGTCCTGCGGGTTCTCCCGCTCGATGCGCCGGCGGATGGCGGCGTGCGCCTTGTCCAGGCTGCCCTGTTGCACGCAGAGGTCGTACAGCGCGGCCAGGCAGCGGAAATTGCGTATCGGTATCGGCCGCACGCCCTTCAGCCAGGCCAGCGCGACGACCAGTTTTCGGCCGTAGGTATCGTAGGCGTAGTGCAGCCATTCGGCGCGGAAAACGGGCTGTCGGCCAACCGCCTGCAGCGCCCGCGTCCACGCCGGATCGAAACCGGCCTTGCGCGGGCCACGGCTCAGCGCGTCGGCCCAGCGCACCTGGGCGGCGCGCGACGGCAACCGCAGCATGCGCTGCCATTCGTCCCACAGCGCGCCGAAACAGGCGCGCAGCGCGGCCTCGTCGCGCGCGGCGAAACGGCGGAACAGCGCCTGCAGCGTGCCGGTGCCCAGATTGACCTGCAGCGGCCCGAAGGACAGACCGGCGCCGTCGAAGTTGCCGGTCACCTGCAGATAGGGGTCGCCACGGGTTTCGAACGCCGCCGTCACCGCGATCGCCAGGTCGAGCGCACGCTCGGCGGCCAGCGCCGGCAGCTTCGATGGGTCGTGCATCTCGGCGTAGATCAGGTCGCCACGCGGCTCGACCCGCGCCAGCCAGCCGTCGCGCGCGACACGGTGGGCAGCGTCGGCCAGCGCCACCGGGTCGGCCGCCTTCAGCCAGACGAAACGCCCTTCGATCCCGGCGCCCAGACCGCCGCGCGGCGCAACGCCGGCAATGCTGACGCCCGTCCCGAGTTCGTCGCGTACCCGCTGCACGGCCGCCAGCAGTTCGCGATGCACGCGCACCGTGCCGTCGGCGCGCGCGTATTCCGACAACAGGAAGTTGGGCGTGACGCGTGCGCGCGCCGGGCCGCCGATCAGGTAGTCGTCCGCGTACTTCAGTCCGCTGGCCATGTGTCCTCCTTGAGCCCGCGTCAGGCGCCGAGCGCCTCACGCACCTTTTTCAGGCCGCTGCGCAGCACGCCCAGATCGATCAGGAAATCGACCTGATCGAGCACCGACGCGCGTTCTCGTGCGCTGCCGCCGCGGGCGAAGGCAGCGCGATAGGCGCCGACGATGCTCGCCTGTTCGGCGGCAGTCAGTCGCCCGTCGAGCAAGGCGCACAGCAGTTCGCAGTCGCCGACCACGGCCGTACTCCAGAAGTCCGGATGCGGGTGGGCGGCGGCATCCCGCTGCACGCGCTCGCATCCGTCGCGGACGGTGCGCGCGGCATCCGCCGGCAGTTTCGCGCCGCTCAGCCGCGCATGCAGCAGTCGCGCCGTCCACAGATTGACGAAGGCATAGCTGTCCACGGTCTGCCCCTCGTTGCGTGCGGCCAGCTCGAACGCCCGCCCGTAGTGCTGCGCCATGTCGGCCAGCGCCGCCAGCCGCGCCTCGCCGTCCAGCATCCAGGCCAGCCGCTTGTGCGCACTGCCGAGCAGCGCGCAACGCTTGGCCGACGGCGTGAGCAGTTCGAGGTCGGCGATGGCGCGCCGGATGCCAGCAACCAGGTCGGTTACGTCACCGCGCTTCTCGCGCATCAGCGCCCACTCGTCGTCGGCCGCCCGAACCCTGAAATTGGCCGACTGCTCGAGCACGCGCAGCGGGCAATCACCGTCGTCAGCCTCGCGCGCGCGGTCCAGCCACTGCGCCGCCAGCGCGTAATGGCCGGACTCGCCGAAACAGAGACCGATCGCCGCGGCGACGTCGGCGCGCGCCAGCCAGGCGGCACGGGCGGCGGCGGGCACGCGCGCGGTGTAGCTGTCGAGCCAGGCCGACGGATCGGCATCGCCACCGTTCGCCGCGGCACCGCCGCTCATCAGCGCGCTGCTGCGGTTGTCGATCTGCACCACCAGTTCGGACGGCGTAGTGAAGGGCGGCGGCGCGCTGTCGCGGCGCGCCGGGCCGGTCGGGTCGAGGCGGTAATCCGGATCGCCGTAACACTGGTAGGCGCCCCAGGTATTCACCTTCGGGTGACGGGTCCAGGTCGCCTCGCGCGCGATGCGCACCGCGTCGCCGAAACCGCGGCCATCGAGCAGGCTGCCATACAGGGTTTCGGCGAAACAGCGCGCGGCCGCGTCATCGACCGCCCAGCCTGCAGCGACGACGGCGCGCACGCCCATGCGGATGAATTGCGTCGCCAGGTTCGCGGCCAGTCGATTGAGGTCGGGTGAACCGGCGGCATCGGCGCCGCCGGTATTGCCGAGATGGCAGCAGTTGATGAACACCAGTTCCGGCACGTAGCGCATCTGCTCGACGTCGCCGGGCGTCAGGAACCAGCCGTCGCCGATCACCATGCCGGACACCTTGCGGGTGCCGCCGCCGCCCTCCGCTGGCGTGGTGGTGGGCACCACGTACTCGTGAACGCCGTGGCCGGCCAGATGCAGGATGCGCCATGCATCCTGGTGCAGCGCGGCCATGATGGCGCGACCTTCGGCGTGGATCAGCTCGGTCACCGCGCAACCGCCGGCCGACAGTACGCCGGCCACCGCACGCGCCTCGGCGGCGGCATCCGGCAGTGCGGAAAACCCGCGGCCCAGCGGCGCCGGATCGCCGATCACCAGTGCGCTGGCGCGTGTCGCACCCAGCGGTCGCTCGCGATACTGCGACGTGCGCAGCTGGCGCAGCATGCCGGAGGCCACGGCCGGCGGACGCTGACCGGCCTGCCAACGGTCCTCCAGCAGTTCCCACGGGAAGCGGCCGGACACCTCGTCGACCAGCAGCACCACGCTGCGCCGCTCCGGGGCCAGCTGCTTCATCCGGTGCGGCAGCAGCATTTCGAACAGCGTGCGCGACGTGTCGGCATCGGCAGCGCAGGAGCGGCAGGCCTGGCTGACGAAGGCATCGACCTGCTGCAGCTGGCCGCCGACGAGGCTGATTTCGGCACGCGCGCGGTCGGTCAGCGCGATGAAGCGCAGTTCGTCGCGACGCGCGTCGTGGGAGATCTCCAGGCGATGCCACCAGCTCGCATCCTCGTCGAAACAGACGCGACGGCGCCCACCGTGCCCCTGGCCGAGCACCTGTTCCGGCCATACGAAGTCGCCGGCCAGCGGACCATCGACCACCTCGCGCAATGCGCCGGCGGCCTGGATGGCGATGTCCTCGTACAGCTCGATGAATTCGACCTCGCCGATGACGACGCGACCGGCGAGCGCACCCTCGCGCAGCGCCCGCTGGGCGTCGCCGGTGCCGCGCAGGATGGACTCGACCGAATCGCGCGTGCGCATGCCGCCGGCACCGGTGCCAACCAGCAGCGTGGACACGCAGATGCTGCGCGTCGCGTCGGCCGGGCCGAAGCGCTCGTCCGGCCACTCGATCACCTGCAGTGCAAGATCGAGCAGCGCGCGACGCACGCCGTCCTGCAGCAGCCCCGGGCTCAGCTCACCCACCTCGCCCAGGCCGACCACGATGGCGCCCTGCGGGTGCTGGTGCATTTCGCGCGGAATGAAGATGCCGTGAGTGCCTGCCGCACCCGGATAGCGCCCCAGCTGCAGGCTGCGCGACAGCGCACCGTGCATGCGCCGGTCCATGCTCGCCTCGGCACTGACGATGGTATCGCCGGCATAGTGTCCGACCATCACCGGGTGGCGCGCATAGCTCAGTTCGCAGTGGCGCACGCGCACGGTGATCGGCGTGCGCGTGCTGCGCTCGACCCGACGCGGCGGCGTCCCGCCGCCGAAGCCGAAGCTGGCGATGTCGGCCGCCTGCGGAATGCCGTCGGCCGGCGGCAGCGGCTTCAGCACGAACAGCTCCTCGCCGGTGCCGCCCGTGCGCGCGCCGGCCGGCGGCGCCGACGGCAGCCGGGTCGTGCTGCCGGTGGTCAGGATGTCGAGGTAGCCGTCGAAGGCGCGCGTCTGCGCGCACAGGAAGTCGTGCGCGGTGTCTTCGGCGTACCACATCGGCACGCCGGGCAGCGCGCCGGAGGCCCAGCTCACCGTGCCATCGCCACGCGCGGTCGCGACGAAGTCGATGCGCTTGCGGCCAAGCGGCCAGGGGTCATCGACATCGTCGACGCGGTAGTCAATGACGGTGGCCGGCTGGCAACCGGCCACGTAGCGGACAACGCGCGTATCGACCGCGATCGACTTCAGCTGCGTCCACGTGTCGCGCGCGGACTTCAGCGTCTTCGCTTCGGCCGGCTTCCAGCGCGCCCCGAGCTGCTTGCGCAGCGCCTCCCAGCGCGCCACGTCGGCGAAGTCCGGATCGCTGTCGGCAAAGGGCAGCAGTTCGAGCAGGCCTGGGTAGGTGCGCACCAGGTCGATGATGTCGGTGGTGCTCTGCGTGAAGTCGAGCAGCGCAAGACGCGCCTGCGTCGGATTGTGGCCGGTGAGCCAGCGCACCGCCTCGTGCGAGCCGGCGTTCGGAGTACCGAGCATCAGGAAGCGGCTGCCCGGCAGCCGGGTGATGCGCGCCCACACGGCGGCACCGCGACCACCGTCGCTCATCAGCGCACGCACCACCAGTCCGCCCATCGAGTGGGCGACGATGTGCACCGGTTGCTGCTCGGCTTCGGCGCGCGCGACCACCGCCTCCAGCCGTTCGGCCAGCCGCGCTGCGGCAGCGCGCACCGACTGGCGCCAGTCGTAGGCGAAGAATTCGACGCGGTGACTGCGCGCAAGGAATTCGAGCAGCGGCCCGTAGAACTGATCGACCAGTCCGCCCGGCTCGACCTGTGCCGCCGTCATGTGCAGGCGCTTGAGTCCACCCTTGAACAGCGCGAGATAGTCCAGCCAGACGCGCTCGCCGTCGACGCTCAGTTCGCTGCCCATGGTGCCCGGCAACACCACCGCCAGCGGCCGCGGTTCGGCGGCACTCTGGCTGCGCGCCAGCGCGCTGCGCCAGCGCGGCGGATCGTGCGGCGCCTCGGCGATCGGCTGGAAGCCGGCGTCGTCACCCTCGACACGCAGCAGGCCGGCGCCCAGCCAGCGCACGCTCTTCTCGTTGACGAAGTAGCGGAAGTGATTGACCTGAGCGCCCTCGTCGCGGCCGAAGCGTGCGCCGTTCGCAGGACGGCGCAGCCCGCCGCTCATCGATCCGGTATTCACCACCAGATCGTGGTCGGCGCCGTAGAACCAGTCGGTGGCGAGCAGCTTGATCTTCTGCCACAGCGATTCGCCCTCGACGTCGCCGGCGATCACCGTGAGGTCGGAGGCGGTTTCGAGTTCGGCGTGATTGAGCAGCCGGGTCAGCGCAGAGCCGGGCATCATCGCCTCGGCACCGGGCAACGTGCGCGGATCGGTGCGTTCCTTCACCACGGCGAGCAGAAAGTCGACGGCGTCGCCGAACAGCGCCTTGCCGGACACGAAGTCGAGCACCGACAGCCAGCGGTCGAGGCGGCCCGACGCCAGCGTGGTACCGCGCGCCGGGCAGGCGACGCGGACGAAGCGGCTGACGCGGAACTGCTTCGCCTTCAGCTCCGCCAGCAGCGCCGCCAGATCCGCACGATCGGCCTGATAGGCGGCGTGGCGCGCCGCCTCGGCGGCGTCGTCGAGCGCGCCGAGGCCGATCTGCTCGGCCAGCGTGCGGTCGGCGGCGAACAGTTCGTCGAGCCGGCCGATAACAGCATCCAGCCCGCGGCATTCGCCCAGGCACATCAGTTCGCCCACCATGCCACCGCGCGAATGACTGACCAGATGCAGCTCGGCCCCCTTGGGCAGGCGCTTGGCCAGCGCCAGCGCATTGCCGATCGGGCTCTCGGTCAGCGAGCGGTGTTCGAGCGCGAACACGCGCTCGCCGTAGCGCGCACTGAGCCGGCGGCGCAGTGCGGCGCCCTCGCGATTGGCGGCGTCCCACAGTCCGCCGAAGCTGCCTTCGCAGCTCGAACCGGTGCCATGCAGGAAGACCAGCAGCGGTCCGGCGTCGGCAGCGATCGCCGCGCGCGCGGCAAGCGGCGTCAGCGCGAAGGCGTCGAGCGCACAAAGGTGCAGGCCAGGCGGGCGGCCAAGCCGCTTCTCCTCGAACCACTTGCCCAGCGCGGCCGCCGACTTCTTCTTCAGATCGATGCCGAAGAAATCGAGCACGCGGATGCCCAGCCCGAGCAGGCCGCGCGAAGCCGGCGCGGCCGCAGCGGTGTCGAGCGCGTCGAATTCCCAGGCGCTGTCGCCGTCGCGCGACACCGAACGACGGCCGTGTTCGCGCACCAGGTCGTCGGCGCGGCTCCACAACACGAAGCCGTTGTCGAGTTCGATGCGCACGACCTCGTCGGCAGCCACCTCCAGTTCGCCGGTCACACCGTCGCGCGCGCGGCCGGGAATCAGCCGTCGGCCGTGCAGCACCGCGACACCGGCGCCGGCGTCCAGCGTGGCCGCGTCGCTGACGGTGCCGCGTATGCGGTATCGGGCTGCACTCATGTTCCGTCTCCTCGGTTCAGGGTCGGCGCGACAGCACGACCGTATTCTGTTCGCCACTGTTCAGTTCGACCTTGCCGGCCAGCACGCGGCGCTCCGGGCCGATGCGCAGCGTGAGATTGCCGCTGTCGACCAGAAAACTGCCGTCGGCGCTGACGACACGCACGGCCAGATCGGCGAGGTCGCCGAATACGGCGCCCTCGGCGGTAAAGACGATATGGGTGAGCGGCGGTCCCTCCATCGCGGCAAGCGACGCGATGTAGTCGCGCCAGGCCGGATCGTTGTCGACGCGCACCGGCTCGGAACGCAGCGACAACCGATCGTCACGGTGTCGCAGGTGCAGCGGAATGCGCTCGCCGTTCTGCGTGGTGAGCAGCCAGCGGCCTTCGAGCGACGGCCGATCGGCGGCGAGTGCGGCCACCGGCTGCGTTTCGTCCGCCGGCGGCAACGACGTGGTGGTGCCGACGCCGGCCGCGGTGGGCGGCAGCTGCAGTTCGGCGTCGTCCTCGACGGCGAAGCGAACGAGTGCGGTGATCGCCAGCACGCCCGCGGCGGCAAGCGCCCAGCGACGTGCATTGCTGCGCACCGGCCGCACGCTCTCCGCCGCGGTGACGTCGCTGCGCGGCACGCCCAGCCGCTCGATGTCGGCGACGACGCGCGGCAGATCGAGGCGGGTCCAGTCGTCGGTGCGCAGCGGCAGCGCGTGACGCTCGGTGATGAGGCGCAGGGGTTCGGGCAGGCTGCTGGCCGGCGGCATCGGCGTGCCATCGACGCGCAGTGGCATCAGCACTGCGCCGGCGTCGATGGCCGACTGGATTTCCATGCGCACCGGGTCGTCGGCGTCATCGATGCGCAGCCGGCCGTCAGCGTGACGCGCGCCTGCGAAACCGGGCGTGACCAGCAGCAGCACGATGGGCCGGTGGCCGATGGCACGCTCGATCTCCTGCCGCCAGCTGCTGCCGCCGCGCAGATCCTGCCGGTCGAGAAACACATGTTCGGCGCCGAAAACGCGGCCGAGATCGTCGGCCAGCCGGCTGGCGTCCTTGGCCCCATCGGCACTGCGGTAGCTGATGAAGATGCGGTTCATGGCCCGTACCGGACTGTGACATCAGACTGTCCGCGCTTCAGCCTCGAAGCGGCGGATCCGTGTTCAGTCTATGCCCGATGCAAGACGAGAACCACCCCGACCGATGGACGATGCGCGGGGCCGTTCAGGACCTGCCGGCGCCACTCATCGGGGATGCCCGTGCGCAGATGATCCGCGCACGGTGACCGGATCAGAGCACGCGGCTCAGCCGGGCGAGCACGCGCTCGCGGCCGAAGGCTTCGAGCACCGCGTCGATCGACGGCGTCTGCGGCTGGCCGAGCAGCGCCACGCGCAGCGGAATCGCGACCTGCGGCATCTTCAGGCCGCACTCGGTACAGGTTTCCTTGATCGCGGCGGACAGCGCGGCCTTGTCCCAGGCGACCGCTTCGAGGCGGGCGGACAGCTTGCGCAGCGCCTCGCGTGCAGGGTCGGTCAGATGCTGGGCAAGCAGTTCGGGCGCCACGTGCAGGTCGATGTAGAAGGCTTCGAGCGCATCGGCCAGTTCGACCAGCGTGGACACGCGATCCTTGTACAGCGCGATCAGCGGCTCGAGCGCGGGCCCGGTTTCCGGGTCGACACCGCGGCGTGCCAGCCGGCTTGCGACGTCGGCGGCCAGCCACGCGTTGTCCGCCTGCTTCATGTAATGGGCGTTGAGCCAGCGCAGCTTTTCGGTGTTGAACTGGGCCGCCGACGGCGTGATGTGGTCGAGATCGAACCACTGCACGAACTGCTCGCGCGAGAAGATTTCGTCGTCGCCGTGGCTCCAGCCAAGACGCGCCAGATAGTTGATCACCGCCTCCGGCAGGTAGCCGTCTTCGTCGTACTGCATCACGCTGACCGCGCCATGACGCTTGGACAGCTTCTGACCGTCGTCGCCGAGGATCATCGACAGATGCGCGTATTGCGGCACCGTGGCACCGAGTGCGCGCAGGATGTTGATCTGGCGCGGCGTGTTGTTCACGTGATCGTCGCCGCGGATGACGTGGGTGATGCCCATGTCCCAGTCGTCGACGCAGACGCAGAAATTGTAGGTGGGCGTACCGTCGGCGCGGGCGATGATGAGGTCATCCAGCTCCTCGTTGGCGATGGCGATGCGGCCCTTCACCTGATCGTCCCAGGCAACGACGCCCTCCAGCGGATTGCAGAAGCGGATGACCGGCTGTACGCCGGCCGGCGGTGCCGGCAGCGTCTTGCCGGGCGCCGGGCGCCAGCGTCCGTCGTAACGCGGCTTCTCGTTGTTGGCGCGCTGACGTTCGCGCAGCGCATCGAGTTCCTCGGGCGTGGTGTAGCAGCGGTAGGCGTGGCCCTGCTCCAGCATCTGAGCGATCACCGCCTTGTAACGATCCATGCGCTGCATCTGGTAGAACGGGCCCTCGTCATGGCCCAGATCCAGCCACTTCATGCCATCGAGAATCGCCTGCACGGCCTCCGGGGTCGAGCGCGCGACGTCGGTATCTTCGATGCGCAGGATGAACTGGCCGCCATGCCGGCGTGCATAGGCCCACGAGAACAGCGCGGTGCGGGCGCCGCCGATGTGCAGATAACCAGTGGGGCTGGGGGCGAAACGGGTACGAACGACCTGGGACATGGCAGGAGACACGTAAAAGTGAGCGCGCGATTGTAGCGCGTCGCACAACAGCATTTGACGTGCCGACGTTCACCGGCTAGTATTCGCGCCCTGTCACGAATACAGGGCAGTTAGCTCAGCGGTAGAGCACCGCCTTCACACGGCGGGGGTCAGTGGTTCGATCCCACTACTGCCCACCACATTCAGGGCTCAGACCTCACGGTCTGGGCCCTTTTCTTTTGTCCCGGCGCCATGCCGCGCCAGGCATCGCCGACAGTACGTCGTTTCAAGCTTTTTGCCATGCACGCTGCGATGGCCGCTGTTACGCTGCGCGCCTCGCAGCTTGTTGCACCACTTTGACGCGGGCGCGAAGAAAATATACATTCACGTCTGTTTGTATAAATCCCTTACAGCTCATATGGTCAGACGCACCAAGGAAGAAGCCGAAGCGACGCGCATTCAGTTGCTCGACGCGGCGGAGCGCTGCTTCCGCGAAAAGGGGGTCGCCAGCACCACGCTGGACGACATCGCCAAGAGCGCCGGTCATACGCGCGGCGCCGTGTATTGGCATTTCGAGAACAAGGCCGACATTTTCGAAGCTGTATGCGAACGCGTGAGCACGCCGATGCAGGCCATGCTCAGCGATCTGGCGGCCGACCCCGGCAACGATCCGCTGGGCTATCTGCGCAACGACGCAATCCACGTGCTGCGCATGCTGGCCGAGTGCGAGCGCGTGCAGTCGGTGTTCGAGATCAAGTTCTGCAAGCTCGATGGCGGCCCCGACTTCGATCGCCTGCGCTCGCGCGAGCTGGAAACGCACACGCGTTGCCTGTCCATGCTGGAAGTGGTCTTCGCGGCGGCCGTGCGCCAGGGCCAGTTGCCGGCGCACCTGCCGCCGAAAGAGACCGCCGAGGCCATGCACGCCTTCATCGGTGGGCTGATGCGCAGCTGGATAGAACGCCGCGATTTCGACCTGCGCGCCCGGGCGCCCTGGCTGGTCGACACCTTCCTGACCGGTCTGCGCAACGCGCCCGACCCCGCCGCCTACGCCTGAACGTAGGCCGGAACATCGGCCGGAACCTTAGGGACGAAAAAAAGGCCACCCTCGAGGTGGCCTTCTTGTTCGAGCTGCCCGCGCTCAGGGCTGCTTGGCGTTGTCGATCAGTTTGCGATTGACGGTCACCGGATACTCCTTGCGCAGCGAGGCAAGATAGGCGGCGAAATCGTCCTGCGACACGGTCTGTTCGAGTTGCGCCTTGATCGCTTCGACGCGCGCGGGATCGAGCGCTTCCTTCGGCTGCTTGACGGCGGTGATGCGGAAGATCGCAAAACCACCGTTATCCATCGGGAAGCCCAGATAGGCTGGCAGCTTGTTGGCCGGTGCATTGAAGATGGCGCGCACCATAGTGGCGGCCGGACCCTGCGCCTGGGCGCGCGAGATGTCCTGCGGCGGCGACCAATTCAGCGGCGCCTCCTCGCCGGCACGCAGCTTGGCGAGCGACGCTTCGCCCCGCTCCAGCGCCATCTTGCGGCCCGCTTCGAAGCCCAGCTTCTTCTCGATGTCGGCCTGCACTGTTTCGAAGGGTTTGATCGACGGCGGCAGCTGTTCGATCACGCGCGCCGACACCAGGGTGTTCGACGCGGTCTCGATCGCCTGCGTGTTGCGACGGTTCTTGACCGCATCTTCCGAAAAGATCGCCTCACGCAGCTTCTCGTTGTCGAACGGCGCCGGCATCAGCAGCCCCTTGGGGATCAGCGGGCTGGTCTTCACCTGCAGACCAAGCTTTTCGGCAGCCGGTGCAAGACTGTCGGCCTGCTCATAGACGGTATTGCTGAAGGTTTCCGCCAGTTCGGCAAAGCGCCGACGGGCCGCCTGCTTCTTCAGATCGTCGGTAATCTCCGCGCGTGCCTGCTCGAGCGTTTTGCCCTGACCGCCGCGAACGTCCTCGACCTGGATGATGTGGTAACCGAAATCGGTCTCGACGACACCGCTGACTTCGCCCTTCTTCAACGCGAAAGCGGCCTCCTCGAACGGCTTCACCATGGTGCCGCGGCCGAAGAAGCCCAGATCGCCGCCATTGTCCTTCGAGCCCGGATCTTCGGAGTTGGCCTTGGCCAGTTCGGCGAATTTCGACGGATCGGCCTTGACCGTCTTCTGCAGGGCCTCGGCCTTGGCCTTGACCGCCTTGCGATCTTCGGCGCTGGCGCCCGCGTCCACGGTCAGCAGGATATGGCGCGCCTTGCGTTCCTCGCCCTGCATGTAGCGCGACTGGTTGGCTTCGAAGGTCTTGCGCACCTCTTCCTCGCTGACCTCCTGTGCCGCCGCAAGCGCGGCTTCGCTGAGCACGAGATACTCGACCTTGACCTGCTCCGGGACCGAGAACTCCTTCTGATTGTCGTCGTAGTACTTGCGCACCTGCTCCGGCGTGATCTTGAACTGCTCGATGAACTCGAACGGGGTGATGATGGCTTCGCTGACCTCGCGCTCTTCCTGCTGCATCTGTGCCCAGCGACGGGCAAGCGAGGCCGGCACGAAGGAACTACCGGCGACCCCGGTGTACAGCTGGCGGATCACCAGATCCTGACGGATGCGGGCGAGCAGGCCATCGCGGCTGTAGCCCTGCGTCTGGGCAACCTGGTCGAAGCGTGCTTCGGAAAACTTGCCGTCGATCTGGAAACCGGGAACGCCGGCGATGATCTGGCTCATGCGCGCATCGGAAACCGTCATGTGCTGACGCTGCGCCTCCTGCAGCAGGATGCGCTGGCTCACCAGGCCGTCGAGCGTCTGCGCACGCGCCTGCGGTGTCTCCATCATTTTCGGGTCGAACTGATCACCGGCCATGTCGCGCAGGCGATCGGTCTGATCACGCAGCGCCTGTTCGAACTCTTCCGGAGCGATCTTCAGCTTGCCAACGACCGCCGCGTCCTCGCGCACCGCATCGTTGTTCATGTAGGACTCGACGCCGAAGAAGGCGAAGGGCAACACCATCAGCAACAGGACGGCCTGGACCACGCGCTTGTTGTTGCGGACTGCATCGAACATAGGAACCTTTCGCGGAGCCCGGGCTTTTCGGGCGCAGGAAATGAAAAAGGCGAACAACCGTTCGCCCGCTGTCAGTTTTGGCGGAGTGGACGGGACTCGAACCCGCGACCCCCGGCGTGACAGGCCGGTATTCTAACCAACTGAACTACCACTCCAGTTTTGCGGGGCAACGAGGCAGGGACTGGTGGGTGCTGACGGGCTCGAACCGCCGACATTCGCCTTGTAAGGGCGACGCTCTACCAACTGAGCTAAGCACCCGCTGCCTGAAGGTCGCTGCAAAAAACAGCCCGCGATAATACCTCACAAGAGGCGGTTCGCGGGCTGTTGTCAGGCAGCGATCAGTGCGTAACGACCGAGCCGGCCGCTGCGGGTTCCTCAACCTTGGCGACCACGGTTGCCGGATCGGCCTCGGGCAGTGGATCGGGCTTGCGCTCGAGCGCGCGCTCGAGCACGTCGTCGATCCACTTCACCGCCACGATCTCGATCGAGTTCTTCAGCGTGTCAGGCATGTCCGCGAGGTCCTTCACGTTCTCCTGCGGAATCAGCGCCGTATGGATGCCGCCGCGTACCGCCGCGAGCAGCTTCTCCTTCAAGCCACCAATGCCGAGCACCTCGCCACGCAGCGTAATCTCGCCGGTCATCGCGACGTCCGCACGGACCGGAATGCCGGTCAGCGCAGACACCAGAGCGGTGGTGATCGCGATGCCCGCCGACGGACCGTCCTTGGGCGTCGCGCCCTCCGGGAAGTGCACGTGCAGATCGGACTTCTCGAACACCTCGTCCTTGATGCCCAGGCGACGTGCGCGCGAGCGCACCACCGAGCGCGCAGCCTCGACCGATTCCTTCATCACGTCGCCGAGCGAGCCGGTACGCTGCACCGCGCCCTTGCCCGGCATGGTCGCGACTTCGATGGTCAGCAGTTCACCGCCGACTTCGGTCCAGGCCAGACCGGTCACCTGTCCGACCTGATTGTCCTTCTCGGCGATGCCGAAGGTGTAGCGACGCACGCCGAGGAACTTGTCGAGGTTCTTCGCGTTGACGATCACCTTGGATGAACGCTTGCGCATCACCAGGCCCTTCACCACCTTGCGGCAGATCTTGGACACTTCACGTTCGAGCGCCCGCACGCCGGCCTCGCGGGTGTAGTAGCGCACGATATCGCGCAGCGCGTCTTCGGTGACCGACAGCTCTTCCTTCTTCAGGCCGTTGTTCTTCATCTGCTTCGGCACGAGATAGCGCTGGCAGATGTTGACCTTCTCTTCTTCGGTGTAGCCCGACAGCCGGATCACTTCCATCCGGTCGAGAAGCGGCGCCGGAATGTTCAGCGAGTTGGCAGTCGCGACGAACATCACGTCCGACAGGTCGTACTCGACCTCGACGTAGTGGTCGACGAAAGTCGAGTTCTGCTCCGGATCGAGCACTTCGAGCAGTGCCGACGACGGGTCGCCGCGGAAGTCCTGCCCCATCTTGTCGACCTCGTCGAGCAGGAAGAGCGGGTTCTTCACCGCGACCTTGGTCATGTTCTGCAGGATCTTGCCCGGCATCGAACCGATGTAGGTGCGACGGTGGCCACGGATTTCAGCTTCGTCGCGCACACCGCCCAGCGCCATCCGCACGAACTTGCGGTTGGTCGCCTTGGCGATCGACTGGCCGAGCGAGGTCTTGCCGACACCCGGAGGGCCGACCAGACACAGGATGGGCGCCTTCAGCTTGTCGACGCGTTGCTGCACCGCCAGGTACTCGAGGATGCGTTCCTTCACCTTCTCCAGACCGTAGTGGTCCTTGTCGAGAATCTTCTCGGCTTCGGCCAGATCCTTCGAAATGCGCGACTTCTTGCGCCACGGCAGGCCGACCAGCGTCTCGATGAAATTGCGCACAACGGTCGCCTCGGCCGACATCGGCGACATCAGCTTGAGCTTCTTCAGCTCGGACTGCGCCTTGGCGATGGCTTCCTTGGTCATGCCGGCGGCCTTGATCTTCTTCTCGATCTCCTCGAGATCGGCGCCGTCCTCGCCCTCGCCCAGTTCCTTCTGGATGGCCTTGACCTGCTCGTTCAGGTAGTACTCGCGCTGGCTCTTCTCCATCTGCCGCTTCACGCGGCCGCGGATGCGCTTCTCGACCTGCAGGATGTCGAGTTCGGTTTCCAGCTGCGACAGCAGGCGCTCGATGCGCTCGGCCGTACCGAACAGCTCAAGGATGTCCTGCTTCTGCTCGAGCTTGAGCGGCAAGTGCGCAGCCACCGTATCCGCCAGACGGCCCGCTTCCTCGATGCTGGACAGCGAGGTCAGGATTTCCGGCGGAATCTTCTTGTTCAACTTGACGTACTGATCAAATTGGCTGATCAGCGCGCGCCGCATCGCCTCGATTTCGTGCGAGGTCTGCTCGACGGCAGGCACCGTGGTGACTTGGGCCATGAACAGCGTCTTGATATCGACGATATCCTCGACCGTCGCACGCTGCGTGCCTTCGACAAGCACCTTCACGGTGCCGTCCGGCAGCTTGAGCATCTGCAGGATGTTGGCAACGCAGCCAATACGGTAGAGATCTTCGGGATTCGGCTCATCCTTGGCGGCAGACTTCTGTGCCACCAGCAGGATGCTCTTGCCGGCTTCCATGGCCGACTCGAGCGCCTTGATGGATTTCGGGCGACCGACGAACAGCGGGATCACCATGTGCGGGAAGACGACGACGTCCCGCAGTGGCAGAAGCGGCAGTTCGAGTTGCTCGGGAACGGTTTGGAGGCTGGACATTGCTATTCCTTAACGCGACAGTGTCAGACAGATTGGGGCGGCACTTCCCGAATCAAGCCGCCCCGGCTCCGGCACCCGCGCAGCGCGCAAACCGACGCGCGGGTATCAGTTCGAACCGGACACCTTGGGTTGGTCGGCGAACAGCATGATCGGCTTGGTCTCGCCGTCGATCACGCCCTCGTCGATCACCACCTTTGCGACATTCTCGATGCCCGGCAGTTCGTACATCGTGTCCAGCAGTGCCGACTCGATGATGCTGCGCAGACCACGTGCCCCGGTCTTGCGCTTCAGTGCCTTGCGGGCGATCGCCTGCAGCGCACCCGGGCGCACCTCGAGCTCGACGCCTTCCATCTGGAACAGCTTCTGGTACTGCTTGATCAGCGCGTTCTTCGGCTCGATCAGGATCTGGATCAGCGCTTCCTCGTCCAGTTCCTGCAGCGTCGCAACGACCGGAAGACGGCCAACGAACTCGGGAATCAGGCCGAACTTGATCAGATCCTCAGGTTCGACATTGCGCAGCGCCTCACCGGTGCTGCGGTTATCGCGGCTCTTCACCTCGGCACCGAAGCCGATGCCAACCTGCTCGGTGCGATTGCGAATGACCTTCTCCAGACCGTCGAACGCGCCACCGCAGATGAACAGGATGTTGGTCGTATCGACCTGAACGAAGTCCTGGTTCGGGTGCTTGCGACCGCCTTGCGGCGGCACGCTGGCGACCGTGCCCTCGATCAGCTTGAGCAGCGCTTGCTGCACGCCCTCGCCCGATACGTCGCGAGTGATCGACGGGTTGTCGGATTTGCGCGAAATCTTGTCGATTTCGTCGATGTAGACGATGCCCTGCTGCGCGCGCTCGACTTCGTAGTCGCACTTCTGCAGCAACTTCTGGATGATGTTCTCGACGTCTTCGCCGACGTAGCCCGCTTCGGTCAGCGTCGTGGCGTCCGCCATCACGAAGGGCACATTGAGCAGGCGCGCAAGCGTCTGCGCGAGCAGCGTCTTGCCCGACCCGGTCGGACCGACGAGCAGGATGTTGCTCTTCGACAGTTCGACCTCGTCCTTGCGCGACATGTGGCGCAGGCGCTTGTAATGGTTGTAGACGGCAACCGCGAGAATGCGCTTGGCCGGCGATTGCCCGATCACGTACTGATCGAGAATCTCGCAGATCTCCTTCGGCGACGGCAGATCACCGCGCGCACTCTTGCCCGCCTGCTCGCTGCTGATTTCGTCTCGAATGATGTCGTTGCACAGATCGATGCATTCGTCGCAGATGAAGACCGACGGCCCGGCGATGAGCTTCTTCACTTCATGCTGACTCTTCCCGCAGAACGAGCAGTAGAGCAGCTTTTCGGAACCCGATTTCTTGTCGGTCATGACTCAACTCCAAACTTGACAGGTACACCTGCGTTGCATGCGGACACCCGCACTCAGGCGGCACTCTCCGCCCGCGTTGTCAGTACCTTATCAATAATGCCGTACTCGCGCGCCTGTTCCGCCGAAAGGAAATTGTCGCGATCCGTGTCGCGTTCGATTGTTTCTATCGGCTGACCGGTGTGGTGCGCCATGATGTTGTTCAGCTTGGCGCGCAGCGTCAGGATTTCCCGGGCGTGGATTTCGATGTCCGACGCCTGCCCCTGAAAACCGCCCATCGGTTGATGAATCATCACGCGCGAGTTCGGCAGGCAGAAGCGCTTGCCCTTCGCACCGGCCGACAGCAGGAACGCGCCCATACTGGCGGCCTGACCGATACACAGCGTAGACACGTCCGGCTTGATGAACTGCATCGTGTCGTAGATCGACAAGCCCGCAGTAACCGAGCCGCCCGGCGAGTTGATGTAGAAGAAGATGTCCTTGTCCGGATTCTCGGATTCAAGGAACAGCAACTGCGCAACGATCAGGTTGGCCGTTGTGTCATTCACGGGTCCGACCAGGAACACCACGCGTTCACGCAGCAGACGCGAGTAAATGTCGTAAGCGCGCTCGCCCCGACCACTTTGCTCGATGACCATGGGCACCATGCCCAGACCGACAGTTTCCGACATCATTCGATACTCTCCCGGACGAGGCCGCCGGTGCGGCCTCTCGTATTCATACAAGCAAGCATCGGACCCGACACGTCGTACCGATCAGTTCGTTGCCATCAGGTCGTCAAACTCGACAGCCTTGTCCGACACCGTTGCGACGCCCAGTACCCAGTCGACCACGTTGTCTTCGACAACGAGCGCTTCGACTTGTGCCAGACGTTGCGTATCGCTGTAGTACCAGCGAACGACATCGGCGGGATCTTCATAACTTTGAGCCTGCTCTTCCACCACGGCGCGGATTTGTTCCGGCTTCGCATACAGCTCGTTCTTCTTGACGATCTCGGCAACAACGAGGCCGAGACGGACACGGCGCACAGCCTGATCGGCAAACCATGCCGGCTCGACCGGAATGTCCTTCACGTTCATGCCGCGCGAGGCAAGATTTGCACGCGCTTCTTCCGCCATGCGCTGCGACTCCTGCTCGACCAGCGCGCTCGGCACGTCAAACTCATGCGTTTCGAGCAGCAGATTCATGACCTCGTTCTTGACGCGTGCCTGCAGGCGCTTCTTGACTTCACGTTCCAGGTTGGACTTGACGTCCGCCTTGAGCTGTTCGACGTCGCCGGACGGAACACCGAGGGACTTCGCGAAATCGGCGGAAAGCTCAGGGAGCACCGGGGCCTCCACCGACTTGATCTTGACCTCGAACTGAACCGTCGTACCGGCCAGATCCTTTGCCTGATAGTCCTCGGGGAAGGTCAGCGAGAACGTCTTGGAATCGCCCGCCTTCAAGCCTTCGACATTCGTCTCGAACTCGGGCAACAGCGCGCCCGCACCAAGAACGACAGGGAAGTCTTCCGCGGTGCCGCCGTCGAAAGCTTCGCCTTCCCGCGTTCCGCGGAAGTCCATGACAATCCGATCATCCTTGGCGGCAGCCTTATCCGCAGCAGCGTAGCTGACACGCTGCTTACGCAGAACTTCGAGCGTCTTTTCGACCTCCGCATCTCCGACGGTCAATACCGAGCGCTCGAGCGTCTTGCCGCTGAGGTCCGCCGCAACGATCTCCGGGTACACCTCGAAGGTAGCACTGAAGAAAACCTTGCCAGGTTCGGTGGATTCTGCGGGTTCGATCCTCGGGAACCCGGCAACGCGGAGGTTCTGCTCGCGCACTGCGGCGCCGAAAGCTTGCTGAACGGCTTCGGTGAACGCCTCGGAGCGAGCTTGCGCCGAGTATTGCTGTTCGACGATCTTCATCGGCACCTTGCCCGGGCGGAAGCCGGGCATCTTGACCGTGCGCGCCATCCGCGCAAGGCGAACCGCAACGCTCTTTTCGACATCCGCGGCAACCACCGACATGTTGATCTTCCGCTCGAGTGTGTTCACGGGTGAGGTGTTCTGCGCCATTAGCGAATGTCCTTGAATCGTAGGGAAAAATTAGGCGTGATTGTATGAAATTCCGCGATCGCGGATAGCTTTCTAGGATAACACAGCACGCAACGCTCTGAGCCTTACGCCTGGTAATCCGATCGACCAAGTTTGGCGATCATTCGATGCTGCACCTGCGAGCTGGCATCCGCGTTCGTCGCACCGCGGCGACGTTATCGAGGTCGATGATGTTGATGTTGTGGATGCCGTGTCGTGCGATTGCTTCGGCGGCCCAAGATCCGACGCCGCCGATGCCGACGATGGTGACGGATGCGTTGTGGAGTTTTG
>Ga0164290_1000466_pt1 | contig 128162 bp, 109 predicted proteins | sample Micstemetagenome_FD_108782 | JGI IMG/M metagenome (GOLD analysis project Ga0164290, IMG submission 108782) | Contaminated culture microbial community from soil near Moab, Utah, USA - Microcoleus steenstrupii SON62 (Illumina Assembly) | ecosystem: Environmental > Terrestrial > Soil > Soil crust... | reverse complement strand
ATTTCCTGCCATTGTTTTGCAAGAAGTTTTAGTTCTGTATTTAAATTTAATAAAGCCGGCAGGTATTCAAACTCTAATGCGTGTTTAAACGATAATGGTATAGAGGTGTTGTTAATGTCCTGAGATGTTAATCCAAAATGCACCCACTCCCTTATGCCGGATGCGTCAGCCTTTTCCAGTTCCTGCTTAATAAAATACTCAACAGCTTTTACATCATGATTGGTGGTATTCTCAATCCGCTTAATTTCTTGTGCATCTTCAGGCCCAAACTCTTCTTTGATCTTATTTAATTGCTTAACCGCTTTCTGTGACAGCTTGAAAAATTTTTTCTCAGCCAGAAAGAACAAGTATTCAATCTCTACCAGCACCCGGTATTTCATTAAAGCATATTCGGAAAAATATTCGTCCAGGTGTTGCACCTGTTTGCGATAGCGGCCATCAATAGCAGAGATGGCGGAAAGAGATGTAAGTTCCATGGCAAATTGTGAGTGGTGAGTAGTGAATGGTCAGTAATAAACAACTAAAAGCTACTAACTACCAACTGAATTTATCTTTGCGGGCAAAACTAAATCATTTGAGTAAGATAAAGGTTGGAGCGGTTAGTTATCTCAATACAAAACCTCTCTTGTATGGGTTTAGATCACATCCCATAAGAAACGAAATTGAATTGATTGAAGATTATCCTTCTGCAATTGCACAACAGCTTATTAGCGGCCACATAGATGTTGGTCTTGTTCCTGTTGCTATCATACCCGAATTGAAAGAATGGCATATTGCATCGGATTATTGCATTGCCTGTGATGGACCCGTGGCTTCTGTTTGCTTATTTAGTGAAGTGCCGATGGAGGAAATAAAAAGAGTTTATCTCGATTACCAGTCGAGAACTTCCGTGATGCTAACGAAAGTTTTGCTAAGGGAGTATTGGAAGAAAGATGTTGAATTCGTCAAAGCCCACTCAGAAGATTATAGGACGGAAATCAGCGGTTCGACTGCTGCATTGATCATAGGGGACAGGGCACTAGAGCAAAGAAACGGCTCAAGATATTGTTATGATCTTGGTGAAGCCTGGAAGGATCACACAGGTCTGCCTTTTGTTTTTGCTGCCTGGATCAGCAATAAAAAACTGCCGGAGGATTTTATTCGGCAATTCAACGAGGCTAACAATTACGGCTTGAATCATTTAGATGAAGTGATTGCAGAAAATCCATTTTCTTTTTTTGAGTTAAGAGAATATTATACACAATGTATCAGCTATAATTTTGATGACTATAAAAGCCAGGGACTTTTGTTTTTTCTGGGAAAAATAAGTCAGTTTGAGGGCGGATAGGTATATTTATTCTGTATTACTGCCAGACTTACCAGCTTATGAGAATCAGGTTTTTTGTTTTCTTTTTATTCTGTCTCAATATTTTCCAAAGCTTGAATGCACAGGTTAATCTAACTAACGGACTGGTTGCTTATTATCCTTTTACAGGCAGTACAAATGATGTATCCGGAAACAATCATCATGCAACTAATACGGGCGGCGGTTTAGCAACCACCGATCGTTTTGGAAATGCCAACAGTGCCTGGTACTTTGATGGAATAGATGATTACCTAAGAGTTAACGATAACGGGGCCTTTTCCACTTCAAGCATGAGTATTTCTTTCTGGTTCAGGACAGAGGCCAATCAAACACAAGTTATGATTGGCAAAAGAGATTGGGTTAGTGCAAATAATTCTGAATTTGGAGTAAATCTTTATCCTTCTACCCGTTCTGTGCGTTCTTTTATGGTTGGTAATAACAGAAGCTGTAATGATGTTGTAACCGGAACTACCTCACAGGCAATACAATCAGACTTTCAGCAAGATAACTGTCACAATGGATGGCATCATGTGGCCATTATATTCAATAATGGAGTTCACAAATTATTTTTGGATGGTCAGTTGCTTAATAATTCAACATCAAATTTCAACTCTAGGTCTACCTGTAATACAGAGCTCCGGTTTGGAGTTTGGTGGAGTGGGGATCCTAATTGGTTTAAAGGCAAGTTGGATGAAATACGTTGGTATAATCGTGCGTTAAATGATCACGAAGTATTAACCTTATTTGGTAGTTATTCAGCAACAGAAAGTCTCAAGCTTGATTTTACATTTAAGCAAGATGCATGTGATCCTAAAAAGATTTCTTTCGTCCCTAATTCTAACAGCTTAAATAATCCATCATGGTATTTTGGAGATGGAAATAGTTCCACCGTAATATCTCCAATTCATACTTATGCAAGCTATGGAACTTATTCAGTCAAGTTAAAAGCCCAAAATCCTCTTGGCTGCTTCGATAGTATTCAGAAAGAAATTTTTATAAACGTCAGGCCTTCCAATGTTTTAATTAGCACCAGAGACACTTCTATTTGTTTGGGCCAACCACTTACGCTAAATGCATCTACCTTGTCGCCTACTTTCTGCTGGCAATCTTCTCAGGGAGCATTTAATTCTAACGATACGATACTTCCCATTAACCCGGTAAATGATGTTACGTATTATTTTACGACTCAGAATTTTGGACCGAACTTAATTGTCAACAGCGACTTTTCTCAAGGAAATACGGGATTTATCACTGACTATTCTCTGGCTACCCCTAATTTGTTAGAAGGCCAGTATTGGATAGGTACTAATCCAACTAGCTGGAACGGTGGTATGAATAGCTGTAGTGATCACACAACGGGTTCAGGGAACATGCTAATGGTGAACGGCTCTCCGGTGGCAGGTGCTAAGGTGTGGAGTCAAACCATTAATGTTAGTCCCAATACAAACTATAGTTTTTCAGCCTGGATACAAGCTCTGTATCCTTTGAATCCTGCCCAACTACGTTTTTCTATTAATAATAGCGTTTTAGGTGATAACATTAATGCTACGTTGCCTCCCTGCCAGTGGAATCGCTATCAAACTATATGGAATTCAGGAAATCAAACTTCTGCAGTCATTACCATAGTTAATAATAATACGAATGCCGGAGGGAATGATTTTGCCTTAGATGATATACCCTTCGCTAAAGTGGAAATGGTGTACGATTCCGTAAAGGTTTTTGTTTCGGTTCCGCCAAATGTAAAAGTCGGAAACGATACCGTGCTTTGTGCAAACACTCCCTTTCAGTTATCCGCTACCGGGGCCAACTTTTACTCGTGGAGTCCTTCAACTGGGCTTTCTAATCCTGCTATTGCTAATCCTGTTGCTACTATCTCCGATACCATTCAATATATTGTTACAGGCTGGAACATAAACAGTGCTTGTTTTAAAAAAGATACGATAAACTTATATACTGCTTCCAATAGCTCCTTTAATCTTTCACCTTCAGCAGTAAATGCATGTGAGGGAAATACTGTAAGTCTGATTGCGTATGGAGGTCATACTTATAATTGGTTTACAACAAATCACCCCAATCTTTCAAATAATAGCCAGTATAGTTTTCCTGCTTTAGTATCAGATACTATAAAGGTTGTTATTCAAGACACAGTTTGTTTTTATCAGGATACATTGGAAAGTGTGATAAGAGTTGGAGCAAAGCCTATTGTAACCCTGTCGAAAACAAATGATATAAGTTGTGCAACTCCTCATGCTCAATTATCTGCTTCCGGAGGAGAAACTTTCTCATGGTACCCCAATAATAATATTAGTTCGGCGACTAATCCTGTTATTACTGTAAATCCTCCAATAGATACATGGTATAGAGTAACTGCTTCTAATGGGGGTTGCGCAACTGACGATTCCATATTAGTAAAAGTTAACTTCAATGATAGTAAAGGCCCCATCTATGTGCCCACTGCCTTTACTCCAAATAAAGATGGCAATAACGATTCATTTAGACCTCTTGTTAATGGACCTGTGGGCCGTTATGAGTTCAGCATTTACAATAGATGGGGAGAATTGGTTTTTAGAACGAATGATCCTCAGAGATCCTGGGATGGAACATATAAAAGCATTGAGCAACCAGCGGGAATGTACGTTTATTGGATTAGATCAGACGCTATCTGTAGCCCGAATTTTTTTAAAAAGGGTACGATCTTATTAATTCGCTAGCAAAGTTTCGCTCATCCAATTTGCTCTTTTCAATTGTTGTTTAAAAAAAGGATTTTTATAATGTGGATTAAAATGAAAAGGTTATCGTTCATGCTGGTCTAATACAAGTTTATAGCCTTATATACAATCTTTGCATTTACTTTTGCCGTTGTTACTTTGTTTCATTTATGAAGAAAGCATTGATCACGGGCATTACAGGGCAAGACGGGGCTTACCTGGCTGAATTTTTATTAGCTAAGGGATATGAAGTTCACGGAATAAAAAGAAGAACTTCTCTTATCAATACCCAACGAATTGATGATTTGTACCAGGATCCGCATGAAAGAAATGTAAAGCTTTTCCTTCACTACGGCGATCTTACTGATTCCACAAATATCATTCGCATCATACAGGAGGTACAGCCTGATGAGATATATAATTTGGGAGCAATGAGCCATGTTCAGGTAAGCTTTGAAGAACCTGAGTATGCAATAAACACGGACGGCGTTGGTACGTTGAGAATTTTAGAAGCCATCAGGATACTGGGTCTTGAAAAGAAAACAAAAATGTACCAGGCTTCCATATCGGAGTTGTATGGTTTGGTGCAGGAAATACCTCAGAAGGAAAGTACTCCCTTTTATCCCCGTTCGCCTTATGCTGTAGCTAAGCTGTATGGTTATTGGATCACTGTGAACTACCGCGAAGCTTATGGGATGTTTGCCTGCAATGGCATTTTGTTTAACCATGAAAGCCCTTTGCGGGGTGAAACCTTTGTTACCCGGAAAATTACCCGTGGTGTTGCAGAAATTGTGCTTGGATTAAAAGATAAACTTTGGTTGGGTAATCTTGATTCAAAAAGAGACTGGGGCCATGCAAAAGATTATGTAGAGGCTATGTGGCTCATGCTTCAACAGCCCGAACCCGAAGACTTTGTAATAGCAACCGGAGTCACTACATCGGTGAGAGATTTCCTGATCATGGCATTTGAACATGCAGGCATAGAACTGGGCTTTAGAGGTGAAGGCGTAAACGAAGTTGCTTACATAACCAAAGTTATAAATGAGGATTGCTCATTGAATGAAGGCGATGTGGTGGTGGAGGTAGACAAGCGTTATTTCAGGCCTACCGAAGTAGATATTTTGTTAGGCGATGCTTCCAAAGCAAAAGAAAAATTAGGATGGTCTCCCAAGTACAATGTAAAAGAATTAGCAAAGGAAATGGTAGATGCTGACATAGAATATTTCAAGAAAGAAGTGTTGCTAAAAAAATCCGGCTATCGTACGTTGAATCAGTTTGAATAATGGAAAAAAACAGCAGAGTTTATGTGGCAGGCGGCAGGGGTATGGTAGGTGCTGCCATTGTGCGTCGTTTGCAATTGGAAGGATACACAAACATAATTATCCGTTCATCTTCTGAATTAGATCTAAGAGATCAGCAATCGGTGAATGCTTTTTTTGAAAAAGAAAAGCCTGATTATGTTTTTGTGGCTGCAGCAAGGGTAGGAGGCGTGTTGGCCAATAATACTTACCGGGCTAATTTTTTGTACGATAATTTAATGATCGAGGCTAATCTTATTCATGCAGCTTATGCTGCTGGTGTAAAAAAGCTTTTGTTTCTCGGCAGCTCCTGTATTTACCCCCGTTTGGCGCCTCAACCTATGAGAGAAGAGTATTTACTTACAGGTTTATTAGAAACTACTAATGAACCTTATGCTATTGCTAAGATCGCAGGTATAAAACTTTGCGAAGCCTACAGAGATCAATACGGATGCAACTTTATCTCTGCCATGCCTACTAACCTGTATGGTCCTGGTGATAATTACGACCTGGAAAAATCTCATGTTATTCCAGCCTTAATCAGAAAATTTCATGAAGCGAAGCAGTATAACAGGCCAACAGTAGAAATCTGGGGTTCAGGAAACCCCTACCGTGAATTTATGTATGTAGAGGATCTGGCAGATGCTTGTTTCTTTTTAATGGAGAATTATAGTGAGAGATTGTTCGTCAACATAGGCACTGGTAAAGAAATCACTATAAAAGATTTGGCTTTTCTGGTAAAAGAAGTGGTTGAGTATGAAGGCGAGCTTGTTTTTGATTCTTTTAAACCCGACGGTACACCGCGAAAGTTGTTAGATACTTCGAGGTTGCATGATTTGGGATGGCAGTATAAGACTTCTTTCAGAGAAGGATTGTCGAAAACTTACCAGGCATTCCTGGAGGAGCATTCAGCGTTATAAATTTTCAGCCCCTGCTTTTATTTTGGCTTTGTTTAATACCCTGCCCAATTTGGTTTGCAGTAAATGGTGTAAAAAGCTTAGCCGCAAGTACCACAGCTTTTGCTTAAAAGAAAAACCATAATATTTCCTATAGCATTTAAACGATTCTCTCACACCATCCAGGTATTTTGATGAGCTGACGCCGGTAGGATCGAAAATGGCGAGGGGATAATTGATAAAAGCAAACTTTTCATTAGCGATGCGGCAAAGGAAATCATAATCCATAGCAATTTTTACATCCACATCATACAATCCACGTCTTTCATACACCTCTCTTCTTACATACATGGTCGGATGAAATACAGAGCGCATACCCCTGTACAGCTTTGCTTTGTCAAAAGGTTTTCCGGCAATTACCCATTGATCGCCTCGCATCAATTTTAGTTTCCCATGGCACCACATGGTGCTATTATCATTATCAAAAGCCTGAGATACTATTTTTATCACTGTTTCATCATACAGTTCATCGCCTGAGTTTAAAAGATAAACGATACTGGCCTTGGCATTTCTCACCCCTTTATTAAAGGCATCTGCAATGCCTTTGTCTCTTTCGTTGATCCATTTTCTGTAAGCAGGCTGCGGGTTTGCTTCCAGCCAATTATTGATATCATCCTTAGTAGATCCGTTGATGATCAAATGCTCATAAGGAAGCACTATTTGCTTATCAATCGACGAGCAGGTTTTCTTTACATCTTCCAGGTTATTAAAACAGATGGTAACTATAGAAATGGTATTCATCATCAACGGCGCAATTTAAGTCAGTTACATTATATGTTCCTGCTCTGTATTTCTAGGGCAATATTTAATAATAATGTGTCAAAGAAAAAATTTACATTAGCTGCTATTAAAAATCTGCTATATGGCAAAGTCGTTCTTCCTTCTTATTGTTTTGTCTTTTTCATTACTTGTTAGTTGCGAAAAAGAAGAAATTGAAAGAGATGAAGTCTGCGACGTAAGAGGCGTATACTTTGGTACTTCTGCTTCATCTAGCGGAGCTACAAGTACATTAGCCTATAATCTGGAAGATAACAACTTTGCAAGAGGTTCTGTTACACTCGGCGGAACTTTTGTCACTTTTGGTGGTTATAGAAATACATGTGATAGTGTCATTCTTTCGGTAAGATATACTACCAACAACAGTTATTATATACTGCGCGGCAAACTCCTTGAGAACCGTACAAAGCTTGCCGGTACTTACATTAACTTAACTACGCCATCTGACAACGGCACATTTTCAATGACAAAGCAGTAATAACAGTTAGAAAATATGTTTAAGTCTCTAGAGGAATTATGCCCGTGAATATCTCAGTTGTTATTTGCTCCTATAATCGCGAAAAATACATTGCTGAAGCACTCAATAGTTTAATACAACAAGATTACCCTAAGTCAGATTTTGAGGTAATTGTCGTTGATAATAACAGCCAGGACGACACAGAAAGAGTTTGTAAAAACTTCATTGCTGCGCATCCTGATTATAATTTATATTACTTAACTGAGAGACAACAAGGTTCTTCCTTTGCAAGGAACACAGGTGCAGCAAATGCAAAAGGCACTTTGCTTTGTTTTATGGATGATGATGCTATTGCAGAAAAGGACTTTCTTAAAAATATATGGCAGTTTCATCAAAATCGCCCTGATGTAGGCGGTTTTGGTGGCCGCATCATTCCACGTTATATACCAGCAGAACCTGCATGGATGTCGCACTGGGTTGCATCCCTGGTAGGCAATTTTGATTATGCAAAGGGTGTTACTGAGTTTAGTCCAAACCGGTATCCTCTAGAATCAAATATGATCGTAAGCAAAAATGCATTTAATGAAATTGAAGGGTTTAATGCTGCTATACCGGGCGTTAAAGGAACATTACGCATTGGTGGGGAAGGAAAAGATTTCTTTATGCGTTTAAAGGCTAAAGGACATTCCATTTATTATGTACCAGATATCATAGTGCATCATGTGGTAGAAACTGAAAAGCTTACCAAAGAGTACATGTATCGTGTGGCATCAGGAATTGGGAGAGGTGAAAGGCTTAGAATAAAAAAGGGAATTTTTCCATTCTTAAAAAAACTGGCAGAATACATCTATAAACTAGCCGGCTCTTTTGTGATTGGCTTTATGTATTTACTAAGAGGCCAAACAGCTAAATCCTGGCCAGTGATACAATTCAGGATAGATGTATTAAAAGGATTTTTAGGAAGATGAATCTCTTCTAAAACAAAAGATGTTTAATTGAATATCATACTCCCAGTTGTTAGATGACGTTGATGCAAGAAAAGGTGTTTTGTAAATCTCAGCCGCTTCTTTGATGTAATAAGCAAAACCTGCTTTGTGCAGAATGTTTAGAATTTCTGTCAACTCATTTATCTGATTAAACGTTCCATGATACTCCAAAAAAAGATTCTCTACATTATTTAATTGTTCAGAGATATCCTTTAAAACTGAATATTCTGCACCTTCTATATCAATTTTTAAAAAGTGAATGCGCTGGTTTAAATAATTTTTTATCCTGGTTGCTTCAACTTTAGTTGCATTAACAGCATTTGAGTCAATTTTACTTCCCATTGTTCCTTCATTAGAAAAGCTTAGGGTAGTATCTTCAATCCATACTGCTTTCTTTATCAACTCTACATTTTCCAGCTCAAACGAATGAACATTTTTCTTTAATAAATCGAAATTGCTGTTATCCGGCTCAAAGGCTATGACCCTTGATTTAGGAAATTGCCTTTTTAAGTAAATTACCGAAAGGCCAATATTTGCCCCGCAATCTAGAATGTTGGCATTAGAAGGCAAATCAATTTTATAAATTTCCTCTACGAAGATCTCTTTCAAAGCATAAAGGAACTCGGATGGCCGGGTATAATAGATCTTTTTCCCATCTAACATGTATGTCCTTGTAGTACCTGGCGTGGCATGCTTTAAATACTTTTCTTTGAACCAGGTTAAATCAGCGTTTTTGTTTTTATTCGAAAATGCAGAAGCTAATCTGCGCTGAATACCATTCATTATATTCCTAACAATTGAAGTACTTTGCATGCCTTTGTGTCATTATTATTGCAATAATAATCAATGCAGTAAAAATTCGGCTTAATGATTTCCCTGATCGTATGTTCGGTTAACCCCGTCTTTTTGAATCAATTAAAAAACAATGTTCTGGCTACAATTGGCGTAGAGCATGAATGGTTGATTTGGGATAATCGTGATATAAATACGGGGTTATGTGAGGTGTATAATAGTTTGGCAGAAAAAGCAAAATTTCCTTTTTTATGTTTTTTGCATGAAGACTTGTTGTGCAACACAAATGATTGGGGTAAAATACTTTTGGAAACTTTTAGGTATGACGAAAGCATTGGTTTGATAGGAGTTGCCGGTGGAAAATATAAGAGCCGTTTGTATTCCGGCTGGTACTCCGGATATCCACAACTGGATTATTATAATATAACCCACAGAGAGAATGGGACTGACATTAAATTGTTACATCCTGAAAGGTGGAATAGCACATTAGAAGCGGTTGTTTGCATTGACGGTGTCTTCATGGTTTGCAAGAAGCCTGTTTGGGAAAAATATCCTTTTAATCAAAGCTTATTAAAAGGTTTTCATTTTTATGATATTGATTTTTCTCTTCGTGTTTCAAAGCACCATACAGTTGTAGTAACAAAGGAAATCGACATAGTTCATTTAACAACTGGTGGCGATTATGGAAATGCCTGGGTTAAAGAGGCATTTGTTTTTCATTCTTCCCTTAAAGGCTTATTACCTCAATATGTAAGTGGTGTAGAAGACAAAAAAGTGGATGTATATGTTGCTAAATATTGGTTAGACTGGCTAAAAGATTTTAAAATAAGCCTGACGAATAGAATTCGATGGGTTAATGATCAAAAGCTCTACAGATCATCTTCTTTATGGTACTCTGTGACTAAGTTTCTTGTTTATCGACCGCTTCGCTTACGTATTATTCATCGCATTTTAAAGCGTAAATAAGATGACTCGTTTTGATAAAGCTCCCATTGTCTCCATCTGCATCCCCGCCTACAAAAACATCACTTATCTAAAGCGTCTGCTACATTCCATCAGCATTCAAACATTCCAGGATTATGAAGTGATCATCTCAGACGATAGTCCGGACGATTCCGTACAACAATTGGTTCAGGAATATCATACAATAAAAAACATTCAGTACTATAAAAATGTATCGGCCCTGGGTACACCTGAAAACTCGAATGAAGCCATCAGAAGGGCCAGCGGAGCATGGATCAAACTAATGCACAATGACGATTGGTTTACATCAAAGACTGCTTTGCAGGTGTTTTATGAGACCTCTTTGAAGAAGCCTGAGTGCTCTTTTTTCTTTTCCGCATTTCAAAACGTAATTGAAGAAACGGGGGAGAAACAGATAGTTCGATGCAATGCCTTTGACAGATGGGTTTTAAATCTAAGCCCTTTACACTTGTTCAGAAGGGTTTATGTAGGCAATCCTAGTTGTACGTTTATAAAAAGAGATGTAGGTCTCTGGTATGATAAGAAATTCAAGTTTGTAGTTGATTTCGAATATTACATCAGGTGCATACAAAAGCTGAGAAGCTGGCACTATATTGACGAGGTGTTGTTAAATATTGGCTTCCATAATGAGCAGGTTACCAAATACACTTTTCTCAACCCGTCTGTTCAAATACCGGAGAACTATATTATGCTGGAACAGTTTGGCAATTCCATAATGAGAAACCTTTTGGTATACGACTATTACTGGCGCATGCATCGCAATCTGAATATCCGTACTGTTGACAATGTAAAGCAATACTTTGATGGCCCGGTAAATCCTATTATCAAACGGTTGATCCAATTTCAAAGTAAGGTTCCAAAACAACTATTAAAAATTGGAATTGCTTCGAAACTGCTGATGCTTATTAGCTATGCAAGCAGCCTAATGCAAAAAGCTTAGCATCTGGTCTTTCAGATAAAAAGCCTACTGTTTGAATCCTTTCAATAGACCTTATTACTTTAGATCCCGCCGCTTCCAAATAAAATAAATAGACGCCAATAATATCAACAATAAAGCAATCGAGGCTATTGTTGTTGCCGTCTTTCCTGTATAATATCCCTGCGGTTCAAACCGGAATTCTATAGCATGGTTGCCTGCAGGTAAGGCCATTGCCCGAAGAACATAATTTGCTTTTACGATAGGTGTTTCTTTACCATCAACAAAAGCTTTCCATCCCTTGTCATAAAACACTTCGCTAAATACCGCCACCTGGTTAGTGGCAGACTGATAACGATACTGAACTACGTCGTTATCATTTTTAACCAGGTTAATAATTGCTGTAGAATCAAACTGGGGGGCAAAGGCAATCCCACTTTTGTACTTCACCTGTATAATAGCAGTGTCCCTTGGATTAAAATTGTCCAACGCATTCATTTCAGTTTCAGCATTGGGCACATACCGGATAGCTTTTACAAACCATGCGTTGCCTAAAGCAGTTGGCCGTGGTTGAAAGGCTTGTGTTAACCCTGACTGATCTTTTTGTATAAGGTATTTGGTATTAAGCATATCCAATACCTTTTCATTCATAGGTTGTTTGGATAGTTGCTTTTCTATCAGGTCCTGGTAAATACGCAGCTTGGCCGGATGATAGCCTAATATTGAGTTGTAATAATAGGATGTTGTGTTATCAGTAGCAGAAGAAACATTCAAAACCCTGTAGAAAGATGTGTCGGATAATACCTGGGCATCTACCTGTGTTTTCTGGAAAGAAGACAAATAGTCTTCCTGTTCCTTGTAATTCTCCTCATTCAGGTATTTAACATCAATAGCCATTACATCAATAAAGGCAACAACTGTAAGGATAGAAACAGCAATAACAGGCTTCAAAGTTTTTCTTATCATCAGGTAAAGCAGCACGGCGGCAGCGAGAACATATCCTAATGAACGAAAGATGTCTCCAAGCATAAGACTCTTACGGTCTTCTACAAGAGCATTAAAAAAGGTCTGAACCATTTCTGTTAATTGCGGCTGGTTCATTTGTCGCACCTGGTTCATCGTTTCCCTGTTATTGGCAGATAAAAAATCAGAACCCATATAAAGTACCAAAAGCAAAGCGAAAACAGCACCGGTAGCAATAAGCCCTTTTTTCAGGAGGGGCCATAACGACTGCTTGTCATCTGTTGTAGCAAATTTGTGTACACCCATTACTGCAAGCATAGGTAATAGCAGCTGAGGTATTACCATGATCATAGATGGTGCACGAAACTTATTATAGAAAGGAAGGTACTGGTAAAGCAAACCATTGAAACCTTCAAAATAATGTCCCCATGACATAACAATAGCTAAAAGAATAGCTAGCAATGCGCTCCACTTTATTCTATTATCTAAAACAAAAAAAGAAAGGATGGCTAAAAAGCAAATAACAGCACCCACATAAGGCGGGCCCGAAGTACCTACTTCTCCTAACTTGGTCATACCACCCCAGTAAAAGCTGATGTTTGATTGTAATTGCTGTGCCAGTTCCTGCGGCATAGAACCGAGAGATTCAATCGCTTTTGATTTTTCTTCCGGAACCTCCAGCTTGTCGCTGCTGCCACCATAGATCCTGGGCACCATTAATACAAAAGGTTCTGCAATTTTCATACTGTAGCTCAATGCATAGTTTTTATCTAAACCATTTTTTGCATCGGCTTTATTGGTGTTGCTTGCTAAGTCAGACGCCCCGCCACGGATGGTCTCTTTCTGATATTCGTAGGTAGAGAAAAGGTTGGTGGCATTTGTAAAAAAGCCAAGAGCTAAGGCAGCAACTCCTAAGCCTGCACTTTTTGCCAGTACGCCAAAATCTTTAGAGCGGATCCACCGAACGGCATAGAAGATGGCTATAATACCAATTACAATAAATGTGTAATACACAATCTGTATATGGTTCATCCCGATCATGGCCGATGTGAATAAGGCAGCCAGTGCAGTGCCTATCCAGTACTTTCTTTCAAATAGCAGAAGGAATGATCCTAACACAGCAGGCATGTAGGCAATGGAGAACATCTTGGTATCATGCCCTACAGAAATAATAATAGGATTATACGTAGCGTAAGCAAATGCCAGCGAACCTAATACGCCAATATAAGGGCGAATGCGGAGTATAACTGTAAGAATATAAAAGCAAATAGAAGCCAGGAAAAAGAAAGCAATAGGCTTTGGAAGGCCAAGGGTCAGGATCATATGCCAGTAACCGCCTACATAGTTTTCTGCCACACCACCAATTTGGAAAGTGGGAATACCACTAAAAAGACTGTTCGTCCATAAAGGATAATTGCCGTGGGTTTCTTTATACTGTTCCGATTCCTGGAAGGCGCCTTTCCATTGCGCAATATCATGCTGTGCCACAACTTTACCTTCTAAAGCTGGCTTGCAATAGATAACAGCCACAATCAGAAAAAGGATAACTGCAATAAGGTGAGGAAGGATCTTGGATAACAACCCTTTATTCATATACCGGTATTTGATGGCGACAAAATAATGCTATTTTAAAATAAGTAGGAAATGGAACTATAAAACGAGCTTTGGCTTTTATACTCAATCTATCAATTATATCTTCAGGTTTTTAACAAACTGCTCATGGCGTGGCTCCGGTTTCTTTCAAGATTTGCCTTTATCTGCAACATAGTGTTTCTGATCGCAATCGTTATTCGCTTTACAGATTTCATTAAGGATCCCACATCTACTTCGTTTGTCGGTATCATTGGATACTTCCTTGTATTTATTTTCAATCCAATTGTCAACTTATGTTACCTTATTGTGTTAATAGTAAAACGGCAATTATTTGCCTATGTAAAACCATGGTTGGTTTTCAGTAACCTGTTTTTTCTGATTTTACAAATCCTGTACATAATAGTTTTACTTCAATGATCTATTCAATTCTTAAAAGCAAATCAACCCGACTGTTTATTATTCTGTCTGGCTTTTTTATCACCAATGCAGTCTTGGCCGAATTCATTGGCGTTAAAATATTTTCATTGGAGGATACTTTAGATGTACCAAGAGCCGAACTCCCTCTTTTTGGTGGGTCTTTTTCTTTTCACCTGACAGCCGGCGTATTGCTTTGGCCCGTAGTATTCATTATGACAGATATCATCAATGAGTATTATGGTCCCAGGGGAGTGCGGTTTCTTTCATTCTTAACTGTTGGGTTGATCTCTTATGCTTTTTTCATTGTATTCGGTTCCATAAACCTTACACCATCCGAGTATTTTGCGATGCAGGATGTGGCAGATGCGAACAAAGCATATCAAGGTGTTTTCGGACAAGGACTGTGGATCATTATTGGTTCCATAGTAGCCTTCCTGGTGGGGCAGATCCTAGATGTACTGGTGTTTCATCGTATAAAAAAAGCAACCGGTGAAAACCGTATTTGGTTAAGAGCTACGGGATCTACCCTGGTATCTCAACTTATAGATAGTTTCGTAGTTCTGTTCATTGCTTTCTATCTGGGCCCCAGGCTTGACGGAAGCATCAACCAGCAATGGTCTTTACACCAGGTGTTGGTGACAGGTTCGGGCAATTATATTTACAAGTTTGTTGTTGCCATCCTGCTAACGCCTGTTATTTATTTAGTGCACAACCGGATTGAAAAATATCTGGGCCACGAAGAAGCCAAACGCATGAAACTGGCAGCCATGGGAGAGAAGGAAGACACGTTTGAAAATATTCCAACTGCAGGGTAATTATTGTACTGGGCTGAATTGCTACTATCATCGTTTGTTGTGTCACTCACTTGTACGCCTGGTAATTCTATTCAACCTCGTGGGCTTGCAACTCTATCTTGAACGCCTTTATTTGAACAACTTAGCAGGTGTATTTTTTCACAACGTGGAAACAGCTTGCTGTCAGTAACAGCGTTCTGTGTTCCGTCAGATTAAATTTATAAATAGGATTGAATAAAGTTATATCGCACAGCCTATGCTCTTCAGCCGCTATTGCAGCAAACTGATGTTGCCTGCAGTTGTTAGCGAAAGTCAATCATTTTTTCCAATAAAGTGTCAGGCGCACTCTGTAAGTCATGGACTCAAAGATCATGTTGAGCTTTGCATGAACATCTTCTGTTTCCCATAATGTCTCTCTCGTGAAATACGTGCCTCTGTCATAGCTCTCTTCTTTTGCTTTCGAGTCCGGCGTAGTTGGTGTGCCGAGTTGGGCAATCAAGATAGTTTTTATCCTTTCGTATTCTTTGTTGTAGGTGTCAAACTTTTTACTCTCCTCTTTCCACATTTTCTGCTTGTCAAAGAAGTTGCCATACCGATCTTTTTCCCAATCGTATGCAGCCAATCGTAAGATAGAATCTTCAGGTGTATAGAAATATTCGGCATACACAGGCAAGTACTCTAAAGGCTCCCTTTGTACTATAACCGGGTTTGTGACTGGATATTTGTCGACCAATGGATAATAATCCTTGGAAACAGAAACATTTTGAGACAAGAACTTTGCATTTGGATTGATCTGCTTCTCAAAAGCAATAACCTCTGAGATTTTAGATTGTTTCGTCCAAATTCGTTCCTGTCCGAACAGGAGAACAGAACTTAAAAAAGCAGCAGTTGTCAGTAATGGTCTTAATATCATAAGGTGTTCAATTAATTTCAGGTAATGGTGAAGGTGTTGCTGTCAGTAGGTGCATTTGGAAACCCGCAGCTTCACTTACTTCTTGTCGCTCAATAAAGATAGTGGGTTGAAAACATATTCTTCAGCCGCTATTGCAGAAATACCATGTTGTATACCGTTTAGTGACCATGATGTTCCGTCATACCAATCCGATAAACGCAATTCCCGTTTAGCAATGTGTCTTTGTTATTACTGTAAGCGTAGTCTCTTTCTTTTTTGGTGTTCCACATTAAATTGTGAGACCTGTACAAGCCATTTTCTCCGCCTTCTGACCTAACCTCAATTCTTACTTTTTTGTCTTTACACACTTCGAAAGATTTGATATTGCCATCACCGATAGCTCGATAAATACTGTCAAGTCTGGGCTTTAGGAAATCCGGAACGTTTGTAATGTCATAGTTACTGTTGCCTTGGAAGAAATTGTAGCAATCTTGTCTTTCAAGAACTGTATCAACTTTACCCCCGCCTCCATGCACATGAACAACATTCCTGCTGTCACGGTACGCAATTATTGTGTCGCCATAAGTAAGCAAAAAATCTTTGAGCTTGTCATATTGACTTAAACTGGCAATAATACTTTGGTCAAAATTAACTTTCTCCATAACCTGCTTTTTCTGTTCTTCTGTCGCAGGTTTAGGAACCATAAAGTCACACGATGGCAATAACATTAGACTGAGAAAGTTTAAGAGTCTTGTCACTTTGAAAATTGAATTTTTAGGGTGCGTGATTAATGATGCACAACGTTCAGGGCTGGGCGAAGTGCGGACATCTGCTTTCCGTCTGCCTGGCTTACTGACGTTTGTGAATGTTTTATCGTTCAAGTTATAGCTTTCTGCTCAATAGCGTTCCGTCAAGCTGGAAATGCTGCTGATAGTTGTACAAATACGCATGTTAGGCGTAAGGCTTAAGTCTTTTAAAATTGTTCATTTTTGTCTTGCTGTACTTGATTGATTTGTCAAAATACTGTTGGCGGCAATGTCTTCACAGTGATATTTTGCATTTTCGGGAACATGTTTTTTCATGTATTGGCAAAGCGTAATGGTTGTATCATGTTTAATGTCACAATTTAGCGTCTTAGCTGTCAAGTCGTAGATTAACAACTTTGGTGTCGTTTGTATTGTAATTGTGTCGCCTTTAATTAATACAGCGTAAATGCCACCTGTGTTAGCCTTCATGATTGTCTTTGTCCAGCCCCAACGTTCTATGTCAATGAAGTCATGAGCTGAAGTTATTTCACTTATTCGATACCATTTAACTGTTATGTCGCCGGCTTTGAAAACTTTCTCGTCAAGATGCTTGTCTGCTGATATTGTTGAACAGGCCGTCAGTGTCAAAATGAAAAGAAATGGAACTATAAATTTCATGAGTTATCAATAATGGACTGTCTGAATTGCTTACACCTAACACATAAATTTATGACATCAGGTTCGTACTTTTCAAAAAACCAGCATTGATCAAGCATTTAATATTCGCCATTGTATTGTTATGTCGCCTGCATCTTTTACGCCGAGGTTGGGATCTTCCGGCCCGGTACTGATGGCTGCATGAGCAATTGAAGCTGAGGGTATATTAAAGCCTACAGCAGTTGTTGGTGGATCACGCAACAATTGCCAAGCACAGTGAACACCTGCAAGGTCAGAAAATGTAAAGGCCTAAAGCATATTCGAAAAGCTCCTTCCCCATTTTGGATTTAGCATAATTATTGGTCTGATGAGCCAATGATTGGAAGGATCCTCATTAAGCGTACTAAACAGTTATGCGAGTTTTCTTTTTCAAATTTGATCTGTAATAATTTATCGTATGTTATTTGTCGTTTGTTTCTTTATTGGGCACTGGTATTTTTCATTGTTTTCTCAAACCTTTTTCCAGCATCGTTATGCTGCTCACAAGGCTTTTAGCATGAGCAAAGGATGGGAACGTTTCTTCTTTTTCTTTGCCTGGCTCACACAAGGTTCTTCTTACCTAAGTCCAAGAGCTTATGGCATTATGCATCGCATTCATCATGCCTATACAGATACAGAAATGGATCCACATTCACCAACTTATGATAAGAACCTATTTGCCATGATGTGGCGCACTAAAAAAATATACTCCGATATTCTGTATGAACGTATGGAAATAGAGCCTCGTTTTACAAAGAACGTTCCGTCCTGGAAGAGCTTCGACCTGTTTGCTAGCAGTTGGGGATCGAGACTTTTCTGGATTAGTGTGTATATAGCTTTGTACCTTCTGTTTGCACCTAGTGCCTGGTTTTTGGTTCTGGTGCCTATTCATGCTGTTATGGGGCCGCTTCACGGTGTGATCATTAACTGGTATGCACATAAGTATGGACATGTGAATTATGAGACCGACAACACCTCCAGAAACCTGTTCAAAGTGGATTGGCTTATGTTTGGCGAAGGTTACCACAACAACCATCACGTTCATCCCAGCCGCAGCAATTTTGCAGCAAAGAAAGGTGAATTTGATCCTTGCTATCCTGCGATTAAACTACTTGACAGGCTTCGTGTAATTCGAATAAATAATAATCAGGTCTAATGCCTTTAATTTGGCGTTTGTTCTGCAACCATTAATTATTTCTTTCAATCAGCTTATATCCATAGCCTCTAATGGTAAGTATCTCCACAGACTTGTCGCTATCCAAATAGTTGCGTAAACGGTTGATGTAAACATTCATGGTTTTGCTGTTGAACACGTTGTCGCTGCCCCATAACTCCATCAAAAGCTCTTGCCTGTCCACAACAGTTGATTTTGACTCACAAAGTTTTTTCAGCAACTCCACTTCCTTGTAAGAAAGCTGAAAGCGGCTCCTGTCATTTGCCAGCTCCTGCGTAGAGGCATTCAAGGTGAAGCTTCCCAATCTGTATATTTCCTGTATAGCACGGGAACCATTGCCTGAAACCCTGGCGAAGGATTTAATTCTCGCAATCAATTCTTCCATCACAAATGGTTTTCGTATGAAGTCATTGCAGCCAAGATCAAAAGCTTTCACCAGGTCTTCTGTTAGCGGCTTTGCAGTGAGCATGATGATAGGTATTTCGTTGTTAACAGACCTTATTTGCTTAACAGCACTGAATCCGTCGCTTCCCGGCATCATGATATCAATGATGACGAGCTTAGGATTAAGAGAAGTGAACACGGTATAGCCATCTTCACCATTATGGGCATACGTAACATCAAAGCCATAGAGAGCAAGTGTATCTTTTAAGATCTGGCAAAGCTCCACCTGGTCTTCTATTAATAAGATCGGTATCATATGTGTTTCGGTATCGTTATAATAAATTCAGTTCCTGATCCTTTTTTTGAATGCACAGTGATGTCGCCGGAATGTTTTTCAACAATGCTCTTGACGTAGTACAAACCAAGTCCAAATCCTTTTACGGACTGTGCATCACCTTGGGGCACACGGAAAAATTTTTCAAATATATTTTTAAGGTATTGCGGAGGTATGCCCCTTCCATTGTCCAGTATCTTTACTGTACACTCCCATTTGTTTTCTTCAATATCAATATGAATGTTCACTGTTTCGCCGGAATACTTGATGGCATTATCTATAATGTTATGAAAAGCCGTTTGCAGGTGGAGCCGGTCACCCTGTATAATAGCAGGGCCTTCGCCGGTTACCTGGAAGCTGACTGGTTTTCCCTTTAGAACAGAATGGCTTTGTACCAGCTCATTAAAGAGAGCATGCAGATCTATCTTTTCTTTTTGTAAGATAAAATCTGAAACATCCTGTACTGCTGCATCCAGTATCCTCTCCACAAAGTCGTTGAGCAGGTGCAGCTGCCTTTTGCTTGTAAGCAGGTAAAAATTCGTTCGCTCAGTGGGGGTTACATGGTGTTCAAGAGCATCCAGTCCTGCAGATGCAATGGTGATCGGTGTTTTCATTTCATGGGTAATATTATTAATGAAGTCAGTCTTTAGTTCATTGATCTTTTTTTGCTTTCGGATGGTCCTGTACACAAACACTAACGCCGCATTGCCAATGAGGAGGATAGATGCAAAAGCAACCAAAGGCCATAAGAGATCATTCCTGGTAAATGCAGGATCATTTTTAACCTGGGCAAAGAGAGAAACATTGGAATTAAACGGGAAGCGTACAGGTCTCGTAATATGAGAATACTCTGGCTTTTTTTTCTGTTCCAAAATTCCCATGATCATTCCTCTCTCAGCCCTTCTGGCCTGCATAGTAAATGTATCAAGACGATACTGAGAATGAACTTTTCTTGAACGTAAAGACTTTTGAAAAAGGCTGTCAAAAAGGGCCAGGTCTACTGATCGGAAAGTTTGGCTGTTCAGGATCATTTCTATGAAAACCCGTCCTATTGTATCTGTCTTAATGGATGTAAAAGGAGTGTTTAATGTCACAGTTTGCGTATCTAATCTTTTTACTTCAATCTTTTTCGGAGCGTATGCTATCAATGCATTCGTGGGTAATGATGCACTGTCAATCCCTTTCATTTTAGTGTATTCATTCAGACTAAACACCAATGCATCGGTACAAGCAAAACCAAACTTGTTCTTTGCTTCCGAAATGCGTTCGATGATGAGGTAAACCAGAAGGCTGTTAAGAAAAAGAAAGAATAAAAAAATAAATAAAGTCGCTATCCGTGTGGATGGTTTCATCATATGCAATTAGGCATGTAAGATAACGCCAGATGTAGGAAAGTCATCGCCGATTATCCTCTGATGCACCATCATTTGTGCACTCTGCGCACCACCTATCAGACATTTATTTTCGTTTATCTTAATTAAGGCGGATTAGTCTTTTTTTCTTTTTCAAAAGATTTGTTTTGCTCTATTGTTTGTATCAAACCAAATCACGTTTATGAAGAAAAGAATGATCAATAAAATTTTACTACTGGTATGTTGTTTCGCTTTAGCCTTCTGCAGCCATGCTCAAGAAATTACAGTTAAAGGCATGCTGGTAGACAGTGCTTCAGCAAAACCAATTGCTGATGCAACAATTAATTTCCTGCAGCCTCAAACTAAAGCTTCCAAAACTGTACTATCTGATAAAACCGGTGCCTTTCAAACAAACTTGTTGCCCGGTCCGTATAGGATTACCATCACGCATAGCAGTTTCCGTAGAAAGGTCATGCCTCTTAAGGTAGAAGGGCAGCCTGTAGACCTGAGCAAGCTGCAACTTGTGGCTATGGTGAAAAAATTATCCGAAGTCACGGTTATTGCCACCCGACCCATGGTAGAGCAAAAGGACGACAGGCTTATTTATAATGTTGAGGATGATCCTGCTGCCAAATCGGAATCGGCAAGTGACATATTACGAAAGACACCTTTTGTAAGTGTTGATGGAGATGGGGGCATCCAGGTGAACGGGCAAACTAATTTCAGGGTGCTGTTAGATGGAAGAGAGACCTCTTTGTTTTCTCAAAATGTAAAGGATGCGTTGAAAGCATTTCCTGGTGCCACCATTGCACGGATAGAGGTGATCACTTCGCCATCTTCCAAATGGGATGCAGAAGGCGTTGGCGGTATCATTAATATCATTACCAAGAAAAAGGTTACCGGTTACAATGGGAGCATCAATTCAAGTATCAACAGCCTTGGTAACAAATCGGCAGGAATGAATATCAACCTGAAGAAAGGCAAGGTTGGTATATCGGGAATGTATAGCCTTATGAGCAATAGCGGTTTACGCAGCCGTCAGCTTGGCGTAACAACACCTTTTCAGCCAACCGCTTTTGCACGCCGCGCAGTAGGAGGGCAGAGAGAAACAGACCTGTTCTTTCACCAGGGAAATTTAGAACTGAGTTATGACCTGGATAGCACCAATACGCTTGTTGTTTATGGTAATATGGGTAAGCACCGAAATGAGGCGGTGAATAACTATACGATCAATACGTTGTTTGCTAACGCCACTTCTGATACCGACCCTTATTACCTGAAAACAAAGAATGCCATGCCCACACATGGTTTTGGTACTGACTATATCCGGAAGTACAAAGGCAAGCCACAAAAAGAATTGACGTTTCGCTTCCAGGGATTGTATAACACGAACCAGAATTTTAGCAACAGCCAACAGGAAATGGGCACATCAGACCGGCTCATCCTCAACAATAGCGAGGCATTCAATAAAGAATATACATTGCAGGGAGATTTGATAGAGCCTTTGAACAAAACTACGCGGATTGAAACAGGGGTTAAAACGATTTTGAGAAAGGCTTCTTCTGATTTTGAAAGCCGGATCAAGTTCAATAAAACGGAACCTTACAGTACTGACCCTGCGAATAGTAATCGCTTTAATTATGACCAGAATGTTTATAGCGGCTATGTATCCATGAACAAGGTCTTTAAGGTTGTTACGGCCCGCCTGGGCCTGCGGTTGGAGCATACATGGGTATATGGTGATTTTGCCAGCACCAGCACTACTGTAAAGCAACAATATACCAACCTGATACCGAACCTGCTGCTGACAAGGCAGTTCAGCAAAACCATGAACTCGAACTTTACCTATACTTTCCGTTTGGGCAGGCCATCTATACAAGCCCTGAATCCTTTTGTAAACAACAACGATTCGCTGAATATCAGTTTTGGCAATCCCAACTTAGGACCTCAATACATTCATAACATTCAGTGGCAGACCCGGTTTTTCAAGGGGGCTAAATTTATATCCATTAACACGGGCTTTAATTTTTCAAACAACCTGATCATCCAGAACCCAACCTTTGATCCTTCCACGGGTGTTACCAAAACCACAGGAGCCAACGCCGGCCAGATGAGGGATTTTATGCTAGGTTTTAATTCTAACCTGCCGGTTGGGAAATGGAATTTTTCGGTGAATACATCGGGACGTTTTGCCAGGATACGTAACAGCTTACAAACTCCGTGGTTAAATGCTACAGCCGGTAATGCCAATGCGAATATTACCTATAAGGCAACCCCGTTGTTTACCATCACATCTAACGCCGGTTATTTTGTTCCAATACGCATGCCGAATGCCACCTTTCCGGATAACTACGTCTATGGTATCAATTTCGGATACAAGCTATTCAAGCAAAAACTGGTTGTTACTGCCAGTGCTACCAACTTCTTTGAGAAAGAGAGGAGGCTTGTATTCTTAACAGAGAGTGTGAATTTTATTACGAGGAATACGAATGATATACTGTTCCGGAATTTTGGACTGTCACTGAACTATAATTTTGGAAGGCTTAAAGAAAATGTTTCGAAGAAGAAGGGTGTGAATAATGATGATCAGGTGCAGTAAGGTTATAGAACCTGGAAAGTATTTGGTTTTCGGTAGCGAGACATCTAATGCAAAAAGTACATCTGTCTATAACTAATTGAGAAACTTCAAGGTTGTTAGTTACCTACGACGTTAAAGCATTGGCGACGGGGTGGTATTTCTTATTCGTCTGCCCGAAGCAATGCTGACTAAATGTACAAATGTTCATTGACTGTTTTCTTGCTCAATAGAAATCGGTCAGACGGACATGTGATGATAAGCGATTTGCTGCTGATTTTTTGTTTGTCGCCGCGACATATTGCCAATGCAAGGTTGGTTGCAGTTAATTGTTCCGTTTGTTCCAAAATCTCTCCAGTACAATAACAGTTTTTGGGTGTTTATGAAATGCTTGTATTCGCTTTATGTCCTTAGAACTGATTGTCCCGCTAATTAATTCGCATGTGTCAATAGTAAATTTTGCGTTCACCGACCCGTCTTTTGCAATCACATGAAAATGTGGTGGGTTGTGGTCGTTGGGGTAAATCGAGATTTTCATATTTCGTACAGTGTCAACCCGCTCTTTTGTTTCGATATTATGTATCTGCAACGATTTATTTTCAAAATCGAAGTCAACGTTCATAAAACTTTCAAGTACCGGAGTAAGTATGGTTTCAAATATTTCCGTTTTCATTTCTAGTTATCTAAGCTCGGTTTAAACAAAAAATATTTTGCAATTAAAATCACAATAATTGTCCAAAAAAAATAGCCTAGAGAAAGGTAGAACCAATAGTCTTTCCATTTACATTTGTGTCCCTTCGCTAACCATTTTGTTGCGAATACACTTTGAACGGGAATTACAAAGGGGAACAATATTAATAAAAGCTTGTACTCAAGTTTTAAGGGTTCGTCCTTGTCTGGTCGAAAGTGTGTGTTGTGTCTCGCTACGATTTTTTTGATATCGTCAACACTGAGCTTGCGATTATTGAATTCATCATTTGCCGCCTTTCGTATTTCAGTGTCCAACTTGGAATTTTGAATTATTCCATAGAGCTGATAATTTGTTAAACTTGATAAGTCCATTTTCGATTATAGGTTGTGTCCGAAAAAATTGCAACCAACAATAAATATACTAACCTAAATCACTCTTCTAAAAGATTACATAGCTGATAATCAATGCACTTCATGTCGCCTTTTCAGATTGTCATGTCGCCTTTTGAAATTACATCATCTAAAGGGCTTTGGATTTGAACCAGTTTTTCTTTGGCAACATGACTATATCTTTCTGTCGTTTGCAAGCTTAAATGTCCGGGTACCTTTTTTATGAAACGAATATCGATGCCTTTCTCTAGCAAATGGGTTGCAAAGCTATGCCTCAGGCTTTGCAAGGTCACTTCTTTTCTTCTCCCTGCCAGTTGCTTGCCTTAAAAAACTTTTCGTCCGTCCGGTGTCTCCTTTCTACGCCTTGTGCCGATGCAGGGATACCGGGACTGCTAATACTTCTGCGGCGGCAATATTCATCAGTGCTGAAGCCTCAGATGCTTCGTTCCTCAGCATGACAAGCAAGAGACATCACATAACAAAAACAGTCTTTTTGCCCTGACGTGACTGCTCTAATGTTACAAATCATTTCCGGATAGCTTAATAGTGCTAACCACGTCGGAAACCAAATTGCAGAACCTTGTTTTCATCTTAAAGGTTGCCTAAACCATCATTAGAAATGCCCGATGTGTGACAAGAAATAGTCATATCATGACACGAAATAGCCATTGCATAAAAAACAATGGTCGTCGCGTGACATGAAACTGGCAATGTATATCATACATTGATCAATGTAAAACAAACAACAGCCAAGTAAAACAAGCAATGACCAATGCATATTAAACATTGGCTATTGTAAAACATGAAATGGCTGTTGCATATCAAACAATGGTCAATGAAAAACAAACATTGGCCATTGTTTCGTGTTTTTTGGCCTATAAATGTCAGGAATAAGGCTTCAGAGGGCTATTTGCGACAGGTTATTCGGTCCCGAAGCTATTTTTCAACTGAAAGCTTCTTCAATTCAAACGAAGCTGCTTTTCACCATCCCCACAACAATCTTATCAATCGGTAGAGTCACCGATTCTTCCGAAAAGGTCTCCCAATCTATCAATCGAAACGATTCACATTCTTTGTGCAGATTATAAGCTGCCATCTGCGTCTCATCAAAATCAAAAGGAGCAGTGCTTAACCGCACTCTGATCTCTTCAAGTGGTTTTACGAAGTAGTAAATAGAAATGATCTGGTCACCAGGCCGAAATGCGGACTCCTGGAAATAATCAGTTGTATAAATATGCTCCAGCACTTCAACTTTAAGGTTCATTTCTTCAATAAACTCACGGCGCAAACAATCTCTTGTGCCTTCACCAAACTCCAATCCGCCTCCGGGGAATTTTGTAAACCGTGCGCCTCTTATCAATTCATCGCTAACTAATACTTGTCTATGCTCATTGATCAAAATACCATATACTCTCAGGTTAAAATTTCCCATTAGCGGAATAACTTTTTACGAAGGAAGAACCATCCTACCAAAATAGAAATGGTAAGCGAAAGAATCACAACCAGATAAAATGCATAAGGTGAATTCTCGAAACCATTGGGTACGTTCATACCAAACAAGCTGGATATCAATACCGGAAACGTAAGTACAATGGTAATAACAGAAAGACGTTTCAACACCTCGTTCTGGTTGTTAGCAATAATACTGGCGTAGGCATCTAATGTGCTGCTCAGGATGTTAGTGTAAATATTCGCCATTTCAAGTGCCTGTGCATTATCAACAATCAGGTCGTTTAAAAACTCTTTTTCATCTTCGTTCAGTCCCAAAAAGTTGGTACGTTCCAGTTTCATAAACAGCAGCTCGTTAGAACGCAGTGCCGTAACAAAATACACAAGGCTTTTTTGAATGCGCATTAATTGAAGCAACTGTTCATTACGGTTTGCATCATACAATCGCTGTTCAAGCAGATTTCTCTTTTGGTTGATCTCTTTAAGATGTGCCATAAAATCCTGCACAACCTTTTCAAATATCTTTAGTACCATCATGTGCTTCTTATCAGGGTGGCGGTTTTGAAAAGTGTTCAGGAATTTTTTTATCGCAGGATTTTCAAAAGAGTTTACGGTTACAATCTGGTTATGTGTAAGAATGATGCAAATAGGAATGGTAATGTAATATGCATCACTGTCGTTAAACGAGTTGTTTTCAGTAGGTGTTTTTATAACGATCAACCGAACGTTGTCTTCTTCTTCAAAACGGGTACGTTCGTCTATATCCAATGAGTCAGTTAAAAAATCGATCGATATTTCCAACCTGGTAGAAAGTTCGGTAAACTCTTCCTGTTTTAATGGAGGAGAAACGTTCACCCAGGTGCCGATTTCAGGCCTGTCAATTTCAACCGTTTTGTGGTTGGTATTAATAAAGTACTTGATCACGGCTTCAAACTTATACTATTTAATGTCAACCATACCTTCAAAAACTTTTTCGGCAGGGCCACAAAGCCAAATGTTTCTGTAGCTGTCTCCAATCCTGTCGTATTCAACACTGAGATCGCCGCCTTTTGTTTTTACCGCTACACGGTTAAAGCCATTATCGTTATGATGACATACCAGGGCGGCAGCCGTTACACCGGTCCCGCAAGAGTACGTTTCATCTTCAACACCTCTTTCATAGGTTCTGACAATGATCTCGTCAGCCTCATTCGTCTGCTCAACAAAGTTTACATTGATGCCGGCTTCTTTAAATTCATTATTATACCGGATGGCTCTCCCTTTATTGAACACATCTAACGTCATCACATCATCTGCAAACTGTATGTAGTGTGGCGAGCCGGTGTTTAAAATAAAATTTCCATTCTTGCTTTGCACCTTCTCTACATCATTCATCTTTAAAGAAACCGTTCCATCTAAATCTACTTCTGCTTCATGCACACCGTCAATGGCAAGGAAAGTGTAAGTGGTTTTTACAATGCCCATATCATACGCAAACTTCACAAGGCATCTTCCGCCATTACCACATAAAGTGCTCTCATTTCCATCAGCATTATAGTATTTCATTTCAAAGTCATGCTGTGGATGATTGTTCAATAGCATTAACCCATCGGCTCCAATGCCAAATCTCCTGTCGCATAGTCTCTTTATTTGTTCTGTGGTAAGATGATCGTATTCCTGCTTTCTGTTATCAAAGATCACAAAGTCATTTCCGGTTCCCTGGTATTTATAAAATTTTGCTTCCATTATAATTTGGTACTGATGATTTCTAAACTCTTTCGTATTAAACCTTCTACCAAAGCATTACTGTCTTTGGAGAATTCTTTTTGAATGCGGTTGGCTACTATGGCACTAAGCGATAAGCAATGATGCCCTAATAATCTTCCTAGTCCATAGATAGCGGATGTTTCCATTTCGAAATTGGTGATACGATGCTGCCCAAAGTTGAATTGGGTCAATCTGTCAATCAAGTCCGGGTTCCTGACCCCTAATCTTAAGATCCTTCCTTGCGGCCCGTAAAAACCAGGGCAGGTGACCGTTATACCATGATAGAACCCATCAACAAAATGTTTTAAAAGTGCTGCACTACCTAAGCTTATGTAAGGATGGCAAACCTGTGCGTGCAGTTGCGTATGGGTAACAAACGAATGCAGCAACTGGTTTTCCTGTTCGTTATGTTCTAGGCGGTAATAGTTCAGCATATTGTCTAAGCCTAAACCATGCGTAGAGGCCACATAACTATCTACAGGCACATCTGACTGCAAAGATCCCGATGTGCCAATACGTATGATGTCAAGTGATCTCAGCTTTTCATTGATGGTCCTTGTTTCGAAGTCGATGTTTACCAGAGCATCTAACTCGTTAAAAACAATATCAATGTTATCGGGACCAATGCCGGTAGAAACAACAGAAATTCTTTTGTTGTTCAATGTGCCCGTATGTGTTACAAATTCGCGGTGTGCTCTTTTTATTTCTATGGTATCGAAGTATTTGCTTACTTCCGGCACACGGAATGGATCTCCAACAGTTATGATGGTATCAGCAATTTCTTCCGGTCTTACATCAAGGTGGTAAATGGCTCCGCGGGAATTAATGATCAGTTCAGATTCGGCAATGCGCTGCATGAATGAGATTGTTAATGCTTTTTGTTTTGATGGCTTTTGACTTCGTAAAAATATGTATTTTCGCTGCCGCCTTGAATTTGATATTTGTATTTCAAATTTAATAACGGTACCGTGGCCGAGGGGCTAGGCTGAGCTCTGCAAAAGCTCCTACAGCAGTTCGAATCTGCTCGGTACCTCTAATCCTCTGCTTAGCGGAGGATTTTTTATATGTTGACAGAAGAAGAAAAAAAATTTGTTGTTTACTGGAGCAAGGAACGTGTAAAAAAGAAACATTCGTTGCGAAAGCTGGCAATTGGGCTGCCCCTGGGTTTAGGGATCATCCTGGCAGTTGTTGCCAGTACGTTATCAGGTTGGTACGAACGGGCCCACATGGTATTGCAAGCCAATAAGTCTTTAATACTGGTGGTGTTTATTGCGGCGATTGGTATTGTTATATTTGTCAGCCTTTTTACCGTTAACCACCAATGGGATCAAAACGAGCAACGCTACCAGCATTTTCTGTCAAAGCAAAAGAAAAGTGATGCAGCGGTTTAATAAAAAAATCAATCAATAGTAAAAACCAGATTCATGAAAAAAATATTGTTCATAGTTAGTACCCTAGTTGTTTTTGGAAGTTGCATAAAAAACGAAGATTTCGAATGTGATTATGATACCTGCCGATTTACAGCACCTGCTTCTGAGGTTCAGAGTGTTGAAACGTATTTAAGCAGTAACAACATTACAGCCACCAAGCATTGCAGCGGTGTTTACTACACGATAGACACACTAGGTACAGGCAAATATGCTGAACCCTGCTCTTCAGTCAGTGTTACTTACGTTGGACGCCGTACCAACGGAAACGTATTCGATCAATCGAATGGTATTGCAACTTTCGATCTTTCGAGGTTAATTACTGGTTGGAGAAATACTCTGCCTTTGATCAAGGAAGGAGGTACCATTACCCTTTATATACCGCCATCTTTAGGTTATGGTAGCCAGGACATCAAGGATGCTAATGGAAATGTGGTTCTACCAGCTAATTCTATTTTAATCTTTCAGATAGGGTTGAAAAGAGTAAACTAACAAAGGCGAAGTTTACCTTTACAAAAACTCATTTCTTTGGCACACGAGGCGATTTCGGTATTTGATATGTTCAAGATAGGGGTTGGGCCTTCCAGTTCGCATACATTGGGCCCATGGCGTGCAGCATTGCGTTTCCTGCAAACGCTGGAAGAAAAACAGCTTTTAGAGAAGATCACTCACTTAAAAGTATTGTTGTATGGTTCGCTTGCCAAAACCGGAAAGGGCCATGGAACCGATGTGGCCGTACAATTAGGACTTTGCGGTGACGATCCAGTTACGTTTGATGTAAATGAGATAGATAACAAGATCAACGATCTGGCTTCAGCCAAAAAAATGTTGGTTGCCGGAAAACATCAGGTAGAATTTGATCCTGCAACCGATATTGAGTTTCTGTTTAGCGAATCACTTCCATTTCATCCCAATGCTTTAAGTTTCCTGGCTTCGTCTCAGGATGGCAATTCTATTTCGGAAACCTATTATTCCATTGGAGGAGGCTTTGTAGTTAAAGAAGGCGAGAGACAGGACCAGGCATCTGTTATACTTCCTTTTCCTGTAAACACATCTGCCGATCTTTTGCACTGGTGCATGAAAACGGGTCTTACTATACATGAAGTAGTAATGGAAAATGAAACCGCCTGGCGCAACGAAAAGGAAACAAAGGATGGTGTTCTAAAAATATGGCAGGTAATGCGTGACTGCACTTATAGAGGATGCCATACATCTGGTACCTTGCCTGGTGGGCTAAATGTAAAACGCAGGGCAGCTGATCTGAATAAACGCTTATTAAAAGGAAAAATCTATAGCTCACATGAAGAGTGGGTTGCTGCTATCCGTGGTGGTGGCAATTCCTTTCAGTACATTCTTGACTGGGTGAGTTGTTTTGCGTTAGCCGTTAATGAAGAAAACGCTTCTTTCGGACGAGTAGTAACTGCACCAACAAACGGGGCTGCAGGAGTAATTCCTGCAGTGTTGCATTACTATATTGTTTTTAATGAAGGCATAACCGATGATAAGATCATCCAGTTTCTTCTGATAGCTTCTGAAGTAGGAAGTATTTTTAAAAAAGGTGCTACCATTTCGGCTGCAATGGGTGGCTGCCAGGCCGAAATAGGTGTTTCCTCTTCGATGGCGGCTGCGGCATTAACAGAAGCGTTAGGTGGCACACAGAGGCAAGCTTTGATGGCTGCTGAAATTGCAATGGAACATCATCTGGGAATGACCTGCGATCCTATTGCAGGCCTGGTACAGGTGCCTTGTATAGAAAGAAATACAATGGGTGCCATTAAGGCTATTACGGCTTCGCAACTGGCTTTGCAAAGCAGTCCCGACTTTGCAAAAGTATCTTTAGATGCAGTAGTTGAAACAATGTGGGCGACGGCTCTTGATATGAACAGCAAATACAAAGAAACAGCCGAAGGCGGGCTGGCGATAAATATTCCGTTAAGTCTTAGCGAGTGTTGATCTATACCTTGCTTGCTTCTTTTTCCGCCTCTTTTTCAAGTTTTTGAATAGTTGTTGTGGCAGTTACACCATGGATTAATAAGGACAGGAGCACTATAAATGAAACAATAGCCCACAATTCTTTTTCAACACTAAAACTGGTTTGTTGTAAGGCAAAAGCCAGGTAAAAAAATGATCCTATGCCTCTTATACCAAAGAAAGAGATAACAAACTTTTCTTTGGGTTTAAGCCTTGTCCCAATCATTCCAAGCCAGGCTGTTACCGGCCTGACTAATACAATAAAAACTACCCCAATAGCAATCATTTCCCAGTTCAATGGTTTCAATATGCCATGTACCAGGCTTCCGCCAAACACAATGAGCACAATGCTTAATAAAATACGCTCAATTTGATCTGTAAAGTCATGTAGTTTTTTGTGATACTTATGATGCAATTCGTAATTGCGCAAGGTGATAGCAGTAACAAACACAGCTATGAAACCATATCCATGTACCATTTCGGTTACGCCATAAACAATAAGCGTAGTAGCAACCGCAACAAACCCATCTTTAATAGCGACAAAATTTTTCTTCTCTGGCAGGTAAAAAATCAGATAGGCTAATAGGCGACCCATTAAGATTCCGCAAACAACACCGGCTATAATCTTATAAAGAACGTCTCTTGCAAACCATAATGAAATATCATTGATATCGCCTGCAGAAGGGGCAGCTAGGAGAATAGCCAGCCATGTAAAAGGAAAGGCCATGCCATCATTCATCCCGGCTTCAGCAGTTAATGAAAATCGTACATTTTCTTTTCTACCTTCCATTGGTGGATCGACCTGTACATCAGAAGCAAGAACAGGATCGGTCGGAGCTAAAATGGCTCCAAGCAATATCGCTGATGCTACATCAAATTTTAGGATCAGATGGCCAGTAAAGCAACACTGGCAATACAAAGGACCATAGTGATGCTTATAAGGCGGAAAGGTGTAGCCCATGTTTTTAAAGAAAAAGGCTGATCTATTTTTAAGCCCGTACCCATTAGGGAAATGATGACTACCAATTCTGTCAGATGTACGGTGAGTTTTGAATGGCGCAACGGATCTGCATCCGGTAATTTGTCTATCAGGCTGTACAATAAAATGCCGAATAAAACATAGATAACAGAATAGGAGATATGCGTACGTTTAGAGATGGAGGGGAACCATGCCATCCCTAACGATGCAATACCAATTATAGTTATAGCTAGTATATACGAACTCATGCCGGGCAGTAACCCTAAAAGCATGCCTTAATAAACTTGTGGATAAACTGTGAATGAAACTTACAAAAAAGGATCAATATTCTTTAACAACGTTATACAATGTATCTCTTTCAACCGGCTGACGATTCACTTGCTTCACCAGTATTACAATTTCGTCAGTACTCATAGCCGGCGTTTGTTCTTCGGAGCCTGCCATAGAATAAATTTTTGTTGTATCGTCAATTGTTCCATCTATATCATTTACACCAAATGCTAAAGACAATTGTGCGTTCTTTCTTCCAAGCATAGGCCAGTAAGCTTTTAAATGCGGAAAGTTGTCCATGTATAATCTGGCTATGGCATACACCTTAAAATCCTCTACAACACTAACTTCAGGTACCGAACTCATGTCATTGTCTTTATTACGGAACTTCAGCGGAATAAAAGTGTTGAAGCCTTTGGTCCGGTCCTGCAATTGCCTCAGTTGCTCCATATGATCAATTCGGTCTTCGTATTTTTCAACGTGACCATAAAGCATTGTTGCGTTGGAATGCATGCCTAGATTATGAGCTGTTTCATGGATATGTAACCATCCTTTTGCATCCACCTTGTCTGCGCAAATCTGTTGGCGGATTTCCTCGTTGAAAATCTCAGCACCGCCACCTGGTATAGAATCGAGGCCTGCTTCTTTTAAAACTTTTAGACCTTCTTCGACATTCAATTTTGCTTTCCTAAACATATAATCCAGTTCCACAGCGGTGAAGCCTTTTATATGAAGATCCGGACGAAGTGTCTTGATTTGCTTTACAAGATCAGCAAAAAAATAAAGGTTCATTTTTGGATGAACACCACCAACAATATGCACTTCTGTCACTGGCTGTCCGTCATACTTCTTTACGATGTTCAACATGTCCTCGATACTTAATTCCCAGCCTTCTTCCCGTTTTGCATACAATCTTGAGTAGGAACAGAAGTGGCAGGAAAAAACGCAAACGTTAGTGGGCTCAATATGAAAATTGCGGTTGAAATAAACTTTATTTCCGTGTAGTTTTTCACGAACATAATTGGCCAGAGTCCCGACAAAAGACAAGCTACCTTCTTTAAACAAAAGCAATCCTTCATCAGGTGTAAGCCTTTCGCCAGCGTAAATTTTATCTGCAATATTTTTCAGCGAATGATTCAGGTAGTTCAGAGGCATTCTTTCTAAAGTAACAGCTTCCATCTTATTCTAAATTGGGTCAAAGTTAGGCACAAAAAAAGTCCTCCGTTTGTAGCGGAGGACTTTAACATTATTGGAAAGTTGATTATTGCTTAACTACTTTCTCAACTACATTTCTGAATTCATCTTCGTAACCGATGTGTACAAAATAAGTACCGGCAGATTTACCTGTCAGGTCAATGCTCATGTACTTGTCAGCATTTCCATTGAATTGCTTCGTCCAAACCAAACGCCCTTGTGCATCATAAACTGTTACATACTTCAGTTTAGTAGGTGTTTGATAATGCCAGATAGCAAAGTTGTTTTGGAATGCAGTTGGCAACACTATGTAACCTTTTTGCTTCAAGGCAGCAGGCAACGTTCTGGTAGAAACATTTACATTATCGATATAAATGTTGTTCTCATAGTTGTTTGTTACTCTGAAAGCAACCATCACAGATGGATCAGATGCATAAGAGGTTAAGTCTATTGATTCTGTTCTCCACTGGTTGTTGTTCGGAGTAAATCCAGTTGCTCTTGGGAAGTTCGGATCATTTACTGTTTGCAGGTCTTCACCCCATTTCTTATAAACGGTTGTGAAGGTATTGCCGCAATCTTTAGTAACTAATACTTCCAAAGTATCAATCTGGATTCCTGTTGTACCTGGATAGCTGTAGGTTACTGCACTAAGGTCAAACTTCAAAGTAACAGAATCCACGCCATTGTATTTTATAACAGGAGTGTATAACTCATCTTTCTGACCTTTTGAAGTATAGTTGAACGTATTAACAAAAGCTGAACCAGCACTTGATCTGCCCACAGAAGCCTTCGCCCATGTCATGCTGTTATCAGGGTTAACAACTGACCAGTTAGCAGGAGGGAAAGTATTTCCATCAAAACCTTCGGTCAGAGAATTCTGAACAGAACCGGCAGCAGAGAAGGTATTTCTCAATGTATCATTATACGTTGCCTGATCTCCTGTTCCGCCAGCAGTAATAGGGTCAAATGAATAGATTGTCAATGAATGATTGCCCGCAGCAACAGTTGAAGTTGGTAATGTTACTGTTGCAGTAGCTCCGGAAGCCAGGTTAACACCTGTTACAACCGTTTGTTGTGCTGCTGCATTATTCAACCTGTAAGCTACCTTATAACCGGTAATAGCTTCTGTACCGTTATTTCTAACAGTTACAGTAGGTGCCATTGGCCCTTCGCAGGTAATAGCTTTAGGGAAATCAATAGATACCAATTGTATATCTCTCTTATACTTAGGCTCAATTAGTACATTATCAATGAAGATATTGTTACCATACCTATTGGTATTTCTGAACTGGAAAATTGCACTACCGCTTGTTACAAAGCTTCCGCCCAGAGCAATTCTATCTCTTCTCCAATCTGTAGCGGCAGGAGCAAGGTAGCTATTAGCAGAAGAACCAGCAGTTGCAAGTGCATTGGCCCCGGTTAATCCCCACTTTTTATATACTGATGTAAATGTGTTACCGCAATCGGTAGAAATCATTACGCTCAGAGTATCATAAGTAGTAGGATCAGTATAAACCTTATGAGCAAGATCGAAACTAAATACAACTGAATCGGCATTTGTCAGGTTAGAGGCAGGTGCTCTCAGGTCATCCACCTGTCCAGGCGTGTTGAAATCGTAGTTGTTGATGAATGCTGAACGGGTACTGTTTCTTCCCGGCGTACGTACTACCCAAGTATTGTTAGCATTTGGGTTAAACACTGACCAACCTACTACAGGTGCTACTTCAAAACCTTCCTGGATCCTGTTGTTCAGATTAATTAATGTGAATGATCTTGAAGATGTATCATTTGGCAATGACTGATCTGCACCCGGAATAGCAAATACGGCATTGGAAACAAATCCAAAGAATGTATAAGTGCCAGGCGTTACAGTTGTAGCTGCAAGTGTATGTGTTGCTGATGCACCCGAAGCAAGAGGTGTAGTGATATTCTGCGATACGATTGCTCCTGTTGCGCCGATTCTATAATTCACTGTATAAGAGCTCACTGCTTCTGTACCACGGTTTTCAACAGTAATGCTTGGAGTCAGATTAGGCGAGCAAATATTTGCCGTAGGATTGTTAATTGCAGAAACCCTTAAATCTCTCTGAAGTTTAGGCTCAATATTAATATCATCAATGTAGATGTTATTACCAAACTTGTTTGTGGTTCTCCAACCAATCATAATAGAAGAAGGACTACCAATTGAAGAAGGTAAAAACCCAACTCTTTCTTGTCTCCACTGAGTTGCCGTAGGTACAAAGTTGGCAGTAGCAGAAGGTGTTACTGTAGCTAATGCGTTTGCACCAGTACCGCCGCTCCATTTGTAATAACCAGCCAGTCTTTGGAAAGTTGCTCCACAATCTGTTGAATAAACCAACTCCATCGTATCAGAAGTTGTGCTATACTGTCTGTGTGCTAATTGAAATGTTACAATAACAGAGTCGGCAGGATTAGCAATACTTGCAGGTGGAGTCCATAGCCAGTCTTTATGGTTAGACGCAGCTCCACCATAGTTATATAAGTTAATCCAGGCAGATGCAGGCCCGCTGAATGATGCGGCTGTACTACGCTGCCAGGTGATTCCATTATCAGGGTTTGTTCTTGTCCAACCAGCAGGTGGGAACGTAGTTCCTGTAAAGCTTTCTACTATTGGTAACGGATTGCCGGTTGCAACTGTAAAGTTTACAGTAACCGTATCATTAGCAGCTGCGCCATCAGTAGAGCCGTTTGGAGCATACGTAAAGAATTTTATAGTATGAGCACCTGGAGTTAATGTAGCAGCAGGCAAGGTTAATACTGCTGAATTACCCATGATTACGTTTACAGTAAAAGGATTTGGTGCTAAAACTGGTAAACCATTATCTAAAATATAACCAGCACGAATAGAAGTGATGGTTGTTGTACCATCATTTCTGAAACGGAATTTAGGGGTAAGACTACCGCCGCAATTTAAGTTCAGAGGATAACTAACCGGAGTACAACCCACTACTTCAGAACCACCAGGGTTAACGCTTTCAGTTGCAGCAGCGTTCAAAGTGATAGTACCAGCAGGAGGAATATGGCCTTGGGTAGTTAAATAACCAGGACGGAACGTTTCAATAATGTAATGCATACGTTCTACCTGTCCGATAGTGAACATGGAATAACATGCATCATCTGTATAATCCATGTAGTTCTGATACATTCTTCCGGGAGGATTTGGCGAACCGGCACAACCAGAAGCAGATGCACCTGTAGGGCAGCCAGATGTTGCGTTGCTTTGTCCTGGAGTATCATCTGCAGGTGCCAGTAAACTAGCTGGCAAACCAGTAGCAGGCGCCAATATTTGCTGGAAGTCGGCATTACCGCAACCACCCTGGAAGGAGTGGTATAAACCAAAGTTGTGACCAATTTCGTGTACAGCCGTTCTTCCCAGATTAAATGCAGGAATTGTATAGCAGCTATTATTTACAAAAGCCTGGTAATTTACACAAACACCATCAATACCAACAGAGCTTGATGTTGTTTCTGTAGCGTTACCAACACCAATTGTTGGAGCAATACCTAACAAACCACCAGAGGCACCGCCAACCCAGATGTTGTAGTATCCGGTTACATCCCATGGGTCTAAACCACCGTCTGAATTGTGTTTGATAGGCTGATAAGTTGATGTACCAATTAATACGTTACCAACTTTTCTTTCTACACCATTGGTTAATGTACCGGCAGGAGTTCTTCTTGCCAGCTCGAAACGCATTAAAGAGTGACCTCTTACATTATAGAAAGGGGCGCCGTTTGCACTATCAGGGTTTAAACCTGAAAAGTCGCGGTTCAGGCGGTCCAAAAAATACTGGATGTCTGCATCTGTAACAATGTTAGGGTTTGGTAAAACAACATGCACTACAACAGGGATAATAACAGGACCGGTAAGTGCTGTGTTTCTTTGAGTGCTTTCAGTTCTTTGACCCACATTTTGTTTGGAAAGCTCAAATTCTCTTTGTTTAGCTTCCCACTCAGCTCGAAACTGAGGATTGGTGCGAAGTAGATTGTCAATCATCTGATCCGTTCCGCAACGAAGTGTTGAGGAAGAATTAGAAAGATCAACTTTGTTTTCTGTTGTTTCAAGCGGCTGCTGTTTTTGCGCAAAAGATTGCGAGGTAGCCAGAATGAAAAAACAAACAAATGCCAGAAATGTAAAATTTTTCAAAGCAGTTAGTTTTTAGTTAATAAATAATGATTAGACCGTCCGTTTTGTTAGGGAGTACAATAATACTGAATTCCCGCATATGGAGAAAAAAAATTAGCCGTATAATGCTCCGGCAATACAACCGCACATTAAGCAAGCAATAGTGCCGCCTATCAAGGCTTTTAAGCCTAACTCAGTTAAATTTCTTCGTTGGCTTGGAGCCAACTGGCTAATACCACCAATTTGAATTCCAATAGAAGCAAAATTGGCAAAGCCACAAAGAGCATAAGTAGCAATAAGCAATGATTTAGGATCCTTAATTAAACCATCAGTTTTCATTTGGCCTAAAACAATATAAGCCTGGAATTCATTAATGATTGTCTTAACACCTAAGAGCTGACCAATACTTAACATGTCAATCCTGTCAACACCTATTAACCACGCAATAGGAGAGAAAACATAACCTAAAACAAGGTCTAATGAAAGTGATGTGTACCTTCCTCCTGTCGCTCTTGCAATATCATCGTTGATGTTTGTAAGCGAACCCACCCAACCCATTAAACTATTAGCTACCCACATCATTGCAGTAAATACAATGAGCATGGCGCCAACATTAGCTGCCAGCTTTAAGCCATCGGTTGTACCAAGAGAAAGAGCATCCAAAAAGTTATCACCTAATTTTTCTTTTGGTACGGTAAGGTCTTTAGAAATGGCTTCTCCTTGTGTTTGAGGAAACAACATTTTAGCACAAACAATGGCAGCAGGGGCACTCATGATAGACTGGCTAAGCATGTGTAACGCAAAAAAGTTTTGTTGTGCAGGATCATTGCCTCCCAACATACCAACATAGGCTGCTAACACACTTCCTGCTGTATTAGCCATGCCACCGATCATGATACAAAGTATTTCAGACCGGGTCATTTTTTCCAGGTAGGGACGAATCATCAATGGGGCTTCTGTCTGGCCTAAAAAAATGTTTGCCGCAGTTGACATGCTTTCTGCACCTGATATAAAAAGCTTCCTCAGCAAATAGGCAAATACGTAAACGATCTTTTGCAGAATGCCTAAATAGAAAAGGATAGCAGATAATGCTGCAAAGAAGATAATGTTTGGCAGAACTTGTATGGCAAAAACATAAGCCCAATTCCCTGAAGCATCTGCCAGATTTCCAAACAGAAATTCTGTTCCTTTATGGCTCACGTTAATTAGTTCAACAAATACACTTGAAAAGGATTGAAGAATAATCCTGAATACATCCGGGGGACAAATCTTTGTATAAACACAAATTGTAAGGATAGCAGAAGAAATCAATACGTTCCACTTCATCAACTCAGGAAAACGATAGCCCATTTTAAAGGCAATAACTATAATGGAAATAACACTAACTGCCAATGTTAGGTTCGTCCAGTCACCGAAAAGCTTTGCTGCGAGGATAATACCACCAATCAATAAAGCTTGCCAAAGAATGGATAACCCCAAGTTTAGCGAATCATATTTCACTGCAAACTCAGGTTGCTTTGCTTTTCCTGCTTTTCTTACAATTGTGAAGACCAGGACGATGCCAAACAACATCCAAAACACCGGCTGTCCGAATGCGGTGGTATGCAAAACACCCATCGCAAACATGATCTGGGCAAGAATACCAAAGAGAACCAGTTTCCAATTAATGGCTCTTCGGTTAGTGCTTAGCAGGTAACAGATGAAAAGAAGAAACAACATTCCAATTCCGCCACGTCCGAGATTAACAAGCAACGTTTGATTCATGAAGCAGTGTTTGTGAGCGGCAATTTAAGCGATTTCAGTTCAAAGTGATAAGAGAACTCTTCACAAATAAAAAAGTCCTGCTTTGCAGGACTTCACTTAATATCTTCTTTTAAGATTAACTCAAGTGAGCTTCAATCTTTTTTACAAAATTGCCTTTTGGTTGGGCACCAACTAGTTTATCTACTACTTGTCCATTTTTAATGAACAGGATAGCAGGAATGGAAGTAATACCATAGTTCATGCTTACCTGAGGATTTTCGTCAACGTTCACTTTGCCGATGTTTACCTTACCATCGTAATCCTTAGATAATTCGTCAATCACCGGACCGATAGCACGGCACGGGCCACACCATTCTGCCCAAAAATCTACAACGGTTAATTTATCTGAGCTTAATACTTCAGTCTGAAAGTTTGTGTCTGTGAATGCTTTTGCCATAAATGATTATTTATTTGTCAAACGATACAATGAGTTTACAAATTTAGCTCCAACCAATGTTTCAACGCACATTTGGCAGTTAATGTTATTAACAGATGTTGGTTGTCGATGATGGATAATGGTAACTGCTTGATAATATTGATTTTCCCTTACTGTCATCTATCATCTATCAACTGCCATCTAAACAGCCACTACCTGAACTTCAATCTCCGGACGTTCATCTAAAAAATGGATCAGATCGTTATTCATTTCAATGCCGCTGTCTAATGTGATAAAGTTTACCTTCAAATCTTTTTTGGGCTCTGAAACCACAATCTTCAACCCAGATTTGCCCGGGTATTTTTTCAAATTGCCTTCTAAAAACTCAATCAGGTCGTTTTGCACATTACGCACATCAACTTCTAATTGTAATTGCTTGGTTAGTTGTCTTTTTACATTCTCTGCCAAGGCTATACTTCCTATCTTGAATTCATATTCAGCTTTGTTGTATCGCTGTCTAAATCCACCAATCAATAATACTGCATGACCTTGCTGTAGGTATTGATTATATCTCACATAATCATCACCAAACAAAACAATCTCTGTTTTGCCCGTGTAATCTTCCAACACAAACGAGCCAAACTTGTTACCCTGTCTTGATATGCGGTGATTAGCTTGCGATACCAGGCAAAGCAGCTTATATGTTTTGCCGGCACTGGCTAATATTTCCGATTCTTTTACCTCATTGAAATCAACAACATTGGTAATGCCGTAGTGTTTTATCTCAAAACGATAATGATCTAAAGGATGACCGCTTAAATAGATGCCTGTTACTTCTTTTTCCTTATCCAGCTTTTCCGTTAACGACCATTCAGGACAGTTAGGGATATGTGGCGGTTTTATATCCAACACAGCAGGCAGATCACCAAACAATGTATTGGTACTGGATCCTTCCTGTGCCTGTGCGATCTGTGCAAATTTTACCATCTTATCCAATCCATTCTGTGTTTCACCTTCTGGTACGCAGATGTATTGTGCACGGTGTAATTGTGGGAAGGCATCGAAGGCGCCGGCATTTACCAGGCTTTCTAAAGTTCTTTTATTTACAGTGCGGCTATTAACCCGTTTGATAAAATCAAATGGATCTTTGAAAGGCCCGTTCTTTCCTCTTTCTATGATCAATGCCTCAATGGCATTTTCACCAACGCCTTTCAACCCGCCTAAACCGAAACGAATTTCACCGGCTGCATTCACTGCAAAACCTTTGTGCGACTCGTTGATATCAGGGCCAAGCACTTTCAATCCCATACGCTTACACTCTTCCATAAAGAAGGTGAGCTTTTCAATGGCGTTAGCATTGTTCAATACCGCCGACATATACTCTGCAGGGTAGTGGGCTTTTAAGTAAGCGGTTTGATACGCTACATAAGCATAGCAAGTAGAGTGAGATTTATTAAAGGCATATTGTGCAAACGCTTCCCAGTCTGTCCAGATTTTTTCAAGCGTTTCTTTTTTAAAACCTTTTGCAGAAGCACCTTTGATGAAAGTGCTTTTCATTTTATCCAGTGTCTTACGGTCTTTCTTCCCCATTGCCTTACGCAGCACATCAGCATCGCCTTTGCTGAAATCAGCAAGTTTTTGTGCCAGCAACATCACCTGCTCCTGGTACACTGTAATACCATATGTCTCCTGCAGGTATTCCTCCATTTCTGGAAGGTCATAGGTTACGGCTTCGCGGCCATGTTTACGATCAACGTATTGTGGAATGTATGCCATTGGCCCGGGACGATACAAGGCGTTCATGGCTATGAGGTCGGCAAACTGGTCGGGCTTTAGTTCCTTCAGATATTTCTGCATGCCAGGACTTTCAAACTGGAACGTAGCAATGGTGTCTCCACGTTGATACAGTTCGTACGTTTTTTTATCATCCAGAGGAATAGCATCAATATCTATTTCCACTCCGTGATTTTGTTTGATCATCTGCAAAGCATCCTTAATAATGGTAAGGGTCTTTAAACCCAAAAAGTCCATCTTAATTACACCGCTGTCTTCAATAATGCTGCCCTCAATCTGCGTGATGCAGAGTTCTGTTTCTTTTGATGAGAAAACAGGGATCAGTTCTTTTAGATCTTTCGGAGCAATGATGATACCTGCTGCATGAATACCTGTGTTGCGGACTGAACCTTCTAATCTTTCTGCAATATGAAGCACATCACTTTGCAATCCCTTTCCATTGTAAATCTCTCTTAGCTTTTTGGCATTCTCAATATCATCACTGCCATATTCATCTTCCAAAGGCTTTTCACCTTCCTTAGCTGTGATAGGAGCATGTAAAACACGATAGAGTTTGGTGCCTGGTTTCTCAGGAACCAGTTTGGCTAAAGCATTCGATTCAGGAAGGGGAAGATCCATTACACGGGCCACATCTTTAATACTCATCTTGGCGGCCATTGTACCGTATGTAACAATATGGGCTACCTGGTTCTTACCGTATTTATCAACTACGTAATCAATTACTTTTTGTCTTCCCGCATCATCAAAGTCCGTATCAATATCCGGCATTGACTTACGATCGGGGTTCAGGAATCTCTCAAAAAGTAAATTGTATTTGATGGGATCGATATTGGTGATACCGATGCAATAAGCCACAACACTTCCTGCTGCAGAACCACGGCCTGGGCCAACAAACACTCCTAACTCACGGCCTGCTTTGATAAAATCGGATACGATAAGGAAGTATCCCGCAAAGCCCATCGTTTTAATGGTAAACAATTCAAAGTCTATCCGTTCGCGGAGTTCTTCACCTATTTCATTGTACCGTTGTTTAGCACCTTCGTATGTAATATGCTTTAAGTATTCCCACTGGTTCAGGTTATTGTCTTCATGAATTTGAAATTCTTTTGGAATAGGGAAGGCTGGAAGAAGAATATCTCTCTTCAGGTTCAATAATTCCACCTTATCAACGATCTCATTGGTATTATCAATAGCCTCCGGCAGATCCTTGAATGTATCCGACATCTCTGCCGTCTTCTTGAAATAAAATTGGTCATTAGGGAAGGCAAAACGCTTATCCTTCATGCTGATGTCATCATCGGCAAATTCGCGAAGGGCAGGAGTAGAGAGTTTTTCACCCGTGTTGATGCAGAGCAAAATGTCATGCGCATTGAAGTCTTCTACATCGGTATAATGCGAATCGTTCGACGCAATAATCTTCACTTCATGTTTATGAGCAAATTTGATCAGGACATTATTCACCTTATCCTGTTCAGCCATGCCGTGGCGTTGAAACTCTACATAATAATCTTCGCCAAACAGATCTAACCACCACTTGAATTCTTTTTCTGCCTCGTCTTCTTTTCCTTTCAAAATAGCTTGTGGCACCATGGCACCTAAACAACATGTGGTGGCAATCAGTCCCTCATGGTATTTTACAATCAGCTCTTTATCTATACGTGGGTACTTACCATACTGACCTTCCATAAAACCCAGCGATGTCAGTTTCACTAGGTTTTTATAACCCGTTTCGTTTTTGGCAAGAAGTATCTGATGGAAGCGTTGGTCTTTCTGTTCTTTGGTAAAAGTTCTTTTATGGCGGTCTTCAACCACATAAAACTCGCAGCCAACAATCGGCTTTACTTTTGGCTTTCCGTTCTCATCAACATGCTTATAAGCCTGAGAGACGAATTCAAAAACTCCGAACATGTTTCCATGGTCAGAAATGGCCAATGCAGGCATTCCATCATTTACTGCCTTTTTATAAAGCGATGAAATAGAAGCGGCCCCATCTAAAAGAGAGTATTGTGTATGTACGTGTAAATGCGAAAATTTCATAAGTCAAACTGCACTTGATCTGTATCAAAATAGTTGAAAATCAATGTGTGTCTTGCAAATTACGACAGCTTTGGGCAATATCGGCGATAAGGTTTCGTTGAAATCTATCCACAACCTGTGGGAAAAAAGCCCTACTTTCGTAAACCATCCAATCGCTAAAAGAGAACCAAATGATCAAAGCCATCTTCCTCACCGCCACCATCCTTTGCTCCGCCGGAACGCTGAGTACGGTTCAAGCGCAGAAATCAAAAAAGAGCGACGTAAAATTTCTGGATGATATCAGTATAGAAATGGCTCCGGTTCAGGAAATTTCTCAAAAACAGGATTTAAGCGGCACCAAGGTTTCACCAGAAGGTCAATTTCAGGCTAAAAAGAACGATCCTTTTGCTATAACGTCGGCCAGTAAGCTGGAAGCTGCTAACTCTTTACAATTTAAATATGCCTTGTTATTAGATACTGAGGTTGAGGAAGTAGAGAATCTGAATCTTTTTGCTGCTATTGACGAATGGTATGGTACCCGTTACCAGATGGGTGGAACCACTAAAAAAGGAATTGATTGCTCTGCCTTGACACAAATCCTTTTTCAAAACGTTTGGGGCATTGACTTACCAAGAACGGCAAGAGAACAACATAAAGCTACCCGCCCTATTTCGAGAGTTGAGTTGAAAGAAGGCGACCTGGTTTTCTTCAATACAAGAGGCGGCGTATCGCATGTGGGTATCTATCTTCAAAACAACAAGTTTATTCATGCTTCTTCATCGGGCGGTGTAACCATTTCTGACCTTTTTGACGAGTACTGGATGAAACGCTTTATTGGTGTAGGGAGAGTTGAAAGTACCACTTCAACTGCAACAGCTTCATTATCGCTGAAGCCCTAATCTTCTTTTTATCGTTAAGAAAACAGGTTGCACATCCGGCGACAGTTTCAGTAAGACCATGCCTGTAAAGAAAAAGATGCTAAACACTATAGACCGTAATAATATCCATTCTATTCCCTGGAAATTCTTGAAAAGTAGGAAAGCAATAAAGTAAGCCGCTGTTGCTAAAAGCAATGTATAAAGTGTTTTGACGGTGAAAGGCTGCATTCCAAATTTGCGATAAAGAAAAATGTACCTGATAGCATTATAAATTGTAAAAGAGATCAGGTTTGAAATGGCTGGCCCAACAATGCCCATATCTCTTGCAAGGAAGTAATTCAGCGGAAGGGTAATACTCAGCAATATCAGACCGCTGATAAATTCAAATCGCCAAAAAGAAGACGTTGCAATGATTTGTGCATTTACCCCGGTGCCCATATCTATCACTCTTGTTAGCCCAATAAAAAAGAACGGCCACATGGCGGCGATGTAATCTTTTTGCAGGTTAAATGTGTACACGCCATCTTCAAAATTCAGCCAAATAAGAGAAAACATCGCTGTAGAGAAAATAAGCTGGTTGATAGAGGAGCGGCTATAAATAGTTTGAATCTTCTTGTAATCTTTTTCCTTCCATGCATGCGATAAAGGGCTGATGGAAGCCGATACAATAGCTCGTTGCGGAGCCTGAATTAAACTTGAAATATTTTGTCCCAAAGTAAACACAGCTACAGCTGCCATACCATTTGGCAGTACAGCCGCAATAACAATTGTATCAAAAACGCCAGCAAGATTGAAAACCAATCCACCTGACCAAACAAATGAAGCTAACAGAACGATCTTTTTATAAAAACGCATGGTGACTTTGCTTACCGAAAAGGTCAGATGCAGTTGTTTTCTTTTATAAAAAACAGCCAGTAAAACCGTTACAAGAAAAATGTAAAGAAAAGAGTAAATGATTATGAAGATGTCAAAATCAGTTATAATGCCAATGCTGGTTAAGACAATCAGGGCCGTAACAAATACCCGGAACATAACCTCTTTCAAGAAATTGCTCAGTACTGATTTTTGCTGCATCCAGGCATATGCTTCCAATACAATAAATAATGTATAGCCCAAACCAAAAGGGAAAAGCCAGTAATAATATTCCAATAGTTCAGGAGAGTTTTTGTATACATTGTCAATGATGATATCCTTAAAAAGGATTCCAAGCAGAACCACAATAGAAAATCCAAGCAACGGAAACAACAGTGCCCAGGCTAACTGGTCATTTTTTTTGTTATCGAGGTGGGATTTATAATAAGGAAAGAACTTGCTGATGTATGCATTACTGCCCAAACCTGCAATAGAATACATGATGCTGGCAATAGCAATGAATGTAGCCGTAAGACCATATTGTTCTTTAGTGAAGCCGCCTTCTCTTGTAAAGAGGTACGTATTAAAAAAACCAAGAGCAAATCCAAAATAAACAATGACAGAAGAAATAATACTTTGCCGGCGGATAGTGCTCATGGCGGTAAAAATAGGGATTTGTTTGAGGGAGTTACTTGCCACGCAGTAACGAAGGCACAAAGTTCATCCTCCTTGGCTTCGGGGCAATATCAATCGTCCTTCTTCACGTTGATATAAAAATTCTTATCAACACCAACCCCTTCATAATTCTTTCCCTTGATGGTTTGTTTTTTAGTGGTGGGATAAAGCCACTCACCGTTAGTAAGTTTTACAGGCATATCAAAACCTTCTATGCAGTTGCTCCAGTAATATTCCAGTTCATCTTTTTCTGTTTCAAGATTCAGCACTGGAATTTTAGTTGCACGCAGGTATTGATCAAAGACTTTGGATAAATCCTTTCCGGCTTTATTTGAAATGTATTGTTCAATTTGTTTTGAAGTAACGGTTTGATGCCAGAAGTCTTTGTTCATTCCACGCAGTATTTGCCTGAACTTCTCATCATCATTTATGATCTGACGGATGGTATGAATAAGATTGGCGCCTTTGTGATACATATCACCACTGCCTTCCTGGTTTACGCCATAGGTACCGATAATAGGAATGTCGTTTCGGATATTCTTTCGCAGACCTTGCACATATTTCATAGCGTCTTCCTTTCCAAAATGATATTCTGTAAACAATGTTTCAGAATAGTTGGTAAACCCTTCGTGGATCCACATGTCTGCAATATCTTTTGTGGTGATATTGTTGCCGTACCATTCATGTCCTACTTCATGCACAATAATGAAGTCCCATTTTAATCCAACGCCTGTTCCCGAAAGATCTGTTCCTAAGTAACCGTTCTGATATTTGTTGCCGTAGGCTACAGCACTTTGGTGTTCCATTCCCAGGTGCGGAGCTTCTACCAGTTTAAAATCATCTTCGTACCAGGGAAAAGGGCCAAACCAATGCTCTAATGCTTTTAAGGTCATTGGTGCCTGCTTAAATTGTTGCTTTGCTTTTTCAAGATTATAATCCAGTACCCAATAGCTGCAATTTAAAGCCCCTTTTTCACCGTTAAAGGTTTCAGTGAAGTTTACATAATGACCAATGTATGGAATGATGTTGTAGTTGTTGATTGGGTTTTTTACTTCCCATACCCAGGTATTAAAATTGTCTCCAGGGAGTTTTTGAGTGAGCTTTCCATTTGCAACCGCAACAAGGTTAGCAGGAACAGTTACACTTAAACTTGCACCCTGATCCGGTTCATCACTTTGATGATCCTTGCAAGGAAACCATGCTGAAGCACCCAATCCTTGAACAGCAACAGACATCCACGGACGTCCTTGTGCATCTTTACTCCATATCCATCCACCATCCCACGGCGGACGTTGAGCGGCACGAGGTGTGCCATGGAAAAAAAGTTCGATGGCATGCTGGGAGCCCTTAGGTGTTTTTGGTACAAGTATAAAATAAGCATTGCCTTCTTTCTTCATTGAGGTTTTATTCTGCAAAAGCGAACGACCATTCCAACGTACACTGTCGATCTCCATGGGTTCTTGTAAGTCAATTTGCATATATCCTGAATGCTCATCTTTTACCATCTTAAAAGTAATTTTAGATGAACCTTTTATTGATTTCGAATCATAATCCGGAGTTACAGTCACATCATACCGTTGTACATCCCACCAGGCTCTTTCTGATGTAATGCTTCCGCGCAATGTATCCTGTCTTGTAAAGCCTTTTTTCTGACTCAATGGTTGCGCACTGGAGCAAGAAACCAAAAAGAATAAACCAGAAACAATCGTTATAATCCTTTTCATTCTGTTGTATTGATATTGATGAATGGAATACTTTGCTAATTTAGACGGTTAAGGCCGATTCCATGTTCCGCTCAAGTAAATATTTCACATTTTGTTGTCTCGCTTTTGTTCTCTTTTCTTCCTGTTACAATTCGGAAGTGAAAGAAGATAGCATATTTCGCTACAATGAAACTACAGGCATTGCTTCGCTGGATCCTGCATTTGCAAAGAACCAATCCATCATGTGGGCTATTCACCAGTTGTACAATACATTGGTTGAAGTGGACCAGCAATTGAACATCGTTCCATCTATTGCAAAACGATGGGAGATATCAGAAGACAAAAAGACCTACACATTTTATTTACGGAATGATGTTTTCTTTCATGATGATGAATGTTTTCCTGATCAAAAAGGGAGACCGGTAACGGCACAGGATGTAGTGTATAGTTTCAATCGTATTCTAGATAAATCTATCGCAAGCCCGGGTTCGTGGATATTCAATGGTAAGATTGATACATTGGGTGCCTTTAGTGCAATTAATGATACTACTTTTCAATTAAAACTTCTCAGGCCGTATAATCCTATTCTCGGCATTCTTTCCATGCAATATTGTTCTATTGTTCCAAGAGAAGCTGCGGAAAAATATGGTAGTGATTTTAGGAGACATCCTGTTGGTTAAGGGCCTTTTCAATTTGTGGCGTGGGAAGAAGGACAGGCATTGATCATGAAGAAGCATCCAAAGTATTTCGAAACGGATGAAAGTGGCAAGCGGCTTCCGTACCTGGATGGTATTAAGGTGAGCTTTTATGATAGTAAGGCAACAGAATTTTTGTTGCTAAGGCAAGGTAAGCTGGAATTCACCAATGATATTGATGCATCCTTCAAAGATGAAGTGCTGACGAAAAGAGGAGGGTTGAGAAAGGAGTGGGAGGGAAAGATCCAATTGCAGACAAACCCTTATCTCAACATTGAATACTTAGGTTTATTAGTCGATTCAACCAACGACCTGGTAAAAAATTCTCCAACCCGTTTACGAAAGATCAGGCAGGCGATTAATTATGGTTTTGACAGGAAGAAGATGATTCTTTACTTAAGAAATTCATTAGGCATTCCTGCTGAAGCAGGGTTTGTTCCCGTAGGATTGCCTTCATTTGATTCATCTGTTGTAAAAGGATATACGTACAATCCGCAACAGGCAAGAAAGCTTTTGCAGGAAGCCGGTTTCAACAGAACGAATATGCCTGCTGTAAAGCTTTTAACCATTCCCATTTATGCCGACATGGCTGACTACATAGCAAGGCAATTAGAGGACATTGGTTTTAAGATACAGGTGGAAGTCATTCAAAAATCTTTGTTGCTTGAAATGACATCTACTTCAAAAGCATTGTTCTTTCGGGGAAGTTGGATCGCTGATTATCCCGATGCTGAAAACTATCTCTCTGTGTTCTACTCCAAGAATCCTGCACCGCCAAATTATACCCGGTATAATAATCCGCATTTTGATGCTGCATTTGAAAAGGCCATTGCAGAAACAAATGATTCACTCCGCTATGAACTGTATCGCAGGGCAGACCAGATAATGATGCAGGATGCACCGGTTGTACCACTTTGGTACGATGTAGTGGTTAGGTTGGTACAGCCATGGGTAACAGGCTTTCAGCCTAATGCATTAAATCTTTTAGAACTGCGAAGAGTTCAGTTGAAAAAGTAGCTCAAACTTCAAAGTTCATAATCCAAATTGTCAACATGCTTTGAATTATGAACTTTGAATTAACTAAAAATTGCTAGTCCTCATCATCCTCTTCGTAGTAGGCCCCTTCGCTGTTATTGTAATGCTTTTCCCAAGCTTCAACCATTTCATCGCTTAAGCATTCAAGAATGTCAAACAGCTTATCAGTTCTACGTTTCCATTCTGTAGTTGTTTCATCGTTGTATCGAAATATATACATGCAGTGGTCAGTTTCCACTGTTACTTTAATTAGCTCAATTGGCGAATCCACTTCTTCCTGTACCAGGTAATAACATCCGGGTTCCAGCAATCCATACGAATACATACTCATTCCTCCGTTTTAGGTGGTTTATTAACTGTACATGGGTTAGTAAGCTAATGGTAGTAAGTAGAATTTAGGGGTAGTAGGGAAGCGTAGCTTTGGTAATAAACAGGTCTAGAAACTGTGCCTGTTACGGGCCAAAATTAGGGGTTTTAGACATAGAGCAAGAATACCAATGACCAAAATCCATAAAATATTTTTTGACCAATTGTCATTGTTGGGGATCAGTAAGTTGGAAGCTTTTTTTGCATCGGATGAGCATTCTGAAAAGCGAAAAAGCTCTGCCGATTCTTTAATTTCTTTTTGAGAAACGCTGAGCCTGCTTCCGGTTTCCTCAATGGCCTTTTCCAGCATGGATTTATTTAGGGCAAAAGAAGCATCGGTGAAAGTTTTGGAAACATCTCCAAAACCTTTTTGGTTCATATTATAAGATAAAAGCGATTGACTGCAACTGAAGTCAAAAGCAGTCATGTCAACAGTTTTTCTATCCTTGAATTTTTCCGTTTGAAAATGGATCTTGCGGTTAGAAATGTCATAAGCGATACTCCATTTGGTAAAACTGCCTTGGCTAACTGAGCCTAAAATCCTGAAAGCATAATCTACCGATGAGACATCTTTTGGTACGGACTGATATTCATTAACCATTTTGCAAGCAGTGGTAAAACGTTCCAATGAATTATCAGTAAAAGGCAGGTCTTTATTTTCTGAAATAGAAGAAGATGTTGTCTGGACTGATTCAGAATAAACAGAGTTCGTCAACACAGGGAATTTTAAGTCATTACCTGTATGGACGACCATTTTACCGTTTAAAAACTCAATTGTTGCAACAGAGCCTTTTGCATCAGCAACTAAATAATGAAGAGGAGTAGAGTGTTCATTTTTTATGCGAACCCTTTTATCGGAAGCGATCACTTCCTCAACTGTAGCAGTGTTATCCAGGTTATATTGTATCCACTGCAATACTCCCAAAGCCGGACGGGGATCAGGTTTGGGATATTCTGTTCCCTCCAGCCACATCAGTTCGATCACCAATCCTTTTTCATTCATGCCACCCATTGGGTTTTCTTTACCATACTGGTTGAAAGTGATGCTTCCGTATTTAGAAGTCCATGCAAGCTTTCTATCTGCTTCTGAATATTTACTTAAACCTCTGCTGTTTATGTGAACCATCCCAGTCCCGGTAACCCAGTCATAATTTCTCCCAAAAACGTACTGACCGTTTTTATTCAGAAAGAAAGTGGTGCATGCGAAAGTATTTATAAAGAACAGCATCAAAAATGCCGTAGCAATGAGACCTTTTTTCATATTAGTAAATTAGCTCTTATGCAGTTTTCGTTGCTTAAGGTTTTGATAAATGGCAATAAAAAAATCCCGCTGTTGCGAGACTTTCTTTTCGGACACTTTATTACTAACCCCGTGTGTATTTTATTTCCATTGATTTGAATTCTTTGCCATTCGATTCCATCCACATTTCCATAAACTGGGTATTGTCGTCAATGAACGTAAATGTCTCTCTAACTTTTACATCTTTTCCTGTCATAGGGTCGGTCATTGTTCCTTTAAAATGAATTGCCTTTTTCTTCGGGTCCCATGTGCCTTCCATTGTCATAATACCCGTTCCGAAATTATCAATCCAGGTGCTGTAGTATTTCTTTTTTGCATTATCATATGCAGTCAGGGAGATTCCTTCCATTGGCATACCCATGAAATCGCCTTTATTAACGCCTTGCAGGTAACGTCCGCCAAGAATCATTTCATTTTTCGCTGTTCCTTTTGATTTCATAGGTTCTTGACCTGGGGCCATCCACATGGTGATTTCACCGTTCCATGTGCCTTCTGATTTTGCAAGCATTTTATGAGCCTCACCAGGCGTCATGTACTCTTGCCAGGCTTTCATTTCTGCTTCGGTTTGTGCACTTAACGTAGTGGTTAAAGAAGCTGTCAGTAAGAAGAAAAAGATCTTTTTCATGTTGTTGAGTTTTGGGTCTAACAAGGTAGATTTTTATTTTCGAAATTCTCATCATCGGCTAAAATAATTAGCAAAAAGAAGCTTCATTTTCCTTATATTTGCCCGAATCTTTCTAAGGCATTTTACCTTTAGAAATGAGCTGATTTACAAGCAATTTGGACCAACTTCAATTTTTAATTTTTGGCTGATTAAATCCTATGGCAGAAACTAAAAAAAACCTCTTTGAATATACCGAAGAGAGTATTAAAAGCCTGGACTGGAAAGAGCATATCCGCCTCCGTCCGGGAATGTATATTGGAAAATTAGGTGATGGTTCCAGTCCTGATGATGGTATTTACGTATTGGTGAAAGAGGTGATGGACAACTGTATTGACGAATACACGATGGGTTATGGAAAGTGTGTTGAAGTGAGTATTGAAGGTAAGACAGTGACTGTAAGAGACTATGGCCGAGGTATTCCGTTGGGGAAAGTAGTTGACGTGGTAAGCAAGATAAACACGGGAGCTAAGTACGATAGTAAGGTGTTTCAGAAAAGTGTAGGGTTGAACGGTGTAGGTACCAAAGCTGTAAACGCATTAAGCTATTCGTTTAAAGTAGCATCTTTCCGTGATGGGAAAGTAAAAGAAGCTGAGTTTCAAAGAGGTGTTTTAATAAAAGAACATAAAGAAGCAAAGACATCGGAGGAAAACGGTACGCTGGTAACATTTATTCCTGATGATACTGTTTTTAAAAACTTCCATTTCATTCCAGAGTATCTGGAAAACCAGATATGGAATTACTGCTTTTTAAATGCGGGATTGAAGATCACGTTCAATGGCAAAAATTACGTCAGCAAAAATGGTTTGTTGGATCTTTTAGAAAGAAAGACAAACGCTGATGAACTGCGTTATCCCATCATTCATTTAAAAGGCGAGGATATTGAAATTGCTCTAACGCATAATAATGATTATGGCGAAGACTATTACAGCTTTGTAAATGGTCAGCATACTACGCAAGGTGGTACACACCAGGCAGCTTTTAGAGAAGCGTATGTAAAAGTCATCCGCGATTTTTTCAAGAAAGACTATGATGCATCGGACATTCGTCAGAGTATTGTGGCTGCAGTTTCTGTTAGAGTTGTTGAACCGGTGTTTGAATCGCAAACAAAAACAAAGCTGGGCTCTCTCAATGTAGATGAAGGCGGTCCAAGCATGCGTCAGTTTGTGCTGGATTTTCTTTCCAAGCAATTAGATAATTATCTCCATAAAAACCCAACAATTGCTGATGCTCTTAAGAAACGAATTGAGCAAAGCGAAAGAGAAAGAAAAGATTTAGCCGGTATCAAAAAGCTGGCGAACGAAAGAGCAAAAAAGGCAAATCTCCACAATAAAAAATTGCGTGATTGCCGGGTGCATTTGAACGATGAAGCCCCTGCGAAAGGCAAGCAGGAATTTTTTGCGTTGCAAAAAGAAACAACAGTATTTATCACAGAAGGCGATTCGGCAAGTGGTTCTATTACAAAGGCAAGAAATGTGGACACACAAGCTGTATTTAGCTTACGAGGTAAGCCGTTGAACTGCTTTGGCATGAGCAAAAAAGTAGTGTACGAAAACGAAGAGTTGAACCTTCTGCAACACGCCTTGAATATTGAAGAAGGATTGGAAGGGCTACGTTATAATCGTATAGTAATTGCTACAGATGCCGATGTGGATGGCATGCACATCCGCCTACTGATCATGACCTTCTTTCTGCAATTTTTCCCTGACCTTGTAAAGAACAATCATGTTTACATTTTGCAAACGCCCTTGTTCCGTGTAAGAAACAAACAAGAGACGATCTACTGTTATTCAGAGCAGGAAAAACAAGCTGCAGTAAAGAAATTAGGCAGTAAACCAGAAATTACTCGCTTCAAAGGACTAGGAGAAATCTCTCCTGATGAATTCGGAAGATTCATTGGTGACGAAATTCGTTTGGATCCGGTTATTCTCGAACATGGCGATCATATTCAGCACTTGTTAGAATATTACATGGGTAAGAACACACAGGAAAGACAAGAATTTATTATTAATAATCTTAGAGTAGAGTTAGATACCGTAGAAGCATTGAACTAATCAAACCAAAACAACTTGAATAAGTTAGATGTAATCAGGAAAGCCAAATCGCTGTTTATGAAATGGGGCTTGCACGGTGTTGTGCAACCTTTTAATGGTGGTTTGAAGAATGGAGTTTATATGTCGGACCTCTCCAAATGGAGAAAGGCTCATCCCGTAAAAGGTTATAATGATTTCTATCAAAGAACCTGGGACTACGAACGTCGTTATAAACTGTACGAAGCAATAGCCCAATCAGATAAGTTATTTGAAGAACCGGTTGATTATTTAGAGTTTGGTGTGGCAGGAGGGTTGTCATTTAAGTGGTGGCTCGAAAAGAATAAAAACCCTAATTCGAGATTTTCTGGCTTTGATACGTTTGAAGGCTTACCTGAAAAATGGGGTGCATTTGAAAAAGGTTCCATGGCAGTTGCTTTGGAAACTTTGAATATTACAGATACAAGAGCTAAGTTTTATAAAGGACTGTTCCAGGATACTTTGATACCCTTTTTGGAACAGTATGATAACAAGAATAAAAAGCTGATTCATTTAGATGCTGATCTTTTCAGCTCAACCATATTCACCCTTTCGCAACTATACCGTTTTTTAAAACCAGGCGATATTTTATTGTTTGATGAATTTGCTGTACCCCAACATGAGTTTTTAGCATTCAAAATCTTTACAGAAAGTTTTTATGTGGACTACGATGTAATAGGAGCCGCTAATAATTATTTGTTTGTTGCAGTACGAATTAAATAAACCAAACACAAAAGACTGATTTATGATACACATCGTTTTTGGTGAAGCTGATATTGAAACTTTAAAGAAGGCCCAGGAACTAGATGAAAGTTTAGCCGGCGAAGTTGTGATCATTCGTGATGATTATGCTGTTGGTCCTTTGCAGAATATTTATGAAACTGAAGGGTATCAACAGAGAAGAGATTGGTGGAAAGAATTGACCGACTATTCGCCTTATGATTCGGAGCAATTATCAAACTTGGTTGATGATCGTTTAGCGGTTCATAACCTGAAGAAGGCCTTGGACGAAAATGAAAAAGAAGAAGTGTGGATATGGATGGGGCAAAATGGACATGATGTATGTGGATACTATTGGCTGATTTCGCAATTAAAAGATTACCAGGGTAGAGTAGTGGTTTTGTATCTGAATAACCTGCCTTTCATCAATGAAAAAGGGCAAATCTTTTATCCAACCTATATCCATCAAATTCAGCCCAAAGAATTTTTAAAAGCAAAAAAGCTGAATAGAAAAGTTACCCTGAGTGAGTTTGAAGTTGATCCTGACGAATGGACGAGGCTTTGTAATGAAAATGCTATGGTGCGCATTTTGGAAGGCGGAAAAAAAATCGTTAGCAAGGAAGAAAGCTTTTATGACAAAGACATAACATCTGCTTTATCTGGCGACTGGCAAAAAGGCAATAAGGCGATGTTTAACATCCTCGGTAAAATGAAGATCAAAACCGGAGACGTTTTTCTTTTATGGCGTATGAAAAAATTAGCTGAAGAAGATAAAATAGAAATCAATGGCGATCCTTCAAAGGGATGGAAGGATTTTGAAGTGAGGTTGAATACTGCAACGCAGGCTGAAATTCCATTAAGTACTGAAGTATGAAAAAGCTTAGCCTTTTCTTTTTACTATTTATCTCGTTGCAAACCAATGCTCAAAAGCAAATGGAATTGGATAGTGTTATGCGTCAGTTTCATAAGGCCAATGTGTTTAATGGAACAGTGTTAGTTGCAAAAGAAGGAAAGGTTGTTTTTAGTAAAGGTTATGGTTTTGCTGATGCTGCAGGCAAAAAGCCAAATGATGTAAATACGATTTTCCAAATCGGTTCAGTTACCAAACAGTTCACATCGGCAGCTATTATGAAATTGCAAGAAGAAAAAAAGCTTTCTGTTAATGATTACATTGGTAAATACTTCCCTGAATTAGAAGTTGGGGAAAGCATCACAATCCATCATTTGCTTACGCATCGTTCCGGGTTGTATAATTACACCGACGACACATCTATGTGGTATGGCAAGCTTTCAAAAGAAAAGCTGATTGATTATATCAATAAGCGTTCTATAATTTTTAAACCCGGAATAAGAATGCAATACAATAACACCGGTTATGTATTGCTTGGTTACTTGATTGAAAAGCTAAGTAGAAAGAAGTATGAGCAATACATTAGAGATAATTTTTTCAAACCACTGAAGATGACGTCTTCAGGTTTTGATTTTGTAAAACTCTCTTCTCCACAAAAGGCAATCGGCTATTACGACAATGGCACCACACACATGCAGGCAAGAATAATTGATTCAACCGTATCATATGCTGCGGGCTCTATTTACAGCACAACCGGAGATATGTTGCATTGGTCCGGGGCTGTCTTGAATCAGAAACTTATTAAACCATCGTCATGGAACTTGATGACAACAAATCATAGTGAGAAATATGGTTACGGTTTGGTGATTGATTCAGTAGCAGGAGAAAAAAACATCTGGCACAATGGAGGTCTGGATGGATTTGTTTCTACTTTTTATAATCTTCCCAAACAAAAAATTACGATAGTAGTTTTCTCAAACTACATGCAATCCAACACCATTCGGGTTGCTAATACTTTAGCTGCTGCTATGTTGAACAAGCCTTATGAGTTACCTAAAACCAGAACAGAAATTTCTCTACCAACAGAAACATTAAAACAATATGTTGGTAAGTATCAATTGATGCCAACCTTTGCCATCACAGTTACTTTAGAAGATGGTAAGCTGATGACACAGGCAACCGGACAACAAAAATTCCAGGTATATCCTGAAAAAGACGGCTTCTTTTTCTACAAAGTGGTTGATGCACAACTTGAATTTGTAAAAGATGATACAGGAGTCATCAATGAAATGATCCTGCATCAAAATGGCATGAAGCAAAAAGCAAAAAAAGTAAATCAGTAATATAAACGAGCACTACGAAAATGAAAAACAAAAATTACGAACATGTACAAACCGATCATGGAATCAATGGCCAATACAAGACCTGGTTCCTTGATTATGCATCCTATGTTATCCTTGAAAGAGCCGTGCCGGCTGTTGAAGATGGTTTGAAGCCGGTGCAGCGCCGCATCCTTCATGCTATGAAAGAAATGGATGATGGCCGTTTCAACAAAGTGGCTAACATCATCGGACAAACCATGCAGTACCATCCGCATGGTGATGCATCTATTGGCGATGCATTGGTGAACATGGGTCAGAAAGACCTGTTGATTGATACGCAAGGTAACTGGGGCGATATTCGCACAGGTGATGATGCAGCAGCATCAAGATATATTGAAGGACGTCTGAGCAAGTTTGCTTTGGAAGTTGTTTTCAATCCAAAAACAACAACATGGCAATTAAGCTATGATGGAAGAAAGAATGAGCCGGTAACACTTCCTGTTAAGTTTCCTTTGCTGTTGGCGCAAGGTGCAGAAGGAATTGCTGTAGGATTAGCAACTAAGATTCTTCCGCATAACTTCTGTGAGTTGTGTGATGCTTCGATAAAATATTTGAAAGGAAGAAAGTTTGATCTCTATCCTGATTTCCCAACAGGAGCCATGGCTGATGTTACGGACTACAACCAGGGAATGCGGGGCGGAAGAGTAAAGGTTAGAGCACATATAGAAGAACTGGATAAGAAAACACTTTTGATCAAGAGTGTTCCGTATGGTGTTACTACGACCAATCTTATTAACAGCATCGTAAAAGCAAATGACCAGGGTAAGATCAAGATAAAAAAAGTAGTCGACAACACGGCTGCTGAAGTGGAGATACAGGTTGATTTAGCTCCTGGCATTTCTCCAGACATCACAATTGATGCTTTATACAAGTTCACCGATTGTGAAGTTTCCATTTCTCCTAATACTTGCGTGATCATAGATCAAAAGCCGCACTGCGTTAGTGTGAATGAGTTGCTGTGGGTTTCTGCAGATAACACGAAGAATCTTTTGCAAAAAGAGTTAGAGATAAGGTTAGGAGAGCTGCAGGAAAAATGGCATTATACTTCGCTTGAAAAAATATTTTTTGAGGAAAAGATCTATAAAGAATTAGAGAAGAAGCATGAGACGTGGGAAAAAGTGATTGTTGCAATTGATAAAGCTTTTGTTCCTTTTAAAAAGCAACTAAGAAGAGATATTACAAGAGAAGATATTCTAAAGCTCACTGAAAAACCAGTACGCCGTATTTACAAGTTGGATATTGACGAACTGAATGAGCAGATAAGAAACCTCGAAGCAGAGATTAAGCAGGTTAAATATCATCTCGAGAATTTAAATGACTATGCTATAGCTTGGTTTGAAGGTTTGCTAAAGAAGTATGGAAAGGGTAAAGAACGCAAATCGGAGATCAAGGTTTTTGAAGTAATTGAAGCAAAGCATGTTGCCATCGCTAACACTCGTCTATACATCAATAGAGATGAAGGCTTCGTTGGTACTTCCCTAAAGAAAGATGAATTTTTGGTAGAATGCTCTAACCTGGATGACATCATTGCTTTCACCAAACGTGGGACAATGAAAGTGGTGAAAGTGCAGGATAAGGTGTTTATCGGAAAAGATATTTTATATGCTGCTGTTTTCCGCAAAGGCGATGAACGCACTACTTATAATATGATCTACACCGATGGAGCAAGTGGAGTATCATTTGCAAAGCGCTTCAACGTAACAGGTGTAACCCGCGATAAAGAATATGACCTAACAAAAGGGCACGATAAAAGCAAGGTGCATTATCTCTCGGTTAATCCGAATGGTGAAGCAGAAGTGGTAAGGATCATTTTAAGCCCTAATTGTACGGCACGAAACAAAGAATTTGAATTTTATTTTGAAGAGCAGGAGATAAAAAGCCGAAGCAGCATTGGAAACCAGGTAACAAAATATCCGGTTCGCTCAGTGAAGTTTAAAGAAGCCGGTGTAGCTACTTTAGGCAGCATCAAACTTTGGTTTGATGATAAGTTCGGAAGATTGAACCATGATGGAAAAGGAATTGAATTAGGAGACTTTGATGCAGAGGATAGAGTCCTGGTAATATATACCGATGGTATGTATGAGATCACAGACCAGGAGTTGAAGCAGCGTTTCAATCCGGAAGAAGTAATGTTGGTAGAGAAATTTGATCCGGAAAGAGTTATTACAGCTATTTATTTAGACAATGATAAGCTGCAGTATAATGTAAAACGATTCCGTATTGAGACAACGACACTTCGCAATAAGTTTTTATTTATTAAAGAAGGCAAGAACAATATTCTCGAAGCTGTATCAACTGAAGAGGAACCGATATTAATCGTTAACTCCGGTAAAGGTTCTCAAGTGAGAAAGGCGAAATTCAAGATTGCCAAAATGGTTGATGTAATGGGATGGAAGGCTGTTGGTGCAAAGCTGGTTGATTTCAACAAGAGCATTATGATGGAGTGGGAGGTAAAGGCGGAAGCACAGCAACCGGAGTTGTTTTAACCTCACCCCAACCCCTCTCCATCAAAGATGGAGAGGCACAATAACCCATGCACAGCAAAGACTTATTTGACCCGTCTCTGTCTCTTTCATCAAGTCTTATAAACTAAAAGCACTCAAAATGTTTGAGTGCTTTTGTTATTAATGAATGATCAACAATCGAGGTTAGTGTGTTAGCTGCATTCCCTCTACAACTTGTTGGAGAGGGTTAGGGTGAGGTTTTTTTCCGCCGTATCCTAACTGTCGCATTCTTTTGCAAATTGCTCGATAACCTTACTTCATGTCTCTGCTTGCCATCATACAGTAGCATCAAAGCAGTATTAGGTGGAATCCTCCCCAAATTATCAGCAAACATGGTGATCTCATTCACTTCCCGGGTGGTATCAAGCTTAATATTAAAATGAATTGCTTTGGTGCTGAGTAGCCGGTTAAAAGTCATTAGCTGGTCATTCAGGAAAACAGAAATAGAATCACCATCAATATCTCCGTTATCATAAAAATCCACCTGGATTGAATCTGCATCAATAACAATTTCCTGCGCCACTTCGTTTTGCCTTTCTTTATATTCCCTGCTCACTACATAGTTAACTACAGGACGTGCAATGATATTTGTTGCCAGGGTATCTGTAGCTGTGGGCTTCCAAAGCTGGTAAGTTTCTTTATAGTTGCGAAGAGCGGTTAAGACAGAATCCTGGTTACCTGCTTCCTGGTTCAACCGTAGGTCAAAAACAATGTCAGGGCAAGTGTATTTGTATTGATCTCTTCCAACAAACCGTCCAAGCAGGTTAGAGCCGGCTTTTGCAACCCGGTGTGTAGCTACAAAATCCATAATGCAATCTACTTCCATCTTATCTGTAGATCCAAAATATGGAACAGCAATATTGAAAAGCTTCATTTCCCTGGTCAAGGAATTGTAATTGCCGTTTAACTTGTAACTCCTGAAGGTATTTCTGAAATAGTAATTAAGTATAGCTTCTACTGAGGTGTTGTTTTGTTTTACAATCATCTCCACCAGGTAATTGTTAGCAGAACCACCACTAGCGATATTTCCGGTGCCGTACCAATAACCCACTACCTTTTGTGAACTTGCCTGCAGGGCTATTACTAAAAGAAAAAGAATGAGGAATTTTTTCATGAAAATGGTGGCTTTTTTATTTGATGTATCGTTTCATTTCTCTTTCGGTATCCCGTTGCTTGATGGTGTCTCTCTTATCATGAAGTTTTTTTCCTTTTCCTAAGCCAATTTCAATCTTCACTAAACTTTTTTCATTGAAAAAAAGACGCAGGGGAATAATAGTGTAACCTTTCTCTTTAATCTTGGTTTCCAGTTTTTTTAGCTCTCGGCGGTTCAATAGCAACTTTCGTTCCATAATTGGGTCATGATTATTAAAAGTGCCATGGGAGTATTCTGCAATATGGAAAGAACGTATCCACAATTCGCCTTTTTGGAAAAGACAATAACTGTCATTAAAGCTGGCTTTTCCTGCACGAAGTGATTTTACTTCGGTGCCCGTAAGAACAATGCCTGCAGTGTATTTATCATCAAAGTAATACTCGTAAAATGCTGATCGGTTCTTTATATCCATTACTCCAACTTGTCATCAAATTTATGAACTAGGTACTTTTTAACTTGATAATTATAGTAACCGACATAGAAATGCTCATTCATGTGAAAGAAAATAATGTTGCCAATATAATTTCTGTACGCAAATAGAAACATCAGCATTTTCTCCCACATCATCTTTTTAGGGCTGCTATTATTGTGCTCTAATGTCTTTCGGTCATATCCTATATCAAATGAAATAGAAGTTGCTTTTTCATCTGGCTTTACTTCATAGATTCCGGCTGAGACTATTTCTGTAAAGTAGTTGTTATGAAGAAAATAACTTGCACCTACAGTGAGATTAATATGGTCGCCATTTTTTTGTTCGGAAACTACCAATTGGCTTTCCTTTAAAAGTTTTAGTAACATCTCAAATGACTCAGCGAGGTTTTCCTTTTGAAGCTTTTTTGATCCGGACTTTTCTATAGTAATATTTAGTTTTTGTAGACTGTCAGCGGCTAGTATATCTTCTTTTAAGACCTGTCCAGTATTTATATTGACAAAACGCAAAAGAATTTTGTCCTTTAGTGCATAAGTCAGTACGAGAGTTGAGTCTATCAGCGTAGATGTGTGTGAAAGGATGTCTTTTTTTATGGATTGGGGATTCGGCAAGTGAGGGCTGATTGTATAAGTAAGACTATTAAGATCTAAACTAATCAGATAAGTAGTAAAGTTGTAGTCATTAAGGACAATATTGAATTTGTTTTTGTTTATAAAAGCCTTATGCTTATAATCGAAAGCGTTAATTGGTGCCCATATGTTATCAGGATAAATCAGAATCCTTTCAAACTTGGATCTGAAGAAAATATCTTGTATTTGTTCGCTATCAGATGTTTGCATGAAGTCAATGGTGTCAGCCTTTAGCTTTTCTGAATACTTCTTCGAGTAAATAATGAGTTTCGCACTGCGGCGGGGATTGGTTACAATGTACAGGGTTGATTCACGTTTAAAGGAAAAAGCAAATTGATCTTTTCTTTCCAACTTTATTCGATCAGCAAGGATAGATTTACCTGAATTCAGATCGGTTTCGATAAACAGGTAATCAAAGGTTATATCTTCTTTTAATACTTCTATCAGTTTGCCATTTTCTTCGCTTCCTGCTATAAAATCGTACTTATGGTAGGACTTCAAAAGTTTATTCTCGACCTCGCTTTGAACTGCAAATTCACCGTCTGTTTCCTGAAAGACTTTTTGTTCGGTTAATGCTTTAGACCTTCCTAAATGATCTATCCTGAAACGCTTTATGTAGTTTTTGTTGGCTAGAGTTAAAATAAACTGGTTTTTGCCTTCATTAATGACTAATCCGATCCTTGGCTTCACTAATTTTTCATCCGCTAGATCAAACTCGAAAATTTTTTTTTGAGTTTGTCCTCTTTGTAAAGACAAAAGAAACAGGAGCAGGAAGCAGTACCTTTTCATCTATCAAGAATAATATTAATTCTTGAAAAGAGTAAGTACCGTACCCAGCTTGTTCTTCAATTCTTTACGGTTAATAATGAAATCCAAAAAACCATGCTCTAAAATGAACTCACTTCTTTGGAAGCCAGGAGGAAGATCTTTTTTAATCGTTTCCTTAATTACTCTTGGTCCTGCGAAACCAATTAGTGCTCCCGGTTCGGCAATATTTAGATCACCAAGCATACCAAACGATGCAGAGATACCACCAAATGTAGGATCGGTTAGTAAAGAGATATAAGGAAGTTTAGCATCTGAAAGTTGAGAAAGCTTTCCGCTGGTTTTGGCCAATTGCATCAATGAAAAAGCACTTTCCATCATACGGGCACCACCGCTTTTGCTAATAACCATGTACGGTAATTTGTGTTGCAGGCAATGATCAACTGCACGGCTAAACTTTTCTCCCATTACACTACCTAATGAGCCGCCAATAAACTCAAAATCCATACAGGCAATTACAATCTCATTGCTATTCACTTTACCAACAGCTACACGCATCGAATCTTTCAAATCACTCTTTGCCCATGTTTCTTCCAGACGTTTTTGATAAGGCTTAAGATCTGTAAATCCTAAAGAATCTTTTGACCGAATGTTGCCGAATAATTCGGTGTATTCTTTATTGTCAAACAAAATATCGTAGTATTCATTGCTGCCAATGCGATGATGGTATTCACACTTAGGACACACAAACAAGGCTTCCCGCAAGTCATTCATTGTAGTAATGTGATTGCACTCGGGGCACTTCGACCATAAGCCTTCAGGTGTTTCCTTCTTTTCAGAAGAAGGGGTAGTGATGCCTTTTTTTAATCTTCTAAAACAACTGGTTTTTGTCTCTTCTGTTTTGCCTTCTTCGCCGGCCAGGTTGGCCTCAAAATCTTCATACTGTTGAGCCATCAGTGTTTATTTGATAAGGCACAAATATAAGGCTTAGACTGTTCGAGCATTTCAGATGGAAAATTGGTTCTATATTTTGTTGTCATCTGCATTGCTACTATTAAGCTTCTGTTGTGTCACTCACTTGTGCGTTCTGTAATTCTGTTCAGCATTATGCAAACTTTCCTTTAGCACCTCGCCATCTTCTTTTTCTTCACACCTTTATCAAGCATCTTTTGGATATAGTCAGGAGCATAAGGAACTTTACACGAGGTCTTTCCCATATCAATAGTTAGCTTTCCTAAAGACTTTCCAATACGTTGCGCTTCTGCACTTAATTCTTTTACATAACCGCCAGCGGCAATTAAAAAACTGTTCATGCTATACTTAAGCCTGTTGGCAGCAACGGGCAGTTCTTTTTCAACTCTTTTCAATAAGTTCTTCAATTCTTTCTTATCCAGCTCTGCATCATCTTTAATGGCTACCAGGCTCGCCAAAGTTGACCATCCTGACAATTGTAAGCTTTCTTTTTTCGAATCAATCCATTTCAGAGCCAGTTCCCATCCATACTTGCTTTCTGCAGCAATCCAGGCTACAGTGTATTCGCTTTGCATATGCCAGATCGCTGTATCAGCCCAATGCTGCAAATCTTTTTTTGTCATCCTGGTCTCATCTGCTATCAACCCGGCAAAATATTGTGCATCAGAAATCCCACTGTCATATAATTCCAGAGAAAGTTTATAGTCCTTTTTAATCTTCTTCTGAATTTTTTTCATGTCCTCAATCTTGCATCCAAAGCCATTTTCAGGACCTCCATGATTAAGGTAGATGCGTCGAATGTTTTCGTGACCCATTTCTTTCAGTTGGGCAATTACTTCAGCAGCAGTCATAAGTGGTTTTTGATAGCAGCAAAATAGAAAATTAAGAGCAAAAAAAATCCCGCATCAGCGGGATCCGTTGTCTTTACCTCTTTTACGCATCATGTTATCGCTTCGCACTTGCTTTTCGTTATGGGTCACATCATCACCTTTTGTATCCTGTTCTTCATTTTTACGACTATCAAGGTCATCTTTATTTTGCGGCAAAGGCCTGTGACCCGTCATGCTCTTATTTTGCCTGTTATTTTGACTGCGACTACCTTTCATATGCTAGATTTTCAATTATTACAATCAAAACCGTACCATTTTAGTTTGTTAGCCGAATGTTATTTGTAAAAGAGAATGACGCCTGTTGCGCTTCAGAATTTACTTTTGACAGATGTACCAACCAGGTTCAGCTTTTAAAAAGCTGGTCATACTGTTCTGTTTTTTCCTCGCTTATGAGAATGTCCTTTCGCAAACAAAAGTTTTGAAAGGAAAGATCATTGACCAGCATAATGACGAGCCAGTACCGTTTGCTTCACTGCAGTTTCGTTCTTCTAAGGTTGGCAAACAGGCAGATTCTTCCGGGTCATTTAGTTTCAGACTTAGTGAGAGAATGATCGATACATTGGAGATCACATCAGTTGGCTACCAGGATTTCTTTCTTCCCGTAAATACTGATCTCATATCAGGTGATTCTTTGAGCCTTGTCATTAGAATGATACCCGGCAAAATTACCGGCGAAGTGGTGATCAGGAAAAAAGTCAACAGAGGATTGATCATGTGGCGGCGTATTGTTAAAAACAAACCTTTTAATGATCGATACCGCTTCCAGAATTTTTCCTACGAATTATATAACAAACTACAGCTCGATCTGAAAAACCTGAACAAGGAAAAGCTATCGCAGGTAAAAATGCTAAAGCCTTTCAGCTTTATTTTGGATAACGTTGATACATCCGAAGGTTATTCAGCATTGCCATCTTATTTAACCGAAGCCATTTCGGATTATTATTATCAAAAATCTCCATTAAGAAGAAGAGAGGTTTTTAAAGGAATAAAAACGATCGGTATTAAGAATGAGAGCATTTCCAAATTACTTGGAGGAATGGATCAGAACGTGAACTTCTACAACAATTTCATTCCTGTTTTTGACAAACAGTTTGTAAGTCCTATTTCAGATAACGGTGATGCTTATTATAATTACAAGGTGGCAGATACACAGTACGTGGGTGGTAAAAGGTTGATTCATTTTTTATTTTCTCCGAAACGAAAAGGAGAGAACACTTTTGAAGGTGATTGCTGGGTTCATGATACTACGTTTGCTATACAAAAGATGAACTTGCGGTTGGGTAAAGAAGCGAACCTGAATTTTGTATCGCAGTTAAGCCTTATCCAGGAATATCAGCTTATCAATGACTCTACCTGGTTTTTATCTAAGGACAAGTTTGTTGTTGATATTAGTCCAATTGGCAAATCAAGCATATCTTTTATCGGAAGAAAAACAACCACCTATCGCAACGTTGTAGTCAACGATCAATCTGTGCTAGATCAGTTAGCCAAGAATAGAAAACTGGAAGAAGTGATTTTGCCTGATACAGCATCTTTTAAAAGTGATGATTATTGGAAAATTGCACGGCATGAAGCGTTGAGCTCAACAGAAAAATTGATCTATAAAACAATTGATACGCTTCTTTCGCTGCCCGCCTTTCAACGCTATACCAAGACAATTGATTTTATTGGTACGGGCTATTTGCGTGTAGGCAACTATACTATCGGCCCATGGCAAAACTGGGTTTCATCTAATTCCATTGAAGGATTGCGATTGCGTTTTGATTTAAGTACTAACAGCCGCTTTGATAAAAAGATCACTTTTCATGGCTATGCAGCTTACGGTTTCGGAGATAGAAAATGGAAAGGCAATTTCGATGCGTTCTGGTTGCCTAAAAAAGACCCCAGGATGTTTGTGTTTGCTTCTTATTTAAAAGACTTTGACTATGGGCAAAACTATTATGATGAGATCAGCCAGGACAACATCTTTGCCATTGCAATCAGGAAAGATGTACCGATCAAATTTCTGAAAGTGGAAGAGTACCGGTTAGAAGCCTTCAAAGAATGGCGTTCCGGATTTTCTGTTCTATTATCGGGCAGACGAAGGGTTCATGAACCTGTACTGAACATTCCATTGAAGGAACAATTCATTACTACAAAAGGAGAAGCTTTAAACAGTTTTGAAACATCAATACGTTTACGGTATGCCTTCCTGGAAAAATTTGTGGAAAATCATTTTTACCGCAGCAGCTTGGGCAGTCCATACCCAATAGTTGAAGCAAAATATACAAAAGGCTTTTCGGGTGTATTGAACAGTAGTTACGACTACCATAAGATTACTGCAGGTGTTAGTAATTATAAAAAGGTTCCGCCCTTTGGAAGTATCTATTGGAATGTGTTTGGTGGAAGAACAATTGGTACACTACCTTATTTATATCTTGATATTGCTCCCGGCAATGAAACTTATTATTACAATCGCTTTGCATTTAACATGATGAATCGTTTTGAATTCATACATGATAAATATGCGGGCATCAACTTCGAACACAACTTTGGAAACGGTTTGTTTCGGTTTATTCCTTTTACCAGGAAACTAAAGTTTCGCCAGTTTTGGACAGCGAAAACATTGTGGGGAGGCCTTTCAGAAAAGAATAAGCAATTGAATTTCACTCACGGAGCCCCTTTTCAATCGCTTGACGGTAAAACCTATCTTGAATTAGGCACTGGGGTAGATAACATTTTAAAAGTACTTCGTGTTGATCTTATCTGGAGACCCCTGCCTCAAAGCCGTTCTGTTGTTAATCCGCAAAGATTTGGTGTGTTCGGAAGTTTCCGTTTTGCGTTTTAAAATGAAGCAACAACTTTGTGCGCCATTTCTCTTCCGCTGTTTAGTGCAGCTTCAACTGTGCCAATTTCTGGCCCTTCATGTAAACCTTCACCCGCGAAAAAGATGGTATTATCAACCGGTTGCTTTAAGAATTGCTTATGTTGCGCACTATCAACTGTTTCAAAAGAGTAGGCACCTAATGTGTATGGATCGGCCATCCAATTATAATAATAATGTTCAATTAATTCATTCGTAAGAAAGGATTGTGTTACCTCGAAGATTTTGCTCAAAGATTGCAAAGCGACATCCAAAATTTCTTCGGATGATGAACTTTTAAGCTTCGCAGCATTAGGCCCGCCTAACCAACCGGTGATCATCGCGGTTTCTTTGGGATACGCTGTCCACCATGTGGGAATGTCTTCTTCGGAAAATAAAAAGCCCATGTTGGACAAGTTTTTTTCTTTTGTGAGAGTCTTGTTTTTCCAGAAGGCATTTCTAAAAAGAAGTATCACTTTTACAACCGGGCCAAAGCCCAAAGCCTTTGCTGCTTTTTGATGCACGGGCAGTGCAGGAGAGAAGCGAATGACGCCTGCCTGAAGAACGCCTAATGATACGGTAACCAAACATTTTTTAGCTCTGTATGTTTTTGTTTCAGTAATTGCTTCAACCATTTCGTTCTGCCACCTGATTTCTTTCACTGGGGAGGACAAAACGACTGAACATCCTTTTTCAATGATTTCTTTTTGGAAATAGGCTATTAGCGTTTCGTAGCCTTGTTCGATCCGGTACTGTCTATCAGAACTATTTTGCAATTCATCCCGAAGGGCAAATGTGCTTGCGAATGAAATATCTGCAGCGTAATAGCCCTCAACATAATTCTTCAGGCTTTTCCTTAGTTCTTCATCTCTTTGATCATTTAAATATTGCTCAAAGAATTCTTTAACCGGGATGTCATGATCTAATTCTTTGAACTTTTTTTGAAGTAGGGAATAGTCCTCTATAAAATCGCTATTGTGTAGCTCAGTTCCTTCCTTTCGCCATATGTCTCCTTTCAACTCAAATAGTTCAGCGTTCGCTTTTTTCAGCAGCCCTCTGGTTTGTTCCAAATCGCCATGTACAAATTCAGCACCCAACTCAATTGGTGTTTCCTCGTTATTGATAGTATAAATCCTTCCGCCAGTTCGGTCTTTCGCTTCAATAATTAAAACCTTTTTGCCTGTCAAAGCCAACTCCAACCCGGCCACTAATCCGGTGGCTCCTGCGCCTATGATGATTACATCAAATTCATTCTGCATAAAACAGAAAACTGCAATTATTATGCTATCGCAAATCAGCGGTAATGTAAAAAAGAAAAGCCTTTCCGCTTGGAAAGGCTTTAACAAAAAAAGACTTATTAGCTATGCAATAGTAATGCTATCATCCAAATAAACATCCTGAATTGCGTTCAGCATTTTTACGCCATCTTCAAACGGACGTTGGAATGCTTTACGGCCTAAGATCAATCCCATACCACCGGCACGTTTGTTTACCACTGCTGTTGTCACTGCTTCTACCAAATCACTTTCACCTTTACTTTCACCGCCACTGTTGATTAAACCCACCCGACCGCTATAGCAGTTTAAAACCTGGTAACGGGTTAAGTCTATCGGATGATCAGAGGTTAATTTCTCATAAACCAACTTGTGTGTTTTGCCATGTTTGGTTGCATTGTAACCACCGTTGTTAGTTGGTAATTTTTGCTTAATGATATCTGCCTGCAGCGTAACACCTAAATGGTTCGCTTGTCCGGTTAAGTCGGCGGCAGTGTGATAGTCTACACCTTCAACCTTGAAGGCGTTGTTACGGGTATAGCACCATAAGATAGTTGCCATACCTAATTGGTGTGCATACTCAAAAGCTTCTGCTACTTCTTTTAATTGTCTTGCACTTTCTGCAGAGCCCCAATAAATGGTTGCACCAACAGCTACGGCACCCATATCCCATGCCGATTTGATCGTACCAAACATGGTCTGATCAAATTTATTAGGCATGCTCAGAAATTCATTGTGGTTGATCTTTACAACAAAAGGAATTTTGTGTGCATACTTACGGCTCATGATGCCTAACACCCCATAGGTAGATGCTACGGCATTACAACCGCCTTCAATAGCAAGCTTGATTATATTTTCAGGATCGAAATAAATTGGATTGGGAGCAAATGCAGAACCACCACTGTGCTCAATACCCTGGTCAACAGGGAAGATGCTGCAATAGCCTGTGCCACCTAAGCGGCCATTATCTAACAGTGCCTGCATGCTGCGCAGAACCTGGTTGCTACGATTGGAGTTAATCCAGGACTCATCCACATGATTAGGAGAGGGCAAATGGATTGTCGATTTGTCGATGGTTGTACACGTATGGTTTAAAAGGGATTCGGCCTTGTCGCCTAAAATTTCAGCAATTTTACTAGCCATATTTAATTTTTTGAGTGCGGCAAAGATAGAGGCAATGAGGCAATGTGACAATATGCCTATTTGCCAATTAATCTGTGATCTTTCCTAAGTTTCTTTGAATGCGTGACAGATGAGGTTTTAAGGTATGCCTCAGTGTTGTTTTTACAATTTCCCCCATGGTTTTGCACCTGTTGAAAGACGTGGTACCGAAGTGTTCTGAAAGCTCATGTTTTAATTGCGTTCTTTTCTCTTCTGTAGAAATAATGTCTTTTGACATGATGTTAAGCAGATCCATAATACGATAACGTGTTGCAGCCATTCTATAAGCAATCAGTGTTCTTTCTTCAGCCTGGTATTGTTCGATAGAGTCTTTGTTTAGATACTTTAATGAAAGTTCAACAAGAGGATGGTTTTCTTTAAAAAATTGTGGCAGATACAAGTTCCTTCTTCCTTCATACGATTGCTGATCAAAATCGATTGCCCGTATTCTGTATTGATAATCTTCAATATCAGGAGTGATGTTCACTACAAAATTGTAGCTGCGCATATCGCCAAGCAGCCGAATGAAACACCGTTCGTTAAACTTGACAAACTCCTTCGCCAGGCGGATCTTATTCGTTTCCGGAAGATCCAGGTAATTCTTGATAAACACATCGCCTGGTAAGCCGGGAATGTGTTCTTCAACCAGTGTATCTTTCCCGGTCAAAAATGTCATTCGGTTAGGTGAAAGGATGTGTTCTAATTCTAATCCATACACTCTTGAGGCATCCTCTTTTTTAATGTAATAATGATCGTAATTGTCGTTGTAGCGATTAACAATACTAATCCGGAACGGATTAGAATTGCCAAATGAACAATAGTCAATCCGAGCAACATCTAAGTGCTTGGTGAAAGTGTAATCGCCTTCTGTTTTTAAAATTGCATAAAGATTGATCAAACCCTCTTTAATGTTTTCCCATTCCTTCATATCGTATAAAGCCTTTTCCCAAAGTGTATCTCTGCCAGCCTTATCAATAATGGGAACCGAATATGTGATGTTTAGGAGATCGTTGTATGAAACAGGAAGAGTTGCTTCTCGTCCATGTGTTTTTAGATAGGAACGCAGTTCTTTGTTGATAGGAAAGAAAGGTTTCTTACGGGAGGGTTTATCAGGTTCCTGCATAATCAAAAATAAGTGAATAGCCACGAAGGCACAAAGACACGAAGCTTGATTGTTTCTTTAGAGCCCTAATGCCTTTGTGGCAATATTTCCTTATGCAATTGATTAAAATAGGACGACGCTTTTAATAGTCTGCTACCATACCAGCTAAACATCTCTCCATCGACTAAAAGGATTTTTGTATCAGGCAACTGCTCATGTAATTCATCAATATGCTTTTGTTTGAAAGGGTAGGGCTCTGAGGAAAGAAGTAGCAATTCGCAGTTTGCATTTTGTATGTCGCCAATAGTTATTTCTGGATATCGGGTTCTGGATGAAAAGACATTGATGAAGCCGTTGTAGTAAAGCATGTCATCTATAAAAGTATCGCCTCCAACTGTCATGTAAGGGTCTTTCCAGATGAGGTATGCCGTATGTAGTTTGTAGTTTGTGGTTTGTAGCTGAGAGAACCCTTCATTTACTTGCTTGATGATCTCTTCTCCTCTCGATTCTTTTTGAGTTAATCTACCTATCTGGTAGATCATTTGATAAGCTTCGTCAAGCGTATTGACATCAGTGACAAAAACAGGAAAATGCTTTTCTAATTCTTCAACTTGTTCCTTTACATTTTCTTCTTTGTTAGCAATGATGAGATCGGGTTGAAGCTGTTTGATTTTTTCTATGTTCACCGTTTTTGTTCCACCAACTCTTGTTTTGTTTTGAAACCAATGTTCAGGATGAACACAAAATTTAGTAATACCGATCACTTCCTCTTCTAAACCTAAATCAAAAAGTAGTTCGGTTTGGGATGGAACAAGAGAAACTAACTTTTGTGGAGCTTGGTTTAGTTCAATGGTTCTTCCGAGTTGGTCAGTGAATTTCATCGCTGCAATTTAGGATAGTTGCTTAAGAAGGAAATGATGCAACTTGCTAAATAGAATTACCTAACGATTCGGTGAGTGACACAACAGACGGCAATAGTAGCAATGCAGTCTGGCAACTTTCAAAATCCTGCTAATCTTTCAAAATCCAGCAAATCTGCGGTTATATTTGCGGCCACAAACCGATAGCATGGACGTTAAAAACAACATACTGGAAACCATTGGTAATACACCTTTGGTTCGTTTAAATAAGATCACCAAAGATTTGCCTTGTGATGTGTTGGCTAAAGTGGAATACTTTAATCCCGGTAACTCCATTAAAGACCGCATGGCCTTAAAGATGGTTGAAGTTGCTGAAGCAGAAGGCAAACTAAAACCAGGCGGAACCATAATCGAATGTACTTCTGGCAACACAGGTATGGGTTTGGCCATGGCTGCAGTAGTAAAAGGCTACAAATGCATTTTTGCAACTACTGATAAACAATCGCAATCAAAGGTGGATATTTTGAGAGCTTTAGGTGCTGAAGTGATTGTTTGTCCTACGAACGTTGAACCTGAAGATCCAAGAAGTTATTATTCTGTTGCTGCTCGTTTATCAAAGGAGATTCCTAATTCTTTCCATTGCAATCAGTATGACAATCTTGCTAATAGATTAGCGCATTATGAAAGCACCGGGCCGGAGATTTGGGAACAAACTGAAGGCAAGATCACTCACCTGGTTTGCACGGCTGGTACAGGCGGAACAGTTACCGGCACAGCACAATATTTGAAAGAGAAAAATCCTGATATACAAGTTTGGGCAATAGATGTTTACGGTTCATTACTTACCAAGTATTTCCGTACCGGTGAGATTGATATGAACGAAGTACGTCCATACATTTCAGAGGGATTTGGTGAAGACTTTGTCCCCGAGAATTATGATATGAGTGTGATTGATCACTTTGAGCAAGTGACGGATAAAGACGGTGCTGTAATGGCAAGGAAGCTAGCCAAAGAAGAAGGTATTTTTTGTGGCTACAGTGCAGGAAGCTGCTTACAGGGCTTGTTGCAATTAAAAGATAAGTTGAAGAAAGGCGATGTAGTTGTTTTGATCCTTCACGATCATGGCAGCCGCTATGTTGCTAAAGTATATAACGATCAGTGGATGGCGGAAAGAGGTTTCTTGGATGTAAAAACATTCAAAGACATTGTTAGTGCAAGGGGCAAGCAAAGAACCATTACGATTTCACCAGACCAAACCGTAGCTGATGCAGTGAACCTGATGAAGCAATACGATATTGAGCATATACCTGTGATGAGAGGAGAAGAGTTGGTGGGATCAATAAGTGAAAGTGGATTGTTTCAGAAAGTGTTCTCCAACCCAGACATCAAAAATGAAAAAGTCGATAGTACGATGGATAAGGCGTTTCCGATTGTGGCATTTGATACTGCGGTAGAAAAATTAAGTACGTTGATCAATAAAGAGAACGGAGCTGTATTAGCAAAAGATGAGACAGGAAACTATCATATAGTTACTAAATACGACGTCATTCAGGCCTTTGCTTAATTAATATTTTTAAGAAGAAACGGCATCTAAGTAAATTCACTTAGGCTTCTGTCAATCCATTTCAAACGCACATTCAAGGTGCTTTTTTCGTAAAAGCCCCAATCGTTTTTCACATCAACGTTGAAACATATATCTCCGAAACGCTTCACAGCATTGAAATACAGCCAGCCTTCCCTCGTAAAGTTCCGAGCATAGCAATTCACTCAAATATCACCACTCGTAAAAATCCTATACATCGTTTCGTTGTTTTCCCAAACATATATACGATGCTTTACGATTAGCTAAGTAATATCCATAGGCAAAAAATAGGGCAAATCTGCCATTGTACAGGCTGTTGTGCAGTTGTATGTTTGCATCAGAAGTTGATTGATACAAAAACCAATATCCGTTAAAACCAATCGTCCAGTATCCAAACCAAAAAACCGTCCAGTAAGAAATTAATCCTATCCTTTAGAAAGACCACGGTTTAAAATTCCAATATCAATCAACTTCGCCTCTTGAGGCTGAAGTCCATAAAAAACTTAAAAGATCCAAATCCTATAGAACTCCGTTTTTGAATCCAAGATCCTTGTGAACTATCCAATCCTATTTTAAAGCCGTTCGACGAGAAACATGTTAACCTATCACCTCCAATCCAGTGAAAAAGACATTGTTGGATGATTCCAGTTTCCTCCTGCTTCAGCCCTGCACAAGCCGCTGGTAGCAGGGGGAAGGTGATAGAGTAAATGCCAGGCCTGCAAGGGCTTTTTTTATTTATGTACTAAGCTGTATTGCTACTATTAAGTTTCCCTTGCCTCGCACCCTTGTACCCTTGGTAATTCTATTCAGCATTTTGCAAGCGTCTCTCATTTTCAGCCCGACCGAACATTTTTATACCGCCGCGCCTCTGCTCCCTTGCGGTCGCCGCGAAACAAGAACGAAAAGCTTTGCGTCCTTAAATCCCTTAGCAACTTTGCGTGAAAAAACCAATGCATTTTCTTCTGCCTATTCTCCTACATTTGCCACCCCTAAAAACGAGCTAACTAATAGAAATATGGAACTGAAGTATATCCAGAAAATCGGTGAAAAACTTGGGCTTACGTTAAAGCAAATCAACAGCATTTACCAAATGCAATCCGAAGGCGCCACTATCCCTTTCATGGCACGGTACAGAAAAGAAGCAACGGGCAATTTAGACGAAGTCGCTATCGGTAATGTGGTAGAAGAGATCAGCTATTTCAAAGAGTTGGATAAACGAAAAGAAACCGTTTTAAAAACTATTGAAGAACAGGGAAAGCTTACTCCCGAACTGAAAAAGCGTATTGACGACAGTTACAGCACCACAGAGTTAGAAGATATTTATCTGCCGTACAAACCTAAACGAAAAACAAGGGCAACACAGGCAATAGAAAAAGGTTTAGAGCCATTGGCAAAGGCATTGTTTGAACAAACAGCTATCAACCCCGAAGAGGAAGCAGTCAAATTCATTAAAGAAGATGTGAAGGATACTAAAGAAGCTTTGCAGGGTGCAAGAGACATCATTGCTGAATGGATCAGTGAGGCCGAACAGGCACGATATAAGATAAGGCAATTGTTTGCTGAAACTGCTACGATTTCTTCAAAAGTTGTAAGTACTAAAAAAGACGAGGAGGAAGCACAGAAATACAGGGATTATTTCGAGTTCAAAGAACCTTTATCACAAAGCCCTTCACATCGCATCTTAGCCATCCGCCGTGGTGAGAAAGAAGGCTATCTCATGATGGACATCAGCATTGAAAAAACAATTGCTGTAGAGGAACTGGAAAGAATTTTCATTAAAGCTTCTAATCCAGCATCAGCAGAAGTAAAAAAAGCAATTGAAGATTCTTACAACCGTTTGTTGAAATCATCAATTGAAAATGAATTCAGATTGTTAAGCAAGAATAAAGCTGATGAAGAAGCGATTCATGTTTTTACAGAAAACCTCCGCCAACTATTGCTTGCTTCTCCATTGGGATCTAAAAGAGTGCTGGCATTAGATCCGGGTTTCAGAACAGGTTGCAAATTGGTTTGTTTAGATGCGCAAGGGAATTTGCTGCATAACACAGCTATTTACCCTCATCCGCCACAAAACAATTGGCAGGAAAGTATTTCAGAATTGAAGCATCTTGTTTCTAAATACAGCATTGAAGCAATCGGTATTGGCAATGGAACAGCCGGAAGAGAAACCGAACAACTGGTTCGCTCAATTGAATTTGGAAAACCATTGAGCATTTTCCAGGTAAATGAAAGTGGTGCGTCGATTTATTCGGCTTCAGAAGTGGCAAGAGAAGAATTTCCTGATCATGATGTTACTGTCCGCGGAGCAGTAAGTATTGGTAGAAGGCTGCTTGATCCATTAAGCGAATTAGTTAAGATCGATCCGAAATCTATTGGGGTAGGACAATACCAGCACGATGTGAATCAAATAAAACTGAAGCAGGCACTGGACAGAGTGGTAGAGAGTGCTGTAAACTTTGTTGGTGTTGATGTGAATACTGCTTCCAAACATTTGCTTCAGTATGTTTCAGGTATTTCAGCCACGTTAGCCAATAACATCGTGCAGCACCGAGCACAAAACGGTCCTTTCAAAAGCCGCGAAGAGTTAAAGAAAGTACCGATGATGGGACCTAAATCATTTGAACAATGTGCCGGCGTCCTTCGTATTCCCGGTGCCGAAAACCTTTTAGATAATTCTTCTGTGCATCCGGAGAGTTATGGATTGGTTGAACAAATGGCTAAAGATGTGCAGGCATCATTAGAGGAATTGATCAAGAAATCAGAGCTCCGCAAACAGATCAACAAAAGGGCCTACATCACTGAAGCTGTTGGGGAATTTACTATTGATGATATTTTAAAAGAGTTAGAAAAACCGGGAAGAGACCCAAGAGCACAGATCGAAGAGTTTCAGTTTGACGCGAATATCAAAACCATTGAAGATGTCAAACCCGGTATGCAGGTTCCGGGCATTGTAACTAACATTACAGCCTTCGGTGCCTTTGTTGACATTGGCGTGAAGCAGGATGGACTGGTGCATGTATCGCAACTAAGCAATAAGTATATCACAGATCCGAATGAAGTAGTGAAGCTGAATCAAAGAGTAATGGTCACGGTTACTGAAGTAGATGTAAACAGGAAGCGGATTGGCTTAACGATGAAAGACAATAATACAAGTGTGAAGTCAGAAGTTAGAAGTACGAACAATAGCAATCCTCAGAAGCAACTCAATACAAAGCAGGAAACCCTGAATCCTTTTCAAAGCAGGTTGATGGAACTGAAGAAGAAGTTTAATGATTAAAAAAACAAACCCCTCCTGAAAAGGAGGGAGCTTTTAATTTAAACCTTATGAGAAAAATCCATATACATGAACAAAAGCCTTTCTAATCGTGTATTTCCACAGGCTGATAGTAAATAGAAGTAACAAATACAAAACGGCCGTTTCTCTCAGACTGCGACTGAACAATCTCTTTGATCTCCACCTTATGATCCTGCAACCATTGATTGATTTCTTTTTCGGCTTCGCTCAAATCATTAAATACAAACAGTTTCAATTTGGTTTGAGAAGAAAGGTGAAGCCCGTGTTTTTTGTATGATGCTGAAAAAGGAATGGTGCTGGTGTTCATAAAGGCCTTTTGTATAATAAACAACTTTCAAAAAAAATGGTTGAAATAATTTTAGATAATCAGCCTAAACAAAAAGCCCTTCTAAAAAGAAGGGCTTTACACCGAACCGATGATAATGATCATCAAGCTTCTTCTATTAATTTTTTTCGTTTGCTGCTTAAGAACCTGTCCAATAAGATCAACCCCAACACCACATTCAGCATCATAAAATAATTCACATAATCGTTGTTGAACATTTTGCTAAAGTCAACTTTGGTGAAATCAACACCAATCCCTTTACCGGAACTTCCTGTATTCCAATCTACCTGGCTAAAGCCATACACTAAAAAACCAACAACTAAAGCGATAAAGAAACCTGCCAATCCCCATATAATCTTTTTATTAATATACTCTTTTGCAGCAGGAGCAATCTGGTACTTGGCAATTTCCTCCATCACGTTTTTGGTGAAACGCATTGACGGCTGTTCCAACTCTGTAGACTGGATAATATGATGCAATTCAAGCAACTCATGGTATTTAGCCTTCCATTCTGAATTTTCTGCAATCAGCTTTTCAATAGCCGTTTGCTCAGAAGGATGGATCGATCCATCAATGAATTCCCATAACCTGCTCTCCATTTCGCTGCCTTCAAACAGATCCTTGTTTTCGGTATTCATGTTTGTACCGTTTAATTAATAAATATCTTTTACTTCTTCGCTAAAATGTTTCTGCATTTTGTCTTTTAGTCTGCCTCGTGCCCTGTGCAACTGCACCTTCACCGCATTCACTTCTTTCCCCAATACTTGTGCAATTTCTTCTAAGGTCTGTTCGCCTTTGTAAAACAGGGTAATGATCTGAGCATCATCAGGACTAAGCAACTGAATGGCTTCTGTTACCATGTTTATCCTGCTTTTCTGCTCCACCTGGTTTGCATTCATGCCGCTATCTATATTATCAGCCGATGCAAACACCTTTTCATTGTCCAGCGAATGCACTTCCAGCTTTTTCTTTCTTAAAAAAGTAATGCTGGTAGTGGTGCAAATGGTGTACAGCCAGGTCGAAAACTTCGATTCACCTTTATAATCACCCAGCGAACGGTAGGCCTTTACAAAAACATCCTGCGCCACTTCCTCAGCATCTTCCCGGCTTTTTACATACCGTAGCACGATGGTGAATGCAAAATTCTGGTAACGCTCCACCAATGCCGAATAGGCTTGCTGGTTGCCCTTCAGCACAAGGCTAATGATGTCATTATCTGTCAGTTCGGTGTGCATTCCAAGTAGTATGACTACAAAAGAAGGTGGCTGGTTACAGGTAAAATTAGTTTATAGTTTATGGTTTGTGGTTTATAGCTGTAGGCATTGCCCGTCATTTATTTTTCAGACAGATCATAATATTTATATGGTCATCTGTATTGCTACTATTGGGCTTTTGTTGCTCTTGTACGTTCGGTAATTCTATTGGGCATCCACCCCAAGTCGTTCTTAGCTCAATCATACACTAATTCGCCTCCGGCTTGTAGCGGGACAGGCTCACCAAGGTGGGGAAGTGTGTTCAACACAATTCTTTGCGTAGCCGCTTCTCTGCGTTCGCTGGTGAAAATTAAAAAGGTTTTTATTTGATGTAACCCAATTGAAAGAGCGATAGTCTGATATATTGTAAGCAGTTCTTTAAAAAAATATTTGAACTATCTGTAACCTGGGAAAATCAATTGTAGTCAGATAGTTCAATACAAGCAAACAACATTCTTTAAAACCTTATAAATCTATCAAAATGCAAGGCCCTGAAGTTTTAATCCCGATAACATTATTCGCAGGCGGTTTCGCCATGATCTTTGGCATTGTGTATTTAAAAACCAGGGAAAACCTGGCAATGCTGGAAAAAGGATACAATCCTAAAGCACATCAACACCGTCCGGCACCTTATAAAAGCCTGAAGCTTGGATTGCTGTTGCTAGGTGCAGGTATTGGTCTGCTGGCAGCTTATATCATTGACCTCAGCATGCGTAATGACCGTTACGATGAACATCCTCCTTTATATTTCGCTTTAATTGCCATTGGCGGCGGTTTAGGATTGATCACCTCTTATTCTATAGAAAAGAAGGAATTATTAAACCGACGAAACGATACTCCAGACCAACTATAAACGAAAAGTCCCGCTAACTGCGGGACTTTTTCTATTTAGCTAAAATTTCTTTTGCCTTAGCCACTATTGGATCATATAGGTTGTACACTTCGTAATATCCTTGTGTTCTCCATTTCAATCTTGCCAGGTAGGCCTTTATACGTTGCTGCACATTCTTTTTATCTGCCGCAGGAACTTTCTCCAGTTTAATGCTGTCTTTCTCTGCATATTTTACTAATTCAGCCCAAGCTTCATCTGTTTTTTGATATTTATTAGCCAACTCTGTTGGTGATTTGAATTGTTGAAAATAAGGTTGATTTTTTATGTAATAACGGTACACAAAATTATTAAAGCGGCCATCGAGGTAAAGCTTGGTAATGCTTTGTGTAAATAAGCTTGTATCAATGGGTACAAAAACATCAGGAGCAATGCCGCCTCCGCCGTAAACTACTCTGCCTTTATCGGTTTTATAAATTTTTTCTTTTGAATTATGAATCGAATCTGCAGTCAGCATTTCTCCGGATTCATAACGGTCGAGGATTTCTTCCATGTACACTTTCTTTCCTTTATCATACGGCCGTTGAATGCTGCGGCCTGATGGAGTGTAGTAACGAGCAACAGTTAGCCTGATGGCAGAACCATCGCTTAACTGATACTGCTCCTGCACCAAACCTTTGCCAAACGTTCTTCTGCCAATAATGGTTGCCCTATCCCAATCTTGTAAAGCACCTGCAACTACTTCGCTTGCAGAAGCACTCAGCTCATCTACTAACACAATAAGCTTCCCGGTTTCAAACAAACCATCTTTCCTGGCTCTGTATTCTCTTTTGGCAATGTTGGTTCCTTCTGTATAAACAATCAATTTGTCTCCATCTAAAAATTCATCTGCAATGGCCGTAGCTTCATTCATAAAACCACCCCCATTACCTCTCAAATCCAAAACCAGTCCTTTCATGCCTTTGGAAAGCAGACCTTCCATAGCCTGCATAAATTCTCTGTATGTAGTAGTCGAAAATTTATTGAGCTTAATATACCCGGTCTGTCCATCAATCATATAAGCTGCATCTAAAGAAGGGAGGGGGATCGTTCCTCTTTTTACATAAATATATTGAGTAGTATTGTTTCGAACGATGGAAAGTTTTACCTGTGTACCAGCTTTACCACGTATCATTTTTCTTATGTCATCGCTTGGCAGTGTTTTGCTCACAATATTCGAATCATTCACTTTAATGATACGGTCGCCAACCTTGACCCCGGCTTTATCACTCGGGCCTTCGGGAACAACATAAAGCACATGAACAGTATCCTCAAAAATGTTGAACTCAACACCAATGCCCTGGAAATTTCCAACCAGGTCTTCATTCTTTTCGCTAAGATCTGTGGCAGGTATATAAACGGAGTGAGGATCCAGGTTATCCATTAGCCCTTCCAGGGCATCATCCTGCAACGAATCCACACCTACCTTGTCAACATACCGGTCATTGATCAAATCCAAAGCTTCCTGCAGAGAACTTCTTTTATCGGTCTTGAAAAAATTTCTTGTACTACCGGTTTGCTGGTGCAGCTTAAAACCAAAGAACATTCCGGCAATCATTACCACAGAAAAAATCAAGGGTAGCCAGACTTGTAATTTTTTATTCCTCATCGTCTGATGTTACTTTGTAAATTGTCGTGCAAAATAGCCCATTTGAAATAAAAGACTGGTTGTCACGGGCTATTTCAACAGAACTTTAAGCAGAATTCATGGCAGTTACTTTAATAGCAGATAGCGGGGCTACAAAAGCAGAATGGTGTTTGATTAATAATGGAAAGAAGAAAACCTTTTTCACGCAGGGCATCAGCCCTTATTTTTTAAGTACTGAACAAATTGCAGAACTCGTACAAAATGAATTAGGTAAGAAGCTGAAGAGTGTTGAGGTTGATAATTTATTTTACTATGGGACAGGTTGCGCTAATGCAGACAATGCAAAAAGTGTAAAGGCCGCCTTAAAAAAAGTATTTAAAAAGGCAAAAGTGGAGGTGAATACTGATCTTTTTGCTGCAGCACGGGCTCTTTGTCAAAAAGAAAAAGGCATTGCCTGCATCCTAGGTACGGGTTCTAATTCTTGTTATTACAATGGCAAAAAGATTGTAAAAAATAGTCCGGGAATTGGTTATGCATTGGGAGATGAGGGCAGCGGAGCTTACCTGGGCAAACTGGTTATTCAACATTACCTGTACGATGATTTTGATGACGACCTGCGTTCCCGTTTCGACGCTAAGTATGTAACTACTGCTTCTGAAATTTTGGAGAACGTTTATAAAAAACCATTACCCAATCGCTACCTTGCTTCGTTTGTTATGTTCCTTGTTGAAAACCGTGGGCATTTTATGATCGAGAACATCATTAACGATGGCCTGGCTGATTTTTTTAGAAGACATCTTTATAAGTACGATAAAGTTCACGAGTTGCCGGTGAATTTTGTAGGTAGCGTTTCACTGGGATTTAAGGATGTTCTTCAAAACTTATGCAACGATTTTGGATTGACCTTGGGAACAGTTTTAAAAAACCCGATGCCGGGACTAATCAAATACCATAGCAAATAGTTTATCTAACGAACCATAAACCTTCTGATGAATACTTTCGAAAAAATTACAGAGCAGCCTAGCAAATACCGCCATTTAGAAAAAATGTCAATTGGCGAGTTGCTGACCAATATAAACAACGAAGACAAAACAGTGCCTTATGCTGTTGAAAAATGCATTCCGCAAATAAAGCGACTTGTTGGAGCTATTGCCGATAAAATGCTTGCTGGTGGCAGATTGTTTTACATTGGCGCCGGCACCAGCGGCAGGCTGGCTGTGGTTGATGCCAGCGAATGTCCGCCAACTTATGGAGTGCCTTATGGTTTAGTAATTGCAGTGATTGCCGGCGGAGATGATGCCATTACCAAAGCAATTGAAAATGCAGAAGATGATTTCGGTAAAGGCTGGGCTGATCTTCAAGAGCATGATATAAATAATAAGGATGTTGTAATCGGCATTGCAGCAAGTGGTACAACGCCTTATGTAATTGGCGCCTTAAGAGAGTGTCAGAAAAGAGGAATTGTTACCGGTTGCATTACTAATAATCCAGGTTCACCGTTAACGGATGTTGCCGATTTCCCTATTGAAGCAGAAGTAGGGCCAGAGTTTGTAACCGGAAGTACACGGATGAAAAGCGGCACCTCTCAAAAGCTGATCCTTAATATGATCTCCACTGCAGTAATGATCCAGTTAGGCAGGGTAGAAGATAATAAAATGGTGAACATGCAGCTTACTAACGAAAAGCTGATTGATCGTGGCACGAAAATGATTATGGAAAACTTAAGGCTTGAAGATTACGACAGGGCAAAAGAATTGCTACTGAAATATGGTAGCGTAAAGAAAGCAGTTGATTCATTTAGCTGATTGGCTAATGTGCTGTATGCTAATAAGGTGATTTAAGTTTAGAGGCGTTGATTGGCACATTATCAAATTGGCATATTAGCACATAGTCTATGCATGATATAGAACCATACTATAATTGGAGACATATTTACGTAAGTGAAGAAGACGAACGTTCGCCATTCTTTAATCGTCAGTATTCTGAATTTGAATTTACCCAAACCGTTTATAACTTTTTTATTCACCCGCAATGGGATGATTTTGGAAGCCGGACATTATATCTGAAGGTTTTGCTGGCCGATTATGAGGAAAAGTATGCCGTGATTGAATTGATTGGGGAATGGAACGATGCCATTGAAAACGATATCATGGAACTAAAGGGGGAGGTAATGGATAAATTTATGGGGGAGGGCATTTTTAAATTTATACTTATTACAGAAAATGTTCTCAACTTTCATAGCGGTGATAAAGATTACTACCAGGAATGGTACGAAGAAGTAACCGATGAAGGCGGCTGGATCGTAAGCCTGAATATGCCTGAAGCTACACAGTACGATTTCAGAAAGGCAAAGCTTAATTATTACGTCGAACTGATGGACTTATCGAATTGGCGCATATACAGGCCATTTCATTTGTTTAAGAAAATTGATGATGAACTCAATCGCCGTATAGCAATTTGAAACAATTATTTTTTCGTTATCAGTTTTAGCAATCGGGACTTACCTTTGCGCATAAATTTTACAACCCTTCTGACTACAATATGAAATGGTCCCAATTCTTTACCTCTCCTGTTGGTAGAAAAGTAGTGATGGCTGTAACGGGAATTTTCTTAATTACATTTTTGATCGTACACGTTGGATTGAACGCCTGCATTTTCGCCGATTGGGTGGATACCTCTGATAATGGTGAAATGTTCAACAAGGCAGCTCATTTTATGGGTTCAACAATTATAACCCGCATACTTGAGATTGTTCTTTTTATCGGATTCATTGCTCATATTATTCAGGGCTGGATGATCGAGGCAAAAAATAGATCTCGTCGTGGTCGTGATTACTCCGTTAGCTTGGGTAATCGAGGTAGCACATGGGCTAGCCGGAGTATGGCTTTGTTAGGAACGTTGATTTTTATGTTCCTGGTATTGCACATTTCAAAGTTTTGGTGGTCGTCAAGAGTGACACATGATTTAGACCAAGTTACCTATGGTAACGGCGTTGAAATGCACAATTTGTTTTTAAGAATGTATGATGTATTCCAGAATCCAATTATTGTTGTGATCTACATCATTAGTGTTATAGTTTTAGGCTTTCACTTATGGCATGGCTTCCACAGTGCATTTCGTTCGTTGGGTGTACACAACAAAAAATATTTAGGAATGTTGAAAGTATTAGGGTATGGCTTCACCATTATTGTATGTGTGATGTTTGCTTTAATGCCGATTAGCATGTACCTGGATTGGGTGAATCCGAACTAATTAAACGAATCAGAAATTTCAAATAAGAAATTGATTATGCTTGATGCAAAAATTCCTGCAGGACCATTAGATAAAAAGTGGGAACAGTATAGAAGCACAGTGAAGCTGGTGAATCCTGCCAACAAACGCAGATTAGAGATCATTGTAGTGGGTACGGGTTTGGCTGGTGCATCCGCAGCAGCTACATTAGGCGAGTTGGGTTATAAGGTAAAGGCATTCACTTTTCATGATTCGCCTCGACGTGCACACTCCATTGCGGCACAAGGCGGTATCAATGCTGCAAAGAATTATCAAAACGACGGCGACTCTGTTTATCGATTATTTTACGATACCATCAAAGGTGGCGACTACCGTGCTCGTGAAGCTAATGTGCACCGCCTTGCAGAAGTAAGTGTAAGTATCATTGACCAATGTGTGGCGCAAGGTGTTCCATTTGCAAGAGAATATGGTGGCTTGTTAAGCAACCGGTCCTTTGGTGGCACACAGGTACAAAGAACGTTTTATGCTGCAGGACAAACTGGTCAGCAATTATTAATAGGAGCCTACCAGGCATTGGAAAGGCAAGTTGCCTTAGGCAACGTGGCCATGTACACACGCCATGAGATGCAGGAGTTAGTGATGATTGATGGTAAGGCCCGTGGCATTATTGCGAAGGATTTGATCACAGGCGAACTGGAAAGACATTTTGGCCATGCTGTATTGCTTTGTAGTGGAGGTTACGGTAACGTGTTTTACCTATCCACAAATGCGATGGGTAGTAATACAACCGCAATTTGGAAAGCTCATAAAAAAGGAGCTTTGTTTGGCAACCCATGCTTTACACAAATTCATCCAACCTGTATTCCTGTTTCCGGCGACCATCAGTCTAAATTGACCCTAATGTCTGAGTCGTTACGTAACGATGGCAGGATTTGGGTTCCTAAAAAGCAGGGTGATGATAGGAGACCAGATCAAATCCCTGAAGAAGAAAGGGATTATTATTTAGAAAGAAGATATCCTGCTTTTGGTAACCTTGTTCCCCGGGACGTGGCCTCAAGAGCAGCTAAGGAAAGATGTGATGCAGGATATGGAGTAGGTTCATCTAAGCAAGATGTTTATTTGGATTATGCGGCAGCCATTCAGCGTTATGGAAAAATAGAAGCAAGTAAAAGAGGCATGACAAATGCCGACGCTGCTACCATTACGGCGTTAGGAAAAGAGGTAGTAAAAGAAAAGTATGGTAATCTCTTCGATATGTACGAAAAGATTACAGGCGAAAATCCCTACGAAGTGCCTATGCGCATTTATCCGGCCGTCCATTATACCATGGGTGGGTTATGGGTTGACTACGATCTGATGACCACCATTCCTGGTTTGTATGCTTTAGGTGAATGTAATTTTTCAGATCATGGCGCCAACCGCTTAGGTGCATCAGCCCTGATGCAAGGTTTGGCGGATGGATATTTTGTCATCCCATACACTATTGGTAACTACCTGGCAGATGACATCAGAACGCCAAGTCTACCAACAGATCATCCGGCATTTGAGCAAGCCGAAAAGACAGTTAGAGAACGTCAGGAAAAATTGTTGGGAATTAAAGGCTCACAGACTGTTGAAAGCCTTCACAAACGTCTTGGAAAGATTATGTGGGATAAATGTGGTATGGCAAGGAACAGAGAAGGATTACAACAAGCCATCCAGGAGATTCGCCAGTTAAGAGAAGAATTCTGGAGCGACGTGAAAATACCCGGTAGCATTAACGAATTTAATGTGGAGTTAGACAAAGCTATGCGTGTTGCCGACTTTATTGAACTAGGTGAGTTGATGTGCATGGATGCCCTGCAAAGAGAAGAAAGCTGCGGTGGTCATTTCCGTGAAGAACACCAGACGGAAGAAGGTGAAGCATTACGTCATGATGACCAGTTTATGTATGTAGCGGCATGGGAATATCAACCAGAGTTCCAGTGGAATTTGCATAAAGAAGAGTTGAAGTATGATGTAGTGAAACCAAGTCAGAGGGTTTATAAATAATTCGGCAATTCGGCAATTTGACAATTAGTCAATGGTATCTGTTAGTGAAAATATCATTTTGAAAAAGACAATTGAGTTTTCATTGGAGATAAGTTGAATATGCTGAATTACTTGAAGGTTCTAAGAAGTATGTAATTGCAAGGCAGTTGTTAAGGTCAGGGACCCCAATTGGAGCAAATGTGCATGAAGCACAAAATGCCGAAAGTAAAGCGGACTTTATTCATAAGTGTAAAGTAGCTGCTAAAGAGGTGGAAGAAACTAAATATTGGTTGATTCTTTGTAAGAATTCAAGAAATTATCCTCCATGTGAGCATTTGATAAGTTTACTTGGAGAAGTCGATAAGATCATAACAAAGATTATTGCGACAAGCAAGGCTAAATAATTGCCGAATTGTCGAATTATCAAATTGGCAAATTATCTATGGAACATTATCATATGAATTTGACGCTGAAAGTTTGGCGTCAGTCCAACAAAAACAGCGAAGGAAGATTTGAAACATACGATGTTAAAGACATCTCTTCGGAAATGTCTTTTCTTGAAATGTTTGATGTGCTGAACGAACGTTTGATCACTGAAGGAAAAGACCCAATAGCATTTGACCACGACTGCCGCGAGGGTATTTGTGGTATGTGCTCTATGCATATCAATGGCCGTCCGCACGGCCCATGGCATGCAACAACTACATGCCAGTTGCATATGAGGGCTTTTAAAGATGGTGATACGATTGTTGTTGAACCCTGGAGGGCAAAAGGGTTTCCTGTACTTAAAGATCTAATGACGGACCGTACTGCCTTTGACCGTATTATCCAGGCAGGAGGTTTCATTTCAGTAAATACAGGTAATGCAGTTGACGGAAACTCTGTTCCAATAGAAAAAGATAAATCAGATGCATCATTTGCCGCAGCTGCCTGTATAGCCTGCGGTGCCTGCGTAGCGGCTTGTAAAAATGCTTCAGCATCTTTGTTTACGGCTGCTAAAGTTGCTCACTTAGGTTTGTTGCCACAGGGCCAGCCCGAAAGAAAGAACCGTGTATTAAGCATGGTAGCACAAATGGAAAAAGAAGGTTTTGGTAGTTGCACGTTTACAGGTGCTTGTGAGGCTGTTTGTCCAAAAGAGATCTCTATTACTAATATCTCCAGAATGCATAAAGACTACCTGATGGCGGGTTTATCAGCAGATAAATAAAAACTGAAAACAACCTTATTCATAAAGCTCTTTAAAAAAGGGCTTTTTTTATGCTAACGAAGTAAGACAACTGTGCCTTTCTTAATAATAGAATGTCCGCTTTTGTCTTTTGCTTTTACTACCCATACATAAACTCCGGCAGGCATTTGCTTTCCTTTCCATGTGCCATCCCAGCCTCTTAATTTCTCTTTGGTAGAAAATATGGCTTGTCCCCATCTTGTAAAAACACTGAAATTTTCAAGAGCGAATCGGCCTCCAACAAAGGGATAGAAAAAAGCGTTTCTTGAGTCGCCATTAGGTGTAAAGGCACTCGGCACATAAATTTCTGCAAATTGCTTAACAAGGATTCGAATTGAATCTTTGGCAGTGCAACCTATCTCATTGGTTGACGTAACTGTATAAATAATATCATCAAGTGGTCTGGCTACCGGACTTTTAAGAGTGTCATTATTTAACCATGTTGAAGGCGACCATTTGAACTTATTTCCCTTATCAACATCTAATTGAACCCATTCGCCTTCTTCAATCGTTCGGCCTGCCGGAACACTAATCTGAAAAGGCTCTAAGTTGACTGACTTTGCGATAGAATCAAGATAACAGGTACCTGCAGTGTTTTGTATACGAAGCTTTACATTAAACTGCTGCTGTGTTGAATAAATATGTGTTGGATTTTCAGCAATAGACATATTACCATCACCAAAGAACCATTCGTATTTTATACTATCAGAATAAACAGAAGAATTACTGAATCGTACGGTTAACGAATCACACTTCATAACAAAATTAAAATCTGCTTTTGCTATTGAACCCTGTGGTGCAACAAGTAATGATTTAAGGATAGATCCACACAAGGCAGGGGAGCTTATTTTAAGCTTAACCTGGTAAATCTGACTTGCTGGCGTAAAAGTGTGAACCGGGTTTTCCAATGTGGAAGTTGTTCCGTCTCCAAAATCCCAAAGCCAACTTACTGTGCCCCAGGTATTCTGTGGAGCAGAAAATTGTACTGTCCCTATGCACCCGTCTGTCGTTGTATATCCAAAGCGATCCGTGTCCAGTATCAGAGGCTTTAGTACAAACGAAAAACCTGCGCGACCGGGTTTTCCAAGGGATATCTTATCAGCAACAAACCTGCAACCTAAACCTTTTACGTTTGGGGCTTCAATTACGCTTAACTCAGTTCCAAGAGAGTTTATGTAAAGCTTGTTATCAGGACCGCATTGCATAGCATAAATCATTTTTTTTGCGGGTATGCTTACATGCGAAAGGGCAATGGCAATAGCTGATGGAAGATCAACTTCCACCTGTTCTATTCTGTCCATAGTAGGCTCACAGAGATAAAGCAGTTTTGAATTGGGAGAAAACTCGCAATTGTTTACGTTTAAATTGGGCACATAAATTTGCTGTGCATTGGATAGAGCCCCTGTTGCATTGTTGAAGTCAAATAATTGAAAATAGCTATCCTGGTTAATGATAGGCAGGTCAGTATAATGCGTTTGACATAATTTTTCCCCATTTGGACTAACCTTCATAGACCCAACATTCATTAAGTCATCCGATAAAACTTCTCCCACTACAGATACGACAGGGGTAGATTGCAAACCATTACAAGTGAGTAACCAGGATCGGAAAATATTTGAGTTTTTATCGTTTGTGATGATCCATATATCTAAGCCATTTGCATGGTAAGTAGCGGTTATCCGTTCTGAACATGATGCGAATAAAGGCTGTTTTTTTAAAATGACCGCACCTAAACCATTGGCTTTTTTCATATTTACAACCGAATAATGATAACCATCATTTAGATTATTTTCAAGAGCATCGGTTGTAAAAATGTAATATAAGCTATCGTTGCCGGGCATGGGGACGGCTACTATTTGCGCTGCTGATGGGTGACCGCCTAAATCGGTGCCGTTTACCATCACCTGATGGTTTTTGTTATAAACCGTTTGCCCGTTGGTATAAAAAAGCAGGCTCCCATTCTCATCGCTTATAGAACAGGTGCCTTCATTTGCCGACATGGCAGAACCGCTTACGCTATGTGGCACCGGAGTTATGCCAGGATTGAATGTGAGATAAGCCTCTATGCCAAACAGCCAGTTATTGTATTGTTGTGAGAAAACCTGTTTGAATGGTAGTAACCCAAAGCAAAGGATCGTAAACAGCAGAAATAGACGTTTTATTGATAAGGTTTTGGTGTACACCCGTTGCGATCGTTTTTCTAAAAATTTCAACTTATAATTCAATTTATTAAACTCGGTGTTTCAAAGGAGGCATTGCAGCCTTTAACAATTAATCTTAAGTTTAAACGTTAAAAAGCTCGACTTTTACCCATCTTGAAAAACCTGCTGAATTGATGCTTTTTTGCCGGATACTTTCTCTGTGTCTTTTCGTAACAGTTTTCTGTTTACCGGCTTATGCTCAATTGCCTGGAAATACATCAGCAAGCTCAAATCTCCGTATAAAATTAATAGCAAACTCTACTGATAGTATAAAATTAGATAGTCTTAGTATTATACCATCCTCCTTTTCTTTGTCAGGAATAGACACTTCAGCATACAGATTGGATTTTGTAAACGCTGTTTTGTTTTGGAAGGTTAAACCGGCTTCGGACAGTGTAGCCGTTCAATACCGTGTATTTCCTTTTAAACTCAATGCTGTTACCCGACGCCTGAATTATGATAGCGTTGTAAACAATCTATACATTAAACCATATGATGTAAACGCCAGCGAAAAAGGGGCATCAAAAGGCTTTTTCAACTTTGGCAACCTGCAATACAATGGGAGTTTTGGCCGTGGAATTTCATTTGGAAATAACCAGGATGCTGTTGTGAACTCAAACTTTCAATTGCAATTGAATGGCATGCTGAAAGACAGCATTGAAATTGCGGCAGCTCTTACTGATAATAATATACCGATTCAACCTGATGGCACAACGCAACAACTGAATGAATTTGACCAGGTCTTCCTTCAATTCAAAAAAAGGAACTGGCAATTGAACTTAGGCGATATAGACATCCGGCAGAACAACCTGTACTTCCTTAATTTTTATAAAAGATTACAAGGCATTTCCTTTCAAACAAAGAATAAAATATCTGCAAAAACAGAGTCCAACACTTTAGTAAGTGGCTCTATTGCTAAAGGAAAGTTTAGCCGGAATGTGTTTCAGGGATTAGAAGGCAACCAGGGCCCATACAGGCTAACCGGTGCCAACAATGAGTTTTTCTTTATTGTTTTGGCTAATACTGAAAGAGTGTTTTTAGATGGTGAGTTACTTCAACGTGGCGAGGACCAGGATTATGTGATTAACTACAACACGGCAGAAGTGACCTTTATGCCGCGGAGAATGATCACAAAGGATTCAAGGATACAAATTGAATTTGAATATGCAGACCGGAATTACCTCAATGCAAATCTGTTTCTTTCACAGGAAGTGAATGTAAACAATAAGCTGAAACTGCGCATTGGGGCTTTTACCAACAGCGATGCAAAGAACTCACAGATCAACCAAACACTGGATGCAAGGCAAAGACAATTTTTGTTTGATATAGGCGATAGCATCAGTAAAGCATTATATCCAACTGTCGGTATTGATTCATTCTCTACTGATAAAATTCTTTATGAAAAGGTGTATGACACGGTAGGATCTGTCATTGATTCTTTCTACCGCTATTCAACTGATCCCTCAAAGGCAAGATTTACTCTTTCATTTACAGATCTTGGTGAAGGCCGGGGAAATTACCTACCCGATTTTAATGGAGCTAATGGAAAAGTGTTTCGATATGTAGCACCCATCAATGGTGTGAGACAGGGACGGTTTGAACCTGTTGCCGTTTTGGTTACGCCAAAAAAACAACAACTGATATCTATCGGTACCGACTATCAGATTGATAAGAATAACTTGCTAAAGACGGAGTTTGCTTTGAGCAATTATGATGTCAACACATTCTCATCTAAAAATTCAGGAGATGATAAAGGTGTTGCCGCCCGGATTCAATACACCAATGCCATATCTATTAAGCCCGCCAAAGGGTTGCAACTGATCTCTTCATTTGATTATGAACATGTGCAGCAAAAGTTCAGACCATTGGAACGGTTACGATATGTAGAGTTTACCAGAGAATGGGGCCTCCCTCTTATTACACCACCTGCCACTGAAAATATTTTGCGATTATCAACAGGGTTAAAGAATAAAAACAATTCTGCATTCAATTACCAGTTCACCACTTATCAAAGAAGCGATAATTATAAAGGCTACCAAAACCTTGTTCAGCATACAATTAATTCAAAAAATTGGATCGTTAATAATCAATTCTCCATCACCTATTTCAATACGCTTTTGGAAAAAGGAAGTTTTGCCCGGCCTGTGATTGATATTGGCAGAAGGTTTAAAAAACTGGCTAACTCACAACTTGGTGTTCGTTATGCTTTGGAGAAAAACGAAGTAAAGGACAAACGCACTGATAGCATCTCTGCACTTTCTTTTGAATTTGACACCTATTCTGCTTACATCAAAACTGATGAGAACAAGCGGAATAAATATGCATTAACCTTCTTCACCCGTTCAGATAAATATCCTTTCGCAAAGCAGCTCATTAAGGGCGACAGAAGCTATAATGTCAACTTCCAGGCGGAATTACTAAAGAGCGAGAAACACCAGTTCCTGTTCAATACTACTTACCGTGTATTGGATGTTTACAACAAAACTGTCTCGAGGCAATCAGAAGACAAAACTATTTTGGGTCGTGCAGAATATGTGATCAACGAGTTGAAGGGTTTTATCACAGGTAATGTTTTGTATGATTTAGGAACAGGGCAGGAGCAGCGCAGAGACTTCACCTACATTGAAGTGCCGGCCGGTCAGGGTGAATTCACCTGGCTGGATCTGAATCGCGACAGCATCCAGCAACTAAATGAATTTGAAATTGCACTCTTTCCCGACCAGGCAAAATTTGTCCGGTTGTTTATTCCTACTAATCAATTCACAAAGGCCAATTACACGGCTTTAAATTATAGCTTCACCTTAAGCCCAAGAAACCTTTTGACCAAGCCCGGGTTAAAAGGCCTAAGCAAGTTTGCGTCGTTGTTAAGCCTGCAAACTTCCATGCAAAAAAGTAAAAAGTCAGTAGCGAAAGGTGATTTTGAACTAAATCCATTTAAGTATGGTGTGCAGGATACCGCCCTCATTACCCTCAACACAAATGTGCTGAATACGCTTTCCTTTAACCGGTATTCCAGCAAATGGGGAATAGACATCAGCAACCTGAATAACACAGGCAAAGCCTTACTTACCTATGGATATGAAAGCCGCAGGCAACAGGAGTGGAATGGTAAAATTCGTTTTGCTTTGAGCCGGTCTTTTACTTTGGATATTCAAAGTCGTAAGGGTTTAACTGCTCTATACACGCCAAGCTTTGGCAACCGTAACTACGAGATTGATTATTTCAATACAGAGCCACGCATCTCTTTTATTAAAGGAACTGTTTTCAGGTTACAAACCAGTTACAAGTTTGAGAACAAAACCAACTTGTTGCAATATGGCGGTGAGAATTCTATTTCTAACTCCATTAATATAGACACGAAATACAATGTGCTGCAGAACAGTTCTATCAATGCACGGTTTACTTATAATAATATCGATTTTAAAAGAAAAACCGCAACTGAGAACCCAAGTGTTACTTATATCATTTTGGAGGGCTTACTACCCGGACAAAATTTCTTATGGTCTGTTGATTTGACTAAGCGATTATTGAATAATGTTGAGCTGAACTTTCAATATGAAGGAAGAAAGCCGGGAGATACAAGAACGATTCATACGGGAAGAGCGGCGTTAAGGGCTTTGTTTTAACTGGCAATGACTTTAATTTGTACTTCCGATTCCCCTGCTCCTCTAACTTGTAGTGAAATTTACTTAAGCTAATTCACGATTTAATCTGTCCTAAGTATAACTGAATCATTATGTAGATAAACAAAAGTGAGAGAAGGGTGTTGATAGTTAGACCGACGTACTTTGAGGGTGATGAAGGTTCTTTAATACCTCTTATATTGAATATCAGTCCTAGTATCGAGATTATGCCAGATATAAAGAAGGGAATACCTATAAAAAAGGCAAAGTCTGGAATCACAGAAAGAGTGATAACAAAGGCTAACACTATACAGAGTGAAATAATTGAAACCTGGAACGCTGCTTTAGAGTGCGAGTACTTCTTGTTGCTGTGCATTATTAATACTTGCCTTAAAGATCAAAACTAAAAACTGTTTTCACGAACTCTTCATCACCTTATACACCTCAATTAAAAAAGAAACAACGATCAGTATAGCAAAGTTTACAAGGTCATAACGGCTTAAAGTAATTTGCCGTGGAGCAAATAATATACGGGGCAGTTGAGATAATTTTCTAAAACGATCCATAGGGTTTTGGTTTGGAGCCTGTAAGATAAACGAGAAAATTAAAAATCAAAAGCTTAGGCCTTCATTTCTTCTGCCCAGCGGTCTCTCTAATCCGGACTGAACTTCCATGGAGCAAAGTTGTTTTCAACGTTGCTGTACATGCCATTCCACTCAGCCGGCTGATTACTTTCTTCCAATGCCAGGTAACGCTTCAGCTGGTTTATAATATGCAAAGGATCGATCAGTACTGGACAGGCCTGCACACAAGCCTGGCAGGATGTACATGCCCATAATTCTTCTGTGGTAATATAATCATGCAATAAGGCCTTGCCGTCATCCTGGAACGTACCATTCTTATCTCTGTTAGATCCCACTTTCTCCATACGGTCGCGGGTATCCATCATGATCTTACGGGGAGACAATTTTTTGCCTGTATTATTGGCGGGACATGCAGCCGTGCATCGTCCACACTCCGTACAAGTATAAGCATCAAGCAAATTTTTCCAGGTCAGATCAGATACATCCTTAGCACCAAATTTTTTAGGTTCTTCAGCAATGGCTTCTGCAGGCACGGACTCTGGCTGCATAGCATACAAAACCTCCCGTTGTATTTCCGGCATATTTACCATTTTGCCTTGCGGCTTTAGCCGGGTGTAATAGGTATTAGGGAAGGCCAGAATTACATGCAGGTGTTTTGAGTAAGGAAGGTAATTAAGGAAAACAAATATCCCTGCGATGTGAAGCCACCACGCAGTGCGTTCAATAATGATCAATGTAGATGTATCCAGATTTTGAAATAGAGGCGTGATGATTCCGGATATCCAAAAGTTTGCTGTTTGATAGTAATGCTCTGCACCCTTTAACTGCAAAGCCTTGTCCGCTGCATTCATAGTTAGGAACAGAGACATCAAAACAATCTCAAAGATCAGGATGTTGTTGGCATCGCTTTTCGGCCAGCCATTCAGTTCACCCATAACCAGCCTGCGTACTTTCACAATATTTCTTCTGATCAAAAAGATGACACAGGAGGCTAACACTAAAAATGCAAGTACTTCAAAGAAGTTTATGACAAACGAATAGAAGTTGCCGAGGTAAGGAGCAAACAACCTGTGAGTGCCGAATATGCCATCCAATATGATCTCTAATATCTCGATATTAATGATTATAAAGCCAGCATAAACGATAAAATGCAAAATGGCAACAATGGGTTTATCAAACATCCGCTTCTGGCCAAACGCCATCAATAATACATTTCTCCACCGGTCAGGACTTGGTTCAAATTTTTCATCCCGTCCTAAATTGATGTTGCGGCGGATGAAACCTGCTTTTTTAATAAATATCCAAACAGCAACACCTGTCAGAAGTATAAATAAAATTTGTTGAGCCAATTGCATAGTTCTAATTTAAACCTGGAAGTTTAAAGTGAAAGCTTAAAACTTAAAAAGTCAATGGAATGACTTTAGTTTTACTTTTAAGTTTTCACTTTGCAAACAAAAATAGAGCTAAAATGGAAACCGTAACGGCGAATAAAAATTGTGTATTAGATGCAGATACAATAAAGAGAAAGATCAAACGAATGGCTTTGGAAGTGGCCGAGCAAAACGTTGATGAAAAAGAACTGATTATTGCCGGCATTGAAGGCAATGGTGTTGTAGTGGCAGAAGCGTTGGTTGCAGAGTTGCAAAAGCTTGCCTTGTTTCAAACAAAGCTGATCACAATTAAATTAAACAAACGAGAGCCATTACATGTTTCCATGGAAAATAATATTGACTTTGCCGATAAAATTGTTTTGTTGGTAGATGATGTAGCTAATACAGGCAAAACAATGCTTTACGCTTTAAAACCATTTTTGGAAAAGTATCCCCGCAAAATTCAAACACTTGTCTTAGTAGAAAGAAGCCATAAACTGTTTCCTGTCCAAACAGATTTTGCAGGGCTTTCCATTGCTACCACTTTGCAGGAGCATATAACTGTGGAGACAGAGGGAAAGAATATAACAGGAGCTTATTTGCATTAATGTTTTGCACAGGCCAGAGTTCGCAGAAAGTCCTCAGCGTTCACTGCGTCTCTGCGAGCATCAAAAAACAATAGCCCTTGTCCTTAACTTACCATTTGATAACTCAATTGCAGGTGCTGGTATTTTAACAGAATTCAAAACTGAAAAAGTTGTTTTCAAAAATTTACTCTTCGTTTTGATTTTTGTTAAGTCAATATCCGGCGCCAAATACCATTGCCTGTAACGTTTAATGTCTTGCCGGTCAAATATGACAGCACCGTTTTTATCATAAGCTCTGTTTTCGAAACCACCGAACAATCCTTCCGCTCCGTAACCAATAGAAACATTTAACCATGCCGGTAAAGATGATTTAGGAAAGAAAGATTTTGCATTAAAGCTGAGCCAATAGGTTTGCGTGTTATAATCTTTAAGCAACCTTTCGGGCAAACTGCTTCCATATAACTCATCTACTCTCTTGTTCAATGAAGCATCATAATCTTTTCTATGCGCAGAAAATTTGAATTGAATACGTTGTTCACTCCACAATAGTTTCTGAGCTGCAAATAATGACGAACCAAATAAGTTGGCTCCCATATCAGCCCAGCTCCATCCCCAACGGGCAGAGTGAGCATCCAACAATTCAATTACAGTTAAATAAGTAAAACCGCTGGCACTGCCTATCCAAACTGCTTTGTTTTTTTTCAATCCTGCCCATTGCCACGCTGAAGATGAGGCCCGGCTTAAATTATACGCAGACCATGCATGGCCTACTTTATCTACCTGTAGCCATTCCTTTGAATCATTAAATGTGTGAAAGGCTGTCTTCTCATATTTATTATACCATGCATTATTTAATGAGATAAGCGATCCACCATAGCCTGCAACAGACAGTCCGGCAACCAGCCATTGCCTTTTTTTATAGTCAATCTCTTGTTGCAAACTATCCTGCGCATGGGAAACCATGCAGCTAAAAAGAAAAATATGTACAAGCCATTTCTTCACCGTTCAAATGTACGTACACTTAACTTCGCATAGTTTTCAACTTAAAACATTAGACTTAAACCTTAAACCATAACTATGGATGCAGCAATTGAACAAAAGATAGCAAGTTGGTTGAATGGCAATTTTGATGATGATGTAAAGAATCAGATTCGGGAGCAACAAAAAAATAGTGCCGATGAATTAGCTGATGCCTTTTATCGCAACCTCGAGTTTGGTACCGGTGGCTTGCGCGGCTTGATGGGAGTAGGCACCAACCGGATGAACAAATACACAGTTGGTATGGCCACACAGGGTTATGCTAACTATCTTAAGAAAAGCTTCCCTGATATAGAAGTGAAAGTTGCAATTGCGCATGATAGCAGAAACAACAGTCGCTTTTTTGCTGAAACGGTAGCTAATGTTTTCGCAGCTAATGACATAAAGGTTTTTTTGTTTGAAGACCTGCGTCCAACGCCAGAGTTATCCTTTGCAATACGTCACCTGGGGTGCCAAGGCGGTGTGGTTTGTACTGCATCGCACAACCCTAAAGAATACAACGGTTATAAAGCTTATTGGAATGACGGCGGACAGTTAGTGCCACCACATGATAAAAATGTGATCACAGAAGTTGAAAAAATTGAAGACGTAAACGATGTAAAGTGGACCGGCGGCGAGGGCAATATTACTATCGTTGGCAAAGAGCTGGATGATGCCTATATCAAAATGATAAAGAGCCTGAGTGTTTATCCCGAAGTGATTCGACAGCAAAAAGATCTGAAGATCGTTTATACCCCAATACACGGCACAGGTATTAAGATGGTTCCGCAAGTGCTGAAGGAATTTGGTTTTGAAAATATTCATATCGTTGAAGAACAATCTGTTCCTGATGGCAACTTTCCCACAGTAGTTTATCCTAATCCGGAAGAAAGCGAAGCAATGAACATTGGTATGAATAAAGCCAAAGAACTGGATGCAGATATCTTATTAGGCACTGATCCTGATGCAGACCGTGTTGGTATAGGTGTAAAGGATGATAAAGGTGAGTGGGTGTTAATGAATGGTAATCAAACTGCAGTACTGGCCTTTAACTATATGATTGAAAGCCGAAGGGAAAAAGGCATTGCACAGCCAAACGATATGGTAGTGAAGACAATTGTTACCACAGAGATGATTGATGAGATTGCAAATAGAAATGGAGTGAAGTGCTATAATGTATTGACAGGTTTTAAATGGATAGCTGAGCTAATAAAGGAAAAGGAAGGGCAGGAGAATTATGTAATTGGTGGTGAAGAAAGTTATGGACTGATGATCGGTTCGCAAATAAGAGATAAGGATGCTATTTCTGCGGTAGCACTTTTATGCGAGATGGCTGCTTATGAAAAGGCTAAAGGCAGAAGTTTGTATCAAAAATTATTAGACTTGTACAAAGAGTACGGTTATTACCAGGAAGACCTGATCTCAATTACCAAGAAGGGAATGAACGGTCAACAGGAGATTGCACAGATGATGGAAACTTTTCGTTCCAATCCGCCAAAAACAATTGCAGGAAGTGAAGTGGTTCAATTATTGGATTATCAAAAGCAGGTGGCAACAGATTTAAAAACAAGTAACACTTCATCTATTCAGCTTCCTAAATCAAATGTATTGCAATTCATCACAGCAGATGGCAGTAAGATCAGTGCAAGGCCATCGGGTACAGAGCCTAAGATAAAGTTTTATTTTAGTGTGAATACAAAGATCAATTCGGTAGATGAATTTACTGCTGCACAGCAAAAAATGAAGGAGAAAATAAAAGCGATCATTACTGACATGAATTTGTAAGCGGTGAAAGCTTACTGATGAATCAATAAAAAGTGCCTCTTGATAGGGCACTTTTTAATTTAGAAACACACTTGCTCTTTTTATGCCAATCCATTCCAAACCCATTCATTTATGGGCACAAAAAAAGTGCTCTTGTAAAGCACTCTCTCTTAATAGGCGGATGGACTTAATATCTTTTAGTGGAAGGGTGGTTAGCGGCTGTTTGACAAGTCAAAGATGCGAGGAATTTTGAAGCGTAGAAAGGCATAATCGTTCAAGTGTATCTTTCTGGCGATGGTAGGGCTAAATGGTGGGATTACGTTTAAAAGAAGGGACAATTTTAGGGACAGAGCTTTGATATTGCCGGTAGGTTTCACCAAACTCATCTATTAGTTTGTCTTCTTCCAGCATAATAGCTGTTAAAGTGTAAATGGTAATGATGCTGTTTGTAATCAGTAATGACCAAAGAGGCCACAATAAAAACAGTCCCCATATGAAAAGAAACGTTCCTAAATACAATGGATGCCTTACATAACGATGAACACCCGTAATGATAAGCTGATTGGATGGGGATTCTTGCACAAGACTTTTGATCCCGCTAAGACTTACAAAATACTTGCTGATACAAATGCCCATGATGACTAAGCCAGAAATACTCATGATGCAGCCTGTGATATAGGTAATAAGATTTTGATTAAAAAAATAAGGAGATACGATCCTGATCTGGAAAAAGAGAATTGCAATTAGTCCGGCAAAAGCAAATAAAGTGTAGAAGAGCCGGTAGTGTTTGTAGCTTTTGCCCATCCATTGCCTTGCCTTGTGCTTAATTCTTACACTTGCCAGCACACTATGCAGCACACAATACAAGATCCATAATGCGGCCAGGATAAGATGATTTATTACCATGAGAATCAGTCACTGCAAAAATGAGGCTATCCGCGCAGAAAGGAGGAGAAGAGTTAACATAACAGGGTTGTGGTAAAAGATTTTAATAGTCTCGATGAGGTTTCCTTTCATCGGTTAAAAGTAGTTCTGCCAAATTATCTTTGCCGCCATGAGAAAATATGATGACACGTACCGCCATAAAGGTTTGCGAAGAAAGCTGGTTGAAACGGTACGGAGCAAAGGCATCACCGACGAAAAGGTGCTGGCCGCTATTGAAGCTATTCCCCGCCATTTCTTTTTAGACTCTGCTTTTGATGAAGTAGCTTATGAAGACAAAGCTTTTCCTATTTTAGAAAAGCAAACTATCTCGCAGCCTTATACCGTGGCTTATCAAACACAGCTGCTTGAAGTAAAACCATTTGATAAAGTATTGGAGATTGGTACCGGCAGTGTTTACCAGGCTAGTGTGCTGGCCGAAATGGGTGCCCAGGTGTACACTATTGAACGGCAAAAGAAATTGTTTGAACACAATAAGAAATTTCAGTTCATAAAAAAATATCCCAACATTAAATTCTTTTATGGTGATGGCTATGAAGGCTTGCCCACATTTGCACCTTTTGATAAAGTGTTGATTACTGCTGCGGCTCCAATCATTCCGCCAAAATTGGTAGAGCAAATGAAAGTGGGAGGCATGATGGTGATACCGGTTGGCGAAGGCGATGTGCAAACAATGAAGCGTCTTATAAAACTAGCAGATGGTTCAGTTAAGGAAGAAGTGTACGACAACTTCAGTTTTGTACCGATGTTAGGTGGGAAGAATGAATAATCTGTCAGAATATAAATAATAGGCATACCTAGTTTGGAGATTCGGTATTGAAGTATGATTTTTAATCCCCCAATGACACTTATGAGAAGTTTTGTATTACTGTTCGTTTCAATAATTATAGGGTCATGCAAAAAAGATAATGACAGGGCCCTTTGTACCGTTGCCAGGATAAATGGAGTTAATTCTCTGAGCATGTATGGTCATCCTGATTCGTCAATAACTCTTACACAACATTCAGGCGGACACGTAATAAAGAGTATGCAGAGGATCAATCCTGGCAAAATTTACGAATCCACTATTGAAAGGCTTTATGAATACAATGGAGACAGGCTAGTTAAATTGAAAAAGCTGTTTAATGGAAATGAAACCTTTTCTACATTTTCTTACGATGCTAATAATAATATCGTTTCTCTGCAACATTCATGGGGGCACATAACAAACTACCTCTACGAAAATAATAAACTGATGAAATTGTCATACAGGCATGTTTCTAACAGTTTGGGCACTGGTGAATATGATATTGAATTTACTTACTCTAACAACAACGTGATTAAGGCTGTAGAAACATGGATTGCTTCCGGAACATCTACTACATGGCTTTTTAGTTATTCAGAATTTCCAAACAATCATTTCAAAAATCATTTTTTCCCGGATTATTTTCTGTTTCAGGATCAGTATTCACTTGCTTATGTTTTAAGCCAAAACCTGGTTTCAAAAGTAGAAAGCTCGGTTGGAGGCCAATCAGTCTTTAACTATGCTTTTTTCAATGGAAAAGTATCGATGATCACTGAAACTTTCACATCGCCATCTAATAACTTTATTAGAAAAGCTGATTATGAGTATACTTGCCCTTAAATTTTTCTCAAGGCAATAAATTAGCCACGATGCGATCACGCAAAGCCAATTTCACACTCTTTATTGTTCTTATACTTCTTGCCATTTTTGTTATTCGCCGATGGCAGGAACCACAAAGAGGTGAGCCCTTTGACAGATCTCCGGACAAACTTTCTTATACAAAACATGCACGTTGCCGGATGGGTTGCCGAAAGATATCAGAAACTGACGTGAATGAGATCATTAGAAAAGGCATTATCAACTACAACAAAAGCAACAGGAATGGAACCCCTTGTCCCACTTTTGCTTTACAAGGCACAACATCGGATGGTGAAAGTATCAGGGTTGTTTTTGCACAATGCAATACTGAAACAAAAGTCGTCACCTGCTATAACCTAAAACAGGATTTTGATTGTGATTGTCCCGGAGGGCTTTCAACGGGTTCAGCTCAAATTCAAACAAAGGAGAACTGATGCGCATTCTGTTAAAACCGTTTCATCTGCTTTACGTTATTTATGCTTTAGGTGTATTTGTAGCGCTGATGATACCTGTTTTCATCTGGTCGGTACTGGTCCTTCCATTTGGCAGAATTAAAGGGGGTAATCTGGTTTACCAGGCATGTACAGTTTGGTCGGACCTGTGGTGTTTTTTTGTTTTTATAAGGCATAAGAATTTATTTGAAGAGCCAGTGAAAGAAAACCAATCTTACATTTTTGTTGCCAATCATATTTCTTATCTGGATGCTGCATTTGTACCAAAGATTTTCCGGAAACCTGTGCGTCCCCTTGCAAAAGTGGAAATGGCAAAATTGCCTGTCTTTGGATTTATTTATAAGAATGCGGTTGTAACCGTTGATCGTAGCAGTGCAGCCAACCGGGTAAAGAGTGTACAGCTGCTCAAGTTGGTTTTATCAAAAGGTATTTCCGTTCTTGTTTTTCCTGAGGGCACTTTTAATACAACACATCAACCATTAAAAGATTTTTATGACGGTGCATTTAGAATTGCAATTGAAACAGGAACGCCTATTAAGCCTGTGTTGATATTAAATACATACGACAGGATGCATTATAAAAGCATTTTTTCTTTGAACCCGGGAAAGAGTAAAGCAGTCTTTTTAAAAGAGATCAGCACAGAAAATCTTTCAATGAACGATGTTGCACAATTAAAGGAAGAAGTGTATGGACTAATGAAAACAAAATTGATTGAATATAAAGCTTCATGGATTAAAGATATTAGCTACTAAACAGCAAGACACCAGAAACCTTTGTCTTTATGTCTATACGGTTAAGCATCCCATAATTATTCCCTTATTTTTACGGTTGACATGTTTGCCGAAGTTATTATTCCTCTCCTCTTACCTAAGAATTATACGTGGGAAATCCCCGACCAGATGCTGGATGTAGTTACTGTGGGCTGTAGGGTAGAAGTAAACCTGGGAAAGAATAAAAAATATGCTGGCGTGGTCAAACGCATCCATAACGAAAAACCTGTTGCCTTTGAAGCAAAGGAGATCATTAACGTTTTGGACCCGGAGCCAGTTGTACATAGGTATCAGCTACAATTTTGGGAATGGTTGGCGGATTATTACATGTGTTCGGAAGGCGAAGTGATGGCAGCAGCGTTGCCTGCACATTTTAAATTATCCAGCGAAACGATCTTAGTTTTTAATGAAGAATATGGCGATGATTTCTCTTCATTGGATAATGATGAATACCTGGTTGCTGAAGCTTTATTAATGAAGCATGAACTCACCTTAAATGAGGTTCAAAAGATCCTGGATGTTACTCATGTTTACCCCATTGTTAATAAGCTTATCGGGAAAAAAGTTTGTTATGTATGGGAATCGTTGAAACAAACCTTTAATGCTAAAAAAGAAAGCTTTATTCTGCTCAATAATGAGTATGATAACGAGGACAAACTTTCTGAGCTACTAAATAATTGGGGCCGTGCCCCAAAACAAATGGAGCTATTGCTTAGTTACCTGCACCTGATGAAAACACAGGGTGAAGTAACCAAAGCAGAATTACTTAAGAAGAGTAATGCTTCCGACGCCCAGTTGAAAGGTTTGGTTGACAAAGGCGTTTTACGTATTGAAAAAAGAAATGTTGAAAGGCTGGTGTATGCGCCGAAAGATGTGCTGGTAGATTTTGAATTGAGTACAGCACAACAGGAAGCTCTTAATAATGTAAAAGAATGCTTTCAGCATAAGCAGGTTTGTTTGTTGCATGGAGTTACGTCAAGCGGTAAAACGCATGTGTATATTAAGCTGATTGAAGAATTCATTCGTAAAGGTCAGCAGGTTTTGTATATGCTTCCGGAGATCGCCTTAACATCGCAGATCATTCGGCGATTGCAAAAACATTTTGGGGGATACATTGGTATTTATCATTCCAAGTTCAGCCAGAACGAAAGGGTAGAGATCTGGAATAAAGTGAAAACAGGTGAGTTGAAAATTGTATTAGGTGCGAGGTCATCTTTGTTCCCTCCTTTTTTCGATTTAGGAATGATCATTTGTGATGAGGAGCATGATACCTCCTACAAACAACATGACCCTGCTCCGAGATATCATGGGAGAGATGCTGCTATCTACATGGCTTCTCTTACCAACTCGAAAGTATTATTAGGCAGTGCAACACCGGCATTGGAAACCTATTACAATGCAAAGCAGGATAAATTTGGACTGGTAGAACTGCTTGAACGTTTTGGTGATGTAAAACTGCCATCCATTGAAATGGTGGACAACCGGACTATTGCACACAAGCCCGGTGAGAAAGTCATCTTTTCACCACAACTGCTTGATGAGATCAGGCATACGGTTTCAAAACATAAGCAAGCAATATTGTTTCAAAACCGTCGTGGCTATTCGCCTTACCAGGTATGCACAGTATGTGGCTGGATTGCACAATGCCGTAATTGCGATGTGTCGTTAACCTACCATAAATTTTCAAACAAACTAAAGTGTCACTACTGCGGCAACATATATCCGCCGACCAATACGTGCCAGGCATGCGGCAGCGATAAATTAATGCAACGGAACTTCGGTACAGAAAAGATCGAAGAGCTCTTGCAGGTGGAATTGGGAGAGGCCAAAGTTGGGCGGATGGATTTTGACACAGTACGCAATAAGAATGCACATGATGTTTTGATACAGCAGTTTGAACAAAGAAAACTGGATGTATTGGTTGGAACTCAAATGGTAGTGAAAGGGTTGGACTTTGATAATGTAGATCTGGTAGGAATATTGGATGCAGATGCCCTTTTGCATTTTGCAGACTTCCGTGTACATGAAAGAGCTTTTCAATTAATGGAGCAGGTGAGTGGTCGTGCAGGCAGAAGAGACGGCAAAGGCAAGGTCTTAATTCAAACAATGAACCCGACACATCCTGTTTTATTACATGTTGCCCACCATGATTATATTAGTATGTACAATGAAGAGATAGAAAAACGCAAGCAGTTTTTTTACCCTCCTTTTTCCCGCATCATTCATATTCAGTTCAAGCATAAAGAAAGAGATGTAGTTACAAATGCAGCACAGGTATTTGCAAACGAAATGGCCTTAGTTTATGGAAGATACATTGTTGGCCCTGCAGAGCCGGTGATCAACAGGGTTAGAAATATGTTTTTGATGGAGATGCTTTTAAAGCTGCCCCGTGACACCCAATTTATTGGTAAGTGCAAAGAGGATATTTCGAAAGCCTGCTCAAAATTGCATAGCGATAAAAAGTTCAGTAAAGTTGTTGTTACTCCAGATGTGGATGCTAACTAAAGGTGGATTGTTTTATTTTATCACATTTTTCATTTCAGCTAATTCATAAACACGAAAACCTGAAACATTTTGCCTGGCAGCATTTATCATAGCAGTGGCTACATCCTTTGCATGTATTGGTTTGTATTTATTCCATTTGCCAATCAACATAAAAGAAAATGTCTGCATAAAAGCCTGGCCAAAGCGTTCTCCGGGTCTTTTTTCTTGTCTGTCGCCTAAAAGAATAGAAGGCCGGAATACCAAAAACTGTTTCAGACCTATTGCTTTAACTGTATCTTCTACTTCACCTTTCAGCCGTAAATAAAAATTGTTGCTTTTGCTGTCAGCACCGGCCGATGAAACCAAAACAAATTGTTCACAGCCTGTCTCTTTGCAAAACTGTGCCGCTTTTACAGGAATATCATAATCAACCTTACGATAAGCATTTTTATCACCTTTTACTTTTGCCTGCGTAGTTCCAATAGCACAGAAAACAACATCGCTGCCATCTATTCCCAATTTGAATGATTCAGTATCATTAAAATCAATCAGCTTTACTTCAACTTTTGGATGGGTATTTTCTATTGGCCTGCGAACCAGGAGCCTAATGATTGAGTAGGTATTTTCTTCTTTAAGCTGTTGCAACAGATAACTTCCTACTAAACCTGTTGAGCCAATGATGGTTGCAGTTTTGCCAGTCATAAAATTTTGTATTCTTGCTTCATGCAAATTCGTGAAAATATTTCGCTCAGGCCTTATCATACTTTTGGAATAGATGTTTATGCAAAATATTTTACTTCATTTTCTTCGATCGAAGGTTTAAAAGAAATTCTCAATTCTCAATTTGCAACTCTCAATTCTCAATTGATACTAGGTGGAGGCAGCAATGTTTTGTTTACTAAAAATTTTGATGGACTTGTTTTAAAGAACGAGATAAAAAATATCGAGGTAGTAAACGAAGATGATGATTTCGTTGATATAAGGTCTGGAGCAGGGGAGAACTGGCATGACCTGGTCATGTTTTGCGTTGAGAAAAACTATGCAGGATTGGAAAACCTTTCTTTGATCCCGGGAAATGTTGGCGCCTCGCCTATGCAAAACATCGGCGCCTATGGAGTAGAGATCAAAGATGTTTTTCATCAATTAGAGGCTTATCATAAAACGGAAAATGTTCTTAAAACCTTCTCATTGGAAGAATGCCAGTTTGGCTATAGGGAAAGCGTATTTAAAAGAAAGTTGAAAGATCAATTTGTGATTACTTCTGTCACCTATCGCTTAAGAAAGAAGCCTGTATTCAACACTAGTTATGGAGCTATCCAACAAGAACTTGAAAGAATGGGAGTAAATGAATTAAGTATACAAGCTATCTCGCAAGCTGTTATTTCCATTCGCTCCTCTAAACTTCCTAACCCTGCAGAAGTAGGTAATGCAGGAAGCTTCTTTAAGAACCCGGAGATATCAAGCTCTAAATTTGAAAACTTAAAAGCGCATCATCCAAACATCGTTGCGTTTCCGTTAGCAAATGGTAATCTAAAATTGGCTGCCGGTTGGTTAATAGAACAATGCGGATGGAAAGGTTATCGCAAAGGTGATGCAGGTTGTTATTCAAAACAGGCATTGGTATTGGTTAATTATGGTAATGCAAATGGGGCAGAAATATTTTCTCTAAGTGAAAAGATCATCCATTCAGTGAAAGCTAAGTTTGATGTAGAGTTGGAAAGAGAAGTAAATATTATTTAACAAAACTGTGTTTTCTAATTTGCAGCGGTTTGTATTATGTTCGTGTCAACTAACAAAATAACTTTTATGAAGAAACTCTTACTGATTTGCTTATTGTCTTTCGGTGCTCACTCTGCCTTCAGCCAGCAACCTGCCAGAGCTATCTTTTTTGAACTCGGCGGTCCCGGTATTGCTTCATTTAACTTCGACACACGTTTTTCTAAAAAAGAAGATGGTATTGGCGGACGAATCGGTTTTGGAGGTTTTAGCATTGAGGGCAGCGGGGCCATCTTTGTTCCTGCAGGAATAAATTATTTGATTGGTAAAGATGGCAGACATTATTTTGAGTTGGGTGCCGGTGTAACTCCTGTATTTACATTTGATAATTATGATGATCCTTATGACGATGATGATAACTTTAGTACAACCTTTGGACATTTGAATTTTGGCTACCGCTTACAACCAAAGGACGGTGGCTTCTTTTTCCTCGCAGCAATTAACCCTGTGTTTGGTAAAGGATTTTTTATCCCTTATTACGGTGGTGTATCATTTGGCTACAAGTTTGGTTCATCAAAAAAATAATTACCTGAAGTCTTCTTCATCTATATCTTCATCGTAAGAAGAAGATTGAAAGTTCATCATACTTCCCATCAAATCCTTGAACTCTACAGATGTTTCCAGGATCTTTTTACTGATCAACGAATAAGAGGCAAGTCCATGCAATACAAATTCCATTAGCAGGGCTGCCTCTTTTTCGTTTGCGTTCTGATATGTTTTTTTAACGAGTGCATGCAAACCATCTACTTTGTATAAATGATTGATCTTCTCCCTGTCTGAATTAGCAAAGAAAAGATTGATATTATTTCCTTTATCAAACCATGCAATGATGGATTTATAAGGATTGTCTACTACTTCGGGTGTTTCGCCTTTCGCTTTTGATCTTCTTTTTAAAGTATCAGGATTTGGAAAGTACTTGACAAATTGCGAACGGATGGATTTGTCCAATAAATTCATGGCTACCTGGTATGGCCCTTCCTGTTCCCCTTCATATACCAATTCAATTTTACCCGTAATAGAAGGAATAATACCAATCAGATCACTGATCCAAACCTGCGTATTGTTTTCCTTATTGATGATGGCTCTTCTTTCTGCAGCGCTTACAGCATTTTCAAAAGCTGAAATAGTAAGCCTTGCCGACACGCCACTTTTCTTATCAACAAACTCACTGCTTCTTGCCTCGAAGGCTATTTGTTCAATTAACCGTTTTGTCAGGTCAGAAATGGATACTTTCTGCTTTTGCTCTTCTTCCAGGTCAGCCTCCTGTTCGGTGATGGCTAATGCATTCTCTAGGGATTTGGGATAGTGCGTTAATATCTGGCTTTGAATACGATCCTTTAAAGGCGTTACTATTGAGCCACGATTGGTATAATCTTCGGGATTGGCTGTGAACACAAACAAAATATCGAGCGGTAGTCTTAATTTGAAACCTCTTATTTGTACATCTCCCTCTTCCAGAATATTAAATAAAGCTACCTGGATCCGGGCTTGCAAATCCGGCAATTCATTAATAACAAATATGCTGCGATTACTTTTTGGAATGATACCATAATGAATCACTTTTTCATCCGCAAAACTTAGCCGGAGATTAGCTGCTTTAATAGGATCAACATCACCTATCAAATCTGCAACGCTTACGTCAGGAGTAGCCAGCTTTTCTCCATAGCGTTGACTGCTGTGCAGCCATTCAATAGGTGTATCATCACCTCTTTCTGTGATCAGATCTCTTGCATATTTCGAAATGGGACTTAGCGGATCATCATTAATATCGCTTCCTGCAATCACCGGAATATACTCGTCTAATAACTGGGTCATTTGGCGGGCCATTCTGGTTTTAGCCTGTCCACGCAAGCCCAAAAACAAAATATTATGCTTGCTTAATAAAGCTCTTTCCACATCAGGTATTACGGTGTCTTCATAACCAATGATGCCACTGAATGTTTCTTCTTTATTCTGGAGTTTCTTAATCGGGTTTCGTCTTACTTCTTCTTTTATAGATTTTGGTTGATAGCCTGATTCTTTTAATTCACGTAAAGTATTGATTCTTTTGATATCCATTTTTATTCTGGTATTGTAATAAGACTGAATTTATAAATTTCATTGGCCTTTAACGCCTCAACCACTTTATTATAGTCCTTATGCTTTGTATTAACAGGTGATCTTAATACAATGTTCAAATTTTCTTTTCCACCGGCCTTATAAATGGCGTCATTGATGACACTTTTTAATATTGTCACTTCATTCTTTACATTCCTGTATAACAAGTTGCTTTCTTGATCTTTAAAAGTAAAGTGTACTGTTGTTTCATTCTTAATCTCGATAATTAAATTTTCTCTACCGGATATTTGGGTAGCTGAAGATTGAGGTGTTTGAAGTTCTACTGGTTGTGGCGGTGCAGATGAAAGGAATCCTCCAAGCAATACCACAAACCAAACCAAAATATTTTCAAAATCGAAATTGAATAATCGCATTAATAAACCGTTTTTCTTTTTCCACTTTCGAAGTCCCTAAAAATGAAAGCACCTAATCTATCTAAACTTGCAAAGTAGGCTTTGCCATTATTGGTCTCTGTAAATTCTTGCACAAACCGTTGAAGGTAAGGATCGGTTGCTATCATAAAAGTAGTGATAGGTATCTTGAGTTTTTTACACTGCGCAGCTAAATTCAAACAACGGCTGGTTACCTTTCTATCCAAGCCGAAACTATTTTTATAATAACGCTTGCCTACTTTCAGACACGTTGGCTTTCCATCAGTGATCATGAAGATTTGCTTGTTTGGATTTTTTCTTCTTCGTAGAATATCCATCGCTAATTCCAAACCGGCAACAGTATTAGTATGATAAGGGCCAACCTGCAAGTAGGGAAGGTCTTTAATCTCTACAGGCCAGGCATCATTACCAAATACAACAATGTCCAATGTATCTTTTGGGTATTTGGTTGTGATCAGTTCACTCAACGCCATAGCTACTTTTTTAGCAGGAGTGATGCGATCTTCTCCATACAAAATCATAGAGTGGGAGATATCAATCATAAGCACTGTTGAGGTTTGTGCTTTGAAGTCAGTTTCTTTAATGGAAAGATCGTCTTCCTGCAACCGAAACTGATCCAAGCCATGATTGATCTGTGCATTACGAATGGATTCTGTAAAATCAATCTGTTCCAACATATCGCCAAATTGAAATGGCCTGCTGTCCGGACTTATTTCATCACCCTGTCCGGGCTTGAAAGTTTGGTGATCACCCGATTTGGTTTTTTTCAACTTTCCGAAGATTTCTTCTAAACTTCTTTTCCGAATTCCTTGTTCTGTTTTGGGAGTGATCTTTATTTCGGTACGATGTTCATCTTCAGTGATGAAGCCTTTGTTTTTCAGATCATCAATAAAATCACCCATTCCGTATTGGTCATCCGTCAATTCATATTTCTTATCCAACTCGTTCAACCATTGCAACGCTTCACTTACATCACCACTGGTGTAAGTAAGCAATTGCATAAAAAGATCAAGCAACTGATCAAACTTGCTTTTGCCACTGGCTGAAGGATCAAACTTTGAAAAATGAAAACCGATCATGGGAAAGGAGTTAAGTCAAAAGTGAAAAGGCAATGATCAAACACCAGAAGACTATTAAACCGTCGTTTGTCTCGAGTCACGTTTGATATTCCACCTACTACAATCTACAACAATTATGCTGTTTTGTTCACGGCAACTGTTAAACAAAAAACCCCCGAATGTCGGAGGCTTTTTGTTTAAGGAGTTTATTTGCTTGTATCGGTGCGTCTCGGATTTTCTATTACAGCAGGCGATGCAACAAACGATGCCTTTATTTGTTCAATGTATTTTATAAACTCTTCGTTTGTCTGATCGTCATCGGCCAGTTGCTCATAAAATGCCGGCTTTTCGTTGCGCAGGTATTGATAATATTCTCTTTGCTCCAGCATATCTGCTTTCAATCCCTGGTATACTTTTTCTGCAAGTTGAGTATGCCCTGCTCTATAAGCTGCTTCAAGGTACATCATCCCCGTCTGATTATGCTGGAAGAACCTGCTCACCATTCCATATGGAAGATTTGCTGTATGCAGTAAGCCTTCTGCCTGGTTTAACAGGGCCACGGCACCAGCCTTATCACCCTTTTCTGCCATCTTAATGGCGCCTTCTGCAAATGCCCTGCGGATAGATAGCAAATGACGTCTGTTCTCTTCATCAAAATAAATGTCCGGATTATTAGCGCCACCGGAACTAAACTTACTTAGTATCTCATTTACTTTATCGTAGGTATTGCCTCTTCTGTCCTGCGAAGCAAAAGGTACCAGGCGATGAACCAACCCTTCTTTTCTTAAATAGGCTCCAAAGCCCAATTCATCATAGGCAGCAGTAAAGTAAATGGGGCGTTTCCAGTTGGAAGAAGCAATGATGTTCAGCATCGTTATCTGGTCTAATGTCAGGATGTTCTTCCCCTGAGGTATATCAATAATGATTTCAGATTGGATAGTATCAGCCGGGCCGGCAACTTGCGATGCGACGCTTCTGTCAACGGGCACTTTGAAACGTTTTACCGGGAAGGTTGAAATAGGCACTTCTTTACCAATCACATTTTGCATTACATCTCTCAGGTCGTAGGCCTGGTCTTGTTGCCCTTGAGGCCTGTATTGAATATAGCCTACACCTTGTATTTGCTGCGGCGTATAGATCACATCTATGGGATCGCTTTGGTTAACCTTATAACGTAACTGGTTTACATACCAGTCAATGCCTAACAAACTTGTGTTGATGATACGGACATCCGGACGAACACCTTCTACTTCCTGTGCATACCATAACGGGTACGTATCGTTATCGCCAAATGTGAACAGGATAGAATTAGGAGCTAAGCCTAACAAATAGTTCTTAGCCATGTTAGGTGCCAATGTCTTCTTGCTTCTGTCGTGGTCATCCCACTCTTCAACAGCCATCACGGCCGGGGCAAGCATACAAAGGGCAAAGGCAGTGAGTGTAGCGGTTCGCCAGTTCTGCTTTGCTACTGCACGAACAATGTAAGTAATAACAGCACCTATAGCAGTAACATAAATAGCACTCAATAATGAACTAATAATCGAACTACCATTAAAGCTATGTGCGTTGCTTAACAGGAATATCAAAAACGATGCGGCGCCTGTATAAAGCAACACATTCAGGAAAGCCATTTTATCCTGCACTTCACGTGCCATGCGAACAAATCCAATTACTGATAAACCAATCCAAATACAAAATGCATAGAAAGATCCTACAAAGGCATAGTCACGTTCACGTGGCTGGTTACCAGGTTGGTTAAGATAAATTACAATGGCTAGTCCGGTTAAGAAGAATAAAAGAAAGCTAACAATCCAATCTCTCCTGTTTTGAAAGAAATGGAATACGCAACCGATCATGCCTAATGCAAAAGGCAGCAGGAATAATTTATTGTTGGCTTCATTGTCCTTTATGCTATCGGGCATCATGGATTGGTCGCCCAATCGCATATTATCCATTACAGGAATGCCTGTTAGCCAATTACCATCTCTTTTGTTACCCATTCCCTGTATATCGTTTTGCTTACCGGCAAAATTCCACATGAAGTATCTCCAATACATAAGACTCATTTGGTAGGTAAAAAACCAATTGATGTGGTCTGCATAAGACGGAGCTTCATATACAACCTGCCCGTTTTGATCCTGGTACGCACCTTTGTTTAACCATTGCGCATAAAACCGGGCATGGTCCTGCTGATCGGTATTATCCCAGGCTCTGGGAAAGAAATGAATATCTGCCTGATCGTACTCATATTCAGTTTCCTTACCTAATTCAACATAAGCATCGTTGCCTTCAGCATCTTTTCCCTTGGCATAACGCATCTTGCCTTCCTTTACTCCAACAGGGCGTGCAGCAAAATGTTGTCCGCGAAAAAGGGGATGATCGCCATACTGCTCACGGCCCAAATAATAAACCAGGCTCATTGGGTTGTCTACGTTATTCATATCCAATGCAGGATCGGCAGAAGAACGAATTAGTGTAGAGACATAAGTAGAATAACCGATCATTAAAAATGTAAAACACCATAGGCCCAAGCGAAGAAAGGGCATGTTCTTTTTAATGGCATAACGTAATCCTACCCAGGTTAAAATAGCCAATAGTAGAAAAAAGAAGATAAAGCCGGAGAAGAAAGGAAGGTTTAGGCCGTTGACAAATGTTCTGTCAAAAGAACCAGCCAGTTTTACTGTCCATTGAATAACAGGTACCTGAACCACCACTGTGATAAGGCAGCCGATGATGAAAGCAATGATGGCGCCTTTACGTGTATAGTTATAGCGTTTGAAATAATAGATCATCACTAAAGCAGGGATGGTCAACAAGTTCAATAAGTGAACACCAATTGACAAGCCTACCATAAAGAAGATGAAAATGATCCACCTGTCTGCACGGGCCCTTCCTGTAGCATCAATTGCCAGGTCGTCGGCTCTTTCCCATTTAAGCATTGCCCAGAAAACAAGAGCTGTGAAGAAGGAAGACAAGGCATATACTTCACCTTCCACAGCGCTGAACCAGAAAGAGTCGGAGAAAGTGTAAGCCAGGCCACCAACAACGCCTGCAGCCATAATAGTCAGGGTTTGCTGCATATTAGGTTCTTCTATCGAACCGACTACCAACTTGCGGGCAAAGTGAGTAATGGTCCAGAAAAGGAACAGGATGGTAAAACCGCTTGCCAAAGCACTCATTACGTTCACAGCAAAAGCAGGGTTATCACCACCAATTAATATAATAAAGAAACGGCCTATTAAAGTAAAGAGAGGAGCCCCGGGAGGGTGTGGCACCTGAAGTTTATCAGCTGAAGCAATAAACTCACCGGTGTCCCAGAAACTTCCGGTTGCTTCAGCAGTAAGAATGTAAACCGCACAGGCAATAATGCAAATGACCCATCCGGTAATGTTGTTCACTTTTCTAAAGTTCATAAAGAGGGTTGGCTTTTAAAGTAGGCAAAAATAGGGAAGGGGCTAAATTAACAGGGAAAAGGTTGAGATAAAAGTTAAAAGGAAGATGTTAGCTACAGATAATTGACAACAGATAATAGCTTAATGATGTTATCCTCTGCATCAATCTTGACTACTATTTTATTATGTAAAACGCCGAGGCTTGCTACTTTACCTGTTCAATTGCCAGATGGCAAAGTTTAAAAGAGCAGCAAAGCTCACCCAACTAATATATGGCACTAACAGCCATGCAGACAGCTTGTTTATTTTTGAAAACAGGATGATAGTAATAAAAATAGCCAGCCAAAGAAGAAATATTTCTATTAATGCACCGGCAATTTGTTGTTGGCCAAAGAAAATAAACGTCCAAAAGAAATTCAAGACCATTTGAATAATCCAAAAGCTAATCGCCTTGTTTTTTTGCTTTGATGGCGAATTGCTTTTCCATACTAAATACAAAGCAATACCCATCATAATATAAAGGATAGTCCAAACCGGTGCAAACACCCAATTTGGGGGATTCCATTCTGGTTTTTGAATAGACTGATACCAGCTACCGCTACCTGTTTGATTAAAAAAAGAAGAGGTAAATCCAACTACTAATGGAATAGCAACAGAGATAGCTGCTTTTAACCCGTTTTGCATAAGTCCTTAAACAAACTATCCCAAATTTAGATGGCTGAAGTGCCATATTTTTTCATGTAGGCAAGCAGCCAGGTGATCACCTCGCTATAAGTGGCTTTGCCTTTAGGTTGGTTGTTCATTTTTAAATACTGATCATAAGCTTCAGACATAAAGGGAGCGATCTGGTTTCTATTTCTAGAAAGATAATTACGATATTCCCTTCTGTCTGCCTTTACCCGCGGATGTAAACCTTGTGCGAATGCCTTTGCCTGGGTCAGCGTTTCTTTATCTATAAATTGAAAGAAGGCATCGAAATATAAATCATAATAGATGGAATAGCGAAACTCTATACTACTAGAATTTCTACTCACCAGGAATGAAACAAAGCTGGCTTCATTCTCTTTTGCATAGCCTACCTGGTGAGCTATTTCATGATTGATGACAAAAGGCTTTAGAAAAACAGGAATAGAAGTTTTTAATTGAGCCTCGGCTGTAAAGGGATTGTAGTAACCTGTATAGGCGAAGTATTTTCCGGCTGTACCATATAACGAAGCCTTGACGGATGGAAAAGAATAAGAGAGAAAAGGAAACTTATTTGCTGATCTTTCATAATCCTTAATAGCCTGTTGAAACAACAGTTTATTATTATGAAAACGGTTTCTTTGTAATGAGTCAATCTCTGCAGCATAGAAGTTTAATCGTTTGTGCAGAACAGTTATGAGTTGATGGAGGTCGGCCTTATTAAATGTCTTGATCTCCAGGCTTAATTGATGGGCTATGCCCAGGCGGTTGTAATTCAGCCCCCAAAACAGATTGAAAATGATGTAGATCCAAAGCACAAGCTTCAGATATTTTCTGAAAAGCACCTGGGAAAAATATTCTTTTGCCTTTCGCTTCACCAGTTTCCGTAGCAGTTTCCAGGTTTTCAAAACCAGGTAGATAAAAGCTGCCACATAAATGATATCGCCTATACTGAGGGGGATCCAGCCAAGCAAAGCTCTTAAGCACTTTGAGATCAGAGGATAAAAGCCATTACTGTAATATTGCTCCACCCAGGCTTCGTTAAGGGAGAAAAGCTTAACGAATACAGCCAGTGCAAGCAGTGAGAGAAGCCAACGGTCACGGAGAATGCTTTTCAACATGTTTCTGCGGCATGTTTCGTTAAAATAATAGCGAAAAGTAACGGATTTTAGCCTATTTGCTTTACTTTTGCGTCCCTAAAATCCCGATTGTTATCAGGGATGAAGGATAAAAACCGTAGACATGAGTCATCGTCGGGAGTTTGAGATAGCGTTTGTTGGTTTGAAGCCCGGAGTACATGAATTTAATTATACGGTTAACGATGCTTTCTTTGAAGAATTTGGTGAACAGGATTTTCGCAATACCCAGGCAGAAGTAAAGCTATTGCTGGAAAAGAGCAACAGTTTTATGATCCTGCGGTTTCAGGTAGGAGGAAAAGCTGATGTGATCTGTGATCGCTGCAGTAATGACCTTCCGTTGCAATTATTTGAAGATTTTACTGTTACGGTAAAAATGACTGAAGATCCCGAACTGATGAACTCCCAGGAAGAGGATCCGGATGTTTATTATATATCGAGAGGCGAAAGCCATTTGGATGTAAAGGATTGGATTTATGAATTTGTAAGCCTCACCATCCCTATGCAAAAAACCTGTGAGTATGAAAATATGGATGGTCCGTATTGCAATGCAGAAGCAAGAGAGATTTTAAAGAACATGAGACCGGATGAAGAAAAGAAGGAAAATCCTTTGTGGAAAGGGTTAGAAAAATTTAGAGATTTAGACACAGAATAAAGATGAGAAGGTAGGTGGTACATGACAGTAGTCGCAACCATCAACTGACAACCATCAACTATCATCAATTTAAACTATTAGTTATGCCAAATCCCAAACGCAGACATTCGCAGCAAAGAAGTGCTAAGCGCAGAACCCATTACAAAGCAACTGCGGCTACGCTTTCTACTGATAAAGCTACAGGTGAGTTGCATGTTCGCCATCGTGCACATGTAAGCGAAGGAAAGTTATACTACAAAGGACAAGTAGTAGCTGAAACTTCTCCTGTTAAAAAGTAAGCTTAAAAACTTTTTCATTAAATCCATATTCCGCTGATTGGCGGGATGATGGATTTTTTATTTTTGGCAACTCATGAAGATAGGACTGGATATAATGGGCGGCGATTTTGCCCCCTCGGAAATACTGAATGGTGCTAAACAATATTTGGAGGAAGGTGGAGAAGCACATCTGGTACTGATAGGCGATGAAGAAAAAGTGAAACCGCTTCTTGCCCGATATGATCTTCCTTCAAACGCTTACACATTAGTTCATGCTCCGCAGGTAATAGGGATGCATGAACATCCTACCAAAGCTTTAAAGGAAAAACAACGTTCATCTATTGCCATAGGCTTTCATTTACTTGCCACTGAAAAAACCGATGCGTTTATAAGTGCAGGCAACACCGGGGCTATGCTGGTTGGATCATTGTATGCATTAAAACCAATTGAAGGTGTATTGCGGCCCACCATTTCCACTATCATTCCAAAGGAAAATGGAAGTACTGGCTTGTTACTGGATGTAGGACTGAATTCGGATTGCAAGCCTGAGCAATTGAATCAATTCGCCACAATGGGCTCAGTGTATGCACAAAATATTCTGGGCATCGAAACTCCGAGGGTTGCATTGCTAAACATTGGAGAAGAAGAAGGAAAAGGCAACCTTTTGGCACAAGCTTCCTATCCGATACTAAAGGAAAATAAGCACATTCATTTTGTCGGCAATGTGGAAGGTAGAGATGTTTTGCTGGACAAAGCAGATGTAATGGTATGCGACGGCTTTACAGGAAACATCATTTTAAAAATGGCTGAATCGCTTTTTGAAGTAACACGGCAGAAAGGTATACAGCATGAATATTTTGATCGGTTCAATTTTGAAAACTATGGCGGTACGCCTGTGCTAGGCATTTCAAAACCGGTGATCATCGGTCATGGGATTTCCAAAGGCTTGTCATTTAAGAACATGATACTGCTGGCACAAAAAATGATTGAAAAGGATGTGATGCAAAAATTGCAGGCCGAATTAGCCACATCTTAAAAATTGTTCATTGCGTTATCTGTGTTTACTAATATTTCTATTTTCTTTTTTTTCTTCCTGTTCGCAGCAGGATAGTAATGCTGCAAATCCTCCGAGAATTAATCAGTATTCCTACAGATTGGGAGAGAAGTCAATCCTGATCTCTAAATATACCTATGAGCCTGTGTCTGATTTTTTTATCATTAAGCTTCACGATAACGAACAAACAGGAGAAGAAGCTGCAAAAATTTTTTTGCAGGAGCATGGTGGTGTTTTATTAAAAATTGAAAACAATACAGAACGGTTCATAGAGTTTAGAAAACATAACCGGCTTTATAAGTTCGACCCAAACCGGATATTTACTAAAGAAGGCATTGTTGCAACACTTAAAATATTTAATTCTTACTCTCCATCAGTCGCCAATGAAGTTGGCGGCTTTGCAAAATATTTACTTCAGCTGATTTCCGATACTTCTGTGTTGATTGCTGTACATAATAACACAGACAAAAATTATTCTATTGATGATTATTTACCTGGTGGAGAATTGAAAGTTGATGCAAAAGCTGCATTTAAAAGCAACTATCAGGATGTTGATGATTTTATCTTCACTACAGATGGCTTATGGTACCAGCATTTCATTGCCGAAGAGATCAATGCAGTTCTTCAACATAATTTGTTATCAAGGAATGATGGCTCTTTAAGTGTTTATTATGGAAGGAGAAGTCGGTCCTATATCAATATTGAAGCAGAATATGGACATGTAGAAGAACAGGTAAACATGCTGAAGACCTTGTTGAAGGTTTTTGAAAATAATGGGAAATGAAAAGAAATATTTTTTGGCGGGAAAGTAATGCACCGCTATTTTTGCACTCCCAAAAAGGTTGATCTCGTAGCTCAGTTGGTAGAGCAATACACTTTTAATGTATGGGCCCTGGGTTCGAGTCCCAGCGGGATCACAGAAATCAAGCCGCGAAAGCGGCTTTTTTTATTTACTAAAATTCTCTATTTCGGCAGGTATACTTTGAATGTTGTGCCTTTCCCTTCTTCGGATTCTGCTATGATCTTTCCATAATGATTCTCTGCAACCTTTTTTGTCAATGCCAGTCCTATTCCGGTGCCTGAATATTGTTCACGTGAATTCAATCGTTGAAAGATCTCAAACACCTGTTCTTTGTATTTTGGATCGAAACCAATACCATTATCAATAAAAGACAGCTCATAATAAGCTTCACCTTCTAAATGAAGATGACTGCTTTCTGCTTTTGAAAATTCCCGGCTTTTAATTTGAATAACGGGCTTTACACTTTCTCTTGTAAATTTTAAACTGTTACCAATAAGGTTAAAGAAAAGTTGCGTTAGCTGTAAAGAAATACCTTTTACTGTAGGTAAATTATCCGCTTGTATCTCTGCCCCTTTTTGCTGAATCAAAATTTCAAAATCAGATAATACATCTTTCATTACATCATTCAGGTTCACAGTTTCAAATTCCTGTTTTTGTTTTGTAAGTCTTGAGTAGTTTAACAGATCACGGATTAATGTTGACATCCTTTCTGAAGAACTAATAAGCTTTTCTAAATAAGTGTTGATCCGTACATTCTTATTGTCTTTCAGTTCGTCCTCTATACGATAGGCAAAGGTTTTGATCTTCCGAAGTGGCTCTTGTAAATCATGCGAGGTGATATAGGCGAACTGCTCCAATTCTGCATTGGATCGTTCCAGCCGCTCGTTAGTCTCTTTCAATTCTCTTGTTCTTTCCTCAACTTTTCTTTCTAATTCTTCTGCACTTTTCTGTAGTGCTTCTTTTGTTCGTTTTTCTTCTGTTATATCTCTTTGTACACATACTAAAACATTTCTCTCTCCCAGATCCAGAGCTGTGATGTGGGAATAGGTATAAAAGGTAGACCCGTCTTTTCTTTTATTATACCATTCGCCATTCCAAAAGCCATTTGTTTTTAAATCACCAATGACAGCAGCAACAATTTGCTCGTTTTCTTCAGGTGAATAAGCATTTTGAACTGTTACATGTTTGCCATTTAGTTCTCCCGGTTCGTAACCAAACATTTTGTCTTCTGCCGAGTTGGTATAAAGTATATAACCACTTTCATCAGACACAGATACTCCCTCATCCATACTTTCCAGAACCCTGGCTTGCAGCTTTATTGATTCTTCTGCCAGTTTTTTATCGTGGATATCATGTACTACACCCACAAAGTGTTTAGGATAGCCTGCCGGATCTTTTACTATAGATACAGATGTATGCACCCATATCGGCGTCCCATCTTTTTTAATATATTTTTTTTCGTCTGAGAAAAATTCAATCTCACCCAGAATCAGCTTTTGCATGTTTTGACGGGTGGTAGTATAGTGGCCTGGTTCTATCAATGATAAAACCTCCTTGCCAACTAACTCTTCATAAGTGTATCCTGTTATTCTACACAATTCAGGATTTACCTGGGTAAACTTACCATTCAAGTCAGCTAAGGCCATGCCCACAAATGAATTATGAAATAACCCACGAAACCGCTCTTCATTTATCTTAATTACTTCTTCCTTTTCTTTCTGGTCTGTTATGTCGGTTGCCGCACCAATAATGTAAGAAGCTTCGCCATTTTCATCAATTATCACTCTTCCTCTGTCACGAATCCACCTCATGGTGCCATCGGGTTTGAAGATCCTGCATTCTTCATTGTAATCTCCTTTTTCCTGAATGGCTTTTTCTAATCCTTTTTTTATCCGCTCTGCATCTTCGGGATGAATTCTTGTGAAGGAGTCTGTTGCAGGTATAACAGTTTCTTTTGCTTCTAATCCTAACAGCCGGTTTAAGCCAGCATCTCTTGTATCCAGGCCAGTCTGCAGATCTATTTTCCATGTGCCGGTATCAGCTACCAGTAAGGCCTCTTTCAATCGTTCTTCACTATTGGTCAATCGTTCTTCAGATAACTTTTTCTCAGTGATATCTAAAACAGTTCCAATGAAACGATACACTTTTTTTTCATCCGTAAAAAATGCCCGGCCTTTTGCTGCTATCCATCTTAATTTTTGATCTTCTATACCAATGGTTCGGTATTCAATGTTGAAGAAACCCCCGCTTTGGAAACTGAGGGCATTCTGAACAGTATCGTCAACCCTTTTCCTGTCATCAGGATGGATGCCTGCTAAGAAGATCGAATAATCTACATAGGCCTCAGGCCTAAGGCCAAATAATTCCTTACAACGGTTGTCCCATCTTAGCACCCCGGTACCAGGATCGAAGTCCCAGGTGCCCAGTTCTGCTGACTCAATTGCGATACGTAACCTTTCCTCGCTTTCTGCTAATTGTTCCTGTGCTTTTTTTCTTTGTGTTATATCTACCATAGAACGTACCATACGGTAAGGCCCCAATTCGTCATGCAAAGTATAACCTCTGTCAAATACATAGGCGTAGGTACCATCTGCTCTCAAAAAGCGGTATTCATCCTGCCAGTTCTTGCCTCCATGATCGATCACACTATGAATATTATTTAAAACCCTGTCCTTATCATCGGGGTGAATGCGATTATACCACGAACTGATATCCGGTTCTATTTGTTCAGGGGTAAAGCCAAACATTTCCTGAAACCCTTCATTCCACCATATGTCATTAGTACGCAGGTTCCAATCCCAAATAGTATCATGGGTTGCTTTAGCAATTAGCTCAAACCTTTCATTGGCTTTTTGTATTGCGTCGCTATTAAGGTGCACAATATTCGTTTCGGACATAGTTCTTAGGTTGCAAAGGATAAATGAGGTGGTGTAAATATATCATTATCCTTCTGAAAATTGTGCCGATCAAATAAGACGCAATCGGCGGTTAAATAACTCTTTCAACAATCTTTATTTTCTGTTAGGTTTGCGCAACTAACAAATGCGTATGGCAGGATATTTCACAAACAAGGTTGTGGTAGTTACCGGCGGCACAGATGGTATTGGTAAAGCGTTGGTGGCACAGTTACTGGAGCAGGGAGCAAAAGTGGCAACTTGTGGTCGCAATCATGATAAATTATACCGCTTGCAATCAGAGTATCCATCGTATCCGTTGCACACTGTTGTTGCAGATGTAAGCAATGAGAACGATTGCCGCCATTTGATCGAATCTACGTTAAAAGCATTTGGTGGTATAGATATCCTGGTTAACAATGCCGGTATTTCGATGAGGGCATTATTGAAAGATGCATCTCTTGATGTGATTAGAAAAGTGATGGATATTAATTTTTTCGGAACGGTTTATTGCACTAAGTATGCTTTGGATTCAATAATCGAAAGAAAAGGAACAATTGTAGGGGTGTCTTCTATTGCAGGATATAGAGGTTTGCCAGGCCGAAGCGGCTACTCTGCATCGAAGTTTGCTTTACAAGGTTGGCTGGAAGCCATCCGTACTGAGTTAATGGATGAAGGCGTGCATGTAATGTGGGTATGTCCCGGTTTCACTACTTCTAACATCCGTAATGTTGCATTGAACCCAGAAGCAAAGCCACAGGGAGAAAGCCCTATGGATGAAGGAGCTATGATGACATCTGAAGAATGTGCTGAACATATTTTGCGATCCATAAAGAAAAAAGACAGAACCTTAGTGCTCACATTTACCGGTAAAAGAACTGTGTTTATGAATAAGTTCTTCCCGGGGTGGGCTGATAAACTAGTAAAGAAGTTCTTCTTTAAAGACGGAAAACTGATTAAATAAATTAAAAGTTGATAATTAAAAATTAGAAATGATTAAATGAGTAATGCAAACATCATTCTCCATTTTGCATTTTTAATTTTCAATTGCTTCCTATGCCCTTAGTCACACTAACATCTGATATTGGCGAACAAGATTATCTTGTTGGTGCTGTTAAGGGCAGGCTGTTGCGCATCAACCCCGAATTTCAAATCGTTGACATAACCCATAAACTATCACCGTTCAATTATCCTCAAACAGCTTACGTATGCCGCAACGCAGTAAAAAATTTTCCTGAGTTTTCTTATCATATTGTGTTGGTGAATTTGTTTGAATCCAAACCCGAACAATTGCTATTTGCTTTTCACCGGGATCAATACATTCTATGTGCCGACAACGGATTGTTGGGGATGATCCTCGAAGAAAAGCCGGAGATGGTCATTGGTATCCCTCTGGAAAAAACAGCCATTAAGAATACACTCTATTGCATTGATGTTGCTGCAAAAGCAATTACGCAACTCACCAATGGCGAGCCTATACAGCGTATTGGTATACCCGATGTACAATACATCGAAAAAAATCCGTTGCGTCCATTATTGGGAGAGGATTGGATAGAAGGACAGATCATCTTTATTGACAACTTTGAGAATGTTGTTGTGAATATTACGCAGGAACAATTTGAACAACAACGCAAAGGCAGGCGGTTTAAAATTATTTTTAAACGAGATGAAATGATCGAACGCATCAGCGGCTCTTACGCTGATGTGCCGCAAGGGGAGAAACTGGTACTGTTTAATAGTGCCGGATATATGGAGATAGCAATCAACAAAGGAAATGCAGCAGGTTTGTTTGGATTGAAAGGCTATAGTGAAGGCAGCGGGCAGGTTTCTGCTATTCTGCAAAACCGTCTTTTTTATCAAACCGTAAAAGTGTTCTTTGAATGATCATACGCATTGTGAAGATGGTATTTAGAGAAGAAGAAGTTGAATCATTCAAAGAATTATTTGAAGAACGCAAATCACTCATTAGAAATTTTGAAGGTTGCACTCACTTAGAATTATGGCAGGATAAAAGCAATCCTTTCATCTTCTTCACATATAGTTGGTGGGATTCTGAACAGCATTTGGACAATTACCGTGGCTCTCATTTTTTTGATGAAACCTGGAATCTTACTAAGCAAAAATTTGCTGCAAAACCGGAAGCCTGGACCGTAAGCCAGTTACATCTTTTGTAGAGCTTCATTTAAATAAAAACACCCTCGATTAGGAGGGTGTTTTGTGATATAGAAAATTAGAGTCTTAAAAATCCTTTTTCTTCTCTGCTGCTTTTTGCATTGGGTTGATACCAGTAGACTGTCCACGGGCAGCAGCCTGCTTTTGCTTGTATACTGAGAAGCGGCTTGGTTCGGCTGCAATCGTTCCCCAGGTATTGTTGCTTTCGTCAATATCTGCTGTTTCTCTCATAGGATCGAGTTTAATAGAAGCAACCTCTTTGTCCTTCATAAAGAACTTTGTTACTTTCTTCTCGTTCAATCTCCAAACCTGTGCAGGTATGCGATCTACTTCTTTTGTACCATCTTTAAATGTCCATTCAATGATAACAGGCATTACCAACCCGCCTTTGTTGCTAACAGTTACTTCATAGAAATGCTTGTTTGCATACCTCTGCTTTTCTTCTTCTGTTAATCCTTCAACAGGAGAATTGAATGGAACGGCATATTTGGTAGTATCATAAGGCTCTAAACCTCTGCCATATCTCCAATAGAAATCTCTTAAAGAAGTATCAACATCGGTTTGAAACTTAATATTCTCCTGGCGGTTTCTGACCTTAGAAATATCCTCAAATGCATTCACCGCTGGCTTAGCAAGAGATTGCATGATAACAGTATCTCTTGGAGGCTGCGCATTTGTGTTCAATCTTGCATATTTCACAGTATCAATTGACTGGTCAGTAACATCAGTACTAAAGAACCATCCTCTCCAGAACCAATCTAAATCTTCTGCAGAAGCATCTTCCATCGTGCGGAAGAAGTCTGCAGGTTCCGGATGTTTGAATGCCCAGCGACGAGCATATTCTTTAAATGCATAGTCAAACAACTCACGGCCCATTACGGTTTCACGCAAAATGTTTAAACCGGTAGCCGGTTTTGAATACGCATTGGGACCAAAGTTTACGATGTTCTCAGAATTGGTCATGATTGGCTCTAACTGATCTTTAGGGAGCTTCATGTAATCAGTGATGGTCCAGGCTGGCCCACGACGTGAAGGAAACTTATTGTCCCACAACTCTTCTGACAGGTATTCAACAAAAGTATTCAAACCTTCGTCCATCCATGTCCATTGTCTTTCATCGCTGTTGATGATCATGGGGAAGAAGTTGTGACCTACTTCATGAATGATCACACCCAACATACCATTCTTCGTTCCTTCTGAGTACGAGCCATCTCTTTCTGTACGACCAAAATTGAAACAGATCATTGGATACTCCATACCATTAGCTGCTTCAACACTTTGAGCAACAGGGTAAGGATAAGGTATAGTGAACTTAGAATAGGTTTTGATAGTATGTGCTACGGCTTTGGTTGAATAAGGACGATACAAACCATAAGCTTCCTTACCGTAAAAGCTCATACACATTACTTTCTTACCCTCAACAGTAACAGGCATGGCATCCCAAACATATTTGCGGCTTGATGTCCATGCAAAGTCACGAACATTTTGTGCAGTATAGATCCAGGTTTTAGTGCCTGTGGCTTTATCTTTTTCATTTGCTTTTGCTTCAGCAAGCGACACTATTTCAATTGGCTCTTTCGAAGTTTGTGCTTGTTTCCAACGAGCTTGTTGTGCAGGCGTTAATACTTGTGCATAATTCATACACTCGCCTGTAGATCCTACTACATGGTCGTTAGGAACGGTCATTTGCACTTTATAGTTCCCGAAGGTTAATGCAAATTCGCCACGGCCAGTGAACTGGTGGTTCTGCCATCCTCTCACATCACTGTAAACAGCCAAACGAGGAAACCATTGTGCCATCGTGAAAAGATGGTTGCCATCTTCAGGGAAAAACTCATAACCACCGCGGCCACCTTGCGCAATACGATTTGGAATTTTATAATTCCAGTCGCAGTTGAACACAAATTTTTGCCCTGGCTTAACAGGTGTTGGTAATTCAACACGCATCATTGTTTTGTTTACTAGGTACTTTAATGGCTTTCCTGTTGCATCGGTCAGCTTTGTAATGTTAACACCAAAACCGTTGTCCTTACGGTTTGCTTCAGCAGTTTCCAAAGCCTGAACGGTAGTTTGACGAGGAATAGCGTTGCTGTTCTGGTAGTTTGCATTCTTTGTAGAGGAATGTTCATTCTCATCTAACTGCAGCCAGATATAGGTTAGTACATCTGGAGAGTTGTTATAATAGGTAACTGTCTCACTTCCGGTCAGTGTCAAATTCTTTTCGTCTAAAGTTGCCTTAATATCGTAATCACAGCGTTGCTGCCAGTACTTAGGTCCGGGTGCACCGCTGGCTGAACGGTACTCATTTGGCGTAGGCAGTATAGTGCTTAGCTGCTCAAACTTGTTGCCGTGATTTGACCCCGGGTTGTTTTGAATGTTTTGTGCAACAGCACTGCCGCATAGGCCAGCTACAGCAAAAAACATAAAAACCTGTTTCTTCATTGTGTATTGTTTTTGTTTATGTTGGAAAACGTTCAATTGCGATTTTTAAAGCTACTATAAATACTATTGCTGAAATGCCCCAAATCCACCAGCGGCGATTTAGCCTTAAAATGTAGATGAATAAGTATGCAAGCAGCAGAATAATGACCACTAAAACGATCTGTCCCACTTCCAGTCCTAAGTTAAATTGAAGCAGGGGCCAAACGATGCTTTCATCTTTTGGCAGCATAAAGCGGATGGTGTTGGCAAAGCCCAATCCGTGGATGAGGCCAAAGAACAACGCCAGAAAGTAGTTTAGGCGTATGGCTTTGGGATTAAAGTTTTTATAAAAGAAATTGGTTAGGGCCGTAATCACGATAGTGCAAGGAATCAGAAATTCGACCAATTCGGCATCAACAGAAATCGTTTCGGTGGCACTTAAAGCTAATGTAATGGAATGACCAATCGTAAACGCAGTGACGAGGATCAAAACCTGCTTCCATTCCTTTAAAGTATAAATAGCAGCTAAAACAAGGATAAAAAGCTGGTGATACAGTGCTTCCCAACTAATGATGTGTTTCCAGCCTTCCTTAAAATATTTTAGTTCCTCCATGTGCCCTGCCTTTTAACCTTTTATAAGAGAAGAGCTTCAAAATAAACCCCATTTTTGTATCTGTAAAAAATGTTTTGCTGATGGTTGCTATACTACATAAGTGGTTTTTGGTGTTTGGCTTAGGGCTTTTTATTCCTGTTACTGAGAACTCTTTGAATCTTGTTGTAGAAAACAAAATGCACCCATTTTATGTAAGCGTTACTGAGATAAACCATAACAGCCAGGAGAAAACGCTTGAAATAAGCTGCAAAATTTTTGTTGATGATATGGAGGCTGCGTTAAAGCAGAACTACAAAACGCCTGTTGACCTTAGCAATGAAAAGCAAAAAGACCAGCACGATAAATTGATTGCAGATTATATCTCAAAACACCTTGCTCTAGTTGCGGATGGTAAAGGTGTAAAGTTGAGCTACGTTGGTTTTGAAAAAGAAAAAGAATCGGTTTACTGTTATTTTGAAATAACCAATGTGCCTTCTGTGAAAAAGCTTGATGTTACTAACAGTATTCTTCAGGATTACATTGATAAGCAAATGAACATTATGCATATTTCCGTAAACGGGAACCGAAAAAGCTACAAACTTGATTACCCGAACAAGCAGGCAAGCTTCAGCTTTTAATCTTCGTCCATTTCCTCAATGATCTCTTGCCCGGGTGTTACCAGCACTTTATCAATACGGTGGCCATCCATGTCTATCACTTCAAATGTAAAGCCACGCCATTCCAATTTATCACCGGTTTGGGGTATGCGTTCCAGTTCGTGCAGAATACAACCCGCCAAAGTATCAAATTCATGATCTTCTTCGCTAGCCCATTCTTCCTTGTCAAACTTGCTTAAGAAATTATAGAACGGCATTTGAGCATCAACCAGGTAGGTGCCATCTTCTCTTTCAATCATCTCGTAGTCTTCTACATCTGCCTGGGCTATATCACCTAAAATGGCATCCAGAATATCATTTAAGGTGATCATCCCCTGCACACTTCCGTATTCGTCCACAATAAAGCATGAGTGAATTTGCGACTCCTTGAACTTTTCCATCACCTGGTATGCAGAATTATTTTCAGGCACGAAAAGAGCTGGTTTCATTAAATCTTTGAAAAGGGTCAGGTCATCTGCAACATATAAATCCTTAATGGAAACAACGCCTTTAATGTTATCTATCTCAGCATCACAAATGGGATACACCGAGTGCGGTTGATCTACGATCTTTTCACGGATCTTTTCTTCATTGTCATTCAGATCAAACCAAATAATATCACTTCTATGCGTCATTAGCGAAGTGATGTTCCGATCGCCTAGATGAAAAATCCTTTCAATCATTTCTCTTTCTTCTTCTTCAATCATGCCCGATTCGGTGCCCTCCGTAATAATGGCTTTGATCTCCTCTTCTGTGACGGTATCATCTTTAGCACTTTTGATGTTGAATACTTTAAAGAAGAGGTTGCTTGTTTTATTAAGTAGCCAAACAAAAGGGTGGGTGATCTTTGAGAAGACATTCATTGGAGTGGCCACGATCTTCGCAATGCGTTCTGCCTGAGAAAGACCAATCCTTTTTGGTATGAGTTCTCCAAATACGATCGAAAGAAAGGTCACGATGATTACAATGATTGTCGTGGAAATGGTTTCCGCGTAAGGTTGGAAGCTTTCAATTTTCTCCACCTATGGCTGCAAGTACAGACTAAACTTTTCTCCCGAATAAACACCCGTTACAATAGCAATCAATGTAATGCCGATCTGTGCAGCGGAAAGAAAAATTTCAGGGTTATTAGAAAGATGTAAAGCTGTTTTTGCTTTTGCGTCGCCTTTGTCTGCCTGGTGCTCCAGCCTTGCCTTTTTTGCCGACACCAAAGCTATTTCCGACATAGTAAATAGTCCGTTCAATAAAATCAGTCCAATCAGTATCAGTATCTCAGTCATCTATGAGTAAGGTTATCGAGGTTAAAAGTTCCCCATTTCTTTTTAAATCCCCATGCAAAAAAAGCACCGGAAAGCGTTCCCAGCAATGCGCCGCCTAAAATATCGGTAGGATAATGAACGCCAACATACATCTGTGCATAGGCAATGAAAAAGGCCCAAAGGTAAGCCAGATATATCCAGTTGTGAAAGACGCCACGAAATGTAAGGACCACAAAAGTGGCTAGTCCAAAATGATTGGCGGCATGATTAGAGGTGAAGCTATATCCGCCTGCACAGCGTTTCAACAACAACCGCACATACATAGAAAATTCAGGATCGTTACAGGGACGAAGGCGTTGAAAGCCTTCTTTGAAAACTTTGGCTCCGATGGTATCGGCTAACACTACCGTTCCATGAAATCCAAGGCTCCACCAAACTCCCTTTTTGCCAAAGTTTACCGCCATGAAAACAATAATGAATAAGTATAACGGTGCCCAAAAAACAGAATCGCGGAAGTAGGGCAGGACCCAGTCAAAAAAAGAATTGGTCCATTGAGAATTGATTTTTTGTAACAGCCATTTATCCCATTCATCTATCGGTTGCCAAAAAGAAATAGACATGCCCATCTTTAGCATGCAGCAAATGTAAGCGAAGAACCTGCGCCGTTCAACGAATTAAAGGTGGTGCCTACCCTAAAATTTCGTTTTTTTGCCATCCGTTTCTTCCTAAACCGTTCGCCATACATGCTTGTACGTTTTCGACTGCCAAACACAATTCTTTGGGTGTGTAACCTGCTCATGATCTTCCTGATCATGTTCACGGCATTCCGCCTGATCACATTGGTAGCGTTCATACCGGCAGACGAACATTGGACTAATACACTTCCTGCATTT
>Ga0164290_1000465_pt1 | contig 128270 bp, 123 predicted proteins | sample Micstemetagenome_FD_108782 | JGI IMG/M metagenome (GOLD analysis project Ga0164290, IMG submission 108782) | Contaminated culture microbial community from soil near Moab, Utah, USA - Microcoleus steenstrupii SON62 (Illumina Assembly) | ecosystem: Environmental > Terrestrial > Soil > Soil crust... | reverse complement strand
GGGAGAGGGACGGCTGCGCAGCAGCCAGGGAGAGGGGCAGAGCCGGTGATCACTGCCCCTCTCCCGGTCGCTGACGCGACCTACCCTCTCCCCGAAGGGGAGAGGGTTTCGTTACGCTTACTCGCTATCCACCATCACCAGCTCGGCATCCTCCCGGGCGGTGATTCGGACCGTGCCGCCGCCGGCGATCGCGCCGCCGTCGCGGGCGTTCAGTTCGACGCCGTCCAGCTCGACGCGCCCCGTTGCCGGGACGAGATAGGCGTGACGCCCCGGTCCAACCTCGTAATCGATGCTGTCGCCGGCCTTCAGCGTCGCGCCCAGCACCCGGGCGTCGGCGCGGATCGGGAGCGCGCCCGCTTCGATCTCGTCGGCGAAGCCGCTGGCGAGGGTGACAAAGCGGCCGGAGCGGTCGCCCTTGGGAAAGGGCTTGGCGCCCCAGCTCGGCTGTCCGCCGAGCCGCTTCGGCTCGATCCAGATCTGGAAGATGCGGGTCGTCTCCGGCTCCAGATTATACTCCGCATGGCGCACGCCGGTGCCGGCGCTCATCACCTGCACGTCGCCGGCCTCGGTGCGGCCCTGATTGCCGAGCGAGTCCTGGTGCGTGATCGCACCGGAGCGGACATAGGTGATGATCTCCATGTCGCGGTGCGGGTGCGGCGGGAATCCGGAGTTCGCGGCGATCTCGTCGTCGTTCCACACGCGGAGACTCCCCCAGCCCATGCGAGCTGTATCGTGATAGCTGGCGAAGGAGAAATGATGCCGGGCGTACAGCCAGCCATGATCGGCATGGCCCAGCGTTTCGAATGCACGTTTTTCGACCATCTGAGGTCTCCTGAGGTCTTGCTTGGAGCCTAGATAGCGCGCAGGATCGGCACGAAAATAGAAACGTCGGAAACTCATCGTTTCAGATATGCGCCTTCCCGATTTCGAAGCCTGGGCGATCTTTGCGACCGTGGTCGAGCAACGCTCGTTCAGCGGCGCCGCACGAACTTTGTCGCTCAGCAAGGCGACGATCTCAAAAGCGATCACCCGACTGGAGGCGCAGCTCGGCGCCAGCCTGTTCCATCGCACCTCCCGCACGCTGACGCTGACCGAGACAGGCCGGGCGCTCGCCCCGCGCGCCCAGAGCATCCTTACCGAAGCGATTTGCGCCGAGGAGGAGGCGAGCGACGCGGCATCCTCGCCCAAGGGCCTGGTGCGTGTAGCGGCGCCGATGACCTTCGGGCTGCAGCAGGTGGCGCCCGCCATTTCCGACTTCCTCGCCGATCACCCGGACATCACCATCGATCTTTGCCTGGATGACAAGAAGATCGATTTGGTCGAGCAGGGCATCGACGTGGCGCTCCGCATCGCGCAGCTGCCGGACAGCTCGCTCCGCGCGCGGCGGCTGTGCCCGATCGCGATGCACGTGGTTGCGTCCGCAGCTTATCTCGAGCGGCACGGGCGCCCGCGCCACCCGGCGCAACTCGCCGAGCATCGCTGCATCTGGTATGCGAACAACGAAACCTGGCGGTTCTCCGGCCCTGGCGGCGAGGAAGTGTCGCTGAAGCCCGCCGGCCCTCTCCGCTCCTCGAGCGGCGAGGCGATGCTGCCAGCGCTGCGGGCCGGACTCGGAATCTCTGCCCTCCCCGACTTCATCGTCGGACCCGATCTGGAAGCGGGCACACTGGAGACGGTGCTGGAGGAATGGTCCGCTCCCTCGATCGCCCTGCACCTGGTCACCCCGCCAAACCCGCTGCGGCCCGCACGCGTGGAGGCGCTGATCGCCTTCCTGGTGAAGCGGTTTGCGTCCTGAGCGTCCGCATGGAAGTTAGGATGCAATGACCATTCCCGAAGCGATTCCCGCTGCCACCCTGATCCTGTTCCGCGAGCAGCCCGCGGGTCAGCCGCAGCTCCTGATCACGCAGCGCGCAGCGGGCATGGTGTTCGCGGGCGGCGCGCTCGTCTTTCCCGGCGGCCGCATCGACCCGGAGGATGAGGTTCGCGCCGCCGCGCACCCGGAGTTTCCGGATGCCGCCGCGCGCATCGCCGCGATCCGCGAAACGGAGGAGGAAGTGGGATTCCACTTCGGCCTCACCGTCCATGACCTGACACCGTTCGCACGGTGGCTGCCGAAGCACCGCCAGGCGCGCAACTTTGACACCTTCTTCTACCTCGCACGCGTGCCCGCCGACGCGCCGGAGCCGGAGGCGGACGGTAGCGAGACCGTGCGCGCCTTCTGGGCGACCGCGGCCGACGTGCTCGGCATGTGCGACCGCGGAGAGGCCGAAATCATTTTCCCCACCCGCCGCAACCTCGAACGGCTGGCGCAGTTCGGGAGCTTCGATGCCGCGGTCGCCCATGCTCTCGCCCACCCCGTTGTGCCGATCACGCCCTTCCCGGAGGAGCGCGAAGACGGCCCCTGGCTCTGTATTCCGGAGGGCCTAGGCTACCCGGTCACGGCCGAGCGATGGACGAGCGTGATGCGGGGGTAGCTGTGCTCCGGCGAAGGCCGGAGCGTTGTGATGGAGGGCTCCGGCCTTCGCCGGAGCACGGGTTATGCGCGTAGCCCGTAAACTCTGGCGCCTGACCCTCACCGCCGCGGTCCTCGTCGCCCTCCTCTGCGCCTACTTCGTCTGGACGCGCGCACAGCCGCAGGATTCCCCCTTCACCCCACTCGACCTCACCCAACCGATCGGAATGTTCACCGGCCGCAAGCTCGCGAGCCTCGGCGACAGCACGCGCGAATGCCACATTCTGCTGTTCCGCGCTGGCGTGCGCTACCAGCCGTTGCCGCCCGGCGGATCGGGTCAGTGCGCTTACGACGATGCCGTCCGGCTGCGGCCGAGCCGCCCGACATCTCCTGCCCCGTCGCCGCCGCGCTGACGGTATGGGAGCGGCAAGTGGTTCAGCCCGCCGCCGCGCGGCACCTCGGCACCTCGATTGCACGCATCGACCATTTCGGCAGCTATTCCTGCCGCCGCCTCTATGGCCGCTCGCAGGGCGACTGGAGCGAGCACGCCACGGCCAATGCCCTCGACGTGGCCGGCTTCCGCTTTGCCGACGGTCGGCGCATGACGATTATTGACGACTGGAACGGTTCGCCGGACGAACAGGCCTTCCTTCGCGAGGTGCGAGACGGCGCCTGCCGGCTGTTCGCCACGGTCCTCAGTCCCGATTACAACGCCGCCCACCGCGACCATCTTCACCTCGACCAGGCCGCGCGCGGCGAGATGGGGTGGCGCGCGTGCCGATAAGGCTCCGTCGTTGCGCGGAGCGTAGCGACGAAGCAATCCATGGGTCCCAGGCTCAGCCCTGGATTGCTTCGCTCCGCTCGCAATGACGAGTAGCTAAAAGCCGATATCGTCCAGGCTGAGCAGCGTCGCATTGCCGCCGGAGCTGGTCGTATCGGTGCTCGTCACCCGTTCCGCGCAAAAACGGGGCAGATAGTGCGGACCACCGGCCTTGGGCCCGGTGCCGCTGAAGCCCTCGCCGCCGAAGGGCTGGCTGCCGACGATCGCGCCGATCATCGAGCGGTTGACGTAGAGGTTGCCGACCCGCGCCAAAGCCTCCACCGCTTCAGCCGAGCGCGCGATGCGGCTGTGCAGGCCCATGGTCAGGCCGAAGCCCTTGGCGTTCACCCGCGCGACCGTCTGCTCCAGCTCGCCCGCCTTCCAGGTCGCGACATGCAGCAGCGGCCCAAACCATTCGCGGTCGAGATCGTCCATGCTGCGGAGCCGGATCGCGGTCGGCGGGACGAAGTTGCCATCGGAGGGCACGTCGATCGTCTTGATCCAGCTGTTCCGCGTCCGCTCGCGATGACCCATCAGATGCTCATAGGCGGTGCGGTCGATGACCGGTCCGACATCGGTCGCGGGGTCCGACGGGTCGCCGACCACCAGCGTGTCCATCGCCCCCGCCAGCATCTCCAGCGTGTTCTCCGCGATCTCCTCCTGCAGCAGCAGCAGGCGCAGCGCCGAACAGCGCTGGCCAGCGGAGCGGAACGACGAGGTGACCACGTCGGCCACCACCTGTTCGGGGAGCGCGGTCGAATCCACGATCATCGCATTGACGCCGCCGGTCTCGGCGATCAGCGGCACGAGCGGACGCTTCTCGTCCTCCAGCAGCGCGCGGGCGATCTTGCGCGCCGTGTTGGTCGAGCCGGTGAAGGCCACCCCGGCGATGCGCGGATCGGCGACCAAGGCCGCGCCCACTTCCGGCCCGCCTTCGGCCAGGATCAGCACGTCATGCGGCACGCCCGCCTGGTGCGCGAGCTCGACCGCCCGTGCGGCGATGCGCGGCGTTTGCGGCGCCGGCTTGGCAATCACCGCATTGCCGGCGACCAAAGCCGCGACGGTCTGGCCGAGGAAGATAGCGAGCGGAAAGTTCCAGGGTGCGATCGTCGCCCACACGCCCCGCCCCTCATGGCGAAGCACGTTGCGCTCGCCGGTCGGCCCGGGGAGTTCGACCGGTGCAAGCGAGGTGCGCGCCTGGACCGCGTAATAGCGGCAGAAATCCACCGCCTCGCGCACTTCGCCCAGCGCATCGGGGATCGACTTGCGCGCCTCGTGCACGCAGATGGCCATCAGCTCGGTACGGTGCTGTTCGAGGAGGTCCGCGAGGCGTTCGAGGCAGGCGGCGCGTTCGGCGATCGGGCGAGCGGACCAGGCGGGGAAGGCCCTGGCAGCCCGTTGCACCATCTCGCTCGTCCCGAGCGTAGTCGAGGGGCGTGTCTCCGAACTTTCGTGCAGGCGCCCCTCGACTTCGCTCGGGACGAGCGACTTGATCGAGGACGAAACCGACGCCAACTCTTCCCGATCCTGCAGGTCCAGCCCCGCGCTGTTCCGCCGCTCCGGCCCGAACAGCTCGGCCGGGAGCGGAATGCTCGGGTGCCGGCTCCCGCCGACCTTGGCGATCTTCTCGACCGGGTCGGCGAGCAGCTCTGCATCGGTCAGCCGCTCGTCGGCGAGCTGGTGGACGAAGCTGGAGTTGGCGCCATTCTCCAGCAGACGGCGCACGAGATAGGCGAGCAGGTCGCGGTGGCCGCCGACCGGCGCGTAGATGCGGCAGCGATAACCTTCTTCGCGCACCAGCCGCTCGTAGAGGCCCTCGCCCATGCCGTGCAGGCGCTGGAACTCGAAGTCGCGCGACTGGCCTGCCCACGCGACGATCGTGGCGACGGTCAGCGCGTTATGGCTAGCAAAGGCCGGCGCGATTCCCTTGGCGTCCAGCATATCGCGCGCGCAGGCGAGATAGGAAACGTCCGTCGCCGCCTTGCGGGTGAACAGCGGGTAGTCGGACAGGCCCGCTTCCTGCGTGCGCTTGATCTCCGAATCCCAATAGGCGCCCTTGACGAGGCGGACGTTCATGCGCCGCCCGGTCTCGCGGCCCAGCAGGTCGGCCCAGCCGATCACCGCGCGGGCGCGCTTGCCATAGGCCTGGACCGCCATGCCATAGCCGTCCCAGCCTTTCAGCCGCGGCAGCCGGCCGACGGCGGCGATGATCTCCAGGCTCATCTCCAGCCGCTCGGACTCCTCGGCATCGACGGTGAGCGCGATGCCCTGGTCGGCCGCCTGGACGGCGAGCGCCTCCAGCATCTCGGTCAGCGCCGGCACGCAGCGCTCCCACTGCGCGACCTCGTAGCGCGGGTGCAGTGCCGATAGTTTGACCGAGATCGAATGCCCCGTCGCGGGATCGCGCCCGACCGCCTCGATCGCACCGGCATAGGCTTCGAAATAGCGTCGCCCGTCCGGGAACGTCCGGGCGGCCTCGCCCAACATGTCGAAGCTGGCGGTGAAGCCGGCATTCTCGGGCCGCTTCATGCGGCGCATCGCCTCGTCGATGGTGCGGCCCATCACGAAGACTTCGCCCATCATCTTCATCGCGGCGCCAACTGCCTGCCGGACGAACGGCTCGCCGGCGCGGCTGATCAGCCGGCGCAGCACGCCGCCCTGCCCGCCTTCGCTCACCAGCGCCTTGCCGACGATCAGCCCCCAGGTCGCGGTGTTGACGAGCTTGGACGAGCTTTGCCCGGCATGCGCCTTCCAGTCGGCATCGCCGAATTTGTCGGCGATCAACAGATCGGCCGTCTCGGGGTCCGGCACGCGCAGAAAGGCCTCGGCGAGCGACAGCAGCGCCACGCCTTCCGACGAGTTCAGGCGGTATTGCTGGAGGAACTGGTTGACCCAGCCGGACGATTGCGCCGCCCGCAGATCGGCAAGCAGCCCGAGCGCCACCTGCACCGCCGCCTCGCGCTCGGCGGGGGAGAGCCGCGCGCGTTCCAGCAGGGGCGCGAGCACGTCCGGCTCGGCGGCCCGGTGCAGACGCTTCAGTTCCGGGAAATAGGATGACGTTGCGGAATCCATGACTTCTCGCCTCGCCCTTGCCGGGCGCCTGGTTTCGGGGAATGTGGGCGGCCTATGCGCCAGAAACGGGAGGGATGAAAAGGCCATGCCGACGGTCAGTTTCGAAGAGCTGCAGTCTAAGGTGGGGCAGGAAATCGGCGTGTCCGACTGGGTCACGGTCGACCAGGCGATGATCGATCGCTTCGCCGAGGCGACGGGGGATTTCCAGTTCATCCATGTCGATGTCGAGAAGGCCAGGCAGACGCCGTTTGGCGGCACGATCGCGCACGGCTTCCTGACGCTTTCGCTGCTGCCGCAGCTGGTGCAGAAGGCCGACACGCCGCGCGTCGCCGACATCAAGATGGGCGTGAACTATGGCAGCGACCGGCTGCGCTTCCTGGCACCCGTCCGCTCCGGCAAGCGCGTGCGCGGCCGTTTCAAGCTGCTCGAGGTGCAGGAAAAGCGCCCGGGCCAATATCAGCAGACCATCGAGGCCACGGTCGAGATCGAAGGCGAGGGCAAGCCTGCGCTCGTCGCCGAATGGATCAACCAGTTCTTCGTGTAACCCAACCCTCTCCCGCAAGCGGGAGAGGGTTTCCGTAGCGTGCTTGGCGGTGCGGGCGCTCTGGCCTAGAGGCTCACCCAAACGTCAAGCAGAGGTGAGTCCCCATGCGCAGCGCCGTCATAGTTTCCACCGCCCGCACCCCGATCGGCCGCGCCTATCGCGGCGCGTTCAACAACCTGCCGGCGCAGAGCCTGGCCGCCCATTCGATCCGCGCCGCCGTCGAGCGGGCGAAGATCGATCCGGCCGAGGTGCAGGACGTGGTGTTCGGGGCCGCGCTCCAGCAGGGCCATCAGGCCGGCAACATCGCCCGCCAGGCGCTGCTGCGCGCCGGCCTGCCGACCAGCGTCTCGGGCATGTCGCTCGACCGCCAATGCGCCTCGGGCCTCATGGCGATCGCGACCGCCGCCAAGGAAATCGTGGTCGACAATATGGACGTGACGATCGGCGGCGGCGTCGAATCGATCTCTCTCGTCCAGACCCCCGAGATGCGGGTGAAGCCCGATCCCGAGCTCGTCGCCATGCACAAGGACATCTACATGCCCATGCTGCAGACCGCCGAGGTGGTGGCCAAGCGCTACAACATCAGCCGCGACGTGCAGGACGAATATGCGCTCCAGTCGCAGCAGCGCACCGCCGCTGCCCAGGCCGCCGGCAAGTTCGACGACGAGATCATCTCAGTAACGGCCTCGATGGGCGTCCAGAACAAGGAGACCAAGGAGATCTCCTTCAAGGACGTGACGCTCACCAAGGACGAGGGCAATCGCGCCGACACCACGCTCGAGGGCCTCAAGGGCCTGAAGCCGGTGCTGGGCGAGGACATGAACATCACCGCCGGCAATGCCTCCCAGCTCTCCGACGGCTCGTCGGCCTCGGTGCTGATGGAGGAGAAGCTGGCCGAACAGCGCGGCCTGACCCCGCTCGGCCGCTATGTCGGCATGGCGGTCGCCGGCACCGAGCCCGACGAGATGGGCATCGGCCCCGTCTTCGCGATCCCGAAGCTGCTCAGCCGCTACGGCCTCAAGATGGACGATATCGGCCTGTGGGAGCTGAACGAGGCGTTTGCCGTTCAGGTGCTCTACTGCCGTGACAAGCTTGGCATCCCCAACGAGCTGCTCAACGTGAACGGCGGCGCCATCTCGATCGGTCACCCGTACGGCATGTCCGGCGCCCGCATGACGGGCCACGCCTTGATCGAAGGCAAGCGCCGCGGCGCTAAATATGTGGTCGTCACCATGTGCGTCGGCGGCGGTATGGGCGCGGCGGGCCTGTTCGAGGTGTATTGATCGGTCGTCGTTGCGAGGAGCGAAGCGACGAAGCAATCCAGCGGCCTTCGAGCTGTACACTGGATTGCTTCGCTGCGCTCGCAATGACGGGCCGTCAGGAACCCTGACCAGCGCTCACCGTTTCTCCCGCGAACCATTCGAGGGAGACGCTGACATGGCCACCGACCCCGAGATTACTGCCAAGTTCTGGAAGGCGCTCAAGTCCGACATGACGGTCATGCTCGGCGTGCAGGGCGTCGAGCATGATAAGACGCAGCCCATGACGGCGCAGATGCTCGAAGACTCCAACTACATCTGGTTCTTCACGACCAAGGACAATGGTCTGGTCGAAAACATGCGGGAGAATGACCGCGCGATCATGACCTTCGCGTCCAAGGGCCACGAGTTGTTTGCTACCGTGGACGGTCGGCTGCAGCTGGACGATGATCGGACCACCATCGATCGGCTTTGGAACCCCTATGCGGCGGCGTGGTACGAAGGCGGCAAGGATGATCCGAACCTGCAGCTGGTGCGGCTCGATCCGGTCTCGGCCCAGATTTGGCTGAACGAGAACAGCGCCTTTGCCGGTATCAAGTCGCTGCTCGGCCGCGATCCGAAGAAGGACTATCAGGACAAGGTCGCGGAAGTCGCGCTCTGACCTGCCCGCTTGTTGCGGCTGACGGCCTTGCGTAACGGGGAGCGTGGCGACGCGCGCTCCCCGCTCCGGCAGCGACCTTCTGATCTTCGGACCCGGCTATACCGCCGAGCGGGTCGCGGCTGCTGTTGAAGCGCTCGGCTGGAAAGTGGCGCGGATCGGCCGCGCCGATCTCTACCGGGAGATCGGGCCTGCGGCCCGCATCTTGTCGAGCGTTCCGCCCGACGATGAAGGCGACCCGGTGCTGCGCCGCCACGGGGCCGCTCTGGCAGCCAGCGGCGCCTGGCTCGGCTATCTTTCCTCGACTGGCGTCTATGGCAACACTGGTGGTGCCTGGGTCGATGAGAGCGCCGCCACCGGCACCGGCCGGCGCAGCCTACGCGCCGCGGCGGACGCGGACTGGCTCAGCCTGGGCGCCCGGGTCTTCCGCCTGCCCGGGATCTACGGTCCCGGCCGCTCGCCGCTCGACCGGATCGCGGCCGGGGCAGCCTATCGGGTCGATGCCCCGGGCCAGGTGTTCAGCCGCATCCATGTCGATGACATCGTCAGCGCCGTGCTGGCCGGCTTTGACGCGCCGCCCGGCGCCTACAACATCGCGGACGACCTGCCCGCGGCCCAGAACGATGTCATCGCCTATGCCGCTCAGTTGCTCGGGGTCGAGCTGCCGCCGCTCCTTTCTCCGGACGCACTGCCTCCCGCAGCCCGCGCCTTCTATGCGGAGAACCGGCGGATCTCGAACGGCAAAGCCAAACGCGTTCTCGGCTGGACGCCGCGCCATCGAACCTACCGTCAGGGTTTGCGCGCGCTCAGCGCCCAGACCAGCCCGGCCAGCGTCAGCAACCCGCCGAGCGCGGCCACCAGCGACCAGCGATAGCCCTCGAACACTGTCGAGAGCGCCATGGCGATGATCGGGACCAGCACGCTCGAATAAGCGGCCTGCGCGGCGCCGATCTCGCGGATGATGCGGTAGTAGAGCAGAAAGGCCAGCGCCGAGGCGGCGAGGCCCAGATAGGCCAGCCCCGCAAGGTAAGTCGGGCGCGTGTCGATCACAGGCGGCCCCGAAGTGACCCAGGCATAGATCGCATTCACCAGCGCGCCCGCCGCCATGCCCCAGGCGAGCAGCGTCGGCATCGGCAACGCCCGCGCGCGTTCAAGCGCCTGGGCGATGTTGGCGACTGAGGCGCTGAGCACAGCCAGGAGCGTCAGGCCAATGCCGGCGAACACCGCGCTATTGTCGCTGCCATCAAGCTTCAGCTCGTGCGCGAACAGCAGGCCGATGCCGGCAAGCGCCACGGCAGAGCCGATGATGAAGGGCCGCGACAGGCTCTGCCCCAGAAAGAGCCGCGCGAGCACCGCATTGGGCACCAGCAGCAGCCCGAAGATGACGGCCACCAGCCCCGAGGTGATGTAAGCCTCCGCCCGGTAGACGAGGTTGAAGTTCAGCACGAACTGCGTAAGCCCGACCAGCAGGACCGTTCCCCAAGCGGCGCGCGGCACGGTCAGGCGGGTGCGAGTTATGCCCGCATAGAGGAACATCGCGCCGCTAGCGATCAGGAAGCGGTAGGTGACCGACCAGCTCGCCGGCACCAAGCCCAGTTGGTCGCGGATGACCAGCCAGGTCGATCCCCAGATCAGCGTGATGATCAGGAAGGGGATGAGAGTGCGGGGCTGAAACAGGCTCGTCACAGGGCGGCGATGGCGTCCGCGAGGGGCCGGATCGCTGCTTCATCCTGGTCCCAACTCACCACCAGCCGCGCTTCGCCAGGGCCCCAGTCGTAAAAGTCGAAGCCCAGCGCGCGCAGCCGCGCCGCTTCTTCCGCCGTCACGCGGAGAAAGACTTCGTTGGCCTGGACGGGGTGAATGAGCCGCTCACCCGCCCCTTTCGCGAGCAGGGCCGCGCCGGCGTTCGCCGCCCGGGCATTGGCGAGCCAAAGATCATTCTCCAGCATCGCGAGCAGTTGTGCGGCCAGGTACCGGCCCTTGGAGAAGAGATGCCCGGCGCGCTTGCGCCGGTAGAGCGTGGCGGCGGCGAGTTCGGGCCGGAAGAAGATCAGCGCTTCGGCGGACAGCCCGCCATTCTTGACGAAGCCGAAAGAAAGCGCATCCACGCCCGCCCGCCAGGTCACGTCGGCTGGCGAGCAGCCGAGATGCGCCACGGCGTTGGCGAACCGGGCCCCATCCATGTGGAAGCCGAGCCCGCGCGCCTTCGCCACGGCCCCGAGCGCCGCCACCTCGTCCGGCGTGTAGACGAGGCCATATTCCGTCGCGTTGGTGATCGAGAGGGCGTGCGGTTGCACTTGATGCACGTCGTTCCGGATCGCCCCCGCGAGCGCCTCTACCGCTTCCGGCGTCAGCTTGGCGCCGTCGCCGTCCGCGAGCAGCAGCTTGGCGCCACCGGTGAAGAACTCCGGGGCTCCGCACTCGTCTACCTGGATATGCGCCTCGCGGTGGCAGATCACGCCTCCGTGCGATGGGCACAGCGAGGCCAGGGCGAGGCTGTTGGCTGCCGTGCCCGTCGCGATCCACAATGCCCGCACCTCGCACTCGAACAGCTCCGAAAAGGCCGCGTCGAGCTGCTTGGACCAGGCGTCACCATCATAGGCCGTGTCGAGCCGGTTCGCCGCCGCGAGAGAGGCAAGCACCGCCGGGTGAGCGGCCGCAGCATTGTCGGAGAAGAAGCGCATGGAGAGCGGCTCTGGCCGTGCGAGCGCTTATGGTCAACGGTCGCACTCCGCTCGGAATTTAGCGGGTCGGTGTGACGGCGAAATGACGGAAAAAAAAGTTAATGCGAAATGAACCGGACCGGCTCCTCCGTGTTCTAGCGGTCGGAACCAAGGCACCGGGTGGGTGCCGGACGTTCAGTGCAAAGGGCGGGGGTCGCAACCGCACAGGGAGCTTGGCGTATGAAAAAGTGGGTGTTGGCCGCAGCAGCGGCAGTCGGTCTGGCCGGTGGCGCAAACGCCGCCGTTCTCACGCTCGAGAGCGTGACCGGAAGCAATGGTAACTTCACGTTCAACTATCAGGGCACGCTTGGCCCGGATGAAGGCGTTCGCTCCGGCGACCGTCTGATCATCCGCGACTTCGCGGGCTATATCGACGGCTCCATCTTCGGCGGCGGTGCGAACATCTCGCGCAGCGTCGAGTTGGTCTCGTCCGATCCGACCACTCCGGGCTTCGACGATGATCCCAATGTCGTGAACCTCGTCTTCACCTATACGGGTCCGGATTTCCGGACCTCGGGTGGTCCGTTCGCGCCGTTCAACTTCAATGGACTGGGTGCGCGTTCGACCTTCGGCTTCACGACGGCCGACGCGTTCTTCACGCTGACCACGAAGAACAATCCTGACGGGCGCCCCGGCGGCACCGGCACGCCGATCTTCACGCTCGGCCAGGTAAGCGTTCCCAACGCCATTCCCGAGCCGGCAAGCTGGGCGATGATGATTGGCGGCTTCGCGATGGCCGGCGCAGCGATGCGCCGCCGTGCGACCACGGCCCAGGTCACGGCCTGAATCTTTCGGGTGCGGTGCCGGCCTCGGGTCGGCACCGCCCCTCGACGATAAGACGAAATCAAGCGCTTACCCGGTCGGCTCTGCCGCCCGGAGTGCGAAGGGGTATTGTATGATGAAACGGGCACTCGCCGCTGTCGCGGCACTAGGGCTGGCGGGAACGGCCCAAGCCGCGGTTGTGACGCTGCAAGGCATCACACCGAGCGGCCCCTCCAGTTCCACCTTCAACTATCAGGCCACGCTGAACACAGACGAAGGGCTGCGGACCGGAGACCGGATCGTGATCTTCGACTTCGCAGGCTATGTGAACGGTTCCATCTTCTCGAACTCGACCCGGCTTACGACCAGCATCGAGAATGTGTCGCCAACTGCGCTCGTAACCCCCGGTTTCAATGACGACGCGGCATTGCCGAACCTCGTCTTCACCTACACCGGGCCGAACTTCCGCAGCACGGGACCGCTCGCGCCGTTTAACTTCTCGATCGGTGCGAGCTCGATCTTCGGTCAGGCCGTCGTGGATGCGTTCTTCTCGCTCACAACCAAGAATAATCCGAGCCGGGAACGCGGCAGCAAGATCTTCACCCTTGGCACAACCATGGTGCCGGGTGGCGCCGTGGTGCCGGAGCCGGCCAGCTGGGCGCTGATGATCGGTGGCCTCGGCCTAGCCGGTGCAGCGATGCGCCGCCGGGCCCGCGCGCCGCGCGTGCTTGCCTGATAATCTTCCAGGAGGAAGAAAAAAGGGGTGCAGCGCCGTCGTCCGAAAGGACGGCGGCGTTTGCTTATCTAGAGACCTAGTCGATCCGCGTCCGCGGTCGCGACCGCGAGCTCGGCATGCGCCACGATCTGGCGATAGGCGGCATCGAGGCGACGGATGTCGGCATCCGCGGCCTGCTCCTCGCGCAGATTGACGATGAAGAAATCGGCCGCGCCCATCTGGAAGCGGCGGCGCTCGGCGGCCGCCATCTCTCGCGCACGGTCACGCTCGGCGGTGGCAAGATCGACCAGATCGCTCGCGGCACGGATGTTGATGCTGATGCCCTCGATCTGCGTGCCGATCTGTTCGGCAAGCGCCTGGCCGCGACGCTGGAAGGCGTCGATCTCGGCCCGGGTCTGAAGCAGTCGCCCCCGCGCGGCGCGGTTCTGCAAAGGCACGCGGAAGGTGAGACCAAGCTTGGTGTCGGTGCTGTCCACGGGCACGCCGCCCAAACCTTGGGGGCCGACATCGCTCGACATCTCGACTGCTACATCCAGTCGCGGCAGCAGATTGTTGCGGTCGAGTGCCAGCCGCTGCCGGGCAAGTTCCATGCGCAGCCCGATCGTCTGGAAGTCCGGCCGCTGGAGCAAGCCCGACTGCGGGTCGATGGGCAGCGGCAAGGGTCGCGGCAGCGCGTTCGGCAGATGCTCGGGCCGCGGCAGCATCGGCCGGCCGTTCGCATCGCGCCAGTAGAGCGACAGATTGTTCGCCGCGTTCGCCAGCGCCTGCTCGGCCTGGGTGACGAAGGTCCGCCGCCGAAGGATGTTCTGCTCGTTCTCGGTCAGAATTATGCGCGGGCGCAGACCTTCGGCAACCTGCCGCTCGAAGCCGCGCTGCCGCTCCAGTGCAAGGTCGAGCAGGTCGCGATAGACCTGAAGCCTCAAGCCCGCGATCACCCAGGCATTATAGGCCTCGATCGCACGCCCCTGCACGCCGATCGCCACCATCATCCGCTCGGCGTCGGCGAGCGCGATCTCGTTCTCGGCCTGGACGCGCCCGAACCGGCGCTCGTCGATCAGCCGGTCGCGGAGCAGCGAAAAGACGACGCCGGCCTTCAGCTCGCCGAGGCGATTGGTGAAGCTTTCGCCCTCATAGGACGGAAAGGTCCCGCGCGACACGCGATAGCCGCCATAGAGATTGCCGCCATTCGTCTGCAGCGGCTGCGAGATGCGCGCACCCGCGACGGTGCCGTCATAGAAGCCGGTCAGCCGGGATTGCGCATCGGCGCTGAACAGCGTGTCGAAGGCGCCCTCAACCGACAGGCGCCTCCCCTCGGCGACCCGCACCCGCGCGAGCGCCTCCAGCACCTGCGGCGCGTGCAACCGCGAGGACTCGAGCACCCGGTCCAGTGTAAGCGGCCCGGAAAGCGGCGGCGCCTGGACTGGTCCCGCAGGCAGCGGCGCGATCATCTGTGCTTGGGCCGGCGCGGCGACCAGCGCCAGCGCCAGCGCCACGAGCTTATTTCGGGGCACTGGCATTACCATCCGCCTGCGGTTCGCCGGTCTTGCTCGGCTCCCGCTCAGGCCGCGTCCATTGCAAGGGGAAGTCGTTGAGCTGACGCCACAGCTCGAAGCCAACCGAGACCGTGTCCATCTGCACCCAGCCGCGCACCTTCGCGCCCAGCCGCACGAACGGCTCCTTGGGCCAGCCCGGGCGATCGGGTGCCGGCTCGACCAGCACGCGGAACAGACCATTCGGTGAAGCGGAGACATCGATCGCGAACACGCGTCCATCGAACATGCCCTGGGCCACGGAAGGCCAGCCGCTGAACTGGATGGCGGGCCATCCTTCGAACTCCAGTCGCACGCGGCGACCGGCGCGGATCAGCGGAACGTCACGCCCATCGACATATAACTCGACGACGCGACGGGACTCTTCGGGCGCGAAGGTGGCCAGCAGATCGCCCTGGTTGACCATGGTCGCGCTGTTGTTCGCCTCCACCCGCAAGATCCGGCCGGCACGGGGAGCGCGGACGAGCTGGGTCGATTGGCGGCCGATCGCTGTGTCGATGCTGTTGATGTCGGCGAGCGCCTTGGCGATCTTGCCCTGGTAATCGGCGACCTTGATCTGCGCGAGCTCGAGGTCGCGGCGGGCCGCCAGACCTTCGCGGTACAGCGACGACATCCGGTTCACGTCGAGTTGGCTGACCGCCATCGCGCTGCGCGCTGCGGCGATCTCCGCCTGCGCCTGGGCCCGCTGCTCGCGCAGACGATCAAGATATCGCGGATCGTTGTCGATCACCATCGCGATCGGATCGCCCTTTTTGACGACATCGCCGTCCGTCACATACCAGCGCTCCACAGTGCCGGAGACGAGCGCGGTGATGTTCTGCACCCGGTCACGCGGATCGAGCGCGATGACCGTGCCCGTGCCCTGCGCCGTCTGGACCCAGGGCGCGAACACCATGAACAGCGACGCGCCGATGATCCCGAGGAACAGCATCAGCGCAAAGGCGCGAGTGATCCGCGGCGCCCGGATGGAGTCCAGCGTGCGGAAATGGCTCAGCTGTTCGGCCGTGAAGCTCATGCCTGCCCCCGCAAACGGTCGAACTCGGCCCTGTCGCGCGTGATCCGTTGCTCCACGCGGCCGAGCCAGAGGAACCCGTCCAGCGCCAGGTCGCCAGGACGGTTCGAGAAGTAGATGACGCTCATCTCTGACCCGTCCAGCGTGGCCAGCACCGCCCGCAGCTGCTCGACCGGCACCATGTCGTAAAGCTCCGACAACACGAGGATGTCCGGCCGCGCGATCAGTGCGGCGGCGAGCTTCAGCAGCATCGTCTCGACGATCGACAGCGGCCAGCCGGTGCCGCTCAGCAGCGTGTCCATGCCGTCGGCCAGCTCGGCGATGCGCTTGTCCAGCCCGACGGTCTTGAGCGCATCCATCATCCGCACGGGGTCGCGGGTCGTGCAGGCGAGCGACAGATAGTCGCGGATCGTCACTTCGACGATCGTGGGCCGGTTGAGGACGATCACTTCGCTGCGCAACTCATAGACGTTGAGGTCGGCGACGTCGGCGCCGCCCAGCGTGATCATGCCCGAGTCCGGCCGTACGTGCCGCTTCAGCAGCCCGTCGAACAGCCGCGCGACGCCCGGCTCGGCCGACGCGACCAGGCGGCTGTTTGCCGGGATGGTCAGGTCGAACCGCGCCGCCGCGCCGGCGTTGGCCGCCCGGACCTGCTCGAAGCGGAGAGCGCCCGGCACGGGCGAGCGCTGGCTCCGCGCCGCCTTCTGCAGATCCTCCTGCGGCACCTGGCGGAACAGGTCGAGCTCCTCGACGGCCGCCACCAGGTCGTAAAAGGTGTCGAGATAGGGCCCCAATTGGGCAGCACTGTAGAAGATGCTCGACAGGATCAGCTCGGCCGCGACCAGCTGGCCGATGGAGAGCTGGCCCTGGATGACCAGCCAGCCGCCCATCGCAAGCAGGCCGCCGCTCGCCATCGCGTAGAGCACGAGCAACGCAAGGACCTGGGGATAGGTATAGCGAAAATGGGCCTTGTGCGCCGCCACGTAGGCGGCGGTCTGCTCCTCCGTCCGGTCCATCGCATAATCGAGATGGCGGCCGGACTTATAGAAGCCGTTCGAAGCGCCGATGCTCTCCAGCCAGTGGCCGAGCCGGTATTTGGCATGGCTGAGCTCAATCGCCGTCCGCATCGCGCCGCGCGCCCAGAAGATCCAGATCAGCCAGACGATGAAAACGAAGGCCAGATTGAAGGCGAGAAAGAAGGGGTGATACAAGGCGGTCAGGACAAAGCCGATGGTGGCTTGCAGCAGGATCGTGAACAGGCCGATCAGCAGCGACGGGATCGCCTTCTGCACCGTCATGATGTCGAAATAGCGGTTGAACAGATCAATCCGGCGTTCGTCATCGAAGAAGGGGTTTTGGGCGTAAACGGCGCGAAGGGTCACGTCGGCCACGGTCCGCGCCAGGAAGCGGCGCCGGAACAGCTCCATCAAATGCTTGCGGAATGCGCCCATGACCGCCGCGCACAGCAGCAACACGAGCAACATGCCCGAGAGCGTGAACAGCGGCGTCGGCAGCGCGGTATAGGCAACCGAATTGATCAGCATCTGGACGGCCAGCGGGGTTGCCAACGAGAGCAGCGCGATGCCCGAGCCGTATATCAGGGTCAGTGCGAAGAAGCCGCGGTCCGGCCCCAGCAGGGGCCCGGCCCAACGCGCCACATCGCGCAACCGCACGCTATCGTTCGCCGCCATTCCGCTGACTGTCCCACCTGCCCGGCTCATCCGGACCACCCCGCTCTACTCGCGTCAAGCTATCGGATCAAATCGCAAGAACCGACATCGGTGATCGGATTATCCTATTCGTATTCGGCCGTCGCTACGATAATGTCCACGAGGCGCTCGAATGCTGGCGCACGACCCGCCGTGGCCCGCCACACCAATCCAAGTTCGCGATACGGCACTCGCGCCGAAAGCGGGCGGACGGTGATGTCGTCGTCCGCCCGAACTTCCGACTGGAGGTAGAGCTTGGGCAGCAGCGCCAGCCCCATGCCCATCCCGGCCATCTGCCGGATGGCATCGAGGCTCGTGCCCTCATAGTCCCGCAGCACCTGCGCCCCGACCAGTTCGCCGAATGCCTCGATCTGGTCGCTCAGCCGGTATTGCGGCGCGAGCGCCAGCAGCTCGCGACCGGCCAGAGCCGCGGGGTCGACAGCGGCGTGCGCCGTCAGCGGATCGTCCCCGGCCATGGCAAGCATCAGCGGCTCGCGGAACAGGTGCCGCACCACCAATCCGGCGCCGGCGATCGGCAGCTGGGCCAGCACCACATCGTGCCGCCCGCTCAGCAGGTCCCGGATCAGGTCGTCCGGCAGCCCCTCGCGCACATGCAGCCGCAGTTCCGGATGATCGCGGTGCAGCCGCTTGACCACCCGCGGCATCAGATAGGGACCCGTCGTGGGCGAGGCGCCGAACCGGATCGTGCCGGAGAGCTTGCCCGGGTCCGCCTGCACCGCATCCTTCAGCGCATGCGCCTCAGCGAGGATCGTCTGGGCCCGCGCAAGCACTTCGCGTCCCGCGGGCGTGAGGATCGCGCTCGCACCCCGCTCGACCAGTGTGTGCCCAAGCTGCGCTTCCAGCAACTGGATCTGCGCGGACAGCGACGGCTGCGTCACCCCCGCCCGTTCCGCCGCCCGCCGGAAACTTCCCGCCGCAGCGAGCTCCGAGAAATAATAAAGCTGGCGCAAGGTGACGGCTGGGGAAGGCATGGCCGGAGCCTAGAAGGCTCGCGCGGCCCTGCCTACCCGAACCGGCCCGTCACATAGTTGCGGGTGCGGACCAGGCGGGGTGTGGAGAAGATCGACGCCGTCGGCGCGAACTCCTGCAGATAGCCGGAGTACATGAAGCCGGTATAGTCGGCGATGCGCGCGGCCTGCTGGAGATTGTGGGTGACGATCACGATCGTCAGGTCCTTCTTGAGCGTCAGCAGCGTGTCTTCGAGCTTGGCGGTCGAGACCGGATCGAGCGCCGAGGCCGGCTCGTCGAGCAGCAACACTTCCGGCTCGACGGCGATGCCGCGCGCCACGCAGAGCCGCTGCTGCTGGCCTCCGGACAGGCCCAGGCCGGAGGTGTTGAGTTTATGCTCCACCTCTTCCCATAACGCGGCCCGGCGTAGCGAGCGTTCGACGATCTCGTCCATTTCCGCTTTAGATTTCTTGCGGTGCAACCGAACGCCGAACGCGACATTGTCGTAGATCGACATCGGGAACGGCGTCGGCTTCTGGAACACCATGCCGATGCGCGCGCGCAGTGCCGCCATGTCGGTCTTCGGGCGCAGGATATCCTCGCCGTCCAGGAGGATCTGACCTTCGGCGCGCTGGTTCGGGTAGAGGCCGTAGATGCGGTTGATGGCCCGGAGCAGCGTGGACTTGCCGCAGCCGGACGGCCCGATCAGCGCTGTGATGCGGTTGCGGGCGATACCCAGATTGACGCCGTGCAGCGCCTGCGTCTTCCCGTAGAAGAAGTCGAGGTCGCGCGTTTCGACCACCAGCGACTCCGCTGGCGGCGGCTCCAGGTGCGGCGCTTCATCGGGAACGATGTCGACGAGGGTCATGACGGGCGGGACTCCCGGGCCAGATAGCGGCCGATGATGTTGATGGCGAGCACCGCCGCCGCGATCAGCAGCGCGCCGGTCCAGGCGAGCTGGCGCCAATCCTCATAGGCGCTCAAGGCGAACTGGAAAATGGTGGTCGGCAGCGCGGCCATTGGCCGGCTGAGGTCGGTGTTGAGATATTGATTGCCGAGCGAGGTGAAGAGCAAAGGCGCGGTTTCGCCGCTGATGCGTGCGAAGCCGAGCAGGCCGCCGGTGACGAGGCCCGCACGCGCACCGCGCCACACGACCGACCGGATCACCTTGGCGCGGGTCGCGCCGAGCGCCATGCCCGCTTCGCGAAGCGCGCCGGGCTGGAGCGAGAGAATGTCTTCCGTCGTGCGCACCACGACCGGAGTCGCGAGGAACGCAAGCGCCACCGCGCCGGCCGCGCCCGAGAAGCTCTGCAAGGGCGCGACCAGCACATAATAGACGAACAGGCCGACCAGGATCGACGGCGCGGAGAGCAGGACGTCGTTCAGGAAGCGCACCGTCTGCGCATAGCGGCTGCGGCCGCCATATTCGCTGAGCCAGGTGCCGGCGAGCACGCCGACCACCAGCGCAATCGCCATGCCGACGCCGCACATCACGATCGAACCGACGATCGCGTTGCGAAGGCCGCCGGGCGAGCCAGGCGCCGGCTGATCCTGTGTAAATGTGGCGAGCGACAATCCGGCCAGCCCCTGGCTGAGGAGCGACCACAGGATCAGGAACAGTGCGCCGAGTGCGATCGCGGTCGCAAGCGCGGTCGCGCCCACAAACACGAAGTTCCAGAAGCGGCGGCGGGCGGCGCGTCCGTTCATCAGTGGCGCTGCCCGGACAGGAGCAGGCGCGCGAGCGCCAGCACGGTGAAGGTGATCACGAACAGCAGGAAGCCAAGGGCGATCAGCGACGCCTCGTGCAGCTCGCCCGTCGCCTCGGTGAACTCGTTGGCGATGGTGGAGGCAATGGTCGAGCCCGCCGAGAAGAGCGAGTTGGGCACGCCGTGCGCATTGCCGATGATGAAGGTGACCGCCATGGTCTCGCCCAGCGCGCGGCCGAGGCCCAGCATGACGACGCCGATGCCGCCGCGCCGCACATAGGGGATCATGACTCGCCCCACCACCTCGAACGAGGTCGCGCCCAAACCGAAGCCGGCCTCACGCACCTGCGGCGGCACGGACAGGAACAGCTCGCGGAACACGGCTGCCATGTACGGCAGGATCATGATCGCCAGGATCACCGAGGCGGTGAAGATGTTGGCGCCGTTGGGCACGCCGGATAGAAAACCGGCTAGCCAGCTTGTTTCCGGAATGGCGCCGACCAGCGGAGCCTGGACATGCTTCGCGAACCAGGGCGCGAACACGAACAGGCCCCACATGCCATAGACAATGGACGGGATGCCCGCGAGCAGCTCCACCGCTACCGCGATTGGTTTGGAGAGCCGCGGGGGGCAGAACTCGGTCAGGAAGATGGCGACGCCCATCGCCAAAGGCAGCGCGATCACCAGCGACAGCAAAGCGGTGATCAGCGTTCCGAGCACGGGGCCAGCGGCGCCGTACACCTCGGTCACCGGGTTCCAGGCGTCGCTTGTGAGGAAGCCGAAACCGAACGTGCGGAAGGCGGGCCAGCCACCGATCGCCAGAGACACGACGACGCCGGCGAGCGCTGCCATCAGCATGGTCGCGGCGCTGAAGCAGGCGGCGCGGAACAGCGTCTCGTCCCACCGGGCCGCCGGTGTGGACTCCCCCCGCGTCATGCTCAGACCGCTCGCGCTTTCCGCACGTGAGGCCACGTCGTTCCTCTTGAGTTTCAGGACACGCCCGGTTGCGTGCAGCCTCGAATGCCGCTTGGCGCTAGGTGGCCAATATGACAGCTGCGTGACTCAGGGGCGCCAGCCACGTCACTGAGCAGGATAGATCGGCTTGCCCTCGGCCCTGAGCATGGTCGCCCATTGCTGGCGGATGCGATCCTTCACGGCGCCGGGCAGCGGCACATAGTCAAGGTCGGCGGCCATCTTGTCGCCGTTCCGATAGGCCCAGTCGAAGAAGCGGAGCACGTTCTTGGCGATGCGGGCGTCATCCTGCTCGCGCGGCAGCAGGATGAAGCTCGCACCGGTGATCGGCCAGCTGCCAGCGCCCGGCTGATTGACGAGCAGCAGATAGTTGCCCTCGGCCCGCGCCCAGTCGGCCCCCGCTGCCGCCGAGCCGAAGCTCTCTCCGCCCGGCGACACGAAGGCGCCGTCGCGGTTCTGCATCATCAGGTACGCGGCGTTGTTCCGTCGGGCATAGGCATATTCGACATAACCGATCGCGCCGGATGTCTGGCTGACGAAGGCGGAAACGCCGTCATTGCCCTTGCCCGCCAGCCCCGTCGGCCAGGCAACCGCATCGCCCACGCCCACAATCTGTTTCCAGGCCGGGCTCACTTCCGAGAGATAAGCGGTGAACAGGAAGGTCGTGCCGGAACCGTCGGAGCGGTGGACGACCGTGATCTCCTGCGCCGGCAGCGGCACGCCCGGATTGAGTGCGACGATGCGCGGATCGTTCCAGCGCTTGACCCGGCCGAGGAAGATCTCGCCAAGCAAGGGCCCGCTCAGCCGCACCTGTCCAGGCCCCAAGCCGGCCACGTTCAGGATCGGCACCACGCCACCGATGATCGTCGGGAACTGGTAGAGTCCGTGCCGTGCCAGGTCCTTGGCCTTGAGCGGCTTGTCGCTGGCGCCAAAATCGACGGTGCGAGCGCGGATCTGCTTGATGCCGCCGCCCGATCCGATCGCTTGATAATTGAGCGCGATGCCGGACTCCCGGCGAAAGCCCTCCGACCATTTGGCGTAGATGGACGATGGGAAGGTCGCGCCTGCCCCCGCAATCTCGCGCGATCGATCGGCTTGGCCGCAGGCGGCAAGCACGGCGAGCGCGAGGGCGGCGCACAGCGCCTTCAAGGAAGCGAGGTTGTTCATGAGCAAGCAGGCCCGGCTAGCCCCCGCGTGTGACGATCCTGTGACGCTGCGCTGGGGCGAGGAAATCAGGCCGCGCGGAGACGCTGGCGGCGGCGGCCCGCGCGGATTGCCGCGCCCATCAGCGCAAACCCGGCGACCATCTGCGCCCAGGTCTCCGGCTCCGGCACCGCGAGGCCGGTGCGCATGGTGAGGGTGAAGCGGCTTGGCCCGCAATTGTTGACGTAGCTGGGCTTATCCTCGGCCATCTCGATCCGCGTCATCGGCGGCTGCGGCATCTCGAAGCCCGTCGGCTGGAGCGGGGATTCCTGCAGCATGACCGGCTGCGGGCACATCAGGGCGCGCTCGACGGGCGCCTCTTCTTCTTCGCGTTCGGCCACGGCTTTCTTCAGCGGCGCCCGGATGCGCGGCTTGGCGCGCGCTTCGCGCTCAGGCTTGGGTGCAGTTGCCTTGTGAATGGCCGAGCGAACGGGTGGCACTTTCAGCGCAATGGTGCCCGCAGCGATCGGGCACACGCAGGCCGCGACCAACTTGGCAGCATTGGAAGCAAAGACTTCCTTTAACATCGACGACCCACCCGCTCACGCAACCGCGCGACCGCTCCTGCCTCAACCGGCGTTCTGTTTCGGAACGGCCCCCGCCGATCCTCGTAAACGAAAACGTAACAATACTCCAGCCGAACAGGCCGGGAGATTGGTTAATCACAGTAAGTGATGCTATGCATGTGTCGCAGATCACACAAAGTGTTAACGATGGGTCCGGCCCGCTTGCTCTGACCACTACTGCGTTAACATTCGCCCACGGTGATAAGGGAGCTACACCAACTATTTAGGCGCGGCGGTCCAGCACGGCGCGCAGCTTCAATGCCAGCTGCTCCACGGTGAATGGCTTGGGAATGAAGAACACGTCGCTGTCGACCACGCCGTTATGGACCACCGCATTGCGCGTATAGCCGGTCGTGAACAGCACGGGTAGGTCGGGCCGGAACGTGCGCGCCTGGTCCGCCAGTTCGCGGCCATTGAGGCCGGGCATCACCACGTCGGTGAACAGCAGCCGGATGTCGTCGCGCGCGCGGATGATCTCGATAGCTTCTTCGCCGTTCGCGGCCTGCAGCACGGGATAGCCGAGCTCATCCAGGGCATCGAGCGACATGCGGCGAACCTGCTCCTCGTCTTCCACCACCAGCACCAGTTCGCCCGGCCGCGCGCGGGGCAGTTCAGCAGCGGATGGCGGAGCGACCGCGGCCTCCGCAGTCCCGACATAGCGCGGCAGGTAGAGTTTGACGGCCGTGCCCTGGCCCGGCTCCGAGTAGATCTTCGCGTGCCCGCCCGACTGGCGGACAAAACCATAGACCTGGGCAAGACCGAGCCCGGTTCCCTTGCCCACGCCTTTGGTCGTGAAAAACGGTTCGAACGCGCGCTCCAGCACGTCCCTTGGCATACCCGGCCCGTTGTCGCTGATGATGATGGCGACATACTGGCCGGCGGCAACACCCTCGTGCTGCCCCGCATAGGCATCGTCGAGGTGCGCGTTCAGCGTCTCGATGGTCAGGTGGCCATGCCCGTCCATCGCGTCCCGGGCATTGACGCACAGGTTGAGCACCGCATTCTCGAGCTGTCCCGGATCGGCGTGGGTGCGCCACAGGCCGCCCGCAAGCACCGTCTCGATCGCAATGCCTTCGCCGAGCGTGCGGCGCAGCAGCTCCGACATGTTGGCGACCAGCTGGTTGGAATCGAGCGGCTGCGGCTGCAGCGGCGAACGGCGGGCAAAGGCAAGCAGCCGCTTGGTAAGGCTGGCCGCCCGTTCCGCGCCTTCCAATGCGTGGCCGATCGCCTGTCGAGCGCGGTCGGGATTGGTCGCGAACCGCCGCTCGGCAATGTCGAGGCTGCCGATGACGATCGCCAGCATGTTGTTGAAGTCGTGCGCGATGCCGCCGGTCAGCTGCCCGATCGACTCCATCTTCTGCGCCTGGCGGAGATCATTCTCGGCCCGCTCGCGCTGCGCCATCTGCTCCAGCAGCTCGGCATTCTTGCGCTGCAACTCATCGTTGGCTCGCTTGAGCGCGGCCTGGCCCAGGCCGAAGATCAGCACGATGGTCGCGGCCATCACCGCAAGCAAGGTCAGGAGGGTGTAGCGGCTCAGGCGGCGCGAAAAGGGTTCGGTCTGGCGCAGCACCAGCACGGTTCCGATCCGCTTGCCGTCGCGAACGATTGGGGCCACGCCTTGCGCCATGTCGCCGCCGGTGCGGCTCCGCCCCGTGAAGCTCTGCGGAAGCGGCGTTCCCTGTCGTGAGAATCCGGCAAGTAACCCGCCGCGCTCGTCATAAAGAGCCACGACGCGGGAAAGCGGATCGATCCCGAAGGGCGTCACAGCTTCGCGGGCGGCTTCGATATCGCGAAAGTCGACGGCGGCCGACGCACTGCCGGCCAGGATCCGAGCTCGGGTTTGAACCAGCTGATTCTGCTCGCGACGGTAGTCGCTATCGGCCTGCGTCACCACCAGCACGCCCAACGCCAGCAGCAGCACCGCGAGAATACCTGCGGCGGCTTGCGGGATGCGCTGCCAGCGCTCGATCAACGTCCCAACCTCTGCCGGACGGTCAACGCCAGGCCGAGGAGCTTGGAAGACATGGCGAGCCCGCTCTCCCCTGCCTCGCGATCGTCGATATGAAAGCGCACGCGGCTCTGAGCGACCTGGAAATGGATCATGCCGCGGGCACTGCTCCATCGACTGTCGGTCACCGTCAAGATGGGCGCGCCCTTCAGGGTCCCCAAAGCGGCGGGTACAGTCTGGCGGGTGGATCCGGTCAGATAGGCGATGTCGCAGCCACTCGCGCGCGTCACTGCCTCAAGCCGCCGCACCTGGATCGGCCGGCCGTCGATCCGCTGACCGGCCGCCGCAGCGTCGATCGCGCTGCCGAGCACGTCCCGCCCGGCGAGGCACAGCACGACCGACCCGCCGCCGGGTGGCCAGCCCACATAGGCGCCGAACTTCACCAGAAACGCCGCCTTGACCGCAACCTCGCTCGCCGGCTGGGCATGCGCAAGCGGCTGCGCAAGCAGCGCCCCGGCCAGGATCAAGGCGCGGCCCAGCCTCAAAGGCCGAACCGCGCGCCCAGTGTCACGATCCTCTGCACCAGTTGGCCGCGATCGGTGTCCTCGCTCTCCGGGCGGCGCGCATGGAACAGGTTGGTGCCCGACAAATAGAGTTCGAGCTGGTCCGCCACACGCCAGCCCAGCCTGGCATCGGCATCGGTATAGGCCGGCACGCGCGGCTTGGGCCGGCTGCCATAGCGGCGCACCTGGAAGTCGAAGCCGAGCCGGGAGGTCAGGTCGATCCGGCCACCGACCTGCCCGTAATAGTCGGGATCGTTACCGAGCGAGATGAAGTTCTCGAGATCGGTCTCGCCACGCTTCAGCCGGAAGTCGCCATCCAGGACAGTGAGTCCGGCCGTGAGCCGCACGCCCGGCGTGACCTGCACCGCGCCCCAGGCCTCGAGACCCCAATTCTCGCCCCTGATGCCGTTGGCGAGCCGCACCGGCAGGACCTTGACTGGCGTGATCTGTGTCGACCGAAGACTGTCGTAGAGATTGTAAAAGCCGATCACCGAGAAGGTCGCGCTGAGCGAGGGCTGGCCCCGATAGCCGATCTCGAAGGCAGTCAGCTCTTCGCCGTTGAAGGTGCCCGGCACGAGGATGCCGGGTGCGGCGAGATCGCGATCGATGCGCGAGGGCTCCCGAACGGCGCGGTTGATGGAGCCCCATAGCAAATGGTCTGGGCTCGGTTGCCATGCCAACCGGACGTTCGGCATGATCTCGACGCCGGTAAAGGTTGTCTTCTCCGCCTTGACGCCCAGCGTGGCGGCGAAACCACCGCCGAGGTCGATCCGGTCCTGCACGAAGGCGTTCAGGATCCAAAGCGTCTTCTCATGCGGCACGAGGTTGAAGGCGTTAAGATTGTTGACGAACTTGTCGTCGGTCTGGCGCACACCCGCCCCGGCGACCAGGGAATGCGCGCCTTCGGTGCGATTGTGCTGCACCGTCATGTCCAGCATCGACAGCCGGTCGTATACCTTGGTGAAGCGGCGTGCGTAGCGGCTGTAATAGCCTTGCAGCTGGGTCTGCGCGCCGTCGCCATGCGTGTGGGTCCAGCGGCCCAGCACGTTCTGCGTCTCGTCCCGGTCGCCCGGGGCAGAATCATTGTCGTGTTCCGACCAGTCGCCCTGAACGGTGAACTGATCCGTCTCGGTGCCAAGGTCGGCGCGGAAGCCGGTCTGCCAGCCGATATTGCCGTCGCGCAGGTTTCGTTTCCCGGAGGCGGGAAACCCCTGGCGGTTCCAGCCTTCGACATACACGCGAACGGCGCCGCCCTCTCCGATCGGCGCCCCGAAACGCAGCAGCCCGGTCTGCTCTGCCGAGCCGCCGGTCGCGCGAGCGAGCAGCCCAAGCGTCTCGCGGGCATCCCTGGTCGTGATGTTGATGACGCCATTGACGGCGTTCGTGCCGTAGAGCGTGCCGCCGGGGCCGCTGATCACCTCGATCCGGTCGATGTCTTCGAGCGGCGTGCTGTACAGCTCGTAGAACACAGTGGCCGCCAACGTCGAGTAGATGCTGCGCCCGTCGATCTGAACCAGCGTCTTGTTGGCCGTCTCCGCACCCTGAAAGCCCCGGGCCGTGACCGCATATTGCCGCGCATCGATCCGCTGCACGTCCAGTTGCGGCGCCAGGCGCAGCACTTCGGCGAGCGAGGAGCCGCCCCAACGCAGGATATCCTCGTTGGTGATGACGAACAGCGAGACGGGCGCCTGACTGAGCGGCTCCGGTCGTCGCCCGGCAGAGGTCACTTGGATTCGCGAGAGTTCTTCGATGGAGAGACCGGTGAGCGGATCGCCGGCAGGCGCCTCCGCTTCGCCGCCCGCCAAGGCGAGCCCGGCCAACACTAGCCAACTCAATGCGATTGCTCCCCTTTTCGGGACCAGCCTTCAACGCCTGCCGGCCCGCGGTCAAGAGCGGACTTAGGCCGACGGCCACACCCCACACGCTCTCGCCCAAACATAACGCGTGCGCAACGGCTCCGTTCCCCTCCCCTCTTGCCAAACCGCCTGCGGTGCGCTGCCTAGGCACGGGACAGGAGAGCGACTTGGGCGAGACCACCGACCGCAAGCAGAGCGAAACGCTCGTCGTCGCCGCCTCATCGCTCGGCACCGTCTTCGAATGGTACGACTTCTACCTGTACGGGCTGCTGGCGACGATCATCTCGGCGCGCTTCTTCTCCGGCGTGAACGAGACCACAGGGTTCATCTTCGCCCTCGCCGCCTTCGCGGCGGGCTTTGCGGTGCGGCCCTTCGGCGCGCTCGTCTTTGGGCGCATCGGCGACCTGGTCGGGCGCAAGAACACATTCCTCGTCACCATGGCGCTGATGGGACTGTCGACCTTTCTGGTCGGCCTGCTGCCCGATTATGCGACGATCGGGGTCGCCGCGCCGGCATTGCTGGTGCTGCTGCGGCTCGTGCAGGGCCTGGCCCTGGGCGGGGAATATGGCGGCGCCGCGACCTATGTCGCCGAGCATGCCCCCGAGGGCCGGCGGGGGCTTTACACCAGCTTCATCCAGACGACGGCGACTGTGGGGCTGTTCGCGGCCTTGCTGGTGGTGATCGGCGTCCGCGCGGCGGTCGGCGAGGAGGCGTTTGCCGCCTGGGGCTGGCGCATTCCCTTTCTCGTCTCACTCGTCCTGCTCGCCGTCTCGCTCTGGATCCGCCTGCAGATCGAGGAAAGCCCGGTGTTCAAGCGGATGAAGGCGGAAGGCACGACCTCGCGCGCGCCGCTCACCGAAGCCTTTGCGCGCTGGCCCAACCTGCGAATCGTGCTGATCGCGCTGCTCGGCGCCGTCGCCGGCCAAGCCGTGGTCTGGTACACGGGCCAATTCTACGCGCTGTTCTTTCTCGAAAAGACGCTGAAGGTCGATGGCGCGACCGCCAACATCCTGATCGCCATCGCGCTGGCGATCGCCACGCCTGCCTTCGTCTTCTTCGGCTGGCTGTCCGATCGGATCGGCCGCAAACCGATCATCCTCGCCGGCTGCCTGCTCGCCGCCATCAGCTATTTCCCGGTGTTCGGCTGGCTGACCCAGGCCGCCAATCCGGCGCTCGCCTCGGCCCAGGCCAACGCACCAGTCACCGTCATCGCCGACCCCGCGAGCTGCTCGGTCCAGTTCGATCCGATCGGCCGCAACACGTTCGACCGCACCGACTGCGACGTCGCCAAGTCCCTGCTCGCCAAGGCCGGCGTTCCCTATGCGTCGGTGGAGGGGAGCAAGGAGCAGGCGGAAGTCTTTGTCGGCGAGCGCAAGCTCGTGCAGGCAGGCGACGCCACCGCCTTCCGTGCCGCGCTCACCTCCGCGCTCGCAGGGGCAGGCTATCCGGCCAATGCCGACCCGGCGGCAATGAACAAGCCGCTGATCGTGGCGCTGCTCGTCTGGCTGGTGCTGCTGGTGACTGCGGTCTACGGGCCCATCGCCGCTTTACTCGTCGAGCTCTTTCCGGCGCGCATCCGCTACAGCTCGATGTCGCTGCCCTACCATATCGGCAATGGCTGGTTCGGCGGCTTCCTGCCAACGATCGCCTTCGCGCTGGTCGCGGCCAGCGGCGACATCTATTTCGGGCTCTGGTATCCGATCGGCGTGGCCCTGCTGACCGTTGTCATCGGCCTGATCTGGCTGCCGGAGACGCGCGACCGACCGGTCGACTAGGCCGGCTCACCCTCGCCGGCCGCGGCTTCGCGGTGGCGCCGGATCGCGTCCTGCGCCTTCCCGATCAGCTTGGCGCTTTCCTCGATATTGCGCCTCAGCTCTTCCTGAACGCGCTCGACGTCTCGCATCGCCTGATCTTCATCATCTCGCATGTTGCGCCAGTGTTAACCATGTCAGCCCTGTCGAATCAACTATGTCTGCTACCCGACATAGGTGAACCGAGTGTCTCGTTCGATCAGGCGACCCGGACTGGCGTTGCGGACGCCTTGCTTGCGATACAATGCGCTGCGGTGGTGAACTGGATCGAACGGGTGAAACGCGGGGCGTGGAGGCTGAAGAGCGACGTTCTCGCGCTCTGGATCGCCGCCCGAAGCCACTTAACACCACTGGCTGCGCGACTGACCGCAGGGGCGGTTGCCGCCTATGCGCTCAGTCCCATCGATCTGATCCCCGACTTCATCCCCATCGTCGGTTATCTCGACGACCTGCTGATCCTACCCTTTGGCATAGCGCTGGCTATCCGCCTGATTCCGCCCCCACTCCTCCGTCGATTCCGCGCGGAAGCGGCAGCGAGGAGCGAACGGCCGCGCAGCTATGTCGCGGCGGCGCTCATCGCCATCCTATGGGTTCTTGCAGGAGTGGCGACCGTCGCATGGGTGTGGAGATGAGCTAGTCAGGGATTCTCCGCACCTGCACGAAACCGTTTTCGAACGAGAGGCCCGTTGTTAGCAGCGCGCGGAATGCGTTGTAGCCGCCCGTTCCGGCGAAAAAGGCGTGGAAGAAAAGCTGCGGCTGGTCATCGAGGCCGGGGGCGACCGAGGCGTGGCCGGGCCCCCACCAGGATCGGGTTGATTTCAGCAAGGGCTCGCCCTGCTTCCTATAAGGGCCAAAGGGGTGATCCGCGACCGCAACGCCGATGCCATAGGCCGGCGTGCCGAAATCATTGCCCGCGTAGAAGAGATAGTAGCGGCCGTCCTGCCGCGTGACCCAAGGCCCCTCGATCAGATGGCCCTCCCAGTCCAGATCATTGACGAGGACAATGCGCTCCTCACCGATCAGCTGCGATCCCTCGTCACTGAGGCGCTGCGCGTGGATCGGCGTGGACATGGCGTCCAGGATCGGCTCCGCCTCCTCGCAGGTCGCCAGCACCTCCCGCACGCCGTTCCAGTTGGCGAGCACCGCGCTGATCAGCGGCTGCATCAGGAAGAAGCGCTCCATCGGTCGCCGGCCATTGGCCCAGGGCTGGATGGCCGCACAGAAGGCCGCGGTCGCCCGCTCCGCATCGCTCTCGAACAGCTGCTCGATCAACTCGGGGCGGCGGCGCAGGAGCGCGGCGAGCGGTCGCGGCCAGACTCCGTTCGTGTCGCGCTTCCAGAACAGAAAGCGGGTGCCGTCGGCATCGATGAAGATGTGGCTGTCGATGACGCCGCCTGACATGACCGGCTGGCTGGGATCGTTGGCCAGGCCCGTGGTGTTGATCGCATCGCGCAGGATCAGGGGCCGCCCTAGATCCCGCCACGGTCCGGTCGGGTGAGGTGCCTTGGCGAGGCCGATGGCGAGTGCATTGCTGCGCTGCCGGGCAGTGTAGCAGAGCCAATATTCGTCGCCCACGCGCGCCATTTCCGGTGCCCAGAAGTCGCCGACGAACTTCCCGTGCGCGGTCCAATCAGGGGTTTCGCCTTCAGGAAAGACGAAGCCCTTGTGCTCCCACGCCTTCAGGTCATGCGAGTGGAGGATCGGAAAGGCGTCCAGCGCGTCGTTGGAGGTGGCGACCAGCCAATAACCCTCGTCCGTCTTGAGCACGGCCGGATCGCCATAACCAGCGGTCGTGCGCGGGCTTAGATTTTCGAGGATCAACGGCCGCCAGTCCGGCTCCGGCGCATCGGGATCGGTGACCGGACCCTCGCTCGTCTCGGGCACGAGCGTCCCGAAATCGCGCGCGAGTTCGGCGTAGAAGAGCTGGAACGAGGGATGCTCGTTGCCCGCCAGGCGGTATTCGCGGGTCTGGTCTCCGCGCGTGACGGTGACGCGATAGCCTGCGCCCTCGGCGGCGGCGTCGACGTGGAAGGGCTGAGTCGTCATGAGGCCGCCGCCTAGCCCTTCGGCGGACAGGGATGAAGCGTGTTTCGCGATTGACCGGAGCGCGGATGATACGCGATGACAAGCACATAACGATAAAGCAGGATGCCGTTGGCCGGTCTTTCGCTCCGCAATGTCCGCAAGTCCTTTGGCGATGCGCTGATCCTGGACAGCGTCTCGCTCGACGTGGAGCCGCGCGAGTTCATCGCCTTTCTGGGCCCATCCGGCAGCGGCAAGTCCACCTTGCTCCGCATCATCGCCGGCCTGGAGACGGCCGATGACGGCGAGGTCTGGCTCGACGGGCGCCGCATCGACCAGCTGCGGCCTGGCGATCGCGACGTGGCTATGGTGTTCCAGGCCTATGCGCTCTACCCGCACATGACAGTACGCGAGAACATGGCTTTCGGCCTCAAGAACGCCGGCGTGCCCAAGGCTGAAATCGACGCGCGGATCGCGCAGGCTGCGGCTTCGCTAGAGATCGAGAGCCAGCTCGACAAGAAGCCCGGCCAGATGTCGGGCGGCCAGCGGCAGCGGGTGGCGATCGGCCGCGCGATCGTGAAGCACCCGGCCTTGTTCCTCCTGGACGAGCCGCTATCGAACCTCGACGCGGCGCTCCGCAACCGCACCCGGGTCGAGCTGGCGCAGCTGCGCCAGCGGGTGGAGGCAGCGCTGATCATGGTCACCCACGACCAGGCGGAGGCAATGACGCTGGCTGACCGCATTGTGGTCATGAATGACAAGCGCATCCAACAGGTCGGCGCACCGATGGAACTCTACACGCGCCCGGCCAACAGCTGGGTGGCACGTTTTGTAGGTTCTCCGGCGATGACGCTCGCGCCCGGCGTGATTGCCCCCGGCGAAGGTAGCTATGCGCGGGTCAGACTCGCTTGCGGGGCGGAGGTCGAGACGCGCGTTGCTCTCGTCGGCCTCGCCGAGGGCGACCCGGTCGAGCTCGGACTGCGTTCCGAATATGTGAGCGTGACGACGCCCGGCACCGGCACGGTGGACGCGGAGGCCAGCCTGGTGGAGCGCCTTGGCGACCGGACGCTCGTCTATGCGCGGCTGAGCGACGGCCTCGAGATCACGGCGCAGGACGAGGGTGCCAGCCCCGTAAAGATCGGCGACCGCATCGGCCTCCGGATCAACGGCGCCGCTGCCCACCTGTTCGGGCCCGACGGCGTCGGGCGCCACGCCGAGGCGACCGCCGCGTGAGCAAAGCGGCGCGCGGCAGCGACTGGAGCGGTCTGCTCTTCGTCCTGCCGTTCCTGCTCACCTACCTCGTCATCCTCATCTATCCGCTCCTGATCGGCGTCTCTCTCAGCTTTCAAAGGGTCGACCTGTTCAACGACGGCATCTTCGTCGGCTTCGACAATTATGGACGGCTGCTCGCTGATGCCTCGTTCCGGCAGGCGGTGTGGAACACATTTGCACTGGCCCTGACCATCGTGCCGCTATTGACGGTGATCGCGCTCGGCCTCGCATTGGCGCTGAACCGTGCGACGCGCGGAGCGGCGGTGTTTCGCGGCATTTTCTTCTCCTCGTCGGTTTTGTCCGTCACGATCGTGACCTTGATCTGGCGCTTTGTGCTGGCGCCGGACGCGGGTCTTCTCGGTGAGGCGGCGACGGCGGTGGGCGCCGAGCCGATCCCCTTCCTCAGCCACCCGACCTGGTCGCTCTGGGCGCTGGCCATCACCACGATTTGGTGGTCGATCGGCTTGCCGATGATGCTGTTCCTCGCCGGGCTCCAGCAGATCCCCGGCGACATCTACGAGGCTGCGGCGCTCGACCGGGCGAGCAGATGGACGACCTTTTGGCGCGTCACCCTGCCATCGCTGCGGCGGACCGTGGTTCTCGTCATCATGCTGCAGACGGCGGCGCAGCTGCAAATCTTCGGGCAAGCGCAGCTGCTGACCGGCGGCGGGCCAGGCGGCGCGACCCGCACCATGGTGCTCTTCATCTTCGAAGGCGCGTTCGGCCGCTGGGAGCTGGGCTATGCCGCCGCTGCCGCTGAAATGCTGTTCCTGCTCATCGTGCTGCTGACGCTGACGCAATACTTCGCCACCATGCGCGGCTCGGAGGACGAACGTGGCCGCTAAGGGAAACCACAGCCGTTCGCCCCTGACCCTGATTGCGCTGCTGCTGGCGGCGCTGGTGATGCTGGCGCCGTTGATCTGGACGCTGCTGCTCTCACTCAAGGAGAATAGCGATCTGGTCGGCAACAGCGGTGCAGCCCTGTCACCGCCCTATACGTTCGAGAATTACACATCGATCCTGCGGGGCAATCAGGTGTTCCGCTGGCTGATCAACAGCTTCATCGTGTCGATCGGCACCACGATCGGCGTGCTCGCGCTCTGCAGCCTCGCCGGCTACGGCTTTGCGCGGCTGGACTTCCCGCTTCGCAAGACTTTGTTCGTGTTCATCCTGCTGGGCCTCGCCATCCCCGAGCAGGCGGTCATCCTGCCACAGCATCAGCTGTTCGCGCACCTGCGCCTCCATAACTCCTATCCCGGACTGATCCTGCCCGGGCTGGCGGGGCCGTTCGGCGTGTTCTTCATGACCCAATATTTCCGGGCGATCCCGCGCGACCTGGACGAGGCGGCGATGCTCGACGGTGCCTCGCGGCTCCGGACCTTCTGGAAGGTGCTGCTGCCGCTCACCATGCCGGCGCAGGCGACGCTGGGGGTGTTCACCTTCCTGGCGTCCTGGAACAGCTACTGGTGGCCGCTCATCTCGGCGACGCGCAGCGACATGTACACGCTCACCGTCGGGCTCGCCTCCGCGCAGATGAACTACGCGCAGACCAGCGGCCTCGGCTTCCTGATGGCCCAGGCGGTGTTCGCGTCTATTCCGATCTTCATCGTCTACGTGCTGTTCCAGAAGCAGATCGTCCGCGCCATGTCGGGGACGGCGGTGCGATGAGGCGGCTGTTCCTCATCTTCGCGCTGCTGATCGCCGGCAGTTGCGCCCGAGGTGGCGACGAGGACCGAACGGAAATCTACCTGCAGCGCTTCTTTGGCGAGTGCGGTGCGCAGTTCGGCAGCACCACCGACGTTTCGAAAGTGGAGGGCGAGTGCGGGATCATCACGACGATGATCAACAAGTTCAACGCCCAGAACCCCGACGTCGAGCTCAGCAGCAATGTCGTCGCCTGGCCCGGCTACCCGCAGCTCAACGCCCAGATGGCGGCGCGCGACCCGCCCGACCTGGTCACCATGCACACCGGGCTGATCTCCGACTATGCGGCGAGCGATTTGATCGAGCCGATCGGCCCCTACCTTGCCGAGGCCGGGCTTTCGCCCGACGCGCTCACAGACGCCAGCCGCACCGCAGTGGCACTCGACGGGCAGCTCTATGGCCTGCCGTTCGACACGCATGGAGGGCTGTTCCACATCAACACGAGGCTGTTCGCGAAAGCGGGACTGATGAAGAACGGCAAGCCCGTCCTGCCGACCTCGCCCGAGGAGTTTCTCGCCCAGTCCAAGCAATTCACCAAACGGACGGGCAAGCCCTACATCATCCAGAGCCTGGTCGGCGACAACGCCTATGCGGCGCGCAATCTCTACACCTATCTGCTTGCGCAGAACGCCGCCTTCTTCCCCAGCGCGCGCCAGATCAGGTTGCGCACGCCGGAGGCCGACCGGATCGTCGACCTGTTCCGCACGATCACCGCGTCGGGGGTGAGCACGCGCAACCAGGACACGCCGGCGGCCATCGCCAGCTTCGTCGGTGGCGAAGGCGGTATCTATCCGACCGGCACATGGATGATCGGCCAGTTCGAGGCCGAGGCCAAGCAGCCGGGGCGACCGCTTTACCAAAGCTATGCCGTCTACCCCTATCCGCGCCTGTGGGGGGCGGACGTCAGCTATGTGAGTGGCCACGCCTGGGTGGTGCCGAGACGGGAACGAACGGCCAAGCAGCGCCGCGCCATTGCCCGGTTCTTCCGCTTCGTCGCGGATCACAACTTTGACTGGGCCCGCACCGGCCACCTGCCGGCGTTCAAGGCCGTGGTGGAAAGCCCGGCCTTTGCCGCTCTGCCGTATCGCAAAGGCATCGCGCCAGTTGCCACCACCGGACGACCGCTCCCCGCCGGCGTGCAGCGGCAGAACGCGATCGAGGGGCTGATCGGCGAGGAGGTGGCGGCCGCCTTGAACGGCCAGAAGAGCACCAGGCAGGCGCTTGGCGACGCTGAGCGGCGCGTGAATGAGCTGTTTGCCGAGATGTTGCCCACAAGCAACAACTGACCGAAAATCGTCACACAGGACGATCTGCGCTCGCTTCCCGGAGCCTGAACTGCGCTAGGTTGGTGCGGACAACTATCTGGTCGGCAATGCTCTTGTTGCGATCCGTCACGATCACGCTTGAGCGGTCCGGACAAGAAAAGACAAAGGGGAGATCAGAATGCGCATCAATCATCTGCTCGCGGCAACCGTGTCGCTGGCGGCGATCACCGCAGCGCCGGCCTGGGCCCAATCGCCTGCACCGACCAACACTGACGCGCCGACCGAAGCGGCGATGGAGGAAACGGGCGAGGCGGACATCGTCGTGACCGGTCTGCGCGCCGCCCTCGAGTCCGCTCAGGCGCTTAAGCGCAGCGCGCCGCAGGTAGTCGACGCGATCGTCGCCTCCGACATCGGCAAGCTTCCCGATCTCGCAGTCTCCGACACGGTCGGGCGCCTGCCGGGCGTTCAAGTCTATCGCCAGGCCGGCGAGGCCTCGCGGGTGCTGATCCGCGGTCTTCCCGACTTCGCCACCACCTATAATGGCCGCGAGATCTTCACCGCCGAAACCCGCGTGGTGGCGCTGCAGGACTTCCCGTCCGCCAACATCGCCGCGCTGGAGGTTTACAAGACCTCGACTGCAGACCTGGTCGCGCCGGGCCTCGCCGGTCTGGTCAACGTGCGATCGCGCCGGCCGTTCGACTTCGAAGGCGGCCAGATCGCCGGTTCGGCCTGGGGCCTCTACACGCTCCAGGCGGAGAAGCTCACGCCCAACTTCAACGTGCTGGCGACCAACCGGTGGGAAACGGGCGCCGGCGAGTTCGGCCTGCTGGTCAACGGCTCCTATACCGAGCTGCAATATCTCGACAGTGAGCCGTCCAATACCGACTTCCTCCAGACTTTCCGCCAGGAAGGCACGCGGCTGATCGCGGACGGCGCCGGCCAGGCCGCGCGCTTTCCCGACATTCAGCGCCTCTTCTACCGTTCGGGCAATCGCGTGCGGCCGTCGATCAATGCAGCCGCGCAGTGGAAACCGAACCCCGACCTCGAAATCTATGCCGATTTCCTGTGGCAGGGCTTCCGCAACAAGATCGACGACCGGCTGGTCGCGGTCGAGCTGTTCGGCGGCTCCAATTACTCGAACCTTGTTTTCCGCCCGAACTCGAACCTTCTGAGCAGCGGCACGGTGGTCGGCAACCCGAACTCCGTGTTCACCTTCCAGGGCGGCACGTACAACAAGACGAATACCTTCCAGTACGCAGGCGGGGCCAAATACGATAACGGCCAGTTCAAGATCTCTGCCGACTTGGCGTACACCAAGTCGACCTTTACCGGGTCCACCGAATCGGTCGACCGCCGCTTCGCTGGCACGCCGACCATCACGTTCGACCTGGAGCGCCCGCAGTTCGCGGTGACCGGCCTCAACCCGCTCGATCCGAACGCCTTCATATTCGCCGGCCTGTTCGAGGAGAATCAGCGCTCTTCGGGTCGCGACTGGCAGGGCCGGATCGATGCCCAATATGAGTTCGAGAACGACTTCTTCATCCGCAACATCCAGCTGGGCGCCCGCTTCACCGACCGCGACGCGATCCGGCAATATGCGAACCGGTTCGCAGGGCCGCTCGTGCCAACCAGCGGCGGTGCGCTGCCGCTGACGTTCCGGACCACGCCAGAGGGCTTCAAGGGCGCGGGCGACCTGCAGCCTTTCCGCCAGTTCGCCTCGCCTACGTACGGCAGCATCCGAAAGAACCGCGAAGCGCTGCGTGCGCTGGTCGGCTTCTCGGCTGCACCGGTCGAGCGGCGCCTCGAATACACCGCGGACGAGAAGACGCTCGCCGGCTATGCCCAGCTCGTTTACGGCTTCGGGGAGAATGTGGACGGCCAGATCGGCATCCGCGTCGAACGCACCGAGACGAAGGTCGCGGGCCCGGTGCCGACCGGCATTGAGGCGATCGATCGAGGCAATGAATATACCGACTGGCTGCCGAACGCGAGCATCCGCTTTCGGATGATGCCCGAACTGCAGCTGCGCCTTTCCTATGCGCAGACCCGCACCCGGCCGAACTTCGTCGACCAGCGGCCCAATATTCAGCTCGGCGCCGCTCCTCCGGGTGGCGTGGGCACCGACAGCGCGCCCTATCCGGCAACCGGTGGCAATCCGTTCCTGCAGCCGTTCACGTCCGACAACTATGACGCGAGCCTCGAATATTATTTCGGGCCGACGAGCTTCGCCTCGGTGGCCGTGTTCCGTCGCGACATCGACGGCTTCATCCAGCCTTCCGCCTTCCGCTTCACCGATCCCAACCTGGGTGTTATCCAGGTCACCGGACGCACCAATACGGGCAAAGGGCGGATCACGGGCGTCGAGGGTCAGTTCCAGACCTTCTTCGACTATGCGTTCCTGCCCGACTGGGCGCGGGGCTTCGGCGTGCAGGCGAACGTCACCTATCTCGATGCCGAAACCCAGCAACCCGTGTTCGGCGGACCTCCCGGCGCGCTGAAGTTCGACCGCATCTCCTTTGATGACGGCATTCGCAACGGTGTGTCGAAGTGGAACTTCAACTTTGTGGGCCTTTACGAGCGCGGGCCGCTCTCGGCACGCCTGACCTATTCGGGCCGGTCGAACTTCCTCGCCTTCCGGGACAATCGCGGGACGTCCGACCCGTATCGCGAGTTCGGCAATCCAAACGACCGGCTGGACCTGTCGGTCAACTACAACGTGTTTGAGAACCTGACCGTCTTTGCCGACTGGACCAACATCACCATGAACCCGTTCGAGGTGAACTTCAGCTCGGCGCGCGACGGGAGGCCGGAGGCGCGGTACCCGCGCTACTTGCGCTATGACGAGTCGACTGTCTCGCTGGGCGTGCGCTTCCGCTTCGGCAAGTAAGGCGAGGCGGCCTAGTTCAGGCTGGACCCGATCACCGGTGTGGCGCCGTTCCAGGTGAGCGGCGCCACATACATGTAGCGGCCTTTGTTGGCGCGCAGGCATCGCGAGGTGGTCGACCAGGCGTGAAACACCAGATATTGACGCCCGGCGGTCTCCAGCACCGTCTGGTGGCCCGGACCGCTCAGGCAGCCGCGGCTCTTGCCGTAATAGCTCTTCAGGATCGGGTTCTCGGGCGCCTTGGTGCACGGCCCCTCCGGTCCGGCGCAGGTCGCGTAACCGACCGCATAGTTCGACAGCCGCTGGTCATTCTCCCAGCCGAAATGATTGGCTGAGAAGAAGAGCACATAGTTTCCGTTGCTCGCGCGGGTCATGGCCGGCGACTCGACCACCCGCCATTCCCATTTGAGCGTGTTGCCGATCAGAGGTTTGGCGGCTCCGGTGAGCGACAGCCCGTCGGGAGCCAGCCTCTGCACCCAGATCTGCGACGGCTTCAGAATCGACGGATTGTTCCCGTCATTCTTGTAGTAGAGGTAGAGCGTGCCGTCGCGGTCGCGGAATGGGCTCGCATCGATGGTGCCGCCGAGGTCGCGTTGGCAGACAAGCGGCGCTAGCGCCTGTGAGACATAGGGCCCGGTCACCTGCTTAGACGCAGCCACGCCCACACATTGGAGTCCGCTCCTCCTTTCGCGCGCCGTGAAATAAAGCACGTAGCGGCCGGAGATCCGCATCACTTCCGGAGCCCAGGTGCGCCCCGCTTCTGCCCAGGATGGCAGCTGCGGCATCGCATCATGCAGGCGCCCGCCCGCCTCCAGCAACGACCAGCTCTTCAGGTCCGGCGACCGCGCCATCTGCACATTGGCCCGCAGCTCCGTGGCGTTGGTCGCGAACGCAAGAAAGCCGCCGTCGTGTGGAAGGACGAACGGATCCGGGAAGTCGGTCGTGAAGGCTGGCCGGAACGTGGCGGCCTCGTGCGGCGACCGCGCCAGGGCGACACCTCCAACGCCCGCGAGCAGGAGCCAGGGCAGGAGGGCGGTGCTGAGAGGATTTGCGATCATGGTCGAAGAGCTCCACGATCAAGCAAGAGGTCGGTTCCCGGTGTGGACGCCGACGGAAAGAATGGTGCCCAGAAGAGGACTCGAACCTCCACGCCCTTGCGAGCGCCAGCACCTGAAGCTGGTGCGTCTACCAATTCCGCCATCTGGGCACGGGGTAGGCGGCGCGCTTAGCCATGGCCCCATGCCCTTGTCAACAAAGCATCCACCCGCCAAAGGCGCGCCAGTATGTGGAGCTGGTCAAGGGTATGAAGGACGCCATCGTTACCGTCTTTGGAGCCGGCGGGTTCGTCGGGCGCTACGCGGTGCAGGAGCTGTTCGCCGGCGGCGAGGGGCCGCGGCTGCGGCTGGCGCAGCGGAACCTCCGGGCGGCCACCTTCCTGCGGCCGTTGGGTGCGCTCGGACAAAATCAGTTCGTCCGGGCTGACATCCGTCGCAAGGACTCGGTCGCGCGCGCCGTTTCGGGCGCCAGCGCCGTCGTGAACCTGGTCGGCAGCTTCGCCGAGATGGAAGCCGTGCAGGCGGATGGCGCGGCGATCGTGGCCGAGGCCGCAGCGGACGCCGGCGTCGAGACCCTGGTGCATATCTCCGCCATCGGAGCCGATCCGAACTCCCCCTCTCGTTATGGGCGCAGCAAGGGCGAGGGCGAGCAGGGCATCCGCGCCGCCTTTCCGGGCGCAACCATCCTGCGCCCATCGATCGTCTTTGGCCGCGAGGACGCTTTCACCAACCGTTTCGCCGGCCTGATGAGCCTGCCCGTCGTTCCGGTCGTGCGCGGGGCGACCAAGTTCCAGCCCGTGTTCGTCGCCGATCTCGCCAAGGCGATCGGCCAGGCGGTGACCGATCCCAAGCGCCACGCCGGCAAGACCTATGAGATTGGCGGGCCCGAGCAGATCAGCATGCGCGATCTGCTGCATCGCCTGGCCGAATGGACTGGCAACAGCCCGCACTTCCTCGACCTGCCCGACGCGGTCGCCGGTGGCATGGCGCGGTTCACCGGCTGGGCGCCAGGCGCGCCGATCACCTGGGATCAGTGGCTGATGCTGCAGCAGGACAATGTGGTGAGCCCGGGCGCCGAGGGCCTCGAAGCCTTCGGCATCACGCCGACGCCGCTCGCGGCCGTCGCGCCCAGCTGGCTCGTCCGCTTCCGCAAACAGGGCCGGTTCAGCGGCGTGAAGACGGTCGAGAGCTGACCAACCAACCCGTTCGTATCGAGCGAAGTCGAGATACGATGGTGCGGGCGTTTCTCGACTTCGCTCGAAACGAACGGATGTTTCATGCCCCTCCTCCTCACCGCCATCCTGCTCGGCATTGTCGAGGGGCTGACCGAGTTCCTGCCAGTCTCTTCGACCGGGCACCTGATACTGGCGGCCGAGCTGCTCGGCTATGACGCGGCGACCTGGGCGACGTTCAACGTCATCATTCAGCTGGGCGCGATTTTAGCGGTGATCGTGCTCTATTGGCGCACCTTTTGGGCGGTGGCTCAAGGGGTGTTCGGGCGCGATCCGACCTCGTTCCGCTTTATCGCCAACATCCTGCTGGCGTTCATGCCCTCGGCGGTGCTCGGCCTGATCCTGATCGACCGCATCGAGGCGCTGCTCGAGAATGCGCAGGTCGTCTGCATCGCGCTCATTCTGGGCGGCATCGCGATCTTGGTGATCGAGGCGTTGGTGAAGGCGCCGAGCGAGGAAGCCGGTGTTGCCGCCGTGCCGTGGAAGAAGGCGCTGGGTGTGGGGCTCGTCCAGTGCATATCGATGATCCCGGGCGTCAGCCGCTCCGGCGCGACGATCATGGGCGCCCTCTCGCTCGGCATCGAACGACGGACGGCGGCCGAGTTCAGCTTCTTCCTCGCCGTGCCGACGATGGTCGGCGCGACCAGCCTGTCCGTGTTCAAGCACAGCGACGAGCTGACCGGCGGACGGGTGGATTGGGGCCTGATCGGCGTGGGCTTCGTCGTGTCTTTCCTGGTCGCCGTCGTGGTGATCAAGTGGTTCGTCGGCATCGTCTCCAAGCACGGATTCGCGCCCTTCGCCTGGTACCGGATCGTAGCGGGAAGCCTAGGACTGATCTGGCTGCTCGCACGATAGGTCAATGACCGGAACTATACTGAAGAAGCTCCTGAGCCAACCGCAACAACTTACCGCTGTGCAGCCTCTTGTTAGGTCATGTAGCATGACCTAACATTATTTTTTCACGTGACTCGTCTGTCCTCCCGCTGCGATAACTCGCGCTGGAGGAGGCGCGCATGGCTGACATGCTGAAGTTCGTGGGAGTGCCGCAGAGTTACCCGGCCAAGCGCCCGGCGGAGCTGCGCGCCGAAGACTTTCGCGAGATCGCCGATCGCTATGCGACTCCGTCTGCGGAGGAGCAGTCGGCGCGCTGCTCGCAATGCGGCGTGCCCTATTGTTCGATCCACTGCCCCTTGCACAACCACATCCCGGACTGGCTGCGGCTGACTGCGGAGGGCCGGCTGCGCGAGGCTTACGAGCTGTCGAACGCCACCTCGACCATGCCCGAGATCTGCGGCCGCATCTGCCCGCAGGACCGGCTGTGCGAGGGCAATTGCGTGATCGAGTTTTCGGGTCACGGCGCCGTGACGATCGGCTCGGTCGAACGCTTCATCACCGACAAGGCCTGGGACGAAGGCTGGGTCGAGCCGCTAATCCCCGGGCGGCCGCGCGGACAATCCGTGGGCGTGGTCGGCGCTGGACCGGCGGGGCTGACCGCGGCCGAGTATCTGCGCCTCGCGGGCTATGACGTGCATGTCTATGATCGGCACGACCGCGCCGGCGGGCTGCTGACCTATGGCATTCCCGGCTTCAAGCTCGAGAAGCACATCGTGACGCGCCGCGTCGAGCGACTGGCAGCGGGCGGCATCGTCTTTCACCAGGGCGCGGACGTGGGTGGCACTCTGCCCTTTAGCGAGCTCCGTATGCGCCACGACGCGCTGCTGATCGCCACAGGCGTGTACAAGGCGCGGGAGATTTCTTCGCCGGGCGCCGACGCTCACGGTGTCGTCGAGGCGCTCGACTATCTGATCGCCTCCAACCGCAAGGGCTTTGGCGACGCGGTCCCCGCCTTCGAGAGCGGCGCGCTGAATGCTGCGGGCAAGCGGGTCATGGTGATCGGCGGCGGCGACACGGCGATGGATTGCGTCCGCACGGCCGTTCGCCAGGGCGCCGCCTCGGTGCAGTGCCTCTATCGCCGCGACCGTGCCAACATGCCCGGCTCCCAGCGTGAAGTCGCGCATGCAGAGGAAGAAGGCGTCGAGTTCATCTGGCTCTCGGCACCCGAAGCGTTCGAAGCCGACGCCGGCCAGGTCACCGGCGTCCGCGCCCACCGCATGCGCCTCGGCGCAGCGGACGCGGGCGGCCGCCGCTTGCCGGAGCCGGAGCCGGACAGCGGCTTCCGCCTCGACGCCGACCTGGTCATCAGGGCGCTCGGCTTCGAACCCGAGCCGCTGCCGGCGATGTTTGGCACCCCCGAGCTCGGCGTCACCCGCTGGGGCACGCTGCGCGTGGACCACAAGTCGATGATGACCAGCCTCGACGGCGTCTTCGCGGCCGGCGACATCGTTCGCGGCGCAAGCTTGGTCGTGTGGGCGATCCGCGATGGGCGCGACGTGGCGGAGAAGATGCACCAGCATCTCCGGGCGCGCCGCAGCGTCACCGGCGAAAGGATCGCGGCATGATTGACGCGCGGGACTACCTCGCCGGACACGGCATGTACCGGCCTGAGTTCGAGTCCGATGCATGCGGCGTCGGGCTGATTGCAGCCACCGACGGCCGCGCCTCGCGCCGCGTCGTCGCTTCCGCCATCGAGGCGCTGAAGGCCGTGTGGCATCGGGGCGCGGTCGATGCGGACGGAAAGACGGGGGACGGCGCCGGGCTGCTCGTGGACCTGCCGGTGCGGTTCTTCGACGAGGCAATCGAGGCGTCGGGGCACAAGGTGCGGCCAAACTGGCTGGCGGTGGGCATGATGTTCCTGCCGCGCACGGACCTGGGCGCGCAGGAGACGTGCCGCACGATCGTCGAATCCGAGATCATCGACGCCGGCTACACCATCTATGGCTGGCGGCAGGTGCCGGTCGACATCACCGTGATCGGCCAGAAGGCGCAGGCGACGCGGCCGGAGATCGAGCAGATCATGATCGCGGGCCCGCTGCCCGGCGAGCAGACCGTCGAGGAATTCGAGAAGAACCTCTATCTCGTCCGCCGCCGCATCGAGAAGAAGGTGGTCGCCGCGCAGATCGCCGGCTTCTACGCCTGTTCGCTCTCCTGCCGCTCGATCGTGTACAAGGGGCTGTTCCTGGCCGAGAGCCTCAGCCTCTTCTACCCCGATCTTCAGGACGAGCGGTTCGAGAGCCGCGTCGCCATCTTCCACCAGCGTTATTCCACCAACACCTTCCCGCAATGGTGGCTCGCCCAGCCCTTCCGCTGCCTCGCCCATAACGGCGAGATCAACACGATCCGCGGCAACAAGAACTGGATGAAGAGCCACGAGATCAAGATGGCGAGCCTGGCGTTCGGCGAGGCGTCAGAGGACATCAAGCCGGTGATCCCGGCCGGCGCTTCTGACACGGCGGCGTTGGATGCGGTGTTCGAGGCCATCTGCCGCTCGGGCCGCGATGCGCCGACTGCGAAGCTGATGCTGGTGCCGGAGGCCTGGGGCGATGTCGACCTGCCACCAGACCAGCGGGCGATGTACTCGTATCTCGCCTCGGTCATGGAACCGTGGGACGGACCGGCGGCGCTGGCGATGACGGATGGGCGGTGGGCCGTGGCCGGGGTCGATCGCAACGCGCTACGGCCATTGCGCTATACTCAGACGCAAGATGGGCTGCTGATCGTCGGCTCCGAGACGGGCATGGTGGTCGTGCCGGAGAGCACCGTCGTGCGGAAGGGCCGGCTCGGCCCGGGCGAGATGATCGCGGTTGACCTGGCCGAAGGCGCGGTGCTGCAGGATCACGCGATCAAGGCGCGGATCGCGGCCGAGCAGCCCTATGAGCAGATGATCGGGGGCTTCCGGCATTTCGACGATCTGCCCAATGCTCCGGCGAAGGCCGGAGCGGTGCGAGCAGGGCTCCGGCCTTCGCCGGAGCGCGCGGTGCTGGACCGTGCGACTCTCATCCGTCTCCAGGTCGCCGCCGGCCAAACGCTCGAAGATATGGAGCTGATCCTCGCCCCCATGATCGAGACGGCCAAGGAAGCGGTCGGCTCGATGGGCGACGATACGCCGTTGGCCGTCATCTCGGACAAGCCGCGCAACATCGCGCAGTTCTTCCGGCAGAATTTCAGCCAGGTCACCAATCCGCCGATCGACTCGCTGCGTGAGACGCGGGTGATGAGCCTGAAGACGCGCTTCGGGAACCTTGCCAACATCCTCGACGCCGAGGGGCAGAACTCTAGCGTGCTGGTGCTCGACACGCCGGTGCTGAGTTCGGCCGACTGGGAGAGGCTGCAGGCCTATTTTGGGCCGAGCGCGGCGCTGATCGACTGCACCTATCCGGTGGGCGGCGGGCCGGAGCAGCTCCGCGCGGCCATCGCCACCATCCGCCTCGAAGCCGAGCGCGCCGTCCGCGAGGGCAAAACCGAGCTGTTCCTGACCGACGAAGGCATCGGGCCGGAGCGGATGGGCATCCAGATGGTGATCGCGGCGGCTGCCGTGCACACCCATCTCGTCCGCAAGGGCCTGCGCTCCTACGCCTCCGTGAATGTCCGTTCGGCCGAGTGCCTCGACACCCACTATTTCGCGGTGCTGATCGGTGTGGGTGCGACGACGGTGAATGCCTGGCTCGCCGAGGCCTCGATCGCCGACCGGCATGCGCGCGGGCTGTTCGGCGAGCTCTCCTTCGAGCAGTCCGTCGCCCGCTACAAAAAGGCGATCGGCGACGGGCTCTTGAAGATCATGTCGAAGATGGGGATCGCTGTGATCTCCAGCTATCGCGGTGGGTACAACTTCGAGGCGGTCGGCCTTAGCCGCGCGCTCGTCAACGATCTATTTCCCGGTATGCCCGCGAAAATCTCCGGCGAGGGCTATGCCTCCATCCACCTGAACGCCAAGCTTCGGCACGAGGCAGCGTTCGATCCGGGCGTGGCGACGCTGCCGGTCGGCGGCTTCTATCGCCAGCGGCATGGCGGCGAGGCGCATGCCTATTCGGCGCAGCTGATGCACTTGTTGCAGACCGCCGTCGCGACGGACAGCTATTCGACCTATCTGCAGTTCGCGCGCGGCGTGCGCTATCTGCCGCCCATCTATCTGCGCGATCTGCTCGAATTCAATTATGCCAAGACGGCCGTGCCGATCGACCAGGTCGAGGCGATCACCGAGATCCGCAAGCGCTTTGTGACGCCCGGCATGAGCCTCGGCGCGCTTAGCCCCGAAGCGCACGAGACGCTGGCGATCGCGATGAACCGGATTGGCGCCAAGGCCGTGTCCGGCGAAGGCGGCGAGGACCCGGAGCGCTACCGGCCGCGCTCGAACGGCGACAATGCCAACTCGGTCATCAAGCAGATCGCCTCCGGCCGCTTCGGCGTGACCGCCGAATATCTCGGCGCCTGCGAGGAGATCGAGATCAAGGTTGCGCAAGGTGCCAAGCCAGGCGAGGGCGGACAGCTGCCCGGCTTCAAGGTCACCGACATGATCGCCAAGCTGCGGCACGCGACGCCGGGCGTCACCCTGATCAGTCCGCCGCCGCACCACGACATCTACTCGATCGAGGATCTCGCCCAGCTCATTTACGACCTGAAGATGATCAACCCGAGGGCGCGGGTGTGCGTGAAGCTGGTCAGTTCGGCCGGCATCGGCACGGTCGCCGCAGGTGTCGCCAAGGCGCATGCGGACGTGATCCTGATCGCCGGCCATGTCGGCGGCACCGGCGCCTCGCCCCAGACCAGTATCAAATATGCCGGCACGCCCTGGGAGATGGGCTTGTCCGAGGTCAACCAGACGCTGACGCTCAACGGCCTGCGCGGCCGCATCAAGCTGCGTACGGACGGCGGCCTCAAGACCGGTCGCGACATCGTCATCGCCGCGATCCTGGGCGCCGAGGAGTTCGGCATCGGCACGCTAAGCCTTGTCGCGATGGGCTGCATCATGGTGCGGCAATGCCATTCGAACACATGTCCCGTGGGCGTCTGCACACAGGATGAGAAGCTCCGCGCCAAGTTCACCGGCTCGCCCGAGAAGGTGATCAATCTGATGAGCTTCATCGCCGAGGAAGTGCGCGAGATCCTGAGCAAACTCGGCTATCGGTCGCTGAACGACGTGATCGGCCGGACCGAGTTGCTGCGCCAGGTCAGCCGCGGCGCCGAGCATCTCGACGATCTCGACCTCAACCCCATCCTCGCCAAGGTGGACGCCGCTGACCACGAGCGGCGCCACAGCCTGAACACCTTCCGCAACGAGGTGCCGGACAGCCTCGACGCGCAGATGATCGCCGATGCGCGCGCTGTGTTCGAGCGGGGCGAGCGGATGCAGCTCACCTATAATGTCCGCAACACGCACCGGGCGGTCGGGACGCGTCTGTCAGCCGAGGTCGTGCAGCGCTTCGGCATGTCGGCGCTGGCGGACGGGCATGTCCAGGTGCGGCTGCGCGGGTCGGCCGGCCAGTCGTTGGGCGCTTTCCTGTGCAAGGGCATCACCGTCGAGGTGTTCGGCGACGCGAACGACTATGTCGGCAAGGGCCTGTCCGGCGGCACGATCATCGTGCGGCCGATGGTCAGCTCGCCGCTCGCCACGCAGGAGAATACCATCATCGGCAACACGGTCCTTTACGGCGCCACTGCGGGCAAGTTGTTCGCGGCAGGCCAGGCGGGCGAGCGGTTCGCGGTGCGCAACTCGGGCGCGACTGTCGTCGTCGAAGGCTGCGGCGCCAATGGCTGCGAGTATATGACGGGCGGCCTCGCCATTATCCTCGGCAAGGTCGGCATGAACTTCGGCGCCGGCATGACCGGCGGCATGGCCTACGTGCTGGACGTGGATGGCAGCTTCGAACGGCACGCCAACCCGGAGAGCATCGTCTGGCAGCGGCTGGAGTCGGTACACTGGGAGATGACGCTCCGCGCTCGCATCGCCGAACATGCCGAGGCGACCGACAGCAAATGGGCGCACGGCATTCTCGACGATTGGGACCGCTGGCGGGACCGCTTCTGGCAGGTGGTGCCCAAGGAGATGTTGAGCCGCCTCTCCGTCCCGCTCCGGGACGAAATCGCGGTCGCCGCCGAATAGTGAAGAAGACGTAAAGATTCCGTCATTTTAGATGCTTAGGGCCCGCCCCGTCAGCGCATCGGGCGCTGTTTCCCCAGGGGTGATTCGATGAAGTCCAAGTTTGCCGCGGCGCTGTTCGCCGCCACCGTTCTCGCGTCCGGTGCCGAGGCCGCGACCTATATCTTCACCATCGCTCCGATCCTCGGCGCAGATGGCAAGCCCCTGAAGGTCAACAACTTCACCGATGGCCGAACCTTCCGCTTCACCATTGGAGAGACGGAGAGGCCGAACAGCGTGCCGGGCGTGAACCGCCCGACCTACCGGATGAAGAGCTACACCTATACCGAGTTCGGCTCGTCCACTGCCGTCACGGTGCCGGGCACACTCGGCAAGAACATCGACTTTTTTCGCCAGATCGATCAAGGCGGCATCGCGCTGACCAACAGCGGAAACCGCTACTTCCGACTGTTCAACACAATGCTGTTCGATGAACCGACATGGCTTGCCGCGCGCCAGACGAACTCGACTGCGCAGCCTGAGTTCAAGCTGGGCACCTTCGCGCTTTCGACGGCCGCCTGGAACCAGACGGTCATCAACCCGAAGTCGCGGCCGGTCGACAACTACACGGTCCAGATCAAGGCCTTCGTGCCCGAACCCGCGACCTGGGCGACGATGATCGGTGGCTTTGGCCTGGTCGGGGCCGCGATGCGCCGCCGCTCGGCCACCATCCGCTTCGCCTAACCTCCCGTTCGCTTCGAGCGAAGTCGAGAAGCGTGTCTCGACTTCGCTCGAACGGTCGTTTAGAACAAAACGGCAACAAAGGAGAGAGTCGATGCCAAGTGGCGGATGCCATTGCGGCGCGGTGCGGTACGAGGCGTCGGGCGAGGTGCTGCACCACGCGATCTGTCATTGCAGCGACTGCCGGAAGTCCTCGGGCGCACCGATGACGGGGTGGATTGCTTACAAGGCGGAGGACTTTGCCGTCACGCAAGGCAGAGCGAAGGAACATGCCTCCTCCGAACATGGTCGCCGCTTTTTCTGCGCAGCGTGCGGCACGGGTCTCTACTATGTGAACGAGGCTGCGCTGCCCGGCATTGTAGACATCCAGAGCGCGACGCTCGACGATCCCGATGCGCTGCCGCCGGGCGCGCACATCCAATATGCCGAGCATCTCCGCTGGACGGAGACGCTGGATCAACTGCCGAAGTTCGATCGCTTCCCCGGCTGATTGTGCTCCGGCGAAGGCCGGAGCGGTGCTCGGATAGATGCAGAGCTGACCAGAGCTCCTGAGTTCGCAGGAGCACTAAACGGTGGTCGGTCGCCTCGCCGCCAGCCACCCTGTCGCGCCGAACAGAGCAAGCGCCCACCAGCCGCCGTCCACAGTGAACAGATAGGCGATGCCGAGCAGCGCCACAGCGGCGAGCGTGAGCAGCGACAGCTTGGGACCGAGTAGCCGGCCCAGCAGCCAGGCCCCGAGCGCCAGCGAGCCAAAGGCATTGACCGCGAACCAGACATAGCTCGCCTGCCAGCCGATCGAGCCGGCGAACGGCAGCTTGACGGTGGCGAAGCCGCGCATTGCTTCTGGGAACAGGTCGGCCGACAGATGCAGGCCGATGCCAAGCGCCAACCCGGCCGCAAATGCCCGTCCCTTCCGCCACAGGCATGCGAGCGCGGCGGGGAGAACGGAGTGGGTCAGCGCGCTGCGGTGACCCAAAGGCAGGACCTGATCGATATCGGGAAAGGTCGTGCCCGCCGAGGCAGCGAGCAGCACGGCCGCTGCTGCGACGAAGCCCAGGCGCCCGCCCCAGCCGGCAAGGCCGGCACTCGCGCCCAGCAGAAACAGCGTCGCCAGCATCTTCCCCCCCTCCGCGTTCATGCCTAACAGAAACGCGCATGTGGCAACTCCACCAATTCCCGCTCTGCCCCTTTTCGCGCAAGGTCCGGCTGCTCCTGGGTGAGAAGGGCGTCGGCTATGAGCTGGTGCGCGTCTCACCCTGGGAGCGGCAGGACGAGTTTCTCGACATGAACCCGGCGGGCAAGACGCCGGTGATGGTGGAAGGCGACAAGGGCGCCGTGCTGATCGACAGCGTGGCGATCTGCGAGTTCTTTGAAGAGACGGTCAACAAGGCGCCCATGATCAACGGCACCGCAGTCAACCGCGCCGAGATCCGCCGCCTGACGGCCTGGTTCGACGAGCAGTTCTTCGACGATGTGGTTGCGCCCCTGATGCACGAGCGCATGAAGAAGCGCATCGTGGATCGGGCCAGCCCCGACGCGCGCGTGCTGCGCGAGGCAATGAAGCTCGCGCTCAACCATCTCGATTATACCGACTATCTGCTGGATCACCGCAACTGGCTGGGCGGCGCGACGATGAGCCTGGCCGACCTGGCCGCTGCCGCGCACATCTCGGTCGCCGACTATCTGGGCGGCATCGACTGGCGCGGCCACGAGCAGACCAAGCGCTGGTATTCGGCGCTCAAAAGCCGCCCGAGCTTCCGGCCCTTGCTGTCGGAGCGGATGGAAGTGATCGGCCCGCCCGCCCATTACGACAAGGTGGATTTCTGACGCCAGGCACCGCCCCAGTCACCGTCTGGGCTGAGCTTGTCGAAGCCCTCCCTTTCTGTACACGGAAGTAAGTAGGGAGGGCTTCGACAAGCTCAGCCCAGAGGGGGGAGAGGACGGTGCGAGTTCTAAAGCGGGTGGCGCTTGCCATTGGTCTCCTTTTGGTGGTTCTCCTCGCCATCATCGTCATCAACACTGCGCGCCTGAGCCCGCAGCCACTCGGCCAGCCCCTCCCCGCGCCCAAGGCTGACCCCGCCGCGGTCCAGCGCCTCGCCGCCGCGATTCGCATCCCGACGATCAGCACCGAGGCCGGGCCGCCGCCGCCGCAAGTGCTCGACGCGCTGCACGCGCATCTCGCCGCGAGCTACCCGCGCGTGCACGCCGCCATGCGGCTCGAGAAGGTGGCCGGCCACAGCCTGCTTTTCACCTGGCCCGGCACGGACCCGAGCGCCCCCGCCCTGCTGCTCGCCGCGCACCAAGACGTGGTGCCGATCGACACCGGAAGCGAGCGCAAATGGACGCACCCGCCGTTCGCCGGCACGGTCGCGAACGGCTTCGTGTGGGGCCGCGGCACGATCGACGACAAGATGTCGCTCGTCGCCATCCTCGAAGCGGCGGAGCGGATGCTCGCGCGCGGGGAGCGGCCGCGTCGGACGGTCTATCTCGCCTTCGGCCATGACGAGGAGCGGGGCGGCAATGGCGCCCGCACCATGTCCGCTCTCCTGAAGGAGCGGGGCGCCAGGATCGGCCTCGCGCTGGACGAAGGCTATGCGGTGCTCGACGGCGTGCTGGCGGGCGTTGGCGTGCCCGTCGCTGTCGTCGGCATGGCCGAAAAGGGTTATGTCTCGGTGGAGCTCCGGGCGGGCGGCGCGGGCGGGCACAGCTCCATGCCCACGCCGGACAACGCCGCCGTCAAGATCGCACGCGCGGTCGATCGGCTCCAGTCAAACCCCTTCCCTGCGCGGCTGCAGGGTCTGACAGGGGACATGCTGACCAGCGTCGCGCCCTACATGGACTGGCCGATGCGCGCGGCGATCGCCAATCTGTGGCTGACCGACGGCCTGATCACGCGCGAGCTGGTGGGGCAGCCGCGTACTGCCGCCGCGCTCCGCACCACCACCGCGCCCACGATCATCCAGGCCGGCACCAAGGACAATGTGCTGCCGCAGAGCGCGCGCGCCGTGGTCAACCACCGCATCCTGCCGGGCGACACCATCGCAGGCGTCGTCGCCCGGGACCGGGACGTGATCGGCGATGCCGGCGTGACTGTGCGCGCGCTGCCCGGCGGCCACGATCCGAGCCGGCCCGCCAGCACTGGCAGCGCCGAGTTCAAGGCACTCAGCGCCGTGCTGCGCGCCACCTACCCGCAGGCACCGGTCGCACCGGGGCTGGTGCTCGGCGCCACCGACGGCCGCTTCTACGAGCCAATCTCCGCCGCGACCTTCCGCTTCACGCCCATGACGATGCGCCCGACCGACCTCGCCCGCTTCCACGGCAATGACGAGCGGGTGAGCATCGAGGATTTCATGCGCGCCATCGGCTTCTACGAGCGGTTGATCTCCGCCCGCTGACCCGAAACGGGACGGCGAGTCTCAACAGAACGGCTTCAGCCGAGGCTTCCTTTCGCGTATGGAATGAGCCTCACGGGGGTAATGCTATGCGATTTGCTTTGTTTGCTTTGACGGCTGCTGCGGTGCTGGGTTCGAGTCCGGCCCAATCGACTGTCGCGCTGACCTACACCGGCAGCAGCGATACCGCTTTTGATGGGGCTGGTGGCTATTTGAACGCCATCCGAGGCTTGCAGCTTATCAACAATTCGGCCCTGATCCCGCTCGAGCGAGCAGTCGGTGAAGCGCGCATCGGCGTCGCGGGCGAGCGTCGCGTCGGCTTCCATGTGCCGACTCCCGCAACCGGGTTTCCGGAGCCGACGGGCAGCGGCGTAACGACGGCGCTCACCAACGTCGCGCCGGTTGGTCAGTCGTTCACGGCCTGGCAGAATGGCGTAGCGACAGCCTTTTCGATCGAACGGATCGGGACAACCCTCACTTACTCGGTTGGCCTCGCAACCTTCAGCGCGACAGCGTCCTACTTTGCCGACGTGAACGCCTTCTCCATCCGGGTCCGATCGCAATCGGGCGCCACGAACGCGCTCGCCCTGACCGGTCTGACCTATCAGGAAGGCACCTCCGGACCGCAAATCCTAGACGATGTGTCGGCGGCCAGTGGTTCACTGGCCATCCGGCTGTTCGAAGGCGTGAGCGGCGACTTTAAGCTCACTGGCAATTACACGTTCAGCTGGACTGGCCCGTCGCCGACCCGTAGCCAGCTAGCCGCCCAGATCAAGCTGCTCGACGTCGCGCCGGTCCCCGAGCCCGCCACCTGGGCGATGATGATCGCCGGGTTCGGACTCGCCGGAGCGGCAATGCGCCGCCGCGAGCGGAGCGCTGCCGCCGCTTAGCGACGCGCCGTTAGCAGGTAATTGAGGCCGAGGTCCGGCCCGAGCACGAAACCGCGCGTCGCGCTGAAGCTCAGGCCGGTGACGTCCAGCACCTCCAGTCCGGCCGCTTCAACATGGGCGCGGAGCTGGTCGGGCGTGAGGAAACGCTCCCAATCATGGGTGCCGCGCGGGATCGCGCCCAAGCCTTCGCCCAGCGTGATCATGGCCAGGCGAGACATGGGCGTGCGGTTCGGCGTGGACAGGATCATGAGGCCGGCGGGCGCGAGCGCCTCCGCCAGCCCGCGCACGAAGGCGGCGGGGTCGTCGACATGCTCGATCACTTCCAGCGACGTGACAAGGTCGAACGGCTCGGCACCCAGCACGTCGATGCTGCCGGTGCGGTAATCGATCGCGAGCCCTTGCCCCTCCGCATGGAGGCGGGCGGCGGCAATGTTCTCGGGCGCGGCATCGATGCCCACCACCTCGGCGCCGAGGCGCGCGAGCGGCTCGCACAACAGCCCGGCGCCGCAGCCCAAATCCGCGGCGCTGCGGCCCGCGAGGGGACGGCGCTCATGCTCGTCCAGGTTCCAGTGCAGGTTGAGCTGGTCGCGAATGTAGCGCAGCCGCACCGGGTTCAGCCGGTGGAGCATGGCCGAGGAGCCCTTCGGGTTCCACCAGTCCGCCGCGAGCTTGCCGAAATGCGCGGCTTCCTGGGCTCTTATTGTTGAACTCATACTCGTCACCGGCTGGGCTGAGCTTGTCGAAGCCCTCCCTTTCTTCCTATGCGGGAGAAAGAACAAGGGAGGGCTTCGACAAGCTCAGCCAAACCGGTTGAGGGCTCGGGGCTTGTCCGGAGACTCTGAACGCACCATGGCCCGCATCGTGATGAAGTTCGGCGGCACCTCGATGGCCGGAGTGGAGCGCATCCGGGCGGTCGCCGAGCGGGTGAAGCGCGAGGTGGACGCCGGCAACCAGGTTGCGGTGGTGGTCTCGGCTATGGCCGGAGAAACCGACCGGCTGGTCTCCTTCTGCCGCGAAGTCTCCCCCCTCTACGATCCGCGCGAATATGACGTGGTGGTGGCGAGCGGCGAGCAGGTGACGAGCGGGCTGCTCGCGATCTCGCTGCAGGCGATCGGGGCCAAGGCGCGCAGCTTCATGGGCTGGCAGCTGCCGATCCGCACCTCGGACGGGCATGGATCGGCCCGCATCGCCGACATCGACACGGCAGTCTTGAATGCCGCGCTCGAGGGCGGCCAGGTGGCGGTCATCCCCGGCTTTCAGGGCGTGGCAGCCGGCGAGCGGGTGACGACGCTGGGCCGGGGGGGCTCCGACACGTCGGCGGTAGCGGTCGCGGCGGCCATGAAGGCGGACCGGTGCGACATCTACACCGATGTCGACGGCGTCTACACGACCGACCCCCGCATCGTGCCCCGCGCGCGCAAGCTCAAGAAGATCACCTTCGAGGAAATGCTCGAGCTCGCGAGCGTCGGCGCCAAGGTGCTGCAGACGCGCTCGGTGGGGTTGGCCATGAAGGAGAATGTGCGCCTGCAGGTGCTCACCAGTTTCGACGACAAGCCCGGCACGCTGATCGTCAGCGACGACGAGATCGAGGAAGATATGGAACGCCAGTTCATCACCGGCATCGCGCACGACAAGAACGAGGCCAAGATCACGTTGACCGAGGTGCCCGATCGGCCCGGGGCTGTGGCGTCGATCTTCGCGCCGCTTGCGGACGGCAACATCAATGTCGATATGATCGTGCAGAACATCGCGCACGATACCGGCTCCACCGACGTCACCTTCACCGTGCCCGCCGCCGAGCTCGCCCGCTCGCTCGACCTGCTCGAAAAGGCCAAGGACACGATTGGCTATACGCGGATGGTGCACGACACCAATGTCGCCAAGATCACGATCGTGGGCGTTGGCATGCGTAGCCATGCGGGCGTTGCCGCCAAGATGTTCAGGACGCTGGGCGATCGCGGCATCAACATCCAGGCGATCACCACGTCCGAGATCAAGGTCTCGGTGCTGATCGAGGAAGATTACACCGAACTCGCCGTTCGCGTGCTGCACACGGCTTATGGGCTGGATGCGGAGGTGGGGGCCTGACCCACATCTCCAGCTGACCAGGATCAGGCGATGACGTTCGACGAGATGCGCGCGGATTTCATCCGCCGCCGCAAAGGCTCGCTGGCACTGCCGATCACCGGCGTCATCGTCTATTCGACGGCGGCGCTGCTCAGCCTGGCCGTCGCGCCGGAGTGGCGCAACACGGTGCTTGCTGTCTGCTTCTGGCTCATCATGCCTGTGGGCGCACTGGTGATGAAGCTGCGGGGCGAGGAGAGCGGCTCGGCAGCCGAAAACCCGCTCTTCCAGCTCTCCGCCTATGCGCGCGTGATGGCGCTGGCGACCTGGGCGGTGCACGTGCCCGTCTGGCTGTACGCGCCGGACCTGTTTCCGTTGACGGTCGGCATCCTGTTCGCGCTCCACTGGGTGATCTTCTCCTGGACGCTCGGGCACCCGGTCGGCTTCTACCATCTGGCCATGCGGATGGCGTTCGTGCTGACCGCCTGGCACCTGGTTCCGGGGAACCGCGTGGCTGCGGTCAGCCTGGGCGTGGCGCTCGCCTATCTGATCTCGGTCGTGCAGTTGCGCGGCATCGATTGGGACGCGTGCTTGCGGCCGGGTGCACCGAGGGGCTAGGCCCCGCGCATGATCCAAAACGAACGGCTGCGGCAGCTGATGGCCCGCGGCAACGCCTTTCTGGGCTCCGAAGTCGCCATCATGTGCGGCGCCATGTCCTGGGTGTCGGAGCGAAACCTGGTCGCCGCCATGTCGAACGCGGGGGGCTTCGGGCTGATCGCCTGCGGGGCCATGACGCCGGAGCTGCTCGACGCGGAGATCGCGGGCACCAAGGCGCTCACGGACAAGCCGTTCGGCGTCAACCTGATCACCATGCACCCGCAGCTCACGGACCTGATCGCGGTCTGCGCCAGGCACCAGGTCGGGCACATCGTGCTGGCGGGCGGCTTGCCTCCGCCGGGCAGCCTCGACGCGATCAAGGCGAGCGGGGCCAAGCTGATCTGCTTTGCGCCCGCGCTGAGCCTCGCCAAGAAACTGATCCGCTCGGGCGTGGACGCGCTGGTGATCGAGGGCATGGAGGCGGGCGGCCATATCGGCCCCGTCTCCACCTCGGTGCTCGCCCAGGAAATCCTGCCCGAAGTGGCGGAGCAGCTGCCGGTGTTCGTCGCCGGCGGCATCGGCCGGGGCGAGGCGATCGCCGGCTATCTGGAGATGGGCGCGGCGGGCGTGCAACTCGGCACCCGCTTCGTCTGCGCGACCGAGAGCATCGCGCATCCGAACTTCAAAAAGGCGTTCATCCGCGCCTCGGCTCGCGATGCGGTGGCAAGCGTCCAGGTCGATTCGCGCCTGCCGGTGATCCCCGTCCGCGCGCTCAAAAACAGCGGCACCGAGCTGTTCACCGCCAAGCAGCGGGAAGTCGCCGCCCTGCTCGACGGCGGCAGCGTCGAAATGGCGGAGGCGCAGCTGCAGATCGAGCATTATTGGGCCGGGGCGCTGCGGCGCGCGGTGATCGACGGTGATGTCGAGCATGGCTCGCTGATGGCCGGCCAATCCGTCGGCATGGTCAAGCGGGAGGAGCCGGTGGCCGAAATCATCGCCACGCTGATGGACGAAGCCGCCGAGGCGCTGAGCAGGAGAGCGGCATGACAAAGGCCATGTGGAACGGCGTGGTCATCGCAGACAGCGACGACACGGTGGTCGTCGAGCGCAACCACTATTTCCCGCGCGCGACGGTGGACCCCGCCTATCTGCGCGAGAGCAGCACGCAGACTACCTGCCCATGGAAGGGCGTCGCCAGCTACTACACCCTCTCGGTCGATGGCGCCGAGAACAAGGACGCCGCCTCGTACTATCCGGACCCGAAGCCCGCCGCCGCCGAGATCAGGGACCGGATCGCCTTCTGGAAAGGCGTGCAGGTCGGTTGAGGCCGGTCAGGGCAGCAGGAGCGACGAATCTCCATAGCTGTAGAAGCGGTAGCCGTTCTCGATTGCATGCTCGTACGCCGCCAGCATCCGCTCGCGGCCCATCAGCGCCGAGACCAGCATGAACAGCGTCGATTTGGGCAGGTGGAAGTTGGTCATCAGGCCGTCGATGCCGCGGAAGCGGTAGCCGGGGGTGATGAAGATGTCGGTGTCGCCCTCGAACGGCCGGATGCGGCGCCGATCGTCGGCGGCGCTTTCAAGGAGGCGGAGGCTGGTGGTGCCGACGGCAATGATCCGGCCGCCTGATGCGCGCACGGCATTCAGTCGCTCCGCCGTCGCAGCGTCGATGCGGCCCCATTCCGAGTGCATCTGGTGGTCGGCCGTGTCCTCCGCCTTGACCGGCAGAAAGGTGCCCGCACCGACATGCAGCGTCAGCGTCTCGTGCACGATCCCCGCGACAGCGAGGGCTTCCATCAGCGCGGGCGTAAAGTGCAGCGCCGCGGTCGGTGCGGCGACGGCACCGTCCTCCCGCGCGAACATGGTCTGGTAGTCGGCGCGGTCGCGCTCGTCCGTCTCTCGCTTGCTGGCGATATAGGGTGGGAGCGGCATACGGCCGGCCCGCTCCAGCAGGACCTCGACCGGCTCGTCGCCGCCGAAGCGGAGCAGGAAGCTGCCGTCCGAATTGCGCGCTTCTGCTAAGGCAGTCACGCCGGCGCCGAAGTCGATCGTGTCGCCAAGGCGTAGCCGCTTGGCGTTGCGGATGAAGGCAATCCAGGCGCGCAGGTCGTGGCGCTTGTGGAGCGTAGCGCCGATCCGCGCCTCGCCGCGGCGGCCTTCGAGCTGGGCGGGGATGACCCGAGTGTCATTGAAGACCAGGCAATCGCCGGGGCGGAGCAGGCCCGGCAGGTCGCGGACGATGTGGTCGGCGGTGCGCTCGCCGTCGAGCAGCAGCAAGCGCGCTGAGTCGCGCGGTTCGGCTGGGCGCAAGGCGATGCGCTCTGCGGGGAGGTCGAAGTCGAACAGATCTACGCGCAACTTACCCCCTTATGAGCTTGCACGCCGACCCCAGTGCCGGCTTGGCTGAGCCTGTCGAAGCCCTCCCTTCTTGTTTCTCCACCTCAGCAAAGAAAGGGAGGGCTTCGACAAGCTCAGCCAAGCCGGTGACTAGTTGGTGGCCTGGGGCGTCGGGCTCGGAGTGGGTGTGGGGCTCGGAGCCGCCGGCGGCTCAGGCGGCGCACTCGGCGAGGGCGCGGGCACCGCAGGCAGCAGACGCGGCGGCGCGTTTTCGCCATCGGCCTGGATCCACGCCTTGAGAATGCGCGCGGGCTCGGGCGGCGGCTCGCCGCGCGGGATTGCATCGACATATTGCATGCCGGAGAGCACACGGCCGAACGCCGTGTAGCGGTTGTCGAGGCGCAGCGTCGGCATCAGCATGATGAAGAACTGGCTGTTGGCGCTGTCGTTCGATTCGGCGCGCGCCATCGAGACGACGCCGCGCACATGCGGCAGGTCGTTGAACTCGGCCTTAAGGTCCGGCAGCGGCGAGCCGCCTTCGCCAGTGCCCTTCGGGTCGCCGGTCTGCGCCATGAAGCCCTCGATCACGCGGTGGAAGAGCAGACCGTTGTAGAAACCGGCACGCGTGAGCGTCTTGACCCGCTCGACATGGTTCGGGGCCTTGTCCGGCCGCAGCTGGATCGTGACGCGGCCGCCGGTGGACAGGTCCAGCACCCAGGTGTTTTCGGGCGTCGCGGGCGGCGGTGTGAGGACGGTCGCAGGCGCCGGCGCTTCCTTCTGCGCATAGGCCGTCGACGCGAACACGGCGGCGAACAGGGCAGACAAGGCGGCAATCAGGCGCATTCACGAAACTCCGTCGATACTCGGCAGGCCTGTGCCGCTAGAATGTGGCGGCTTAGCGGCGGGTGAACGCGGGTGCTAGGAGCCCTTGCGCCCCAGCCGCTCCACGCGCGCGACCACGTCCGCCTGCACGGGCGGAGTCACGAACCGCGAAATGTCTCCGCCGAACATCGCGATCTCCTTCACCAGCCGCGAGGCGATCGGCTGGAGCGACACGTCCGCCATCAGGAAGACCGTCTCGATGCGGTCGTTCAGCTGCTGGTTCATCCCCGCCATCTGATACTCATATTCGAAGTCGGCGACAGCGCGCAGGCCGCGCACGATCACCGAGGCACCCTGGCGTTCGGCAAAGGTCATCAGCAACGAGTCGAACGGCACGACCTCGATCGCCGAGCCCTCGCCATCCACCTCGCGGCGGACCATCGCCATCCGCTCCTCGAGCGTGAACATCGGCGACTTGGAAGGGTTGGTCGTGACCCCGATCACCAGCCGGTCGACCAGCTTCGCGCCGCGCCGGATGATGTCCATGTGCCCCAGCGTGATCGGATCGAACGTGCCGGGATAAACGCCTGTTCTCATTGCCACACTCCGTCCGCCCTGAGCTTGTCGAAGGGTTGTTCTTTTACGTCTGGGTTACAAGGGAAAGCAGGGCTTCGACAGGCTCAGCCTAGTCGGAAGCGGGAGCCCTTCGGCTAGTGGTTCCGATCGACGATGTAGCGGGCCACTGCTCGCAGCAGGTCCGCCTCCGGTCCGTGGTCCTGCAGATGCTCTACCGCCTGCGCGACCAGTAACCGCGCCTGCTCGCGCGCGCGCTCCACGCCCAGATGGCTGACGAAGGTGGCCTTGCCAGCCGCCGCGTCCTTGCCGACCGCCTTGCCCGCCTGCTCGGCGGTGCCCTCGACGTCGATCAGGTCGTCGGCGATCTGGAAGGCGAGGCCGATGTTGCGCGCATAGCCGCGCAGATGTGTCCTGCCCTCGGGCGGCACCCGTCCCATGATCGCCCCGGCCTCCAGGCAGAAACCGAACAGCGCGCCGGTCTTCAGCTGCTGGAGCCGGGTGACCGTGTTCAGGTCCATGCTCGACTCGCTGGCAACCAGATCCATCATCTGCCCGCCCGCCATGCCGTCAGGCCCGGCCGCGCGCGCCAGCTCGAGGCAGAGTTCGGCGCGGACGAACGGATCGGCATGGGTATCAGGGTGCGCGAGCAACTCGAAGGCGAGCGCGTGCAGCGCGTCTCCGGCCAGAATAGCAGCGGCCTCGTCAAAGGCCTTGTGCACGGTCGGCTTACCGCGGCGGAGATCGTCATCGTCCATCGCCGGCAGGTCGTCATGGACGAGCGAATACACATGAATGCACTCGATCGCCGTCGCGACCCGCAGCGCCGCCTCCCGCTTGACTGCGAACAGGTCACACGCGGCGCAGACCAGTAAGGGGCGGAGCCGCTTGCCGCCGCCGATCGCCGCGTGCCGCATGGCCTCGTACAGCCGCGCGCGCTGGTCCTGCGGCACCCCCAGCAGCAGGTCGAACGCGCGGTCGACCTCCTCGGCGATGCGCGCCAGCGCCTGTTCCAGCTCGTTCCCCCCGCGTGCCATCGGCTCAGCTTGCGTCGAACGGCTGGACGCCGGTCGGGCGTCCATCCTGGCTCAGCGTGATCTTCTCGATGCGCGCCTGGGCCGCTGCGAGCCTCTGCTCGCATTGTCCACGCAGCTTGTCGCCCTCGGCATATAGGGTGATCGACTCGTCGAGCGACGCGTCCCCGCTCTCCAGCCGCGATACGATCGCCTCCAGCCGCTTCAAGGCGTCCTCGAAGGACAGCTCGGCGACATCCGTCTCCTGATCCATGGCCCTAGCTATGGGCGAGCGGGCGCGGGCGGGTCAACGCTGCTGTGGCGGCGATCAGTCCATTCGCGACGGCAGATAGGCGTCGTCAATATAGTCGCTGAAGCGCGTGATATTGCTTTCGAACTTCAGCCGGACTTTGCCCGTTGCGCCGTGGCGCTGCTTGGCGATGATCAACTCGGCTTTCTGGAACGCCTCCTGCATTTCCAGCTGCCATTGCCGATAGGCTTCGTCGACCTTGGGATCGGCGCTGTCGCCCTTCGGCTCCTTCGCGGCGACGTAATATTCCTCGCGATAGACGAACATCACGATGTCCGCGTCCTGCTCAATCGAGCCGGATTCGCGAAGGTCGGACAGCTGGGGCTTCTTGTCCTCGCGCTGCTCGACCGCGCGGCTGAGCTGAGACAGTGCCATCACCGGCACGTTCAGCTCCTTGGCCAAGGTCTTGAGCCCGCGGCTGATCTCGGAGATTTCCTGCACGCGATTGTCGCCGCTGTTCTTGCCGCCGCCGGTCAGCAGCTGGAGATAGTCGACGATGATGAGGCCGATGCCGTGCCTGCGCTTGAGGCGCCGCGCGCGGGTGCGAAGCGCGGCGATGGTGAGGCCGGGCGTGTCGTCGATGAACAGCGGCAGACTCTCGAGCTCGGCTGCGGCCCGCGCGAACTGGTTGAACTCCTCGCGGGAGAGCGAACCTGACCGGATCTTGGAGCCGACCACGCCGGAGTTCTCCGCGAGAATACGCGTCGCGAGCTGGTCCGCCGACATTTCGAGGCTGAAGAACGCGACCGGCGCGCCGAGCGACTTCTCCGGCGGAATGCCGTCCTCCAGATCGCGCTGCCAGCGCTGCGCGGCGTTGAACGCGATGTTGGTGGCCAGCGAGGTCTTGCCCATGCCCGGGCGGCCGGCGAGGATCAGCAGGTCTGAGCGCTGCAGGCCGCCGGTGCGCGCGTTCACGTCCTGCAGGCCGGTCGTGATGCCGGAAATGTGGCCACCGGAATTCTGCGCCTTCTCCGCCTGGCGCACCGCGGTGTCGAGCGCCTGCTTGAACGTCTTGGTGCCGCCCTGCTCGCCACCCTGTTCGGCAACCTTGTAGAGCGCGACTTCGGCCGCCTCAATCTGGGTCTTCGGATCGATCGACTCGGACGTATCGAGCGCCTTTTCGACCATCTCGCGCCCGACGCCGACTAACTCGCGCAGCAGCGCCAGGTCATAGACCTGCTCGGCGAAATCGCGCGCGCCGATCAGCGCGGCGCCGCTGCCGGTCAGCTGGGCAAGATAGGCGGGGCCGCCCAGCTCCTTCATCGCCTCGTCGCCGTCGAACATCGGCTTCAGCGTGACGGGATTCGCGACCATGTTGCGGTCGACCAGCCGCAGGATCGCATCATAGATGCGGCCGTGGATCGGCTCGAAGAAATGGTCCGGCCGGAGCCTTAGCTGCACGTCCTCAACCAGCCGATTGTCGATCATCAGCGCGCCAAGCAGGGCTGCTTCCGCCTCGATATTGCGGGGAAGCGTCTGCGGCTCGGCGGTCGCGTCGTGAATCAGCTTGAGTTCGGGCATGCGCTCCTCTTGCGCCTCGCCGGACTCCCGCTCAAGCCAACAAGGCTGTGGATGGTTCTGTGCATCGCGTCTGCGCAGGCCACGGCCCGACTACGACCGCGCCGAAGCGAGCCGCGCGTGAGTTGGATTCCTTCTTTCGCCGCGGCAACGAAGAAGGCTAGACCACGCCCGTGTCGGACCCGCGCATCATCGATGTCGAGCTGGACGAGCGCACGATCCTGTGGCGCTCGGCCGATGTCGAGCAGGAGCGGCGGATCGCTATCTTCGACCTGCTGGAAGGCAATCGTTTTGCCCCGCAGCGCGAGCATGAGGACGGCTATAAGGGCCCGTACCGCATCAAGCTGAGCGTCGAGGAGGGGCGGCTGGCGATCGAGATGCTCCGCGAAGACCGTACGCACCTCGAAACATTGGTGCTGGCAATGGGGCGTTTTCGACGGCCCATCAAAGACTATTTCGCGATCTGCGACAGCTATTATCAGGCCATCCGTCAGGCGACGCCGCAGCAGATCGAGACGGTCGACATGGCGCGGCGCGCGATCCACAACGAGGCCGCCGAGCTGCTGCAAGAGCGCCTCGCCGGCAAGATCGAAGTGGATTTCGACACCGCACGGCGGCTGTTCACGCTCATCTGCGTCCTCCATATCCGCGGGTGACATGAGCCGGGACGAACTGATCGAGGCCGCCCGCCAGGCCGCCGCCCACGCCCACGCACCCTATTCCCGCTTCGGCGTGGGCGCGGCGCTGTTGCTGACGGACGGCACGGTGGTGGCCGGCTGCAACTTTGAAAATGCAAGCTACGGCCTGTCGCTGTGCGCCGAGACCGTGGCTCTGGCGACGGCGAACGCCCAGGGCCGGTTGCGCGATGTGGCGGAGGTGGCGGTGATCGGCGGCGCGCTCACCGATGCCGACCTCGCGGGCACCGATACCGTTACGCCGTGCGGTCGCTGCCGGCAGGTGCTGAACGAGGCGGCGCAGCTGGGCGGCCGCGACTTGGCTATCCACTGCGCGTCGGCCGACGGCGCGCGCGTCGAGACTTTCCGCCTGTCCGAATTGCTGCCGCATGCGTTCGGGCCGGCCAATCTGGGGGTGTGAATGGCGATTCTGTCGGATCGGTGGATCAGGGAACAGGCGCGGGCGACGGGCATGATCGAGCCGTTCGTGGAAAGCCAGCGGCGCGAAGGCTGCATCAGCTATGGCCTGTCCAGCTATGGCTATGACGCGCGAGTGGCCGACGAGTTCAAGATCTTCACCAATGTCGACAGCGCGATCGTGGATCCCAAGGATTTCGCGTCGAACAGCTTCGTCGATCGCAAGACCGATTGCTGCATCATCCCGCCCAACAGCTTCGCGCTCGCTCGCACCGTCGAGTATTTCCGCGTGCCCCGCGACGTGCTCGTCATCTGCCTGGGCAAGTCCACCTATGCCCGCTGCGGCATCATCGTGAATGTGACGCCCTTGGAGCCCGGCTGGGAAGGCCATGTCACGCTGGAGTTCTCGAACACCACCCCTCTCCCCGCGCGCATCTACGCCAACGAAGGCGCCTGCCAGTTCCTCTTCCTCCAGGGCAACGAGCCGTGCGAGGTGAGCTACGCCGACCGAGCGGGCAAATATATGGGCCAGCAGGGGGTCACGCTGCCGCGGTTGTGAAGACCTATATAGAGGGCTATATAAGGCTCATGCTTGATCCCATTCTTGCCGCTAGCAGCGTCAGCATCAGCCAGTTAAAGAAGAACCCGTCAGCCGTGATCGAAGCTGCCGAGGGATTTCCGGTGGCTGTGCTCAATCACAACACTCCGACAGCTTACCTCATTCCTGCCAAGGCTTGGGAAGAGCTGATCGACCGTCTGGAAGATATCGAGCTAGCCGAGATCGTTCGTGAGCGTCGGAATGAGAAGCGCATCCGAGTCCGACTTGAAGACCTATGAGCTGGATTTCGCTGAAGCAGCGCTGAAGGAGTGGCGCAAGCTCGACGAAAGCATTCGTGAGCAGTTCAGGAAGAAGCTGAGCGAGCGCATTCGCAACCCGCATGTGCCGTCTGCACGACTGTCCGGCATGCCAGATTGCTACAAGATCAAACTCCGGAGCGTCGGCTACCGTTTGATATACCAGGTCGAAGACGAGCAACTCGTTGTCTGGGTCATCGCCGTAGGTCGGCGAGACCGGAACGAAGTCTATAAGGTGGCGGCAGGTCGGCTCGACAACTGAATCGTTGCGTCACTCGACCTACGTGTCCGGTGGCCGCTACTGCTTAATCAATACACCCGCTTCTTTGGCTTGATGTACTCCGCGTCGTCGGTGAGCGTGTATTCGTGAACGGGGCGATAATCGATATCGACCTCGAACTTGGGGCTAAGCCACGTCACCGTGTGCTTCATCCAGTTCGCGTCGTCGCGCTCGGGGAAGTCCTCGTGCATGTGCGCGCCGCGGCTTTCCTTGCGGTTGGCGGCCGAGTGCATCGTGACGACCGCCTGCGCGAGCAGGTTGTCGAGTTCCAGCGTCTCGACCAGGTCGGTATTCCAGATCAGCGAGCGGTCGGTGACGTTCACATCCTCGATCGAGCGCGCGATCGCGTCGATCTTGGTCTGGCCCCCGGCGAGCAGCGCCGTGTCGCGGAACACCGCCGCATGCGCCTGCATCGTGCGTTGCATCTCGCGGCGGATCTGCGCCGTTGGCGAGCCGCCCTTGGCGTGACGGAACTTGTCGAGCCGGGTGAGCGCGAACTCTTCAGAGCCCTTGGGCAGAGGATTGTGGGCCATGTTCGGCTTCTGGATGTCGGCGATGCGGAGGCCCGTGGCACGGCCGAACACGACCAGGTCGATCAGCGAGTTGGAGCCGAGCCGGTTGGCGCCGTGCACCGACACGCAGGCCGCTTCGCCGACCGCGAACAGGCCGGGCACCACCGCGTCCGGATTGCCTTCCTTCAGCGTGACGACCTCGCCGTGATAGTTACAGGGGATGCCGCCCATATTGTAATGGACGGTCGGCACCACCGGCAGCGGCTGGCGGGTCAGATCGACGCCCGCGAACACCTTTCCCGTCTCCGTGATGCCCGGCAGCCGCTCGTGCAGCACCTTGGCATCGATATGGTCGAGGTGAAGGTAGATATACTCCTTGTCCTTGCCGACGCCGCGCCCTTCGCGGATCTCCATCGCCATCGAGCGGGAGACGACGTCGCGGGAGGCGAGGTCCTTGGCGGACGGAGCATAGCGCTCCATGAAACGCTCGCCTTCGGAGTTGGTCAGATAACCGCCCTCACCGCGCGCGCCCTCGGTGATCAGCACGCCCGCGCCGTAGATGCCAGTCGGGTGGAACTGCACGAACTCCATGTCCTGGAGCGGCAGCCCCGCGCGCAGCACCATTGCATTGCCGTCGCCGGTGCAGGTGTGCGCGGACGTGGCGGAGAAGTAGCAGCGGCCATAGCCGCCGGTCGCCAGCACCGTGTTATGCGAGCGGAAGCGGTGGATCGAGCCGTCTTCCATGCAGAGCGCGATCACGCCCCGGCACGCGCCATTCTCCATGATCAGGTCGAGCGCGAAATACTCGATGAAAAAGTCGGCGTCGTACTTCAGGCTCTGCTGGTACAGCGTGTGGAGCATTGCGTGGCCGGTGCGGTCCGCCGCGGCGGCCGTGCGCTGGACTGGCGGGCCCTCGCCCATATTCTGCATGTGGCCGCCGAACGGGCGCTGGTAGATGGTGCCGTTCTCGTTGCGGCTGAACGGCATGCCGGCATGTTCGAGCTCGTAGACGGCCGCCGGCGCCTCGCGGCAGAGATACTCGATCGCATCCTGGTCACCGAGCCAGTCGGAGCCCTTGACGGTGTCGTACATGTGCCAGGACCAATGGTCCGGCGAGTTGTTGCCGAGGCTGGCAGCGATGCCGCCCTGTGCCGCAACCGTATGGCTGCGGGTCGGGAACACCTTGGTGATGCACGCGGTCTTGAGGCCGGCGCCCGCGATGCCCATCGTCGCGCGCAGCCCGGCGCCGCCGGCGCCCACGACCACCGCGTCGTAGGTATGGTCGATAATCTTGTAAGCCTCGGGCATCAGGCCAAACCCCCGGTGAAAGCGATCTTGAGGATCGCGAAGATGGCGAAAGCCGACATCGCGATCACGTAGAAGTTCAGGAGCACCAGCCCGACGACCCGCGTCTCGTCATGCTGATAATCCTCGATGACCGTCTGCAGGCCCATCTTGAAGTGCCAGAAGACGCTCGCGACCAGCAGCGCCATGGGTACTGCGGCCAGCGGCGAGGACAGCCAGGTGACCACCGTCGCATAGTCATAGCCCGGCAGCCGCGCCAGCGAGATCAGGAACCAGCTCACCAGCAGGAAGTTGGAGCCGGCCGTCAGCCGGTGCATCCACCAGTGGTGCGCGCCCGCCTTGGCCGAGCCGAGGCCGCGGACGCGGCCGATTTCGGTGCCCGTTCCCATCTTACTTCCCCGCCAGCAGCGCGACCCAGAAGATCAGGGTCATGATGATCGAAAAGCCCCAGGTCAGCTGCGCCGACATCTTGTTGCTCTTGAGTTCGTAGTTGGCGCCCGTGTCCATCACCAGGTGGCGAATGCCGGACCCCATGTGCTGAAAGAGGCTGAGAGTCAGGCCGATCCCGAACAGATAGCCGAGAATGTTGAGCTCGCCCGAGGAGACGGTGAAGGTATCGACGAAGCGCGCATAGGCGTCCGGACCGCTCGCCAGCGAGACCAGCCACCAGACCAGCAGGATCGCGCCCACCGTCGCCATGCCGGAGCCGGTCACCCGGTGCAGGATCGAGACCGCCATGTGCGGCCCCCATTTCCAAATGGTCAGGTGCGGCGACAGAGGCCGCGTGCGATTGCTGCTGCTCATCTTTGCCCCTCGTTCGTCTTTTTCTTGTGAGACGCTCTTAGCCAAAGCGGCGGCGCTTGCAACGGGTGCGGCAAGGAACGGCGCTTGTTTAACCCAAGGTTTACCAGCTCCATTTAGGTATCCCGAGACCGGCGTATCAAAGGATCACATTCACGTGAGTGCCCACTCTGCAGCGAAGCTCACCACCTCCGGCGCCCAAATGGATTCGATCCCCATCCGCGAGCGCCTGGCCGTGTTTGATCCCAGCTTCCGGCTTGCCGACGATCTTCGCGAGGCTTGGCCGCTGATCGAGCCCGAGATCGAGACCCTCGCGCGCCATTTCTGGACCTTCATCAGCGAAACCAAGGGCGCGGACCGCACCGTGATCCTTCGGGACATGCCGAAGCTCGTGCAGATCAGCAGCCGCTTCACCCGCACCAAGATGACCGATTTCGCGGATCAGGAATGGGCCGATCAAGCCCGGGACAACGCCGCATGGACCGTCCGGACCGGGGGCGAGGTCTATGTGCCGATTGCGGCCCTTGCCTCCAGCTATGATCGCATGATCGAAGTGCTGGAGCGGGCCTGTGGCGGGGATCTCGAACGCGAGCGCCGGCTTCGCACCGCTATCGGCAAGATGGCCCTGATCGAAGCGGAGATCATGACCGCGTATGTCGCCGACATGCGGACCCGCCAGGCCTCGGCCAGCCGCTCGGAATCCGCCGACCGCTTCCAGAGCCAGATCGCGTCCGAAATCTCCTCTGCGGTGGTGATCGGCGAGTCGCTCCGGACACAGGCAGCGGACGCGTCGATCGCCGCACGCGGCATGCTCGGCAAGGCGTCCGAAGTGGCCGCCGCGGCCGAGCAGTCTGCGGTCGCGATGCGCGAGGCAGCGCATACCGCGGCGGGTCTTATCCGCGCCATCGAGGATGCACGAAGCGAGGTGGAAGTCGCCGCAGAGGTCGCCACCCGGGCCGCCAACCAGGCGACAGACGCCGTGCAGGTGTCCCAGGCCTTGTCGACTCACGCGCAATCGATCGAGTCGATCCTGGGGCTCATCCGCGACATCGCCGGCCAGACCAATTTGCTGGCCCTCAACGCGACCATCGAGGCAGCCCGCGCGGGCGATGCCGGCCGCGGCTTTGCCGTGGTGGCGCAGGAAGTGAAAAGCCTGGCCAACCAGACCGCCCGCGCCACCGATGATATCGCCGCCAAGATTGCAGCTATCCAGTCGGCGACCCGCACCACCGTCGATTCGAACGGCTCGATCCGGGAGACCGTCGGGGAAGTCCAGCAATCGGCGGATCGCATCCGCGCGGCGATGGAGACGCAGGCGCAGACCGTGACCATGATCACCGCCGCGGTGGACGAAACCGCGCTTGCCGCCGACTCCATGTCCAGCACGATCGCTGCGATCCGCCAGGATACGGAGACGGTCGCCAGCGAGATCGACGAGCTCGAAAGCGGCTTCCGCAAGGTCGACTTGCAACTCAGCCAGCTGAAGACCGTCGCGCAGGAGTATGTGAAGCTGGTGGCCTAGGAAGAGAGAACGGAGGGCTTCGACAGGCTCAGCCTAACCGGTTGAGGGTACATCCCTAAACTTCGATCGGGCTGAGCTTGTCGGAGCCCTCCCTTTTCTTCTAGCGCCGGAGGATGACGAACATCCTCCTGACCGGCGCATCCCGCGGCATCGGTGCCGCCTGCGCCGAAGCGCTCGATGCCCACAATCTCGTCGGCACCTCGAGCGCGGACGGCGACCTCGCCGATCCTGCAACACCGGCCAAGCTCTGGGAGAGCGCACTCGATCGCCTCGGCGGCCGGATCGAGGTGCTCGTCAACAACGCCGGCGTGTTCGAAGCCGCGCCGGTGGACCTCGCTCATGACGACTGGGTCGGCGCGTGGGAACGGACCATGCGGATTAACCTGACCGCCTCTGCCGAACTCTGCCGGCTCGCCGTGCTGCATTTCCGCGAACATGGCGGCGGGCGTATCGTCAACGTCGCCAGCCGCGCGGCCTATCGCGGCGATTCACCCGCGCACTGGCATTACGCCGCCTCCAAGGCCGGCATGATCGGCATGACCAAGTCCATCGCGCGCGGCTTCGCGGCCGAAAACATCCTCGCCTTCGCCGTTTGCCCCGGCTTCGTCATGACGGGAATGGCCGAGGATTATCTCGCCAGCCGAGGCGGCGACAAATTGCTCGCGGACATCCCGCTCGGGCGGGTGGCCCTGCCCGACGAGGTCGCATCGGCCGTTCGCTACCTGGCGCTCGACGCCCCAGCCTCGATGACGGGCGCCGTGATCGACATCAACGGCGCGAGCTATGTCCGCTGAGACCTGGAAGCTGACCCTGCCCTGCACCCGTGCCGAGGCAGAGGCGATCGATGCCGGAGCGCTCGATCTCGACGCAGTACTGATGACGACGGAGGTGGTGGAAGACGATGTCGAGCGCTGGCGGCTCGACGCTTACACCGATGTCGCGCCCAGCCCCGATCTGATCGCCACGATCAGTGCACTGGTCCCGAGCGCTGCCGCCGTTGAGCCGGCGATCGAGCAGCTTTCAGACGAGGATTGGGTCACGCTGAGCCAGGCCGGACTGGAGCCGATCCGCGAGGGCCGCTTCATCGTCCACACCGAGGCGCATCCGGTGGCGCCCGGCCCGGGTGAGCGCGCATTCCTGATCAACGCCGGCCAGGCGTTCGGCACTGGGCATCACCACACCACGTCCGGCTGCCTGGCCATGCTCGCCCGACTCGAAGCGCGAGCGTTCCAGTCCGTGATCGACCTGGGCACCGGCACCGGACTGCTCGCCTTCGCCGCGCGCCACCTCTGGCCTGAGGCGCGGGTACTGGCGACCGACATCGACCCAATCGCTATCGACGTCACGCGCGAGAACGCCGCCCGCAACAATGTCGAGCGTGTGAGGCTGGTGGTGGCAGACGGTGCCCGCGCGCCGGAGATCGCGGCCGCTTCACCTTATGATCTGATCATCGCCAACATTCTCGCCGGGCCGCTGGTCGCCATGGCGCCGGAGATCGCCGCGATCGCAGCCCCCAAAGCGACGATCGTGCTCGCCGGGCTGCTCACCAACCAGGCCGCCAAGGTGCGCGCTGCCTACGAGGCGGTCGGGTGCACGGTCGAGGAGGCGGAGGCGCGCGGCGATTGGACGATCCTGCGCCTGACCGCTGCCGCGGTGCCAGTCACGGACGCTGCGTCGGATGACACCGGTCGCGAGAACTGGGCGCGGGACATCTAGGCGGGTGGTCCGCGCGCTCAAACTGCTGCTGCTCCTCCCGTTCCTCTACCTTGCCGCGGGTGCCATCGGCGGCGCGATCCCGCGCAACTGGGCGTGGCGGGAGGCGGAGCGCGGCGTCACCATCTGGGTCGCCACCAACGGCGTGCACACCGGCCTGATCGTGCCGACGCGCACAGCGCAGCACGACTGGTCGCCGCTCATCCGCGCCGAGCATCTCCGCGATCCTCGCTATGCCGGCCATTACCTCTGGTTCGGCTGGGGCGAGCGCGACTTCTACCTGAACACGCCAACTTGGGCCGAGGTGTCGCCGCATACGGTGATCCGCGCCGCCGTCGGCAGTTCCCAGACGCTGATCCATGTCGACCATCTGCTGGAGCCCTATCCGGACGGGCGGCCAGTGCGCCTGTCGCCCGCCCAATATGGCCGGCTGGTGCGCACGATCCGCGCGCGCTTCGCGAGTACGCGGCCGATCCCCGGCTATGATGTTGCCGACGTCTTCTACCCCGCCCACGGCCGCTATGACGCGATCCGCACCTGCAACTGGTGGACGGGCGAGCTGCTCGCGAAGGCCGGCGTGCGGGTGGGTTGGTGGACCCCGTTCAGCGCCACCGTCATGCAGTGGTTCTAGCCGCGCTTGGCCTCGATTTCGTCCAGCACCCGCTCCGGATCGATGTTGGTTTCTATCTCCCGCACGTCGGGCGAGCGCTGCACCTCGACGCCGAGGCGGTCGGCAATCTCGCGGACCACGCCCGCAAGCTTGGTCAGCTCATGCTCGGTCAACAGGCTGATATGCAGGTCGAGATCGGCGCGCCGGTCCGCGTCCGCCTGCATGCGGTTCTGGCTGATGAGCACGAAGGTCGAGAGGAAAATGGCCTCGACAGATGCAGCGGTTGCCAGGATCACGAAGGTCTCATCGAAGGGAGCGACACCCGGCACCGCGCCGATGTTGACCGCCACCCAGGCGGCAACGATCGCCAGGTGAAGATAGACGAAAGCCATCGAGCCGGTGAAGCGCGTGATCCGGTCCGCTACCCGCGCCTGCAGCGGCGCCCGCGCGCGCTCTTCCCGGCGCCGCACGGCGAGCGCCTCGATATTCTGTTCCAGCGTCTCGGTCAGGCCGTAGGCGGTCCGCTCCGTCATGAAGCGTGAGCGCCTATGGCTTCGAAGCGGTTCCCTCCTCCGTTCGCTTCGAGCGACGTCGAGAAGCGCGCATCCCCGACTTTGCTCGATACGAACGGGACTATTGGGCTGAAGCGACGATCTCGGCCCAACCCGCCTCATCGATCACGCGCACGCCAAGCTCCTCGGCTTTTTTGAGCTTGGAGCCGGCACCGGGTCCCGCCACCACCAGGTCCGTCTTGGCGGACACCGAGCCCGCCACCTTGGCGCCGAGTGCCAGCGCCTGCGCCTTGGCCTCGTCGCGGGAAATGGTCTCGAGCGTGCCGGTGAAGACGACCGTCTTGCCGGTCACCTCGGAGGCGCGCTCTTGGCGTTCGAAGGGCTTCGGCCGCACTTGGGACAGGAGGTCGTTCCAGACCTCGCGGTTATGCGGTTCGGCGAAGAAATCGGCGAGCGCTTGTGCGACGACGGGGCCGACGCCTTCCACCTGAGTCAACTGCTCGAACGCGGCCGGATCGGTTCCGGCTGCCGTCGCCACCTCCCCGAGCCGCTCGATCGTGCCGAAGGCGCGCATAAGGTCGCGAGCGGTGACAGTGCCGACATGCCGGATGCCGATGCCGAAGAGGAAGCGCACCGGGTCGGGGGCCCGCTTGTCGTCGATGGCGCGGAGCAGATTGGCCGCCCACACGCGGCCATCCTTCTTGCGCAGGACGAGTTGCTCTTCGGTCAGGCGGAAGATGTCGGCGGGGCTGTGGACGAGGCCGTCGCGGAAGAAATCCTCGATCTGCTTGGCACCCAGACCCTCGATATCCAGCGCGCCACGGCTGACGAAGTGGCGCAGCCGCTCGACCCGCTGGGCTGGGCAGATCAGCCCCCCCGTGCAGCGGATATCGACCTCGCCTTCCTCCCGCACCGCATCGGACCCGCATTCGGGACAGGCAGTCGGAAAGGTAAAGTCGGCTCGGTCCTCCTCAGGCGTCAGGTTCTCGAGGATCTGCGGAATGACGTCGCCGGCGCGTTGCAGCGTCACCCGGTCGCCCGGCCGCACGCCCAGGCGGGCAATCTCGTCCGCATTGTGGAGCGTGGCGTTGGTGACGACCACGCCGCCGACCGTCACCGGCTCCAGCCGCGCGACGGGCGTCAGCTTGCCGGTGCGCCCGACCTGGATGTCGATCGCAAGCAGCGTCGTCTGAGCCCGTTCGGCCGGAAATTTGTGCGCAATCGCCCAGCGCGGCGCCTTGGCCACCTGCCCCAGCCGCGCCTGCCAGTCGAGCCGGTCGACCTTGTAGACGACGCCGTCGATGTCGAAGGGAAGGTCCGCGCGGAGTGTCTCGATCTTCCGGTAATGGGTGAGCGCGTCTTCGACGGTTTCGACCCGCACCAGTCGTTCGGAGACTGGCAGGCCCCAGCTCTCGATCGCGCGCATCACCTCATATTGGCTGTCGGCAGGCAGGGCCGATGCCTCACCCCAGCCATGCGCGAGAAAGCGCAGCGGGCGCGAAGCGGTAACACTCGGGTCCTTTTGCCTCAGCGACCCGGCCGCCGCGTTGCGCGGATTGGCGAATACCCGCTCGCCCGCGAGCCGGTCGTTTAGTGCGGCGAAGTCAGCCTTGGACATGTACACTTCGCCGCGGATTTCGAATGTGCCGCTGTGCTCCGGCGAAGGCCGGAGCGTTGCTCGATCAGGGCTCCGGCCTTCGCCGGAGCACAGGTGCTGCGTGATGTCGGCAATCGTCCGCGCGTTCGCCGTCACATCTTCCCCGACCGCCCCGTCGCCCCGCGTCGCCGCCAGCACCAGCCGCCCGCCCTCGTACCTCAGCGAGCAGGACAGGCCGTCAATCTTCGGCTCCGCCGTCAGCGCCACGGGCTCGTCGGGACCAAGGTTCAGGAACCGCCGCACCCGCCCAACGAACTCGCGCACCTCGTCTTCCGAAAAGGCGTTGTCGAGGCTGAGCATCGGCTTCGCGTGGGGGACTTTGGCGAGGTGCGCGGCGGGCGCCGCCCCAACCAGCTTCGCCGGTGAGTCGGCGCGAACAAGCTCCGGAAACTCCGCCTCCAGCGTCGCATTCTCGCGCACCAGCGCGTCATACTCCCCGTCGCTGATCTCCGGCGCGTCGTCGCCGTGGTAGAGCCGATTGTGCCGCGCGATCTCGGCAGCGAGAAAGGCCAGGCGATCGGCGGCTTCTGCTTCGGTCATGCGCATCCTCTTGCAACAGGGCGCGCCCGCTTCAACCCTCTCCCATGGGGACAGGGCGACTCGCGCGTGGGCGAGCGGGGCGAGGGGGTCGTGATTCTCCCGGACAGGCCCGATCCCCTCATCCGGACGGCTGTCGCCGCTCGACCTCTCCCGACGGGAGAGGTGCCTTAAGCCGCCTCCAGCAGCTTGCCCGCTTGAGCACGGGCCTCGTCGGTGATGGTCGCGCCCGAGAGCATGCGGGCGATTTCCTCCCGGCGTTCGACCTCGTCCAGCGCGCGAACGCTCGTCCGGGTGACGGTACCGTCATGGCTCTTGGCGATGAGCCATTGGCTCTGCCCCCGCGCCGCGACCTGCGGGCTGTGCGTCACCACGAGCAGTTGCGCGCGCTCCGCCAGCCGCGCGAGGCGTTCGCCGATCGCGCTTGCGACCGCGCCGCCGACTCCCCGATCGATCTCGTCGAAGATCATGGTGCCGGCGCTTCCCTCCTCCGCCAGCGCGACCTTGAGCGCCAGGATGAAGCGGGAGAGCTCGCCGCCAGACGCGATCTTGGTGAGCGGGGCGAACGGCGCGCCGGGGTTGGTCGAGATCAGGAACTCGACGCGGTCGCGTCCCGCCGTGCTCCAATGCTCGACCGGCAGCGTCTCGACCGCGGTGCGGAAGCGCGCCGCGTCCAGCTTCAGCGGCACGAGTTCGGTTGCAACGGCAGCATCGAGTCGGGCGGCGGCCGCCGTGCGCTCCCTGCTAAGCTCGTCAGCGAGGCGCTCGTAGGTCGCGCGCAGCTCCTTAGCCTCAGCCTGCAGCGCCACCAGCCCCTCGCCGCCGGCTTCGATCGTCTGCAGCCGGCCGGTCAACTCCTCGGCAAGTGCAGGCAGGTCATCGACCGGCACGCGATATTTACGCGCCAGCGCCCGCAGGTCGAAGAGCCGCGCTTCTATCTCTTCCAGCCGCGCGGGATCGTGCGACAGCGCTTCCTTGGCCTTGTCGATATGCTCTTCGGCCTCGGCTGCCTCGATCACCGCGCGGTCGAGCGCGGACAGCGCTTCGGCAAGCAAAGGATGCTCGGGGCCTAGGCGATCGAGCCGCCGCGTGGCCTGCCGCAGCTGGGCGAGCGCGCCGCCCGACCCCTGCAGATGCTGGTCCAGCGCGGCGAGATCGTCCGACAGGCGCGCGCCGCGTTGCATGTTGGCGCGCGTTTCAGCCAGCGCCTCTTCCTCGCCGGGCTCCGGAGCGGCGGCGGTCAGCTCTGCGACGGCATGTTCCAGCCACTCCCGGTCGCGGGCCGCCGTGTCCAGTGCATCCTGCGCTTCGATGAGCCGCGCTTCGGCCGCGCGCCAGGCGGCATGGGCGCGGGCGACGCCGGCCGTGTCGAGCCGCCCAAAAGCGTCGAGCAAAGCGCGGTGGCCGCGTGCGTTCAGCAGCCCCCGATCGTCATGCTGGCCGTGGATCTCGACCAGCATCGCACCCAATTCCCGCAGCAAGCCGGCCGAGACGGGCTGGTCGTTCACGAAAGCGCGGCTGCCGCCGTCCGCCTTCAGCGTGCGGCGAATGATCAGGGGTTCGCCGGGCTCCGGCTCGATACCGCTCTCGCCCAAAAGGGAGGCTGCACGCGGCGTCGGATCGAAGCTCGCGGTGACCGCTGCCTGGGCCGCGCCCTGCCGGACCAATCCGCTATCCGCTCGGGCGCCGAGCGCCAGGCCGAGCGCGTCGAGCAAGATGGACTTGCCCGCACCCGTCTCGCCGGTCAGCACCCCAAGTCCTGGGCCGAACACCAGCTCCAGCGCCTCGATGAGCACCACGTCGCGGATCGAGAGGCTGAGGAGCATGCGCGGTGATTAGCGCGAGACCGGTCGCGCCTCCAGCGCGATCAGGGGGCTACGGGTGCGGTCGCCGCAGGGGTCGCCGCGCCATTGTCCTGCACCAGCTTGTACGCCCGCTGATACCATTCGCTGCCCGGATAATTGGCGCCCAGCACCGCGGCCGCCTTGCGCGCCTCTTCCTTGATGCCGAGCGCGAGATAGCTCTCCGTCAGCCGATGCAGCGCCTCGGGCGTGTGCGTCGTGGTCTGGTAGTCGTCCACGACCTTGCGGAAGCGGATGGCAGCGGCGAGCCACTGGCCGCGGCGCTGATAGAAGCGGCCGACCTCCATTTCCTTGCCGGCCAGGTGATCGTTGACGAGGTCGATCTTCAGCCGCGCATCGGCGGCATAGGCGGTGTCAGGATAGCGCCGGGTCAGCTCGCCGAGCCCGTCGAGCGCCTGTTGAGTGATCTTCTGGTCGCGCGTCACGTCGGAGATCTGCTCGTAATAATCGAGCGCGATCAGGTAGTAAGCGTAAGGGGCATCCTTGTTGCCGGGGTGCACGGCGAGGAAGCGCTGCGCCGAGCCGATCGATTCGGCATAGTCGCGAGCCAGGTAATAGCTGAACGCGCTCATCAGCTGCGCGCGGCGAGCCCACACCGAATAGGGATGCTGGCGCTCCACCTCGTCGAAGAGTTGCGCGGCTTCGCGATAACGCCGCTGGTCCAGCCGCTGCTTGGCGAAGTTGTAGATCGTGTTTACGTCACGCGCGACGTAGGCGAGTTCCTTGGTCTTGCCTCCGCCGCCCAGTCCGGCGCAGCCGGTGGTGAGGAGGGCCAGACCCAGAGCGGCGGCGATCGGCTTCAGACGGGAGATACGCATGCGAGGTGCCTTGTAGCCGCCGGGCTGCTGAAGGGAAAGTGAATGTGCGCTCAGCGCCACGCGGCCGATTGGCGACCGACCAACGCCACCAGATCGCCCATCGCCAGGTTCATGTCGATGAGGTGCAGGCCCCACTCCTTCAGCACCGCTCCGCCGAAGCTGACATCGCCGCCGATCGCGCCGCTGCGCGCGTCGTTGGCCGCGGGCGTGGTCGAGATCGCCAGATAGGATCCATTCGCATCGGACACGCAGCGGGCGCTGACGATATTCGGAAGGGTGACGAAGGGCGTGGTCACAGCCGCACCATCCTTGCTCCAGGGCCCGAACGGCGTCGCGCGCTCGCCCATGCCGCGGGTCAGGAAATAAGGACGCGTCGCAACGGCGCCAGGGCCAGCCAGATCGGCTGGGTTGGTGCAGGCGACCTGCATCCCTTGCGGCGCTTGCCCGAACAGGCTGCGCTCCGGCGGAGGCGAGTCGGCCCGGAAGCTCACATAGCTGACCACACAGCCGGTCTGACTGGGCTGGCGGCAGAGCGGCGTCACCTTCAGGTCGCCCCCGACGTCCTTACCCGCCGGCACCAGCACATTGTGGCCGATCAATAGTGCGGAGACGAGACGCTTCGCTGCGCGCTTGCCTTCGATCTCCTCGGCCAGCAGCCGCTTCAGCATGCCCGCGCCCTGGCTATGGCCGACGATCACCACGCCGCGGCCGCCATTGTCGGCTGCCAGATAGCGCTCCCAGGCAGCCTTCACATCGGCATAGGCGAGGTCCAGCGCAGCCTGCGGCCGCGGCGCGCCGCTCACCATCGCCCGGCGCAATGCCGTCAGCGTGACCTGCCGGTACAGCGGCGCGAACAGCCGGCAGACCGAGCCGAACCGGGCGGCCTGCACCAAGGCTACGGAGCGCTCCTCCGCATCCGCCGACAGATCGCTATTGTCCCCGGCGTCCGTGGAAACGGTCGGATAGACGTAGAAGCAGTCGATCTTGGGCGACGCCGCCGGCGCGAACCGCTCGACGGTGCGCGTGCCGTCCGCAGTGATGACCGTCGCACTCTGATCGGTGGCACAGGCGTCCGACCGACCCGGGCGGCAGAGCCAGGCGGCTGGCTCGGCATAGTTCGTGGTGGCGGCAGCGGCGACCAGTGCGAGTGCGAGCATCCTCTCTTCTCCCCTTTTAACCGATGGGCATCAGCGCGGCGGCCACCCAGCGACCCTCTGCGCGCAGCACCGACCAGGCGCGGGCAGCCGCGCGGCTGTCCATCGGCTCCACGCCGATGCCGAGCGCATCAAGCGCGGCGATGAGTTCGCGCGGCGAGCGCACCAAGGTCGTCCCGGTACCGATGATGATGAACTCGGGCGTGAGCGCGGTGAGCGGCTCCAATGCATGGAGGCTGAGCTCACCATCCCAGGGCCGCCACCATTCCGGCGTCAGCAACACGCCACCGGGCGTCGGCTCGCCGTCGATCTTGAAGCCCGCGCCGGCAAAGCCAGTGACCACCGGCCCCGCAGCGCGCGCTTCCTTCTTGAGCTTCACTTCCGCCCGGGCACCCGCTCGGCCGCGGGCCCGATGCGCTCGGCTTTCTCGTTCGCACCGCTCTTCGGCACGAAGCTCTCGCCCGAGACCCGCAGCCACAGAAGGATGGCCGCCGACACATAGACCGACGAGAAGGTGCCGATCACGATCCCGAGCAGCATGGCTGCCGTGAAACCGAAGATGATGTCCGGTCCGAGGCCCAGCAAGATAGCCAGCGTGATGCCGAGCGACAGGGACGTGACCACAGTGCGGGAAAGCGTCTCGTTGATCGACAGGTCGAGCAACGCGCCGATCTCAAGCTTGCGGTACTTGCGCAGGTTTTCGCGGATACGGTCGTAAACGACGATCGTGTCGTTGAGCGAATAGCCGATGATCGTCAGGATGGCGGCGACGATGTTCAGGTTGAACTCGAGCTCCGTCACGGCAAAGAAGCCGAGCGTCAGCGCCACGTCGTGAAACAGGGCGAACAGCGCGCCGACGCCGAACTGCCATTCAAAGCGGAACCAGATGTAGAGCGAGATGCCGAGCATCGCGAGGCCAAGCGCCCAGGCGCCCGTTCGGAACAGCTCTTCGGAGACCTTGCCGGACACTGTCTCGACCGCGTCGAAGCGCGCACCGGGGAAGGCCTGCGAGACTGCCTGACGAACACGGCTGGCCGCTTGGTTGGCACCCTCCTCTCCGCCAGGCGGCAGCGGCAGGCGGATCGAGACATCGCGCGGGCTGCCGAACTGCTGAATGGTCGATTCGCCAAGGCCGAGCCCGTCCACCGTCTCCCGCAGCTGATCGACCGCGACCGGCTGCTGGAACTGCACGCGGAGCATCTGCCCGCCGACGAAATCGATTCCGAGATTGAAGCCCTTCACCGCCACCGACGCCAGCGATCCGGCGATCAGCAATAGCGAGAAGAACATCGCTATATTCCGCCACTTCAGGAACGGGATGTTGGTGTTGTCGGGGACGAGTTTGAGCGGGAGGCGCATCAGATCACGAGCTCTTTCGGTCGGTTGCGGCGCAAATAGTCGGCAACGAGCAGGCGGGTGAGCGTCACGCCGGTGAACACGGATGTCGCGATGCCAATCGCCAGCACGATCGCAAAGCCGCGGATCGGGCCGGAGCCGAACACGAACATGATGACGGCCGAGATCACGTTGGTGATGTTCGCGTCGAAGATTGCGGTGCTCGCTTCCTTATAGCCGAACTCGACGGCCTGAATGGTGCCGCGCGGGCGGCGCAGCTCTTCGCGGATGCGCTCGTTGATCAGCACGTTGGCGTCGACGGCGGCACCGATCGTCAGCACGAAGCCGGCAATGCCCGGGAGCGTCAGCGTCGCGTCCAGGAGCGCCATGATGCCAAGGATCAGGAACGCGTTCACCACCAGCGCGATCGTCGTGTACACGCCGAAGCGCGCATAGGTGATCAGCATGAAGAAGATCAGCGCGGCGGTCGCGACGACGCCAGCGAGCACGCCCTTGCGGATCGAGTCAGCGCCAAGATCAGGCCCGACCGTGCGCTCCTCGATGACCCGTAATGCGACCGGCAGCTTGCCGGAGCGGAGCTGGATGGCGAGCGCGTTGGCGGTCTCGACCGTGAAATTGCCGCTGATCTGCGCCGAGCCCCCCAAGATGGGTTCGTTGATATTGGGCGCCGAGATGACCACATTGTCGAGGATGATCGCGAACGGCTTGTTGACGTTCTCGGTCGTGACCTTCGCGAAACGGCGGCCGCCCTGGCCATCAAAGCGGATGTTGACCACGGGCGCATTGGTGCGCTGGTCGAACCCCTGCGTCGCGTCGGTCAGCTGGTCGCCACTGATCAGCACCGATCGCTTGACCGCAATCACCGGCGACCCGACCGGGTTCTCGGGATATGGAAGCACCTGGCTGCCAGCCGGTGCACGCCCGGCCCCGAGATCGGCTGGGGAAGCGTTCACGTCGACCAGCTTGAACTCGAGCTTGGCGGTCTTGCCGAGAAGAGACTTCAGCGCCTCTGGATCCTGAAGACCGGGCACCTGCACGACGATGCGCGTCGTGCCCTGGCGGATAATGGTCGGCTCGCGCGTGCCGAGCTCGTCGATGCGGCGGCGAACGACCTCCGTCGCCACTTCCATCGCCTTGTCGACCGCATCGACCTGGCCAGCCTCGGTCGGCGTCACAATGACGCTGTTGCTATCGCGCACCTCCACATTCCAGTCGCGCTGGCCGGTGACGCCAACGCCGTTGGTCATGGCGCGCACGCGCTCCACGGCGTCGTCGACCTGCGCCACGTCGCGTACGAAGAAGGTGAGCCGACCACCCGAAGACGAGATATCACCGATCGCGATGCGCGGGTCCTGGCGCCGCATCTCGGTCTTGATCGCCTCTTCCATCTGGCCGAGCCGCTGAACGAGCACGTCTTTGGTGTCGGCTTCGAGGAGAATGTGGCTGCCGCCCGAAAGGTCCAGGCCGAGATTGATGCGCGGGTTGGGCAGGAAGTCGGGCCAGCGGTTCTCGGGCACCAGGCTCGGGATTGACGCCAAGATGCCGATCACTGTCGACAGGATGACCAGCCAAACCTTCCAACGCGGGAAATCGAGCATCGAGGGGTCAGTCGTTCGCTTTGGCGAGCGTCACGCTCTGCACGTCGGACAAGGTCGCCTTCACGGCGCGCACACGCACCTGCGGGGCAAGCTCGATCTCGACATGCTGGTCTTCAACCTTGGTGACCTTGCCCACAAGGCCGCCGCCGGTGACGACAGTGTCGCCCTTCTTCACCGAGGTGATCTTGGCCTGATGCTCCTTCATCCGCCGCTGTTGCGGGCGGATCAGCAGGAACCAGAAGATCACGAAGATGGCGAGCAGCGGCACCATCTGGATAAAGAAAGCGGCGCCGGAACCGCCGGCCGCCTGGCCGGCTGCCTGTGCATATGCGGGAGATTCGAACATCGTTCGCTGTGATGCCTGGTTAAATGCCGGCGCGGTCGCGCGGCTTCAAAGGCGCGCGCCTATCACGGGGTGGGAGGGGGGTGCAAGGTTAGCCAAGAGGGATAGGATGGACACAGCCCCAGTCACCGGCTTGGCTGAGCCTGTCGAAGCCCTTCCTTCTGTTCACCGCAGCAAGAAGAAGAGAGGCCTTCGACAGGCTCAGGCAAGCCGGTGACAAATAGGCACGCGCCTTAAAGGGGCTGGCGCTCTTCCGCCTTGTCCTTGTCGGTCACCACCGTGCGCGGCTTGTCGAGTGCCTCCACCCGGGCAGCCGGCTTCGGCTCGTCCTCTTCGGTCATGCCCTTCTTGAAGCTTTTGATGCCCTTGGCGACATCGCCCATCATTTCGGAGAACCGGCCCTTGCCGAACAGCAGGAGCACGAGAATGCCGACGACAAGCCAATGCCAGATGCTGAAACTGCCCATAAAATAAATCTCCTGAGCGCAGCCATATAAGCGCTCACGTGACACTTTCACGTCAGTGGCCGCTTTACTCGCTCTCGTCCGCGCTTTCCAGTTCAAGCTCTCCGGGTGTCGTATCCATGGGATCGAGCAGCCCCGCCGCTTTCAGATCGTCGATGCCAGGCAGGTCGCGCCGGCTCTTCAGGCCGAAATGCGCAAGGAAGCCCTGGGTTGTCGCGTAGAGCAGCGGCCGGCCCGGTCCCTCGCGCCGGCCTGCCGGCCGCACCCAGCCCGCTTCCATCAGCACGTCCAGAGTGCCCTTCGAGATGGTGACGCCGCGAATCGCCTCGATCTCGGCCCGGCTGACCGGCTCCTGATAGGCGATGATGGCGAGAGTCTCGACGGCAGCGCGGGACAGGCGCTTCGGCTCCTCGCGCTCGCGCCGCAGGATGTGCGCCATGTCGGACGCGGTCTGGAAATGCCAGCGCCCGCCCCGCTCGACCAGCTCGACGCCGCGGCCGGCATAATCCTCCTGCAGGAGCTTGAGCGACTGCCGCAAGTCCACATCAGGCCCGACATAGGCGGCAATCTCGTCGGACGTCATCGGCGCCTTGGCCGCGAACAGCACCGCCTCCACCGCCCGCACGCCCGGATCGATCATCAGGCAGCACGCACGAACAAGGGCGCGAAGGCCTCGTCCTGTCTCAGTTCGGCGCGGCCCTGCTTCGCGAGCTCAAGCGCGGCGACGAAGCTGGAGGCCAAGGCCGAGCGACGCAGCTGCGGGTCGACGATGCCCGGCAGGAACGCCTCGATGCGCGTCCACTCGATCTTCTGCCCGAGCAGCGCCTCGACCCGCGCGAGCGCATCCTCGAGGCTCATGACGGGCCGCCGCGCGACCTGGTGCACGGCCGGCCGGGTGCGCGCCATTACGGCGCCATAGGCGGCGATCAGCTCATAGAGATCGGCCTCCCACAAGCTCTTGCGGATCACGCGCAGGCCTTCCGGCCGCCCGCGCAGGAACACGTCGCGGTCGATCCGGTCACGAGCCATCAGCCGGGCGCCGGCCTCGCGCATCGCCTGCAGCCGCTGGAGACGGATTTGCAGCCGCAGCGCCAGCTCTTCGGGGCTCGGATCGGCCGTCGGGTCCTTTGGCAGCAGCAGCGCCGATTTCAGGTAAGCGAGCCAGGCGGCCATCACGAGGTAATCGGCGGCGATCTCCAGCTTCAGCGCCTTGGCGCCGGCGATGAACGCGAGATACTGTTCCACCAAGGCCAGGATCGAGAGCTCGCGCAGGTCCACCTTCTGCGCGCGGGCGAGCGCCAGCAGCAGGTCGAGCGGCCCTTCCCAGCCGTCAATGTCGATGGTGAGTGCGTCCGAGTCGGGGTGGGCCACGGAGCGAAGCTACCTCTCCCATCGGGAGAGGTCGAGACGCGCGGATGCGCGTCCGGGTGAGGGGGACAGGAGCATGACGTCGTGCGCCTGTTCCCCTCACCCCGCTCGCTTCGCGACTCGCCCTCTCATCAGGCGAGGGCTAGAAGCTCGTCTCTCTTCTCGACAAGTTCCGCAAAGCGCGCTGGCTCGGGCGCCTTCCGAAACGCCAGCGCCTTTTCCAATCGCTCGACCGTGTCCGCGCGGGCCTCCGGCAGCACGTTCGCGATCGCCACCATCTCGTCCATCCGCGCCCAACAGTCGAGCACCAGGTCGACTCCCGCCTCCACTGCGCCGCAGGCCTTCTCGGCTGGGGTGCCGGACAGGGCCTTCATGTCGATATCGTCGGTCATCAGCAGGCCCTGAAAGCCGATCCGCTCCCGGATGATCTTCTGCACGACATAGTGGGACAGCGTGCCCGGCCGGGCATCGTCCCAGGCGGTATAAACAATATGCGCCGTCATGCCGATCGGTGCCCAGGCGAGTTGCTGGAAGGGGCGGAGATCGGTTTCGAGCTCCTCCTCCGACGCATCCACCACCGGCAGGGCCTTGTGGCTGTCGACGAGCACCCGGCCGTGCCCCGGCATATGCTTGACGATGCCCGTGACGCCGCCCGCCTGCAGCCCCTCGATCACCGCGCGCCCGATCGCCGCGACGCGCATCGGCTCACGGCCATAAGCGCGGTCGCCGATAACGTCGTTTGCGCCCTCCTGCCGCACGTCGAGCAAAGGCAAGGCATCGAGGGTGATGCCGACTTCGCTCAGCATCAGCCCGATCGCCTCTGCATTGGCGCGCGCCGCCTCGATCGCGGATATGGGCGCCCGCTCATAAAGAGCGTCGAACGACGCTCCGGAGGGAAAGGCCGGCCATTCCGGCGGCTGCATCCGCGCGACCCGCCCGCCCTCTTGATCGATCATGATCAGCAGGTCTTCGCGGCCATGCAGGTCGCGAAGCGAGTCGGTCAGCGCCCGCATCTGTGCCCGGTCGCCGCAGTTGCGCTTGAACAGGATGTATCCTGCCGGGTCCGCCTCACGGAAGAAGGCGCGTTCGTCCGGGCTGAGCTCCAGCCCGGCCATGCCGTAGATGACAGGTTTCAAGCGTCTGTCCGAACGAAGATCGTGCTCCGGCGAAGGCCGGAGCGGTGCGTCGCAGGGCTCCGGCCTTCGCCGGAGCACAGCATATCGTTAGTTGACGACAAGGCAGTTCTCGCCGGCCACTCGCAGCCGGGCGCAGATGTCCTTCGCCTCGGCCGCGGAGCCCGCCGTCATGCGCAGCCGATGGAAGGTGCGGCCGTTCACGTCCGCCTTGATGATCGCAGGCGTGCGTTCGCCGAGATAGGCGAAGCGCTTCGCCATCTGGTCCCAGGTCTTGCGTGCGCTCTCACCGGTGGGGAAGGCGCCGAGCTGGATGGTCGCGCCCGTCGGGCCTTCGGCCACTACCGGCTCCGGCGGCGCCTTGGCGATGACACGGCCGCCGTCCGCGACCGACGCGCTCGCACCGGCCTTGGGCGCGGGCGTGGCCACCGGCACAGGCGCGCGCTCGACTGGCGCTTCGGGCACCGCATCCATGTCGAGAGCGCCCTTCACCTCGGCGCCCTCGCTGGTCTCGAAGGCGACTTGGCCCTGGCCCTCGATCGTCATGCCGCCTTCTTCGGGCGCCTTGACCTTGTATGGACCTTCGGGTGCTGCGATCAGCTCGCCTGTGCCGGTGGGCTCGACCTCCCTGTTCTGCCACCACCACCAGCCAACCCCGCCCAGGCCGACGAGCAGCAGCAGGCCAAGCAGCGGCCCCAGCCAGCGCACCCCACCGCCTCGCTCGGGCTCGTCGATCGGGTCGACAGGCTCCAGCCAGGGCAGCCGGTCTTCGTCCGACAGCGCGTAAGGATCCTGCGTCGCCACCTCAGTTCATCTCCTCGACCGCCGTCACACCCATGACGCTCAGGCCGTTGCGGATGATCTGCCCGATCCCTTCGACCAGATAAAGCCGTGCGCAGCTGGTGGCGGGATCGTCGGCCACCAGCACCCGCCGGTCCGGCCGGTCATTGCCCATGTTGAAGAAGGCGTGGAAGGCAGCGGCCAGATCGTAGAGGTAGAAGGCGATCCGGTGCGGCTCGCGCGCCGCTGCCGCGCCCTCGACGACACGCGGGAACTGCGCGGCCAGCTTCACCAGCGCCAGCTCCTCGGCATCGAGCCGCGACACATCAGGTTCCCCAAGCGCAATCCCCGCCTCCGCGATCCGGCGGCGGATCGAGCAGATGCGGGCATGGGCATATTGCACGTAGAAGACGGGATTGTCCTTCGAGGCTTCGACGACCTTGGCGAAGTCGAAGTCCATCTGCGCGTCGGCCTTGCGGGTGAGCATGGTGAAGCGCACCACGTCCTTGCCGACCTCGCGCACCACATCGGCGAGGGTCACGAAATTGCCCGCCCGCTTCGACATCTTGACCGGCTCGCCGCCACGCAGCAGCCGCACCATCTGGATCAGCTTGACGTCGAACTGGACCTTGTTCTCGGTCAGGGCCGCGACGGCCGCCTTGATGCGCTTGACCGTGCCCGCATGGTCCGCGCCCCAGATGTCGATCAGCGCATCGACCCCTTGTGCCTTCTGGAAGTGGTAGGCCATGTCGGCGCCGAAATAGGTCCAGCTGCCATCCGACTTCTTGATCGGCCGGTCCTGGTCGTCGCCGAACCTCGTCGAGCGGAACAGCGGCAGCTTTACCGGCTCCCAATCCTCCGGCGTTTCACCCTTCGGCGCTTCCAGGAAGCCGTCATAAACAAGGTCTCGCGCACGCAGCCACGCCTCGGCCTCCTCGGGCTTGCCCGCCGCCTGCACCTCGGCTTCCGACGAAAACAGGTCGTGATGGATGCCGAGCAGCGCCAGGTCGGCCTTGATAAGCTCGATCATGGCCGCGACCGCCCGCGCGCGGAAAAGCGCCAGCCACTCGGCTTCCGGCCTGTCCTGATATTGAGACCCGAACTCAGCCGCGAGTGCCTCCCCCACCGGCTTCAGATAAACGCCCGGATAGAGCCCCTCGGGGATCTCGCCAATGTCGTCGCCGAGCGCCTCGCGATAGCGCAGGTGCGCGGAGCGGGCGAGCACGTCCACCTGACCGCCGGCATCGTTGACGTAATATTCGCGAACCACCTCGTGGCCTGCATATTCGAGCAGCGCCGCGAGCGCGTCCCCCACGACCGCTCCCCGGCAATGACCCATATGCATGGGCCCGGTCGGGTTGGCGGAGACATATTCGACATTGACCCGCTTGCCCGCGCCAACCGTCGAGCGGCCGTAACTTCCAGCTTCTGCATGGATGGCCCGCAGTTCGTCGCGCCACGTGTCGTCGGTCAGCCGCAGGTTGATGAAGCCGGGGCCGGCGATCTCGGCGCTGACCACCTCAGGCAGCTCACGCAGCTTGGCCACGAGCGTTTCGGCGAGCACACGCGGGTTCATGCCCGCGGGCTTGGCGAGCACCATCGCCGCGTTGATCGCCAGATCACCATGCGCGGCATCGCGCGGCGGCTCCAACGCCACGCCCGTTCGCGACGCGCCGGCGAGCTCCGGCACGGTGTCGAGAATAGCGTTCAGGCGCTCGGAGAAGGTGGCGAACAGGGACATGGCCGCCGCCCTTAGCGCGGGCGGGCCGCGTAAGTCAGCATCTGATGTTCGCTCACGCCGCGAGGCGGCGGATAGCGGCATTCTCGTGAACGAACCTGCCGCTTCCATCCTGTTCGACGGCCGCCACGATCGCAGCGGCGACCAAATCGGCCGGGAAGCCTGCAAAGCGTGCCCAAGGTCCTCTCAGCACAAGGCTGACCAGCGGGTTGAGCGCGATGCCTATCCGCTCACCGACCCGTCGATCGCTCCCGCGTTCGCCGAGCAGCAGGCCCGGCCGGAAGATGTCGAGCCGATCGAAGCCGATCGCGGCAAGCGCCTCGTCGGTCTCGCCCTTCACCCGGAGATAGAAACCCCGCGAGCCTGCATCGGCACCGACGGAAGAAACAGCCAGAAAGTGCGGCACGCCGGCTGCCTTGGCAGCGCGGGCAAAGGCCAGCACCGCTTCCTGATCCACAGCACGAAATGCCTGCTCCGACGAGCCCGCTTTGGCCCATGTTGTTCCCAGGCAGGAAATGGCAGCATCGGCAGCCGGAACCAGTCTCGGCCACTCGGTCATTGGAGCGACCGCCTCCCGCCAGTTCGGTCCCGTCCGTCCGGTCGCCCTACGAACGAGGGCCTGCACCTCGTGCCCCCGCGCGAGCAGGCGATCGGCAACCATGTCGCCGACCAGACCGGTCGCGCCGATCAACAGCACGCGCATCAGAACCCCTCCGGCAGGTCGATCGGACCGACGAGTTCGCGGTAGCGAGCGATGGCGTAGCGGTCGGTCATGCCCGCGATGAAGTCGGCGATATGGCGGGTGCGGTCGGGCTCGTCGACGGGAAGCGTCTCGCTCCAGGCGGCGGGCATCAGCGCCGGGTCGGCGGCATATGCGGCGAACAACGCGGACACAATCACGCGGGCCGCCTCCGCCGCTTCGCGCTGCAGCCGGTGATGGTAGAGCTCGCGGTACATGAAGGCCTTGAGCTCGCGCTCCTCGGCCTGCATCGCCGTGCTGAAGCCGACCAGGGCGCGGCCCGCACCGCGCACATCCGACACGCTGTCGACGCCGGCCTCACGGATGCGGCGCCGCGTCTCGGCGATCAGGTCGTTGACCATCAGGCCGATCTGCGAGCGCACCACCTCGGCCGTCAGCCGACGGTCGCTGATGTCCGGATAACGGCTCCGCGCCTCGCGCCAGCCGGGTGCGATCAGCGGCACCTCCATGATCTGGTCGCGGGTCAACAGCCCGGCGCGCAGCCCGTCGTCGATATCGTGATTGTCATAGGCGATGTCGTCGGCGACCGCCGCCACCTGTGCTTCGATCGACGGCCAGCTCAAAAGATCGAGCGGAAAGGCGGCGTCGGCTTCCGCCATCGCCCAGCTCGGGTGGTCGACAGGGCCGTTGTGCTTGGCGAGCCCCTCCAGCGTTTCCCAGCTGAGGTTGAGCCCGTCGAAGCGTGGATAAGGCTTTTCGATCCGCGTCAGCACGCGCAGCGTATGGGCGTTGTGGTCGAAGCCGCCGGCATGCGCTGTCGCTTCCTTGAGCGCTTCCTCGCCCGCATGCCCGAAGGGCGGATGACCAATGTCGTGGGCGAGGCACAAGGCCTCGGTCAGATCCTCGTTGAGGCCGAGCGCACGCGCGATGGTGCGGCCGATCTGCGCCACCTCGAGGCTGTGGGTGAGGCGCACGCGGAAATGGTCTCCATCCGGCGCGATGAAGACCTGGGTTTTGTGACGCAACCGGCGGAACGGGATCGAGTGAATGATGCGGTCACGATCGCGTTGATATTCGTCCCGGGGGCCGCGCACCGCGATCCGCTGTTCGGGATGGAGCCGCCCGCGGCTCTGCGCCGGATCGCAGGCCCAGCGGCTTGACGCCCTCATTTGCCGCCCAGCTTCTCGACGGTTTCGCCTTCTTCACTCTTCCACTGAAAGGCGCCGACACCTGCCTTGCGAAGCTTGGAGACGGCCGCCTGCGCCTCGGCCTCGGACTTGAAGGGACCAGCGAGCAACCGATTGGTCGCGCGGTTCTTGGCAGTCCAGGGGCCCTTCCCCTTCAGCTCAGCAGCCTTGCCGGACACCTCCGACCATTCGCGCGGCAAGGCTCCCGCATTGGCACCGCCCGCCACCTGTACCCAGATGCGTGCCGGGTGGTTCGGCGGCTCAGGCTTCTTCTTCGGCGGCGGAGCGGCTGCGACCTTGGCCTTCGGCGTGGGCGTTGCCTTTGGCGTGGGTGTCGGGGTGGGCCTGGGCGTCGGCGATGCGCGAGGGGTGGGCGTTGGCCGCGGCGCCACCTGAGCCGCGCGCACCGGCGTCGGTGAGGGTGTCGGCGCAATTGCCGCCTCGCGGAGCTCGCGAATGATTGCCTCCAGATCGCCGCGCTGCTCGACGGGCGTGCTGGCGACCGGCGCCGGAGCAGGCGCCGGCACCCGCGCGCTCGCCATGACGGACTGCATCTGCGGGCGCGGCAAGCTTGGGGCAGCTGCCGACGCGAGGGCCGTGACCTGAGGCGTAGGCGTGGGGAGTGGCGTTGGCGCAGGAGTCGGGGTCGGGGTCGGCGTGGGCGCTGCTACGGGCACCGATGCGCGGCGCGGTGGCGGTGACGCGAGCGGAACATAGGCGCCCGGGCGCCGGCGCGGCTCGCGCGATTCCAGCGTGGCGCGTGGCGTCGGCGTCGGACGAGCAGTCGGCGTCGGTGTCGGCGCCGGCTCAACCCGCGGCACGGGCGCGGCAGTCAGGTTAGAAGCGAAGCGGACATTGCTGGGCATCTCCCCCAGGTGCACCGCCGCCGCTTTCTGCGCCGGATTGAGCGCCGCGAGCTTGCCCAGGAACTGGTCCATCGTCTGCGCCATCCGCGCGGGCATCACCTGATGCACGATCGCGCTCGCGCCACGTACATCGCCGGTCAGCGCCAGCACGAAGGCACGTGCGCGCCACGCGCCCTGATCGCGCTTGTAGAGCAGGGGATCGAGCAGCTTCAGCGCCTGGTCCCGCTCGCCCGTAATGCCCAGCGACAAGGCATAGCGCTTGGTGATTTCATCATTGGCACCGCCGCGCAGCGCCAGCACATAATCCTGCTGCGCTCGCCGATTGTCGCCGCGCAGATCGTACGCAAGCCCGCGATCACCGGCGATCTGCGCGTCCTGCACGCCCAGCCGGCGGGCATCGTCGAACAGCCGCAGGGCATCGCGCGGCTGATCGGTCATCAGAAAGGCGCGGGCCAACCCCGCTTTCACCTGGCCGTTGCGCGGACTCCGCTCGTCCGCCCGGGCGAAAAAGCCGAGTGCGGCATTGCCATCCCCAACATCAAGCGCTGCCTGGCCCGCGCCGATCAGCGCAGACAGGCTCGTTGGATCGGTCGAGAGCTCGCGCAGATAACGTGACAGCCGGTCGGTCGGCCGCTCCGCATATTGCGCAGACACGATCGAAGCCGAGGCGAGCAACAGCGCGCCCAGCCCCAAACCGGTCGTACGGGAAAACAGTCGGACCACGATTGCTCCACTAGATGCGGTGGCGGTGATTAGGACAATGTGAATGCGCCCACCCGAACGCTCAGATGTGCCCGGGCGACGACGAACTGCAACAGTTCCAAAGTGTTCGATGGCAAACGCATTTTAACTCTTGGGAGCCTAGCAAGGCGGCGCTGAAGGATACCCAAGTGCTCCAAGACTCGCTCGACGCCCATGTGGCCGCCCCCACCCGGCGCTTCAACCTCCCCGTCATGATCGCCGTGCTCAGCCTGCTGCTCTGCCTGCTGATCGGCAATACGCTCGACGCCAAGGCGCACCGGCGCAACTCCGAGGCCTGGTACATCCATACGCTCGACGTGCTGCTGGTCGCGGGCAAGCTGGAGACCGCGATCAACAAGGCCATCCGCGGGGAACGCGGATATCTGATCACGGGCGACCCGACCTTCCTCAAGCCGTTTCACCAAGGCCGCGGCGAGTCGCAGCAGCTCGTGCGGGAGCTGCGCGCGCTCACCCGCGACAATGCCGCCCAGCAACAGACGATCAAGGGACTGGATGCGCGCCTGTCCAGCTACCTCGACACCATGGGTCACTTGGTCGAGCTCGAGCGCGCCGGCCGGCGGAGCGAAGCGGTGGCGCTGGTCCGCGCAGGCACCGGACGGCGGCAGATCGAGGCGCTGGTGACAGCGATCGGCCGGATCGAGGCGGAGGAGCGCCAGCTTCTCACGGTTCGGCAAGCGCGCGAACAATCGGCCGAGCGAGTCGAGACCTTCTATTCCTATGTCCTGGCATCCGCCGCAGCAGGCCTGCTCGTCTTGTTGGCCTTCGCCGTTCGCTCTTCGAACCGGGCCCATGCGCGCGCGGTCGAACTCGCCAGGGCGCTCCGGCAGCTCGCCACCACCGATGCGCTCACCGGACTCAGCAATCGCCGCCAGTTCATGTCAGAGCTCGACGCTGAAATCCGCCGCGCTCATCGCAGCGGGACGGCGTTCACGCTGGCCCTGCTCGACATCGATCATTTCAAGCAGGTGAACGACACCCACGGCCACCCGGCCGGCGACGAGGTGCTGCGAGTGGCGGCTGACGTGCTCCGGTCGGTGGTGCGGGATACCGATATGGTGGCGCGGATCGGGGGCGAGGAGTTCGCCGTGCTGATGCCAGAGACTGGGCTGGACCAGGCCCGGTTCGCCGGCGAACGACTGCGGGCCGAATTTGCGCGGCAGGAAATCGTGCTTCCTAACGGCGCGGGGAGCGGCGTGACGGTCAGCACCGGCCTTGCCGAGTTCTCGGGCGAAAGCGCCGATCAGGTCATGAGCCGCGCGGACCAGGCGCTTTACAAGGCCAAGCGCGAGGGGCGGAACACGGTGCGCGTCGCGGCCTGACGCGCACCGTTCCGTTCAAATCTTACTGGTTATTCTGACGATTGAGGAACCGCGGGATGTCGAGCGGATCGCTGCGGTCGTCATCGTCGCTACCGGGCGCCTTGGCGTTGCCGCGAGCGATGGAAGACATGCGCTCGAACAGCGTGCCGCCACCCTGACGTGCCGCAGGTTGCGGCGCCGGCTCCGGCCGGGCTTCGGGCTTGGGCGTTCCAAACCAGTTCTTCTTGGACGTGAGCTCCTCGTCGATCAGCGGCTCCGGCGCGTCGAGCAGCAGTTCGTCGCTGGCGGTCTCCTCGATCGGCGCGTCGAGCGTCAGCGGTTCCTCTTCTGCGACCGGCGGCTCGACCTTCAGCTCGGGCTCCGGCGCCTGGACGACCACCGGCTCCGGAGCGGCCACCGGCGCTGCCGGCTTGGCCGTGCTGCCGGGGATTACGAAGGGCCGGGGCTCGGACTCGGACTTCTTGCCGGGAAAGGAGAAGACGCGAGCTGGTTCCGCCTGGATGCTGGTCTCGGCCTCGATGCCGGTCGCCACGACCGACACGCGGATCTTGCCTTCGAGGTCGTTGTTGAAGGCAGAGCCCCAGATGATGTTGGCCTCGGGGTCGACCAGCTCCTTGATGTGATTGGCGGCCTCGTCGACCTCCATCAGGCGCATGTCCTCGCCGCCGACGATGGACACGATCACGCCCTTGGCGCCCTTCATGCTGACGCCGTCGAGCAGCGGGTTGGCGATCGCCTGCTCGGCTGCCTCGATCGCACGATTGTCGCCGGATGCCTCGCCGGTGCCCATCATCGCCTTGCCCATCTCGCCCATCACCGAACGGACGTCCGCGAAGTCGAGGTTGATGAGGCCGGGCATGACCATCAGGTCGGTGATGCCGCGCACGCCTTGCTGCAGCACCTGGTCGGCCATCTGGAACGCTTCCTTGAAGGTCGTGTTCGGGTTGGCGATCAGGAACAGGTTCTGGTTCGGGATCACGATCAGCGTGTCGACATGCTTTTGCAGCTCGGCAATGCCGGCCTCGGCCGACTTCATCCGGCGCGAGCCTTCGAAGCTGAATGGCTTCGTGACGACGCCGACAGTCAGGATCCCCTTTTCGCGCGCCGCCTTGGCGATGACGGGCGCCGCACCGGTGCCGGTGCCGCCGCCCATGCCGGCCGCGATGAAGCACATATGTGCGCCGTCGAGCGCGCGGTCGACCTGGTCGATCGTCTCTTCGGCGGCCGCACGGCCGATCTCGGGGCGCGAGCCGGCGCCTAGCCCTTGCGTGATCTTGAGGCCGAGCTGGATGCGGCTTTCCGCCGGCGAGGCATTGAGCGCCTGCGCGTCGGTGTTGGCGACGATGAAGTCCACGCCCTGCACGTCGGACGCGATCATGTTGGCGATGGCGTTGCCGCCCGCGCCGCCGACGCCGATCACGCTGATCCTAGGCTTCAGCTCATCGACTTCGGGCGGAATGAATTCGATGCTCATGTGTTTGACTCCTCGTCGCTTTCTCGCCGGCGAAGCGATTAAGCCTCAACATTCACCATATGAATCAGCCGAGTCGCCAAATCGACCGAAAAGTTATTCCGTCCACATTTTACTCACAGGTTTGTCCGCAGGGCCGCCACCAGCCGCTGGATGAGTGCGGAGCCGGTCGGGCGGATGACCTGCTGATCGCGCGCGATCGGCGCGGTGCGCAGGTCGATAGGGTCCGACGCGGCGTAGCGGGTGAGGCCCGCCAGCGTCGCAAAGGCTGGCCCGCTATGCGCGTCCGGCAGCCCGGCCAGCCCACGCGGACGGCCCACCCGGACCGAGCGCCCGAGCAGCCCCTGGGCATAGTCGGCGACGCCCTTCAGCTCGGCGCCGCCGCCGGTCAGCACCACTTGCCGCCCGCGCGTAAAGCCGAGCTGGTCGAGTGCCTTGGCCACTTCACCGAACAGTTGCTCGAGGCGCGGGCGGATGATGCTGATCAGCTGCGCGCGGGTGATGCGGGCGGCCTCGCCCTGGTTTTCTTCGGCCGAGATCGGCGCCACCTCGATCATATCGTGATTGTCGCGCGGCGTGGCCGTGGCCGATCCATAGAAGCACTTCATGCGCTCGGCCTGGGTGCGGCGCGTGCCGAACGCAGACGCGATGTCGTCCGTAATGTCGGCCGCGCCCAGCGGAATGGACGCAAGGCCCACCAGCAGCCCGCCCGCAAAGAGCGACACGTTGGTCACGCCTGCGCCTAGCTCCACCAGCGCAACGCCCAGCTCCCGCTCCTCTTCGGACAGGCAGGCCATGCCGGTCGCGACCGGAGACGCGACGATCGCCTTCACTTCAAGGTGCGCGCTGCGAACGCAGAGGTCGAGGTTGCGCACGGGCGACGGCTCGGCGGCGACAACGTGGATGTCCACGCCGAGCTTGTCGGCATGAAGACCCTTGGGGTTCTTGACGCCGGTCAGCCCGTCGATCGTGTAAAGCGTCGGCTGAGCGTGCAGCACCATCCGTCCCGCAGGATCGATCGACTCGCGGCCTGCGGCGAGCAACTGGTCAATATCCTCCTGCTCGATCCGGTGCCCGCCCAGCTCCACCTCGACCGAAGCGATATTGGAGACGAGGCCGCCCGCCGAGAAGCTGACCCACACATCCTCGATGTTGACGCCGGCGATCCGTTCCGCCTGCTCGACCGCCTCACGGACGGCCTGCTCGGTCGCGCTCATGTCGGCGACATAGCCGCGGCGCACGCCCCGGCTTTCCCGCTGGCCGGTTCCGAGCACGTTCAACGCTCCGCCCTCGCCCCGCTCGGCGATCAGCGCGGACACCTTCCACGAGCCGATGTCCAGGGCCGTGATCAGCTTGTCGGCGCGCGCGGCGGCGGCGCGAGTGTCTCGCCTGCTCATATCGTGTCGTTCACCTTCTCAAGGCCGGGACTGTCTTCGACCGCCGGAACGGTCGCAGGCGGGGCGGGTCTGGGTTGCGGAACGGCCGCGCTGCCGTCGATCGCGTGCACCTGCCGGTCGACACGCGCGACGAAGCGGGTCGGATCGCGCATGTCGAAGCGGAGGAACCCGCGGCCGAGCAGTCGCTGCGCCGTATCCATGCGCGCGAACTTGACCAGCGCGCGCTGGGCCTCATCCTGTCCCTCTGGCAGCGCCAGCGTCTCGCCGGACTGGAAGCGCAAATCCCAGCGCCGCTCGCCGATCCAGGTCGCGCCGGCGATCACCGGCTTCAGCGAGGGCGCCTTGGCGACCAGCGCGGCGAGCGCCTGGGCGTGACGGTTGGCGTTGGGGCCGATCAGCAGCGGCAGGTCGGGCGTGGCCTCGCCGGACACGTCCTCCAGCACCACGCCGCTCGCGTCCACAAGGCGCAGCCGGCCCTGATACTGCCAGACCGCGGCAGGCGTGCGTTCGACGATGTCGACCACCAGCGTATCGGGCAGCCGCCGGGACACGCGCGCATCCTCGACCCACCCATAGCGCAGCAGCTTGGCGCGGACTGCCTCCAGATCGACCTGCGGCATCGCCATCGAATGCTGGTCGAAAGCGATCGCATAGACGGTCAGCCGGTCCATATGCTTGATGCCGGTCAGCTCGACCCGCTTCACTTCGAAGCCCGCGTCGCCGACCGCCCGCGCGATCTGGTTGCCCGCCATCGCCGGCACGCCAAACGCCTGCAGGATGATGAGCGCGACGGCCGCACCCAGTCCCAGCATGCCCCAGGTGATCGCGCGCTGAATCGCGGCCTGGCTGATGCCCAACCGGGTCGCCAGCCCCGGCCGCCTGGCCGCCGGCTTGCGGCTGCGTGCAGGGGTGCCTCGCTTGGGTGCTGCGCGACTAGCCACGTGCCCTCCTCGTCACCCCGGCGAAGGCCGGGGCCCAGGAGTCGTTTGTAGAGGGGCTGGGTCCCGGCCTTCGCCGGGGTGACGTGCGGAGGACGAGGATCACTCGAGCGCCTCCTTCACGATCGCGTCGACCAACTCGGCATAGCTCATGCCGATGGCCTTGGCTTGCTCGGGGACGAGGCTGAGCGGGGTCATTCCGGGCTGGGTGTTGGTTTCGAGCAGGTACAGCCCTTCCACGCCCTTCTCGTCGTCCCAGCGGAAATCCGAGCGCGAGGCGCCCTTGCAGCCGAGCAGCTTGTGCGCGCGCAGCGCCATGTCCAGGCAGGCCTCGGCAATCGCCGGCGGCACGTTCGCGGGGCAGACATGCTCGGTCAGGCCTTCGGTGTATTTGGCGTCGTAATCGTAGAAGCCGCTCTTGGGCTTGAGCTCGGTGACGCCCAGCGCGCGCCCACCCAGCACGGCAGTCGTCAGCTCGCGCCCGCGGATGAACGGTTCGGCCAGCAGCTCTTCGAAGTCCTGCCACGGACCCTTCACGTCGCGCCCGATCGGCTCGCCATAATTGCTGTCGCTGGTGACGATCGCCACGCCGACCGACGAGCCCTCGTTGACCGGCTTCAGCACATAGGGTCGCGCAAGCGGGTCGCCGAAATAGAGGCTCTCGGACTTGACCACATGCCCGCCCGGCATGCGGATGCCGTGCGGCACCAGCGCCTGCTTGGTCAGCTGTTTGTCGACCGCGATGACCGACGTGACCATGCCCGAATGGGTGTAGGGAATGGCCATGAGGTCGAGCATGCCCTGCACGGAGCCATCTTCCCCAGGCGTGCCGTGCAGCGCGTTGAAGACGAGATCGGGCTTGGCCTCGGCGATGCGGGCGGCGACCTGCCGGTCCATGTCCAGCCGGGTCACTTGGTAGCCAAGGCGTTCCAGCGCATCGGCCACGCCCGCGCCGGACATGAGCGACACTTCGCGCTCGGCCGACCAGCCGCCCATCAGGACGAGGATGTGCAGGGGGGCCGTCATGCGCACTGCTCCGTGCCCCTGCGAAAGCAGGGGTCCAGGATCGTTACCGCTGACTCTGGGCCCCTGCTTTCGCAGGGGCACAGGCGAGATATGCTCACGATTTCACCCCCACGCGCTGGATTTCCCATTCCAGCTCCACCCCGGACTGCGCTTTGACACGCGCGCGGACTTCCTCGCCCAGCGCTTCAATGTCGGCACTGGTCGCGCTACCGAGGTTGAGCAGGAAGTTGCAATGTTTCTCAGACACTTGTGCGTCGCCGATCTGCATGCCGCGGCAGCCCGCCGCGTCGATCAGCGCCCAGGCCTTGTGGCCAGCCGGGTTCTTGAAGGTGGAGCCTCCCGTCTTCGAGCGGAGCGGCTGCGAGGCCTCGCGTTCGGCGGCGATCCGGTCCATCTCGGCCTGAATCACCACCGAGTCTGCCCGGTTCCCGCGAAAGGTCGCGCTCACCACCACCGCCTGCTCAGGCAGGTTCGAATGACGGTAGGTATAGCCGAGCTCGTCCAGCGACAGCGTCCGCCGCTCGCCGGAGCGCAGGACCACGTCGCACTCGACGAGGATGTCCTTGACCTCGCGGCCATAGGCCCCGCCGTTCATCCTCACGAAGCCGCCAACGGTGCCCGGGATGGAGCGCAGGAACTCGACGCCGCCGATCCCCGCATCCCGTGCGGTCGAGGAGACGAGGATGCCCGAGGCGCCGCCGCCGCAGCGAAGCGTCGTCGCGTCGATCGCCTCGACCTTTGCGAACGCCTTGCGCAGCCGCACGACCACGCCGGGTACCCCGCCGTCACGCACGATCAGGTTGGAACCGAGACCGAGCGCCATCACGGGCACGGCGGGGTCAAGGTCGCGCAGGAAGGCGGCAAGGTCCTCGGGGTCCTTGGGCTCGAACAGCCATTCGGCGGCCCCCCCGGCCTTGAACCAGACGAGGGGAGCGAGGGGAGCGTTCTTCGTCAACCGCCCACCAACCTCGCTCGTCCCGAGCGTAGTCGAGGGGCGCAGGCTCGAAGCTTGGGACATGCGCCCCTCGACTTCGCTCGGGACGAGCGGTGATGGCGTCATACCGCCACCTCCCGCATCTTATCGGCCAAGCCGGCCGCCCACTTGGTGATGTCACCCGCGCCCAAGCACACGACTAGGTCACCCGGCTCCGCCACGCTCGCCAGCTCCCGCGCGAGCGCATCGGCATCCGGCACTTCCGATGCCGCGCGATGCGCGCGCTCCTTCAACCCTTGGACCAGCGCGGCCGAACTCACGCCGTCGATCGGCGCCTCGCCCGCCGCATAGACCGGAGTCACATACACTCGGTCGGCATCGTTGAACGCCGTCTCGAACTCCGTCAGCAAGTCGCGCAAACGCGTGTAGCGATGCGGCTGGCAGACGGCGATGACCCGCCCCTGCGTCGCCTCCCGCGCCGCCGACAGCACCGCGCGGATTTCGACCGGGTGATGGCCGTAATCGTCGATGATCGTGACGCGGTTCACCTCCCCCACCTTGGTGAAGCGCCGCTTGACGCCGGTGAACCGCGCGAAGCCGGTCTGGATCGACGCGTCCTCCACGCCCAGCTCCACGGCCACCGCGATCGCGGCCAATGCGTTCTGGACATTGTGCTTGCCGGGCATCGGCAGCCGCACATCCTCGATCGCACGCACCTCGCCCTGGCGATTGCGGATGGCGACATGGAAGGTGTTGCCGCCCGCTTCCGGCGCCACATAGGTGGCGCGCACGTCGGCCTGGGCGGAAAAGCCGTAGGTGACGACGCGCCGGTCCCGGATCAGCGGCAGGATGTTCTGCACTTCGGGGTGATCGAGGCACATCACCGCCGCGCCGTAGAACGGCACATTGTGCACGAACTCGAGATAGGCGCTCTTCGCCTTCTCGAACGAGCCATAATGGTCGAGATGCTCGGGATCGATGTTGGTGACGACCGCCACCGTGCCGTCCAGCCGCAGGAAGCTGCCGTCGCTCTCGTCGGCCTCCACCACCATCCAGTCGGACGCACCGAGCCGTGCGTTCGAGCCATAGCTGTTGATGATGCCGCCATTGATCACGGTCGCGTCGATCCCGCCCGCGTCGAGCAGCGCCGCAATCATCGACGTGGTCGTCGTCTTGCCATGCGTGCCGGCGACGGCGACGGTCGATTTCAGCCGCATCAGCTCGGCCAGCATCTCCGCCCGGCGCACGACGGGGATGCGGTGTTCATAGGCATAGGCGACTTCCGGATTGTCGCGCTTGATCGCGGTCGAGATCACGACGACCGAGGCGCCGTCCACATTTGCCGCGCTATGGCCGATCATCACCTTGATGCCCCGCGCGCGCAGACCCTCGACCGCATAGCCCTCCGCCACGTCCGAGCCCTGCACGGTGTAGCCCAGATTGTGCATGACTTCGGCAATGCCCGACATACCGATCCCGCCGATGCCGACGAAGTGGATCGTGCCGATGTCCTTGGCGACGCCCTTCATTCTTGCTCCTCCCCGGCACGGGGAGGGGGACCGCCGGGCGCAGCCCGGTGGTGGAGGGGGCCCCAAGTCCGGAGCGGGCGACGGGCCCCCTCCACCATGCTGCGCATGGTCCCCCTCCCCGTTCCGGGGAGGATCTGAAGAACGCCCCTCATCGCCCGATCTCCTCGATCAGGTCGGCGAGGTCGGTGACGGCGTGGGGGCGGCCGACGCTGTGGGCGCGGCGGGCGGCGTTGGCGAGGGTGTCGGGTTCAAGGCCCAGCTTCTGCATCTGCTTGGCGAGTTCGACTGCGGTGAACTGCGCCTGCGGGATCGAACGCGCGCCGCCGGCCGCGACCAGCTCCCGCGCATTGTAGGTCTGGTGATCGTCGGTGGCGGCCGCGAACGGCACCAGGATGGCTGGGCGTCCGGCGGCAGCCAGCTCGGCCACTGTCGACGCCCCTGACCGCGCGATCACGAGATGGGCAAGGCCGAGCCGCTCCGGCAGGTCGGGCAGATAGGTGGCGAGCTCGGCCGGGATGCCATGCTTGGCGTATTTGACGCGCACGGCGTCGATGTCCTCCGCGCGGGCCTGGTGCGTGACCTGAAGTCGGGCGCGAAACAGGGCAGGAAGCAAGCCGAGCCCGTCCGGCACTACGTCCGACAAGACCTTGGCGCCCTGGCTTCCGCCCGTCACCAGCACGCGGAATACGCCGTCCGTATCGAGCGCCGGATAGGGCTGCTCCCGCAGCTCCAGCACTTCCTCGCGAACCGGGTTGCCGACCAGCCGCACCTTCGCCTCGGCCTTGCGCGGCAGCCGCTGGACATCCGGATAGGCGGTCGCGACCGCGTCGACGCGCCCGGCAACGAGCCGGTTCACCCGGCCCAACACCGCATTCTGCTCGTGCACGGCCGTCGGTATCTTGGCCGAGAAAGCGGCGAGCAGCGACGGCAGCGCCGGGTAACCGCCGAAGCCCATCACCGCAGACGGTCGAAAGCTCTCGAACAGCCGTAGTGCCATCGCGCGCCCAGCCCAGATCGAGCGCGCCGCGCGCAGATAGCCGAGCGGCCCACCCCCGAGCCGTCCGGCCGGCAACACATGCGTCGCGACATTCTCGAACAGGCCCGGAAAGCGCGTGCCCCGCTCGTCCGTGACCAGCGCGACATGATGGCCGCGCCGCATCAACTCCTCGGCGAGCGCATGCGCCGGCATCATGTGCCCGCCAGTGCCGCCGGCGGCGAGGACGAAATGGCTCATCCCTGTCCGCCCCATTTCACCACATAGGGCGAGCGCGTGAGGTACGGATTGCGCCGGGTGAAGGCGAGCAGCAGGCCCAGGCCGATCGCCAGCGCGATCATCGAGGAGCCGCCATAGCTGATCAGCGGCAGCGTCATGCCCTTGGACGGCGCGAGCTGCAGGTTCACGGCCATGTTGATCAGCGCCTGCACGCCGATCTGCGTGGTCAGCCCGGCGGCCGCCAGCATCGTGAACGTGTCTTCCTCGTCCAAGAGCTTCAGGAACACGCGCACGATCATTGCCAGAAAGATGAGGGCGATGGCGAGGCAAGCGATCAGCCCGAACTCCTCCCCGATCACCGAGTAGATATAGTCGGTATGCGCTTCCGGCAGCTGGAATTTGGCAGTGCCGCCGCCCGGGCCCGTGCCAAAAATGCCGCCATTGGTGATCGTCGCATAGGCCTTGTCGACCTGGTAGGTGTCGCCTTCGCCATAGATGAAGTTGTTGATACGGCTGGTCGCCACCGGATAGAAAAGATAGGCGGCGACGATCAGGCCGAAGCTCGCGCCGACCAGCCCGCCGATGATCCGGCCCGACACGCCAGACAGCAGCAGCAGCGCCATCCACATCGCGGCGAAGATCACCGTCTGGCCGAAATCGGGCTGCTTCATCAGTAGGATGCAGATGAGGCCCAGGAGTGCACCCGTCAGCGGCACCACCGGCAGGCTCTTGTCCTGCGCCTTGAGACTGAGCAGCCAGGCCAGGCTGACCACGAACAGCGGCTTCAGGAACTCGGACGGCTGGAACTGGCCGATGCCGAGCTCGATCCAGCGCGTGGAGCCGTTCCGCTCGAACCCGATCAGCGGCACCAGCGCCAGCATGACGGTCATGAAGGCGGCCCCGGCCAGCGCGAAGCGGCGCGCCTGGACCTTGGAGAAGGTCGAGATCCAGAGCATGACGGGCACGCTCAGGCCCACCCAGAAGAGCTGGCGCCAGAAATAGTTGAGCGGGGCCACGACCACGTCGCCGCCCGAGTAGCGGTGCGCGGCGGACGGGCTTGCAGCCGCGACCGACACCAGGCCGATCGAGATCAGCACCGTGATCAGCATCAGCAGCACACGGTCGATCTCCCAAAACCACAGCCCCCAGGGGCTCCGGTCCGAGCGACCGAATTTCGTGATCTGGCGTTTGCGGCGGATCGCAGCGGTGTCGGTCATGAAAGCGCCCCCACGGCAGCGCGGAACGCTTCGCCCCGCGCCTCATAGTCCCTGAACTGATCGAACGACGCGCAAGCCGGCGACAGCAGCACCGTGTCGCCCGGCTCCGCATCGTTGGCCGCGCGGCGCACGGCCTCGTCGAGCAAGCCGCACTCCGTCACCGGCATATGGGGGCCGAGGATACGCGCGAACAGCGGGCCAGCCTCGCCGATCGTATAGGCCGAGCGCACATGATCGAAATGGGGCGCGCAGGCGTCGAGCTCGTCCGTTTTGGCCTGGCCACCGAGAATCCAGCGCACCTTCGGATAAGCCGCGAGAGCCGGCGCCGTCGAAGTTGGATTCGTCGCCTTGCTGTCGTTCACGAACAGCACGCCGGAGCGTTCGGCGATTCGCTCCATGCGATTCGGTAGACCTGGGTAGGTGCGGAGGCCTTGTTCGGTCTGGTTCGCGGTGAGGCCAAGCGCCTTGCACACAGCGATCGCAGCGGCGGCGTTCTGCGCGTTGTGCGGCCCTTGCAAAGACGGCCAGCGGGACTGGTCCCTGATACTGGCGCTCGCCACCTCAACCACGTCTTCCCGGCGGAGGCCGGGATCCAGACTCTTCTTCCGGGCTCCAGACCTGTCTGGGCCCCGGCCTTCGCCGAGGTGACGGAGGGATGATGCGATGGAGCGGGTCTGGTCGTCCTCGGCGGCGATCACCCGCACGCCGCTCGACATCTCGAACAGCCGCGCTTTCGACGCCGCATAGGCCTCAAAGCTCTCATACCGATCGAGATGATCCGGCGTGATGTTGAGGAGCACCGCCACATCGCAGTCGAGGCTGTGGGTCAGGTCGATCTGGAAGCTGGAGAGTTCCAGCACATAGACGCCGCGTTCGGGCAGCGGCTCTGCGCCAAGGATCGGCAGGCCGATATTGCCGCCCATCAGCGCCGGCACGCCGGCCGTCTTCAGGATGTGGTGGACCAGCGCGGTGGTGGTCGACTTGCCGTTGGTGCCGGTGATGCCGACCACCTTGTGCGGCGGCAGCTCGGTGCGCGCCTGGGCGAAGAGTTCGACGTCGCCGATCAGGGGCACGTTGTGCCTGGCCGCGTGCGCGGTGATCGGGTGCCGGTTGATCGGCACGCCAGGGGAGACAACGACGGCTTCGAAGCCGGTCAGGTCGAGCTCGAGCGGATCGATCAGCTCCAATGCTCGCTCGTCCCGAGCGTAGTCGAGGGGCGCACCTCCGGACCCCGTTCCAGCGCCCCTCGACTTCGCTCGGGACGAGCGGAGAAGGTCGCGGGCCTGTTCCGAACCATCCCAAGCCCACACGCTCGCCCCAGCCGCGAGCAACGCGCCAACCGTCGCCAGCCCGCTGCGCGCGAGGCCCAGCACGGCATACCGCTTCCCAGCCCAGGCGCGCGAGGTAATCACCGCAGCTTCAGCGTCGACAGGCCGGCGAGCGCGAGGACAAGCGCGATGATCCAAAAGCGGATCACGACGGTCGGCTCGCTCCAGCCGAGTTGTTCGAAATGGTGGTGGATCGGCGCCATGCGGAACACGCGCTTGCCGGTGCGCTTGTAGAAAAAGACTTGGATGATGACGGACAGCGCCTCCACCACGAACAGCCCGCCAATGATGCCGAGCACGATCTCGTGGTGCGCCACGACTGCGATGGTGCCGAGCGCCCCGCCCAAAGCGAGGCTGCCGGTATCGCCCATGAAGACGGCGGCCGGCGGCGCGTTGAACCAGAGAAAGGCCAAGCCCGCCCCCGCGATCGCGCCGCAAAAAATGGCGAGGTCGCCGGCGCCCGCCACGTGCGGGATGCCGAGATAGTCGGCGAACTTGGCGTTGCCGACCAGATAGGTGATCATCATGAAGGCGACGGCCGCGATGATGACCGGCATGGTGGCCAGGCCGTCGAGCCCGTCGGTCAGGTTCACCGCATTGCCGAACGCCACGATCGTGAAGGCGGCAAAGGCGATGTAGAACCAGCCGAGATCCGCCACCGGCTGCGCCACGAACGGGATCCAGAGGTCCGCGCCATTGTGGCGGATGATCAACCAGGCGGCGAGGCCGGCAATCGCGAACTCCAGCGCCAGCCGCACCCGGCCAGGCACGCCAGCGGTGGTCGCTTTCCGCACCTTGTCCCAATCGTCGAGAAAGCCGATCGCGCCGAAGCCGAAAGTCACCGACATGCACGCCCAGACATAGGGATTGCTGAGGTCCATCCACAGCAGCACCGACACGGCGAGCGCGGTCAGGATCATCAGCCCGCCCATGGTCGGCGTGCCGCGCTTGGCGAGGTGCGATTGCGGGCCGTCGGTGCGGATCGGCTGACCCTTGCCCTGGCGCAGCCGCAGCCAGCCGATGAATTTCGGGCCAATTATGAGGCCGAGCAGCAGCGCCGTCGCCACCGCCGCACCGGCGCGGAAGCTCAGATAGCGGATCAGGTTCAGGAGACCTGGGAAGTCGAGCTGTTCGGCGAGCAGGTACAGCATGTCAGGTCCCCAGCGCGCCGTCGCCGAGTTGGCTGACCAATCGGCCCAGCCCCACGGAGTTCGAAGCCTTGATGAGAACCGCGTCCCCCGCACCCACCCGGCCCTGAAGGGCCGAGAGCGCGTCCGCGGCGGCGGGCACATGCGCGAAGTCGGTCACGCCCTCAAGCGCCTCGGCAAGTGGCGCCATTTCCTCTCCGACGAGCAGTGCGAAATCGACGCCCGCCTGTGCGATCGGCGCCTTCAGCGCGGCGTGGAGGGCGGGTCCATGCTCGCCCAGTTCCTTCATCGCCCCCAGCACGGCAACGCGGCGCGTGGCGGGGGCATCGGCCAACACCTTGAGCGTTGCCGCCATCGAGGCCGGGTTGGCGTTGTAGCTCTCGTCGATCAGCAGCGCCTCGCCGCCGGGCACGCGAATGTTGGAGCGCGCGCCGCGACCGGCCATGCCCTGCAGTTCCGCCAACGCGAGCCCGGCCTGTGCCAGGTCGCCGCCCGCTGCCTCCACTGCCGCCAGTACTGCCAGCGCGTTCAGCACCCAATGTTCGCCGGGCTGGCCGATCGTCATCGTCACGGCCGCGTCGGGCAGCTGCACCGTGATCAGCGTGCCGCCGCCCTTGGTGCCGATGCTGTCGAGGGCACGTACGTCGGCGCCCTTGTCGAGCCCAAACGTCAGCACGCGGGCCGCATGGCGATGCGCCGCCTCGATCAGGATATCACGCTGGGGCGTGTCATAGGGCAGGATCGCCGTGCCGCCCGGCTCCAGCCCTTCGAAGATTTCCGCCTTCGCACGCGCGATGTTCTCGATGGTGCCCAGATTCTCGATATGGGCAGGCGCGATAGCCGTGATCACCGCGACATGCGGCCGGGCGAGCCGCGTGTGGGCCGCGATCTCGCCGGCATGGTTCATGCCCATCTCGAACACGCCAAAGCGCGTGTCCGCCGGCATGCGCGCGAGGCTGAGCGGCACGCCGGTATGGTTGTTGTAGCTCTTGAGCGACCGGTGCGCCCGCCCCGGCGCCATCCGCTCCAGGGCCGCCCAGAGCGCTTCCTTGGTGCTGGTCTTGCCGACCGAGCCGGTGACGCCGATCACGGTCGCATCAGTCCGCGCGCGCGCCGCGGCGCCGAGCGCATCGAGCGCGGCACGGGTGTCGGCCACCCGCACATGCGGACCATCGACCGGCTCCGATACGATCACCCCTGCGGCGCCTTGTGCCAGCGCCTGGGGCACGAAGCGGTGCCCGTCCGTCGTTTCCCCGGACAACGCGATGAAAAGATCGCCCGAGGTGACCTCACGCGAGTCGAACGCGACACCGTTCGCCACGAAGTTTGTAGAGGCGGTGCCACCAACCGCCTCCGCAATCGCGTCCGAGGTCCAGAGGGGACTCACGCGGCGCACTCGCGTGCCACGGTCACGTCGTCGAACGGCAGGACGCGGTCGCCGATGATTTGGCCCTGTTCGTGACCCTTGCCGGCGAGAAGGATCACGTCGTTGCCCGTCGCCAGCGCCACCGCTTCGGCGATCGCCTCGCGGCGGCCCGGGACCTCCCGCGCACCAGGCGCGCCGGCGAGGATATCGCGGCGGATCGCGGCGGCGTCCTCGCTGCGGGGATTGTCGTCGGTGACCAGCACAACCTCAGCAACCTGCGCCGCAACCCGGCCCATCTCCGGCCGCTTGCCCTGGTCCCGGTCCCCGCCAGCGCCGAAGACCAGGATCAGCCGGCCCTTGGTGTGCGGGCGGAGCGCCGCGGCTGCGGCTTCGATCGCATCCGGCGTGTGCGCGTAGTCGACATAGATGGGGGCGCCCGCGCGCGTGATCGCCGCGCGCTCCAACCGTCCGCGCACCGGCGTGACACGCGCGAGATGTTCGAGCGTGCGCCCCACCTCGCCGCCGGTCGCGATTACGAGGCCCGCCGCGACGCACGCGTTCGCCGCCTGATACGCCCCGATCAGCGGCAGCGTGACCTTGTAGGTCCTGCCTTCCGCTTCGATCACCAGTTGCTGGCCCAGGCGCGCAGGCGTGCGGCTCACCAGCCGGAGCACATCGCCTTGTTCGCCCACCGTCAACACGCGCAATCCCCTGGCCCGCGAGACCTCGATCACGCGTGCCGAATGCGCGCCGTCATCGGCCCAGACAACCGCCGTGCCGTCCTCATCCACAACTTCCTCGAACAGGCGCAGCTTGGCAGCGAAATAGCTGTGCATAGTGCCGTGATAGTCGAGATGATCGCGGCTGAGATTAGTGAACCCCGCCGCCCGCACCGGCAGGCCTTCGGTGCGGTGCTGGTCGAGGCCGTGGCTCGACGCCTCGAAGGAGAGGTGCGTCACGCCCTCGCGGCTCAAACCGGCGACGTTGGAGAGGAAGGTGACGATGTCGGGCGTGGTCAGCCCGGTCAGAACCTGGTCGTGCGCGGTGGTGACGCCAAGCGTACCGATCGAGGCGGCGTTGTGCCCGGCGAGCCGCCACAGCTGCCGGGTCAGCTCGACGGATGAGGTCTTGCCGTTGGTGCCGGTGACCGCGACCGTGGTCGCGGGGTAGGGCTTGAAGAACTTCGCCGCCAAGCGGGCGAAATCACGGCGCGGATTGTCGGATGCAATGTGCGGCGCGCCTTCCACCTGTGGGCCGGGCGCCGACACGATCGCCGCCGCTCCGCTCGCCACCGCCTGCGCGATAAAGTCCTCGCCGTTGAAGCGCCCGCCCCTGAACGCGCCGAACACCGTGCCCGGCGCGACCTTCCGGTGATCGATGGCGAACCCGGTGACGATCGTATCGGAGTCGATGCCGGCAAGCTCGCGCAGCCGCATCAGGGGTCGCCGCGGACGAAGGGCAGCACCTCGGCCAGGTTCGCTTCCTTGGACGGGTCCGGCATCACGCCCAGCATCGGCGCGATCCGCGCGACTGTGCCGGAGATGACGGGCGCCACGTTCCAGCCTGCCGTGTGGAAGCCATAGGTGTCCTTGGTGGCTTTCGGATCGTCGAGCATGGCGACGATCACGTAGCGAGGCGCCTCCATCGGGAAGACGCCCGCGAACGTGGTGACCACGGCGGCACCCGAATAACGGCCCCCGATGATCTTCTCGGCCGTGCCCGTCTTGCCGCCAACGCGGAAGCCCGGCGCGTCGGCCTTCTTGCCGGTGCCGTGCGTCACGACCAGCCGCATCAGCGCGCGCATCTTGTAGGAGGTATCGGCCGAGAAGACCCGCTCGCCCGCAGGCACCGGGTTCTTGGCGTCATGCTTGAGGAGCGTGGCGGGCCGCCAAATGCCGCCGTTCAAAAGCGTCGCATAGCCGGTGGCCAAGTGAAGCGGAGAGACCGCGATGCCGTGGCCGAAGCCCACCGTCATGGTCGAGATGTCGCCCCAGTTATTGCCCGGGTTGAGCGGGCGGCCGCGCTCCGGGATTTCGATCTTCACCCGCTCCATGAAGTGCATGCGCTTCAGGAACGCGCGCTGCCGGTCGGCGCCGAGCTGCGCCGCGATCTGCGCGGTGCCGATATTCGACGACTCCTGCATGATCTCGGCGACCGAGCAGGCGCGGTTGAAGGGGTGGGTGTCGGTGATCGAGAAGCGGCCTGCCTTCAAAGCCTTGGGGCAGTTGTACATCTGCCCGAGGCTCTTGATGATGCCGGCATCCATCGCCATCGCGACCGTGAACGGCTTGAACGTCGAGCCCAGCTCATAGACGCCCAGCGTCGCGCGATTGAAGGCGGCGTCGGGGCCCTGCTGTGCCGGCTTGTTCGGGTTGAGCTCGGGCAGCGAGGTGAGCGCGATCACCTCGCCCGTCTTGATGTCCATGATGACGGCGGCGGCGCCGATTGCGCTGAACTTGTGCATCGCGTTCAGCAGCTCGGACTCGAGCGCCTGCTGCACGCGACTGTCTATGGACAGCATCGTGCCCGAGGCGCGGGCCGGGCCGGTCAGCTCGCCCTCCAGCACCTTTTCCATGCCCGACACGCCATTGCCGTTGAAATCGGTGAAGCCGAGCACGTGCGCGGCGAGCATGCCCTGCGGGTAGATGCGCTCCGGCTCGCGACCGAGCGCGATGCCCGGCTCGCCGAGCCGGTTGACCGCGGCGACCAGCTCCGGGGTGGCGCGGCGGCGGAGGTAGGTGAAGGTCAGCTTCGAGTTGAGGATGCGCAGATACTGGTCCGCGCTCTTCTCCGGCATCAGCCGGGCGAACGATTGCGCCAGCTCGCCTTTGTCGCCGATCACCTTGTCGGGATGGATGCCGACCGACCAGGCTTCGATGGTCTGTGCGAGTGGAATGCCGTTGCGGTCGAGGATGTCGCCGCGAGCGATCAGTGCCGCATAGGCACGGTTGGTGCTCGTGTCGGCGAACGCGGACAGGTAGGCGATCCGTAGGCCGATCGCCGCCGTCGCGCCCACGAACAGCAGCATCAGCAGCATCAGTCGAACGTGAGCGAGCGCCACCTCGGGGCGGCGCTCGGGCAGAGCTCGAAACTGGGGCGCGCGGACGGCGGCGACGGCGGTCATCGTTTCGCTTTCGCCTCCTTGGCGGCGCGCGCGGCGATCTCGCCCAGCGAACCGTCGTCCAGCATCGCGACCTTGGCGGGCTTGGCGGGCTGGGGCTTGGAGACCTTGACGGCAGCGGCGATGCGCTTTGGCTGTGGCAGCTCGTCGAACATCGCCACGGCCTGGACCATGGTCTGGCGCTTGACGGCCGGGATGACCGGTGCGCCCGCCGACTTGGCGTCCGGCACCACGGCCGGGCGGAGCACCGGACGGGCCGGGGCAGCGGGCGCCGTCTGCGCGCTGGCAAGCGCCGTCTTTTGCGCCTGGGGCAGCCCTTCGCCTGGCACATAGGAGGCGAGCTGAACTTCGCTCGTCAGATACTGGTCGACCTTGGGCGCGGCGAGCGCCAGCACTTCATTGTTATAGGCTTCGAGCTGGCGAAGGCTCGCGCGGGCGCTGAACTCCGTCTCCAAATGCCGGATCTGGCGCTGGGTGATCTCGATCTTGCGGTTGGTGCTCTCCAAGGCGGCGCGCTCGGAGGCGACCTGCAGCGACACCAGATAGAAGCTGAGCGCCGCCGCGGCGACGCCCGCCACCCAACCGATCGGCCGCATACGCTGTGCGATCATGCTGCTTCTCCCCAGGCCTGAGCCTCTGTCCGTGTTGCAAAGCGAAGCGTCGCCGAGCGGGCGCGCGGATTGGCGGCGATTTCGGCCGCGCCAGGCCGCACCGGCTTGCCGACATGGGCGAAGCTGGGCGCGCGCGTCTTGGTCGCGGGCATGTGCCGCGATCCGGCCGGGGCCTGGCCGCCGCGCTCCCGCAGGAACTGCTTCACGATCCGGTCTTCGAGGCTGTGGAAGGTGACGACCGCGAGTCGCCCGCCGGGCGCCAGCACGCGCTCCGCCGCTTCCAGCCCGCCCTGGAGCTCGTCGAGTTCGCGGTTGAGATGGATGCGGATCGCCTGGAAGACCTGGACCGCCGGGTCCTTGTCCTTGCCCGCGATGTAGCCGACCGACTTGCGCACCACGGCCGCAAGCTCGAGCGTGCGGGAGAGCGGGCGCGCGGCGACGATCGCCCGCGCGATCCGGCGCGAACGGCGCTCCTCGCCATAACGGTAGATCACGTCGGCGATCTCGGCCTCGTCCGCCTCGTTCAGCCATTCAGCCGCGGTCTGGCCTTCCCGCCCCATCCGCATGTCGAGGGGGCCATCGGCCTGGAGCGAAAAGCCGCGCTCGGCCTGGTCGAACTGCATCGACGAGACGCCGATATCGAGCGTCACCCCATCGACTGGCAGCGCCTCCGCTTCGGCGAGCGCCTCCTCCATTTCGGAGAAGCGCCGCTCGATGACGGTCAGGCCTTCAAGCTTGGGCGCGGCCGCAACTGCATTCGGGTCGCGATCGAAGGCATAAACCTTGGCGCCCCGCTCCAACAAGGCGCGCGAGTAGCCGCCCGCGCCAAAGGTGCCGTCCACATGGATCTCGCCCGCCTGAATGGCGAGGGCGTCGAGAACTTCGGCCAGCAGCACGGGGATGTGCGGAGCGGCGTTCACTTGCCGCCCCGCTTGGCCCGAGTGAACTCGACCAGCTCCTTCAACACCTGGTCGACGCCGTCGGCCGCCAATAGCACGTCCGGGTTCCAGATCTCGAAGAAGTTGCCGGCGCCTGAGAAGACCGCATCGGTGCCCGGCAGCAGCTTGGCCTTCATCGCGTAGAAATCGGGCAACACGAACCGTCCGCTCGAGTCGAACCCGGCGGACTCGGTCAGCGCCAGCGCCCGGCGCTTGGCATTATAGTCGAGCTCCGAGCCCTGCTCTTCCAGGCTCTCCTCGCGGCGCTCCAGCCGTTCGTGGCTGCGCTTCAACCAGGCGGGGTCGTAGGCGATCAGGCACGGGTCTTTCGGGTGCAGCGAGATGACGACGGTGCGGGAGTCGCCGCCGCCCGCCTCGACATTGCGCTCGATCACGGCACGCATGGATGCGGGGATCGCGACGCGGCCCTTGCCGTCGACAGCGGTCATCGCGAATCCGTTAAAGGCTTCCCGTTCGCCCACGCGTACCCTCTTCCGACGGGCGCAAACCGGCTCATTCCGAAACGCACGTCTGCACGCACCCTCCGGCCACGACTCGCACGAGTGGGATTGCCCCGCCTGTGTTCAGACACATACATCGGGCGGACACGGGAAACAACGGGATTTTGCGGGCAAACACGGGTGAAAAGCCGTGTTTGGACGTGTTTAGCGCACGTGCTTAGCAGCTTTGCACAAGTGTTCCCATCCTGTTCCGCACCGATGCTTGCTGGCGCTCATGGCCGCGTCCGCCTAGACGTTGCGAAAAAGAGAGGTCGCAGGATGAGGGCATTTATACTTCCGATACTGGCGCTGACCGCCTGCGCGGGTGGAGAGCGCGTCGAGAGCGTTTCGCCGAGGGCGCTTGATTGGCGTCAGGTGGCCACCCCCGCAGATCGAGAGCGGATGCGCCAATGGCGTACCGCCTTCGTGTCCGCGCTGGACGAGGCGCGCATCGGCGGCCACGCGGCGGCGATCGCCCGCGAGGACCGGTTGCTCGAGCCTGACGCCGGGACCGCCAGCCGTCCTCCCGCGGGGGAGTATCGATGCCGCGTAATCAAGCTCGGCTCCCGCAGGGAGACGCAGCTCACCTATATCGCCTATCCCGCCTTCGCCTGCCGGGTGGATGACGAAGGCGAGGTCGCCAGCTTCAAGAAGCTCACCGGCTCGCAGCGGCCGGTCGGCGTCATCCTGGGTGATGCGAAGCGCGTCGTGTTCCTGGGTACGCTCGTGCTGGGTGACGAGAGCCGCGCACTCGATTACGGCCGCGACCCTGACCGCGACATGATCGGCGCAGTGGAGGCAGTCGGCGAGCGGCGCTGGCGGCTGGTCCTCCCCTATCCCCGCTACGAGAGCGTGATGGACGTGATCGAACTGGTGCCGGCGGCTTAGTTGGACAGTTCGCGCCGACCCTCGCGCCGTCTAGGCTGAGCCTGTCGAAGCCTTCCCTTGTTCTTTTCACCGAAGCTGAAAGAAGGGAGGGCTTCGACAAGCTCAGCCCAGACGGCATTGGGTTGTGTGCCTCGCGGGAGATCTTTGTGCGCACTTTGACTCTGCTTTCCCTCCTCCTCGCCACTCCGGCCCTTGCTCAAGACCCAATCCCCGCGGATGTGGCCAAGGACCTGCCCTCGCTCCTCACCATCTACCGCGACCTGCACGCCAACCCCGAACTGTCTGGCCAAGAGAAACGCTCGGCGGCCATTCTCGCGGCGGAAGCGAAGAAGGCCGGCTTCGAGGTGACGACGGGCGTCGGCGGGCACGGCGTGGTGGCGGTGCTGAAGAACGGCTCCGGGCCGGTCGTCATGCTCCGCGCGGACATGGATGCGCTGCCTGTCCCCGAGCACACCGGCCTTGCCTTCGCCAGCAAGGTGAAGGCGCCGGGCGCCGACGGGCAGCCGGTGCCCGTGATGCACGCCTGCGGGCACGACACACACATGTCCGCCTGGATCGGCACCGCCCGCCGCCTCGCGGCGCTGCGCGATCGCTGGTCCGGCACGCTCGTGATGATCGGCCAGCCGGCCGAGGAGACGATCGAGGGCGCCAAGGCGATGCTGAAGGACGGGCTCTTCACCCGCTTTCCAAAGCCGCAGTTCGTGATCGGCTTCCACGACAGCGCCTCGCTCCCAGCCGGCACGGTCGGCTACACTCCCGGCTATGCGCTCGCCGCCGTCGACTCGATCGACATTCTGGTGAAGGGCGTGGGCGGGCACGGCGCGGCGCCGGCCACTGCCAAGGACCCGATCGTGCTCGCCGCGCGCATCGTCACCACGCTGCAGACGCTCGCCGCGCGCGAGATCGATCCGCAGGATGCCGTCGTGGTCACCGTCGGCTCGATCCACGGCGGCGCCAAGCACAACATCATTCCGGCCGAGGTAAAGCTGCAGCTCACCGTCCGCAGCTATTCGCCCGAGACCCGCACCAAGCTGCTCGACGGCATCAAGCGGATCGCGCGCGGCGAGGCGATCGCGGCCGGCCTGCCCGACGAACTGATGCCAGTCGTGTCGAGCTTCGGGCCCGCCGGCGTCTCGACCTTCAACTCCGAAGAGCTGACCAACCGCCTCGGCCGCAGCTTCGCCGCCCGTTTCGGCGCGGAGCGCGTGCGTGAGGTCAAGGCGTCGATGGTGAGCGAGGACTTCCCCGAGTTCCGCCTGGCCGACCCGGAAAACATCCAGTCCAGCATTTTTTGGGTGGGTGGCGTGCCCCAGGCCAAATGGGACGAAGCCAAGGGCGATCTTGCCAAGCTGCCATCCCTCCACAGCCCCTTCTGGGCACCGGACGCAGGCGCGGTGATCGGGACCGCCACGGAGGCGATGACCGCAGCCGCGCTGGAGGTGCTGGGGAAGCGGTAGGCTCGCGGAAGGGTTTCGGTGCTCCGGCGAAGGCCGGAGCGCTGCGGGACATGGCTCCGGCCTTCGCCGGAGCACAGGGAGGCGAAGATGAGCAATCCGTTCGAAACGATCCGCACGGCCGTGGAAGACGGCATTCTCACCATCACGCTCCACCGGCCCGACCGGATGAACGCCTTCACGCCCGTTATGATGCGGGAACTGATTGCCGCCTTCGACCTCGCCGATACCGAGGATGCGGTCCGAGCGGTGATCATGACCGGCGAGGGCAAGGCCTATTGCGCGGGTGCGGACCTGGGCGCCGGCGGCGCGACATTCGACTATGCGAAGCGTCCTGACCGGCTGGAGCAGGGCTCGCCGATCCGTGACGATGGCAGCGTCGACTATTCGCATCCGGGCGTTCGCGACGGGGGCGGCCGCCTCACCCTCCGCATTTTCAACTGCAAGAAGCCGGTCATTGGCGCGATCAACGGCGCGGCGGTCGGCATCGGCGCCACGATGACGCTGCCGATGGATTTTCGCCTGGCGAGCGAGGGCGCGCGGTTCGGATTTGTCTTCACGCGCCGCGGCATCGTGCCGGAGGCGGCGTCGAGCTGGTTCCTGCCGCGGCTGGTCGGCATCTCCCAGGCGCTCGACTGGTGCTATTCGGGGCGCCTGTTCGGGGCCGAGGAGGCGCTAAATGGCGGTCTCGTCCGCTCGCTACATGCGCCCGACGATCTGCTTCCCGCCGCTCGCGCGTTCGCCAAGGAACTGACGGCCGACAGCGCGCCGGTGTCGATCGCGCTCACCCGTCAGATGATGTGGCGTATGCTCGGCGCCGAGCACCCGATGATGGCGCACCGTCTCGACAGCCGCGGCATCTGGTCGCGCGGCCAGAGCGACGACGCGAAGGAAGGGGTGAGTTCATTCTTGGAGAAACGGCCAGCCGTGTACCCGAACAAGGTGTCGAGCGACTTTCCCGACTTCGGCGATCTGCTGAGCGATCCGGACTATCGCTGACCCTTGAGCCGGCTGGCCTGAGCTTGTCGAAGGCCTCCCTTCTTCTCTACGGCATCAAGAACAAGGGAGGGCTTCGACAAGCTCAGCCCAGTCGGGAGGAAAGATTGAGCAAGTTGTTGCGCCGCAAGGCGATCACCGCGGCCGATGCGCAGCCCAAGGAGCATCAGCTCGCCCGCACCCTGTCCTGGCCGCACCTGGTCGCGTTGGGCGTCGGTGCGATCGTCGGCACCGGCATCCTGACGCTGATCGGCGTGGGCGCCGACCGCGCCGGCCCCGCCGTGCTGCTGAGCTTCGCCATCGCGGGCGCGATCTGCGCCTGCGCCGCGCTCGCCTATGCCGAGATGGCGACCATGATCCCGGCCTCGGGCAGCGCGTATACCTATAGCTATGCGGTGCTGGGGGAGGTGTTCGCCTGGATCGTGGGCTGGAGCCTCATCCTCGAATATTCGCTGGTCGTCTCCACCGTCGCCGTTGGCTGGTCCGGCTATGCAGCGCCGTTGCTCACCCCGCTCGGCTTTCCCGAAGCGCTGACGCAGGGCCCCGCGCTCGGCGGCGTCATCAACCTGCCCGCCATCTTCATCATCGCCGTCGTCGCCGGTCTGCTGATGCTCGGCACGCGGGAAAGCGCCCGCCTCAACACGATCCTGGTGGTCGTGAAAATCGTAACGCTCGCCTTGTTCGTGGCGGTGACGCTACCCGGCTTCGACCCGGCCAATCTGGAGCCGTTCATGCCGTTCGGCTTCGGCAAGACGGTCAGCCCGGATGGCGTCGAACGCGGCGTCATGGCAGCGGCGGCAATCATCTTCTTCGCCTTTTACGGCTTCGACGCGATCTCGACCGCGGCGGAGGAGGCGAAGCGGCCCGAGCGCGATCTCGCGATCGGCATCGTCGGATCAATGGCGGCCTGCACCGTCATCTACATCCTCGTTGCCGCCGCCGCAGTCGGCGCCCTGCCCTTCACGCGGTTTGCCGACAGCCCCGAGCCGCTGGCGCTCATCCTGCGGGAACTTGGCCAGGGCAGCGTCGCCACCATCATCGCCGCCGCCGCCGTGATCGCGCTGCCGACGGTGCTGCTCGCCTTCCTGTACGGCCAGAGCCGCATCTTCCTCGTCATGGCTCGCGACGGCTTCCTGCCGCAGGGCTTGGCGATAATCTCGCCCGTGCGCCGAACCCCCGTCCGCATCACGGTGCTGACCGCCGTGATCGTCGCGGTGATCGCCGGGCTGCTGCCGATCGACGAGATTGCCGCGCTCGCCAATGCCGGCACGCTGATCGCGTTCATGGCGGTCGGCCTGTGCCTGATCATCATGCGCCGCCGGGCGCCCGACATGCCGCGCCCCTTCCGTGCTCCTGCGGGACTGCTGGTCGGCCTCGGCGCGATCCTCGGTTGCGCCTATCTGTTCATCAGCCTGCCCGCGCAGACGCAGCACTATTTCCTGATCTGGAACGCGATCGGGCTGGTCATCTACTTCGCTTACGGGCTGGCGCGCAGCCGCGCAGGATAAGCGCGCTGTCGATTGAATCGGCGTGGGAGGCTGTTACCTCCCGGCTTCAGCCAAGCTGAGTCGGAACAAGGGGGCACACGCACGCGCTTCGTATCCGACGAAAGGACCGATGATCGAACTCGTTGCGTACTCCACTGCGTTGTTGCTTGGCGCGGCTGCCCTTCCCATCGACGCCCCTGCGCCGGGGGAGACGGCCGCACCGGCGGTCGTCGCCGAAGCTCCACCTCCGAAGCCTCAAGGCGATATCGTCGTCGAAGGTCGCAAGGACGGCGGCGAGCCCATCGAGCAGCTCAACGTCGAAGGCTTCAAGGCCACCCAGGCGGTCGACAAGGCGGTGTTCGGGCCCGTGGCCCGCGCCTATGGCAAGGGCGTGCCGCGGCCGATCCGCAAGGGGGTGCGCAACTTCCTCACCAACCTGCGCGAGCCGATCGTCGCCGCCAACTATCTGCTGCAGCTGAAGGTCGGCAAGGCGGGCGAAACACTCGGGCGCTTCGCGATCAACTCGACCATCGGGGTGGCGGGCCTGATCGACCAGGCCAAGCGCAAGCCGTTCAACCTGCCGCGCAGGCGCAACAACTTCGCGAACACGCTCGGTTTCTACGGCGTGAAGCCGGGGCCCTTCCTCTATCTGCCGGTGATCGGCCCGACCACGCTGCGAGACCTGTTCGGCAATGTCGTCGATCAGCTGGGTGCGCCTTCGGTCACGGCGCCGCCCTTCGACCAGGGCCAGTATATTGCCCCGGTCGGCGTGCTGACCGCGCTCGATGCGCGCAACGAATATGACGAGGAGGTCGAGGCGACCCGCGCCTCTCGCGATCCTTACGCGACCGCGAAGAAGATCTACCTCGATCGGCGCCAGGCCGAGATCGACGCGCTGCGTGCGCCGCGTGTGGCCCCTAGCGTGCCTTCGTCCAAGTAACCGAACGGCAGAAGATTGCCACGCAGCCGGTTAGCTTCAGGCTGTTCGGCCCGGTGCGCTGAAGCGTGGTCTTGTAGCTCTTGCCGTTCTTCGGGTCATAGGCCGTTCCGCGCCACAGCGCGCCGTCCTCCGCAAAGCCCGTCAGCACCGGCATGCCGAGAATCGGCCGGCCGCGCAGCTTCGGGTCCGGATTATTGATGTCGGTGCCCGGCCCCTTGATCGGCACGAGGCTCTTGACCAGCCGCCCGCACAGCCGCTGACCACAGGGCGCAATCTCGATCAGCCCGTCCTTGGTGTCGGTCAGCCACGTGCCGGTCACGGCTTCGGCGGCGAGGATTAAGGGCAAAAGCATTCATGTGTCCGTTCGTTTCGAGCGAAGTCGAGAAACGCGCCCCCGCACCTCACCCGCTTCTCGACTTCGCTCGAAGCGAACGGAAGTGGGTGTTGTCAAGTTTGCGGATCAGGCTAGCCTGCGCTCATGCTCACACTTGCCCTCCTCGCCACCATCACCGTCGCGCCGGGCTCCGGCGCGCAGGAACGACTCCAGACCGCGCTCATCGAGGCGCAACCGGGCGACACGGTCCAGCTCGGCGCCGGCCGGTTCGAGCTGACCGACGGCTTGTCGCTTGATGTGGCCAAGGTCACGCTGCGCGGCGCCGGGCGGGATGCGACGGTGCTCAGCTTCAAAGGCCAGAAAGGCGCGGGCGAGGGCTTGCTCGTCACCTCCGACGATGTCGTGCTGCGCGACTTCGCGGTCGAGGATACGAAAGGCGACGGCATCAAGTCCAAGGGTGCCGACCGCATCGTCTACCACAATCTCCGCGTCGAATGGACCGGTGGGCCTAAGGAGATCAACGGCGCCTATGGCGTGTATCCGGTCAGCTCGACGGACGTGCTGGTCGACAAGGTGCTGGTGCGCGGCGCGTCGGACGCAGGCATCTATGTCGGCCAGTCGCAGAACATCGTCGTCCGCAACTCGATCGCCGAGTTCAACGTGGCCGGCATCGAAATCGAGAACAGCTATTTCGCCGACGTCCACGACAACATAGCGACCCGAAACACCGGCGGCATCCTCGTCTTCGACCTGCCCAACCTGCCGCAGATGGGTGGCCACTCCATCCGCGTGTTCAACAACCGCGTGGTGCAGAACGACACGCCGAACTTTGCGCCCAAGGGCAACATCGTCGCCAACGTGCCGATGGGCACGGGCGTGATGGTGATGGCCAACCGGAACGTGCACGTGTTCGGCAACACCATCGAGAACAATGCCAGCACCGGCGTGATGCTGATCGGTTACCGCCAGCCCTTTGAGGACAAGAGCTACAATCCGCTCATCCGCGACGTGGCGGTGCGAGGCAACCGCTTCGACCGGACCGGCTTCGCGCCGTCCTTCCCCGGCGGCAAGGAGCTGGCGGCCGCGATGGGCGGCGCGCTGCCGCCGGTCTTCTGGGACGGCACCGGCACCGGCGTAGTGGTGAAGGACGCGCCCGCCTTGTCGCTGAACCTGCCGGCGCCAAACACGCCCCTCACTGAAGCAAAGCCTGCCCCAGCGAGCTTCACAGCTGCGCTCCCGGCCGAGCCGAAAGCGGTCGTGCTGCCGGCGTCCATGGAGGCAGCGATCAAGTGAGGCGTCTTGCCGCGCTGGCCGGACTGGCGCTGCTCGGTGCGGCCGCGCCGGGCGTCAACGATGCCGCGATCACCGGCGATACGCTCCCGGCAAAGCTGTCGGAGTTCCGCTTTTTCTCGAGCGGCCAACCGAACGCGCGGGTGATGGGTTATACGCTCGCGACGCCCCTCTTTTCCGATTACGCAGACAAGGATCGGTTCATCTACGTGCCCGCCGGGCAACAAGCGCGGCACACGGGCGACGGGCTGATCGACTTCCCCGTCGGCAGCGCCCTCATCAAGACCTTCTCTTACCCCGGCCAGGTGCTGGAAACCCGCGTGCTGCTGAAGCGCGCGAGCGGCTGGGTGGCGCTCCCCTATGTGTGGGAGGGCGACGACGCCGTGCTGCGGCGCGGCGGCAAGCGGATGGAGGTGCAGGCGGCGGGCCGAACCATCAGCTACGCGGTCCCGAATCAAAACCAGTGCAAGGAATGCCACCAATCCGCCGCCGCGATCGAGCCGATCGGCCCCAAGGCGCGCAACCTCGGGGCCGCACAACTGAGCGGACTGGTGAAGGCAGGCCTGCTCGATCGCGCGCCGGCCGGCTATGCCCTGCCGCGCTGGGACGACCCGAAGGCGCCGGTCGCCGACCGGGCGCGGGCCTATCTCGACGTGAACTGCGGCCACTGCCACTCGCGCGCCGGCATCGCCAACAACAGCGGCCTCTACCTCACCTGGGAGGAGGCGGACCCGGTCGCCCGCGGTCTCGGCAAGCGCCCGGTGGCGGCGGGGCGCGGCAGCGGCGGACTCGAAGTCGCGATCGAGCCCGGCGCGCCGGACCGCTCGATCCTGTTGTACCGCATGCAGAGCACGGAGCCCGGCGTGGCCATGCCTGAACTTGGTCGCTCGCTGGTGCATGACGAGGGCGTGGCGCTGGTGCGGGACTATATCGCAGCGTTGAAGAAGTAAGGGAGGGCTTCGACAGGCTCAGCCCCGACGGGTCAGGGGGCAGGGCACCAGACCGTCAAACATTACGCTGCCCCCAATGCCGTCTGGGCTGAGCTTGTCGAAGCCCTCCCTCCTTCTTACGGCCTCCCCACATGGCAGACTGGTTCATCGGCGTGCTCGGCGGCTCGGGGCTCTACGCGATCGACGCACTCGAGAACCCGGAATGGCGTACCTTCGACACGCCCTGGGGTGCACCCTCGGACCAGATCCTGACCGGCACGATCGCGAACATCCGCTTCGCCTTTCTCCCCCGCCACGGTCGCGGCCACCCGCTTTCGCCCACCGACCTCAACTATCGCGCGAACATCGATGCGCTGAAGCGGATCGGCTGCACCGACCTGCTCGCACTGTCCGCCGTCGGGTCGCTCAAGGAAGAGCTGCCGCCCGGCCGCTTCGTCGTTGCCGAACAGTTCATCGATCACACGCGCCACCGCGTGAGCAGCTTTTTCGGCGCAGGCCTGGTCGCGCACGTGTCGATGGCCGACCCGGTCTGCCCTCGCCTGTCCTCCCTCGCCGCCAAGGCCGCGCGCGAAGCCGGCGCGGCGGTGACCGAAGGCGGCACCTATATCGCGATCGAAGGCCCACAGTTCAGCAGCCGCGCCGAGAGCCACCTCTACCGCAGCTGGGGCGCCGACATCATCGGCATGACGGGCATGCCCGAGGCCAAGCTCGCTCGCGAAGCCGAGCTCCCTTATGCGCTCGTCGGCATGGTCACGGACTATGACTGCTGGCACGACGAGGTCGCGCATGTGGAGGTGAGCGAGGTCCTCCGCGTCATGCACGCCAATGCCGAGACGGCGCGCCGCACCGTCGCCGCTTTCGCTCGGCTCCTGCCGCCCACGCGCGAGCCAAGCCCGATCGACACCTGCCTGGACCAGGCGCTCGTAACAGCGCCCGACCCGCGCGATCCGGCGCTGGTGGCGAAGCTGGACGCGGTGGCCGGGAGAGTGCTGAGATGACCATCCGCCTGTTCGATTACTTCCGTTCCTCCGCCAGCTACCGGGTGCGGATCGGCCTCAACCTCAAACGTGTCGATTACGAGCGTATCGACGTGTCGCTGCTCGACGGCGCCCAGCGCGAGGCCGACAACCTTGCCCGCAACCCGCAGGGGTTCGTGCCGACGCTCGAGATCGACGGCCACCAGCTGACCCAAAGCCTCGCCATCCTCGACTATGTCGACGCGCGCTTTCCCGAGCCGGCCTTCGTGTCCAAGGATCCGGCACGCCGGTCGAAGACGCTCGCCCAGGCGCTGCTGATCGCCTGTGACATCCACCCGCTCAACAACCTGCGCGTGCTCGGGTACCTCAAGCGCGAGTTGGGCGCTGCCGACGATGCCCGCGACGACTGGTACCGCCACTGGGTGCGCGAGGGCTTCGTTGCGCTGGAGAAAATGGCGGAGGGCAGCAGCCGCTACCTTGGCGGCGACGCGCCGGACCTCGCCGATATCTGCCTTGTGCCGCAGATGTTCAACGCGCGCCGGTTCAAGCTCGATCTCGCGCCTTTCCCGACCCTCGTCCGCATCGATGCGGCGCTGCAGGAGCTTGACGCCTTCGCAAGCGCCAGTCCGGACAGGCTCGCCCCCTAGTCCGCTTGTTTCGAGCGAAGTCGAGAAACGTGTCTCGACTTCGCTCGACACGAACGGGATAGGGGCGCTGTGTTGCTTATCCCCCTGCTCCTTCAATCCTCTGACATTGTGGTGACCGGCCGGGGCCTCCCCGCGACACCGGGTGACGCCGCTTACGACATCGTCACGATCGATCGTGACCGGCTCACGGGCAGCGCCTCTGGCCGGCTCGAGGATGTGCTGCGCGATGTGGCGGGACTGCAGCAGTTCCGCCGCTCCGATGCCCGCTCGGCCAACCCGACGAGCCAGGGCGTCACCTTGCGCGGACTCGGAGGTAACGCGGCCAGCCGGGCGCTGGTCATTCTGGACGGCGTGCCCCAGGCCGATCCATTCGGCGGCTGGGTGGCGTTTCCCGCCTATGCGCCCGAGCGGCTCGGCCAGGTGCGGGTCACACGCGGCGGCGGCAGTGGCGTGTTCGGGCCGGGCGCGCTCGCTGGAACCATCGAGCTGTCGAGTGCCACGGCCGACCAGCTGGGGGGCGTTGGCGGCGGCGTCGCCTATGGCAGCCGCCAATCGATCGAGGCAGATTCGCTCGCCGGCGCGCCCCTCGGCGGCGGCTTCGCCTTCGTCTCCGCCGACTATGCGCGCGGCGACGGCTTCGTGCCGATCGTGCAGCGCGGCCCCGCCGACCGGCCCGCCCGCTACGAACAGGCGAGCTTCGCCGCCCGCGCCGTGATCCCCGCCGGCGACGCGACAGAGCTGCAGGCCAATCTGCTCGCCTTTACCGATCGACGGGAGCGCGGCCTCGCCTTTACGCGCAACGGCAGCGACGGCGCCGATGCGAGCCTTCGGCTGATCGGCGGCGGCCGCTGGCGCTACTCCGCGCTCGCGTATCTCCAGACCCGCGACTTTCGAAGCGAGTTCGCGTCGGTGAATGCCGGTCGCACCACCGCGACGCGGACGCTCGATCAATATGCGACCCCGGCCACTGGCCTCGGCGCGCACATCGAGGTCGCGCCACCGCTCGGGAGCGGCTTCGCCCTGCGCTTCGGCGGGGACTGGCGCCGGACTAGCGGGCGCACGCAGGAGCTGTTCACCTTCGTGACTGCCGCACCGACACGCCAGCGGCTGGCGGGCGGCGTGACGAGCACCATCGGCGGCTTCGCCGATCTGTCGTGGGAGTTCGGGCGAGTCACCCTCAGCGCTGGCGGGCGGATAGATCGCTGGTCGATCCTCGACGGCTTCCTGCGGGAGACCAGTCTCGGCACAGGCGCCGTGCTGACGGACAGCCGTTTCGCCAGTCGCAGCGGCTCCGAGCTCACCGGCCGTGCCGGGCTCGCGTGGCGGGCCGCCGACCTGCTCACGGTCCGCGCCGCCGCCTATACCGGCTGGCGCCTGCCGACGCTCAACGAGCTGTACCGGCCGTTCCGGGTCGGCGCCGATGCAGTCGCCGCCAACGCCACGCTCGCGCCCGAACGGCTGCGAGGAGCGGAGATCGGCATCGAGCTTCGGCCGACAGACACCGTCCGGCTGGCGCTCACAGGATTCGACAACCGGCTCGAAAATGCCATCGCCAATGTGACGGTCGCGCGCGGGCCCGGCGTGTTCCCCGGCGTCGGCTTCGTCTCGGGCGCAGGCTTCTACCGCGTCCGCCAGAACCTCGACGCCGTGCGCGCCCGCGGCCTGGAGGCAGATGCTGCCCTACGGCTGGGCGACTGGCGGCTTCAGGCCTCCTATGCCTTCACCGATGCGGAGGTGCGCGGATCGGGTCTCGCGGCAGCCCTGAACACCCTCCGCCCTGCGCAGACCCCGCGCCACAGCGCGAGCACAACGCTCGCCTGGTCCCGCGACCGGGTCCGCGCAGCGGCGACGCTCCGCTACGTCGGAGCCCAGTTCGAGGACGATCAGAATAGCCGCGCGCTGGGCGAGGCCCTGACTCTGGACGCGGTGATCGCCGTGCCGCTGGGCGCGCGCATCAGCCTTGAAGCACGGGCGGAGAATCTGACGGATACGCTGGTGCAAGCGGCGATCTCAGCGGACGGCGTGATCGAGCGCGCCACCCCGCGGACGTTCTGGGTGGGGGTGAGGCTAGGGGGCTAGTTCATACCCAACCCCGTCTGGGCTGAGCCTGTCGAAGCCCTCCCCTTCTGTTCACCAGAGTCAGCGAAAAGAAGGGAGGGCTTCGACAAGCTCAGCCCAGACGGTGGAAAGGTTAGCGCGTAACGTCCAAGTTAAGCCACCTTCTCCAGCGCGCTGTCGGCGATTGCCACGCCGCGGCCGACGCCATGATAGGTGAGGCCTGCTTTCTCGGCCTCGGCTGGGTTGTACACGTTGCGGAGGTCGACGAGGACCTTGCTCCGCATGGCGCCGGCAAGGCGCCGCAGGTCGAGCGCGCGGAACGCGTCCCATTCGGTGATCAGCACGACGGCGTCGGCGCCTTCGGCCACTTCGTACGGCGATTCGCGGCAGTCGAGGTCGCCCAGCATCGCGCGGGCCTGCTCCATCCCCTCGGGATCGTGCGCCACGATCTCGGCGCCGGCCTCGCACAAAACCTTCACGATATCGAGCGAGGGCGCGTCGCGCATGTCGTCGGTGTTGGGCTTGAACGTGAGGCCCAGCAGTCCGACGCGCTTGCCCTTGGCGGAGCCGCCGAGCGCCTCGACCACCTTATGGCCCATGCGCACCTTGCGCTCGTCATTGCCGCTTACGACCGAGTCGACGATGCGCAGCGGCACGCCATATTCCTCGGCCGTGCGGAGCAGCGCCAGCGTGTCCTTGGGGAAGCAGGAGCCGCCATAGCCCGGCCCGGCGTGCAGGAACTTGGATCCAATCCGGTTGTCCAGGCCGATCCCGCGCGACACATCCTTCACGTCGGCGCCCACGCGCTCGGCCAAATCGGCCAGCTCGTTGATGAAGCCGATCTTGGTCGCGAGGAAGGCGTTCGCCGCATATTTGATCAGCTCGGCCGTGCGCCGGCCGGTGAACAGGATCGGCGCCGCGTTGAGATAGAGCGGGCGATAGACTTCGCGCATCACGTCCTGAGCCGCCTTGTCCTCGCTGCCGACGACGATGCGGTCCGGACGCTTGAAGTCGCTGATCGCCGCGCCCTCGCGCAGGAACTCGGGATTGGAGACGACGGCCCAGGCGTAGTTCGGCCGCGTTTCCTTCAGGATCGCCTCGACCTGATCGCCGGTGCCGACGGGCACGGTCGATTTGGTGACCACCACGCACGGCTTGTCCGCCGACTGCGCAATCTCCTTGGCGGCCGCGAAGACGTAGGAGAGGTCGGCATGGCCGTCGCCACGCCGCGACGGCGTGCCGACCGCGATGAAAACCGCGTCCGCACCGGCGATGCCTGCCTTGAGGTCGGTGGTGAAGGACAGGCGCCCCGCCTTCACGTTCGACGCGACGAGCTGGTCCAGGCCCGGCTCGTAGATCGGCATGCGGCCTTCCTCGAGCGCCTTGATCTTGCCCGCGTCCTTGTCGACGCAGACCACGTCATGGCCAAAATCGGCGAAACAAGCTCCGGAAACCAGGCCGACATAGCCCGAACCGATCATCGTAATCTTCATTAAGAACCACCCTTGCTGGCGCGGGCTCGCCACTAGCCGGGGAGCCGCATCGTTACCACCGGATTCTGGGTTATCGCGCGCGGGCGAGGAATTGGGCGGTCGATCGTGCGACCGTGTCGCCCGCCGGCTCGCACCGTCCCCCCAGGTTTGCGCTCAGAAACTCTTCGGTGATGGCATTGAACGCGATATTGTTCTCGGGGCGGGCAAAGCCGTGCCCCTCGTCCGGGAAAAGCACGTAGGTGACCGGAATGTTTCGCTTGCGCATCGCTTCGGCGATCTGGTCCGATTCGGCCTGCTTTACGCGCGGATCATTAGCCCCCTGGCCGATCAGCAGCGGACGCACGATCCGGTCTGCCCTGTGGAGCGGCGAGCGCTCCTTCAGCAGTTTCAGCCCCTCGGGCGTCTCGGGATTGCCCATGCGGCGGTGGAACTGCTCGACGACCGGCTTCCAATAAGGCGGGATCGTTTGCAGCAGGGTCTCGAGATTGGACGGCCCGACGATGTCTACCCCGCAGGCGAAACGCTCGGGCGTGAAGGTGAGGCCGACAAGCGTCGCATAGCCGCCATAGGAGCCGCCCATGATCGCGATGCGCGCCGCGTCCGCCACGCCTTCCGCCACCGCCCAGTCGACCGCGTCGATCAGGTCGTCATGCATCTTGGCGCCCCATTCGAGGTCGCCGGCCGAGATGAAGCCCTTGCCGAAGCCGGTCGAGCCGCGGAAGTTGACCGCCAGCACCGCATAGCCGCGATTGGCGAGCCACTGGTGATAGGGGTTGTAGCCGTGATGGTCGCGCGCCCACGGCCCGCCATGGACCAGCAGCACCATCGGCGTCGGCCCTTCCGCGCCGGCCGGTCGGGTCAGATAGGCGGTGAGCGTCAGGCCGTCGCGGGTGCGGATCTCGACAGGCTGCATCGGGACCAGAGGCGCGTCCTGCAACTCGGGCCGCGAGACGTAGAACAGCTCCAGTCGATCCGCATCGCGGTCATAGAGATAAACGGCGGGAGGGCCGGTTACCGGGTCGACCGCAACGGTCCAGCGCCGGTCGTCGTCGGTGCGGGAGGTGACCTCGATGTCGCCGCCCAACCGCTCCTTCAGGCTGGCGAGCGTCGCGCCGATCTCGGCATCCAGCCCCGTCCACTCCTTCCTGAGATACTCGGCCGCATGGGCCTGCACTTCGCCGGTCAGCGGATGGGCAAGGACGCCGCTGATGTCCGCGCGGCCATCCTCCGCGATGACGCGCCGACCATCGCCGCTTTCAGCGACCAGCGCCGCCGTGTCGCGACCGCGGCTGTCCAGCCAGTAGAGCATCTGCCCATCGGTGGTGTAGCCGACCGGTTGAGTCGTCAGCGCATCTTCGAGCGTCGTCACCGCAAACGGCTCCGGCTCGACCTCAGTGCCGCTCATGCGATGGAAGTTCATGCCGCCATCTGCATTCGGCTGGATGGCGATGCGCAGTGCCAGCGAATCGTCGGCCAGGAAACCAGCGAACCCGTCGCCGCGCATCCGCTCGGTCAGTGTGCCAGTGGCGAGATCGAGCTCGTGGACGTCGTGCCATTGCGGATCGCGATTGTTGAGGCCGACCAGTATGCGGTCGCGGTGCGTCACCGACGTGCCGGCGATCAGCACGCGGGTATTCTCGAACGGGGTCAGGCACGTCTCGACGCCCGACCTGATATCGACGCGGTAGAGCAGGAAATTCTCATCCCCGCCCTTGTCCTGGACGTACAGGAGCGCGCTGCTGTCCGGCGCCCAGAGATATTGCCCGATCGGCCTCGCCCTCTCCGCCGTCATCGGCCGGGCATCGTCGAGCTTGTCGGCAGGGGCGAGCCACAGATTCATCACGCCATCGCGCGGCGCGAGCCAGGAAAGCCAGCGTCCGTCGGGGCTTAAGCGCCCCTGCGCGCGTGTGGGATTGCCGAACAGTTTCGACCGCTCGATCAGCGGCACTTGGGGTGTGGTCATTCGGCGGCCCTAAACAATCGACTTCGTCATTGCGAGGAGCGTAGCGACGAAGCAATCCAGCAGGCGTTGGAGCCGTAATGGATTGCTTCGCTGCGCTCGCAATGACGAAGGGTTAGCTATGAACATTGTTTTCCTGCTCTTCCCGGACGTAACCCAGCTCGACCTGACCGGCCCCGCGCAGGTGTTCTCGCGGATGAAGGACGCGAAGATCACCCTGGTGGCCAAGACGAGCGAGCCGGTGCCGACCGACTCGGGATTCGCGCTGCTTCCGACTGCGACCTTCGAGACCGCACCCACGCCCGACATTCTCTGCGTGCCCGGCGGGTTCGGAGTCACCGGCGCGATGGAGGACGAGGCGACGCTCGCTTGGCTTCGTGCCGCTGCGGCGGACGCGCAATGGGTGACGAGCGTCTGCACCGGCGCGCTTGTGCTTGGGGCGGCGGGCTTGTTGCAGGGTTATCGCGCGACCACCCATTGGGCGAGCCACGACTATCTCGCGCTGTTCGGTGCGACGCCGGTGAAGGAGCGTGTGGTGTTCGACCGCAATCGGGTGACGGGAGGCGGTGTCACCGCGGGGACCGACTTCGGCCTGGCGCTGGTCGCGGCCATTGCCGGTGAGGAGCATGCCCGATTCGTGCAGCTAAGCCTGGAATATGATCCCGCACCGCCGCTCGACAGCGGCACGCCGGAGAAAGCCTCGGCCGGGGTGCTGGAGCGCTACAACAGCTTGGTCGCGCGCTTTGCCGCGGACAGGGGCGATCGCTACCACGCAGCAGCGAGGCGCCTCAACCAAAAAGGCCCCGCCGGTGAGGGCGGGGCCTTCTAGGCTTACTGCTGCAGCGGCGAGAGGTTCACCGCGGCGTATTTGCCGCGGCGATCCACTTCCAGCTCGAACTCGAGCCGGTCGCCTTCGTTCAGCGTCGGCATGCCAGCCCGCTCCACGGCAGAAATGTGGACGAACGCATCGGGCTGGCCGTCGTCGCGCTGGATGAAGCCGAAGCCCTTCATGGCGTTGAAGAACTTGACCGTTCCGGTTGCCTTCTCGCCGGTCAGCTGACGCTGCGGGCCACCTGCACCGCCACCGCGGGCTTCGCGATCGCCGCCACCGCCGCCGCCTGTGACCGGGAGCGGTTCGCCCTCGATTTTCAGGTCGGTCGCGGAGACGCGGCCGCCACGATCGACGAGCGTGAAGCCGAGCGGCTGACCTTCGGCCAGGGCGCTCAGGCCCGCCCGCTCGACGGCTGAGATGTGCACGAACACGTCCTCGCCGCCATCGTCGCGGACGACGAAACCAAAGCCCTTTTGCGCGTTGAAGAACTTCACCACGCCTGTGCCTTCGCCGATGACCTGCTGGGGCATGCCGCCGCCGCGCGGGCCGCCAAAGCCGCCGCCACCGCCGCCGCCGAAACCACCGCCGCCGCCGCCAAAGCCGCCGCCACGGGGGGCGCCGACGCCGCCGCCACCGCCGCCGCCGCCATAGCCGCCGCCACCACCGCCGAAGCCGCCGCGACCGCCACCGCCAAAGCCGCCGCCGCTGTCGAAGCCGCCGCCGCCGAAATTATCGTCACCGAAACCGTCGCGCTTGTCCCTGCCGCCGCCGCGCTGACCCCGTCGTCCTCTGTCGAAACCCATTACTGCCTTCCGGTCGCCCACTTGATCCCAGTCAGAACCCGCGCGCCGGGCGCGCGCGCCGATTCCCTAAGACGGTACCCCATAGTCACGCCCGCGCTCGTTCATAGCGGAGAATCGATGCGCCCGCGAACGAAATAATCCACAGGCTGCGTAAAGAGCGCGGGAACCATTTGGCAATGCGGCGCTAAATCATTGAGCGTTCAGCCGCGGGTCTCTATGCCCGCACCAACATGGCCGTTCAGTTTCACGAAGAAGACTTGCCTGAGGGTGTGCTCGCCCCCGGCGCCGTTGCCGTCGATACGGAGACGATGGGGCTTTATTCGCACCGCGACCGGCTCTGCCTCGTGCAGATCTCGGACGGCCGCGGCGATGAACATCTGGTCCGCTTCGGCCCAGGCAGTAGCTATGATGCGCCCAATCTGAAAGCGGTGCTCGCCGATCCTGCGCGCGTGAAGCTGTATCACTTCGCCCGATTCGATCTGGCCGCGATCGAGCTGTACCTGAAGGTCACGGCTGCGCCCGTCTATTGCACCAAGACCGCGTCGCGCCTGGTCCGCACCTATACCGACCGGCATGGCCTGAAAGACCTGGTCAAGGAACTGCTCGGCCAGGAAATCTCCAAGCAGCAGCAGAGCTCCGACTGGGGCGGGCCAGTGCTGTCCGACGCGCAGAAGGAGTATGCCGCGTCCGACGTGCGCTATCTGCACGGCCTCAAGGAAGAGCTGGATCGCCGCCTCGCCCGCGAAGGCCGGGCGGAGCTCGCCCAGGCCTGTTTCGATTTCCTGCCGCACCGTGCCCGGCTCGACCTCGCCGGCTGGCCGGAGGTCGACATCTTCGCTCATGTCTGAAGCGGCCGACCGCTCTCGCGACCTCCGGCAACGCTGGGCCGTGCCGGGCAGCAGCCATGACAGGATCGTGGCGCTGCTGCGGATCGGGCTGCCGATGGGGATCGGCGCGCTGTTTGCCTTCCTGTCGATCGCCCCGCTGACGATCGCGGGCGAGATGAGCTTCCTCCTTGACAAGAATAAGGTGGACGTCGCGCGGGAGCGGCTGCGCGTCACCGAAGCGCTGTATCGCGGCGAGGATGCCAAGGGCCAGCCCTTCGCCTTGCGCGCCGGTTCGGCGGTGCAGGCCACCTCCCGTGAGCCGATCGTGCGCCTGCAGGATCTGTCCGCCAGCCTCGCCATGGCCGACGGCCCTGCGATCCTGCGCGCCGACCGCGCCCGTTACGACATGGACCGGGAGCAAGTGGCGGTGGTCGGCCCCGTCACCTTCCAATCCGCCGACGGTTACCGGCTCGCCACGCGCGACGTCGACGTCGACCTGAAGTCGCGGCGGCTGGCAAGCCGCTGTTCGGTTGAAGGCCGCATGCCGCTGGGCACCTTCAGCGGCGCGCGCATCTCCGCCGACCTGCCCGCGCGCATCGTCCGGCTGGAAGGCCGCGCGCGCTTGCACATCGTCCAGGGAGCCGCCAGAGGGGCGCGATGATCCGCCGGCTGATCCTGGGCGGCGCGTTCGGCGCCGGGCTTGCCTTCGCGGCGCCTCTGGTCGCGCAGGCGCTCGCCAATCACAACACCAATTCGCCCGTCGACGTGGAAGCGGACCGCATCGAGGTCCAGGACCGGGCCGACCGCGCGATCTTCTCGGGCAATGTCCGCGTCGATCAGGGCAATCTGCGCCTGACCGCGCCGCGTTTGACGGTCGCTTACGCCAAGGAGCGGGGCTCCGGCGTCGAGATCGAGCGGCTGGATGCGGCTGGCGGCGTCACCGTCCGCTCGCCCAGCGAGACCGCGCGCGGCCAGTTCGCCATTTACGACCTCAACCGCCGCCAGATCACGATGGTCGGCGCCGTGGTGCTCGAGCAGGGCGCCAATGTCGTTCGCGGTGGCCGGCTCGTCATCGACCTGAACAGCGGCCGCGCCGTGGTCGACGGCTCGGCCGTGGGCGGTGCGCCGGGCGCAGTCTCGAGCGGGCGCGGCGGCCGGGTGACCGGGCGCTTCTCGGTGCCACAGCGCAAGACCAACTAG